>Ga0068866_10000001_pt1 | contig 519680 bp, 507 predicted proteins | sample KBSMisM22_FD_66587 | JGI IMG/M metagenome (GOLD analysis project Ga0068866, IMG submission 66587) | Miscanthus rhizosphere microbial communities from Kellogg Biological Station, Michigan, USA - KBS Miscanthus M2-2 | ecosystem: Host-associated > Plants > Roots > Rhizosphere > Soil ... | reverse complement strand
CGACTGGACGAGCTGGGCGGCCTCGTTGACCTCGAAGAGGCCGAGGTCCTCCGGGCCGGTGATGTTGAGCAGCATCCCGGTCGCGCCCTTGATCGACTCCTCGATCAGCGGCGAGGTGATCGCCGCCTTGGCGGCGTCGAGAGCACGCGCCTCGCCGGTCGCCGAGCCAACGCCCATCAGGGCCGAGCCGGCGTCGCGCATGATCGTGCGCACGTCGGCGAAGTCGAGGTTGATCAGGCCGGGAATCGTGATCAGGTCGGTGATGCCCTGCACGCCCTGGCGCAGGATGTCGTCGGCCTGCTTGAAGGCCTCGAGCACGCTGGTGCGGCGCTCGACCGCCTGCAGCAGCTTCTCGTTGGGGACGATGATCAGGGTGTCGACGTTGTTGCGCAGCTTCTCGATCCCCTCGAGTGCCTGCTGCATCCGTCGCTTCCCCTCGAACTCGAAGGGCTTGGTCACGGCGCCGACCGTAAGCGCGCCGATCTCTTCCTTGGCGATCTCGGCGATCACCGGCGCCGAGCCGGTGCCCGTACCGCCGCCCTCGCCCGCGGTGACGAAGACCATGTCGGCGCCCTTCAGCGCCTCCTTGATCTCGTCGCGGCTCTCCGCCGCAGCGCCCGCCCCGACCTCCGGGTTGCCGCCGGCGCCGAGGCCGCGAGTCAGCTCCTGGCCGATCGAGAGCTTGATGTCGGCTTCACACGCCTGCAGCGCCTGAGCATCCGTGTTGACGGCGACGAACTCGACGCCGCGGATACCGGCGTCGACCATGCGACTGACGGCGTTGGTGCCGCCGCCGCCGGCACCGACGACCTTGATCACCGCGAGGTATGTGGATTCCATCTCCCGAATTCTCCAAGCCCAGCCCCGGGTCGGGTCTGGATATGTCCAGTCCACAGGGACTGGTTTTGAGTTGAGCCTTTGTTCTGTCCGACGCTACAGCAATGCTTAAGGGTTGAAGCCTACGCCTTAACGACGGAAATTGCGCTCAAAGTAGGGCATTATCCGGAAGCTGTCAAACGGACGGGCGGCATCGTGCAAGGTCCGTATCTCAAGTACTAGTCGAGGGTTTAGCCAAGCTAAGCCTGTGGTTGAGGGTTCACGAAACAGGCGGAAGCGCATGCCCAGAGCCGTATACAGCGGCCTTGCCAGGCGCATGCAGGTCTACATAATCGAGCGACGTGACTTCCGGGTCGGCGAGCACGGCGGCTGCTGCCCGCCACTTGCGGGAAGCTCCCGAGGCATCGCCGAAGCGCAATTCGATCCCCGTCGTCAGTTCGACGTCCACCCCGCTTTCGCCGTAGAAGCTGCGAGCGAGGTAGGGACGGAGGGCCGGCGGTGCGGCGGCGAGAACCCGAACCTGCTGCAGGGCAGTGCCCTCGAGACGACCTCCTTCGGGCGGCGATTCGAGCGGCAACGCCGGCAAGCTCCCTTCTTCGGGCGACGGCAACCAGGCGACGATCGTTCCGTCTCCGGCCACCGCCGTTGTGCTGAAACCGCTGCCGAGCATCGCCACTGCTTCGCTGGAGACGAGGCGCGGGCTCAGCGAGGAGCTCCTCACGAAGAGGAAATAGGCAAGCACCGCGAGGACCAGTGCGGCCGCTGCGAGCGCAGGCCATTTCAGAGATCCCAGTCGCTTGGCCATTCCACCTCCCCCAGTACCTGGACCTCGGGCTCGAGGACCACACCGCAGCTCTCATAGACCCTGCGGCGGCCGGCCGCCATCAGCTCGAGCACGTCGGCGGTAGTCGCATCACCGGCGTTCTCGACGAAGTTGGCGTGCTTCTCGGAGAAGCGGGCGCCCCCGCGGCGCAGGCCTCGGCAACCCGCCGCCTCGAGCAGTTGGCCGGCGCTGCGCCCGTTGGCCGCCTCGTGGTCGGGGTTCTTGAAGGTCGAGCCGAAGGTCTTGATCCCCGAGGGCTGCGCCTCACGGCGCTTGCCGCGCATCTCCTCCAGCCTCGCCTTGATCGACGTCGGCTCGTCCGGGCGCAGGAGGAAGCCGGCGCGCGAGACGACCTCGTCCGGACCGAGGTTGGAGCTGCGGTAGGCAAAACCCAGATCCGCGGGCCCGCGGCGCTCGCGACCAGCCGCCGTGCAGACGTCGACCCATTCGAGCACCTCACCGAGCTGACCGCCGTAGGCGTTGGCGTTCATCTTCACCGCCCCGCCCGCCGTGCCCGGAATGTTCACCCCGAACTCGAGCCCGGCGAGACCCCAGCCCGCCGCCCTGGCCGAGGCCGCTGGCAGGCGGGCGCCGCCGCCGCAGACGAGCCGCTTCCCATCGCGCTCGATCGTCGCCAGCTCGCCGTCGAGCTTGATCGCCAGCCCGCGAAATCCGGCGTCGGCGACGAGCAGGTTGGACCCGGATCCGACGATGCCGAGATCCAGCCCTTGGTCCGCCGCCCAGGCGAGCAGTTCCAGCAGCGACTCCTCCGAGCCCGGTCGCGCGAACCAATCGGCGGGACCACCGGTGCGGACGGTGGTCAGGCGGTCGAGCGGGTAGTTGCGCGCGACGCCCTCGGGCAGCGGGCCACTCATGCGGCCTCCTCTCCCCCGACGAGCGCCTCGCCGACCCTGAAGACGTCACCGGCGCCGATCGTCACCAGAATGTCGCCCTCGCCGAGGCGCCCGGCGAAGGCGCGTTCGGCCGCGTCCAGCGTCGGCGCCCAGAGGACCGGCCGTCCAGCCCCGCAGTCGGCGGCGGCGCGGGCGACATCGAGCCCGCTCACCCCGGCCAGCTCGCCGACCGGCTCCTCGCGCGCCGGGTAGACGTCGAGCACCGCCACCTCGTCGGCCAGTGCCAGCGCCGCGCCGAACTGTCCCGCGAAAGCCTTCGTGCGGGAGTAGAGATGGGGCTGGAAGATCGCGAAGAGGCGTACCGGGACGAGCTCGCGCAGCGCCGAGAGAGCCGCCCTGACCTCGGTCGGGTGATGGGCGTAGTCGTCGTATATGCGGGCGCCGCTGCGCTCGCCCTTCAACTCGAGGCGGCGATACACACCGGGGAAGTCAGCGAGGGCCTTCGCGACGGCGTCGCGATCGAAGCCGGCCCGCTCCGCCGCGGCAATCGCCGCACGGGCGTTGAGCAGGTTGTGCCGACCGGGGACGGCGAGTGCAACTTCCAGGTCGAGATCCTCGGGGCGGGCTACGGCGCTCGCCCCGACGGTGAATTCGTCGAACGCCGCGCGCAGCTCCGCCTCCGAGCCCCAGCGGCTGTGGTGATCCATCTCGACGTTGGTGACGACCGCAATCTCAGGCTCGAGCGCGAGGAAGCTGGCGTCGCTCTCATCGGCCTCGGCGACGACCCACTCGCCCCCTCCCCAGCCGGCGTTGGCAGTGTCCCCGTCCCGGCCAAGGCCGGGAACCTCGCCGCCGACGAAGAAGGCCGGGTCGGCGCCGAGCGCCCGCAGGGCCCAGGCGAGCATCGCCGTCGTCGTCGTCTTGCCGTGCGTGCCGGCGACCGCGATCAGTCGCTTCTCTGCGCAGAGCTCGGCGAGCAGGGCGACGCGGTGGATCGGCTCGACGCCGCGCTCGCGGGCCAGCGCCAGCTCCGGGTTGTCGGGCCCGATCGCGGTCGAGACGACGACCTCGGCGCCCTCGGGCAGGTTGGCGGCGTCATGGCCGACAACCGGCTCGATCCCCGCAGCCCGCAGCCGCTCCATATAAGAGGAGTCGCTGCGGTCGCTGCCGGTCACCGACGCGCCCAGCTCGGCGCAGACCAGGGCCAGCCCGCTCATCCCGGCGCCGCCGATGCCGACGAAGTGCAGCCGTCTTGCAGCCCAGTCCCTCATCTTCCGGTGCGCCTTTTACGGTCTATGTCCATATAAGGCGCACCGGAAGAGGCGGCGGCGAGGATCTCGTCGGCGATGCGCTTCGCGGCGTCGGGCATCGCCAGTGAAGCCGAGGCCGAGGTCATCGCCGTCAGCCTCTCCTCATCGCCGAGCAGGTCGTCGACTCGCAGCGCCAGGAGATCTGCGCTGAGGGACTCGTCGGCGATGGCTACGGCCGCACCGGCATCGACCATCCAGGCGGCATTGGCGGTCTGGTGGTCGGCCGTTGCATGCGGATAAGGGACGAGGATCGCCGCCCGGCCGGCCGCGGTCACCTCGAAGATCGAGCCGCCCGAACGAGCGACGACCAGGTCGCAGGCGGCGAGGACGTCGCCGAGGTCCGGCTCGTACTCGATCAGCGTGTAGCGCTCGCGACCCGGGATCCCCTCCAATCGCCGCGCTAGCTTGGGGTAATCCCGCGTGCCGGCGAGATGAAGAACGTGGAAGTCGCGCCCCTTGCCGCGCTCGGCGAAGGCCTCGATCGCCGCCAGGTTGATCGACCTCGCGCCCTGGCTGCCCCCCATCACGAGCAGACAGCGAGCGTCGGCCGGGATATCGAAGCGGCGCCGCGCAGCCTCTCGGTCCGCCCCGAGGACCGCGGCCGGAACCGGACGACCGGTGAGCGCGTAGCGCTCGCCTTCGCGGCCGGCGATCGGGAAGGAGAGGCAGATCCGCCGTGCCCTGCCAGCCAGCATGCGGTTGGCGAAGCCGAGGTGGCTGTCGGCCTCGGTCAGCACCAACGGCGTGCGAGTGAGGACGGCGGCCATCCCGACCGTCCCGGCGACATAACCGCCGCCACCGAGCACCACGTCGGGCTCGCGCCGGCGCAGCACCCGGCGCGCCGCCCCTACACCGGCGATCGCCTTGCCCACGGCGACGATGGCCCGCAACGGGTTGCGCCGGTCGATCCCCTGCACCTTGACGTAGTCGATCTCATAGCCCGCCGCCGGCACCAGCTCGGCCTCGATCCGCTCGCGCGTGCCGAGGAAGGAGACCTCGACGCCGCTAGCCCGAAGCTCGGCGGCGACGGCCATCGCTGGCACGACGTGTCCGGCGGTGCCCCCCGCCGCTACCACGACTCTGGGTGCTCTTTCCACGACTCGATCGGCTCCTGTTGCGGGACCCAGTGTTGCGCCCACCCTCGACGACGCGCAGTTTGCCAGCGCCGGCGGTCCCCCCGCGAGCGACGGCGAGGATCAGGCCGACCGCGAACAGGGTCGCCAACAGGCTGCTGTTGCCGTAGGAGACGAAGGGCAACGGGACACCCGTCAGCGGCGCCAGGCCCATCACGGCGAAGAGGTTGATGATCGCCTGCACGAGGACGAGCGAGGTGAGCCCGGCGACGAGCAGTTTCGAGTAGCGGTCGCGCGCTTTCTGGGCGATGCGCAGGCCGGCATAGCCGAAGAGCGCGAAGAGACCGGTGACGCCGAAGACTCCGACCATCCCCAGCTCCTCGCCGAGCACGGCCGAGATCATGTCGGTGTGGGCCTCGGGCAGAAAGCCGGCCTTAGCCGTGCCGTTGCCGATGCCGACGCCGAAGATGCCGCCGGAGCCGAGCGCGATCTTCGCCTGTGCGGCCTGGAAGCCCGTGCCGGTCGCGTCGGCGCCGGGATGGAGGAAGCCGGTCAGGCGGTCCATCCGGTAGGGCTCGACGATCGTCGCGAGCAGGGCGAGGAAGCCGAGGAAGAGGCCGATCTTGGCGAGGTCCATCGGGCGGGCGCCGGCCGCGATCAGCATCGCGCCGACGGCGAAGGCGATGACCATCGCCGTCCCCATGTCCGGCTCGGCGACGATCAGCAGGCAGGCCGCGCCGACGACGAGCAGGAAGGGCATCATCCCCTGGATCGTCCGCACCAGCTTCGGTTTGCGCGCCAGCAGGTCGGCGCCGTAGAGGATCAGGGCGACCTTGGTCAGCTCCGAGGGCTGGATCTGGAGGAAGCCGGAGCCGATCCAGCGGCTGGCGCCGTTGACGCTGGTGCCGGCAACGAGGACGACCAGCAGCAGGAACATCGTTCCGGCGAGGATCGCCGGGGTGAGTTTGCGCACGGCGACGAGCCCGTGGCGCGCAACCAGGTGCATGACGAGCAATCCGACGGCGCCGAACATCAGCGTCCGCTTCAGGTAGAAGGCGCTGTTGGAGAGGTTGCCGTCGCTCAGCACCTGGGTCGTCGAGCTGGCCGAGAAGACCATCACCGCGCCGAGGGCCAGCAGGCAGAGTGTCGCCGTGAGCAGCAGGTTGTACTCGGCGGGAAGGGCCACCCTGGCGCGCTTCTTCTTCGGACGTTTCTTCGCCTTCGCCGGCGCGGATTTGCGCCCTTTGCCGGTTGCCGCCTTCACCGCAGCGCTCCGACAATCTCGCGGAAGCGCTCACCGCGGCGTTCGAAGTTCTCGAAGGCGTCGAAGCTGGCGCAGGCGGGCGAGAGCAGCACCGTCTCGCCGGGCTGCGCCGCGGCGGCGGCCTGCCTGACCGCCTGCTCGAGGTCGGCGCAGCGGTGCAGCGCGACCCCGCCGGCGATCGCCGGCGCCAGCGCCTCGGCCAACCGCTCCGCCGAGGCCCCCGCCAGGTAGCAGGCGGTGCAGCGCTCGCGTACTGGCTCGAGCAAGTCGCCGTAGGCCTCGCCCTTCTCGCTGCCGCCGAGGATCGCGTGGACGCCGCCCCCGAAGGCACGCAGGCCGACGATCGCCGAAGCGACGTTGGTCGCCTTCGAGTCGTTGACGAAACGCACGCCGTCGATCTCGGCAACCGGCTCGAGCCGGTGCGGCACACCGGCGAAGCTGCGCAGGCCCTCGCGCACCGCATCGCGGTCGATGCCCATCGCCAGGGCCGCGGCGGCGGTGGCCATCGCGTTGGCGACGTTGTGCTCGCCGAGCAAGCCGAGCTTGGCGACGGCGATCAGCGGCTCGCCGTCGTAGAAGATCGTCTCGCCGGCGAGGGCGACCTCGCAGTCGGGAGCGGCGCCGTGGCAGAAGGCGACGCGACGGGCGCAGCCGCCGAGGTCGACGTCGGAGAGCGCCGGCTCGTCGGCGTTGTAGACGGCGACGTCGTCGTTGCCCTGGTTGGCGAAGATCCGCAGCTTCGCCCGCAAGTAGTCCTCGAGGTCCGCGTGGCGGTCGAGATGGTCCGGTGCCAGGTTGAGGAAGACGGCGCACTCGGGCGCGAAGGCAACGCTGTCCTCGAGCTGGAAGCTCGAGGCCTCGCAGACGACGGTCGCCTCGGCGTCGACCTCGCCGACGAGCGAGGAGAGCGGCGTGCCGACGTTGCCGGCGACCGCAACCGGCTCGCCCGCCGTCCGGTAGACATGGCCGAGCCACTCGACGACAGTCGTCTTGCCGTTCGTCCCAGTGACGGCGACGAAACGGTTGGGGAGCGCACGCCAGGCCAGCTCGAGCTCGCCGACCACGTCGATCCCCCGCTCGATTGCCGCCGCGATCACCGCCGCCTCCCGCGGCACCCCGGGGCTCTTGACGACCGTCCGCACCCCCTCCAGGAGCGCCAATCCGTCTGCATCCAGGACGACTTCGACGCCCGCCTCCCGAAGCCCTGCCGCCCCCTCCGGATGGCCGGAATCGACCCCGACGACCTCCTCCCCGCACTCGGCGAGCATCCGCACGGCGGCCTGCCCGGACCGCGCGAGCCCCACAACTAGAAACGGGCCCTCAGGCAGCTCCGGTCGAGGCTTCCTGGGCGGGGGCGCACTCATCCGCCATAGATTCGCGCCGCGATCGGTCAGCCCTGTCGAGCGCGCCGCTCAGCGATGCAAGCCGCGCCGGCGCTCCGCGCGCACGAGCAGGCGATCGACCGCCTCGTTGACGAGCATGAAGATAAGGAGAAGCGCAATGAGTGCCCACGAACTCTCCGAGCTGCTCCAGGAATTAGTGCCGGCAAAGGCCAGGAAGGCCACTGCCGCGATCAACTCCACGCAACTTATGACGATCCAGCGAAAATCAAGGTTCATAGAAATGTCGCCTCCACAAGGTTCGAAACCAAGTAGCCGACCAAAGCAAGCGTCGTGCCGTAGTAGCTTCCTTTCATGGCGACTCGCATTGTTTTGTCTGCATCATAACGACGAGCCAGGGCAATGGTCTCGCCGACCCAGCCCCCGATGACGGCTCCTATTGCTATCGAGGTTGGGGTAGAGGGATTGGGCAACGATTCGATCGGCAACACCCGCCGACCGTAGAAGCCGCTGACGCACATGTGGCGCGCACAATGCGCCAATAGTCACCCGAATCTCAAAAGCTCCCCGTGAAGCTTCCCAGTCGTCGCCGCAATCTCCCGGGTAGCTCCGCGCTCCAGCCGGTCGACCCTGGTGCGGCCTGTCGAGAGCGGGGGTTGGCTGCCCTTTCCCAAAACACTCAAGCGCGGCTCCTGCCGCGCGTTTTGGGGAAGGGCAACCGGCCCCCACCCCCACCGAACCTGTCAGCGCCCGATCGACTGCTGATACAGCGTGAAGCCGATCCCGGAGCAGACCGCGGCGACGATCCAGAAGCGGAGCATGATCTTGGTCTCCGACCAGGCCATCATCTCGAAGTGGTGGTGCAGCGGCGCCATCAGCAGGACGCGGCGGCGGAAGGTCTTGAAGGAGAAGACCTGGATCGCAACCGAGAGGGCCTCGATCACGAAGATGCCGCCGATGATGATCAGCAGCACCTCGGTCTGGGTCATCACGGCGAGGGCGCCGATCGCGCCGCCGAGGCCGAGCGAGCCGGTGTCACCCATGAAGATGGAGGCCGGGAAGGCGTTGAACCAGAGGAAGCCGATGCAGGCACCGACCAGGCAGGCCGAGAGCAGCGCCAGGTTCTGCTGCTCGTTGGTGACGAAGGCGATCGCCGTGTAGGCGAGGAGGACGATCGCGCAGGAGCCGGCGGCGAGGCCGTCGAGGCCGTCGGTGAGGTTGACCCCGTTCGAGGTCCCGGCGATGACGAGGAAGACGAGCACGAAGTAGAGGACCGGGCCGAGGTCGACGCTGGCGTCGCCGATGCGGAAGTAGAGGATCGGCTCGAGCCCAACCTCGTGCCGGGCCACCCACCAGAGGCCAAGCGCGAGCACTACCTGGAAGAGCAGCTTCCAGCGCGCCGAGAGACCGAGCGAGCGGCGCTTGACGATCTTGATGAAATCGTCGGCGAAGCCGATCGCTGCGCATCCCATCGCTACGCCGAAGACGGCGAGGCTCTGCGCGTCGCGGTCGGAGAGCACCAGGTAGGGGACGCAGATCGAAGCGAAGACGATCAGGCCGCCCATCGTCGGCGTGCCCGCCTTGGCGTGGTGCTCCTGCGGCCCCTCCTCGCGGATGTGCTGGCCGAACTCCTTGACCCGCAGGTACTCGATGAACTTCGGCCCGAGGAAGATGCAGATCAGCATCGCCGCCATGCCGGCGATCAGCACTTCACCCATCGACGAGCTCCCCCAGGGCCTCCGCCACCGCCTCCAAACCCGCCGAGCGCGAGCCCTTGACCAGGACGGTATCGCCGGGCTCGAGCTGAGCCGCGAGCAGCTCCGCCGCCTCCAGGGGGGTGGCGACCAGCTCGTCGGGGGCGTAGTCGCGGGCCAGCGCGCCGACGCCGATCAGAATCGCGATCCCGAGCTCGCGAGAGCACTCGCCGATCTCCCGGTGGAAGTCGGGAGCGCCGGGACCGAGCTCGGCCATCTCGCCGAGGACGGCAATCCGCCGCCCGCTGCCGGTCGAAGCGAGATGGTCGAGCGCGGCGCGCATCGAGACCGGGTTGGCGTTGTAGCAGTCGTTCACCAGGACGATTCCGTCCCCCATTTCGAGGCGCTCGCCCCGGAAGCGTGAGAAGCCTATGTTCGCAGCGCGGTCGGCCATCTCGGCGAGCGGCGCGCCCAGCACAGCGCCTACCGCCACCGCGGCGAGGGCATTGTCGAGGTTGTGCGGCTCGGTGAAGGGGAAGTGGAAGAGCTGCCGCCCGTTGGGCGTCTCGACGAGCGCCTCGGTGACGCCGTCGGCGACGCTGCTCTCGACCGCCTCAACATCGCCGCCGGGGCCGAAGCGGAGCAGGGTCGGAGCGGCGGCGAGGTGCGGCTCGAGCTCCCCCGCCGCAACCGGCACGATCGCCGTGCCCTCGCGAGGCAGCGCCTCGAGGATCTCGGCCTTCGCCGCGGCAATCGCCTCGACCGAGCCGAGCAGCCCGACGTGGACGGGGCCGACGTTCGTGATCACGGCGATCTCGGGCTCGGCGATCGAGGCGAGCTCGGCGATCTGACCCGGGCCGCGCATCGCCATCTCGAGCACCATCGTCTGCGTCCCTTCGGGGGTTTCGAGGACGGTCAACGGCAGGCCGATCTCGGTGTTGAGGTTCTCGCGGTTGGCGTGGACGGGGCCCGGGAGCAGCGCCCGGGCGATGTCCTTGACCGACGTCTTGCCAACCGAGCCGGTGACGCCGACAACCGTCGCTCCGAGCGCGCGGCGCCACTCGCGAGCGAGCGCCTGCATGGCCGCCAGCGGGTCCGGGGCAGCGAATACCCAAGCGCCGTCGAGCCCCGCCGCGTGCTCGGGCGTCGCCACTACGCCCCAGGCACCTGCCGCGATCGCCTGCGGGGCGAACTCGCCGCCGTCGACGTGCTCGCCCCGCAGGCCGAAGAAGAGGTCGCCAGGGCCGCTCTCACCCGAACCGATCGTCGCCCGCTCCGGGTTGTTCGGCTCGCCCTCGGCAAGAACCTCGGCGCCAATCGCCGCGGCTATCTCAGCCCCGCTCAGCTTCATGCCGGGCTGCCCAGCCTGCGAAGCTCCTCGCGCGCAACCTCGCGATCGTCGAAGGGGATCGTGCGGCCGCCCTCGAACTCCTGGCCCCGCTCGTGTCCCTTGCCCGCGATCACGACGACGTCGCCGGGACGAGCGCGCTCGAAGGCCAGGCCAATCGCGGCGCGGCGGTCGGGCTCGACCTCGACCTCGGCCCCGTCGGGAATGCCGGTGAGGATCTCGGCGATGATCGCATCGGGGTCCTCGGAGCGCGGATTGTCCGAGGTGACGACCGCGAGATCGGAGAGCGAGGCGCCGGCGCGGCCCATCTTCGGGCGCTTCTCGCGATCGCGGTCGCCGCCCGCGCCGAAGACCGAGAGCACCCGTCCCCGGCCCAGCTCGCGAGCTGCGTGCAGGACGTTCTCCAGCGAATCGGGCGTGTGGGCGTAGTCGACGAGGACCGCGAACGGCTGCCCCTCGTCGATCGGCTCGAAGCGCCCCGGCACCCGCTCGGCCCGGGCCAAGCCTTCGACCGCGGCAGGAGGATCGACGCCGATCTCGACCGCGGCCGCGTAGGCGCCGAGCGCGTTGGCGACGTTGAACTGACCCGGAAGCGCCAGGCGGACCATCGTGCCGTCGACCTCGAACTCGGACCCGGCGGCGTCGAACGCAACCGCCTGGGCCGAGTAATCGGCGGCCGCGCCGTCGGCGGAGAAGGCGACGCAATCGAACTCGCCGGCAAGTCGCCGGCCGTACTCGTCGTCGACGTTGACGATCGCAGTCCGCGGTCCCATCTCGAAAAGCCGGCGCTTCGAGCGGAAGTACTCCTCCATGCCGCCATGGAAATCGAGGTGGTCCTGGGTCAGGTTGGTGAAGAGGGCGGTCTCGAAGTGGATCGCGTCGCAGCGGTGCAACTCGAGCGCGTGCGAGGAGACCTCCATCGCGCAGGCCCGGTCGCCCGCGTCCAGCATCCGCCGGAAGGTCGCCTGCAGGTCGATCGCCTCCGGCGTGGTCCGCTCGGCTCCCTCGTCCCGCCCCCCGACGACCTGCCGCACCGTCCCGAGCAGGCCGCACTGGATGCCGGCCGTCTCGAGGATCTCGCGCACGAGGAAGGCCGTCGTCGTCTTGCCGTTCGTCCCGGTGATGCCGACGACCCGCAGCTTCGCCGTCGGGTCGCCCCAGAAGCGCGCCGCGACCGGCGCCATCGCCGCCCGCGCGTCGGGAACCACCACCTGCGCCACGTCCACGTCCAGCTCGCGCTCGACCACCAGCGCCACAGCCCCCGCCTCCACCGCCGCCGCCCCGAACTCGTGCCCATCGGCCTTCTCCCCGACCACGCAGAAGAACAACACCCCGGACTCCACCCTGCGACTGTCATAAGCGAGAGATGAAATCTCCGCATCCAAATCTCCGCGGGTCGTGGCAACATCGATCCCGGCAATCAGCTCGCCCAACTTCACGCCGCCGATTCTAGGCGTGCCCGGGAGACGTTCCTCGCGGGGGGTGGTGCGGATTTGGGGGACCACCCCGAGGAGGCGGTGCAGCCGCCCCCGCAGCGGGTGGTGGATCCAAATCCGTGACAGGACCCGCCGCGCCGAAACCCTATTCCGGCGGCACACCGAGATACGGCAGAGCGTATTCCGCGATCTCCCCGAATGCCGGCGCTGCCACCGAGCCGCCGTAGATTTCACCCTGCGGCTGGTCGACGACGACGCCGACCAGCAGCTGCGGGTCCTGCGCCGGGGCGAAGCCGATGAAGGAGGCGACGTACTTCGTCTCCGAGTAGGTCCCGTTTTCCGCCACCTGCGCCGTTCCCGTCTTGCCCGCCAGCGTGTAGCCGGGCACGCTCACCGCCGACGCGGTCCCGCCCGCTTCCAGGACCCCCTCGAGCATTTCCCGCACCTGCGCGGCGACCCCGGCGTCGATCACCCGGCGGCCCTTTGGCTCGTGAACCGTTTCTTCGCCCACCTTCTCGATCAGCTGCGGCGGGCGCAGCATGCCGTCGTCGGCGATGGCTGCGTAGCCGGCCATCATCTGCATCGGGGTGACGGAGAGGCCCTGCCCCATCGGCAGGTTGCCCATCGTCGAGCCCGAGTATTCGTCGAGCGGCGGGACGATGCCCTGCTCCTCGCCGGGGAACTGGACGCCGGTCGGGCGGCCGAAACCGAAGCGGTCGATCCAGCGGCTGAAGCGGGTGGCGCCGACTTCGAGGCCAATCTCCACCGCGCCGACGTTGGAGGACTGGGCGAGGATCTGAGCAACCGTGAGATCGATCGGTGGCCGTTCCTCGGCGTCTTCGATCACCCGGTCTGCCACGTGCAGCTGCGAGGGCAGGTAGAAGGACGTCTCCGGCGTCACCAGCTTTTCCTCGAGCGCGGCCGAGACGGTGAAGGCCTTGAAGGTCGAGCCGGGCTCGTAGGTGAAGCCGGTGGCGCGGTTCATCAGGTCTTCGGGGCTGGCGGCCGAGAGGTCGGTCGGGTCGACCGGCGGCCAGTTCGCCATCGCCAGGATCTGCGAGCTGCGCGGGTCCATGACGATCGCGGTGGCGCCCTTCGGCGCGTACGTTTCGCCGACCCCGGCCAGGACCTGTTCGGTCTTCGCCTGGATCGCCGGGTCGAGCGTCAGCTTCACGTCCGTCCCGTCCTCCGGCTCCCGGGTCGTTTCCAGGCGGATCGCTTCGCCCTTGGCGTCGGTGACGATCTGCCGTTCGCCGTCGGTCCCGCCCAGGGCCGATTCCTCGCCCAGCTCCAGCCCGGTCCGCCCTTCGCCTTCGGCGCCGACCACGCCGATCACCTGCCCGGCCAGCTTCCCCTGTGGATAGATGCGGCGGCTGTCGGGGTCCTCCCCGATTCCCGCCAGGTCGAGCCGTTCGATCCTGGCGGTGGTCGGCAGGTCGACGCTGTGGGCGAGCGCTTCGTAGCTCGTTTCGGCACTGACCATGCCGAGCACCTTGCTCTCCGACAGGCCGAGGATCGGCGCCAGCTTTTCCGCCGCCAGTGCCGGTTTCGTCACTTCCGAGGGGATGGCGAAGATCGTCGCCGCGTCTTCGGAGGCGGCCAGTGGGTTGCCATGGCGGTCGAGCAGGTCGCCACGCAAGCCGGGCAGCGGCACCGATTGCGTCTGCTGGCTGACTGCCTCGGAGGCGAGCTTCGCCCCCTGCACGCCCTGCAGCCAGAAGGCGCGGGCCGAGATACCGAGGAAGCAGAGGAGGAAGCCGGCGAAAAGGAGGCCGATCCTGCGCTCGGTCGCCCGCACCGAGCCTCCTAGTAGCCCGAGCCGGCCGCGGCGAGGCGTTGGGCGGCGACGCGAACGTCGTGCGCACTCGCCTCGACCCGGCTCACCTGGTCGGTTGGGGCAGCGGCAAGGCCCCGCGCGGCCGCTTCGTGGCGGACTCGGGACGCGCCGGAACGCGCCGCGTCGCGGGCGCGCAGCAGCGAGTTCTCTTTTTCGAGCGCCTGGATGTTCTTCTCGACGTGGCCCTCCGAGGCGGCGAAGCTGAGCGTGGCGACGTTGACGGCGACGATCCCGGTCAGCAGGACGCCAAGCACGGCGATCCAGGCCCGCCCGCGCGTAAGGCGCACCATCAGGCTCGAGTCGGGCAGTTGGCGGACGGCGCTCGCGGTGCCGACCGCGATCGGGATCAGATGACCGCCGGGGCGACGAACCGGTGCCCTGCGTGGGCGCGCCGGGGCTGACTTCGTCTTTGGTTCCGCATAGCGGGACGAAACACGAACTCGGCGGGCAGGGGCGGTCGCGGCGGCGGCCATCAGACAGCCTCGGCGATCTTTACGGCGACGCGCAGATGGGCCGACTTGGAGCGGGGATTGGCGGCGACCTCGTCGGCCTCCGGGGCGACCGCGCGGCGGGTGAGCAGCTCCGCTTCGGGCTCGCGGCCGCAGGCGCAGACGGGCAGCTCGGGTGGGCAGACGCAGCCGCGGGCGCGGGCGGCGAGGAATTGCTTGACGCGCCGGTCCTCCAGCGAGTGGAAGGAGATCGCGGCGAAGCGGCCGCCCAGCGGCAGCGCCGCCCAGGCGTTCGGCAGTGCATCCTCGAGCGAGTCGAGCTCGCCGTTGACGGCGATGCGGATCGCCTGGAAGGTGCGCTTGGCCGGGTGGCCGCCGCCGAAGCGGGCCGAGGCCGGCATTCCAGCCTTGATCGCCTCGACCAGCTCCGAGGTGGTCGCGAGCGGGCGACGCCGGACGATCTCGCGGGCGATCCCGCCGGCGTAGCGCTCCTCGCCAAAGCGGCGCAGGGCCTGGGCCAGGCGCGACTCCGGCCACTCGTTGACGACGTCGGCGGCGCTCAGCTGCTGGCGGGTGTCCATCCGCATGTCGAGCGGCGCGTCGTAGGAATAGGAGAAGCCACGCTCCCAGGCGTCGATCTGCATCGAGGACATTCCGAGGTCCATGTAGACCATGTCTGGGCGGATGCCTTCGCCACCCAGGGTACGAAGACCTGCCGCGAAGTCGGAGGCGATGAAACGAGTCGCACAGGGAGCCTCGGCTGCGAAGGCCTGGAAGCGCGCTTCGGCCGCCGGGTCGCGGTCGACGCAGATCAGGGTTCCCGCCGGCCCCAGCGCCGCGGCGACGAGTCGCGCGTGGCCGCCGCCGCCGAAGGTGCAGTCGACGGCGGTCTGGCCGGGCTCGGGGGCGAGTAGCTCGACCAGCTCCCTGGCGAGGACGGGCTTGTGCTCGATCGGCATCAGAGAAAGGGTTGCGCGATCGACGGTTGGGCCGACGGCTGGGGCTGCCTGCGCTCGCGCGGCCATCTCACTCAGCCGCTCCGTTTGCGGCCAGGCCCTCGGCGATCTCGGGGGCGGCGGAGTCGAGCTCGGCCTCCTGCTTGGCCCAAGCCTCGGCGTTCCAGATCTCCAGGTACTCCCCGGCGCCGATCACGACGCAGGGGCCGTCGAGGCCGGCGTGCTCGATCAGCGGTTTCGGCACGCGAATGCGGCCGGCGGAGTCGAGCTTCTCGTCGAAGGAGCCACCGTGGAAGCGGCGACGCAGGGCGCGCGCGTCGCGGCCGAAGGGGCTGTGCGGCGAGAGGAAACGGTCGGAGAGCTGCTCGAACTCCTCGGTCGTATGCACCCAGACGCAGGGGTCGAAGCCCTTGGAGAGAACAACGCCATCGGAAAGCGCCGCCCTGAACCTGGAGGGAACCGTGAGGCGATCCTTGGAGTCGAGACTGTGCTCGTAGAGGCCCCGGAATGCCACCGCTTAGGTCCTTTCTCTCCTGGGCTGGGAAGTGAGTTAGGACCGAGGTGATGAGGTGGGAGGAACCTCACCACCCCGGTCCTGGGCTTCAACTCGCGGGCACTGTATCCCACTTTCCCCCACTTTGCAACACGACGTGACCCTGCAACCCCATTTGCACCACCTCTCGACCGCGGTCGCGCGATGGGCAGGGTGCCCCTCGCCCCGACAAGTGCCTCGCCAATTGGCTCGGCACTTTGAGTATCCGCCGGTTCGAGGGGCACCCTGCCCACGCCACCCCGCGGGAGGAGTGGAGCAAAGAGCACGGCAGGTGGTCCGGGAGCTGGTCGTCTCTCGGAGAGGCTGCGTTTACCGAAAGCTGCTGAAAAAGAGGTCGGCGTTGGCGATCAGGGCGGCGGCGATCATCAGCAGGACGGAAGGTACGAGGACGAGGGCGACGACGAGCTGGATCTTCGGGGCGGCGCGGGCGGCGCGCTCCTCGACCGTGCGGCGCTGGTCACGGCGCAGGGCACTGGCCTGACGCCTTAGCTGATCGGCCAGCGGCGAGCCGTAGCGACGCGAGCGTTCGATCGCGGCGCAGAGCATCGCGACCTCGCTGCCCGGCACCCGCTCGCGCAGCGAGCCGAGGACGTCGGCCAGCGACTCGCCGCAGGCAAGTTCGGCGTCTGCGATCGCAAGCTCGTCCGCGAGCGGCCCGTTCCCCGCCCGGGTCAGGTCGGCGAAACCGGCGGCCACGCCACGACCGGCCTCGGCCCCGACCGCGAGCAGGTCGATGGCGTCGGGAAGGGCCGCCGCGACCCGGCGACGGCGCAGCCGCAGGCGACGCTCGCGCAGCGCGTCGGGAACGAAGATGCCGGCGGCGGGCAGTGCGATCGTGAGCAGCAGCGACAGGTGGCCCGGCGCCGCCGGCGCCGCGGCCAGCGCGACCGCCCCGCCCACCGCGGCGCACGCTGCCCGCGCTGGAAAGGCCCCAACGGTCACTCGGTGATCTGTGAGAGATGCCGAATGGCGAAGAACCCAGCGACCTGCAGAACCGCCGCCATCGCCAGCAGGACCGCGGATGCCGGTGAGCCGATCAGCTTGGCGAGGAATCCGGGTTCGACCAACTCGGCGAAGACCGCACCCCCGGTCGGCATCGCGACGACGAGCAGGCCCGTGAAACGGGCTTGGGCCGTGGCCGTGCGGGCATCCTCCGCCGCTCGATCCCGCTCGGCGGCCGCTGCGGCGAAGCGGCGCAGGAGACCGGCGAGGTCGCCGCCGGCGAGGCGCTGGCTGAGCAGCGCTGCGGCGAATGCATCGACGCGAGCGGAACGCATGCGCCGCCGCCAGCCCGCGACGGCTTCGACCGTCGGCGATCCCAGTGCCAGGTCGGCACCGAGCCGGGCCAGCTCCACCGCCGGCGGCCCATCTAGCGACCCGGTGGCTGCCACGATCGACGCTCGCAGCGAGCGTCCCGCAGAGAGCGAGTCGGCGACCGCGAGGGCGATCTCGGGGAGCGCCCGCTCGACGGCGCCCCGGTATCGGCGCCGGCCGCGCTCGACCAGCGAGGCCGCGAGCGCCGGCCCGGCAAAGGCGAGCGGCAGCGCCAGGACGGCTCCGGCGAGGAACCAGCCGCCGACGATCGCCAGGAGGGTGCCGAGCAGCGCCAGCCGCCGCCGCTCGTGCACGGTGGGCGCGTAGCCCTCGCGTGCCGCTCGCCTCAGCGGCTCGACCGCGAGACGCACCCAGGCGGCGAGCGCCGGGGTGGCGAGGACCGCCTCGCGGACGCCGACCGCCGCCAAGCCGCCGGCGGCCGCCCCGGCCAGCGTCAGCATCGGCCCCGGGCCGCCGCTCACTCCGTCATCACCTCGACCATCTCGGTCACGCGGCGGGCGCCGTCGTGGCCCCGCTCGAGGTGGACGATCAGGTCCACACCCCGCCTCACCTGCTCGGCGATCGCCCCGTGCGGCAAACCGAGGTCGGCCATCAGTGCCAGCGTCTCGAGCCGGGCCAGGGCATCGTCGGGCGAGCTGGCGTGCACGGTCGAGAGCGCGCCGTCGTGCCCGGTGTTAAGCGCGGTGAGCAGGTCGAGTGCCTCCGCTCCCCGCACCTCGCCGATCACGATCCGGTCGGGCCGCATTCGCAACGCGTTGCGGACCAGGTCGCGAACGGTGACCTCGCCCCGCCCCTCGATGCCGGCGGGCCGACTCTCAAGCCGGACCACGTGGGGCTGCTGCAGTCGCAGCTCGGCCGCGTCCTCGATCGTCACGATCCGCTCGCCCGCGTCGACGAAGGCGGAAAGCGCGTTGAGCAGGGTCGTCTTGCCCGAGCCGGTGCCGCCGCTGACGAGGATGCTGCGGCGCGCGGCTACGGCCTCCTCGAGAGCGTCATGCCGATCCCGCGTCAGCGTCCCCAGCTCGACCAGCTCACCCGGACCGGGGCGGTGAGCTCCGAAGCGGCGAATCGAGACGACAGGGCCGTCGACCGAGAGAGGCGGGATGACGACGTTGACGCGAGACCCGTCCGGCAGGCGAGCGTCGGCCATCGGGCTGAGCTCGTCGACCCGCCGCCCGAGCGGCGCGAGGATGCGCTCGATCGCGTTGCGCAGCGCCTCCTCGTCGGCGAACGCGACTTCGGTTCGTTCGATCAGACCCTGCCGCTCGACGTAGACGGCGTCGGGACCGTTGACCATCACCTCCTCGACCGCCGGGTCGGCGAGCAGCTCCTCCAGCGGCCCGAGGCCGACGGTGTCGCGCAGCACTCGCGCCTCGAGCTCGGCTCGGTCCGCCGAACCGAGCAGCGCCGCCTCCGTCGCGACCAGCTCGCGGACCTGATCCGCGACCTCGCCCCGCGCCGTCCTGCCCGCCGCCGCCTCGTCACGGCGTCGCTCGACCAGCCGGGTCCGCAGCGAGCCCGCCAGCTCCTCGAGGTGCCGATCCCGCGCAGCCACCCTCAGCCCTCCGGCAGCAGGGTCAGCTTGCGGGCGAAGCTTTCTGCCTCGATCAGGAGCAGGGCCTGGCGCCTGGTCAGGCCCAGGGTCGCGGCCGAGGCGCCGCCCGGGCCGGGGCCGTCGGCCCCAGGTCCCAGCGCAAGAAGCGGCACCCCGGCCGCGGCTACGTAAGTCCGGCCCGGCCCGGCGCCAGCGGGTTCGGTGGTGACGACGACGTCGACCTTTGCCCTCGGGGAGGGTCTTCCGACAGCGAAGAGCGCGTCGGCGCCGCTGACCGAGATCTCCACCGGGCGCCGGTCGCCGAGGGCTGGCACCGCCCTGCGGTGCGGGCGAGGGGGGTGCAACTGGGTGGCGAGCAGGTAGGACCCGGCCGGCAAGGTCGAATCGGGGGCCAGGCCGAGCGCCGCGGCCGGAGAGACGAGCGCCCCAGGTGGGACGAAGCGCTCCGGGACCCGGCGGACCTCGAGTGCGGTCGAGAGGTCTCCGGGGCCCAGCGGCCTGCCGGGACGCAGGACATGCGTGAGGACGACCACCGGTCGCAGCGGCCCGTAACCCCGAGCGACGCTCGAGCCGTAGCCGTTGGCGATCGCTGCCGCGACGGCGGCCGCGAGCAAGGCGAGCACGGCGAAGGCGATCGCGCGGCGGCGCCGGCTCATGCGACCCCGTCCCCCCCGTCGTCGGCCAGTGGCAGCTCGATCGCGGCGGTCGACCCGCGCGGGGAGCGCTCGAAGACGAAGCGCCCCTCGTGCGCCGCAACCACCCTGCGGACGACGGCGAGGCCATGACCGCGGCGCTTCCGCCCCGACAGCCGGGCGAAGACCTCGGCCGGACTGCCGCGCCGCGCCGCCGGCGGTCTCGCGGCACTGCCCGAGTCGACCACGGCGATCCGCAGTCGCCCCTCGCGACGGCGTGCCGAGACGACGACGTTCGGGCCGCCGTGCTCGATCGCGTTGACGATCAGGTTGTCGATCGCCTGGGCGAGCGCAAGCCGGTCGCCGTCGACCACGGCGGGGCCTGCGTTCCAGCGCAGCTCGAGCGAGCCGTCGGCGAGCCTCGCCCGCCCGCGCCAGCGGCCGACCGCCGTTTGCACCAGCGCCCAGGCATCGACCGTGGTCGGCAGCGGTGCGTGGTTACCGCCGTTGATCTCGCGATCGAGGCGCTGCAGCGCGGCGGCGGCGAGGTCGAGCGCTCCGTCGCCCCCTCGCGTGGCGATCTCGGCCCCGCCCTCCAGCGCCGCCACCTGCAAGGGACGGCGAACCTCGTGCAGAGCCTCGTTCAGCGCCGTGCGACGGCGGCCGGAGCGCAGCCCCTGAACTGCGACCGTCGCTGCCAACGAGACGGCGAATGGCCAGCCCGCGACGATCTGCGCCAGCTCGTTCACCCGTCGACCAGCCGGTATCCGTAGCCCCAGCAGTTGACGACGAAGCGACAGCCCTCGGGGTCGAGTTTGCGCCGTAGGCGGCTTGCGTGCGAGTCGAGCGTCCGCGTCCTCGCCGGGGTCCGGTAGCCCCAGACCGCCTCGAGCAGCTCCCGCTTGGTGAAGACGCGTGAGGGATCGCTCGCCAGCACCCGCAGGAGGCCGAACTCCTTGTTCGAGAGCGCCACCTCGCGCTCTCCCACCCAGACCTTGCGCCGCGCCGGGTCGATCACGATCTCCCCCACCCGGCACGGCCCCTCGCCGCCGCGGCCGCGCCTCAGCACGGCCGCGATCCGCGCCCGCAGCTCCTGGTAGGAGAAGGGCTTGACCATGTAGTCGTCGGCGCCGCTGTCGATGCCGCGAACGCGGTCGTCGTCCGCCCCGCGTCCGGTGAGGACGATCACCGGCAGGGACGGGTCGAAGCGGGAAGTGACGCCGTCGGCCTGGCGGATCTCGCGCAGCACGTCGAGGCCCGAGGCATCGGGCAGCGTCAGGTCGAGCAGCAGCAGGTCGGGGTGGTTGTAGCGACAGAGCCGCAGGGCGTCGGAAGCGCTGGGAGCGGGCATGACGCCGAAGCGGTCGGCGACGAGGTGGTCGCAGAGCAGCTCCAGCGTCGGCGTGTCGTCCTCGCAGACGACGATGCTGGCGATCTCCTGGCGCTGGGGGAGCATGTGCCGCCTCTAAGGACGCGGCGCGAAAAACTCTCCCCCCTCCCCTGCGGGAATCTCGAGAACCGCGGCGGCGTCGTGACAGAAGACGACACGACGCGGGCGAATCCCGCGCCGAACGGACACGACCGTGCCCTCTCCGTCGAGGAAGTGGACGTCGAGGGCGAAGCGCATGCCGAAGGTGTGGACGCTGGCGCAGCGGGGAATCAGCAGGCCGGGTCCGACCCGGTCACGGTTCAGGTGAGCGAGACCGAGCAGGCGTGCCCGCATGCCGACCGCCACGCGAACCTCGCTGCCGAGGACAACGGTCACCGGGAGTCGACGCAGGCGCGGAGCGAGCGGCATTGCTGCATAAGGGCCCGAGCCGTCGAACTCTCCGGGGTAGCCTTCCTGCATGCCCGACGGCAAGGTCGCTGTCTTCGGACCCCACCCGATGCTCTCGATCACGATCGAGGCGCTGACCAGCGATGGCGGCGACGAGATCCACCTGCACGCTGCCGGACAGGGCGTCTGGGTGGCGCGGATGGCGGCTGAGCTGGGGGCGCGGCCGGTCCTCTGCGGCTTCATCGGCGGCGAGACCGGCGCCGTGCTGCGACCGCTGCTGGAGCAGATGGACGTCGAGCTGCGGCTGGTCCAAACCGGCGCCGAGAGCGGCTGCTACCTGCACGACCGGCGCAGCGGCGAGCGAGAGCCGCTGGCGCAGAGCGCCTCGCTGCCGCCGACTCGCCACGAGATCGACGAGCTTTTCTCCAGCACGGTCGCCGCGGCGCTCGACGCCGACGTGCTCGCGCTCTGCGGCCCTTATCCCGGCGAGGCCCTGCCGCTGGAGATCTACGGCAATCTGGTGACCGACGTGCGCGCCAACGGCACGCCGGTGGTCGTCGACCTCTCGCCGCCGCGCCTAGACAGCGCCCTGGAGGGCGAGCCCGAGCTGGTCAAGATCAACGACTGGGAGCTGGCCAAGTACGTCGAGGGCCCGGTCGACAGCGAGGAGCGGATGCTCGTCGCAGCGCGGCGCCTGCTGGAGAAGGGGGCCGGTGCGGCGATCATCACCCGCGCCGAGGAGCCGGCGGCCGTGGTCCGTGGGGACGACGCCTGGGAGTTGGTGCCGCCCCGCTTCGAGCGCGGCGCCCGCGAGGGCTGCGGCGACTCGATGATGGGCGGGCTCGCCGCCTGTATGGCAAAAGGGGTCGAGTGGGAGGAGATGCTGCGGACCAGCGCCGCGGCCGGTGCTGCCAACTTCCTGCGCAGCGGCCTCGGCAGCGGCACGCGCCAGGTGATCGAAGACCTCGCGCGCAAGGTCGACCTCCGGCCCATGACCCGGTCGTAACGCATTTCCCATGACATGCATGGGAAATGCGTTACGACCCTCAGGGGGCGGGGCCGAAGGGGAGCTCGAGGTCCCGGCCGGCGACGATCGCGGCGGGAGCGACGTCGCGCATCCACTCGATGTGGGGCGCGACCGTGTCGACCTCGGCGAGCCGTTCGAACGCCTCGCGCATGTGAAGCGGCCGGCCGCCGTGCGAGGAGTGGGCATCGCTGCTGAGCACGTGCACGAGGCCCGCCTCGGCGAGCGCGGCCATCCCCTCTGCGAAGCGTTCGCGGAGGAAGAAGTCGGCGGTTGCCTGGACCAGTGCCCCGGCGGCGACGAGGCCCGCGATCCGCTCGTACATGTCGGCCGAGAGATGGCGCTCCGGATGGGCGACCAGAACCCGATAGCCCCGCTCGACCAGGCGGACGACCCGGCCGAGCAGCACTGTGGTGAGCCGTCCAGGGGCCGGCTCGAGCAGGATCCACCGCCCGCCGCCCAGCGTCACCCGATCGAGCTCCTCGTCGCTCAGCCCCTCGACCGCGGTCTCCGCCACCTCTCCCCCCTGCAGCACGGTCACCGGCAGCTCCTCGATCCGCAGCCGCTCGTTGAGCTGCTCGATCCGGCCTGTGATCTCCTCGATCCGCACGTCGTGGTCGTGGCGGATGTGCGGCGTCGCGCAGATCGCCTCGATGCCGTCGCCTGCGGCCTGCCGCGCCATCCCGACGCTGTCCTCCAGGTCCAGCGCCCCGTCGTCGACTCCGGGAAGGATGTGGCAGTGCAGGTCGATCATCGGTGCAAACAGCGTTTCAGGCACGGCCGCGCGGCGGCATCGGACTACGATGATCGGCATGATCCACACCTGCTCTCACCGGGCTTGTGGGAGCGGATTGGGCTTCAACGTGAATAAGAAAACGACCCGCAGAGGGAACTACGAGTCTGGCTCCGATTACGTGCTCGAGTACGGCGAGCTGCGCTTCGCCTTCAACGAGGAGGACTTCGGCCAGCGGGTCGAGCAGGCCGCGGTGAAGCTCGGCTTCGTCGACCAGGGCCTCAGCCCCGAGGAGCTCGACGACCTGCTCGACCTCTGTGTCAGCGGCGAGATCGCCGAGCCCAGCTCGCGCCTCGGCGAGCACATCAACGAGAACTGGGACGACCTGGTCGGGCCCGCCAACCGCAGCCTCGTCCACTGGCTGCGACGGCTCGTCTTCCGCGGTGCCTGGCTCGACCAGCGGGTCAAGGAGGGTGAGCTCGACGTCGTCTTCGACGAGCGCACGCAGACCTTCGGCTACGTCCAGCCGGAGCGCAGCGCCGAGCCGATCGAGCTCTCCAAAGAGCCGTCGTGGCGGCGCATTGCGTATAGGCGGTAGCGGCAGTCGAGGTTGGGGCGCCGCTTAACTTCAGGACGAGCGCTCTAGTGCGGCCACGACGGTCAGCGAGCCGGATCCGACGACGCTGAGGCCGCCGTCGAAGATCTCCTGCGCTATGCCGGTGTCTTCGAGGCGACTGAGCGAATCGACGAGGAGGATCGTGTCTTCCCCGCCCTCGGCGCGGCGCGCGGCCTGGGCCAGCGCGTCGCTGGCGTGGCGGGCCTTGCTCGCGGCGACGATCTCGGCGCCGGGTGCCTCGCGCCGCCAGTCGGCCAGCTCCTCGGGGCTGGGGTCGACGAGCAGGGCGATCGGATCCGGTCCCTTCGAGGCGTCCGAGAGCTCGGCGGCGAGCTCGCGCAGCAGGGCGGTGCAGGCGGTGCGACTCTCGCCGTAGACGAGCGCCTGCCGCCCGGGGGGCGGCAGCAGCAGGTCGGTCGGACCGACGTCCTTGCGGCGCCGACCGAAGCGGCGCCGTTTGCGACGTGGCTTCGACGACGCGGCGGAGGGCGGCGCCGGTCGAGCCGGCTCGGGCTTGGATTCGGGCTCGGGCCCTGGGGCCTTGCGCTCCTTCGCCTCTGCCTCGGCCGGTTTGCGCGATCCCCTCTCCCGGCTGCGCGGCTGGCGCTCACGCCTCTCCCGCGGCTTCCGCTCGCGGGCCGGACGCTCGGGGCGCTTCTCGGGCTTGCCAGCGCCGTCGGCGAGCTTCTCGATCAGCTCCTCGCGACGCAGCATGCGATAACCGGACACGCCCGCCTCGGCGGCGAGGGTGTGCAGCTCGGCGATGTGCTTGGACTCCAGCTCGGCCTTGTTCATCGAGGCGGCAGGTTATTCCCTATGAGACCGCGGGGTCGATCCCGGCCTCAGCCGCAGCCGCTGGCCACTCCTCGGCCGCCTGCTTGACCCGGCGCCGCGACCAGCCCAGCTCGTCGCCCAGCGCCGCCGCCACCGCGCGCACGGAGTCGGCGCCGCGCAGCTGCGGCGCGGCGAGGAGGCCGAGTCGTGTGCGCCGCAGCAGCACGTCGGCGACGCTGCGGGCCTGCTCATGGCGGGCCGCGATCGTCGCCTCGGCGAGCAGGTCGGGACGGCCGGGAACGATCGGCTGCGCCATCTTCGGGTCCTCGCGAGCGACCGCGAGCACCTTGCGCGCGGCGTGGCCGTAGCGGAAGGCAAGCTGCGCGAGCGCCTCCTCCCCCACCCCCTCGGGCCCAACCAGGTCCTCCTCGCGTGCCTCCATCCCGAGCGGAATCTCAGCCGTGTGACACGGCGCCTCGCGCGCCTCGCGCTCGACCATGCGGTCGACCGTCTGCTTCGCCATCCGCCGCCAGGTGGTCAGCTTGCCGCCGGTGATCGTCAGCATCCCCGAAGACGTCTCGTAGAGCTCCGCCTTGCGCGAGATGTCGACCGACTTCTTCGGGTCGCCGGTCGAGATCAGCGGCCGCACGCCGGCGTAGGCGCCGACCAGGTCGCGCTCGCCCAGTGAGACGCCGAAGAAGTCGTTGACCGCGTCGAGCAGGTAGGCGACGTCCTCGGCGCCCGGGCGCGGCGCGTCGACGTCGCCGTCGAAGTCGTTGTCGGTGGTGCCGACCAGCGTCCGCCCGTACCAGGGCAGAGCGAAGATCGCGCGCCCCTCGCCGGCCGGCAAGATGCAGGCGGCCTCGCCGGTGGAGAGGACGTCGCGGTCGATCAGCACGTGCGTGCCGCGGCTGGGCGAGATCCGCGGCACGTCCTCCTCCTCGACCACCTCCTCGGGTCGGATGCGGTCGGCGAAGACGCCGGTCGCGTTGACGACGTTGTCGGCGCTCACCTCCATCCGCTCCCCCGACTCGGCCTCGACGAAGGCGACCCCGGCCGCCCGCCCGGCGCCGTCCAGCTTCACCTCGGTCACCTCGGCGCCGTTCAACATCGTCGCCCCGAAGCGCTCCGCCTCGCCGAGCACGGTGAGCACCATGCGCACGTCGTCGGTCTGACAGTCGTAGAAGAGGTAGGCGTTCTTCGGGTCGCGCGGCGCCAGCGCCGGCACCAGCTCGAGCACCTCGTCGCGGTCGATCATCCGGTGGCGGTCGGGCGACCAGTAGAAGTCCTCGTCGGCCTCCTTGGAGGAGCGCATCTCGCGTCGGCCACGGCCGACGCGAGTCGTCGCCATCACGTCGTACATGTTGAGCGCGATGCCGAGACGCCGGTCGCGGCGCTGGTCGGGGAAGTCGGAGACCAGGAAGGGTGTCGGGTAGACCAGGTGGGGCGCGAGCTGGACCAGCAGCTGGCGCTCGAGCAGCGCCTCGCGGACCAGCCCGAGGTCGAGGTTCTGCAGGTAACGCAGGCCGCCGTGGACCATCTTCGAAGAGCGGCTTGACGTCCCTTCGGCGTAGTCGCCGCGCTCGAGCAGCGCCACCGAGTAGCCGCGCGAGGCGGCGTCGAGGGCGACGCCGGCGCCGGTGATCCCGCCGCCGATCACGACGACCTCGAAGCGCCCGCCGGCGATCTCCTCGATTGCCGTGGCCCGGGAGATCATCAGTCGAGGAACTCGGTGGCTTGCTCGACCGGGGGACGCTCGGGCGGCTGCTTGTCCTGGCGCAGCGGGCCGAGGTGGAGCAGGCCGACGAAGCGCTCGGAATCCGGCAGCCCAACCGCGGCGCGTCCCTCGGCCGAGCGCAGCACGGCGGGGGTGCGCCAGTAGCCGGCGAGGCCGCGGGCGTGGGCGCCGAGCAGGACGATGTAGGAGGCGACGGCGGTCGCGTGCAGGTCCTCCTCGTTCTGCACCGGGTCCTCGCCGAGCGCACAGGAGACGACGACGAGGGTGGGGGCGCGGTCGAGCTTGGCGGCGCCGTCGGGGCCGGCGGCCTGCTTCAGGCGGGTCAGCGCCTGCGGCCCGACGACGCGAAAACGCCAGGGTGCGGTCAGGTGATGGTTGGGCGCCCAGCGCGCCAGCTCGAGCAGCTCGAGCAGCTCGTCGCTCTCCAGCGGCTGCGGCCCGAAAGCCTTGTGCGTGCGGCGTGTCCTGATCGCGGTCTCGACATCCACGCCTGCAACATAGCCCCCGCTACCAGTCGAAGCGACGGCCGAGCAACCAGGGCAGGGCGATGGCGAGCGCGGTGCAGGCGAGGCCAACGCCGATCGGGACCAGCGGTGACGAGCCGCCGCCCGAGGCGGGCTCGGTGAAGGCGGCGGTGGTCCCCTGGGCGTTGCCCTCAGCGGCGGGGGGATTAACGGACCCCGCCCCGTCCGGACTCGGCTGCGCGGCTTTCGGCAGCGGGATGCCGGGACCGGTGCCTCCATTGGCCCCACTGCCAGCACCGGGCGAGGCGGACGATCCCGGCGGCAGGTTGAGCCCGAGCGCCGAACTGCCGCCGCTGCCGTTTGAAGCTGCCTGGTCCTTGTTCTCGACGGGTTCTTTCTTCTCGCGCGGCGGCGGCGAGATCGGCAGCGACTTGCGCGCCGCCCCGACCATCGCCTCGCTGGTCACCCAGATCGGCGTCTGGTTGCTCGACTCCGAGTAGCGGTAGTGCCCGTTGTCGCCCTGGCGGGCGGCAAGGTAGTCGAGCGCCGTGTCGCCGCTGACGGGAATCCGCGTCGGATCGGCTCCCACGGCGACCATCGCCTGTACGGCCCAGCCGGTCGATTGCGAGTTGATCGCCCCGCCGGAGGAGCCGGTCGAAAAGCCCCCGCCGGAGTGCTGGTGGCGGCGCAGGTAGGAGAGGCCCTCTTCGGCTGCCTTCGTTTCCGGGATCGCCTGCATGACCGCGGCGGTCACGTCGGCATTGCTCGGCGTCGTCGCGGTGTCGCCCCAGCCGCCGTCGTCGTTCTGGACTTTGGCGAGCCACGAGATCGTCTTGTCGAGGCCGCCGGTGGCATCCGCGGTGCGCAGGGCGACGACGCTGTACGCGGTCGTCCCGGGCCAGCCCTGGAAGGAGCCGTTCTCGGCGCGGCGGTCAAGCAGGGCGGCCACCAGGTTCTCGTGCCCGAAGGAGCGCGGGTCGGCGCCCGCCGCCTCCAGAGCGACGATCGTGCGCGCCAGGTCGCCACTGCTGGTCACCTCGTCGAGGTGGGAGCGCAGGTAGTCGATTGGCGTGTGTCCTTTGTGGGCAACGTCATAGGGGTTGCGCCCGGCAGCCGCCAGGCCGAGCATCGCCCAACCGGTGACCGACGTGCTCGACGGGTCGCCGGGCGAGGCCCCGAAGCCACCGTCGGAGTTCTGTTCGGAGGCCAGCCAGCTGGCGGCGCTGTCGACGCCCGCCGCCTTCGCCGACGACGGCAGGACGACGACCGGGAGTAGGAGGACGACCAGCAGCGAAGCGGCAAGGGCAGGGGTGCGCCACTCGAACCGCTGCCGGAAGCGAACCAGCATCCGCACCAGCGCCGGGCCGGCGATCAGGGCGAAGGCGACGTTGCCGATGGCGTGGGCGGCGTCGAAGGGGATCGCCCGCGCCTCGAGGGTGACGAAGCGCTGCCACGAGAGATCTCCGCCGTAGGTTGCCATGAGCGAGAAGTTCAAGAGCAAACCGTAGGCGATTCCGGCAAATCCGCACAGGGCCGCGAGGGTGAAGCGACTGGCGTTGCGTGCACCGAGGGCGAGCAGCGACCCCAGCACGCCGCAGAGACCCCAGCCCGCCATCTGCCAGGGCGTCCAGGGGCCTTGGCCGAACCAGAAGTTGGAGACGAGCCCGGTCAGGGCGCCGACCGCGAAGCCCGGCGCCGGGCCCAGCGCGTAGCCGGCGAAAACGACGATGTCGGTCGTCGGCTTGACGTTGGGGAAGGCGGCGAAGGCAATCCGCCCGGCGATCGCCATCGCCGCCAGCGCGGCGACCAGGGCGACGACCTGCGACGGGGGCCGCGAGCGCTCATACCAGGCGAAGCCGCCGAGTAGGACGGCGCCGAGGATGAGGAAACTGGCGAGTTGCCAGGTCATCAGAGCCCACCTTCACGTAGGGCGGCGGCGCCCTGTTCGGGAGTGACGACGCCGGGCAGGTCGAGCACGCGAGCGACCTCGGTGGCGAAGTACCAGCCGCCGGAGAGGATCTCGGCCGCGGGGCCGTCGGCGATCACCGCACCGTCGCCCAACAGCACGACCCGCTCGGCGAAGGCGGCGGCGAACTCGACGTCGTGGGTGGCGACGAGCGCCGCCGCTCCGCGGGAGCTCAGCCCCTCGATCAGCTCGACCAGCTCATCCTTGCGAGCCCGATCCATGCCGCGGGTCGGCTCGTCGAGGGCGACGATGCCGGGAAGCTCGTCCCCCTCCATCCGCCCGGCGAGTGCGATTGCCAACGCCAGGCGCTGCCGCTCGCCGCCGGAGAGATCCCTCGGATCCGCATCGACGGCGCGCTCCAGCCCCACCGTCCTCAGCGCGGCCAGGCCCGCCTCACCTGGAAGCTCGTCTTCAACTCGCTCCCGCACCAAGTAGTCGCTCGGGTTCTGCGTCAACAGCGCTATGCCGGCCGGTACCTCGACCTTGCCACGCGCCGGGTCGATCAGTCCGGCGGCGGCCTTCAACAGGGTGCTCTTGCCGGCGCCGTTGCGGCCCATCAGGGCGACCCGTTCGCCGCGGCGGATCTCCAAGTCGACCCCGCGCAGCACGTCCCGTGGTCCCTCCCCCGCATCCAACTCGACCCACAGGGCCTTGGCGTTGAGAGTGGGCTCGGTGGGATGGGAGTCGATCGCCCTCCTACTTGGCAGGTGAGGAGGGTGATCGACTCCCATCCCGCGAAGCGTTTGTCGGGCGTCGCGAACTCCCACGGGCAGCGGCTCGATTCCGCAGAGTGAAAAAAGCCGCGCCGCTGGTGTCTCCAAAGCCGCATCCGCTTCCTGAGCCCAGGCCAAGAAGTCCCTTGGCGGACCGTCGAACGCGATGCGACCCGTGTCCATCGCAACGACCCGATCCGCAGCAGCGAGACAGCGCTCCAGACGGTGCTCGGCCAAGAGGATCGTCACCCCCCACTCCTCGTTGAGACGACGCAGCAGCCAGATCAGCTCATCGCCGGCCACGGGATCGAGCTGCGAGGTGGGCTCGTCGAGGAGGACGAGCTGCGGGCGGGTGACGAGAGCGGCAGCGAGCGCCACACGCTGCAACTCACCGCCCGAGAGCGTGTCGACGGCACGACCGAGCAGGTGCGGGATCGCGAGGGCGAGGGCGACCTCCTCGACCGCCCGGGCGCGCGCTTCGGGGGGGTCGCCGCGCATCTCCAGTGGCAACTCGATCTCAGCGGCGACGGTGGTCGACACCACCTGCGTCTCGGGGTCCTGGGCGACGTAGCCGACGGCGGCGGCGAGCTCGCTCGGCCCGGAGGCGAGCGCGTCGATCCCGGCGACCTCGACGCGTCCCTCGATCTCGCCGCCGTGGAAGTGCGGGACGAGGCCGCAGGAGGCGCGCAGCAGGGTCGACTTGCCGCAGGCGGAGCGGCCGGCGAGGAGGACGAGCTCGCCGCTGGCCAGCTCGAGCGAGACGTCGCGCAGGGCCGGAGCGACCGCGGCGGGATAGGCGTAGGTGAGCGACTCGATCGCGAGCGCTGGCGCCACCCGGGCCTCCGTCCCGAACTGCATCAACTTCTCCCTCTGGCAGGTGGAGAAGTTGATGCAGTTTGGGTTGGCGGGGTGCGGGGGGCGAGGCCGCTGAGGACGAGCAGAGCCGCAAGCGCCAAGGTCGCTGGGCCGGTGCCGACCTCCACCGCCGGGTATTCGGCGAAGGCATCCGCACCGGCGAGCTTGCCGGCAGCCGCGGCGATCAGCACGACCGCACCGACCGCGTAGAAGCGCCGGTCGTAACGCGACCGGCTTCTGGCGCACCAGCGGACACCATTGCGGCCACGGCTCCCGCCTCGATCGAAACGCATTTGCCATGCATATCGCGGGATATGCGTTGCGACCCGGGGTTTGGGCGGTGGGGGGATCAGGGAGTAACCGCGGAGCTCGAGGGTCGCGGCGACGTCCACGGCCCGGTCGAGGGAGCCGGCGAGCAGGCGGCGCGCCAGCGGGGCGCGGCCGGCCGGGGCGGCGGCGGGACCGCGCAGGCGGGCGGCGTCGCGCAGGCGGGCGGCGTCGGCGGCGGCGACGGGCACGAGTCGCGAGACCAGCGTCGCGGTCAGCGCCGAGCGGCGGGCCAGCGGGCGCAACGCCCGCAGCACGCGATCGGGATCGACGCAGGCCGAGTAGATGGCGAAGGCGAGCATCACGACTGCGGCACGCAGCCCGATCACCGCGCCCGCGGCGAGCGCCTCGGCGGTGATCACGTCGCTGAGCAGGGGCAGGTGCCCGACGCGCACCAGCACAGTCTCGCCGCGGTCGACGACCAGCGCATTGACGGCGACGATCAGCAGCGCCAGCGTCAACCCCATCCAGAGCGCTGCCCGCACCGCCCGCCAGGCGCCGGCGAGACGGCCGGCGAGCACCAACGCCCCGCCGGTGGCAAGCAGCATCACCGGGTTCGAATAGACGAAGGCGACGGCAGCCAGCGAGCCGAGGTATGCGACGGCGGCGCCGGGCGACGCCGACTGCAGCGGCCCGGGCCTGGGCGTGTAGGCGAAGGGCGACCTCATCGCAGGGGCAGTGCCTCCCTCCCCCCTCCTTCGGCCGCGACCGCGTAGCGGTTACGCAGGCTGGCCGCGTCGAGCAGACCGGCGGCTGCCTCGACGCCCTTTCGGTCGGTCCCCGTCACCAGCCACACGGGTGGCGCTTCGCCGTGCCGGGTGGCCGCGACCAAGCCCGCTTCGGGACCGAACGTCCGGGCGACGTCGCCGCCTTCGTCCAGACCCTGCATCGCGTAGCCCGCCGGCCCGCGGCGGAAGCGGGCGAAGACACCGCTGCGCTGCGGGCCCGCTTCGACCTGCGCCGCCGCCGGGTCGCCGCGCACGAGCCCCCACGGCCCGACGAGCACGCGGATCGCGTCGCCGGGCGCACCTGCTGCGATCGTCGCGCCCGCAGCGCGCAGCCTGCTCCGCACGATTGCGCAGGCCCTGCCCCCGCCGCGGCACTCGACCGCGACCGGGTGGCGCCGCCCTTCGTAGCCGCCCGCGATCGGCTGCGGCCAGGAGCCGACCACCGCGGGGACGCTGATCGCCGCCCCCCAGTCGCGGTAGTCCCACCAGACCGACTCGCCGCCGTGCAGCGGGTAGTCGGCGGCGCCGACCGTCGACTCGACGCCGTCGACGTAGAAGAACCAGTCGCGCGAGCGGCCGAAGCGCTCCTGCGCTTCCAGCCCGTCGATCGACTGCACGAAACCGCCGCCGTAACGAGTCTCGATCTCGACATTGCGTTCGAGCACCCGCATGACGCTGTCGGATTCGGTCACGTCGCCGGCGTCGCGCGAGAGGATCTCCGTGCTGCCGTAGTCCCGGGTCACGGTCAGCCGCACGCCTTCCAGCCCCGCACCGGGGCCGAGGCCGCAGCCGGTGGCCGCGATCGTCGCCGCGCAGGCGAGGATCGCGGCCACCGTTCCGCGGCCCCTCATGGGATCAGCCTCCCGGCCGGATCCCCGAGCCGATCAGGAGCACGCTGTCACCCCGGCACCTTTCACGCAAACCGACACCGGCCGCGACGGGATGTCCGAACCGCGCCTCGCCCGCAGCACGAGGGCATTCACCCCGCTCACAGTTACGCTCGTCTTGCCGTTCGGTCCGGTCGGACCGCTCGCCCCGGTGACGGTGACGCCCTCGGCCGGCTTGTGTTTGCCGGAGTCGTCGTAGGCGGTGACGGTCACCTGAAACGGCTTGCCCGCCTGCACCGTCGACGGCGCCCGCAGCACTAGCTCTTCCGGGTAGGGATACGGGGCGAGTGCCCAGAGCACTTCGTCGCCGGCTTCGACCGTCGCCTGCTCGCCACCGACCTGCGGGTCCTTGTGGTTCACCTTCAGGTACCAGGAGAGCGTGCTGGTCGACCGCGACTTGCCCACCCCGCAAAGGCCGAGGCCGAATTCCGGGCGGAAGTGATCGGTAATCAACAGCGGGCGCAGGGCTCGGGCCCTCTTCGACGCCCGGGCCAGCGCGGCGAGTGCGGTCTTGGCCTTCACCTTCACCGTCTGGCCGCTGCCGCCGGTGCCGGCGCCCAGGCAACTCGCCTTCGGGCTTGCCTTCACTTTGGTCGCCGTAGCGCCGACGGCACGTTCGGAAAGCACCTTGCCGTGGGCGCCGATCACGCGCAGGCTTACCACCGGTCCCTTGGCCGTCGCTGCCGCCGAAAGCGCCAGCAGGAGAGCAAGCGCACATGCGAGCGCGAGCCGGAATGAAACGAGTCTTGGCATTGGAGCCACCCTTTCCTCGAGGGTCGTCATGGCTGGCCGGGGACAGGTCTCCTGGCTTCCGGGGTTGGCTCGCCGCACCTTCCCGGGGAATCGGTGTCCTCCCCAGTGGCTGGCGCAAAGCGCCTGCGACGTGCTCGACCCGGTCACAGTGGCGGGACCGCGCCGGCTTCTCACCGGACTTCCCTTGACCACCGGCCCTATTTACGCGAGCGAGTCTATCCGTCGACCGCCGGCAGGGATGTCACCCATGCCGCTTGTCGAATGCGGGCATTAACTCTAGAATTGTTAATCGTTCAGAAATCGACATTTCGCCCGACGCCGTCAGCGTACGGGCGGAATCGCCGGCCGAGCCCCGGGGGCGCGCTCGCTCCCGGGGCCCGACGCTCCCGCTGCGGAGGATCCTCTCTGAACGTTCGTCCAAACGCCCTTGGCCCGCCCGCAGGCCGTGTCTAGGCTCGCGCCCCGAGAAGCAGTCCGAACCAAGGGGGAGAGATGCCAAGACAGGGGATGCGACTTCCGTCGCCGGCGCTCGCGATCGCTTTGCTGGCGCTGTTCGTGACACTCGGCGGCACGGTCTACGCCGCCGGCCACCGGGCGAAGGTCGACGGCCGGGCGATCCGGGTCAAGTCGCTGCCCGGCAACCGCCTGAAGCCGGGGTCGGTCGCCGCCAACCGCCTCTCCCCCGCGGCGCTCGAGATGCTGCGCGCCCAGCAGGCGAGCGGGCCGGTCACCGGCGCCGAAATCGATGAGCTCAGCCTCGGTCAGGTACCGGAGGCGGCGCACGCGGAAAGCGCCGACAGCGCGGCTTACGCGATCGAAGCGGAAACCGCCCTCAGCGCCCTCAGCGCGATCGAAGCGAGCAAAGTCAACGGTCACGAAGCCGGCTGTCTGCCCGGCACGGAAGCGTTCGCGGGCGCCTGCTGGCAGGCCTCGGCGAGCGAAACGGCGCTCAGCGCGCCGGCCGCCGCCGCCTCCTGCGCGGCACAGGGCGGGACGCTGCCCGAGGCGCTGCAGCTCGCCGCCTTCGCCCAGCAGCCGGGGGTTACCCTCGACAAAGGCGACGAGTGGTCGAGCGACATCACGAACATGACGGGGCCTGACGAATACGCCGTTGTGACGGTGTCTGCCAGCGCCGTTGTGGGTTTCACTGTTTCAACCAAAGCCCGCAAGTTCCGCTGCGTCATCCCCCTTCTCCGCTGACCGAACCGCGGACGAGCCGGCTCAGGTTTCGACCAGGCCGTGCTCGAGCGCGTAGCGGACCAGCTCGGCCCTGGTCGAGAGCCCCAGCTTCTGCTGGATGTGGGCGCGGTGGCTCTCCACCGTGCGGATGCTGATGTAGAGCTGCTCGGCCACCTCGGCGTTGGTGTGGCCGAGCGCGATCAGCCGCAGCACGTCGCGCTCGCGCTCGCTCAACTCGTCGCCGTTGTGGCTGCCCGAGCCAGCCGCCAGCCGTGCGCCGAGCGCCGGCTGCAGGTAGGTGTCGCCGGCGGCGGCGCTGCGCACCGCCTGCACCAACTCGGAGTCGGCCGCCTCCTTGAGTACGTAGCCGCGCACGCCGGCCTGCAGCGCGCGCCGCGCGAAGACCGGCTCGTTCTGCATCGTGAGGACCACGATCTCGGTGTCCGACGAGGCCTCGTGGATGTCGGGGATCGCCTCGAGGCTCGGGCGTCCCGGCATGTTGAGGTCGAGGATCAGCACCGCCGGCTTGTGGCCGCGCACGTAGCGGACCGCCGCATCGGCATCGCCGGCCTCGGCGACGACCTCGAAGTCCGGCTCGGCGTCGAGCAACAGGCGCAGCGCATTGCGCATCACCGTGTGGTCGTCGGCGAGGACGATCGTGGTCATGCGCATCATCTAAGCGCGGCGCCGCCCACCGGGCATCGGTGTTTTCCCGCATCGTCCGGTTGCTCGACTGAATTTGAGCACCCGGTCCACCCCCGATAGCATGGTTTCGCTGTGCGCCCACCACGACTGGGAAGAGCCGCATAGCGCAGAGGTATGACAAGCGAAGCACTTGACGAACGCCGCCTGCGCGAGCTGATCGATGTCGGCCGCAGCCTCGTCGCCGAGCTCGACCCGGAGATCATCTTCCGCCGTCTGCTCGAGGTCGCCTGCGAGCTGACCGGCGCCCGCTACGCCGCGCTCGGCGTCCTCGACCAGGACCGCCACGAGCTCGAGCGCTTCATCACCCACGGGATCGGCGAGGAGGAACGGCGGGAGATCGGCAACCTGCCGCGGGGGCGCGGCGTGCTCGGCCTGCTGATCGAGCGACCGCACGCCCTGCGCCTCGCCGACGTCGGCCACCATCCCCGCTCCTACGGCTTCCCGCCCGGGCACCCGCCGATGACCACCTTTCTCGGGGTGCCGGTGATGATCCGCGGCCACGCCTGGGGCAACCTCTACCTGACCGAGAAGAACGTCGGCGAGTTCGGCGATGCCGACGAGCAGGCGGCGCTGATCCTCGCCGAGTGGGCGGCGATCGCAGTCGAGAACGCGCGCCTCTACCACAGCGTCGAGAGCCAGCGCGACGAGATGAGCCAGGCGGTCCACCGACTGGAGGCGACGACCGAGATCGCCCGCGCGGTGGGTGGCGAGACCGACCTCGACCGCATCCTGGAAACCGTCGTCAAGCGCGGTCGCGCCCTGCTCGAGGCGCGCTCGCTGCTGATCCTGCTTCGCGACGGCGAGGACCTCGTCCCCGCCTCGATCGCCGGCGAGCATGCCGGCGTCTTCGCCGACGTCCGCATCCCGATCGCCGGCTCGATCCCGGGCCAGACGCTGGAGGCGCGGACGCCGCGCCGCGTCCAGGACCTCGACCCGAGCCTGCTCGCCCGCCCCGGCAGTCCCGAGACCGGCGTCACCGCGCTGCTGGCGCCGCTCGTCTACCGCGGGCACTCGCTCGGCGTCCTCGTCGCCCTCGACCCACTCAGCCACGGCGGCGGCTTCGACGATGACGACGAGCAGGTGCTGGTCTCCTTCGCGGCCAGCGCCGCGACGGCGGTCGCGATGGCGCAGTCGGTCGCCCAGGGCCGCACGCGAGACCGCATCGCCGCGACCGAGCGCGAGCGGTCGCGCTGGGCGCGCGAGCTGCACGACGAGTCCCTGCAGAGCCTCGCCGGCCTGCGCGTGCTGCTCTCCGCCGCTCGGCGCAGTGATCGCGAGGAGAGCGAGCGGCTGCTCGCTCAGGGGATCGAACAGGTCGACGAAGCGATCGCCGAGATGCGCCGCCTGATCGCCGACCTGCGCCCGACGACGTTGGACGAACTCGGGCTCGGCGCCGCGCTCGAGGCGCTCGCCGAACGAGCCGCGACGGGCGACCTCGCGGTGGAGATGAACATCGACCTCCAGGCCCACGGCGGCGGCGAGCGCCTCGTCAGTGAGATCGAGGACACCGTATTCCGCCTCGTCCAGGAGGCGCTCAACAACGTCTCCCACCATGCCGGCACCGGCAGCGCCCGGGTCGACGTGACCGACTCCGGAGAGACGTTGCGGGTGCGGATCTCCGATCGCGGCTGCGGCTTCGACCCGCGCACGCGCAGCGAGGGCTTCGGCCTCGTCGGCATGCGCGAACGCGTCGCCCTTGCCGGTGGCCGGCTGGAGCTGCGCAGCGAACCCGGCGAGGGGACCACGGTCGAGGCGACGATCCCCACCCGCCTGCGCGGCACCGACAGCGCCGCGGCCTAAACCGACGCATGTCGGCGTCCTCGGTCGCTCGCGTGCAGAGCACGCCACGCTCCCTGCGTCCTTGACCTGCGCCGGTTTAGAGCATGGCCCTATAAAAGCTGTATTCCGCCCTGTCGGGACGTAGGTTCGAGGCGAGCGCCAGGTGGTGGCGGGCGCGCTCGGTCTCGCCGGTCTTGGCCAGCGCGCGGCCGAGGCAGAAGTGCGCGTAATCGTCGACCTGGTGGCGCTCGACCACGGCCTCGAACTCCTCCGCGGCGGCGGCGAAGCGGCCGCTGCGGAAGTAGGCGCGGCCGAGCGCCTCGCGCACCGAGGTCTTCTCGGGCGCCCGCCGTGCCGCCTCCTCGAGCGGCGACGCCGCCGCCTCGAAGTCCTCGTCCTCGAGCAGCTCGATCCCGCGCCTGTAGAGGGTGAAGGTCGAGTCCGGATCGGGCCGGGAGGGCATCGGTCAAGTGTAGGAGGCCGGGGGTCCGCTCTTGACCCGTTTTCGCGTTTGGCTATAGGCTCGCGCACCGAGTTGGGGGGACAGGGATGAAACTCGTGATCGGCATCGTGCGCCCGGAGAAGGCGAACGACGTGCTCGAGGCGCTCTTCCGCGCCGAGGTGCGCGGCATCTCGATGAGCCGCGTGCAGGGACACGGCGGCGAGCTCGAGCGGGTCGAGACCTACCGCGGCACGACCGTGCAGATGGGCCTCTCCGAGAAGGTGCGCTTCGAGATCGCCGTCTCCGACGAGTTCGTCCAGCCAACCGTCGACGCGCTCTGCGAGGGGGCGCGGACCGGCGATGTCGGCGACGGCAAGATCTTCGTCGTCCCGCTCGAGCAGGCGGTGCGCATCCGCACCGGCGAGACCGACCACGGCGCCGTGACGCCGGTCGACGGGTGAGCGCCGTGACGCCGCTGACGGTGGTCGCGGGGGTGAACGCGGGCGACACCGCCTGGATGCTGGCCGCGACCGCGCTGGTGCTGATGATGACCCCGGCCCTCGGCCTCTTCTACGCCGGCCTGGTGCGCTCGAAGAACACGCTCAACACCTTCATGATGTGCGTCGCCGCGATCGCGGTCGCGATGGTCACCTGGGCCCTGGTCGGCTACTCGCTCGCCTTCGACGGCACCGGCGACCTGATCGGCGGCCTCGGCTACGCCGGCCTGCACGGCGTCGACTTCCTGCCCCGCAACGGCGAATCGACCATCCCCCACCTTCTCTTCATGGCCTTCCAGGCCACCTTCTGCATCATCACCGTCGCGCTCGTCTCCGGCGCGGTGGTCGAGCGCATGCGCTTCGGCGCCTTCCTCGTCTTCGCCGCCCTGTGGTCGGTGGTGGTCTACGCGGTGCTCGCCCACTGGGCCTTCGGCGGCGGCTGGCTGGCCGAGCGCGGCACGCTCGACTTCGCCGGCGGCGTCCCGGTCGAGATGGCCTCCGGCTTCTCGGCCCTGGCCGCGGCGCTGGTGGTCGGCTCGCGCAAGGACTACGGGCGACAAGCGCTGCTCCCGCACAACGCGATGTACGTGCTGCTCGGCGCCGGCCTGCTCTGGTTCGGCTGGTTCGGCTTCAACGGCGGCAGCGGCTTCAACACCGGCAACAACAGCGTGCTCGCCTTCACCAACACGCTGCTCACCCCGGCCTGCGCGCTGGTCACCTGGTTCGTCCTCGACCTGATCCGCGGCCGCAAGGCGACGGCGATCGGAGCCGCGACGGCGATCATCGTCGGCTGCGTGCTGATCACCCCCGCGGGCGGCTTCATCAGCCCCGGCTGGGCGATGGCGCTCGGCTTCCTCGGCGCCCTGCCCTGCTACGCGGTGATCGTCTGGCGGCCGCGCACCCGCGTCGACGAGACGCTCGACGTGCTCGCTGCTCATGGCATCGCCGGCTTCACCGGCATCCTCTTCATCGGCTTCGTCGCCCAGATCGGCTGGAACGGAATCGCCGACGGCCTCTTCTACGGCAACGCGGATCAGCTCCTTGACCAGGCGCTGGCCGCCCTTGCCGCCCCGGCTTACGCCTTCGGCATGACTTTCGCGCTGCTGAAATTGATCGGTCTTGTCATGCCGCTGCGCGCCAGCGAGCGCGAGGAGGCGCTCGGCATGGACGTCACCTACCACGGCGAGGAGGCCTACGTCACCGGCGAGGGTGCGATCCTCGTCGTCCCCGAGGACGGCGGCTCGATCCCCGTGCCGGTCGCCGACCCCGCCTAGCGAACTGCATCAAATTCCACCCTGGTGGATAGGGAATTTGATGCAGTTCGGTTGGTCAGATCGGCGAGACGCCGCCGCGGCGGTCGAAGGACCCGGTCGCCAGGCCCGCCGGCCACATCGCCAGCGTCGCCAGCAGGCCGGCGACGAGCAGGGCGCCCGCCACGTAGGCGCCCGCCTGCAGCGTGTATTCGTCGTTCAACCCGGCGAGGTGGGTGAGCAGAGCGACGAGACCCGCGACCCAGAGCGCCAGAGCAAAGACGAGGCGGGTGCGGTAGCGGTGCACGTAGGCGACGCGGGGCTCGCGGCGACGAACGAGCGGCAGCATGACGAGGATCAGCACCGGGCCGAATAGGTAACCCAACTCTGGCTTGGAGATCCCATGCGGGCTGTCGGCGAGGTCGAAGAGCGCCGAGGAATCGCCCCAGGTGAAGATCGAGCCGAGTACACCGATCGTCAGGCCCGCGGCGCCGATCTGGGCCGCGAGGCTTGCCCAGTAGACCCTGGGAGTGACGAGGTAGACGTCGGCGATGTGCGCCTGCGGCGCCTCCGGCTTCGGTTCCGCTTCCATCAAGCCGCGGCCTCACCCGCCGCGGCTGCCGCTGCCTCGCCGTGGCGGATCAGGTCGGCGGCGCGCTCGGCGATCGCGATCGTCGGCGCGTTGGTGTTGCCGCGCGGCACGGTCGGCATCACTGAGGCGTCGACGACGCGCAGCGCCTCGAGGCCCTCGACGCGCAGCTCGGGGTCGACGACGGAACCGATCGCGCAGGTGCCGACCGGGTGGTAGATCTCGAACGTCGTCGCCGCGATATGGGCGCGCAGCGCCTCGTCCGAGTCGCCAGCGGGCAGCGTGTAGGGGTCGGCGGCGTAGGGCGCGAAGGAGGGCTGGGCGCAGATCTCCTGGGCGAGCCGGAAGGCATCGACCATCCGCTCCATGTCGTCCTCCTCGGCGTAGAAGGCGTTGCGCACCACCGGCTGCGCGGTGGGGTCGCTGGAGGCGAGCCGCACCGAGCCGCGGCTGCGCGGCGTCAGCAGGCAGGGCGAGACCCAGACGCCGTGCCCCTCGGGGTCGCCCATCCCCTCTTCGACGATGTGGATCGGGGCGACGTGGAACTGCACGTCGGGCGCCTCGGCGCCGGAACCGACGCGGGCGAAGCCGCCGGCCTCGGCCAGGTTGGAGGCGAAGGGCCCGGTCTGCGTCGCCTCGAACTCGGCCAGCGCCTCGGGCTCCAGCGCGGCCAGCAGGCTGGCCGGCTCCGGCGTCGTCCAGACCCCGAAGGTCGCCGGGTGGTCGCTGAGGTTCTCGCCCACCGCCGGCTGGTCGAGCAGTACCTCGACCTCGCGCATCGTCAGGTGCTCGGCCGGGCCGACGCCAGAGAGCATCAGCAGCTGCGGCGAGTTGTAGGCGCCGCCGCAGAGGATCACCTCGCGCTCGGCGCGCAGCTCCTGCACCTCGCCCAGCCGGCTGGCCTCGACGCCGACCGCGCGCCTGCCCTCGAAGAGCACGCGGTGGACGTGCATGTAGGGCATCACGGTCAGGTTGGGCCGCTCGATCGCCGGGTGCAGGTAGGCGACGGAGGCGCTGACCCGCATCCCGCCCCGCTGTGTCACCTGGTACATGCCGACGCCGTCCTGCTCGGCGCCGTTGAAGTCCTCGTTGCGGGTCAGGCCAGCCTCCACCCCGGCCTCGACGAAGGCGGGGGTGATCGCGTTGCCGGAGCGCTGGTCGGAGACCGGCAGCGGCCCGCCGGTCGCGTGCCACTCGGAGGCGCCGCGCTCGTTGTCCTCGGCCTTGAGGAAGTAGGGGAAGAGGTCGTCCCAGCTCCAGCCGGGCACTTCCCACTCGTCGTAGTCGCGGCGGTTGCCGCGGATGTAGACCATCGCGTTGACCGAGGAGGAGCCGCCCAGCACCTTGCCCCGCGGCAGCGAGATCCGCCGGCCGTTGCAGTTCGGCTCCGGCGCCGAGGCGTAGTTCCAGTCGACCTCGGTGCGGGCCAGCTTCAGGTAGCCGAGCGGAACGTGGATGTCCTGCTTCGTGTCCTGCGGGCCGGCCTCGAGCAGGAGGACGCTGGTGTCGGGATCCTCGCTGAGCCGCGCCGCCAACACGCACCCCGCCGAACCCGCCCCCACGATCACGTAGTCGTACATCCCATCCCTTTCCTCGTCACGCCGTCGGCCGGGACCATCGAGTAGACGACGCAGTCTAGATGGCGGTCGCCTACGCACTCGACCTTCCGCATCGTCGCCTCCTCTCGAAAGCCGAGTCGCTCGGGGATCGCCCGGCTGCGTCGGTTGTCGACGGCGGCGCGGATCTCGACCCGCTCCAGACCCCAGACGGCGAGCGCATGCTCGGCGAGCAACCGCACGGCGGCGGTCGCCGTCCCGTGTCCCTGATGGTCCTCACTCAGCCAGTAACCGATCGACGTACGCCGGTTGTCCCAGTCGACCCCGTGGAAGCCGACGACGCCGGCGATCTCCCCGGCCGAGACGACCACGACTTGGAACCCGTCATTGGCGGCGAGCTGGGTGCGGGTGCGGGCGATGAACTCCTCGCTGTCGGCGGGAGTCTGCGCTGCGGCCCAGGGCAACCAGCGCGCCAGGTACGGCCGGTTGGTCTCGATCAGCGCGTGCAGCTCGGCGGCGTCGCGGTACTCCAGCAGCCGCAATCGGGTTTGGTCGGCGATCTCGAACCGTCCCATCCGGAGCATTTTGGCGCAGATACGAAACGAAAAAGGTGCGGCGGTGGCCGCTCAAGCAAAGCAGTCTGCACGCCGATAGCTCTCTGGTTGGGGGTGTGTAAATGACATCCGTGCCGCCGCCCGGGAGTGGCGATGGGGCCTTTTCCGTGCAGAGATTGGAGCCGCTATCTCAGCGCCTACTCCAGCTCGCCGGCGGTCTCTCGGTCCTCCTCATCGCCATCGTCGTCTTCGCCTGGCTGCACGGTGGCAGCGAGAGCTCGCTGAACCCGATCGCGTCGGCGGCCGCGCACACGGAAGCTGCAAGCGGTGCCAGGATGGCGGTGCGCTACGTCTACGCATATCCGAACCTGTCCAAATCGATCTCGGCGACGGGCGAAGGTGAATACAACGGCAAGACCGGCCGCAGTCAGCTATCGGTGAGCGTGCCGATCCCAAATGGCGACATCGAGCTGGAAGCGATCGGCGACTCCCGCACTGCCTATCTCCGCAGCGACGCCTTCAAGGATGGACTGCCGCCGGGGGACGAGTGGATGAGACTCGAGGTAGGTCTCGCCAACTCCGCCGAAACCTCAGCTGTCGGCAGCTCCGACCTCGAGGCACAACTTGGCCAGTTGCGTGCAGTGAGTGGTGACGTCGAAACACTCGGCAACGCCCAGGTCAGAGGGGTTGAGGCGACGGGGTACCGCTCCTCGTTCGACCTCGCCGACTACGCGTCCTACCTTCGCAAGCAAGGATCGGGGGGTGCCGCGCGACAGTACGAACACCTCGCGGAGACGATGCCGACGACGAACGAGGTGGAAGTCTGGGTCGACGCCGACAACTTCGTCCGGCAGGTCCGGATCAAGACCTCCTACTTGAAGCCCAAAAAGCTCCAGCCGCAAGTCATGGACATGACGATCGACTACTTCGACTTCGGCGTCACGCCCGAGGTGCATCTGCCCGACCCGAACACAGTGTTCGACGCGACCCCGCTCGTCCGCGCCGAACTGGGGCTCCTCGACGGGTCGAACGAGATGCCCGCGCGCCCCTCCTCGCACCCCCTCTCCAGCTCTGCCTTCCACCGCCGGGCGTTGAAGATCTGCGCAGACGTGAAAGGCCAGCTCACCCATGTGAAGGACCGGCAAAGGACCCTGACGGGCAGGTTGAAGGCAACCGTGCGGCACGACGGATTGAAGTCGCAATCGACCCTGGCGGCGTTTCGGGCCGCCGCCTTCGGCATCTACGAGCCCGCGCTCCGCACGGCGCGTCGCGCATTGCGACGCCTCGGCCGGCTCGCGCCACCGCCCACGCAAGCGTCCCGGTACCGGCGACTTCTACGCCTCTCCTCTCGCTCTTTGGAAATCGACCTGGCGGAGACCCGCGCGGTCGAGGTCGGCCGGTACAGCCTCGCCGACCGACTTTCCAAGGACCTCAAGCGCGTGCAATCGCGCAGCAAGCGGCTCGCCAAGCAGATCGGGCTGGAAGCCTGCGAAGACGGCGAATCGACCACCTCGCCCTAACCGGACACGACCCGGAAGCGCCAGGTCGCCGGGGTGCGATCGGTCGCGCCGCCGGGGGCGCGCGCCTTGACGCGGAAGACGTGCGGGCCGCTGCCAAGGCTCCGAAGGACCAGCGGCGAGCGGCAGCGCCAGAAACGGCGCCGGTCGAGCTTGCAGAGGAAGGTCGACCCCGGCTCGCTGGAGACAAAACGGAAGACCGCGCGGTGGCCGCGCACAACCCGGCCCGGCGTGCGGCGGAACCGGGTCTGAGGACGAGCGGACGAATCGCCTCCCGTCCCCTGCCCTCCACTCAAGCCGCAGCCTTTCTCGCTCGGCGCAGCCGAGTTCGGTCGGGGAGCAGGGGCGGCGTCGGCGAAGTCGGCGGCGCTGTCGTCGCTGTCGTCGCTCGCCTGCAGCAGCGTCGGGCAATTGGGGGCGATCGTGCGCCGCAGGGCCATTCCGTCGGGAATGCCGAGCGGGTCGGCCGGTGAGCCGGACTGGGACGCGGTGGTGCCCGTGAAGGCGCCCCAGGAGACGCAATCGATCGTCGCCGCCCAGCAGGCGGCGCCGCCGCCGGATGCAAGCGAGAGCCCGGCGTCGACGAGGTCGGGGGCGACGCCGAAGGCGGCCTGCACGCCGCTGTCGCCGACCAGGATCGTCTGCTGGTTGGCCGCGTTCGCCACGTTCGCAGTAAACGTGGAGGTGCCGGTGAGCGAGCCTTTGGCGTCGTAGATCGTCAGCGCGTGGCCGTCGACGAGGTCCTGGCCGCCGGAGTACATCTGCAGCTCTACGTAGCCGGAATCGGGGCTCGCCGCCGAGCCCGGGTAGACCTCGCGGATCTTGATCAGGTGGAAGGTCGCGCATGCCGGTGTGGCGAAAACGGCAGCCGCAAGCAGCGTTACGCCCGAGGCGAGAAGGATTCGGCGCCGGCCCATCGGGCCAGAGTACGGTTTAGCCGTGCGGAAAGTTCAGTCCCGGCTGAACCCCGGCCGACTCCCACGCGTAGTCCGAGCGATGCGCCGAATCCCGCTGGCAACCACGTCCAACACCCGGCAGAAGCGATGCCCGGAGCGCTGAGCGACGAGCGAGACGTGCGCGAGGCCTATGCCGCGCACGCCGGCGAACTGTACGGGTTCGCGGTGCGTTCGCTCGGCGACTCGGGCCTCGCCGAAGAGGCCGTGCAGGAGACCTTCCTCAGGGCGTGGCGCGCCGGCGAGCGCTTCGACCCGCAGATTGGCTCGCTGCGCACCTGGCTGTTCGCGATCTTGCGCAACGTGGTGATCGACCTGAGCCGGGCGCGGGCGGCGCGGCCGCGGGTCGGCGAGGGCGGCATCGAGCCCTCGGTCGAGCCGATCGACGAGGCGCTGCTCGGCTGGCAGATGGAGGAGGCGATGCGCAGGATCGGCGAGCAGCACCGCCGCATCCTGGTCGAGACCTACTACCGCGCCCGCCCCTACGCCGAGGTCGCGGCCGAGCTAGGCATCCCCGAGGGAACGGTGAAGAGCCGCGTCTACTACGGGCTGCGGGCGCTGCGCGTGGCGTTGGAGGAGATCGGCTATGACGGTTGAGCGCTGCCGGGAGTGGCGGGAGTCGCTCGGCACCTACGCGCTCGGGCATCTGCCCGCGGAGGAGCGCGCCGCGCTCGAGGCGCACCTGGAAGGGTGCGCCGACTGTCGCGAGGAGCTGCAGTCGCTGGCCGGGGTGGCGCGGCTGATGCCGCTCGCCGACCCGGAGCGGTTCGGGGCGGCTCCCGAGCCGCCGCCGCTGCTGGGCAATCGGATCACGGCGACGATCGGCGCCGAGCGCCGTGTCGCCCGGCGCCGGCAGCGCCGGCGCTTCGGTCTTGCCTGGAGCGGCGCGGCGGCTGCGGTTGCAGCGACGGCCGTGCTGGCGATCTTCGTCCTCGGCGACAGCGGCGGCGGCAGCGAATCGCCGGCCCAGCGGGTCGCCTTCCATTCTCTGCCGGCCGGGATGCAGATCGACGCCTCTCTCGAGCCGCGCTCCTTCGGCACCCAGATCGAGGTCTACGTCAGCGGCGTCCGCTCCGGCACCCTCTGCCGCGTCTTCCTCCGCGGCACTCACGGCACCCGCCTCTCCGCCGGCTCCTTCCGCTACCGCTGGGACGGCGACACCCACGCCATGCTCAGCTCGGGGCTGGACCTCTCGAACACCCGTGCGATCGGCATCCGCGTCGGCAACCACACCTTTGTCGCACCGGTGAATGCGGACCTGCGCACCGACCAAGATCGCCGAACGTAGCCGGTTTGCAGCCGAAAGCTGCTACCGTCGGTGTGTCGGGTCGGCCAAATTCCGCTGCCCGAGAGGTTCCGTTTCCTCCGTGCGCACCTGAGCGTCTAGGGGTCGCCGAATCTCCCTCAACCGCTCAAAAGGAGCTCACATCAACACGTCTTTCGCCGATCTCGGCGTCTCCAAACCGGTGGTGCGCGCGCTCGCGCGCCGCGACATCACCGAGCCGTTCCCCGTCCAGAAGCTGGTCGTGCGCGACGCGCTCGCCGGCCACGACCTGCTGGTCCAGTCGCCGACCGGCTCGGGCAAGACCCTGGCCTTCGGCATCCCGCTGATCGAGCGCCTCGAGCCGGCCGAGGGTCGCCTCTCCGCGCTCGTCCTGGCGCCCACCCGCGAGCTGGCGAGCCAGATCGTCGACGAGCTCGACTCGATCGCCCGCTCGCGCGAGCTGCGAATCGCCGCCGTCTACGGCGGCGTCGGCTTCGGCCCGCAGAGCAAGGCCGCGCGCCGCGCCGACGTCGTCGTCGCCACCCCCGGGCGCCTCGAGGACCTGATCGCCCGCGGCGTCGTCTCGCTGAAGCGGGTCCGCGTCCTCGTCCTCGACGAGGCCGACCGGATGCTCGACATGGGCTTCAAGCCCGCCGTCAGCCGGATCGTCGCCCAGACGCCGAAGGAGCGACAGACGCTCTTCTTCTCGGCGACCCTGGAGGGCGCGACCGGCAAGCTCGCCGCCGCCTACACGCGCAAGCCGCGCCGCCACACCCAGGCGGCGCCCAAGCGCAGCAAGGCGGAGATCGAACACCGCTTCGTCCACGTCGAGTCGCCCAGCGCCAAGCTCGACCACCTGGCCGGGCACCTGCGAGCGCCGGACGGCGGCCGCACGCTGGTCTTCGTCCGCACCAAGCGCGGCGCCGACCGCCTGGTCAAGCGGCTGCGCAGCCGTCAGCTCGAGGCGGTCGCGATGCACGGCGACAAGAGCCAGGGGCAGCGCGAACGGGCGCTGGCCCGCTTCGAGCGCGGCGAGGTCGAAGTGCTGGTCGCGACGGACGTCGCCGCGCGCGGGATCGACGTCCCCGACATCGCCCACGTCGTCAACTTCGACGTCCCCGGCGACCGCGACTCCTACGTGCACCGCGTCGGCCGCACCGGCCGCGCCGGGCGCACCGGCGCCGGCACGAGCTTCGTGCTGGCAGACCAGGCGGCGGACATGGAACGCATCGCCCGCGACCTCGGCCTCTCGCGGGAGTTCGAGCAGAGCCGGCGCGAGGTGCTCGCATGAGCCCCGCGCCGACACTGGCCAAGAAGTGGACCTGCGAGGGTTGCGGCGTCACGGTCAGCCACGTCGACGGCGCGCCGGTGCCGCTCCCGGACGCCTGGGCCAACTCGGCGACGGGCCTGCTCTGCCTCAACTGCAGGCGCGAGCGCGCCGCCGAGGCCGCGCTCGGCTCGGCGCCCGACAGCCCGATCGCCGCCCGCGCGAAACTCCGCCGCACCGCCCTGATCGAGTTCGAGGTCAGCCGCACGCCGGACCAGAGCGACGGGACGATCGCGCGGGCGTGCCGCACGTCGGTGACGGTCGTGGCCCAGGCACGTCGTCGCCTGCGGCTGCCGGATCCCTCGTGCAACTAGGCATAGGCCTTGCGGTCGCAGCGGCGCTGCTGACCAACCTCGCATCGCTGCTCAAGCACCGCGGTTGCCACTTGGCCGATCCGGTCTGCATCCGCAGCCCGCTGCGCAGCGCACAGCGCCTCGCCACCTCCCCGTGGTTCGCCGCCGGCTGGGGCCTGGCGGCGGTGGCCTGGCTGGTTCACGTCGCCGCGCTCTCGATGGCGCCGATCTCGATCGTCCAGGCCGTACTCGCCGGCGGCGCGGTCAGCCTCGCTCTGATGGCACAGCGCCTCTTCGGTCACCCCGTCGAGCGACGTCAGTGGCTTGCCCTCTTGCTCGGCGGGTCGGGCCTGGCGCTGCTCGTCGTCACGGTGCCGAGCTTCAGCGGCAGCCACTCCTCCTTCTCGGCCGGCGCGATGTTCGGCTTCGAGGGCGGACTCGCCCTGCTTGCGGCGAGTCTTGTCATGGGTCACCGCTCCGGGCGCCTCGCACGCCACGGCGGCGTCCTGCTGGCGGCAATCGCGGGGACGCTCTTCGCCCTCGCCGGCATCGCGGTCAAGGGCCTGCTCGGAGCAGGCGACGTCTCGATCGTCGTCCTCGCGCCCTGGGCCCTTCTCATCGTGCTCGCCGGCGTGCTGGCGCAGTACGCAGCGGTGGCGGCACTCCAGCGCGCCGGCGCGATCGAGGCGATCGGCCTGACCGGCCTGGTCGCCAACGCCGCGCAGATCCTCGGCGGGGTCCTCGTCTTCGGCGACCCGCTCTCCACCCACCCGCTCGGCCTCACCCTGCAGACCGCCGCCTTCGCCATGGTCTGCGCCTCGGCCCTCCTCATCCCGGCGCGACGTGGTGCGCCTGCTACGGCACCCAGCGGGCGTTGGCCAGCTCGTGGCGGTACTGGCCGGTCGCAAGGTAGGCGCGTAGGCGACGTCCTGGCGCGAGTGGCCTGATCTTGCGAATGGCTCGCGCCGGCGTGCGCTCCTCCGTCGCGTAGACCCGCCTGTAGTCGGGGGAGTCGGGTCCCGCCTCTGGATCGGTGGCGAAGACCAGGAAGCCGCGCCGCTCGGAGCGGGCCCGGTTGGCCTCGGCGACCCGATTCTGCTCCCGGTCCAGCTCCTCAGCCCAGGCGAAGAGGTCGATCTGCGTTGCCGGTTGGGCCATTACGGACCTTGTACCACGTCTTCCGGCTGTCCAAGCCGGGCGTCCACGAACCGGCGCAAACTCTCCACGCTCTCGCCCGTGAACGCGTCGAAGAGGTCCTGATCGACCCGTGCGTAGGACCACTGGCGCCCGGTGAGCCGCGTCGCGTCCCGACACCAGCGGCCAGCCCGCTTGTCCTTGAACGGCACGTCCGGGTCGCGCAGGCCCTTGGTCTCGACGAGCAGGCACGAGTCGTCCGCGAGCCGCACGACGAAGTCCGGATAGTAGTAGCGCAGCGCCCCGTTCTCAGCGATGTACTCGAGCGCGAAGCGACCGAAAACCGGCAGCTTGGCGAAAGCAGCGACATCGCCGGCCCTGTCCAGAAACAGTGCGAAACGTCGCTCCAAGTCGTTGTCGACCGGAGTCAGGTTGAAGACGGTCCGCTTGCAATCGACCGTGATCCTCGACCAGGAGAACGGCGGCGTCTCGGTCATCTTAATCGCGGTCTCGGTGATCGTCGCCTCGCGCTCGGTCAGACGTAGACCGCGGATCGCCTCGGCAAACGCCTTCTTGACCAACTCCTGCGCGTCGTTCTCGGCGAGTCGCTTCAGTACGACTTTGTCGTCGAGCTCGACCGGCTGCTCGAAGACCCGCGACTCCAGGTAGCTGCGAACGAGCGGCGCCAATGCAGCGAAAGCTCCCGAGATCTTCTCCACCCCGCCCACCTCGCAGACCCGCTTGGTGTAGTAGGCGATCACCCCCACCGGGTCCTCTGCGTAGGGGACCTGAAACTCGTCTTCCTCGACGATGTCTTTGTCGATCAGGTGACGGCCCCGGTACTGGATGTACTCATCCGGCTCGACCTCGGGCACCTCGAGTGGCTTGGAGGGCGATCCGAGCGAGTCGAGGTCGAGCTGCTCAAAAGGCAGCTCCTGCAGGCTGAGCGAACGCGTCAGGACGGGAATCGAGATCTCGAGTTTCCTCTTGCCCTCGTCTGGATAGATCGAGACCGCGTTCGCGCCGATCTTCTCGATCTCTTCGCGCTCGACGATCAGGCCGCCATCGAGCTCCTTGTCCCAGAGGTCGCGGAAGGCCTCGTGCTCGATCACGACCACCCGCTCGTCGAAGCCCGAACCCGGCGGGGTCATCCGCCGCAGCCCTCGTCCGAGTGCCTGCTCGGGAAGGATCTTTGCTTTTGCGGTGAGGCTGCGCAGGGTGACGATCACGCTGACGTTGCGCACGTCCCACCCCTCGCGCAGCATCAGGACGCTGACGATGCAGCGCACCGGACTCTCGTCCGCGTCGATGTCACGTGCGGCGCGGCGGGCAACGTCGAGATCGGCTTTGGTGATCTCACCGTCCCGCTTCGTGTGGATGACGAGCAGCTTGTCGCCGGCGAAATCGGGGAGCTGGCGGAGATAGTCGCCGACCTCGTCGGCCGCCTGGGTGTCCTCACACATCACAAACAGGGCGGGCCGCTTGCCCGACGCAGAAAGATCCTCGTCGAATTTTCGCCACCGCCCCACTGCCGCATCGATCCAGCGTCGGTAGCGCTGCAACGCGGAATCTCCAAGCTCCGGCTCGGCCCCGTGCAGCTCCCCGATGATCGGGGTCTTGACGATCCCATGCTCGACCGCCTCGGCGAGCGGGTAGTCGACGACCACGTGTCGGAAGACCCGTCCTTTTTGGTCCTTGGGGGTCGCCGAGAAGTCGAGCTGCGCGATCACACCGCCTCCCCCATCTGCAGACGTCTTCTCGCGCAGCGCGTCGTGGAGCCTCTCGATCGACTGGTTCCACTTCAGCTTCTCCGACCAGACGTGGTGCGCCTCGTCGTTGACCACCATCACCCGCTCCCGACTCGCGATTCGTTGAAACAACTCCTCCGCTGAGCTGCCGCTCCCCTCGGCGACTCGCGGTCCGACCATCGCCTCGACGGGATTGGGGTCGGTGTCCTTCTTGCGCCTCGGGGGCTCGTAGAGCCTCTGTACGTTGGTCAGGAACAGGGCGCCAGGGGTCGTGATCGGGACCAAATCGTCTTGGAGCACGACCGTCAGCTGGAAATCGTCGACCCACTCCGGAGGGACCAGCGGATCGCGCCGGAACGTGGCCGCATCGCCGAAGTCGCTCTTCAACCGCTCGAAGACGATCACGTTCGGCGCGACGACGAGGAAGCTCGTCGTCATCGGCGAGTCGGCCTCGTGACGCGCGTGGAAGTAGGACCACGCGATGCAGAGGCTCATCGCCATCGTCTTGCCGGACCCGGTCGCCATCTTCATCGCCAGTCGCTGACGCTTGGTCTCCACCGGATCGATCAGGATCGGTTCGCGCGCGTACTCGATCAAGTCTGAGAACGACGCGGCGCGCTTGATCTCGGAGAGGTAGACGAACGTCTCGACCGCCTCGCGCTGGCAGAAGAAGAATTGGAACGGCTCCCCGGTCGGTCGTCTGTGGTCTTCGTCGAACCAGAACCGGAGCAAGCGCAGCGTCGTCTCGCTCGCGCCGGGATAGCCGTTGGCGCGCCAGGCATCGACGGCGGCGCGGACCCCATCGACGAGGTGGGTCCCCTCGCTGGCCTTGCGCTGGCCGGGCACCCCGTATGGATCCGGTTCGACGCCTGGGTTCGCGGCGCCGTCGGTCACTTGACGCTGACCTCCGCCAGCTTCGTCGTGTCGTTGCCGAAGATGTCGATGATCTTGACGACGATGGTGTGCCGCCCGGCCTCCTCGTACTCGTGCGGATCGCTCTCCCGCGCCAGCACCGGCTCCTCGCGAGTGCGGTAGGTCTGCCACTGGTTGTGGAACGTGTCGTCGGTGTAGTCGAAGTCGACCGACCAGTAGTCGATCAGGTCGGACCAGCTCTCGATCCGCTCCCGTACCTTGGAGGGGATCAGCTCCTCGCTGGGAATCGCGAAGTCCTTCAGCACGACGGAGACCTCGCGCTTGTTGCGCTTCACGTCGAGATCCACGTGGGCCAGCTCGAAGAACCGCACCGCCTCGGCGGCGCGAATTCCGGGCTCGATGATCTCGCGGGGAATCTGCAGGGGACGAACGTCGAGCCCGCGACGCCGGGCCGTCTCGCTGATCGTGTCGTGCAGCCCCATCTCCCACTCCCAGCCGAGCACGTCACAGGACTCGATCCCGTTGTCGGCCATCTCGTCCATCACCTCCTCGAGCTCATCGATCGTCACCGGCGCGTCGGTGGCGCCGACGTGGACCATCCGACCGGCCTTCTGGCCGTGCAGGTTCGAAAACCCCTCAGCCGGCTCGGCCCTGTAGAAGGCGAGAATCGTGTTCAGGTAGTCGGTGAGCTGACCGCCGCCGGAGTCTCGCTGCCACCGCTGCCGCTCATAGGCGCCGAGGTTCTTGATCTCGAATGGTTTGCAATCGGGGATGTTGAGCAGGCGCTTGCGGGTGGTGTGGATCGCGAAGCGCCCCAGGTCCGAGACGATCCACGACCTTCCCAGTTTCTCCGCCACAGCGGCAGTGGTTCCGGAGCCGACGAAGAAATCAGCGACGAGATCCCCCGGATCCGTTGCCGTATCGAGAACCCTTTCCAGCAGCGCCTCCGGCTTTTGGGTGGCATAGGCGAGGCGCTCCCCGGAGGTCGGACTGATGCGGTTGACATCATCCCAGAGGTCGGTGACCGGCGTGCCCTTTGCTTCATCGAGGAAACGCTTACGGCTTAGCGACCTGCCGGTTTTCGAAACGATTATCTCGCCCGCGTCATACAGCTCCTGCATCCGCTCCTTCGAGTAACGCCAATAGCCGGCAACTCCGAGAAACTCGTAATGAGGGTTACCCTTGGAAGCACCGCCAGGACCATCGACGGGCATCAGACGATAACGCCGGCCGGTCTCTTCGTCGACGTGTCGATAGTCCCTGTCGACGATCTCCTGAGTGTACGGTTTGTACTGTGCATGCCAGGTGCCGGCCTTGGACTTTCGGTAGACGAAAATCGACTCGGTCACCCGGCCGAAATGCCTGGCGCCCTGGCCGGTGTCCCCATGCGCATGTGAGCGTTTCCATGTGATCTCATTGACGTACTGTTCAGCGCCGAATATTTCGTCACATACCAGCTTGACATGGTGTGAGACGTTTCTGCCTAGATGCAAGAAGAGCGAGCCATCCTCACGAAGGAGATCGTGCATCAGCACAAGCCGCTCGTACATCATCGTGAGATATGAGTTCCTACCCCTACCCCAGGTATCCCGGTAGGCACTCTCCTCCAACACAGAAGGTGCCTTGGAGACATCGACATCGCCGACCTTGGCTGTGAAAGAGAAATCCGTTCCGGTGTCGAATGGCGGGTCGATGTAGATGAGCTTTATCTTCCCCGCGTAGTCCTCGAGCAGGCTGCTCATCACCAACTTGTTGTCCCCCCAGATCAGCTGGTTGGGGGGGTGCTCTGACTCGGTGCCCTGCCCGGCGAGCAACGAACCGCTGTCGCGGTCGCGCGTTGCCCGCGATTGGTTGATCGTCTCGACCGTCTGGAACGGAAGGTTGAGCCGCTCGACCTCGGTCGGCTTCCCGTCCCACTCCAGCCGGACGGTCATCTCCGGCTCCGCTGCTGCGCCATCGATCGGCAAGCCTAGAGTTCAGGACGGCGCCGACGCCCTCCCGCGGCTACATCCCGGTTCACAACCCAGCGGGTAGCATCGGCCCGCGCGTGGAGATCATCCCGGACAAGCGCAAGGTCACGGGGCTCGTGGAGGCGGCTCACGAGGGAAAGATCTGCCTGCCGAACTTCCAGCGCGATTTCGTTTGGACGCGCGAGGAGGTGGCCGACCTCGTCAGGTCGATCATCCGCGGTTACTTCATCGGCTCGCTGCTGCTCCTGCGCTGCGACGCGAACGCCCCACCCTTTGCGCCGGTGTTCCTGCGGGGAGCCCAGCCCCTCACCCAGGACCCACGCCCCGAGCTGCTCATCCTCGACGGCCAGCAGCGCCTTTCGTCCCTGATCTACGCGCTGACCGCGCCGAACCTCTCGCTCAAGGACTCGAGCCAGCGCCGCTGGTTCTTCGTCAACCTCGATGTCCTGCTGCGCGAACCCGACAGCGACGAGGTGGTTTTCGATCGCGCCAAACGAGAACTGCGCGGCCTCGACAAACCCGAGGTTCAGTACGAACAGCGAATCCTGCCCTGCACCGTGTTGCTCACCCAGCAGGGCTTCTACGGGTGGCGAGACGGCTTCGAGGACTGGCTGCGGCAGACCGATGCCGGGATGCTCGACGTGTACCGAGCGGATTGGCGCGACGGCTGGACGGCTGCGGTGACCGCCTTTCAGACCTTCGAGGTGCCCCTGGTCGAGCTGCCCCGGGTCGACGATTCCGACGGCGAGGCGATCGGCCGCGTCTGCGCGATCTTCGAGAAGCTCAACTCGACGGGCGTGGACCTGTCCGTCTACGACCTGCTCACCGCGAGGCTGTACCGCGATGGCATCAAGCTGCACGACCTGTGGGCCGAGGCGGTCACCGCACATCCCCTCCTGCGCGCCTGGTCGAAAGGCAAGGCCGACGAGCACAAGTTCGGCGTTCTGGTCCTGCGCACGCTGGCGCTGCTTCGGAACCTCGACCCGAAGCCGCGCATCCTCATCGACCTTGAGCCGCAGGGCTTCGAGGACGACTGGCGCCGGGCGGCTGCGGCGATGGAGCGCGCGCTGGGGCTCACCACGCTGGTGGGACCGGACGGCTTCGGGGTTTTCGCCGAGAAGTGGCTGCCCGGGTTCGGCTTGATCCCGATCCTGGCCGCATTGCGAGCCCGGATAGAGGATCGGAAACTCGGTGAGAAGGAGCGAGCGGACCTGCGGCGCTGGTACTGGTGCAACGTCTTCATGGAGCGGTATTCGAGCGCCGTCGAGAGCAAGTCGCGCAAGGACTACCTCGAGATGACCCGGCACTGGCTCGAGGGCGGTCCCGAGCCGGAGTGCTTCCGCGAAGCGGAGGACCTGATCGGCGCCCCCGGCTTCCGCATCCGCGATTCGGCCAGCTATGCGAGCGCCCGATACAGCGGGGTCTTCTGCCTGCTGGCGCTGCGCAACGCCCGCGACTGGCGGCGCGGCGAGGACATCCGCCTGCAGGAGCTGCAGGACCACCACATCTTCCCCAAGGCATTTCTCAAACGCCACGAGATCACCAAGCGGGTCGATGTGAACACAATCGCCAACCGAACGCTGATCTCCAACGAAACCAACGGCAAGATCAAGGACAAGGCCCCCGCCGAGTACATCGGCGACGCCGCCATCTTCCCCTCCGGCGCCAAGAGCGAGCTGCTAGAGCCCCATTTCATCGACGACGGGACCGCCCCGATCCTGCGGGCCGCACTCGAAGATCTGCCGGACGAGCAGGTCGAGAACCTCTACCAGCAATTCGTCCAGAGCCGCCAGGCAGCGATCATCGAGGAGATACGAAGGGTCTGTGGAGTCGCGTCGACTCCACAGACGACCGACGGGACTATCGAGGAGGACGAAATCGCCGCCGACGTCAAAGACGACACCGCGCCTTCCGACCTGGCTGCCGAAGAGCTGGGGTGGGAAACAGCCTAAAGCGCTACCACGGGTCACCTTCCGCTGCGGTCGCAACGCGCGGACCGGTTTCCTGGACGCAGAGCAATACCGCTACGGGGATTCGAACCCCGGTTTCCGGACTGAGAATTGGCTCTAGCAAGCCGTTTGCGGGCGATTTGTGCCTGAAAAGCAAGTCCATTTCTGCCTTGTTCTCTCTATTTCGGTGCAGTTGGGGACATATTTCGGGACATGCTTTTCTGCCGATACCCCCATAGTGCGGCAATCACTGCGAACAAAGCTGCGAATCGCCCGTTCGCAGCAAAATTCGCTTCTCAGAGCGAAATGAGGCCCGCTCCGCGCTGCTGACCCCGCCCGCCCACGATGTTGGTCGACCGGGGTCAGCAGCACTCCGCGGGCGCGTTGTGGGTAGCGAGCACTGGAGCTGGGAGTTGATGAGTTGCTTGGAATGAGTCGGAGGTACTGGAAGTTGGGTATCAGGGAGGGGCAGTTGCTTGCCGGCTAAGTAGAAAGAGAAAAGTTGAGGGATATAGGTTGAAGCCGGCAAAGTCCTTGGTGAGAGGCAAGCTTTGATGAAAACAGGTATTGCCTTTTAGGAACTAATTGGGTACCTTGGCAGAGGCGTCTTTTGGCCATGGGGGACGCTCAGCGCGCCCGAACAGCTTTGCCCTCGACCTCCTGCCTCGCGTTTTACCGAGCCTTTTGTCATGGCGAAAGCGCGCCATGCCGGCCCCGAGAGGCATGCCCTATACCGTCGAGAACGAGCCGTCGAGAATGGGTTGAAGAAGCGAGCTGCCTTGCGAAATTGAGGGCCGGGACAAACGCGGACCTCGATCCAGAGCCATTGCTTCACGGATGCCGTTGCCTTGGCTTCTGCCCTCTGGGCGCGATTGCCGAATTGGCTGACTGCCTTTGTCAAGGGCCGTATTAGGCCCTCCCTTGATAAAGCAGATCAGCCGATATGCGGACAGCGCCAGAGTGGCCAAAGCCGCAAAACAGCCGTGCGGCCGCGCGGGCTAGCACCGTGCGGCCTGGCCCACCGCAACCCCCCACCCACCCGCGCTCAGGTCAAAGGGACGTGGGATGGCGCAATCCCCAGAGCCAGCCTTCCCCTGGCTTGGATTGCTCCGCTGAGCCTACCCGCGACCGCGCTCGCTACAACCCCACAAGGGGGCTCCCCTCGCCCTTCGGGCTCGGTTCCGCTCGCACGGCTCGCGGGCTAACGGCCGCGTAGCAATCCAAGCCAAGGAGGCGCAATGAATATCTCGACCTCGACCAAAGACTCTGCGATCATGTTGGGCATGAAGTCTCATGCTTCCGCTGCTCCGGCTAAGCCTGTTCCGGAGTCCAAGATGAAATCTGGCCTTCCCGGCACGCCCGAGGAGCAACGTCGCGGACTCCGAGCAGCGATGAAAAAGCATGCCGAGACGCTGCGTCGCTTGGCGCAGTAGCGTTTTAATCCGCCGTGGCTGAAGTCAGCTACCTAACGCTCGGCGACTACTGCCGTATCGCCGCGGAGGTGCTTGGAACAACCCCTGAGCAGATTGCTCGTCTACCGCGGATTGGCCTTGCCGATTCTGCCCTTGCAGCCCCTCGTGCTAGCTTCGCCGATCATGAGGCGTATCCGACGCTGATCGAGAAGGCAGCGGTCTTGGTCGAACGCCTTGCTCGAAATCATCCTCTCCCTGACGGCAACAAGCGGTGCGCCTTCCTCGCTCTTGAGCGTTTCCTTGCCGCCAACGGTCAGCCGATCCACGAGGCCGCCCCCGATACGGATACGCCGATGATGGAGAAGATTGCTGCTGGCGAGGCGGCCCCCAACGAAATCATCAACTGGCTTGAGGAGCGCACCGCTGCCGCCTGATCCCACGCCCCTTTGACCGGAGCGCCCCCTAACTGCCTAGCGGGACGGTCCGCAGACTTCTTCGGGGAGGCCAAACTGTTTGCAGGATTCGGTTTCGGTCGGGATGCCGAACTGCTTCCGCAGCCTGTCCGTGTCGCTAGCGGGTTCGCGGATGATCACCTTCTTCGTCCTGTGGATCGTTGTCGTGTCATCCGTCGCTCGGCCGAGCGCGAATCCCACCGCCGCCGCGATGAGGACCGTAACCGCGATCAGGACGACCCGCCCCATGTCTGCAGGTTAGCCGCGAACCCCCGCTGAGCTGCCACCCAGAGCGTGCCGGCCGTCGTGCCTCCTCCCGCCCTCCTGGCCTAGAGCGCCTCAGTGTTGGTATCCGGCGCTGAATCGTCTCCGAAAAAGCCGCAATTTACGCACGGAAAAGCCAAATCTTCCGCCGAGACCACTTCGTACTCTGGTCGTTCCGCCAAAGATCCGAGACCGATACTTGTAATTCCAAGATACCTATGCGGACGGCGGAAAAGTCTGTTGTCGAAGCCGAGGAGCATTCAGTGACTAAGAAAAACGATACTGACAGATACGTCGTGCCCAATAAAGAGCGTGGCGGCTGGGATGTCGTCAAAGAGAAGCGGAAACGTGCCAGTGCCCATACTGATCGCAAGGACGAAGCGATTGACCGTGCCCGCGAGATTGTCAAAGGGCAGGGCGGAGGCGAGGTTCGCATCGCCGATAAGCACGGAAAGTTCAACGACTCCGATACCCAAAAAGGGCCCAAGCACAAAGAGTCTCCTGCCAAGGACCGGAAGTAGGTAGTTGCTATGGCCCGCGATTGGGAGAGCTGGCTGGCGAACGCGGCCAGAGGACCGTCGCAGACCGAGAAAGACGAACGGGACCGCACTGAGGCGCGAATTCGGCGAGCGATCGCCGACGATCCAAATCTGTCTGGGAACGTCCGCGTGTTCGTTAAGGGCTCTTACGCCAACAACACGAATGTCCGCGCTGACGCTGACGTCGACATAGCAGTGGAATGGAACAAGTGGGCCTTTGTGGAACACGCGTTTCAAGCCAAGGGTCTCACGGCGGCTCAGGTTGGCTACACAACGGTCATCGAAGGCCCCGACTCGGACACTTATCGCCGCTGGGTGCATAGCGCGCTAGTCAACACTTTCGGATCCTCAGGTGTTCATCCAGGGAACAAGGCCATCCTCGTTGATGCCTCAAGCACGACGCTTGACGCCGATGTCGTTCCGTGCTTCCGGCACAACAGGTATGACCGCGCTGGCGCTAGTCCGAAGCGGGGGATCAGGCTGTATCCGAAAAATGGAGGAATGATCATCAACTGGCCTGACCAGAACTTGGAGAACGGGCGGTGCAAGAACAATGCAAGCGCTCGGAACTACAAGCAGATTGTTCGCGCTGTGAAGCGGCTTGAGAACGACATGGTGGAGAAGGGCATCCTCAACAAGGAGGTCCCGAGCTTCCTAATCGAGTGCCTCCTTTGGAATGTGCCCAATCCTCGCTTTACGTCCTCCAGCTCTTACCTTGAGACGGTTCGAAAGTGCTTTCGCTTCCTGTGGACGCCCTTGCGTGAGAACGAATGCGAGGAGTGGGGCGAGGTTAACGAGTTGAAGTACCTGTTCCGATCGGGTCAGAAATGGACCCGTCAGGACGCCTTCAACTTCATTGATAAGGCTTGGGATACGGTCGGCGTAGGCTGACTCCGATCTGCCATGCGTCCTTCGCGCATCTTTGTCCAGGCTCTCGTCCTCGTCGTCGCCGGGGTCTACCTCGCCTCCTATCTGATCCGTGGTTTGCCGACCAGCGAACTGTTCGCTCCGCTTGGCGCGGCCGGAGCCGCCGCGAGTCTGTTCGTACTTGCCTTCGATCACTTCCTCTGGCGCATTCCAAGAGTTGGCCGCAAGCTCAGTAAGCGGCCCGACATACGCGGCACCTGGCGTGGCCGGCTCGCTTCAAACTGGGTCAATCCCGAGACGGGCCAGCGCCTCGTCCCCGACCCGGAGGTCTTCTTGGTCGTCCGCCAGACGTTCTGGAGTGTGACCGCCAATCTGATTACCAAAGAGTCGAAGTCCTGTTCGACCACGGCAGCGATTGAGGATGACGGCTGCGGGCAATACCAGTTCGTCGCGCAATACAGAAATACGCCGCGAGCCTCTGTCCGTGAGCGTAGCGAGGTGCACCACGGCAGCTTCAAGCTCGACGTTGGTGGTGAGCCCGTCGACCGGCTTGAGGGCTACTACTGGACCGATCGCAACACGATGGGTGAGCTTGAGTTTGACCGACGGTCGGGGAAGGCTGTCGATTCCTTCAGCCACGCGCAAGAGCTCGGTCTTTAATGTTGTCCTTGGATCAGCGGCTAGGCTCTATCGACGCCCAACACCGCCGAGTACAAGCTCACCAGGCTGTGCGAGCGTCCAGGCAAGTGATGCAGCCGAATTAGCTAGATCCGCTTGAGATCGGACCACTCTGGCTGAATGAAGCTACGTCCCCTTATGTCCGCGGTTTTTCCGGTGTGCTCTGAATGCGTGAACTTAATGATCGTTTCGTAGCTTACGGCGTCGGAGTCGTGCGAGGTGATCGTAAACAGGAACCGATACTCCTGGTCCCGCCAGAACCAGAATGGATCGTCTTGGGTGAATGGATAAGTAGCTAGGACCCCTGCAATCGGAGGGGAGGCGGGAACTGCGCGCCCTCCTTTGTCGTATTTAATTTGCTCTCCCGCCTCATTGGCGAAGCCGCCCACCATGCCTTCATGTGGCCAAAGCGTTTTATAAAGCTGATTTGGCTCGCCAATAAATGCGACGAATACCTTGCGGGCAACTCCAGGGGGAATATCGACTGCCATCGTTCCTCCGCCGGGTGATGGCAGAGCGGCGAATCTCCAAACCAAAGGCTGGTCCAAGACCAAGTCGGTCCAATCACTGTCGCCCACAGCTTTGGTCCCAAAAGTCAGGAGCACCTGTACCTCGTGAGCCGTGTTTCGACCTTGGGCGTTTCTTACGAGAAGTGGTATGCCCCAGACGCTGTCCTTCACTGATTCTCCTGGGTTGAAACCAACACCGAACCAGGTGTCTTCAAAGTCTTCGAACGACAACTGTGGCCGAGCACGCCTCTCGCGCCAGACGTTGAGATAGAGGGCGAGAACGACTGCCATCAAGGTTCCAATCGCCGCTAGCGCGGTTGAGAAGACGGTGACGTAGTCCAGCCAGGTGTGTGCCTGTGCGAATTGGCTCATCCCTCCAACCTCTCCGCTGCTCTCGCCAACTCAGCCACCGAAACGCCAAGCGCCTTTGTGATGCCGCGCAGCATAGTCAAGTCGGATTCCCCTTCGCCCCGCTCGATCAGCAGATCAGCTTTGACCGCAGCTCCTGCGTTTTTGGAAGGATCACGTCACTCTGGGCCAAGTGCCTTTACTTTGCCAGGGAGAAGCCGGCAGAACGTCGCGCTTTAGCCCACACCCGCAGTTGGGACACCGACGTTGCTCCGTAGAGCGTGATTTGACGCCCGTCTCCGAATCACGCTCGATCGCCATTGGCCCACCTGAGGTTTTCACGTCCTCTCCGCAGTCGGGGCAAGGAAGGGTCTCGATCTCAGACATGAAGTAAGGCTAAGCCATCCAGCGCTGCCCGAAGGTACCCAGGGGCGTTTAAGGAAGTCGAGTTGCCAAGTAGGCAATCGCGCCACCGCTGCCCGCGACTATTGCCTCCGCTTCGGCCGCCTCGACTTGATGAGGGACAGCCCCGGCCCCATGACCGCCACGACGGTTACGTGGCGTCATTGCCACCAGCACCAGGTTCTGCATATGGCGCGGCGCAATACCCGCGGTCTCGAGCTTGTCGAAAAGCGGCGCAGCGGTGTCCCCTGGGCCGTAGGGGACGTTGTGGGCTTCCAGGACGACCTTCATCGCGCTCTCGACGCTGTTGCCGGCCTCGTGCATCGCCTGCTTCAGCGCCGTCGGCGTCCCCTGCGCCAGCTCGGCCCGTGCGGAGTCGAACTCCTGCTTGACGCCGCCAGCGAACTCCGCCCGGTTAACTGCTGCCAGCGCCGGGCGAATCAACTCTGTCTCGACCTGCTGATCGCCCACATACTCGAAGCCGTCAGGGTGAGCAAAGGCCCAGGGTGTCCCGCGGTTCTTGCAAATCTCGGTGATTCGCGCCGCCGCATCTTCCATTCGGTTCACCGCCCGGAGTGCCTCGCTGATCGCCAGCCGGAAATCAGGCTCCGGCATGTGCAGCAGCAGCGTGTGGGCCCGCACGAAGTTTGCGTTCGGCTTTGGTCTTCCAATTGTGAAGCCGAATTCGGCGTTGGTGCCGGCTTCGTTTACCACCTGGTCAAGCCGAAACCCTTCCGCCTCACTCCAGACCTCGCTAACGCCGCGGAAGTAGTCGTCGAGGCCGCCGAAGCGGTCGTAGAAGAAGGCGCTGAGCGTCTGCTCAGGGCCAATGCCGGCGACGTCGGCGACGACGCGGATGACCAGCCCTCGTGCCCCGCGATCGAGCCCAGTGGCAGCGCGCTGCGCTGCGGTATCCATTGCTGCATCAGCCATCTGCAGATACATTGAATCAGGCGTCATGCAGGTCTCAGAATCGGAATGTTGGCCGCTCTCCACCGTAGCCTTCGGATCTCATGCTGGCCGACCCAAAGCAGAAAGTCCGCAAGGCCGTCCGCGAGGCCCAGGCCAGGTTTGAGCAGGACGCCGAGGACGTAAGAGAGGCGAGGCGCAGAGCATTCGCCGATGCTCAAGCCGCGGGTCTCTCGCTGCGTGAGATCGCTCAGGAGACTGGGCTGCACCACAGCACCGTTGCGGAAATTGCTCGTGGGGCCGATAGCTGAGTGTCGGGGTAGCCGCGACACTTCTGCTAGTCTCTTGCCGAACATAAGTGGGGCCGCGCGCTGGAACGCCGGCCCCGTGGCGGTCGGCCAAGTTTCCGAGGTCCGACCGCAGCGGGAACGGTAGCGAGCTACCGGCCTCAGAAAGCGACGACCCGCCGTGCTTGAACACGACGGGCCGCCTGAGACACAAGGAGGCAAAGCTCCTCATGTCCTGCCCCCAGCCTACGGATCGCGACTCTCGCGCTCCGATATCTCCGTGCCGTGAAGACGAGGTTGTCGAACGCTCGCTTCTCACGCAGGCGCTTGTCCTGTTTCCCGCGCAGCTCACGATCTTGGAGCTGGCTCGCCGTCTCGAACGAGACCCAGGCGACTTCGCAGACAAAGACGCCGTAGAGCGTGCTGTGCGAGAGCTGAGCCGCGACGGCTTGCTCGTTTGCGATTGCCGCCGAATCGCCCCGAGCAGGGCGGCCCTTCGCTTCAACGAGCTGCTCGGCGGCGTCCTTTGATGTCCTTCGTGGACATCGCCGCCCGCTTCGGAGACAACCTCGCCCGCCAGCGCAAGCTGGCCGATCTCTCGCAGGAGGAGCTGAGCGTGATGGCCTCGCTTCACCGCACCGAGGTCAGCCAACTGGAGCGCGGACTGCGCCTCTGCCGCATCGACACGCTGATCAAGCTGGCCGGGTCGCTCGAAGTCTCTCCCGATGAATTGCTTGACGGCATCGACTGGAATCCGGGAAGCGTTCGAATGGGAGCCTTCAAGCCGATTTCTTCTTCCGAGGAGAGCCCTTGACTCCCCAGCGCCCCCTGCCCACCTCACCCGCAAGTAGGTGGGCAGGGGGAGCTGGGGAACGAACCGAGACCCAGTCACGTCTAAAGGGCAAATGGGCTCGCCACAAGCGCTCTTTGAACCGCTGCTTGACGCGAACGAGGCCGCCAAGCTCCTTCACGTCCCGCGATCCACGCTCTACGAGCTGGTCCGTTCTCGGGGTCTCCCCCATGTGCGAATCGGGCGGCGAGGCTTGCGATTCACGCGCGAGGATCTTGCGCGGTGGGTGGGCGAGAACAGCTACGGCCGCTAGCTCTGGTCAAGCCACTGGAGCCGAGGCTTCCTCGAAGGCCGCCGAGATCCGACGAGCTGCATCCTTTCGTGGCTTGAATTGGAGATATCGCTGCGTGGTCGCCAAGTCCTGGTGGCCCATCCACTCCATGACCTCACGCGAGTCGGCCGTGCGGATTGCGTGAGAGCCGAAAGTGTGGCGCAGATCGTGGAAGCGCAGCTTGCGGAGTCCAGCCTTCTTCAGCGCGACCTTGTAGCGGTCGCGGAGCTTATGCCCGGCGAGGTGGCCGCCCCTGGCTCCACAGAAGACAAGATCGTCGTCGCCTCGAAACTCGTCGCGCCGTCCCAACGTGGCGAGCGCCTGGGCGACCTCGTCGGCCATAGGCACGGTGCGCTCCTGGCCGCTCTTGGGGGTATCGACGCGGCCATTGGTGAAGCTCTGCCGGACATGGATCGCGCTGTTGGCAAAGTCCACATCGCGCCAGCGCAGGGCGAGCAGCTCGCCGAGACGCAGGCCGGTGAAAGCCGCCGTCAGGTAGATCGTCCCGTCCTGCTCGGAGGCAGCGGTGCGGACGAGGGCCAGAACCTCCTCGCGTGAGAAGACGTCGATGTTGCCGCGCTTGGCGTGCGGGCGTCGCTCGACATTTGCTACGGGATTCGCCGGCAGCTTGTAGCGACGCTGTGCCCAGACGAATAGCCCGTGCAGGACCGTCAGGTACTTGTTGACCGTCCGGTCCGAGAGGTCTTCCGCGACAAGTGCATCCCGGAAGTCCTCGACCATCTCAGACGTCACGTCCTCAAGCCGCACCTGCGCCCCGAAGCGCTCCCCGAAGACCTTCTTCATCCGGTCGGCCATGTGCTCGTAGTCGATCAGCGTTGAGAGCTTGACCTTGCGGTCGCGCTTATAGGCAAGCCAGTCGTCGCAGGCGACGGCAAACGTGGTCCCCGTTCGCACCATCCCCGGCAGCTCGCCCCGGCGAGCTTTGGCAAGGGTCTCGTCAAGCCATGTCCGTGCCGTTGCCTTCGTGAAGTAGCCAGCGGGTGGCTGGCGCTTGCGGTCGGCCCAATGCGGGCCGATCCGGCGCTGGACCTGCCGGCCATCCGGCAGCCGGTACTTGGCGTACCACTGCGCACCGCGCTTTCGCTCGACTTTGTAGACGTGGCCGGAGATCGGCCGGGTGGCCTGTCGCTGCACTGTGGCTCCTGGACGCTTGCCAACATGACGGGGAGACCGCTTCGACGGCGACACCCGTGTCTCAGGAAACTAGCATGACTTCGGGACATATTTCGGGACACAAAGCCAAACTTCGACAGCCTCTAAGAAGCCAAAAACCCCGCATTTGCGGGGCTTTTGCTGGAGTACCGCTACGGGGATTCGAACCCCGGTTTCCGGACTGAGAATCCGGCGTCCTAGTCCCCTAGACGATAGCGGCGAGGAAGGGGCATTCTAGCGAGCGGCACGGGCGGGACGTGGCTCGTGTCCAGGCGGGCGAGAGGCGCAGAACCGGTAGATTGCCTGCTCTCGCGGCTGTGGCGGAACTGGTAGACGCGCACGGTTCAGGTCCGTGTGGAGGCAACTCCGTGGAGGTTCGACTCCTCTCAGCCGCACTGGGACGACCCGCGACTTGGCGGGCCGGCGCCCTAGGCGGCCTGCCCAACCCGGGCGCGCCAGCCGGCACGGGCGGCCGTGTCGGCGATCTCGTCGGCGAAGGTCGGCCAGAGCTCGCGGGGCAGGTCGTGGCCCATGCCCTCGACGATGCGAAGGCGCGCGCCGGGCACAGCCCGCACGGTGGCACGGCCGCCGCTGGGCCGGACGAGCGGATCGCGGGAGCCGTGGATGACGCCGACCGGCAGGCTCAGCTTGCGCAGCGCCGCGGTGCGGTCGCCCGAGGCGGTGATCGCGTGCATCTGGCGCAGGATCCCGCGCGGGTTGTGCGAGCGGTCGTACATCCGCCCGGCGATCTCGCGCAGGCGATCCTCGGCGGCTGGATAGGCGGGCGAGCCGATCACCTTGAAGGTCTTCAGCACCCGCTCGACGTAGCCGTCGCGGTCGCGGGGCGCCTCGGCCAGCATCAGGCCGAAGGCCTTCAGCGTCGGCGTTCCCACCCGGCGGCTGCCGGTCGTCGACATGATTGAGACCAGCGAGCGCACCCGTTGGGGGTGCTCGATCGCCAGCGTCTGGCCGATCATCCCGCCCATCGAGACACCGACAACGTGCGCCGACTCGATGCCGAGGTGGTCCATCAGCCCGATCGCGTCGCGGGCCATGTCGGGCAGCAGGTAGGCGGCGCCCTCGCGCCGGCCGAGGAAGAGGTCGACGCGTCCCGGCGCTCCCGCCGCTTCGAGCATCGTCGAGTGGCCGATGTCGCGATTGTCGAAACGCACGACGCGGAAGCCGCGCGTGGCAAGCAGTTCGCAGAACTCCTCGTCCCAGCCGAGCATCTGCGTCCCCAGTCCCATCACCAGCAGCAGCGGCGACGCGTCCGGATCGCCGACCTCCTGGTAGGCGATCTCGATGCCGTTGCTCGGCGCCAGGCGCTCTTCGCTGAGTCCGGCCATCGCCGCCGAAGTCTAGTCGGACTGGCCGGCTGGCCAATCCCGACTGACGGAGTGTCGTAACGCATTTCCAATGCATCCCATGGGAAATGCGTTACGACCGAAGGGGAGCGGCTAGGTTGCGGTCATGCGCACGGCGATCGTCTCCGACCTTCACCTCGGCAGTCCCAGCGGCGAGGACGTCGCCCGCGACGCGGCGATCCGCGCCCGCCTGCTCGACGAGGTCCGCGAGGCGGATCGCCTCGTCCTGCTCGGCGACGTGCTTGAGCTGCGCTCGCTGCCGCTGGCCCGCGTGCTCGACGCCGTGCAGCCGTTCTTCGAAGACCTCGGCGGGGCGATGGCCGGTCGCCGCGTCGTCCTCGTCCCCGGCAACCACGACCACCGCCTGGCCGAGTCGCTGCTCGAAGAGGTCGCCCGGGCGGGCGGGCCGCTCGGCCTCGAGCACCGTGTTCCGGCCACCGCCGAGCCGGCGACGCAACTGGCGGGCTGGCTCGGCGATGCCGAGCTCGGCATCGCCTATCCCGGCCTCTGGCTGCGCGAGGACGTCTACGCGACCCACGGCCACTACATGGACTGCCACATGAGCTTGCCGCGGCTCGAGTGCGTGGCGGCGGCAGCGGCGATGCGAATGGGCGGCCCGCTCTCCGACCCCGCGGTCCCCGACGACTACGAGCGGGTCCTGCGCCCGATCTACGGGCTCGCCTTCGGCCTCGCCGAGGCCGGCCTCTCGGGCCGGGCGTCAATGCCCTCCGAACGGGCCTGGCACGCGATCTCGGCTGGTGGGCGAGGCGGCGGCCGGCTGCGCCAGGCGACGGCCAAGGCCGCGATCGCGGCCGGCGTCCCCGGCAGCGTCTGGCTGCTCAACCGCCTCTTCCGTGCGGGCTTCGACGCCGACCTCTCCCCCACCGCGATCTCGCGCAGCGGGGTCGACGCTGCCGCCGAGCTGGCGCGCCGCCTGCGCGTTGAGGCCGCCCACACGATCACCGGCCACACGCACCGGGCCGGGCCGGGACCGTCAGACCCGGCTTGGACCGTCCCTGGAGGCGGCCGCCTCCACAACACGGGCAGCTGGGTCTACGCCGACGCCTTCCACCACCCCGGCCGGCCGCCCGGCCCCTACTGGCCGGGCACGGTCACCTGGGTCGAGGACGAGGGGCCACCACGCCGCGTCGACCTCCTCCACGAGGTGCCGCGCGAGGAGCTGTTGGCCGCGGTCGAGCGCCTTGCGGTCTGACCGCCGACGGGGGTGTCAGAGCCACTCGGCGATGATGCGACCGATCTCGGGCCCGGCGTCCTCCTGCAGGAAGTGCGAGGCGTTTTCGATCGGCCGCGGCGCCGGGAAGTTGAGCTGAGAGGAGACCCGCTCGCCGACCGAGAAGGGCAGGATTGGGTCGGAGTCGGCCCAGAGCACCAGCGTCGGCCGGTCGTCCTCGCGCAGGGCGTCGGCCACGCGCCGGCCCTCGGCGGCGCCGGGCGCGTCGGGCTCGGTCGGAAGGATCAGGGGGAAGGCACGGGCGCCGGCCTTCGACTCCGGCGTCGGATAGGGCGCGTCGTAGGCCGCGATCACCTCGTCGCCCGGGTCCTCCTTGCAGCCGCCGCGGACCAGCACGCCGACCGGTACGTCGGCGTTGCCGCGGACGAACTCGCGGAAGTGAAGCCAGGGCTCGCTCATCCGCTGGTGTCCAGTGAACGGTCCGGTCTCCATGATCACCAGTCGGTTGAAGCGATCCGGGTGCTCGACCGCGAGCCGCAGCCCGATCGGCCCGCCCCAGTCGTGGACGACCGCGGTAGCGTCGCGCACGTCGAGCTCCTCCAGCAGGCGGGACATCAGGTCGACGTGGCGGTCGTAGGTGTACCAATCGACGTCGGTCGGCTTGTCGGAACGGCCGAAGCCGGCGTAGTCGGGCGCTATGCAGCGAAAGCCGGCGTCCCGTACAGGTGGAATCACTTTGCGCCAGAGATAGGACCAGGTCGGCTCGCCGTGGAAGAAGACGACCGGCTTGCCCTCGCCCTCGTCGAGATGGGCGAGCCGCAGCCCGTCGATCTCGCGGTAGCTCGGCTCGAAGGGGAAATCGGGCAGCCCTTGAAGGTCCCCCTCGGGCGTACGGAACACGTCCATGGCGGAGGAGCCTAGATGACCGCGTCGCGCCCGGGCGCCGAGCCCGCAGCGAACAGCTAGGGCAGGCTGGCGAGGAAGCGGTCGATCGCCTCGCCGAAGTAGGGCGAGTAGAGGTGGGTGTGTTCGTGCTCGTAGCTGTAACTGGTGACGCCGTCGACGTAACGGCCGTCGACTATCCAGGCGCCGCCGCTGGCGCCGCCCGCCATGTCGCAGAGGCCGGGCACGGTCGGCGGCCCGCCCAGGCGGTTGGTCAGCGGATCGCTGCCGAGGCCGCGCGTCAGGCAGGCGCGCAGGGACTGGCCGCGAAGGCCGGCGGCCGGATAGCCGAAGATCTCAAAGCGGGAGCGACGGGAGCGCCCGGTCGTCCATTCTCGCCCGCCGACCGCTTCGCCGAGCGTCCCCAGCTCGTTCGGCCACACCCGGATCGCGGCGACGTCGAAATCGGGGTTATTGCTGTGCCGCCACTGCGGCATCGTGTAGACGTGCTCGGCGACGAAGGAGTCGTATGGATGCGCGCCGTGGTCGTAGGCGGGCACGAAGCGGATGTCCCTGCCCCAGCGACCACCCTCGACCACGCAGTGTCCGGCAGTGAGGACGATCGAGCCGCTCGGCGTCGCCAGTGCCGTGCCCGAGCAGGTGTAGGGGCCGTCGACCGGATCGAAGCCGAAGATCTTGCCGTTTGTGCGGTTTTCGGCGCTGGCCGCTTCGGCGACCGGCAGGCTGCTGGCGCCCGCCACCGGCGCGGCGCCGGCCGCCGCCGGAAAGAGCCCCGCGACAAGCACGAAAGCGGCCGCGCAAAGGAAACGTGTGCCCTGTAACGAAGCGGCTCCTGGTGTATTCACTCGTCTATTCATTTTTTGGCGTCAGAAAGGATTTTCCTGATGAACGATGAGAGCATGCTCAGCGGCTGGTGGGTCTTCGCCGGCATCCTTCTTCTGGTCGCTGGGGTCCTGAACATCATCTACGGGATCGCCGCGATCGGCGACTCGAAGTTCTTCACCGAACATGTCACGTACGTCTTCAGCAGCCTGCACACGTGGGGATGGATCCTCCTGATCATCGGCGTGCTCGAGCTCGTGGCGGCCTTCTCACTCTTCTCGGGTGGCGAATTCGGCCGCTGGTTCGGCATCTTCATCGCCTCGCTGAACGCAATCGGCGCGCTGCTCTCGATGGGCGGCGCGTATCCACTCTGGTCGCTGGCCATCTTCGCGCTCGCGATCATCATCGTCTACAAGCTCGCGGAGGGACCGGAAGGTTCGGTCAGCTAGGAGAGCTACCCGCGATGTGACCTGACCGAAGGCCCCGGACATCCGGGGCCTTCGTCGTTTCGGGGCCCGCTTGCGCCAGCGGCTCCGTCGCGGTCGGCTCGAGCCGCGCCCAGGGAGCGAGCCGGCGCTCGTCCTCCCCCTCATAGAGGACGTCGGCGCCGCTGAGGCGGTCGTCCCAAGCGCGGCGGCGCTCATCGAAGAGGATGCCGAGGAAGCCGAGGCCGAAGGCGAGGATGGCAAGCGTCATGCCGACCAGGCGCTTGACCGAGCGTCCGAATGGCAACCCCCGTCCGGCGACGTCGAGCCGGATGCCGAGGAAGCGCATGCCCGGCGTCTGTCCGGAGAGCGACCAGAAGCCGACCAGGTAGACGGCGCCCATCGTCAGCCATGCGGTCGTACCCAGGGCGAGGGCGAGATCGGAGACGCCGTTGCCGTTGCCGGTGAAGGCCGAGGCGATCAGCGCCGCGATCGCCGCCAGTCCCGAGAAGGCGAGGTTGACGATCAGCGCGTCGAGGCCGAAGCCGATGCCACGGGTGACGATGCCGGCCCGGTCGGTCGGCTCGGAGCGGCGCTTGCGGAAGAAGATGCGGCGCGCGAGCCGCTCGACGACGCCGTCGGCGCGCTCGGTGCCGTTGCCGATCGTGTGCCCGATGTCCTCGATCATGCCGACGCTCTGGGCGCTGATCGCGGCGCGCAGCTCGGGCGCCTCGGCAATCCGTTCGACCAACCGCTGTGCCTCGTCGCTGGCCAGCAGCCGGCGCCAGACTTCGTCGACGAGCTCGCTGTCGAGCGCCTCGACCAGGGCGCGCTTGACAGCGTCGCTCTCCAGGGCGCTGTTCATCGCCTCCTCGACCACCGGGCCCTTGAGGACGCGGGCGAGCGCCCGTTCGACGGCTTCGCTCTCGACCGCGGCGACCATAGCCTCCTCGGCAGCGCTCTCGACCGCCCGGTCGATGCCCGTTGCCTTGGTCACGCTGCGGGCGCTCCGTACGCCCGCCTCGAGCAGCCGCACGGAGAGCGGCAACGGCCTCCCGGAGGGACCGTCGCCGGGCGGGGTGGATCGCGGTGGCTGGCCGTTTTCCATCGTGGCGAGTATAGGTCGCCAGGTTTAGAGCTTGGCGAGCAGGCGGTCGAGCAGCTCGGCCTGCGCCGGGTTGATCCGGCGCCGCGCCTCGTCCGGATCGAACCACTCCGCCCGGTCCACCTCGGGGAAGTCCTGCTGGCGGCCGGAGCGCGGCGGCCACTCCATCGTGAAGGTTTCGCTGTGCAGCTCGGCGGGATCGAAGTCGCGCTCGGCGGCCCAGCAGTGGACCACCTTGCCGCTCTTCTGGCGCACCGAGCCGAGCTCCATCAGGTCGGCGGCCGTGAGGCCGAGGCGCGAGCCGATCTCCTCCTCCAGCTCGCGCAGCGCGCAGGCGCTCACCTCCTCCCCGTCCTCGACCTGTCCCTTGGGAACTGACCAGGCGCCGTTGTCCTTTTTGGCCCAAAAAGGACCGCCGGGATGGACGAGCAGGACCTCGGTAGCCGCCTCGTCGCGGCGAAACAACATGATCCCGGCGCTGGTAGCTGTCACCTCGAACAAACCTTAGCCAGGCGATCCAATTGACACGGGTTTTACACTAAATTTCTTGAGCAATTGCAACTACCGTCCGCCGAGCAAGCAGCACTGTCAGCGCTCCCGGACGCATGTCAGCTCGCCGACCCCGATCGAGAGCAGAGAGGAGATCTGGTGGCGAAAAATGGGACCGACGACCAACAGGCAAGGGGAGCGGCGCCGGGGGGCGCACAGCGAATGACGGCTTTAATGATCAGCGCCCTCGACAACGCCACGCGGCGCGAGACCCTGCGCTCCCTGCACCGCCGGGACGGTGCCTGCAGCGCCAGTCAGTTGAGCGAGTGGATCGACACCGATCCGACCAACATCTCCTACCACCTGCGGATCCTCTTCAACGTCGGCGCGGTCAGCCGCGCCGGCGAGAGGCTGGTTCGTGCGGTCCCGGAAAAGCTCTTCGCCTCCGAGGTCGCCGCGCACCGCCAGGTCGTCGCGATCCTCGCCGACACCGAGGAGGATGACGAGTGGCTGCGTAAGTAGTGCCGCCTCGCGTGCGGGCGACGATGGCCCTCGGCGCCTCGATTTTTAGCCGCTGTTTACGGCCCGTTCACCGGGGGACAAGCCGAGAGCGCAACGCTGCTCTTGCCAGCAAACGAGCGGAAGGAGACACCAATGCCCCAGCTGTTGATCTCAACCGACCGTAGCGGCGAGGAGGCCGGCAAGGTCGTCTACCGGGAGCGCATCAACCTCAGCGACCTCGAGTCCGACCACTTCTCGCACCAGCTGGTCGAGCGGGTCGGATGGGCCCTGCACGACGCCGACGAGGTTGAGCACGAGCCCGACGGCGAGCTGCCGCCCGGCGGCGACTAGCTCGACCAAGCATCAGCGCCGAGTCGTCAGGCCCTTGAGGAGGACCTCGAGCGGTGAGTTCTGCCTCTCCTCGTCACCGGCAAGTCCCTGCCGTACTCGCCTCAGCTCCGCGCCCAACTCGCCGACGGTGTCGCCGAAGCGGCCGACCTCCTTCGCAGCCTTCGCGAGGTCTTTGGAGTTGATCCTCGCCCGCTTGCGCTTCGGCAGGCTGATCCCCAGAACCTTGTCCCCGGAGTGGGTCGATCCGATCACGACCCCACCCACGGTGCCCACCAGGGCGGCACCGCCGGCAAGCAGGGGAACCCTCGCTTTGCTCGCGACGTGGGCGGCGTCTTTCCCGGCGCTGCGCACGGCGTCTCGCGCGGCCTTGGCACCGCCTTCGATCCCGTTCGAAACCCCGTTGTGGGAGGTCGCTTTCGACCCGTTGCCGGAACGCCTGGGCCTGGGGCGCGGCGGTCTTTTCGTCGCTTTCGGTTTCGGCGCGGCTTTTGCTTTTGCGCTGTTGCCGACGCTCCTCGTTTTGCCGGAGCTTCTCGCTCTTTTGGTTTTCGTCTGAGCCATTGCACTCTCCTCTGTGGGCGATTAGGGGCGCGGCGAAGGCGCTCAACCACGCAATTCTCTCTCCTTCTTGCTGTTCCCGCTATTTGGCGGGCTAATCCTCGATCCGGGTTTCCCTGAAAGCCGCGGTGGGTAGCTCGGCCGTTGAGCAAGCAACCCGTTCCAAAGCGAGCCGGGAGCTGGGCAGGTCAGTGCTCGCTGATCGTTTCACTCGAACTTCGACGGGTAGGCAGATAGCAGCGGGGCCTGCGGCCCGAATCCCTGCGGCTTTCACCGGACGTTGCCGGTTCCCGCATGGGTGAGAAGACCAACCGCTTGCTGGGCGGCGAGGCGTTCGGGCCGACATGCTCCGCATTCCACAAACTTCGAGAGGAGGTTTCAGATGTCTGAGCAACTGCAGGGAAAGCGGATCGCCTTTCTCGTCGCCAACGAGGGGTCGAGGAGGTCGAGCTGACCAGCCCCCGCGATGCGTTGCGCGAGGCGGGCGCTGAGATCGACCTGCTCGCCCCCGAAGGCGGGGAGATCCAGGCTTTCAACCACCTCGACAAGGGCGACACCTTCACTCCGGACAAGGCCGTGGGCGAGGCGGACCCCGACGACTACGACGGCCTGGTCCTGCCGGGCGGCGTGGCCAACCCCGACCAGCTGCGCACCAACACCGACGCGGTCCAGTTCGTCCGCTCGTTCTTCGAAGAGGGTAAGCCGGTCGGAGCGATCTGCCACGGGCCGTGGACGCTGATCAACGCCGACGTCGTCGACGGGCGGACGCTCACCTCCTGGCCGAGCCTGCAGGCCGACCTGCGCAACGCCGGGGCCGAGTGGGTCGACGAGGAGGTCCACGTCGACCAGGGGCTCGTCACCAGCCGCAAGCCCGACGACCTTCCCGCCTTCAACGCGAAGATCGTCGAGGAGCTCGCCGAGGGCGTACACGAGAGCCAGCGCGAGAGCGCCTCGGCCGGAGCGTAGCTTCGTCCTAGGGATCGGCCCGGGGCACGAGCTGGATCTCCCGCTCGGCCCCGGGCTGGCCTTCCTCGATCTCCGCCTCCCGCTCCAGCTCGGCGTTCAGCTCGTGGCCGAAGAGGATCGCCACGTTGCTGATCCAGAGCCAGACCAGCAGCACGACCAGCCCGCCGAGCGTGCCGTAGGTCTTGTCGTAGGAGCCGAAGTTGGCGACGTAGAGAGCGAAGCCGGCGGAGGCGATCGCCCAGGCGACGATCGCCACCAGGCTGCCGGGGGTGACCCAGCGAAAGCCGCGGATCTTCGCGTTGGGCGAGGCGTAGTAGAGGACGCCGACCATCAGCACGAAGACCGCTGCCATCGCCGGCCACTTGACGAGGTTCCAGAGCGTCACCGCGGTCGAGCCGACCCCCAGCGGCCCCGCCACCGCATCGACCACGGGACCGGTGAGGACGAGCCCGACGACGAGCATCACCCCGAGCAGGACCATCGTCAGGGTGACCGCGATCTGCAGCGGCCGCAGCTTCCAGAACGGCCGCCCCTCGCGGGTCTCGTAGATCACGTTGGAGGCGCGGATGAAGGCGCCGACGTAACCCGAGGCCGACCACAGCGCCAGCGCCAGACCGAGGACGAAAGCAGTCCCTGCTGCGCCGCGGTCGGAGGCGACCGATTCGATCGGGCCGGCGAAGGTCTGTGCGGCGGACTGCGGCCCGATCGCGGTGACGATTTCGGTGATCGTCTGGGTCGCTCCCTTGGGATCGCCGACCAAGCCGACGATTGAGACCAGGGCGATCAGGCCGGGGAAGAGGGAGAGCAGCCCGTAGTAGGTGAGCGCCGCCGCCCAGTCGGTGAGGTTGTCGTCCCTGAACTCGGCGAGCGTCCGCCTCAGGGCCGGAAGGACCCGAGGCATGGCCTAAGACTCGGTCGGGGCGTACATGGGGCCGATCTACCCCTGTCTCGGCTGGTCAAAACTGCTGGCCTGGTGCGGCCGGTCAACCCGCCGGCGAGGTGCTTAGTTCGAGCCATGCGGGGTAACGGAATCGGCGAGAGCGAAGAAAGGAGGCCGGTCCAAATGCCACCGCGTGGAGTCAAAAAAGGCAGCAGGAGAGCACGCCAGTACGAACACATCAAGAGGAGCGAGAGAGAAGCTGGGCGCTCGGAGGGCCGTGCCGAGGAGATCGCCGCGCGGGCCGTCAACAAGGAAAAGGCACGCTCGGGCGAATCGCAAACGTCCTCGCGCAGCTCGACCCGCGGTCGCTCGGCGAGCAGCCGTGGCAGCAAGCGCTCAGGCCACGGACCCGGCGGGCGCACCCGCGAACAGCTCTACAACGACGCCAAGAAACTCGGCATCGAGGGTCGCTCGAAGATGAGCAAGAAAGAGCTTCAGCGGGCCGTCGCCGGAGCGAGTTGAGCGGCGCTCCCCGTAACTGGATGTTGCCGAACGTCAGGCGAGGCGCTTGCGCATCATCTCCTTGCCCTGTTCGGCTCCCTTGCGGCTCGCCTCCTGGGCGCGGCGGAAGAAATCGGCGAGCTCGGAATCGTCCTCCCGCTCGGCGTCCTCCACATAGGTCTCAAGCCTCAGTGCGTTGCTCAGGCACTGCTCGGTGAACCAGATGACGTTGTAGTCCTTGTCCTTCGTGCCGGTGATCTCTCCGGCCTCCTGCACGGCCACGATCGCCCTCCTTCGGGTGGGAATGGTCTAAGGGCCAACTACCCCCGCCCCCGTCGCCGAAACGGGCGACGCAGCTAGACCAGGTCGTGCGACTGGATCTGCTCGGCCTCGAAAAGCCCGTGTATGAGCTTGATCGCGATCGAGCCCTCACCGACCGCCGAGGCGACGCGATTCATCGACCCCTGGCGCACGTCTCCCGCGGCGAAGACGCCGGGAATGCTGGTCTCGAGGGAGAGCGGGCTGCGCTCTTCGAGGGGCCAGCCCCCGTCGCTCTCCAGGTCCGTCCCGGTGCGAATGAACCCGCCGGGCCCCCGCGCGAGCTCCGCCGGCAGCCAGTCCGTGTTCGGGTGGGCGCCGATCATCAGGAAGAGCTCCTCGGCTGCGACCGTCTCCGTCGCCCCGTCGGCCCTGGAACGCAGGACGAGGCGCTCCAGCCAGCCGTCCCCGCCCGCGCCTCCGCCGACGACCTCGGTCCCGGGGCGCACATCGATGTTGGGCGTGCCTTCGACCTGCCTCACCAGGTAATGCGACATCCCCTTGTCGAGCGACTCGGCCCGCACCACGAGCGTCACCCGGCGGGCGTATTCGGCCAGGTGCAGCGCCGCCTGGCCGGCTGAGTTCGCGCCGCCGACGACGTACACCTCCTCGTCGACCGTCGTCGGCGCCTCGGAGGCGGGGCCGCTGTAGAAGACCCCGGCCCCGACCAGATCCTCGATCTCGGGGACGCCGAGCCGGCGGTAGGTGGCGCCGGTGGCGAGGATGACCGCCCGGGCGCTGACCTCGCCGCCGTCGGAGAGCGCGAGATGAAGTCGGTCGCCCTCGCGCCGGATCGCGGTCGCGTCGTGCATGAAGGCGAACTTGGCGCCGAAGACCCAGGCCTGCTCGTAGGCGCTCTCCGCCAGCCGGCGCCCGCTGACTCCGCGCGGAAAGCCGAGGTAGTTGCGGATCAGCGAGCTCGAGGTCGCCTGGCCGCCGATGCCGCCGTCGTCGACGACCAGCGTCCGGAAGCCCTCCGAGGCGCCGTAGACCGCCGCCGAGAGTCCGGCCGGGCCGCCGCCGACGATGACGACGTCGTACTCGCGCCGATCGGGGTCGATGCTGGCGCCGGTGGCGCTCGCCAGCTCCAGGTTGGTCGGGTTCGCGAGCACGGTGCCGTTGGGGAAGACGACGAGGGGAAGCGGCTCGCGCGGCTCTCCGTCGCCCGATTCCGCCACCAGTGCGCGGCCCTCGGGCGAACCGGAGAGGAGGAACGCGTGCGGTACCGCGCAGCGGCCGAGCACTTCTTTCAGCTCCTGGCCCCTCCCCGTCCACTCCTCACTGACGATGCGGACCGTGTTCGGCGAGATCCGCCGTGCGTGGGCCCACTCGAGCAGGAAGGTCGAAACCGACTGGTGGAAGAGCTCGTCGGGCGATTGCGACGGCCTGATCACGTAGTACTCGATCTGCCGCCGCGCCATCGCCTGGAAGATCTCCTCCGCGGTCCTCCCATCGCCCCAGCTGCCCCACTCGATCAGCAGCCCTCGCTGGGCGTGCGCGTGGAGGTCCCGCACCCCGCCCAGTAGCTCGCCCCCAGTCGTCCCCGCGAGCGATTGCGCGGCAAGGACCAGCGCCACGTCTTCCCCCGCTTCCGCGAGCGCCTGCAGCTCCGCCGTCGCCTCCCCTGCCGAGGACGCGCAGACGACGCGGTAGCTCCGTGAATAACGATCGACCAGCTCGCGTTCGACGCCGCGCAGGGCACGCTCGTCTTCGTCGACCGCGAAAAGGACAGGATCCACTAGACGAAAATAACGGCCCGGCATGGGGCTCGGCCAGCGCCGCGTCTACTCCTCGTCCTCAGGCACCCTGAACCCCGACTGGGCGCTTCGGCCGGTCGGACGCAGCAGCGGCCCCCCATCCCAACGAAGAGGCTCCGGCACGCAGCGAGTCTAAGCCCCGGCGCTGCCCGGTTAAAGAGACCCTTTGTTCACGGGCTATCGACCTGACTGGACGGTATTTGAACCGCGTTGAGGGGCTAGCCGAGGCTTTGGCTACTCACCGGGGTCGATCAGTTGCGGGAAGGCAGCTGCTGCACTGACCAACCGTTCCCGTCGAGGTCGCTGAAGAAGACGAACGAGCCCCAGGGGAACTCCTGGACCTCGCCCACCTCCACACCGCGGTCGAGCAGCTCCCCGCGGGCAGCGGCGATGTCGTCGACGACCAACTTCAGTCTCTCAATGGCCATAGACATCTCGGGCCTATTTGACGAGGACGACACCCAGATGATTGCCGGGAGGCGCTGCTCACTTCCTTGCTGAGCAAGCATTTAACCTTCGGGGCATGCTTCAACTGGGCCTTTAAACAATTCTTCGCCAGTTGCGTTGTACGTCGTAGCGCCTTTCAAGCAGAACACTCCCTTACTCGCAAACGCTGCGTATCGAAAGCGACGCACTCCCGCAATCTGGGCTTGCTGGATACTTAGCAGTTTAGGACTAATTTTTCTTCTTAGTCCCGTCCCAAATTCGATTTCAGCAGTCATTACCTGACGCGCAAACCCTATTCCAACCGCGGTGACCGTTTTAGATCCAACTCCGGTTGATTCAGTGACAATATTCGGCAACCTGTGAGGAAAGAGTGCGGAACAAATCCTAGTCAGGTGTCCAAAGTTTTGGTCCGAATTACCAGATTTCACAACCGATACACCAATGCACGGACGCTTTCCACCGCGTTTTCCGCTGCTCCGTGATGCCTCTACACCCCACCGAACTTTCGTTATGAGGCCATGACCCAAGGTCACTGGATGGTGGGCAGCACGTTCTGCGCAAGATGCAGAGGAAACAAACGTCAACGCAACTGCGCTCAGGAGCATGGTACTCCCAAAATGTCTGACACCTCGCTTCATTCAGCGCCCCTTATAGCATGAATCAGAATCAAAGTCGAATGTGACCAAGCTAGCTTTCCGCCTAGCAGTCAATGCAATCCGTTTCGTGAAACGCATAGTGCCCATTGGCCCACAAGTAAAAGGCCATTGGAGGCATTTTAAAGGAATTCCACGGATTGGGCCGACCACAGTCGTCCGCACAAGTTCCGCGCTCTTCACCAATGAATCGACCAACCGGTGTGATGTGATGGCCCCAAGTTGCACTCTGGCCTCCATTACCCCCTGACGTACTTCCCCACCAAACGCACCGATCGACATGCGCTCTGCGATAGATATCACCTTTCGCCTGCCAGCCGGTATCTGTTTGGCATCCGATACGATCCGTAGAGCTCCCAAGGTGCCAGACTTTGTAATTTTTATGGTAGAAGCCTTCTTCCTGATAGAAGGTGCCATGTAGGCCTGCACGGTATGCGATGAGATTCCCTTCTTTATTTGTAAAGGGATTACCACAGTCCATTTCGTAGGTTGTCGAATCCGGCACGACATGCCAATACTCTGCTAGGTGTGAACACTCAATGTGCGAGAAACTTCTCTTGTGAACACCGGCTCTTGAAGCAACAGCTTCTTCATCGGCTGGTTCAACGGCTTCCGGAGGGGAGAAGTTTGTATAGGACTGCCAAACGTTTTGTTCTAGTTCTTCATCGCTTTCGGCCGGTGGCATTTGGATAGAGGATGTCTGAAACCCTCCCTCCCAACCAGTTCCCGCCACCACAGGGTACACAAACGGAGCCCCTGCAAGTGCAGGATTACCTTCTTTATGGTGCACCATAAGTGTCACCATATTCCCATTAGTGGTCAAACTAGTAGGGACTACGCTGCCATTAGCGTCATGGGCTGGAGTAGCAACAATCGCGATAGCTACCTTTTCTTCTGCGCCTTCGTAGTACACCTCTGCCAGTTCACTATTGACAAGTTTGAGTTGCTGGTCTGGCGCCAGCAAGACTTCCCAGGAATATTGGCTAGGCGAAGTAGCGTCACGAATGGCCTGGAAGGACATCAGTCCATCGTATACGGGTCTTACAACGGTATCGGCAGACGTCCCGGTATTAGCCGAGATCGCCGCTGCATTGCCTGACGCAATTTCCAAAGCACTCGCAGAACTGCCGACTTCTATCGGTTCCACAGTTACGGGGCCCCCCATTGGATAAACCGTGAATCCATCAGAGATGGAACCAGAGGTTGTTGTTTCCACCTGCCCGTCAACCGTATGAACACCGATACCTTCCTGGACAAGACTTGGTTCTTTGAGTTCTTCGCCTATTAGTTCAGCAGGAGGACTAGGGGCGATTAGACCATCGGTACTCGTCGCTTCAACAGCTTCAAGCGTTTTAGTCACCTCAGCGATAGAGACTTTCCCTTGAGGATCAACATTGATTGTCATGGTCTTTGTCGTTTTATTTCCTGCGCCGTCGACCGCAGTGACTTCTGCGGTATGCATGCCTCCTGAATACATTGACATATCAAGTGTTTCACTAAATGACTCTTTGCAACCTCCGTCAGGACAGACATCAGTTTTCGACTTGACGGTGTGGTTATCCATTTGGAAAACTAGTGACACTGCACCAAAACCTGAAGAGTCGCTGGCTTCTGCGCTTAGGGTATATTTGTGCTGTTCGACCCAACCGCTCGGGGCTTGGGCTAGACCCCCGCTTACTTCCAGAACTGGTTTAGTCGTATCGCGCTGAATCCCGATGCTGAGTATTTTCGTGGTGCTGCGGCCAAGGCCATCCGTTGCCTTGACTTTGACGACGTGTTCTCCCGTTTCGTAGCCCGGCGATTCAAGAATCCAGTTGGTCGTAACCGGACATGTGGTACCGATGCAGCTTGCTTTGCCAGTTTCGGTTTGTTTGCCGTCGATTAGAACTTCGGTTTTGATTTCGGAGTCGGTGTTGGCGTAGTTCCACCTCTGGACCCGGTTGTTGTTGGGATCGGCCACCCAGAGATTGCCTTTCGAGTCGGTTGCGATCCCAGTGGCGAATTTGAAGCTGAACTGGCCTGGGCCAGAACCGGCCGCGCCGAACTGAGCGACATATTCGCCGTTGTGATTGAACTCCTGGACGCGATTGTTTTCTTCGTCGGTGACCCAGACATTGCCCCGTTCGTCGACTTCGAGTGCATCAGGGTGTTTGAACTTGCCGTTGACGGTCCCGGAGGTGCCGAACTGCATGACGAGTTCGCCGTTGGGCGTGAACTCCATGACGTGATGGTTGTGCCACTCGGCAACCCAGACGTTGCCGCCCGGACCGATCGCGATTCCGGTCGGTTCGTAGAGCTGGCCTTCTGCGGTTCCTTTGGTGCCGAAGACTTTCAGGCGTTCGCCAGCCTGGTTGAACTCCTCGATCCGGGCGTGATAGGTGTCGGCAACCCAGAGATTCCCTTCTTTGTCGACGGCGAGCCCTTCTCCGCCTAGGCAGTTGGATATCTGTTCACCGAGATCCTGGCGGCAACTCGTGCTGAACCAGCTGAGGTATTTGCCGCTTTCTTCGTCGTACTCCTTGATCTTGTTGTGCAGCGGGTCGGCAATCCAGACGTGGCCGCTTGCATCCACGGCAACGTCCCTTGGGGAATAGAGTTCAGCGGCCTGGCTTGCAGAGGTCTGAAGGGCACCGAGGTATTCCCCGGCCTGGTTGAACTCCTCTACCCGGTTGTTTTCCTGATCGACGACCCAGAGATTGCCGTTAGGCCCGACCGCCATCCCGGCGGGATGGCTGAACTGGCCGGCTTCGGCGCCGGAGGAACCGAAGGAACCGAGAGTCGTCGGCACGTACGACGGCACCTGCCACTTCTGGATGCGGTTGTTGCCGGTGTCGGCGACGAGGACGTTGCCTTTGCCGTCGACTGCCAGGCCGATCGGGTAGCCGAAGCTGAACTGACCGTTGCCCGATCCTTCGGAGCCGAACTGGCCCAGATATTCGCCGTGTTCGTCGAACTCCTGCACCCGGTCGTTGCCTTCGTCGCCGACCCAGAGGTTGCCCTCGATGTCGACGTCGATCGCGCCGGGGTGTTTGAACTGAAGCGGGGCTGAGCCTTCTGAGCCGATCTGGCGAACGAGCTGGCCAGCTTCTGAGAACTCGAGGATCTTGTTGCCGCCGCGGTCGGCAACCCAGATTTCGCCGCTGGGGCCGATGTCGATCCCGGCCGGTTCGGAGAGTTCTTTACTGGCAAGAACTTTGACCACATCGCCAGAGCTGTTGAGCTCGACCAGACGGGCGCCGTGGGTGTCGGCGACCCAAATGTTGCCTTTGGTGTCGACGGCGATGCCTTCAGGTTCTTTAAATGGAGTTCCCGTGCCAATATTGCCGTTCGTGTACATGACGAATTCGCGTTTTTCGTTGAACTCGTCTACGCGGTTATTACCGGTGTCCGCGATCCAGAAGTTGCCTTTGGAGTCGATCGCAAGATCAGAGGGCTGTTTGAGTTTGCCGGCTTCGCTGCCGGCCGTGCCGAACTTGAGCACGTACCCGCCGTCTTCTTTGAACTTCTCGATCCGCGAATTTTCCCTGTCGGCGACCCAGAGGAAGCCTTTGGAGTCGACAGCCACTCCGGCTGGATGACTGAGCTGACCGTTGCCCGAGCCGTAGCTGCCGAAGGCGGTCGAATAGGTCGAAGGGCCGAACTGCCCAGCTTCGGCGTTCGCATTGACCATCAGCTTGTAACGGGGACGGGTGGTCCCGAGCGATTCCTGTTCGGTCATCGTCCCCGAGAGCGAGATGGTCGGGGAAGGTGAGGGCTGCAGGTAGATCGACAGTTCTTTCGTCGTGCTCAGGCCGACGCCGTCAGTGGCGGTCACTTTGACCGAATGTGCGCCAGTCGCGTATTTGCTCACATCGAGAGTCCATTCGCGCGAGATCGAGCAGTTCTTCGTCGCGCAGCCAGGCGAGGATTCGTCAACCACGCTGCCGTCGACTTTGATGATCGTTTTCGAGACGCCTGACTGCGGTGCGGCTTCCATGCCATCGGTGGCGCTGAGGCCGAGGGAGTAGCTGCCGAGCTTAGGGCCGACTTTGCCTTGTTCGGTAAGCGTTCCCGACAGGGCGAGAGTTGGGGAGGTGTGGTCGACCTTGATTCTAGCTTCGAGATGTTTACCTTGAACGAGTGCTTCATGGCCGAGAGGATCGAGGGCGTAGGCTTTGACCCAATCTTCACCTTGAGGCATTGATGATGGGTCATAAGAAAGATTCGTCGCAGAAGTCGACACCGTATGCGGGCAAGGACTACTAACGCCGCCAGTGCAGTTCAGGGAAGTATTGATTTGGCGTTCTGTTCCTCCAGTGCTCGGCTGGGCAATGCGCAATTCACGTATCCCAAGGCCAAAATCTTCAACGCTGTATTGAATTGGAGTGGTGGCTTCGTTGTTGACCCATTGGCCTGGGCCATTAAGCAATGTGAAGCCTGGACTGTCTTTGTCGCTGAGTTCGACCGTCGCCTGGCCGATCCAGAAGTGCCGGGGGTAGCTCACGGCTTCGTTGCTGGCCATAAGCGCAGTGCCTTGCTTTACATCCGAGACTTCATTGGGATTTTTGAAGGCGTAGACCCAATTCGGATCGGTCAACTGTCCCGATGTTCCAAAACGCCAAGCGGTTTCAAGCCAATTCTGCTGGTTTTCAGCCCAGAGCCCCATCCCGACGTACGGGTAGTATTTGTAGGGCGTCGATTCTTCGATCCACCAGTAGACGTTTGAGAAGCTGAGGCCCTTGATGAAGGTCGTAGGGCGTTCTTTGATGTTGGGGTTTTCGTAGTCGGTGAAGAAGCGCGGCACGTAATAGGTCCACCAAGCCATCGGATTGGACACGGAAGGGGTGCCCGCGTAGGAATAGATGTTGATGCCGAACTGGCCCCAGCCGCCGATGTTCCTGTTCTGGTAGAGGGAGCTGTCGGATGCAGTAACCCAGTCGTCCAGCCCTGCGCTGGTCGGTTTTGCCGCCCAGTAGTAGGACTGATAGATCGGGTCGACCAGGATCGGATACGCGGCATCTTCGCCCGGATGCGCCTGGATGACCACCGAGTTGCCGGACGTTTCAAGGGTGGCTGGAACCTGATGGCCTTCTGCGTCAGTGGCCGAAGGGGGAAGCACCGAGACAAGCGTTTCCCCGCCGGCTATGACCTCGGCGCCGCCGTCAGAGGTCTCCTGCAGCGTCGCGCCGCTTGGGAGCGTCAGCTCGAAGCTCTCGCTGCTCGGCGCATCTGGCGAGCGAAGCTGTGTGAGCGTCTCAACGCCAGTTGACACCGGCGTGACGGTCAGGTCGCTGTCGGTCGCCACGTTCGGGAAGAAAGCAGCGTTGCTGTCGACAGTCGTTGGAGCAGTTTCGGATGGCGCATCGTCGAGTTTGATCGAGACTCCGGTTTCGGGCAGGGAGATCCCTTCGTGAAGGTGAACGGGTATCCCCACTTCGACCAGCGGGTTCGCCGGCTGGATTTCTCCTTCTGAGTGTTCCAGCTCGAGATCGACGGGGGCCTGTTCGCCCGATTCGTTTTCGGCGCGCAGGGGGAGGGCCGATTCCAGAAGCGCGGGCTGTTCGGCACCTTCCCCTTCCAGAAGCGCGACGTGGTTGGAGTAGTAGCGCTCGACTTCGAGTTCGCTCGCTGCTTCTGGCGCTCCCTGTAGCGCATAGCCGAACACCGACTGCATCAGTTTCAAGGCTTCTTCCCGGCCCAGTTCTTCGTGCGGGAGTTCTTCGGCCGCTTCGGAGTTGGGCGCCGGACCGAGGACATGGCTGCTGTCCGATTCGAGGAACGTGCTGTAGTCGGGGTGGGGGGACGATGGCGGCCAGTCGCCTTCGGCAAAGGCCAGGCTTGCACCGACAAGAGCCAACAGGAGAACTATCGCCGCAAGCACCATTACGACTAGCCTCGACCCCCGCATTCAGTTCCTCCAGTAAAAGTAGCCCATCCGCACTACGCAGAAGGTGATTGTTATACGACTGAGTTGCTGTTTTGGTAATTGGAGTAACCCTAAGCGGAAGACCCCTGGAAACGCAAGGGGTGAATTCATAGACAGCTTAGTCCTAACGTAAACTCAACAATAGAGTTGGCTCACTAGTAATTATTTTTCTTACCCGATATGTATGACTCGGCCTATGCAAACGCCGATGCAATGTAGGCTGCTCCGGTTTCCGGTTCGTCAGCGACGTTCGCCACCAAATCAGCGCCTTGCAGAACTTTCAAGTGGTATTGAATCAAGCGAATGCTCATCCCGAACGCGGTCGCCAATTCCTGCTCGCTCGTCCCACCCCTGTCTGTCCTTTCCATGAGAAAGATGAGAAGTTCAAGCCGCGGGAGGTGTTCGAGGGCCCGTTTCCGCCTCGGCTCCAAGCCCGCTGCCGCCAATACTTCTTTGAGTCGCGGGGGAAGGTTGGGGGGCTGTCTACGCTTATCGCTCATAATGAGGTCGGAGTCCCAGGCGGCGGGGATTGCACCCTGCGCCGCCCGGAGACTCCGAACCACTCGCACCCTAGGTGAAACCAATCAGTCGTTCTCTATTGGAGTATTGAAGAGTTTCACATCGAAACACTCCAGTCAATTCCTCAATTTTTAAGTGCGTTATCTGTTACTTCTCAGATTTTTCTGGAGAGTTGTAGCCTGCACTGGGCCGCCCGGGTCGGCTTCGCTCGAAACCGATAAGCGACGCCACCATCGGCATGCCCTCTTCCCCTGGCTTGGAAAGGCGCTTGGCGTTTACAGCCTTAATCGCCAGCAACCCTTTATCTCCTTTGGTCAAGCAGGCGGCAACTTCCGACTTGCCCTGGCTATCGAGACTTAGACAATCCCAGATCAACTGCACTCTCTCGTCGTTCTCCATCTTTCTGCTTCGAAACGAAGCAAGGGTCTCAATGATGATCGTTTGGATGATTAGACCAATAACATCCCGGCGCTCTTCGAATGACATAGCGCGGTATTCCTTGGCATTAATACAGGGCAGGTTCACAGCCCGATAGAAGTGCCTGTTTGTGTTTCTGACCGGCTCGACCCCGGCATCTTCGATGCGGCCGTAGTCGTACAAGTGGCGGATATGGCCGCTGAGTCCCTTGAGGTCGATGCCAAGAAGGCCGGCGATCTCAGCAACGCTGATCTTCCCCTCGGCGAGGATCTCTAGTGCGTCGACCCTGGTGCTGTTACCAGCCGCGTAGGCTACGGCGTCCGCGACATTCTTGGTGCGGCTGAGGACCGGCTTGCGATCTCGCCCTCTCGCTACCTCGCGAGCGGAAGCGTGCTCAGCGTGCGGCATCAGTGGCCTGTTGCGTTCAAAGGCGGTCACCGAAATGATCGCCGTGGTTCCGGTTTCGCCAGCCTCGGCGAGCCGATTCGTGTTCTTGACCTTGATGTCCAGGAGCTGCTCGTATACGCCCAGCACGTGCTCTTGCACTTCGAGCTTCCCTTGGGCGTCAACAGGGAAGACACGGCCAATGATCCGGGCGTTTTCGTCGTCATCAAGCTTCCCGGCGCGGAGGGCGGCCAAAGTCTCGGCAATAACCGCTTGGGTGACGATGCCAAGCGACTCGCGACGTTCGACTGGCGGCATGGCGCGGAATTCCTCATCGCTGATGTGCGGAAGGATGACGGCCCGGTAGTAGTGCTCGTTCGCGTTCCGGGACGTCCCGGTCCCCATGTATTCGATGCAACCGTGCTCGTACAAGCCACGGATATGGCCGCTGAGGCGATTGACGCTGATGCCAATGATCCGAGCGATTTCGGCAACGCTGCTTTTGCCCTCGGCGAGGATGGCTAGGGCCTCGAGCCTGATCCAGTGCCCAAAGGCATAGGCGATCGCATCGGCGACCTCCTTCTTCCGTTCTGCGGCCGGCACACGGGTGCCCAGTCGCGCCATTGACGATCCCTCCTGACGATCAGGTCGTGGCCATGTAGCGAGCGCCGCAGCTTAGGAACTTTTGGGAGCAGCGGCTTAGCACGCTCGCTTTTATCCCACTAGTCAGAAATTTCTTACCATCTTTCTCCCGCCTGGCAGAGCGCCGGGACTGACGACGGGAGGGAGGTGAGCAGGGATGACGATCACGCCAGCGGCAACCGTGATGCCAATGATGACCGTGAAGCACCGCTAAAACGCAAACGGCCGCCCGCTTCCGTGAGCGGGCGGCGGGCGGCCGGTTCTGCAGCACTTCAGCGCAGCTTGCGTTTACCGCATCTCTACGCCGAAACGACGCCTGAAAGCTTCGGCACGCTTCGATCGGCAGACTGCGCTACTTCGCCGACATCACCGAGGGGCCATCGTCGTCCGAATGCCAGGAACGCTTGGCGGCCGCTCGCATCGCTGTGCTCGGAGCGTCGGAGGTCCTAGGCGGCTGGTCTGCCCTCGGCCTTGCCTGCTGCGGAATTGGCATGCGCGCTATGCCGCTGGCAGTGGCTGAGCGGATCTCGCCCGAGCCATTTCACCTCAACACCCCCCGCGCCTGCCAAGCTGTCCGCTATATCACTCGCGCGCCGAGGGCTGTATCACGCTCGTATCACGGATCGCCTCGCATCCCCCCGCGTCGCCTCACTCGGCCAGCCCCGATCGCCGATCCCGCGTGGCTACGCGGAGCCATGCGGGGAAAGTGCTGCTATCGGGGAGACAGGATTTGAACCTGCGACCGCTCGGCCCCCAGCCGAGTGCGCTACCAGACTGCGCCACTCCCCGTGGGTGGCCTACATTCTGGCGCATCCCTGCGGCGGTAGCTCAACGGTAGAGCCTCAGCCTTCCAAGCTGATGACGCGGGTTCGATTCCCGTCCGCCGCTTCCGGCAATAGCGGGGCAGCTAGGACTCGAACCTAGAATCGCCGGTTTTGGAGACCGGTGCCTTAGCCAGTTTGGCCACTGCCCCAGGGGAGGCATCGTATCGGCAGGGCGCCGCTGCGAATGCGGGCGGAGGGACTTGAACCCCCACGGGCCGAAGCCCACCAGGACCTAAACCTGGCGCGTATGCCAATTCCGCCACGCCCGCGTGGCTGTCGCCCGAACCGGGCTTAACGCGCGACCAACGGGCCGCGTCGCTCCTAGATTCTATGATCGACGCGTGGGAGTTGGAGAGGTCAGGCCCGGATACGAGCTTTGGCGGCCGAATCGGGAGAAAGCCGAGTCGGTCACGACCAAGTTCGTGCTCGTGCTGCTGCTCGCCGCGACGGCGGCGATCGCGGCGCTGGTGACGATCACCGGCTTCTCGCTGCTGACCGGCGGCGGGGCGATGGGCGTCATCTGCCTGATCTACGCCGCCCTCTACGCCTTCTTCGCCTTCCTCGTCTTCCGCTGGAACCGGGGCATCCTGCCCGTCGCCGCGGCGCTCTCGATGATCCTGGCGATCTTCTGCGCGACCGGCGCCGACAGCTGGTTCGCCCGCGACAAGGCCGGCTTCGAAAAGGCGCTGATCCCGACGCCGCTGATCGGCACGCTCGTCGTCGTCCTCATCCTCCTGCAGCTGGTCACGATCGCCGTCTGCCTCTACGCCTTCAATCAGAACTGGCATGTCGAGGAGGAACGGCCGATCGGCTCGGGCGAGGACTACGGCGCCGGCGCCACACCCGACGACGGCGCGCCGTTGCCTGCGTAGCGCTGGCTCGTTAAGAGCCTGTGCCAGGTCTGTAGCAATTCTCGGGCAAAGCGCAATTTTCACGCGACCGCGACCGGTGCCCGGCGTAGCGTCGGCTTTAGAATGGTCACTAAGCGGCGGTGTCCAAACTCGGCAAAGGAGGCGGTCTCAAAAGCCGCTGCGCGCAAGCGCTTGTGGGTTCGAGTCCCACCCGCCGCATCTCCAAGAGGCCGTAATTGAGGTCCCAAACCGAGGTCAATCGGGTGCTCGCACTGTCTGCGAAAGGCCTCAACATCTCCGCCATCTCTCGGGAGACGGGCATCTCGCGAACCGCGATCCGGGAATGGCTCAGGGGCCGTCAACCCCGCTTCCGTGGTGGCACCTGTCTTCGCTGCGGAGACCTGCGGCATCCATTCCCCAATTGATCGGCTTCCAATACGCGTACCTCCTCGGCCTCTACCTCGGCGACGGCTGCCTACTCAGGCACCCCCGCGGCGTCTACCGTCTTCACGTCTTTCTCGATTCGGCCTATCCGATCATCGCCGCCGAGTGCGAAGCGGCCATGAGCCTCGTCATGCCCGCGAGCCGAGCGAGTTGCCTGCGCCACCCGCGATACAACATGCTCGGCGTCGTCTCCTACTCGAAGCACTGGCCCCATCTCTTCCCCCAGCACGGCCCCGGGGTCAAGCACAAGCGCAGGATCGCGCTGGAGCCATGGCAGGAGCGGGTCGTCGAACGACACCCGGGACGGCTGCTGCGCGGCCTGATCCACTCCGACGGCTGCCGCGTCGTCAACCGCATCCGGCACCCGAAGAAGACCTACGAGTATCCGCGCTACTTCTTCACCAACCGCTCGCTCGACATCCAGCGCATCTTCTGCGATACCTGCGATCGGCTGGACGTCGCCTGGCGGCAGGACGGCCCCTGGAACGTCTCCGTCGCTCGTCGGGATGCAGTCGCAATCATGGATCGACACGTCGGCCCAAAGCGCTGAACCCACATAGACTGCCCCGCGGGAGATGCGGATCCACCACCTCAACTGCGGGACGCTGTGCCCTCATGGGGCGCGGCTGATCAACGGCAAGGGCGGCCTCTTCGAGGCGGGCAGGGTCGTCTGCCACTGCCTGCTGATCGAGACCGACGAGGGCCTCGTCCTGCTCGATACCGGCTTCGGCACCGAGGACACCCGCAACCCGCGCCAGCTCGGCCCCATCTTCGCGATGATGCGACCCAAGGCCGAGATCGGCGAGACCGCCTTGCAGCAGGTCGAAGGTCTCGGCTTCGCGGCCGGCGACGTTCGCCGGATCGTCACCACCCACCTCGACCCCGACCACACCGGTGGCCTGCCCGACTTTCCCCAGGCCGAGGTGCACGTCTTCGGGCGGGAGCTCGACGCGGCGATGAACCCGCGCCTGCGCGACCGCCCGCGCTACCTCGCCGCCCACTGGAAGCACGGCCCCCGATGGGTCAGGCACGACGGCGAAGGCGACGAGTGGTTCGGCTTCGGGAGCGTGCGGATTCTGCCGGACCTCGGCACCGACATGCTGCTGATACCGCTGGCGGGACACTCCCTGGGGCACACCGGCGTGGCGATCAAGACCGGCGACGGCTGGCTCCTGCACTGCGGCGACGCCTACTTCCACCACGACGAGGTCGCCTCTCCCCCCGCCTGCCCGCCGGGTCTGCGCTTCTTCCAGCTGCTCAACGCCGCCGACGGCAAGCAGCGCCGTACCAACCAGGAACGGCTCCGCGAGCTCGTCGCCCGGCACGGCGAAGAGGTGCGCCTGCTCTGCTCGCACGACCCGCACGAGCTGGACCTGGCGCAAGCGGCCGGCGTCGCGACCGCGGCGTGAACGGCGGCTCCCCCGAGAAGCTCTGGGAGCCGTCCGCCGAGCTGGTCGAGAGCTCGCGCCTGCGCGAGTTCATGCGCTGGCTGGCGACAGAGCGCGACCTGAGCCTCGACACCTACGACGAGCTCTGGCGCTGGTCGGTCGAAGACCTGGAGGGCTTCTGGTCCTCGATCTGGGAGTTCTTCGAGGTGCGCGCCGACGGCTCCTACGAGCACGCGCTCGGCGAGCGCTCGATGCCCGGCGCCGAGTGGTTTCCCGGCACCCACCTCAACTACGCCGAGCACGTCTTCGCCGGCAAGGACGACGAGGCCGAGGTCGCGATCCTGCACGCCTCGGAGCTGCGCGAGCTGGGCGAGGTCAGTTGGGGCGAGCTGCGCGCCGACGTCGCCGCAGTCGCGGCCGGCTTGCGCGCGCTCGGAGTCGAGCGCGGCGACCGCGTCGTCGCTTACATGCCCAACGTCCCCGAGACGATCGTCGCCTTCCTCGCCGCCGCCAGCATCGGTGCGATCTGGTCGAGCTGCTCGCCCGACTTCGGGCCCGCCAGCGTCGTCGACCGCTTCGCCCAGATCGAGCCCAAGGTCCTCTTCGCCGTCGACGGCTACCGCTACGGCGGCAAGGACTTCGACCGCCGCGACACCGTCGCCGCGCTGCAGGAGGCGATGCCAAGCCTCGAGCGCACGGTCGTCCTTCCCTACCTCGACTCCGACCCCGACCTCTCGCCGCTGCGCGACGCGACGAGCTGGGAGGAGCTGCGAGCCTCCGGCGAGGGCGCCGAGCTCGCCTTCGAACGCGTCCCCTTCGACCACCCGCTCTGGGTCCTCTACTCCTCCGGCACGACCGGGCTGCCGAAGGCGATCGTCCAGTCGCAGGGCGGCATCCTGCTCGAGCACCTGAAGAAGCTCAACCTCCACGTCGACGCCCACCCCGGCGACCGCCTCTTCTGGTTCACGACGACCGGCTGGATGATGTGGAACTTCCTCGTCTCCGGCCTGCTGACACGGGCCGCGATCGTCCTCTACGACGGCAACCCGGGCCACCCCGACATGGGCGTGCTCTGGGACCTCGCGGCGCGCGCGGGCGTGACGATGTTCGGCACCAGCGCCTCCTACATCGCCGCCTGCATGAAGGCCGGGGTCGAGCCCGGCGCCGGCCGCGACCTCGAGCGCCTCAAGGCCGTCGGCTCGACCGGCTCCCCTCTCCCCCCCGAGGGCTTCGACTGGATCTACGAGCATCTCGGCGCCGACACCTGGCTCTTTTCGACCAGCGGCGGCACCGACCTCTGCACCGCCTTCGTCGGCGGCTGCGCCCTGCTACCCGTCTATCGCGGCGAGCTGCAGGCGCGGGCGCTGGGCGCCGCCGTCGAGGCCTGGGACGACGACGGCAACCCCGTGGTCGACGAGGTCGGCGAGCTGGTCGTCACCGAGCCGATGCCCTCGATGCCCGTCTTCTTCTGGGGCGACGACGCCGGGCAGAGCCGCTACCGGACCAGCTACTTCGAACACTTCCCTGGCGTCTGGCGCCACGGCGACTGGCTCGAAATCACCTCGCGCGGCACGGCCGTGATCTACGGCCGCTCGGACTCGACGATCAACCGCTCGGGCATCCGCATGGGGACGAGCGAGATCTACCGGGCGGTCCTGAGCCTCGACGAGATCGTCGACGCGCTCGTCGTCGACATCCCGCGGCCGGGGACCGAGGGCTGGATGCCGCTCTTCATCGTCCTCCGCGAGGGGGCCACGCTGAACGACGGCCTGCGCAAGGAGATCGCCCGCCGCGTGCGCGAACAATGCTCCCCCCGCCACGTCCCCGACGAGGTCTTCGAGATCGCGGAGGTGCCGCGCACGCTGAGCGGCAAGGCGCTCGAGGTCCCGGTCAAGCGCATCCTGATGGGCACCCCGCCCGAGAAGGCCGCCAGCCGCGACTCGCTCGCCAACCCCACCGCGCTCGACTGGTTCGTCGAGTTCGCCTCAACCCTCGAAAGCTGATCTGGTCGTAACGCATATCCAATGCATCGCATTGGATATGCGTTACGACCATCTACGGCCGGGGATGATCAGGCTGGCGTAACGGGGTTGCGGCGCTCGGCGAAGGTGCGGTCCTTGCTTGTCGCCATCCCGAAGCGCTTGATCAGATCGGCGCGCAGGTCGGCCGGATCGACGACGGCGTCGACGACCAGCTCGGAGGCCAGGTGGAGAATGTCGATGTCCTCGGCGTACTCCTCGCGCTTGGCGGCGACGAACGCCTCGCGCTTGGACTCGTCCTCGATCGCCTGGATCTGGTTGTAGAAGACGGCGTTGATCGCCGCTTGCGGCCCCATCACCGCGATCGAGGCACTGGGCAGGGCGATGCAGCAGTCGGGCTCGAAGGCCGGCCCGGCCATCGCGTAGAGGCCGGCGCCGTAGGCCTTGCGCACGATCACCGAGATCTTCGGCACCGTCGCTTCCGAGACGGCGCTGATCATCTTCGCCCCGTGGCGGATGATCCCGTGGCGCTCGACAGCGGAGCCGATCATGAAGCCGGGCACGTCGGCGAGGAAGAGCAGCGGCAGGTTGAAGGCGTTGCAGGTCTGGATGAAGCGGGCGGCCTTGTCGGCCGAGTCGACGAAGAGGACGCCGCCAGTGTGCTTGGGCTGGTTGGCGACGACGCCGATCGCCCGCCCGTCGAGCCGCCCGTAGCCGACGATCAGCTCCTTGGCCCAGCGCTCGTGCACGGGCAGGAAGCTGTCAGCGTCGAGCAGGCTGTCGAGCAGCAGCTGCATGTCGAAGGGGCGGTTCTCGTCCTCGGGAACAACCTCGGCGATCGGCGTGGCCGAGGCCGGCGCGGCGGGGGGCGCGGCCGGCGGCTCCTCCTGCCAGTTCCCCGGCATGTAGGAGAGGTAGCGCTTGGCGAGGTCGATCGCCTCCTCGTCGCTCTTGACCAGGAAGTGGCCGCAGCCAGAGACGCCGGTGTGCATCTTCGCCCCGCCCATCTCCTCCAGCGTCACCTTCTCGCCGATCACCATCTCGGCCATCCGCGGCGAGCCGAGGTACATCGAGGCGTTGCCGTCGCGCATGATCACCACGTCGCAGAAGGCGGGGATGTAAGCACCGCCGGCGGCGCTCGGCCCGAAGAGCAGGCAGATCTGCGGCACCTGGCCCGACAGCCGCACCTCGTTGTGGAAGATCCGCCCGGCACCGCGGCGCCCGGGGAACATCTGCACCTGGTCGGTGATCCGCGCCCCCGCCGAATCGACCATGTAGACGAGCGGCACCTGCAGCGAGAGGGCCCGCTCCTGGATGCGGAGGATCTTCTCGACCGTCTTCGGCCCCCAGGAGCCGGCCTTCACGGTCGGGTCGTTGGCCATCAGGGCGACGCGGCGGCCACCGATCGTCGCCAGGCCGGTGACGACACCGTCGGCGCCGAGGCCCTCCACCTCCCAGTTCGCCAGCGCCCCCTCCTCGGCGAAGGAGCCGGGGTCAACGAGCCGCTCGACCCGGTCCCGCACGGGCAGCTTGCCCTGCTCGGCGGTCTTCTCGTGGTGGCGCTGCGGGCCGCCGGCGAGGGCCGCCTCCAGCGCTTTCGCGAAATCGTTCACGGCGGCAGCCTATTCCGCACGCGCCACAGATCCGAACTGCATCAACTTCTCCACCTGCCAGAGGGAGAAGTTGATGCAGTTCGTGGGGACGCCAGTCGACGTCAGCGGTGCCAGTCGACCGGGCCGGCGCGCAACACATGCGAGCCGAGGGGACGGCCGAGCGCCTCCTGGGCGGCGCGCGAGGCCTCGACCAGCGCCGGCAGGTCGATCCCGGTCTCGACCCTCATCTCGTGCAGCATCGAGACCACGTCCTCAGTCGCGACGTTGCCGGTCGCGCCGGGCGGCACCGGGCAGCCGCCGAGCTCGCCGAAGCTCGACTCGAAGGACTCGACCCCCTCCTCCAGCGCCGCCAGCACGTTGGCGAGTCCCTGGCCGCGCGTGTTATGGAAGTGGGCGGTGAGTTCGACCTCGCCGAGGCGTTCACGGGCGGCGGCGAAGAACTCGCCGACCTGGCGCGGGTTTGCCATCCCGGTCGTGTCGCCGAAGCCGATCTCCTCGCAACCGGCGGCGACCAGTCGCTCGGCGATGCCGAAGACCCGCTCGGGCGGCACCTCGCCCTCGTAGGGGCAGCCGAAGGAGACCGAGATCACGCCCTCGCAGCGCAGCCCGGCCTCGCGGGCGCTCTCCAGGGTCCGCTCCAACCCGCTCAGCGACTCCTCGATCGACCGGTTGACGTTCTTGCGGTTGTGCATCTCGGAAGCCGAGACGAAGACGTTGACCTCGTCGAAGCGGTCGCGCAGCCGCAGCGCCCGCTCCAACCCGCGCTCGTTGGGGACCAGCACCGAGAAGGCGACGCCGTCGCGCCGCTCGACACCGGCCAACACCTCCTCCGCGTCGGAGAGCTGAGGAATCGCCTCGGACCGCACGAACGAGGTCACCTCGAGTCGTCGCAGGCCGGTCGCCGAGAGCATGTCGACCAGGCGGATCTTCTCCGCCGTCGGGATCGTCTCCGGCTCGTTCTGGAAGCCGTCGCGAGGCCCGACCTCGCGGATGCGGACGCGCTTCGGCAGCTCCGTCATGCGAGCGAAGGTTAGGACCTACCTCGTTAGGGGGCGTACCCCTGGCGAGGTAGGTCCTTAGGACGCCGCCGCGCCGAGCCGGTCCGGCTGCACGACCCGGCGCTCGTGAGTGCCGACGCCGATCGTCCGCTCCCCCTCGGTGACCTCGACGTCGAAGCGCAGCTTGCGCTCCTCGACCACCTCGCGCAGCGTCGCCCTCACCACGCACGTCGCCCCCTCGAGCGCCGCCGCCACGTGCTTGACGCAAACCTCGAAGCCGACCGTCGCCGACCCCTCGGGCAGGTGCTCGTAGGCAAGGGCGGCGGAGCAGCCCTCCATCATCGAGATCATCCCCGGGGTCGAGAGCACGCTGGCCTCGATCGTGCCGCCGACGTTGGTCACGAGCCGTCCCTCGACGACGAACTCGTCGCTGCGCTCTAACCCTGGCTGCAGGACTGGCTCGTGCGCGCCCATCAGACCATCCCGAGGCCGCCGCTGACCCCAAGGGTCTCGCCGGTGACGTAGGTGGCGTCGTCGGAGACGAGGAAGGCGACGGCCGCGGCGACCTCCTCGGGCTGGCCGAGGCGGCCGATCTGGGTCGCCGAGCGCATCGTCTCGATCACTTTCTCGCCGATCTCGCCGAACTCCTTGGCGCCCATCAGCAGCGGCGTTTCGATCGGCCCCGGCGCGATCGAGTTGGCGGTAATGCCGTAGCGAGCGTTCTCGCGCGCGATCGCCTTCATGAAGGCGACCACGCCCCCCTTCGTCGCCGAGTAGACGGCCGAGCCCTTGGAGCCGACCCGCCCCGCCTCAGAGGAGATGCTGAGGATGCGGCCGTATTTGGCCTCCTGCATGCCGGGCAGCGCCGCATGGGTGCAGTTGAAGACGCCGATCAGGTTGATCCCGATCAGCTTCTGCCACTGCTCGGGAGTCGTGTAGGTGAAGAAGCCGAATTCGTCGGTGCCGGCGTTGTTGACGAGGATGTCGAGCGTGCCCGTCGCCTCGAGCGCGGCGCGGGCCGAGTCGAGGTCGGTCACGTCGAGCTCGAGCGCGTGGTCGGCGACCTCGCCCGCGACCCGCTCGGCCCCCTCGGCGTCGACGTCGCCGACCCAGACCTCGGCGCCCTCGGCAGCGAGACGCGCCGCGATCGCGGCGCCGATGCCGCTCGCGCCGCCGGTGACCAACGCCTTCCTCCCCTCCAACCTCATGCGCCGCGCAGCATAGACTGGCGCGCCCATGCCAGACAACGTGCCCACCATCCCGATCGTCGGCGGCACCGGTGCGCTCGGCGCCGGCCTGGCGCTGCGCTGGGCGCAGGCGGGGGCGCCGATCGCGATCGGCTCGCGCTCGGCCGAACGGGCGGAGGAGGCGGCGGCGAAGCTGCGCGAGACCGTCCCCGGCGCCGAGGTCCAGGGCCTGCTCAACGAGGACGCCGCGCAAGCCGCCGAGATCGTCTTCCTCACCGTCCCCTTCCGCGCCCAGTCGGAGAACCTCAACAACCTGCGCGAGGCGCTGCAGCCGGGCCAGATCCTCGTCGACTGCACGGTTCCGCTCGCCGCCGCGGTGAGCGGCAAGGCGACCCGCTCGCTCGGCGTCTGGCAAGGGAGCGCCGCGCAGCAGGCGCAGGAGATGGTCCCCGAGGGGGTGACCGTCGTCGCCGCCCTGCACACGATCGGCGCGCCGACGCTCGCCGACCCGGCCGCCGAACTCGATGAGGACGTGCTCGTCTGCGGCGACCGCAAGGCCGACAAGGCGCGCGTCGCCGGCCTGATCGAGCTTATCCCCGGCCTGCGCGCGGTAAACGCCGGCCCGCTGGAGATGGCGCGGATCGTCGAGCAGCTGACGCCGCTGCTGATCTCGGTCAACGTCCGCTACAAGGCGCACGCCGGGATCAAGCTCACCGGCCTCTCCGACGGCGATCATTGGAAGTAGGCGGGATGCGGGTCGCGCTGCTCGCGGGCGGGACCGGCGGGGCGAAGCTCGCCGCCGGCATGCAGGAGGAGCTGGGCTCCGACCTCGCGGTGATCGCCAACACCGGCGACGACGTCGAGACACTCGGCGTCCACGTCTCCCCCGACCCGGACCTGATCACCTACTGGCTCAGCGGCGAAATCGACGAGGAGCGCGGCTGGGGGCTGAAGGACGACGGCTTCACGGTCTTCGAGCGCCTGACCAAGCTGGGCGCACCGAGCTGGTTCGGCCTCTCCGACCGCGACCTCGCCGCCTGCCTCTACCGACGGCAGTTCCTGCAAGAGGGCGGGCGACTGACCGACGCCCAGGCGCAGATCGCCCGCGCGCTCGGCGTCGAGGCGCGGGTGCTGCCGATGTGCGAGGAGCCGGTGCAGACGTTCGTGCTCACGGCAGCGGGCCGACGCGCCCTTCAGGAGTACCTGATCGTCGACCGCGGCGAGCCCGAGGTCCTCGGGGTCGAGCTCGACGGGATCGAGCGGGCCGAACCGACGCGCGAGGTGCGCGACGCACTGCGCGCCGCCGAGGCGATCGTCGTCGGCCCCTCGAATCCGGTGATCAGCATCGGCCCCATTCTCGCCGTGCCCGGCCTGCGCGATGCGATCGCCGGTGCCGGCGTCCCCGTCGTCGCCGTCAGCCCCTTCGTCGCCGGCAAGGTCGTCAAGGGACCGACCGAGCGCTTCATGCAGGCGCTGGGCCGGCCGTCGACCGCGGCCGGGGTCGCCTCGCTCTACGCCGGGCTGATCGACGCGATGGTCGTCGACGAGGGCGACCCCGACCCACCGCCCGGCGAGATTCCGACCCTGAGCGCATCGACCCTGATGGAGGGCATCGCCGGCCGCGCCCGCCTCGCTCGCCTCGTGCTCGACTACGCCGCTAGCCTCGTCGAGGCTTGAACGCGACCGCGATCCTCCCCGTCAAGCGCTTCGGCGCTGCCAAGCAGCGGCTCGCCGCCGGCGTGGGCAAGGAGCGCCGGGCGACGATCGTCGCGGCGATGCTCGAGGACGTACTCGAAGCGATCGGGGCGACCCGCCTGGTCGAGCGGATGATCGTCGTGACGAGCGAGCCGCGGGCGGTCGAGCTGGCCGCGGTGGCGGGCGCCGAGATCGTCGCCGACCCCGACGAGGGCGGGCATTCCGGGGCGACGCTCGCCGGCATAGCCCGAGCGCAAGAGCTCGGCGCCGAGTGCACCCTCCTCCTCCCGGGTGACTGCCCGCTGCTCGATCCGCGCGAGCTCGAGCGGCTACTGACCGGCCTGCCGGGAAGCTATGTGGCGATCATCCCGGACCGGCACGGCACCGGTACGAATGCGCTGGCGCTGGCACCGCCCGACGCGATCACGCCGGCCTTCGGCGAGGGCAGCTGCGAGCGCCACGTCGCCGCAGCTCGCGAGGCCGGGATCCCCCACTCGGTCGAGGAGCTGCCTTCGCTCGGGCTCGACCTCGACACGCCCGCCGACATCGTCGCCCTGACGCGCGCGGTGGAAACGGACCGCAGCCGCGCGCGGCGGACCGCAAAGGCACTGGGGATATGAGCGAGGCGGCTGAGCTACGCGTCGTCCCGGTTCAGGGCCTGCCGGAGATCCAACTGGGCGCAAAGCTGGGAGCCCTGATCGCCGAACACGCCGAGCTGGCCGACGGCGACGTCATGGTGATCTCGCAGAAGGTCGTCTCCAAGGCGGAGGGGCGGGTTCGCCGCCTCTCATCGGCCACCCCCGGTGCCGAGGCGCACAAGCTGGCAGCGGTGCTGGGCAAGGAGCCCGCCCTGGTTCAGCTGATCCTCGACGAGAGCGCCGAGGTCCTGCGCGCCGAGCGCGGCGTGCTCATAACCGAGACGCACCACGGCTTCGTCTGCGCCAACGCCGGCGTCGACAGCTCGAACCTGCCGGACGACGACACCGTCTGCCTCCTGCCGGAGGACCCCGACGCCTCCGCGCGTCGCATCCGGGGGGAACTCTCCCCCGCCGTCGCAGTCGTGATTGCGGACAGCTTCGGTCGCGCATGGCGCCTGGGCCAGACCGAGATCGCGATCGGGTGTGCCGGCCTCGTGCCGCTGGACGACTGGCGCGGCCGAGTCGACGCGCACGGCCAAGAGCTGGAGGCGACTTTGATCGCCATCGCCGACGAGGTCGCGGCAGTCGCCGACCTCGTCCGCTCCAAGGACAGCCGCATCCCAGTGGTCATCGTCCGCGGCCTCAACCGCTTCGTCACCGCCGAGGACGGCCCCGGCGCTCAAGCCCTGCGCCGACCCACAGCGGACGACCTGTTCCGCTGACGTCAGGTCCATCCCGGCAGGGGTGAAGCGTCTTGTACTTTTTCGCGGGAGCTCGCCTGTGGCGCCAGCAATCGGCGATGCACGAAAAAGTTAAGCGGAACCCCTGCCGGGATGGACCTGAAGCACTGCAGCCCCGTGCAGACGTCCGCTGCGGATCGAGTCGAGGGCCTCGTTTGCCTCCTCGAGCGGGTGCAGCTCGACCTCGGTGCGGATGGGGATCTGAGACGCCAGCGCCATGAACTCCTCGCCGTCGCGCCGGGTCAGGTTGGCGACCGAGGCGAGGGAGCGCTCCCCCCAGAGCTGCTCGTAGGGGAAGGACGGGATGTCGCTCATGTGGATGCCGGCGCTGACGATCCGTGCGCCCTTGGCGCTGGCGCGCAGCGCGGTCGTCATCAGCGCACCGAGCGGGGCGAAGACGATCGCCCCGTCGATCTCCTCCGGCGGCGCCTCGTCCGAAGAGCCGGCCCACTCGGCCCCCAGCTCATGGGCAAAGTCCTGCCCCTCCTCGTCCCCCGCGCGGGTGAAGGCAAAGACCCGCCGCCCCTGATGCACCGCCACCTGGCAGAGGATGTGGGCAGAGGCCCCGAAGCCGTAGAAGCCGACCCGCTCGGCGTCGCCGACGAGGCGCAGCGCCCGGTAGCCAATCAGGCCCGCGCAGAGCAGCGGCGCAGCCTGCGCGTCCGGGTAGCCCTCGGGGATCGGAAAGCAGTAACGCTCATCGGCGACCGCCAGCTCGGCGTAGCCGCCGTCGAGGTCATAGCCGGTGAAGCGCGCGCGATCGCAGAGGTTCTCGCGGCCGCTCGTGCAATAGCGGCACTCGCCGCAGGTCCACCCCAGCCAGGGGACGCCGACTCGCTGCCCCCCGGCGAAACGCTCCGCCCCCTCACCCGCCTCGACCACGGTGCCGACGATCTGGTGCCCCATCACCAGCGGCAGCTTCGGCTCGGTCAGCTCGCCGTCGGCGATGTGCAGGTCGGTGCGACAAACGCCGCAGGCGCTTACGGCAACGAGCACCTCCCCCACGCCAGGCCGTGGATCCGGCAGCTCGGCGAGCCCCAGGGGCTGGCGCTGCCTCTCCAGGACCATGGCGCGCATCGGCTAAGGCAGAACCGGCTCCAACTCTTCTCCTTCTTCTTCGCCAATTGGCTCGACCCTGACCTCGATGCAATCGTCCTCGGAGGCAACCCGGTCGAGCAGGTCGCCGACTTCATCGAACCTTCCCTCTAGTTCGATTTCGCTTTCGCTGCCGTCGGGGCCGATGCGCCGGATCAGAATCTCGACTTCGGTCTCGCCTGAGGGGATCGCACCCGTCGCAAACCTGATGGTGATTTCGTATTCGTCCCCTTCGCAGCCAGATTTGGGTTCGACGACCACCGCGGTGCCTGGACCACCACCGCTGTCGCCATCAACGACCGTCCGTGACGGCGGTGGCGGTTCCGCAGGGGCTTGGCCAGGGGAAGCTGGAGATTCGGGCTCTGAAGCGGGGGGAGTGGGAGACGGAGCCGCAACAGCGCTCACGGGCCGGCCTTGGGCGACGGCGAGCGTGTATCCAGACGCGCCCGCCGCGGGCATCCGCTCAACCGCCGGGGTGGCGCGAGCGACGCTCACAGCCCTTGCCACAGCCAGGCGAGAGGACCGCTCGGGCGTGATCGCAACCGCATCACCGACAGCCTCGGGCCCCACCGAAAGGCTCAGGCGCGGATCGACCGTGTCGGTCTCCCAGGGCCGCAGGCCGGCCAATGCCACGGCCGAGAGCACCACAACGAAGCCCAGCAGTGAGAACACCGCTAGACCAGAAAACCCCCCATCCCCAACTGGCGTGCGCGAAGCGATTGCCGAACGATAACCCCTAAGACCCGCTGGTCAGTAGGTCTCGACGATCTCGTACAGAGTCGTGCGCTGGGCCGGTTCACGGGCCGCCGCCCGCGCGGCGCCGATCAGTTGTTCGGGCTCGAGTCGAACACCGTGCTGCGAGCCCGCCATGCGCGAGATGTTCTCCTCCATCAGCGTGCCGCCGAGGTCGTTGACGCCCCAGCGCAACGCCTCGGTCGCCGCGTCGAGACCCATCTTTACCCAGCTCGCCTGCAGGTTCGGGATCGTGCGACCCAGCGCCAACCGGAAGGCAGCGGTGTGCTTGAGGTTCTCCGCCGCCGAGATCTCCTCGATCCCGTGCGTGCGGCCGAGCATCGTGTTGAAGGGGATGAAGCTGAGCGGCACGAACTCGGTGATGCCCCCGGTCCGCTCCTGTAGGGCGCGGATGACGCGCATGTGGCGGGCCAACTCGCGCGGCTCCTCGATGTGACCGAACATCACGGTCGAGGTCGAGCGCAGCCCAGCCCGGTGCGAGGCCTCGATGATCTCGACCCAGCGTTCCACCGGCAGCTTGTTGGGCGAGATCCGCTGCCGCACCCCGTCGTCGAGCACCTCGGCCGCCGTCCCCGGCGTCGAGCCCAGCCCGCACTCGACCAGGTACTCGAAGACTTCGTCCGGCCCCTTGTTGGAGCGCTCGCACATGAAGTGCACCTCCATCGGCGAGTAGGCGTGGAGGTGGAGCTGCGGCGCCACCTCCTTCGCCAGGCGCAGCCAGCGGCCGTACTCCTCGAGGGTCAGGTCGGGATGAATGCCGCCCTGCATGCAGATCTCGGTCGCGCCGAACTCGACCGCCTCGCGCACCCGCGCGGCGAAGTCCCCCTCGGAGACTTCGTAGGCATCGGGGGAGCGCCGCCCCTGCCCGAAGCCGCAAAAGGCGCAGCCCACGGTGCAGATGTTGGTGAAGTTGATGTTGCGGTTGACGACGAAGGTCACTCGATCCCCGGCGAGCTCTTGCCTCAGCTCGTCTGCGGCCACGCGCATCTCCTCGATGGCATCGGGTCGGGTCTCGGCGAACAGCGCCGTCAGCTCATCCTCCGAGAGCTCCTCCCCCTCGCGCCCCTTCGCGATCGCTTGCTCGGCCAGCCCCGCCTGCAACTTCTCTTCGCTCCTCCGCCCTGACCCCTTCCTCGGAATGAAGCTCCAGTACTTCAGCTTGATCACGTCGAGCACGCCCTGCTCCATCCACTCCGCATCCATGTACTGCGGGTAGACGCAGAGTCGCTCGGTCAGCGCATACCCCTTCGGCGCCAGCTCCTTCCTCACCTGATGCGGACTCGGAAACGGCTCCTCGGGCGAGATGTGGTCGCCATTTGCAGACAAGCCTCCGAGGTCTGTAGCTCCAGCTTCAACGAGCTCTCCCCAAGCGTCGGACAGGTTGGGCGGTATCTGGACGCCCACATCCGGCATGAGCCGCCGGCACTCCGTGATGAGTCGCTTCATGTCGTCGATGGAGACCTCCGTTGCCCAAGCGGGCATGGACGACGGGGGGCCCTCCGCCGGAGACCGTCGCGCAGCAGATCGGGAAAGGCGATTCGAGACGTGGTCACCAAGCCTCCGGCTGGAGGGCCCCCCGCCGTCCTTCCAGCGCTCGAGTGCCGCCTCATCTGCGATGTCGGCCACTTCGGCGCCGTAGTAGCGGGGATGCGGAACGAAGTTCTGGAGGATGATCTCCTGCAGGTGGCCGTAACGCTCGTGCAGTTTGGCCAGCGCTTCCAGCGATTCGATCCGCTCCTGCTCCGTCTCGCCGATGCCGACAAGGATGCCGCTCGTGAAGGGGATCTTGAGCTCGCCCGCGGCTTCGATAGTTGCGAGCCGTTGCGCAGGATGCTTGGTCGGCGAGCCGGCGTGGACGGTCTCCATCAAGCGCTCGGAGGCGGACTCCAGCATCAGGCCCTGAGAAGCGGTTACCTCACGCAGTCGCAATAGGTCGCGGCGGTCGAGCACGCCGATGTTCGTATGCGGAAGCAGGCCTCGCTCGAGGGCGCGTTCGCAGCTCCAGACGACGTAAGACGTGAAGTCGTCGTGGCCCCACCCAGCAAGCTTTTCCGCGACCACCGGGTGTACCTCGGGGCGCTCGCCGGTGAGGACCAAAAGCTCCTTGGCGTTCCGACGTACAGCCTCGTCTAGAAGCTTTTCAACCTCGTCCGGCGCTCGGATGTGCGCCTGGTGGGTCGCGAAGGCGCAGTACTTGCAGTAGCACTGGCAGGTGCGCGACAGCGACAGCGTGTAGTTCCGCGAGAAGGTGATCCGGCGCACGCCGCCCAAGCTACTGCAACCCAGCGCACCAGCCCCTTCAACGCACCGGGGCCCCGCGGGGCCCCGGTGAGAAGGCAGGTCGGATCAGAGGCTCAGCGCGCGCCCTCGGAGTACTTCTTCACGGGCGGCCGCACCGGCTCGGCGGGCTCGGTGGGCGGCAGGCCGCCCGCTTCGAGCACGTAGCGGAAGACCGCCGCGGCGAGCAGTGCGCCGACGATCGGGCCGAGCAGATAGGGCCAGACTCCGCCCCATTCGTTGCCGACCAGGGCCGGACCGAACCAGCGGGCGGGGTTGTATGAGCCGCCGCTGAGCGGGCCGCCGACCATGACGATGAAGCCCAGCGTCGTGCCGATCGCCAGCGGCGCCCACTCCTTGAAGCTCTTGCGCGAGAAGACCGCGGCGAGGATCACCAGCACCAGGCAGAAGGTGCCGATCGCCTCGATGATCGACCCCTGGAAGTTGCCGGCAAGCAGGGGACTGACCGAGGCCGCCCCATAGTGGGTGGCGCGCCCCTCGTCGAGCAGCAGCCCCTTGCAGAGCAGCGCCCCGAGAACCGCGCCGAAGAACTGGGCCAGCATGTAGATGACGCCGTCGATCGTGGAGATCCGTTTGATCGCCCAGGCCGCCAGTGTCACGGCCGGGTTGAAGTGGCCGCCGCTGACGACGCCGAACATCACGATCAGCCCGAAGAGCAGGAAAGCGTGGACGAGGCCGATCACCGCGAAATCGGTGCCGAAGGTCGCCTGTTCGCCGGTCGACAAGAAAAGCACGATCACGCTGGTGATGAAGAACACCAACAGGAAAGTGCCGATCAGCTCAGCGAGATATGCCGAAAGTCCTCGTTCCTCCACCTCTGCTCCTCCAATGAGTCGTTCGACTGGGCGGCGCCAGTCTACCCAGATCGACCGATTGAATATCCTGCCCGGCTCAATGAGGGTTGTGACCGCGCTGCTGGCGGCCGCCCTGCTGCTTGCCGGCGCCGCCGGTTGCGGCGGAGGCGGCGCTGAACCGGGCGCGCCAGTCGGCGCGACGCTCGCGCTCGATTTCATCCCCAACGCCGCCCACGCGGGGATCTACGCGGCGCGGCATCAGAGCTACTACCGCGAGGCCGGCATCGACCTGGCCATCCACCAGCCCGGCGAATCGACCGACGCGCCGAAGCTGCTCGCCGCCGGCCGCACCGACTTCGCGATCCTCGACATCCACGACCTCGGCATCGCCCGTGAGCGCGGCCTCGACGTCGTCGGCCTGATGCCGATCGTGCAGCGCCCGCTGGCCGCGGTGATCGCCAACGCGAATTCCGGCGTGCGCCGGCCGCGACAACTGCAGGGCCGCGAGGTCGGCGTCACCGGCCTGCCCTCCGACGAAGCCGTGGTCGACTCCGAGGTCAGCGCCGACGGCGGCGATCCGGCAAGGGTGAAACGGGTGACGATCGGCTTCAACGCGGTCTCCTCGCTGGCCGCCGGCAAGGTCGCGGCGGCGACCGGCTTCTGGAACGCCGAGGGAGTGGCGTTGCGCCGCCAGGGAGTGCCGGTCCGCATCTTCAAGGTCGATCGCTACGGCGCCCCGCCCTACCCCGAGCTGGTCCTCGTCGCCTCGCGACAGACGGTAGAGCGCAGGCCGCAGCTGGTCAGCTCGATGGTCGAGGCGACGAAGCGCGGTTACGGCTTCGCCGTCGCCCACCCGGGCTGCGCGCTCGCCGATCTGCTCGCCGAAGTGCCGAGCCTCGAGCGAGCCGACCAGGCGGCCCAGATGAGGGCCCTGCGCCCGGTCCTCGCGCCTGCCCCCTTCCGCCCCGCTGTGCTTCGCGCCTGGGCGCGCTGGGACCTGGAGCACGGCCTGCTCGAACGACCGCTGGACGTCGAGGCCGCCTTCGACGAACCGTGAGCCGCCCGCCGGCGGGGGCGGCTACGCTTGGCGCCGTGAGCCTGGCCGACGACTTCCAGCAGGTGCTCGACTCCCTGCCGCCCGACTGGACCGACCTCGAGGTCGACCTGCGAATCGAGGACGAGAGTCAATACGTCGACAGCGCGGTGGCGCTCAGCCAGGTCAACGCCCGGCCCTACTCGCAGGCCGACTGGGACTGGCGCCTGCTCGTCGCCCAGAGCTTCGGCCACGCCGCCGCGCCGGAGACGGTCAAGGGCGTGCTGGCGAAGCTCGATGCCGACGGCGTCCGCGGAGAGATGGCAGTGCGCGAGGTGCGCGAGGGCCGCGCCGAGGTCGTGCAGATGTGGGGCCGCCCCGAGAGCGTTCGCGAGGAGTTCCGCGAGCGCCGCTCGCTCTAGGCGCCCAGTGGCACGGGTCGTCGCGATCTCCGCCGACCTGCTGCTCGGCAGCAAGGTCGAGGCGATGCTCACGGCCGCGGGGCACGAGGTGACGTCGACATCCTCTCTGCCCGAGCAACTCGAGGATGTCGACCTTCTCGTAGCCGATCTGGACGCCGAGGATCCACAAGCTCTGACCGAAGCCGGCATCCCCGTCCTCGGCTACTACTCGCACGTAAACGTCGAGACCAAGCGAGCTGCCGAAGAAGCCGGCATCGATCTCGCCGTCCCCCGCTCGCGGATGGCCAGAGAGCTCCCGAACCTCGTCAACGAGCTCCTGAACCGAGGCTGATTTCGAAGGCCGGCGGGGACCCCTCCGGACGAGCCTCCACGGCTGTTGCTCGGACGGAGGGGCCCCCGCCGGCCAACCACCTCAGCCGAAGAAGACCTGCTGCAGCAGGAACATGTTCAGCGCGATGATCAGCGCCGCGAGCACGCCCGCGACCGCGGTCAACCAGCGAGGGTTGACGAGCGAGCCCATCACCTCGCGCCTCGAGGCCAGCATCAGCAGCGGCACGAGGGCGAAGGGGATGCCGAAGGAGAGCACGACCTGGCTGGCGACCAGGGCGTCGGTCGGGTCGAGCCCGACCGCGAGCACGACCAGGGCCGGCGCGAGCGTAATCGCCCGGCGCAAGAAGATCGGGATGCGACGGCGGATGAACCCCTGCATCACCACCTGGCCAGCCATCGTCCCGACCGAGGAGGAGGCGAACCCAGACGCCAGCAGGGCGACGCCGAAGACGGTCGCGGCGTTGACGGAGACCAACGACTTCAGACCCTCGTAGGCGCCGTCGATCGAGTCGACGCCGGTCAGGCCGCTGCTGTGGAAGAGGGCTGCGGCGACGATCATCATCGAGAGGTTCACGGCGCCGGCAATGGAGAGCGCGATCACGACGTCGACGCGCTCGAAGCCGAGGATCTTCCGGCGCTCCTCGTCGTTGCGACCGACCACCCGTTTCTGGGTCAGTGCCGAGTGCAGGTAGATGACGTGCGGCATCACGGTCGCGCCGATGATCCCGGTGGCGAGCAAGATGCTCTCGGTGCCGGCAAACCCCGGGACGACCAGATGACGCGCCACTTCACCCCCGTCGGGTCCAGCATTAAGTAGGACGAAGGCGAACGATGCAACCACCACCCCGACGAGGGCGGTGATTCCCGCCTCCAGCCGCCGGAAGCCCTTTTGCTGCAAGGCGAGGATCGCGAAGGCGCCGGCGCCGGCGATCAACCCCGCCGGGAAGAGCGGCACGCCGAAGAGCAGGTTGAGGCCGAGCGCCGCGCCGACCACCTCGGCGATGTCGCAGGCCATCGCGACCAGCTCGGCCTGCAGCCAGAGACCGATCGAGGTGCGACGGGAGAACGCTTCCCGGCAGAGCTCCGCCAGGTTCTTCCCAGTCGCGATGCCGAGCTTCGCCGACTGGGTCTGGACCAGCATCGCGATCAGGTTGGCCGAAAGAATCACCCAGAGAAGCAAGTAGCCGAACTTGGCGCCGCCGGCGATGTTGGTGGCGAAGTTGCCGGGGTCGATGTAAGCAACGGCGGCGATGAAGGCCGGGCCGAGGAACGGCCAGAGGCGCCCGACACCACGGCTTTCCCCTTCGAGAGAGCGGCGCGCCGCAACGGCGACGGCCGCCTCGCCGGGAAGGACGTCCTCGACCGCGGGCTCGGGGAGGCGCGCCTCCTCCGCAGGGGCCTCGGCAACCTGCGGCGGCGGCTTCACGAGCGAGCTTCCTCTGCCGGCGGCAGCAGGTCGGGGCCGGGGATCGGCGTCCCGTGGGGGTCGTGACTCGGCTCGCCGAGCTTGGCGGCGATCAGCAGCTCGAGCTCCTCCGAGATGTAGTGCTCGAGTACCTCGGCCTCCTCATGGACGCGGTCCTCGGGCATTCCCAGCGCCTCGGCCAGGTAGGCCTCGATCAGCCTGTGGTGGCGGATCACCTCGAGCGCGACCCGCTCCCCGGCCGGCGTCAGCGTCGCCCCCCGGTAGGGGACATAGTCGACGAGCCCCAGGCCGGCGAGCTTCTGCAGCATCGAGGTCGCGGTGGGCGGTGCCACACCGAGGCGCTGGGCGACGTCGCCGTTGAGGACGGGGCCCTCCCGCTCCTGGGAGAGGGCGTAGATCGCCTTCGCGTAGTCCTCGATCGCCTCGGAGGGTTTAGACATGACTAAAGAGTTTAGACATATCTAAAATAGGGTAGTGGGCGGCGGGTATGTGCCCGGACGAGCAACAGCCGTGGAGGCTCGTCCGGGGCCATACCCGCCGCCCCCGACAATCGTTTTCTTAGAATCGAGCTATGGCCGAAACCGTTGCGGTTGAGCTCGACGCCCAGTACAGGCAGCTGCGCGAGGAATGCGGGCTGCTCGATCGCTCGGAGCGGGGGAAGCTGCTGGTGCGCGGAGCCGAGGCGGCCGAGTACCTGCAAGGACAGCTGACGAACGACGTCGAGGGACTGGCCGCCGGCGAGGGCTGTTACGCGGCGCTGCTCGATCGCAAGGGGCACTTGCAGGCCGACATGCGTGTCCTCAACCTTTCCGGTGCGCTTTATGCAGCAATGAGTGGCATAAAGCGCACCGGAAGCTCGGATGGCGGGGCATTTTGGCTGGACACCGAGGCGATGGCGCTGGAGGCGGCGAGGCACCACCTGCAGACCTACAAGATCGGCCGCGACGTCGAGGTCGAGGACGTGACGGCGGGGCGGACGATCCTCTCGTTGATCGGACCGCGCAGCCCCGAGGTCGCCGGCTCGCCGCCGCTGCCAGAGCACGCTTCCGCGGAGCTGGCGGTCTCCGGCACCGCCTGCCTGGCGGTGGGCACGACCGGCGGCATCGACCTGATCGCGGATGCCACGGACGCCGAGCGCCTGGCCGCAACCCTGCGCGAGGCCGGCGCCGCCGAGGTCTCCCCGGAGGCGGGCGAGATCCTCCGCGTCGAGGCCGGCACGCCTCGCTTCGGCTTCGAGATGGACACCGCGACGATGCCCGCCGAGGCCGGCATCGTCGAGCGTGCCGTCGACTTCGAGAAGGGTTGTTACATCGGCCAGGAGACGGTCGCCCGCCTGCACTACAAGGGCAAGCCGAACCGCCACCTGCGCGGCCTGCGGCTCAGCGCTCCGGCGCCAACCGGCGCCGTGCTCAGGCTCGGCGACCGCGAGGTCGGCGTCCTGGGTGGCAGTTGTGTCTCCCCCGCCCACGGTTCGATCGCGCTCGCGATCGTGCGCCGCGAGGCCGAGCCGGGGAGCGAGCTGACCGTAGGTGAAGATGGCGTTACGGCTCGCGTCATCGACCTGCCGTTCGTCTAGATTCCGCCGCAATGGGTGTTGGTGGAGGCAGAATCGTCGCTGGCAGCTGTGCACTCGTCCTGGCGCTGGCCGCGGCGGGATGCGGAACCGAGGAAAGCGCCAACGAACCGCGACCGCAGCCGCCCACCAGGGTCAGCGTCACGATCACGCCCAGGTCGATCACGGTGCAACCGGCGCGAATCGCGATCGGGCCCGAACCGACCCAGCAGATCCCCCAGAACCAGCACGCCGGTCAGCCGCCGATCCGCTCGAACGAGCCGCTCGACATCGTCTTCGTCGCCGCCAACCTGACCGACTTCGACTCGAAGCTCGAAATCCGTGGACCCAAGAACGACACCTCGGGAGCCCTCGTCGCCAACGGCAACGGCTCGCTGCAGACGAGCCTGCCGACCGGCGTCTACCGCCTCAGCGCCGCCGACATCCCGGCGGCCAAAGCGGCCCGTTTCGCGGTCGGCCCCTACCGCACCTCGTCCCAGAACGACGTGCTGCTGCCGTAAATAGCGCCCTTTCGGGCGCCCGGCAACGTCTGCCCGGCCCGTCACCATCGGGGGGTGACGATCGTCCTCGCCATAGCCGTGCTCGCGCTCGTCGCGCTCGTCGCCTATCTGGCGGCGCGCAAGTCACCCGAGCCCGAGGCGCCGGTCGACCACGGGCCGGCGATCCAGGAGGCGACGGCGAAGGCGGTTGCCGACCTGCTGCGGGTCAACGAGGAGTCGCGCAAGGTCGACGCCCAGGCGGCGGAGGTGGCGCTGCAGAAGCGCGAAGCCGAGTTCCGCCGCCTGACCGAGCCGATCGGCAAGAACCTCGAGCGAATCGAGAAGGAGGTCAGCACCCTGAGCCGCGACCGCGGCAAGGCGGACGAGGCGGTGCGGACCCTGCTCGACGAGATGAAGGCCGGGCTCGGCGACCTCGGCACCCAGACCGGCACCCTGGTCAAGGCGCTGCGCCAGCCACAGACACGCGGCAAGTGGGGCGAGGTCCAGCTCAAGCGCTGCGTCGAGATCGCCGGCATGACCGAGCACGTCGATTTCGAGCTGCAGCAGACGATGCGCGACGGGGAGACCGTGCTGCGACCCGACGCGGTGGTGATGCTGCCCGGCAGCCGTCGCGTCGTGATCGACTCCAAGGTTCCGCTCGACGCCTACCTCGAGGTGCTCGAGGCCGAGGACGACGCCGCTCGCAGGGGAGAGTTGATCCGCCACGCCCGCCAGGTGCGCGACCACATCACCAAACTCTCCTCGAAGCGCTACCAGGACCAGTTCGAGAGCGGCGAGACGCCCGATTTCGTCGTCTGCTTCATGCCCTCCGAGGCAGCCCTGCACGCCGCCTTCGAGGCCGAGCCCTCGCTCTACGACTACGCACTCGAGCAGAAGATCCTGATCGCGACGCCGACCACGCTGGTCGGGCTGCTGCGCACGGTCGAGCTCGGCTGGCGCCAGGAGCAGATCGCCGAGCAGGCGCAGGAGATCGCGGCGGCGGCGCGCGAGCTGCACAGCCGCACCGGGTCATTTCTCGAGCACTTCGCCAAGGCCGGCCGCCAGCTCAACTCGGCTACGAAATCGTTCGACGACGCGGTCGGCTCGCTGGAGAGCAGGATCATGCCGCAGCTGCGCCGGATCGAGGAGATGGGCGCCGCCTCGGGCAAGGAGCTGGAGGAGCCGCGCCGGATCGACCGCGCCGTGCGGCCCGTGCTCGCCGACGAGCTGAAGGAGCTCGAGGAGGCGACCGAGACCGAGTCCCCCGTGCTCGACTAGGATTCGCCGCCCGCCTGCAAACGACCCCCGCGGAGGATCTCAGTTGGCCGTAGACACCAGCGAAGTCGCGAAGCTTGACGTCGAGCCCGGCACCCTGCCGGAGACGATGGCGGCCTGGGTGATCCGCCAGGAGCGCGAGGGGGAGCCGACCGACGCCTTCCAGCTCGAGCAGATCGAGGTGCCGGAGCCCGGCGCCTTCGAGGTGGTCGTGCGGGTGATGGCGGCCGGGGTCAACTTCAACAACGTCTGGGCGGCGCTCGGCAAGCCGGTCTCGGTCTTCGGCTACGGCGACCACCCCGAGTACGACCACCACATCGGCGGCTCCGACGCCTCGGGGATCGTCTGGAAGGTCGGCGAGGGAGTCACCCGCTGGAAGCCGGGCGACGAGGTCGTCGTCCACTGCAACCAGGCCTCCTACGAGGACGTCGAGGTGCACGGCCTCGACCCGCTCGCCGCGCCGAGCCAGAAGATCTGGGGCTACGAGACGACCTGGGGATCCTTCGCCCAGTTCACCAAGGTGCAGGCGCAGCAGCTCCTCCCCCGCCCCCAGAACCTCTCCTGGGCCGACTCCTCTGCCTACGGCCTCACCTACTTCACCGCCTACCGGATGCTGATCGACCAGTGCAAGCTGCAGCCGGGCCACAACGTCCTGATCTGGGGCGCGGCGGGCGGCCTCGGCGTCTTCGCCACCCAGCTCTGCAAGGCGGCCGGCGCCAACGCGGTCGGCGTCGTCTCCTCTGACGAGAAGGGCGAGCTGGTCAAGCAGCTGGGCGCCGTCGACTACATCGACCGCAACGAGTTCGGTGAGATGATGCGGACCGAGGAGAACCTCGCCGACCCGGCCGCCGACAAGGAGCGCTTCAAGGCCTCGCGGGCGTTCGCCAAGCGGGTCAAGGAGATCCTCGGCGACGCGCCCGACATCGTCTTCGAGCACGTCGGCAAAGCGACCTTCCCGACCTCGGTCTTCGTCGTCAAGCCCTTCGGCAAAGTCGTCATCTGCGGCGCCACCTCGGGCTTCCAGCTCGACTTCGACGTGCGCTACCTGTGGATGCGCCAGAAACAGATCATCGGCTCGCACTTCGCCAACGCCTACGAGTGCATGAAGGCCAACCAGCTGATGGCCGAGGGCAAGGTCCGCCCGGTCATCTGGCAGACGATGGGCTTCGACGGCGTCGCCGAAGCGCACCAGCTGCTGCACGAGAACAAGCACCTCGGCAAGATCTCGATCCTGGTCGGGGCCGAGTCCGAGGACGAGGGCAAGAACGAGGACGGCCCGGGGGCGATCCGGGCGGAGGTGGGTGCATAGAGATGACCGAGGTCTGCGTACTCGACTGGCACGTCGCCCCCTTCCGGGCGGACCGCTTTCTCGACGTCTGGGAGTCGGCGGCGGCGCGGATGCCCGCCTTCGGCGCCAAGAGCTGGTCGCTGACCCGCTCCACCGACGACCCGCTGGCGATCCGCCAGACCTCGGTCTGGGAGAGCCGCTCCGACTTCGAGCGCTACTGGTTCTCGGAGGAGATCGAGGCGGCGCGCGCCGCGGCGATCGACCTCTACGACCTGCCGATCCTGCCCACCTGGCACACCCTCGTAGCCGCCGAGTAGGCGCCGCGCTCAGACCGGACCCGTGGCGCCTTCGCGCACCTCGAAGCGGCGCGTCTGCGACCACTGGCTGAAGAACGAGTCGGCGTCGTGCGCCGTGAGCGGCCGGGTGAAGAGGAAGCCCTGGCCGTTGTCGCAATCCTTGGACTTGATCAGTGAGAGGTCCTGCGGCCGCTCGATCCCCTCGGCCGTCGTTTCGATCGAGAGCGCTTTACCCAGCTGGACGAGGGTGTGGAGGACGATCTCGCTCTCGTTGTCCTCAGCCAGCTGCGAGATGAAGGAGCGGTCGATCTTCAGCACGTCGACCGGGAACTGCTGCAGGTGTGCGAAGGACGAGTAGCCGGTACCGAAGTCGTCGACGGCGATGCGAACCCCGAGCTGCTTCAGTGCCGCAAGTCGGGCCACCGTCGCCTCGGCGTTGCGCATCAGCGTCGTCTCGGTGATCTCCAGCGTAAGCGAGCCCGGGTCGAAGCCGCTCGAACAAAGCGCCTCTTCGACGTGGCCCACGAAGTCGTCGGTGTCGAGCTGCAGCGCCGAGACGTTGACCGCCATCGTCATCGGATGACCCACCTCATGCCAACGGGCCGCCTGGCCGCAGGCCTCGCGCAGGACCCAGGCGCCGACCTCGACGATCGCCCCCGAGTCCTCGAGCGGCGAGATGAACTCGTCGGGCTCGACCACGCCGCGGCCCGGCCGGCGCCAGCGCAGCAGTGCCTCGACGCCGGTCGGCGCCATCCGCTCGAGGTCGAAGGTCGGCTGGTAGACGAGGAAGAACTCGTCTTTCTCGAGCGCACTCTGCAGGTCCATTTCCAGTTCCATACGCGACTGGACTTCGTCCTGCATGCCTGACTCGAAGAGCAGGTAGCGGCTCTTGCCGCCCCACTTCGCCCGGTACATGGCGATGTCGGCGTCGCGCAGCAGATCCTCTGCCGAGGGCCGCTGACCGGTGGCGATGCCGAGGCTCGCCTTGACGAGGACGGAGGCATCCTCGGCAGCGCTCAGCTTGAACGGCTCGCCGAAAGCGTCGAGCAGGCGCTCGGCGATCAGCTCGGGCCCGGCGGCAAGCGAGAGGCCGTCGGCAATGACGACGAACTCGTCGCCGCCGAGCCGACCGAGGGCGTCGGTCTCGCGCACGACCCCTTCCAGTCGCGCGGCGACCGCGCAGAGCAGCTCGTCGCCGGCCGTGTGGCCGAGCGAGTCGTTGATCGCCTTGAAGTTGTCGAGGTCGATGAAGAGCGCCGCCACGGGTTCCTGCTGTATCCGCGCCCTGGTCAGCATCTGCTCGATGCGGTCGAGGATCAGCGTGCGGTTCGGCAGCCCGGTCAGGGCGTCGTGGGTGGCGAGGAAGATCAGCTCCTTCTCGCGGTTCGCCAGTTCTTCGTGCGAGAGCTGGCGCTCGTCCTCGAACGACTCGCACATGCGCACGAGCGTTACGTCGAGGCTGCGCTGCAACATTCGCAGCGCCTCTTCGACGGTCGCCTCCGCCGCCTCCAGCTCGGCGGCGCGCAACCGCAGCACCTCGGCTGCCGAATCGCGCCAGCGAAGGCAGCGTTTGGTCACCTCGTTGAGCGGCACGGCACGCTGTATGGCGAGGCGGGCGAAGATCTGCCAGGACTCGCGGCCGACCTCGCGCGCCACGCCCTCGCCCTCGCCCTGCATCCAGCGAGCGACCGCTAACGTCGAAACAGCGCCGATGCGCTCGAAGCTCTCTTCGACAACGGTGTCCAGGACGCTGCCCGACTCCTCCGAACGCCGCCTCATCTCGGCGACGACCTCGTCGATGCTGGCGTTGAGGGCCACGCCCAGGCGGCAAAGCGCATGCTCCGCTTCCGAAACCGGATCGCTGGCTTTCCCGCCGGACGTGACTCCCCCAGACGCCATCCTGGCCTGCCCATCGACCACCGCCAAGGCGACCTTTACCGGTCGCCTACGCGAAACTAAGTCAACAAACGGCCAGCGGGCCGGGCGCCAACAGCTCCCAGACCCAGATCCGCCTCAGCGCTACGGCAGCACCTTCCAGGCGAACTTGGCCGGGGTCGGGTCCGTCAAGCCGCCGGCGGTGGCCCAGACCTTGAAAGTGTGTTTGCCGACCTTGAGGCGCTTGTAGGTCTTCGGCGAGCGGCACCCCTTCGCCGGCTTGCGGTCCAGCTTGCAGCGGAAGTGCGAGCCCGGCTCGCTGGAGGAGAAGGTGAACTTGGCCGTCCCGCTGTGCGTTGACTTCGGTGGGTGCTTGCGCAGCCGAGTCGAGGGAGGGGTTGGCGGGCCCGTTTTTTCTTCGGGAGTCGTGTAGAAGGCTTCGAGGGTCGTCGATTTGCCGGCGAGAACGGTATGACTGCGGGCGCCGCCATCGGACCAGCCCTGCCAGGTGTAGGTCTTGCCGTCGATCTGCGCGGTTGCCGGTGCCGAGAGCAGCAGGTGGGAGCCCTCGATCGCGGTCAGCGAAAGTGGCGATGGTCCCTGCTGGAGCCCCGCGGTGACTTCGATGCCCGGAGGAGACGAAGCGATCGACAGGTTGACGGTGCGGGGTTCGAGTTTGATCGATTTGGTGGCGGTGAGCCCGCGCTTGTCGGCGACGCGCAGCGTAATTTCGATGTAGGAGGGGTATTCGTGCTCCGGCGCGGTGAATTCGCCGCCCCGCAATCCGGCGAAGATCTGCAGCGGATGCGCGTGACACTTGGTCGGTTCAGAGGGATTCGGGCAGTGCAGGATGCGCGTCGACCAGTAGTAGGGCAAGGGAGTTTGGATTTCGCCTTTCGGGTTTTTTTCGGTTATTTCTTCTTCCGAGTCGACCGCGGAGCCGTGGAATTTGATCACGTCCCCGACACCCCATTTGAGCGAGGAAGCCGGTTTGTCGATCGTCGGTTCCGGCGGTGCGTCCCCCGGATAGACGGTTACGCGCGCGACGCTGCTGTGACCTTTCCCGTCCGTGACGCGCACTGCGACCACGCTGTTGAGGCTTTCTTCGTTTTCTTCGCGTTCTTCCAGTTCTTTCTGAGTGAATTCCAGGCTCTGGGTTTTGCCGCCGTGGATCTCGAAGGTGCCGTTCCCATCGAGGTCCCAGTCGTATTCGAGCGTTTCGGACTCCGGATCGGTCGATTTGCTGGCGTCGAAGGCAACTTTGAGCGGCAGCGAGGCGCCGTAAGGAGGGGTGGCCGTGAGCCGGGCGGTCGGAGCGCCGGGGCTGTAGGTGATCTTGTGGATCGCGCCGTCGCCGAATTCTTCGTCGCCAAAGAGGTCCGCGTAGTAGAGGACGCCTTCTGGGCCTTCCTCGATGTCGACCGCGGGATAGATCCGGTTCTCGCGCAGGAACCTCGTCGTCGTGCTCGGCTCGAGATCGCCTTCGGCGTCCCGGAACATCACCCAGACGCAGCCGCGAACGGCGTCGGTGAAGAATAGGGCGCCTTTGTATTCGGCCGGAAATTCTTTGCCGTCGTAGAAGGAGATGCCGCCGAGGGCCGAGCCGTATTCGATCGGGCATTCGTCTTCGGGGACGACCGACTGGCCATGGCTGTAGTAGAAGAACGGCTGGGCGGTGGGTTCCAGTTCTTTTTCTTCTTCTTCGTAGAGCTGTTCGCAGATATTCAATTTCAACGTCTTGAACTGGAACTGACGCACGGGTCCCTCGTAGCAGGGCCAGCCCGAGTTGAACAAGCTGGTCGGCGGCATCGGGATGCGGTCGAGCTCCTCGATCTCCGAGGAGCCGACGTTGTCCGTATACAGCGTGTGTCCTTCGGGGTCGAAGACGAAGCGAAACGGGTTGCGGAAGCCCTTGGCGATCGTGCGACGGGTGTTTTCGTCGCTGCTCGCCGAAAGCGGGTTGCCCGTGAACGCTTCTCCGGTGTCGGGATCGACGCGGAGGATCGCGCCGTTGAGGACTTTCAGGTTCTGCGCTCGCAGCGCCCCGCCTTGCGCTTCGGGATTGGCAACCCCGGGGCTGATTTCCGGCGACGTTCCTTTCGGGGTTGGTGGGTCTCCACAGGGGTTGGGGGAGGTCCCGAGCTGGCCATAATCCGGAATCGATTCGTAGGCGGCGCCATCGCCGCCGCTGACGTAGAGGGCGCCTTCGGGGCCAAACTGCAGGTCGCCGATTGAGTGCGACGAGAACTGCTGGCACCAGCCCTGCAGAAGTTCTTCCTCCTTCGGCAGGCCCCCTTCTTCTTCCGCGTGGTTCGGATTCAGGGGATCTTCGGTGAGGCGAACGAGGCGACCGCTGACCAAGCAGGAGGCGCTGCTGTTCTGGCTTGGGCAGCCCGGGTCCCCGCTTGCCCCGAGCGTGCCGTATTCGGGTTCTTCCGGGTCCCACGGTTCCCCCAAGACGTGATCCCACGTATAGAGCGCATAGACGTAGGGCCGGCCTTCTTCGAATTCGGGGTCGAGTGCGAGGCCGAGCAGACCTCGATCGCCAGTGTCGTAGACGTCGCCGCGCAGGTCAGCGAAGACCGTCGGTTTGGTGTCCGCGAGGTTTTCGTAGACCAGGATTCGTCCCGGCTTCTCGGCGAGGAAGACCCGGCCGTCGGGTGCGAAGCGGAAGGCGACCGGCTGTTCGATGCCGCTGAAGACGACCGAGTCCTGGAAGCCGGGCGGTAGAGCGGGTTCCGCCGCGGCAGTCGCCGGAACGGCTAGCAGCCCGAGTGCCAGCCCAAAGACGGCGAACACTCGCCGAATCGCCCGAGTCCTCACGCCCGCTCCAGCGGGGCCATCGTCAGCCCGGCGGAGTCGAGCTGCGCCCAGTAGTGCTCGGCCGGCTCCTGCGGGCCACTCCAGACGATCGCCTGGCCGGTGTTGTGGATCGTTTCGGCCAGCTGATGCCCCTGGTCGACGGTCACGCCGGGAAGCACGCGGGCGAGAGTCTCGGCGACGTGGTCGAAGGTGTTGTGATCGTCGTTGCGCACGATCACCCGCCACTCCCCGCCCAGGTCCGAACCGGGCCCCCCGAGCCGGGGCCGCTCAACCGTCGTCGTAGACATCATCGCATTATGCGGAAGTTCGAGTAACGGGTAGCTGCCTTTGTCTGCGTTGGGCGCGGTCCTTCTCAAAAGTAGACTTAACTACTCAAGTTAATTATCGCCTAGACTCTTTCTTGTAATACTGGCAATCCCGGAGGTTCGCACCATGGGACCGCGTCCCATCTCGATCGAGCAGAGTCTCGCCAAGGCCCTGTCGAACTCCCTGCGGGCGCAGGCCCTCCGCCTGATCTCCGAAGGCGTCGACAGCCCGAAAGCGATCGCGGAGCAGCTCGACGCGGACATTCGTACCGTCGCCTACCACGTGCGGGTGCTCCGGAGTCTCGGCTGCGTCGAGCTGGTCGAAACGAAGCGGCGGCGGGGAGCTGTCGAACACATCTACCGGGTCTCCGCAGCGGCGTTGGAAAAAGACTAGAAGGGTCCAGGCACCCGGACGACGACGTCGTCGAAGCTCGCCTGCGCGCCGCGGGCGAGCTTCGCCGAGCCGACGGAGAACCCGGAGGCGCGACCCGTGAGGTCGCCGGCCCCTTCGTCGACCACGTTGGAGACCAGCTTGCCGCCGATGAAGGCGCGGATCCTGCAATTGCCCTTTTCGTCGCCTTCGGTGACGTTGAAGGCGCGCAGGCGCAGCTCGTTGGCCTTGTCGAGCCCGCGCACCTGCTTGAGGTCCTTCTCGACGTCGAGGTAGACGACCGTGCCGTTGGCGTGGATCTTGCGCAGCTGGGCCTTGCGCTGAAGAGGGAATACCGCGAACTGGTAGCGGGCGCCGCCCCCGGTGCGCAGGTTCAGCGCCAGGTAGGTAGAGGTTCGCAGCGACTTCGGAGTCCCGCTCAGGAGTCGCTCGGTGGCCGCGATCTCGAGATCGCGGCCGATCACCGGCGTGCGGTAGGAGCACTCTTTGGTTCGCTTGCCGACGACGACGCGCAGGGCGTGACCCGAGCTGCTGCGGCCGCAGCTGCGGCCGGAGAGCTTGACGACCTGCTTCAGCTGGCCTTTGCTCTCCATCGGGTTGCGGTAAACGCCGACCAGAGTCGCGCTCGCAAGCGGGACGATGGCCGTCGCAGCCACGAGCATGGCGGCGAGCACGCCTGTGCGTAGGACTCTCACGATCTTCGCAGCCTAAACACAGCCAGCCGCGAAAGATGCGGGTCGCGAGGCCGTGAACGATGGATTTCTCGCCAACCCAAATAAGATTTGGGTGATGAGCGACCACCGCCTCCCCGAGCCGGACCGCCCCTGGGTGATGCGCACCTACGCCGGGCATTCCGACGCCCGGCGCTCGAACGAGCTCTACCGGCGCAACCTGGCAAAGGGCCAGACCGGCCTCTCGGTCGCCTTCGATCTGCCGACGCAGACGGGCTATGACCCCGACCACGTGCTGGCGCGCGGCGAGGTCGGCAAGGTCGGCGTCTCGGTCGCCCACAAGGGCGACATGCACCAGCTCTTCGACGGCATCCCGCTCGACGAGATGAACACGTCGATGACGATCAACGCGACGGCGGCCTGGCTGCTCGGGCTCTACGTGACAGTTGCCGAGGAGAACGGCGTCGACCGCGCCAAGCTGAAGGGGACGACGCAGAACGACATCATCAAGGAGTACCTCTCGCGCGGCACCTACGCCTTCCCACCCGAGCCCTCGATGCGGCTGATCGCCGACATGGTCGCCTTCACCGTCAACGAGGTGCCGAGCTGGAACCCGACCAACATCTGCAGTTACCACCTGCAGGAGGCCGGAGCGACGCCCGTCCAGGAGATCACCTACGCGCTCTCGACCGGGATCGCCGTGCTCGACGAGGTCAAGGCGCGCGGCCAGGTGGCCGAGTCCGACTTCCCCAAGGTCTTCGGCCGCATCTCCTTCTTCGTCAACGCCGGCATCAGGCTGATCGAGGAGATCGCCAAGCTGCGCACGATGAGCGCCCTCTGGCAGGAGATCGGCCGCGAGCGCTACGGCGTCACCGACGAAAAGATGCTGCGCTTCCGCTACGGGGTGCAGGTCAACTCGCTCGGCCTGACCGAGGCGCAGCCCGAGAACAACATCCAGCGCATCGTGCTCGAGGCGCTGGCGGTGACCCTGAGCCGCGACGCGCGGGCGCGGGCGATCCAGCTGCCCGCCTGGAACGAGGCGATGGGCCTCCCCCGCCCCTGGGACCAGCAGTGGAGCCTGCGCATCCAGCAGGTGCTCGCCAACGAGACCGACCTGCTCGAGTACCCCGATCTGTTCGAGGGCTCGAAGGTGATGGACGGCCTGGTCGCCGAGCTGACCGAGGGGGCGCGGGCCGAGATGGCCGTCGTCGAGGAGCACGGCGGCGCGGTCGCCGCCGTCCCCTACATGAAGGCGCGCCTGGTCGAGTCGCACCGCGAGCGCGTGGCGCGGATCGAGGCGGGCGAGCAGAAGGTGATCGGCCAGAACAGCTTCACCGAGACCGAGGACTCGCCGCTGACCGCGGGCGCCGACGGCGGCATCCTCACCCCCGACCCGGAGGTCGAGCGCGAGCGGATCGAGGCGCTTGAGCAGTGGAAGGCGGGGCGCGACGAGGCTGCGGTGCAGACGGCGCTGGAGGAGCTCGCCGCGGTCGCCGCCGACGACTCGAAGAACGTGATGCCGGCGACGATCGCCGCCGCCAAGGCAGGGGCGACGACGGGAGAGTGGGCGGCGGTGCTGCGCGAGGCCTTCGGCGCCTACCGGGCGCCGACCGGGGTCGACGGTGCCGCGCCGCCGGCGGATCGCGAGCAGCTGGCGGAGATCCGCCGCCGCGTCGACGAGGTCTCCGAGCGGCTCGGCCACCGGATCAAGATCCTGGTCGGCAAGCCGGGGCTCGACGGGCACTCCAACGGCTCCGAGCAGATCGCCCTGCGGGCCCGCGACGCCGGCATGGAGGTGATCTACCAGGGCATCCGCCTGACGCCCGAGGAGATCGCCGAGTCGGCGCTGCAGGAGGACGTCGACGTGGTCGGCCTCTCGATCCTCTCCGGCTCGCACCTGGAGCTGATTCCTGAGGTCGTGCGCAGGCTGCGCGAGGAGGACGTCGACGTGCCGGTGGTGGCGGGCGGCATCATCCCGCCGGCCGACGCCGAGCGCCTGCGGGCCGCGGGCGTCGACGGCGTCTACACGCCGAAGGACTTCGACATCAACAAGATCATGGGCGAGATCGTCACCCTGGTTGCGGAGCGCGCCACAATAGGCGCACATGGGTGACCTGAACGGAGACCGCTCGGCCTGGCTGCGCTGCTATCGCTGCTGGTCCCAGAACCTCGAGATCCAGCTTCACTACGACGCGATCCGGCGCGTCGACCCGGGCACGGGGGCGCTCGCCGAAGGCGTCGACGAAATCCAGGAGGCACTGGTGCAGTGCGTCGACTGCATGCACGACCAGCCCCACCTCGCCTTCCAGGACGACCGGGTCGTGCCGATCGAGGACCGCTGGGAGCGGATGGTCGCCGGCACGCCCTGGGTCGCCTCCTGCACGGTGCGCGTCGACCAGGACCGGGTCGAGACCTGCTCCGGCCCCGAAGCGGCCGAGTTCCTCACCTACGGCGCCTTCGGCGAGGCCGGCGTACGCGAGTTCTTCGCCCACGTCCGCTTCCACAAGCACGACGAAGAGCAGATCGTCGTCCACATGCTGGTCGAGCTCTACGCCCGTTCGGCAGACGAGGCGACCGACGTCCTCGAAGCGGCCGCCCTCGGCCAGCTCGAGATCACCTCACTGGCCGAGGAGTCCCGTCCCCCGGCCCACGCCTCCGACGAAACTCACTAGGCCCCTTTTTCCGAACTGCATCAACTTCTCTATCTGCTGGGTGGAGAAGTTGATGCAGTTCGGGTGCCAAGGGCACGACGAACGTTCATCAGGAAGGGACCCGGATCACGTTCAAGCATCTTGTAAGTCGTGCGGTGGACATCGTAGCCAGCAGCGATGAGGTCGACATCGGTCTGGTGATCGCGCTCGAAGGAAGGGCGATCACCATGATGGCTCCAGCTGTCGGTTTCGACTACGACCTTCTGCGCAGGCCAAAGGAAGTCAACGAGGTGATTGCCAACAAAGACGTTGACGGAGGGCGTCGGCAAATGCGCGTCACGACAGAGGGAGAGGAAGTCAATCTCGGTCACCGATCTTGTATCCAACGCTTGGGGATCAACCTCCAGGGCAATTCTCCGCAGCATCCCAATCCCCTTACGACCACGCCGGTGCTCGAAGACGCGGCCCAGTCTCGACCAGGAGAGCTGGCCGCTCTTGTACGCCTGGACGAAGATACGCTCCAATCGTTTCGCATCTGTTCGTGCGGCCAAATCCAGAAGGATGCGCTCGATGGTGGCGACTGGGATCCCCCTCTCGATCGTCACTTCGAACGACTCCAGTCTTCGCGTCTGATGCAGCCTTACCCTCTGGTGTCCGTCGTCTTTGACTCCCCCCGAACGCCGAAGCACCTCCGCAGGCCCGCGAGAGCGACACAGGTTCCACAGGTGGCCACCACTGAAGTGCGAGAGGACCGCTCCAGGACCACACGCGAGGACGGCAGCCATCCATCTCCCCTCCCTCGACAGGCGCTGGTGCCCAAGCGCATAGACCCCCTTGTGAAGAGGAATCAGCAGGCCTCCCTCTCGTCGGCGTAGCGCGAGCCCCGCACCCCCGCCGAGCTCCAACACCTGCCGATGAGCAACGACACCATGCTGCCTTTCAGCCAGCTCCCGAATCACCCGAGTGGCCTCGCGGTCCCTCATTTCCGTCCGCCTCTATCCCCAACTGCATCAACTTCTCTACCCAGCAGATAGAGAAGTTGATGCAGTTCGGGTGGGGTGGGTGGGGAGCCGATCGGCATGCACCGACGGTCGCAGGCGAGGGCGCGCGCGTGGTGCGCGAAGGCTCAAAAGTTCGTCACGGCTATGTAGGGAAAGGCGCGATGCTGGGGGAGCGCCTTTGACGAGGACTGGCTACTCGACGTCACCCTCAGGCTTCGGGGACTCGCCCGGGTTCTTGCGCGGCACCAGCACGAGGCGCTTGAACTCGGCGACGAGGACGCCGTCCTGGTTGAGGACGCGGGTGTGGACCTTGACGACGCCGCGGTCGGGCTTCGATTTCGAGGGCTTGACCTCGAGCACCTCGGTCTCGCAGAAGAGCGTGTCGCCGTGGAAGACCGGGTTCGGGTGGCTGAGGTCTTCGGTCGCCAGGTTGGCGATCGCCTTGCCCGAGACGTCGCTCACCGACATGCCGAGCGCAAGCGAGTAGACGAGCGGCCCGACGACGACGTTGCGGCCCTGCTGGGAACCCGCCGCGTAGACGTCGTTGAGGTGCAGCGGGTGGTGGTTCATCGTGATCAGGCAGAAGAGGTGGTCATCGGCCTCGGTCACGGTCTTCGCCGGCCAGTGCTTGTAGACGGCACCGACCTCGAACTCCTCGAGGTAGCGCCCGTAGCTGTGCGCGCCGGATGCCTCGCGCTCGGCCTGGTCGGTGGTCAGCTCGTACTTCTCGTCGCTCATCTCTCTGCTCGTCTCCTCTTGGGGTGCGGCGCGGCATCCTATAGACAGCCGCGTCGCGCTCGCCTGACGAGGCTAGACTTCCGCCGATGAGAATTGGGATCGTCGGCCTGGGTTACGTCGGTTTGCCTCTCGCCGTCGCATTCGCCGAGGCAGGCCACGACGTGGTGGGGCTGGATGCCGACTCGCGCAAGCTAGAGAGCCTTAAGCGGGGCGAGAGCTACATCGAGGACATCCCGGACTCGTCCCTCGCCCAGCTCGGGGACCGCCTCCATCCCACCAACCGCCACGCCGACCTCTCATCCTGCGCGGCGACGATCATCTGCGTGCCGACGCCGCTGACCGGCTCGCGCGAGCCCGACCTCACCTACCTCGTCGACGCGGCGACGGCCCTTGCCGGGGTCCTCCGGGCCGGCCAGCTCGTCGTCCTCGAGTCGACCACCTACCCCGGCACGACCCGCGAGCGCCTGGCGCCGATCCTCGAGGAGTCCGGCCTCTCGGCTGGCAGCGACTTCCACCTTGCCTTCTCGCCCGAGCGGATCGACCCGGGCCGCACCGACTACACGGTCCGCACCACACCCAAGCTCGTCGGCGGCCTCACCGAGGCCTGCTCACAGCGCGCCCGCGAGCTCTACGAGCTGATCTGCGACGAGGTCGTCGTCCTCTCCCAGCCGGAGACGGCGGAGCTGGCGAAGCTGCTCGAGAACATCTTCCGTTCGGTCAACATCGCCTTCGTCAACGAGCTGGCGCAGCTCTGTGATCGGCTCGGGATCGACGTCTGGGAGGTGATCGACGCCGCCGCGACCAAGCCCTTCGGCTTCATGCGCTTCGACCCCGGCCCCGGCATGGGAGGCCACTGCCTGCCGATCGACCCCTTCTACCTCGCCTTCAAGGCGCGCGAACACGACTTCTACCCCGAGTTCATCGAGCTGGCGGGGAAGATGAACCAGGCGCAGCCAGTCTTCTGCGTCGAGCGCGTCGAGCGGGCGCTGAACGACGTCGGCAAGCCGGTCAAGGACTCGAAGATCCTCATCCTCGGCATGAGCTACAAGGCCGGCGTCGGCGATATCCGTGAGTCGCCGGCGTTGAAGATCGCGGCGCTGCTGCGCGACCTCGGCGCCGAGATCTCCTACCACGACCCGCACGTCCCGGAGCTGCCCGACATGGGGCTCATTTCGGTCGACCTCGACGAGGCGCTGCAGGGCTGCGACGCCGCGGCGATCGTCACCGCCCACCCCAGCGTCGACTACGCCGAGGTCGCGGCGCAGGCACCGCTCGTCGTCGACTTCCGCGGCGTCACCCGCGGCATCGAGGCAGCGAACCTGGTCCGGCTCTAACGGCCCTCAGTGGGCCTTTTTGAGTCGCGCCCGTTCTTCCTGGCGCTCAACCACCTGGCCGATCAGCTTCTTCACGTTCGAGTCGCCGGTCGCCTTGATGTGCCCGGTCTCGTAGGCCTTGCGGTAGCCCTTCAGCGTCCCCTGCTCGGCCAGCTGGTTGAACTGCGGGCGGTCGATCTGGACGAGGATGCGCTCATCCTGGGCCAGGTCCTTGCTGACCTTGAGGCCCGGCAACTCGACCCGGTAGAGCTGGATGTCGTGCTTGGCCTTCAGTTCCAGACCGAAGACGAGTTTCAGCTTCGCCAATGCCGGCACCTCAGCCTGGAACCGCTCGACGGCGGTCTTGATCAAGTCAGCGGTTGACGCCACGGCTAGCGGCGCTCCATCTAGATCTTGTGCCTCTGGAGCAACTTCTTGCCGATAACCATGCGCTGGATCTCGGAGGTGCCCTCGCCAATCAGCAACAGTGGCGCGTCGCGGTAGAGGCGCTCGATCTCGTACTCCTTCGAGTAGCCGTAGCCGCCGTGGATGCGGAAGCACTCCTCGACGCACTCCTTGCCGGTCTCAGAGGCGAGCAACTTGGCCATCCCGGCCTCGAGGTCAGAGCGCTCGCCGGCGTCCTTCATCCGCGCCGCCTTGCGGGTGAGGAGGCGCGCTGCCTCGATCTTGGTCGCCATGTCGGCGAGCTTGAACTGGATCGCCTGGTGCTGGGCGATCGGCTTGCCAAAGGTCTTGCGCTCCTGGCTGTAGCGCAGCGCCAGCTCCAGCGCCCGCTGGGCGATGCCGACGCCGCGGGCGGCGACATTGACCCGGCCGACCTCGAGCGCGTCCATCATCTGCACGAAGCCCTCGCCGACACCGGCCTCCTCGCCACCGAGCACGCGCCCGGGCGGGCACTTGTACCCGTCGTAGACGAGCTCGGTCGACTCGACCCCCTTGTAGCCCATCTTCTTGATCTTGGGCGGGATCGTCAGCCCGGCGAAGTCGCCCTCATTGACTTCCTTCCAGGGCTCCTTCTCGGTGATGAAGCAGGTCATCCCCTTGTAGGGGGGGTCGGCCTTCGGGTCGGTCTTCATCAGGACGAAGACGACGCTCGAGCCGAGCCCGTTCGTCACCCACATCTTCTGGCCGTTCAGCTCCCAGGCGCCCTCGTCGTCCTTCTTCGCCGTCGCCTTGATCCCCTGCACGTCGGAACCGACCTCGGGCTCGGAAAGTGAGAAGGCGGCGCGGATCTCGCCGGTCGCCATCTTCGGCAGGAAGTAGTCCTTCTGCTCGTCGGTGCCGAACTTCATCAGCAGGTAGGAACCGATGAAGTGGGTGTTGACCACGCCGGAGATCGAGATCCAGCCGCGGGAGAGCTCTTCGACGATCATCGCGTAGGTCGTCAGGTCGAGCCCCATCCCGCCGTACTCCTCGGGAATCGTCACCCCGAAGAGGCCGAGTTCCTTCATCTGCTCGACGATCGGCTCGGGGAACGAGTCCTCGTGGTCGTAGTGCTCGGCGTTGGGGATGATCTGCTCGTCGGCGAACTGGCGCACCATCTCGGTGATGTCGCGCTGGATGTCGGTCAGCTCGCTGTAGGCGGCGGTCTCTACGGCCATGGCTCCTTGCTCTGTCTTCGGGGACGGGACGGCAAGGATATCGGCGATCCCGAGCCGGGTCCCCTACGCGAAAAGCCGCCGTGGCCCGCGCGATCGGCGGGCCACGGCGGCCATGATGCGGCGTCCCTCCCTAGGGCTGGTAGTCCAGTCGGAAGAACATGCTGCGAGTCGTCGGCGAACCGGACTCGGTCGCCAGGATCGAGATCGCATCGCCGGCTGCGAATTCCTGCGTGGCGTTGCTTTCACAGGAGGACGAGCCGCCCCCGTTGCCCTGCATCGAGCAGCTGATACCAGTGCTTTCCGGGGCGGCGTTGCCGGCCGGGTCGCGGCGGACCGTGAACGTGTATTTGTTGCTCGGGCCTGGCACGCCGGTCAGGTAGACGCGCAGGTTGCTGACCGTGCCGCCGCTGGTCAGCACCTCCTGGATCGCCGTCTCGGATTCCGAGAACAGGTCGATCGAGGGACCGAAGAAGCGGTTGCCCATCCCGTCTGCAACGGTCGAGTCGCCACCACCGCCGCGGATTTCGCCTTTGCCGGCGTCGCCGGACGGACCCTGCGGGCCTTCCGGGCCCTGTTTGCCTTCCGGGCCCTGTTTGCCTTCGGATCCTTCTTTGCCTTCCGGGCCCTGTTTGCCTTCCGGGCCTTCTTTGCCTTCAGGGCCTTTGTCGCCTTCAGGGCCTTTGTCGCCTTCGGGACCCTGCAGACCGATGGGACCCTGCAGGCCCAGGGGGCCTTTGTCGCCTTCGGGACCCTGTTTGCCTTCGGAACCTTCTTTGCCTTCCGGGCCCTGTTTGCCTTCCGGGCCTTCTTTGCCTTCGGGGCCCTGGTCTCCCTGCGAACCTTTGTCGCCGGTCGGCCCTTTGTCGCCGGTCGGGCCCTGTTTGCCATCGGGGCCCTGTTTGCCTTCCGGGCCTTTATCGCCCGTCGGGCCTTTGTCACCGGTCGGGCCTTTGTCGCCTTCGGGACCCTGGGGCCCTTCTTCGCCTTCAGGGCCTTCTTCGCCTGTCGGGCCCTGTTTGCCTTCGGGACCCTGCACACCTTCCGGACCGCGTTCGCCCTGCGGGCCTTTTTCGCCGGGCTTGCCGATCAAACTTTCGAGGACGGTGAGGTCCGTGCTGGAGGCGAGGACGACGGTCCTCTCCGTGGTCTTGCAGGTTGTGTTGACCCGTGGGAAACGGATCGTGCCCTTGCGCACCCCACGCTTCTTCACGCAGAGGGTGACGCCCGGAGTGGTGGAGGCGGCCTGCGTGCTGGCGGCGATCATGCAGAGCACGGCAAACACCGCGCCGGCAATCACGGCGAGCCTCCAGCCGCCGATATTTCGAGCGGCAAACGTTCTTGCGGTCATCGTTGGACTCCCTTGGTCTCAAGCTATTTAGAGCGGAGCGCTCGAGATCGAGGGCTCCAGGACTTGAGCCCTATCGGTGGTTAGCCAACGAAAATTGATCGGTCTCGCGATTCTGCAACGCGACCTGCAAGCTCGACGCCTGAGAGAGCCGCAGCGGGAGCCTCGGCCTTGAGCAGCATCTCTGTCAGCTCCTCGCCGGGATCGGAGTCAGCGACGATTGCGCCTCCGGCGCCGATACTCACCCGCCCCCTATCGAGGACGATCGTCCTGATCGCAACGCTGAGGTCGCAGGCACCGCCGAGGCCGAAGCAGCCGATCGCGCCCGAGTACACGCCTCGGGGCCCGCCCTCGAGCTCGTCGAGGATCTCCATCGTCCGCAGCTTCGGCGCTCCCGTCATCGAGCCGGGCGGAAAGCAGGCCTTGACGCAGTCGACCGCGCTCATCCGGTCACGCAGCCTGCCGCGGACACCGGAGACGAGCTGGTGCACGGTCTCGTAGGTCTCAACGCGAGCCAGCTCCGCCACCTCGATGCTGCCCTCGTCGCAGACGCGGCCGAGATCGTTGCGGACCAGATCGACGATCGTCACGTTCTCCGCGCGGCTCTTCGGATCCTCGCGCAGCGAGCGACCAAGGGCGCGATCCTCAGCGGGGCTCGCCCCACGCCGGCTCGTCCCCTTGATCGGCCGCGTTTCGGCCCAACCCTCCCGATCGACGGCGAGGAAGCGCTCCGGGGACGAGCTGAGCACAGCGAGGTCGCCGAAACGAAGGTAGGCGGCGAAGGGGGCGGGATTGACGCGACGCAGCGACCTGTAGAGATCCAAGGGACCGAAAGCCCCCTCCCCCTCCAGCTGGTCGGTAAGGCAGATCTCGTAGCTGTCCCCGGCCTCCAGATAGCGCTTGCAGGCGGCGACGTCGTCCAGGTACCGCTCCGCAGAGCGGCGCGAGCGCAGCTCGACCGGCCCCTGTGGCTCGGGGTCCGGCAACGGCGGCAGCGCCCGCAACCGCCGCTCGGTCTCCTCGATCCACCCCTCCGCCACCCGAACTGCATCAACTTCTCCACCCCGCAGATAGAGAAGTTGATGCAGTTCGGGTGGGAGGGTGGTGAGGGCGAGGAGGTAGGCATGCCCCTCCCGGTGGTCGAAGGCGAGCAGGCGGTCGGCGAAGACGAGGGCGGCGTCGGGGGTCGGGGCAGGGTGCGCGACCCCGCCGCCGCACTCGGCCTTCAGCTCGTACCCGAGATAGCCGGCGAAGCCACAGTCGAAGTCGAACGGCAGCTCGGGCACGCTCGCTCCGGGCGAGGGGAGCGTGCGAACGAGGAAGTCAAAGATCGATTCGCGGCGCACCTCACGCCCTCCCCCGCCCTCGATTCGCAGCAGCCCCTCCTCGACGCAATAGGTGACGACCGCGCCCAGTGGCCCACTGGCGTCGCCGGCGAAGGAGAACCGCCCCCGCTCTCCCGGGGCGCTGCTGTCAAGCCAGAAGGCGTGTGTGCTGCTGCCGTAGAGATGGACGACGGCGCGCTCGGCGTCGACTGGTCCGTCGATTCGGCGGACGAGCAGTTGCGAGCCGTTGGTCGAAGCCCCACCCGTCACCTCGCTTGCCGTCCTCATCGGCGTCAAGATATCCCCGCCGTGCGCAGTTCTCCCCATGCCGACCCCGCCAGGGGCGTCTTCGAGACCCTGCTCGTCCTCGACGGGCATGCGGTCGAGGTCGACGCGCACGTCGAGCGCTTGGCGGCGAGCGTCTCGGCCCTCTTCGACATCCGGCTGCCAGCCGACGCCCGGCAATCGATCGACGAGGGCGCGCGCGGAGTCCGCCAGGGCAAACTGCGGATCACGGTCGTGCCAAACCCCGCCGGACACGTCGAGATGGCCGTCTCCGCTGACGAGGTGGACTCCGCGCAGGTATTCCCCTCCCCCAACCGCGCCCTCGCCCTGCGCAGCTTCGTCGCCGCCGGCGGCCTCGGTGCGCACAAGTGGGCCGACCGTCAGCTTCTCAATCGCTTCGCCGCCTCCGCCGCCGACGGCGAGCTACCTCTGCTCCTCGATGCCAACGGCGCGGTCCTCGAGGCCTCACGTGCCAACGTCTTCGTGTCCCGCGACGGCACCCTCTCCACGCCACCTGCCGATGGGCGCATCGTCCCCGGCATCGCCCGCAGACGAACAATCGAGCTGGCAAAGGCGGGCGGACAGGATGTGCGCGAGGAGCAACTCTCACTCGACGACCTGTTCGCCGCCGACGAGGTCTTCCTCACCAACTCCGTCCGCGGCGTCGAGCCCGTCCGCTCGATCGACGGCCGGGACGTGCCGTCGATCAGCCACCCATATGGGCACTCAATCGACGGCACGTCTGCGGGGGCGGGGATCGCTAGCGCGCTGCGGCGTCGCTGGTGGCTGCCGGTGCCGCAAGGGGAATCCGTTGCAGTTGCCGCAGGCGGGCGACGAGGCGATCGGCCCGCTCGCTGAAATCGCTAAGGCTTCGCTCGCCAGGCTTTACCTCGGGCTTGGATTCGGGCTCGGGGGGAGACGCGACCTCCGGCCCGACAGCGGCCGCCACCGGGGCCCGGACCACGGCAAGGCTGGCGCGCTCGGCCAATTCGGCTGCACGCCGCGCCTGCTCGGCTGCGTCGAGGGCGGCGGCGCCGACGGTCATCACGGCGGCCTCTGAGGCTCGTGCCGTAACCAAGGCCAGCTCGATCCGCTCCTCCAACTCGCCGATCAGCGGCGGGCGCTTGCCCACGGGGAGCGACCAGTCCTGCGTCGTCTCGCTCGTCGCCGCGTCCATCGCCACCAAGGTACGGCAGCGACGGCCGAAGTCCTCTGCCACCCGAACGCGCGTTTGGGCGCGACGGACTAGATTTCCGCCCGGAACCGGACCCAACGCGAGGAGCAGCGTGAGAAACCCAAGAAACTTCTTCCAGCCGCAGGCGATCGGCGCGCCCGAGCCGCTGCGCGAGATCCCCGTCAAGCCCTCGCGGATGATCCACTTCCTCGACTTCTCGAACGAGAAAATGGTCGCCAAGGCGGCCGACCTCGCCGCCAAGACCGACATCATGCTCGGCAACCTCGAGGACGCGATCCCGGTCGACCGCAAGGAGGCCGCCCGCCAGGGATTGATCCGCGCCGCCAAGGAGTCCGACTTCGGCCAGACCGCCCTCTGGACCCGGATCAACTCGCTGGAGAGTCCCTGGGTGCTCGACGACCTGACCACCCTCGTGAGCGAGATCGGCGACAAGCTCGAGGTCGTGATGGTGCCCAAGGTCGAGGGGCCCTGGGACATCCACTACGTCGACCGGCTGCTCGCCCAGCTCGAGGCCAAGGCCGGCCTGGAGCGGCCGATCCTCGTCCACGCGATCCTCGAGACGGCTCAGGGCGTCGTCAACCTCGAGGAGATCGCCGCCGCCAGCCCCCGCATGCAAGGGATGAGCTTCGGCCCCGCCGACCTCGCCGCCTCGCGGCGGATGAAGACGACACGTGTGGGCGGCGGCCACCCCGGGTACCGCGTGATGGAGGACCCGGCCGACCCGGAGAACCCGGAGGCCGACCGCGTCAGCTCTCAACAAGACCTATGGCACTACTCAATCGCACGCATGGTCGACGCCTGCGCCTCGACCGGCATCCTGCCCTTCTACGGCCCCTTCGGGGACATCAAGGACACGGCCGGCTGCGAGACCCAGTTCCGCGCCGCCTTCCTGATGGGCTGCGTCGGCGCCTGGTCGCTGCACCCCGTTCAGATCGACATCGCCAAGAAGGTCTTCAGCCCACCGCCAGAGGAGGTCAGGTTCGCCAAGAAGGTGCTGGAGGCGATCCCCGACGGCCGCGGCGTGCACATGATCGACGGCAAGATGCAGGACGACGCGACCTGGAAGCAATGCAAGGTGATGGTCGAACTGGCCGAGATGTTGGCGGCCAAGGACACCAAACTGGCCGAGGCATACGGGCTTTGAGCCGCAAGCAACCGGCGAAAGTCGGGTTGCGTATACAGGGCAACCGTTCACACTTGCTACATAACGTTCGCTTCATGGAACGTGGGTTGCAAGCCGCTAACGTCAGCTCTCGCCTCAGCCGATAGGAGGTGGGACGAACTCGACAAAAGACGAGAAAACTCGACGAATACCCGATCGAAGAGACCCCATCTAACCTTCCCTCCCACCGCCGATGAATCCCTCGACAGACCTGCCGCTGGACCAGACGTTCACGCAGCGCACGCAACGCCGCGACATCCTCGTCCAGGATCGGCCCACGCTCGGCAGCATGCCGCGTACGCGGCGCGGAATCGGCTGGTGGCTCGTCCCGGTCGTCGACCTCGTCTCCTCCTCCGTGGCACTGGCCGTCGTCGTTTTGCTCGCCGATGCGAGCCTGGTGCCGGCGCTGCCGGTCGCGCCGCTGCTGCTCGTCGGCGTCTACGGGGTGCTCGGGATCTACGGGTCGAGCTCTTCGCGGGGGGGCGAGGATGGCGTGGCGTGGCCGGTGATCCGCCTCCTCGTCGCCGCGCTCTTCGCCTGGTCCGCCTCGCTGATCTCGGGACTCGACGGCCTCGACCAACTCGCCCTCTGGGCCGGGTTCGTCGCTCTCGACACCGTCGGCCGTCGCGTCGGCACGCCCTTCTTCCAGCGGCTCGACGAGAGTGAGCGCTGGGTCCTCGTCGGAGACGAGACGACGGCACAGCGGCTGCGCGCCTTCGAGCCGCTGAAGGCCTATGCGCGAATCGTCGCCACCGTCCCTCCGGGGGGCGACGACACCCAGGCCGCGGCGCGCGTCGCCGCCCTCGAAGTCGTCGACCGCTATAGCGCCGACCGCGTCGTGATCGGCGACCAGCAGGCTGACGACGAGGGCCTGCTCGAACTCGTTCGCGCCTTTAAGTCGATCGGCGTCCCGGTCAGCCTCCTTCCCCGCCCGCTCGACCTGCTCGAGGCTCCTGCGGTGACTCAGAGTCAGGTCGGCGGCGTACCCCTGCTCCAGGTCGAGGAACTGGCCGCGCGGGGTTCGATCCCCTACTCGGGACCGGATCGCCGCCATAGCCGCAAGACGAAGGTCACGGTCGTGGTCCCGGCGATGAACGAGGAGCGCAACATTGGCCACGTGCTCAGGCGCCTGCCGGAGGACCTGCACGAGGTGATCCTCGTCGACGGCAACTCCGAGGACCGGACGATCGAAGCCGCCGAAGCCGCCTATCCCGGGATTCGCGTACTGAGCCAGAGCGGCCGTGGCAAGGGCGATGCCTTCCGCACCGGCTTCGCCGCGGTCACCGGCAACCTCGTCGTCATGCTCGACGCCGACGGCTCAGCCGATCCGGCCGAGATCCCGCGTTTCATCGAGGCGCTCGAGGGCGGCGCCGACTTCGCCAAGGGCTCGCGCTTCCTGCCCGGCGGCGGCAGCGCCGACATCACCAGATTGCGCGGCCTCGGCAACACGTTCCTGAGCGGCACGGCGAACCTGTTGCACGGCACCCACTTCACCGACCTCTGCTATGGCTACAACGCCTTCTGGGCCCGCTGCCTGCCCTTCATCTCGCTCGACGTTCCTGGATTCGAGGTCGAGACGCTGATCAACCTGCGCATAGCGGGCGCCGGGATGAAGATCAAGGAGGTTCCCAGCTACGAGGCCGACCGCATCCACGGCCAGAGCAACCTCAACACCTTCCGCGACGGGTTCCGCGTGCTCGGCACGATCCTGAGCGAGGCGCGCCGGCGACGCGGCATCCAGCGCGAACGCCCTGTGAGCGAGCCCGAGCAGCAGAAGACCAAGGCAACCGCCACTGCTGCTTGAGTACGGGCGGCCCCAATGGCTCGCCTGATACAGAAGACCGGACACCTGGCTCCGATCACCCTCTCCGCGGGGCTCGGGCTGCTGCTCTGCTCCTACGCCAACGCCCTCTCGCGCCAGATGCTGGACCCAAGCCCGATGCTCCTCTGGGCCGGCATGCTGCTGATCGCACTGCCGATCTTCTACCGGCTCACTTCACGCGATGCCTCCCCCGGCGAACGCCTGGCTCTGGTCTGCCTGCTCGGGCTCGCCCTCTACGGAGTGAAGCTGATGCGGGACGCGCCCATCTTCATCTTCTCCGACGAGCCGGTACACGCCTTCAACGCGAACCAGATCGCCGCTCACGACCACCTCTTCCGTTTCAACCCGATCCTGCCGGTGACGCCCAGCTACCCGGGCCTAGAGGGAGCGACCTCTTCGCTGATGACGATCACCGGCCTCTCCAGCTACTGGTCGGGCGCGGTTGTGATCGCCGTCGCCCGGCTCTCGCTGATGGCCGGCCTCTTCCTGCTCTTCAGCCGGGTCAGCGGCTCGGCGCGCACCGCCGGCCTCGCCGCCGCGATCTACACCACCAATTTCAACTTCCTCTACTGGGGGACGCAGTTCTCCTACGAGTCGCTCTCGCTGCCGATCTTCGTCGTCATGCTGATGGCGATCGCCGAGCGATCCGCGACCCCACGCGAGTGGGCTCGCGACTGGATCGCGCCAATCGTGCTCGGGATCTCGGCGATCGTCGTCACCCACCACCTCACCTCCTATGCCCTCGCCGCCTTCATCGCCGGCCTCGCCCTCGCCTACTGGGTGGTCAGGCGCGACTGGAAGTGGCCGAATCCCTGGCGCTATGCCGTCGTCACCGCGGTGCTGGCCAGCGCCTGGCTCGTGCTCGTCGCCGACTCGACCTTCGGCTATCTCTCACCAGTGCTCGGCGGCGCGCTGGAAGCGATCTTCAACACCGCTTCGGGTGGAGAACCGCCCAGGAAGCTGTTCGTCGGGCATGGTTCCGCCGCCCCCGTCGCGCCTGTCCTCGCTCGCACGGTGGCGCTGCTCGCCATCCTCCTGCTCCTCGCGGCCCTCCCGTTCGGACTCAGAAACCTTTGGCGCCGCCACCGGCACAAGCCGTTCGCACTGGTCTTCTCGGTGGCGGCGATCGGCTTCTTCGCCACCCTTGCCCTGCGCCTCGCACCGGCCGCGTGGGAGACCGGCAACCGCGCCGGCGAGTTCCTCTTCATCGGCCTTGCCTTCGTCCTCGCCCTCGCCGGCCTGCAGAACTGGGCGCCGTGGAGGCGACCCTGGATCGGCCGGGCAGCGCTGACCGTGGGACTCGGCATAGTGCTGGTCGGGGACGCGATCGCCGGTTGGCCCTGGGACCTGCAGCTGGCCAGCCCGGTACGGGCCAGCGCCGACGGCGGCACGATCTCCTCGCCGCCGCTTGCCGTTGCCGAATGGGCGCGCGACCACACGGACGAAGACAGCCGCTTCGCGGCCGGCATCGCCGACGCTCGCATGCTATTGGCGCCGGGCGAAAGGATCGCCCTCGCCGGCAAGCACCCGGACATCGAAGACATCCTGCTCGAGCCGGCGATCTCAACCTGGGAGCTCCCGCTGCTGCAGGCGCACGACATCCGCTACATCGTCGCCGACGCCCGCAACGTCGCCCGCGATTCGAGCCGGGGCTACTCGTTCTCCACCGCGGACGAGCTGCTCAACCCGCGGTCGACGATCGTCAAGTTCAGCGAAATACCCAGCGCCAAGCGGATCTACTCGAGCGGCGAAATGTCCGTCTACGACCTCGGAGGGGGGCGGCCGTGAGGGGGCACGGGGACCTGCGCCTCGTCGTCTGGGGATCGCTGTGCGGCGCGATCGTCGCGCTGGCGCTGCCCTGGCCCGCGGTTTCGCTCGTCTTCGCCGCGCCGCTGGCGCTCTTCGCACCCGGCTATGCAATCGTCGCCGCGGCCTTCGCCCGCCACCAGCTCAACCAGCCTCGGCTACTGGTCCTCAGCCTTACTCTCAGCCTCGCCGTCCTTGCCCTCGGCGGTATTTTCCTCAACCTCCTCGGGGGGATACACGCCAGCAGCTGGGCGATCCTGCTGCTGGCCGTCGTGCTCGGCTGCTCTCGGGCGGCAGCGCTGCGCAGGGACCGCAAGCCGAGACCACTACGCCTGTCCCGTCCTAAACCCAACCGGCTCGAGCTGGGATTCGCGCTCGGCGGGCTGGCCGCGGTCGTCACCGCCCTCGTCCTCGCCTCGGCCACGCTGCCCGCCGAGCGCGCCCTCGGCTACACCGAGCTCTGGATCGTCCCAGTGCCGGAATCCGAAGGGAGGGAAGCCGAGGTCGGGGTAAAGAGCGAGGAGCAGGAGACGAGGGAGTTCGACCTGGGGATCCGAATCGGGCCAAGCCAAATCGTGCGGCGCAGCTTTACGCTGGCGCCCGGGGAGGAAACGGTCGTCCCGATCGGACCACTTGCGGGACCCCCGGGATCGACGGTCCCGGTGGTTGCGACCTTGCTGCTCGACGAAGACCCGACCACCGTCTATCGGCGAGTGGAGGGCTCTCTGACCTCACCCTTGGTGACAGGATGAGCTCCCTCCCGGCCGTCGACATCGTGATCAACAACCACGACTACGGCGAGTTCCTCGAAGCCTCTATCGAGAGCGCCCGCCGCCAGACTCACGACCCGGTCAGGGTGATCGTCGTCGACGACGGCTCGACCGACAGCTCGCGGGAGATCCTCGCCCGCCAGGACCCCGAGGTCGCGGTGATCCTCAAGGAGAATGGCGGCCAGGCCTCGGCGCTCAACGCCGGCATGGCCGAGAGCGAGGGCGACGTGGTTATCTTCCTCGACGCCGACGACGTGCTGCGCCCGGAGGCGGCGGCGCGCGCGGCCACTGCTTTTGCCGCCGACGACGAGGTCAGCAAGGTCCAGTTCCGCATGGAGACGATCGACGCAGAGGGCCGCCCGACGGGCGAGGTCAGGCCCGAGCCGCGCCTGGCGATGCCGAACGGTGACCTGCGCGCGGCCGAGCTCGCCCGCCCTTACGACCTGGTCTGGATGGCGACCAGCGGCAACGCCTTCCGCGCTGAGGCATTGCGCCGCATCCTGCCGATCCCGGAGCGCGCCTATCCGGCGACCGGCGCCGACTGGTACCTGGTTCACCTGACCGCGCTGCTCGGCCGGGTCGTCTCGCTGGACACGATCGAGGCCGGTTACCGGGTGCACGGCGGCAACGACTACGAACTCGAGCAGGCGAACCTCGACCTTCGCCACGTGCGCCAGGCCGTCGAGTTCGCCGATACGACGTCGCGCGAGCTTCTGCGCCTGGCCGGCGAGCTGGGTCAGGCTCATCCCGACCGCATCCTCTCGATCGCCGACCTGGCGAACCGGATGACCTCGCTGAGGCTCGAGCCGGCGAGACACCCGATCGCCTCCGACTCGACCGCGGGACTGCTGCGCGACTCGCTCGGCTCCTGCCGGCGCCGTGACGACGTTTCGCTGGCGATGAAGGCGCTCTTCGTCGCCTGGTTCGCGGCGATGGCGGTGGCGCCGCGCCCCCTCGCTCGCCACCTCGCGGAGCTCTTCATGTTCCCCACTCGCCGGCGTTCGCTCAACCGCCTGCTGGGCCGCATGCAGGGCAGGCACACGGGGGCGCTCGCCTGATGCGGATCCTGATCGCGACCGACCACTTCCCGCCCTTCATCGGCGGCGCCCACCGGCAGGCTCAGCTGCTCGGCCGCTCGATGGCTCACCGCGGCCACCAAGTGGCGGTGGTGACCCCCTGGCACGGCGGCATGCCGAAGCTCGAACACGACGACGGCTTCGTCGTCCACCGCGTGCGCCAGATGAGGACTGCCTTCAACTTCATGGTCCGCGACGAGCGCCAGCGCCACCAACCGCCCTTCCCCGACCCGGTGACGATCGTCGCCCTGCGCAACCTGATCGCCGACTTCGAGCCCGACGTGATCCACGCCTACGGCTGGCTCGCCTTCTCGGTTGCGCCGGCGCTCGGGCGGCGGCGGATACCGCTGCTGGTCTCGGCCCGCGACTACGCCTACTTCTGCGCGACACGGACGCTGCTGCGCAAGGGGGCGCCGTGCTCGGGACCGGGTCCGCTCAAGTGCCTCGCCTGCGCGGGCGACTACTACGGCGCGCCCAAGGGCTGGTTCGCGGCGATCGGCGTGGCGCTCTCCAAGCCGCTGCTCGCGCGGCGGGTGACCGGCCTGCACAGCGTCAGCTCCTACGTCCAGGAGGTGACGACGGCGAACATGGGTACCGCCTCGGAGGAATGGCTGCAGGTGACGATCCCCAGCTTCCAGCTCGAGCCGCCGCCCCGTCCCGGCGAGGAGGAGCCCGACGTCGACGCCTGGCTCGACCGGCTGCCGCGCGAGCCCTTCATTCTCTTCGTCGGCGCCTTCCGCAAAGTCAAGGGCCTGGAGACGCTCTTCGACGCCTACCGCCAGCTCGACGACCCCCCGCCCCTGGTCCTGATGGGCACCTACGAGCGCGACTCGCCGACCGACTTCCCGCCGGAGGCGGTGGTGTTGACCGACGTGCCAAACCAGGCGGTGATGGCTTCCTGGGAGCGGGCGATGTTCGGCGTCATGCCCTCGCTCTGGCCGGAGCCGCTGGGGGCGACGGTGTCGGAGGCGATGAGCCGCGGGCGACCGGTGATCGGCACCCAACTGGGCGGCCACACCGACATGCTCACCGAGGACACCGGCATCCTCGTCCCCCAGGGCGACCCGGATGCGCTCGCCGCCGCGATGCGAGAGTTGATCGACGACCCCGAGCGCCGCGAGCGCCTCGGCCGGGCGGCGGCAGAGCGGGCGAAGAACTTCGCCGGGCCCAGCGTGCTGCCCCGCTTCGAGGACGCCTACCAGGCGACGATCGCCGCCGGAGCGCCTGGGAGGGGCTCTACGCCGAGATGAAGATCCTGATCGTCGCGCCGATGCCGCCCGACCCCAGCGGCGCCGGCGCGATCCCGATCCTGCTCCACGCCCAGCTCAGCGGCCTGCGCGAGCGCAACGACGTCACCCTGGTCACCGCGGCCGGCGACGAGGCGGGCGAAGCCGAGGCGCTGGCGCGGCTGCGAGCCGAAGGCTTCGACGTGCGCGCAGCCGACCGCCGTCAGCCTCGAACGGCTGCCGGGCGCTGGCGCCGGAGGGCACGGCTCGCCGGCACCTGGCTGCGCGGCACTCCCTGGCGTACGGCCTGGTTCGCCGCCCCCGGCGTGCAGCGGATCCTCGATCACCTCGCCGAGAGCGAGCGCTTCGACGTCGCCGTCGTCGAGGACAGTGCGATGGCCGGCTTCCGCCTGCCGGCGGACACCCCCTCGCTGCTCACCGAGCACGAGGTGCTGCGCCCGCGCCAGCCGAGCTGGCGCCCCGGCCCCCCGGCGCGGTGGCCGCGCTGGGCCTGGAACGAGCTCGACTGGCGGCGCCGCTATCGCTTCCAACACAAGGTGTGGCAACGGTTCGACCGCGTGCTCGCCTTCACCCGCCGCGACGCCGAGGCGATCGTCGAGCTCTGTCCCGGCCTCACCGGCCGGGTCGCGGCCAGCCCCTTCGGCTTGGTCGTCCCCGAGGCTGCCGATACGGCGGCCGAGCAGGCCGAGACGATCGTCTTCAGCGGCAACTTCACCCACCAGCCGAACCGCGACGCGGCGAAGTGGCTCGCCGGCGAGATCGTGCCGGCGTTGCGGCGGCTGCGCCCAACGGCCCGCCTTCGCCTCGTCGGCAACGCCCCGTCGCAGGAGCTGCTGGAGATGGCCGGGCCGGCGATCGAGGTCGTCGCCGACCCGCCGCGCGTCGAGCCTTACATCGAGTCCGCTGCGGTCGTCCTCGCCCCAGTGCGCACCGGCGGCGGCATGCGGATGAAGGTCCTGCAGGCGCTCGCCGCGGGAAAGGCCGTGGTCACCACGCCGCGCGGTGCCGAAGGCTTCGACTGCTTCGGGGAGGAGCCGCCGCTGCGCTGCGCCGACACGGTCGAGAGTCTCGCCGCCGCCACGGCGGAGCTGCTTGGCGATGACGAGGCGAGGCGAGACCTCGGCCGCCGCGCCCGCGGGTTCGCCGAGCGCCATTACAGTCCCGCCGCCTGGGCTGTGCGCCTCGAAACGGCCTACCGAGAGGCGATCGGCATGCGAGAGGACGAGGCCCATGGCTGACCGTCCCGCCGTCAGCGTCCTGATCCCCACCCACCAGCGCCGCGAGGCGTTGCGGCGCGTCCTGCTCTCGCTCGCCGCGCAGAGCGCGCCGGCGGAGAGCTACGAGGTGGTCGTCTCGATCGACGGCTCGAACGACGGCAGCGCCGAGATGGTCGCCTCGCTCGACGTCCCCTACATCCTGACGGCGACCGCGGGACCGGCGCGCGGCCGGGCCGCTGCCGTCAACTCCGCCCTGGAGCTTGCCCGGGGCGAGGTCCTCGTCATCCTCGACGACGACATGCGAGCCGGCGAGGGATTCGTCGAACGACACCGTTCCCGCCATCCCCCCGGCTCGCGGCTCTGCCTGGTCGGGGCGGCGCCGATCGAGCTCGACGACGCCAGCCCGCGCGCCGCCCGCTGGGCGCGGGACAAGTTCAACGAGCACCTGTCGCGCCTGGCGCGAGCGGGCCACGAGTTCATGGCGCGCGACTTCTACTCCGGCAACGCCTCGCTGCGGGCCGAGACGATGCGCGAGGCCGGCGGCTTCAGCGAGTCGTTCGCGGTCTACGGCAACGAGGACGTCGACCTCTCGCTGCGGCTGCGGGCGCTGGGAGTCGAGATCCTCTACGACCCCGAGGCGCTGGCGATCCAGTCCTACGACAAGGACCTGCGCTCGTTGGCCGCCGACACGGCCCAGAAAGGGCAGACGGCGACGATCCTCGCCCGTGCCCACCCAGGGGCCTTCGCCGAGCTGAAGCTCGCCAACCCCTGGGACGGCTCGCGCCCCTGGTTGGCGAAGCGCTCGCTCCTGCTCTGGCTGACCCGCCGCCTGCCCCCCATGCGTCGGGCGACGATCGCGGCCGCGGTCTTCTTCGAGCGCCTCGGCTTCTGGCGCTCGCCGCTCTTCTACCGAGCCGTGCTCGACTACGCCTTCTGGGCAGGTGTCGACGCCGAGCTGCGCGAATCCACCCCAGAGGGCGACCTGGAGCGGCTCGCCCGCGAACTGCGCCGTGGCCCGATCGATCTACTACTACACCGATAGCCGCGAGCTCGGCGGTGCCGAGATCTCGCTGCTGATGCTGCTCGAGGGACTCGATCGCGGTCGCTGGAATCCGACGCTGCTGCTCGACGACGACCCCGGCGCCGACCTGCTGGCCGAGCGGGCAGCTGCGCTCGGCGCCGCCGTGAAGCGCGTCGCGCCGATGCCGCTGGGGCTGGCCGGAGCACGCCGGGCCGCCGGGCTGGCGCGCCTGCTGCGGCGCGAGCGGCCGGCCGTCTTCCACGCCCACATGAGCTGGCCGCTGGCGGGGAAGTGGCCGCTGGCGGCGGCCGTGCTCGCCCGGGTGCCGAGCATCGGCACCGTGCAGCTGATCCCCGAGTTCGAGCTGGAGCGTTCCTCCTATTGGCAGCTGCGCGCACTTGCCCGCGGCGTCGGCCGCTTCGCGGCGGTCTCCCGCGACATCGCGGCGGAGCTGGCCGAACGCTTCCACTGGCCGCCGGACAAGATCGAGGTCGTCTACAACGCCGTTCGCCTCGAGCACTTCGAGGCGCCGGCACCCGCCGGGCTGCGCGAGGAGCTGGCCGGGGGACGGCCGCTGGTCCTCACCTGCGCCCGCCTCGACGAGCAGAAGGGACACGACGTGCTGCTGCGCGCGGCGTCCGGGCTGCCGGGCGTCACCTTCGCCTTCGCCGGCGAGGGACCGCTGCGAGCCGAGCTGGAAGCGCTCGCCACCGGGCTCGGCCTCGATGACCGGGTGCGCTTCCTCGGACGCCGCGACGACGTGCCGGCGCTGCTCGCCGCCTGCGACGTCTTCGCCCTGCCCTCGCTCTACGAGGGCTCCTCGCTGGCCGTGCTGGAGGCGATGGCAGCGCGGCGCCCGGTGATCAGCTCGGCGATCGGCGGCACGGAGGAGTTGATCGAGGACGGCCGCAGCGGCCTGCTCGTCCCACCCGGCGACAGCGAGGCGCTGCACAGCGCCCTCGAGCGGGCGCTCGGCGACGCCGGCCTGCGCGAGGCTCTCGCCGGCGCCGCGCGCGAGCGGGTGGAACGGGACTTCACGCCAGCGGCGATGGTCGGCGCCAACGAACGCATCTACGGAGAGCTGCTCGGGTGATGGCCGCGCCTAGGAACGCCGAGGAACTGCCCGAGGCGCAGCTCAACCGCCTGCTGCGACGGGTCGACTGGCGCTTCCTGCTGCAGGCCGAGGGCGCCCCCAGTGTGGCCGACATGACCGCCGGCAAGATGTCGCTGGCGGTGCACCTGGTCGCCGCGGACGGCAAGCCCCTGCCCGGCGACGCGGACCTGGCGACGATCGGCTACCCGACCCGTCTTGCCCTGCGCGGGGCGATCGAGTCGGTCCGACCCGGCGGCGAGGTCGCTGCCCTCTGGCAACTGCCCAGGCCGGCAGCGGTGCGGCGAGCGACGAACCGCATGCGCGCCGCCGGCCTCGAGGACGTGCGCATCCTCTGGCCGGGACCGCTCCCTCTCCGCCAACCGGAATTCTGGCTCCCGCTCGACAGCGAGGAAGCAGCCGGACACCTGCTCGCACGACGTCCCCCCTCCTCCGCCCTGCAGGCCGCCCTGCGACCGCTCTGGCAGGCCGCCGCCCGCGCCGGCCTGCTCTTCCCCCTCTGCGCGATCGGCCGCACGCCGGGCGGCGACGGCACCGACTCAAAGCCCGATACGGCGCTGCTGCTCACCGGCGGACAGCGCAGCATCAACAAGGTCGTCGGACTGCGGCTGGACGCCGGCGGAGAGGCGGCCGCGGTGGTCAAGTTCGCCCGCGTCGCGGCCGCCGACGAGGCCCTCGAGCGCGAGGCGGCGGCGCTGCGCGCGATCGAGGCCGAGCACTCCGGGCTTCGCGGGGTGCCGCGGGTCCTCGAAGAGGGCATGCGCGCCGGGCGGCGGGCGCTCGTCGAGAGCGCCGTACATGGCACGCCGCTGATCGGACGCCTGGACCCCGACGGCTTCGAGGAGCTAGCCGGCTCGGTGACCTCCTGGCTAATCGAGCTGGCGCGGGGCGGTGAAGCCCAGTCGCCAGGCGAGTGGTGGGAGCGCCTGGTGGGCGCGCGCCTGCGCGCCTTCGAACGCGACTTCGCCCAAGTCCTGCCCGCCGGCCTGCCCTCGCGGCTAGAGCAGGCCCTCGCCGGCCTGGGGTCGCTTCCCCTCGTCCCCGAGCACCGCGACTGCTCGCCCTGGAACGTCGTCCTCGACGGTGACGGGCCTGGACTGCACGACTGGGAGTCGGCCGAGCCACGCGGGCTGCCGGGCCTCGACCTCGCCTACTTCCTCGCCAACTGCGCCTTCGTCCTCGACGGAGCGCTGGAGACCGGCCGCACGCGGGAGAGCTACGAACGACTCCGCGATCCCTCGACGCCGTACGGGGCCATCACGGCCGAGTGCGAGGGCCGCTACCGCCAGGCGCTCGGCCTCGACCCGGACGACCACACCCGCCTCCGCCTCCTCGCCTGGCTCGTCCACAGCGCCTCCGACCATCGCCACCTGACGATGGAGTCCGGCGGTACGCCCGACCCCGGAGCTCTACGCGCCAGCACCTACCTCGGCCTGATCGAAGCCGAGCTGGGATCTGATCGCTAGCTGCTTGACTCAAGCACCCCGAGGGCCAAGTTGAGTGACCCGCCGATTTTGCCCAACGCGCGTTGGGCTTCCTCTGTGATCTCGATGAGCTCAGCTTTGTCTATGTCCTCAGGAATGGGCCGATCAAATGGATGGGGCGTTGAGGGGATGCCGTTGCGCGCCAGCATCTCCCGAGCACGCCCGAAAGCGTCTTCGGCCGGCTCGATGAGCCAATCAATCCCCGCATCTCGGTTGTGCTGGATCGATTGCTGAAGACCCGAAATGGAAACCTGGCACTCCTCAATTTCAGGGCGGACTAGCGCAAGCCTCTCGATGTCCTCTTGCAGGCTTTGAGCGCGTTCTTCCTCCAGTTTCCACTGCTCGCGAGCCTCATCTCGCTGCCTTGCCGGGGCCATGGTTGCAACCACAACCGCCCAGGCAGTTGGCACGACCCAGTAAGCACCGAAAGCAAGACACGCCCGTACTACGACCTGGATCGGGAAATGGTCGCCAGCCAACTTGCCGGCAAAAACGGCCGCAATCGCCGCTGCGACGGCCTGTAGGACGCCAAGCCCGCTGCGCGGTTGGTCAAACGCTTCAGCCGCTGACGCAACTCCCTCATCCCAAGCAGTGCGTGCACCGTCTTCTAGGGCCTTTGCCGAATCAGCCCGCCCCCAAGCAACGGACCCAAAGGTAGGTGACGATCTGCCACGACACGACCCTAAATGAGGGTCCGTTGAAGGGTTGTGGGCTTATAGCCCCCACAACCCTTCAACGAACGCTAATGAGACGGCGGAAGCGCAGCCACCAGCCGGGCAGGCCCTTGCCGGTCCTCGCCTTCCAGAGCACGGCAAGGGCGCCGTCGGCGCCGTGGACGCTGACCCGGTGCAGGCGGAACGGGTCGGTGCCGGCGTCGTTTCGCCCCTTCTCGGTGGTGAAGGCCGCCGCGTAGCCGGCGTCGCGCGCCTCCCGGCAGACCGACTCGTCGTGGTCGCCGTTGGGATAGGCGAGGATCGCCGTCGGAGACGGCAGCTGCTGACGCAATTCGGCGAGCGAGCCGGTGAGCTCCTCGCGGCGCTCGTCCCCGCCGAGCTCGGTCAGGCGACGGTGGTGGCGGGTGTGGGAGCCGATCGCGACGCCGGCATCGGCGAGCGTGCGCACCTGCTCCCAGGTCGCGACCGGCTCGCCGTCGATCCAGTGCGCGCTCGCGCCCAGCTCGGCCGTAGGGACGAAGAGCTGCGGGCGCCAGCGGGCGTGGCGGCGCAGGGGCTCGATGCAGTCGACGATCGCGTCGTCGACCGTGATCGCGACGCTGCGGCGCGGCAGCTTCGCGATCTCGCCGGCGTGGAAGGCGAGGATCGTCTCCGCGTCGAGGGGCCGGAAGCCGAGCAATCGCAGCGCCCGCAGCTGGCGGGCGAAGCGGCGCGGCGAGATGTCGATCCGCTCCTGACCCGGCTTCAGCTCGCCGGCGAAGCGGTGGTAGACGAGCGCAACATAGCTCACCTAGACTCGCCCCCGATGACCTCGCCATGCAGACGCCGCAGGCGATGATCGCCGCGGCCTTGGAGGAGCGGATCGCGTTGATGGCGCCCTCGCGGCGGCTGCGCATGTCGCTCGCCGAGCAGGCCATCGACCGCTTTGCCGGAGACGGGGCGGTCCGCGTCCTCGACGCCGGTTGTGCCGACGGCCTGATCACCTTGGCACTCGCCAAACGCCATCCCGGGTGGACCTTGGTCGGAATGGACCTGAGCGGCGACCTGCTCGTCGGCGCCCGCGAGCGGGCTCGCAACCGCGGGCTCGACAACGTCGACTTCGTCGAGGCAGATCTGACCAAGGCCCTTCCCGAGGGTGGGTTCGACGCCGTCGTCGCGCTCGAGTGCCTGAGCGAGATACCCGAGGATCGCGCCGCCCTCGCCGCGATGACAGGGGCGCTGCGCCCGGGCGGTATCTTCGTCGTCCAGGTGCCGGACCACGACTGGAAGCCCGTGCTCGGCGGCAGCTCGCCGGTCTGGAGGCACGAGGTGAGACACGGCTACGGCGCCGCCGAGATCGAGGAGATGCTTGCCGGAGCCGGCGTCGAGCAGGTCGAGGTCTCCCCCACCTACCGCACCACCGCCGCCCTCGCGCAGGAGCTGAGGGACCGGATCAAGGACCGCTCGCTGGCCCTGCGTGCGGCCGCCTATCCGGCGATGCTCGCAGCCGTGCGGCTCGAGCGAATGGGGATCACCGGCGGAACGGCGAACGCCCACTTCGCCGTGGCCCGACAGCCGCCTGTCTCCCGCACCCATGAGGCGGCATTGTGACCGAGACGCCCCGCAGAAAGACCCACCTGCGCGGCATCGAGGGCATGCGGGCCCTCGCCGCCGGCACGATCGTGCTCGTCCACGTCTGGGCCTTCTCCTCGCCGAGCGGCGCCGTGCCCGGCGGCGGCGACTGGCGCGGCAACGCGATCTCGACCCTCTCCGTGGGAGTGACCCTCTTCTTCACCCTCTCCGGCTTCCTCCTCTACCGCCCCTTCGCCGCATCGATCGCGCGATCGATCCCCCATATGCCGATCTCGACCTACTTGCGCAACCGCTTCCTGCGCATCGCCCCCGCCTACTGGACGATCCTCCTGCTCGCCGCGGTCGTCATCGGCTCGGTCGGCATCCGCAACTCGGCGGGGGCGCTCGAAGTCGGCCGCCTCACCGATCCGTCGGTCCTCGCCCAAGCCGGACTGCTCGTCTACGACTACCGGCCCAGCCAGCTGTTGATCGGCATCGGCCCGGCCTGGTCGCTCGCGGTCGAGGTCGTCTTCTACCTGGCGCTGCCGATCCTGGTGCTCGCCGCCGCGGCACTCGCCAGGCGTTTCGCCTCGCGGCGCGACCGCGTCCTCGTCCTGCTCGGCCCGGCGCTCCTGCTGCTCCTCCTCGGCCTCACCGGCAAGGCGATGGCCGGGATCGCGATCCCGGCGGACCCCACCGCCGGCTACGACGCCAACTGGCACTCGGTGATCGAGCGCAGCTTCTGGGCCCAGGCCGACCTCTTCAGCTTCGGCATGGCGGTAGCGGTGCTCTTCGTCGAGGTCGAGGACGGGCGCCTCGTCCTGCCGGAGCGCTGGCGCTGGTATGCCTGCGGGCTGGCGGCGGCGATCTTCATCCCCTGCGCCTGGACCATCCACCAGGGGGAGCAGAGCTACCTGCTGCAGAACACCGGCGAGGCGCTGGCGATCGCCCTCGCCTTTGCCGCACTCGTCCTTCCTGCCCCGCCGGGAACGGGCAAAGAGCGGGTCATCGGCTGGCTCGAGGGGCCGTTCCTCGTCGCCTTCGGCATCGCCTCCTACAGCGTCTTCCTCTGGCACGTGCCCGTCACCGACTGGCTCTCCGAGCATGACCTGATGCTGGAGGGTTGGGGCGGCCTGCTGGTCAACACCGCCATCGTCGGCGTCCTCGTCGGGGTGCTGTCTGCCCTCACCTACCGCTTCGTCGAGCGCCCGGCGCTGCGCCACAAGCGCTCGACCCAGGACCCGCGCACGATCGGCGGCCGCAGCCTAGTCGCCGCTCCCCGGCCGGCCCCCACCAGCCAACCTGATACCGCGTAGGTACTCGAGCGTCCGCACTGCGAAGAAGGCGCGCCGCGCCCGCGGGCCCTTCAGCCCGCTCTTGACCAGGGCGATCGCGCCCACGCGCAGCGGCGCGCTGAGCCAGGCGGGCGCATGGAGGAAGGGGGTCAGCAGCCAGCGACTGCGACGCGTCTTGAAGCTGGGCGAGGTTCCCATGTCGGCGACCAGCTCCGGGTGCTTCGCCATCAGCTCACGGTCGGAGCGACCGGACTCGCGGGCACGACGAAGGTAGCTGGCGGGGTCGACGTCGTAGTACTGGTAGCTGACCGCAGCGGGGTTGAAGGCGATCGAGTAGCCCGCCTTGCGCAACCGGTGGCCGAAGTCGATGTCCTCGCCACCGAAGAGGCCGTCGCGCGTGAACCCGGCGTCGAAGCCGCCGATGTCGTCGTAGGCGGCGCGCGAGATCGAGAGCTGCCCGGTGAGCAGGTCGTCGAGGCGGATCTCCGCTCCCGGAGTGGAGAGGCGCTCGCACCGCCGCCGTGCCCAGTCGCCGACGCCCCAGCTCAACATGTTGGGCGGCGAGTCCGGATGAACGGGCATGTCGCCGAGGACGACGTCGGCGCCTTCACGGTGCGAGCGGTCGTGTTCGGCGAGCATCTCCGGCTCGGCCTCCATGTCGTCGTCGAGCGTCAACAGCAGATCGCCGGAGGCGCCCGCGGCGCCCGCGTTGCGTGCCTGGGCAGCGCCGCCGTTCGGCTGCTCGAGGACGCGCAGCGGGAAGGAGAGGTTGAGGCCGCGCAGCGCCCCGGCGCTGCCGTCGGTCGAGCCGTCGACGACGACGATTGCCTCGAAGTCGCGAACACTCTGGCGACCGAGCGCGGCGACCGTGCGCAGCACGACCTCGCGCCGCTGGTAGGTCGGAATGACGATCGAGAACCGCATCATCTCTCTCCGGCGAAGCGCTCTTCGGGCGGGCGGCGGACCTCGACCAAGCGGCGGGCGAGCGGCGGAGCCGCGAACGCCAGGGCGGCCCCCGCCCGCGCCCGCGGCTCCGCGCCGGCGGTCATCGCGAGCCGGGCCAGGCGGCGGCGCGAGGCGCCCGAGGCGAGCTGCGCCCTCGTCTCCTCGCGCACGGCGTCGCCGCGCCGCCTACGCAGCTCTTGCCGCAGCAAGGGGCGCTCCTCCGCCCTCAGCGCGGGATTCGCCTCGGCCTTCTCCAGCATCCGCACGCGCTCCCAGAGGCTCCTCACCCTGCTCGAGGTGAGGCCGCCCGGGGCGAGGACGTAGTCGTAGTAGGGCAGGTCGACGAGACCGGCGCGCGAGCCGGCGAGGATCATCCGCAGCCAGCAGTCCCAGTCGTGGCTGACCCGCAGCGCCTCGTCGAAGCCGCCGACCTCGCGCAGGCGGGAGACCCGCGCCGCGGGCCAGCCGCCGACGAAGCAACTTTCGACGATCGCCCGCCGCTGGTCACTCGTCTCGAACGAGTTCTCGGCGAGGAAGCTGCCGACCGGCTCGCCGGCGACGACGAAGCGGGCATCGGTCGTGACCAGGTCGAGGTCCGGCCGCAGCGACGCGAGCCGCGAGAGCGCCTCGATTCGGCCGGGATGGAAGCGGTCGTCGGCGTCGAGCACGGCCATGAACTCGCCGCGGGCGATCTCGGCGCCGAGGTTGCGGGCGGAGGCGGCGCCGCCATTGGACTTGCGCACCACCTCGATGCGGTCCTCGAACGGCCTCAGGGCGCCAGCGAGGTCGTCGGTCGAGCCGTCATCGACGACAATCACCTCCAGCGCCGGCAGAGCCTGGTCGAGCGCGGAGCGCACCGCTGTCGCGATCGTCGCCGCAGCCTGGTAAGCGGGAATGACGATCGAGAAGGTCGGCGGCTCCGAGAGCGGCTCCAGACCGGCGGGCTCGGCCGGCGCCAGGATCTCGCCCCCGTCCGCTCGCCCAGATCCAGTCACGACGGTAGGCGCCAGGTGTGCTGGAGGACGACGTCGCCGTCCGCGCCCGAGATCGGCGTCGGCCGATCGGCGACGACCCCGGGCTCGACGTCGAAGAAGCAGGCCGCCTGCAGGCCGTCCTGGATCTGGCGCTTGCCTTTCAGCAGGACGTCGATCCGGTAGCGACCCGGGAGGAGCGGCAACGTCTCGACCTCGCACTCGATCAGCGGGCCGAGCTCGGAATCGCGCACGTCGACCGGAGACGAGACCTCGCTGTCGAGGGTGGCGACCGGGTGGCCGAGGCTGTTGTGGATCTCCAGCCTGCACTCCATCATCGGCAGGACCGCGGTCACCCCGACGGCGATCTTCGCGGCCCGGCCGGCGACGACCGTGTCGGCCAGACCGCCCTCGGTGTCGCGGACCTCGACGCTGCTGATCAGGCTCTCGTCGTAGGCGCGGGTGTCGCGGTCGGTGCGCTCGAGCAGATCGCCGCCGGCCGCCCGCTCGAGCGTCCGCAGGTAGCCGTCGATCGCCTCCGCGACCGGCGCGTCGGCCACCGCCCGGCCCCGTTCCAGGAGCACGCCGCGCTGGCAAAGTGCCTGCAAAATAGCGAGATTGTGGGAGACGAACACGACTGTCCTACCGGCTTCCGCGACCTCGCTCATCTTGCCCAGAGACTTGCGCTGGAAGGCCGCATCGCCGACCGCGAGCACCTCGTCGACGAGCAGGATCTCGGGCTCGAGGTGGGCGGCGACGGCGAAGGCGAGGCGCACCGACATGCCGCTCGAGTAACGCTTGACGGGGGTGTCGAGGAAGCGCTCGATCTCGGCGAACTCGACGATTTCGTCGAAACGGCGGCGGATCTCGGCGCGGCGCATGCCGAGGATCGCGCCGTTGAGGAAGATGTTCTCGCGGCCGGTCAGCTCCGGATGGAAGCCGGTGCCGACCTCGAGCAGCGAGCCGGTGCGCCCGGTGACGTCGGCCCAGCCCTCGGTCGGCTCGACGATCCGCGAGAGGATCTTCAGCAGGGTGCTCTTGCCGGCGCCGTTGTGGCCGATCAGGCCGACGACCTCACCCCGCTCGATCGTCAGCGAGAGGTCGCGCAGGGCCCAGAGGGTGTCGCCGTCGGGGCGCTCCCCGCGGCGGCCGGCGAGCCTACCGAGCGAGCCCTTCGCCGCCTCAACGAGGCTCTCTCGCAGGGTGCCGTAGCCGCGCCGGCTGAGGCCGAGCATGTAGCTCTTGCCGAGCCCCCTGGTCTCTATTGCGACCTCGCCCATCGTCCTAGATGAAGTCGGCGAAGCTGCGCTCGACGCGGTCGAAGTAGATGAGCCCGGCGAAGAGGACGACCAGCGCGGATGCGGCGGAGACGCCGATCAGCGCCCAAGGGGCGTCGGCCGTGCCCAGCGTCGCCCAGCGGAAGCCTTCGACGACGCCGACCATCGGGTTGATCGCCGAGAGCGTTCGCCAGGGCTCGTCGATCAGGCTGCTCGGGTAGGCGACCGGCGTCGCGAAGAGCCACATCTGGATCGCGAAGGGGATCACGTAGCGGACGTCGCGGTAGCGGACGTTGAGCGCCGAGAGCCCGGCGGTGACGCCGAGCGCGGCGGCGAGCATGATCAGGACCAGGACGGGGAGCATCAGCACCGCAACCGTCGGCACCAGCCCGTAGATCAAGACGATCGCGAAGAGGATCACCAGCGAGATGCCGAGGTCGAGCAGCCCCGCGGCGAGCACACCCGCGGGCATGAAGATGCGCGGGAAGTAGATTTTCGCCACCAGCGAGGAGTTGGCGACGAGGCTTTCGGAGCCGAGCAGCATCACGTTGGCAAAGTAGGTCCAGGGGACCAGCGCCGCGAGGCTGAAGAGCGCGTAGGGCAGCCCGTCCGAGGAGACCCCGGCGACGCGGCCGAAGAAGAGCGAGAAGACGATCATGAAGCCGACCGGCTGCAGGATCGCCCAGGCGGCGCCGAGCGCGGTCTGCCGGTAGCGCACGGTGACGTCGCGGGCGGCGATCTGGAAGGCGAGGTCGCGGTAGCGCCAGAGCTCGTGCGGCGCCAGCACCCGGCCGAAGCGGCGAGTCGCCTGCAACCGGATCGTCTCGGGCACAGGTACCCCCACGGTCGCGTCAGTCGCGACCGGCTCTGCCACGGTCTCTGTGCTCATCCACCCTCCATCGTCGCGAGGCTACTCCGACTCAACTTCGACGCCGCTTCCGGTGCGCCTTTTGCGGGCTATAGGCATATAAGGCGCACCGGAAGGGATTGAGGTGGCGACTCAGATCACTGCCAGCCGCAGGAACCCCTCTCGCAGCGGCGCGGGCCAGCCGGCGCTGAACAGCTTGCGGCGCAGGCGGCGGGGCGTGTCGCGAGCTAGGACCTCGATTCTGGGCAGGCTGTGCGGGTCGGCGCCGTCGCGAACGACCCCCGGTTCGACCGTGAAGGAGGCCGCGTAGCCTGCGTCGCGGGTGACGGCGGCGATCGACGGGCTCCACTCTCCATACGGATAGGAGAAGACTCGCGGCCGGGGGAGGCCTGCCTGTTCGAGTCGCGCCGCCGAACCAGCGATCTCCTCCCCGAGCTCGTCTTCATGGACCTTCGTCAACGGGCGGTGCGAGACGCTGTGGGAGCCGACCTCGATCCCGTCTGCTTCGACCGCGCGCAGCCCGTCGGCGTCGAGCAGGTCGAGCGGCTTCACCCGGATCCGGTGATCCCACTCGTTGGTGCCGCCCAGCTTGCCCGCGACGGCGAAGACGACGCCGGGCAACCCGCGCTCGGCGACGATCGGGCAGGCGACCTCGAGCAGGTCGACATAGGCGTCGTCGAAGGTGAGCAGCAGCGCCCTTAGCGGCAGCTCCTCCTCCCCGGCGAGCGCCGCCAGCACCGCGTCGAGGCCGACGAAGCGCCAGCCCGACCCGATCAGCGCGTCCAACTGCTCTTCGAACAGGCGCGGCGGCACGCCGTACTCGGCGAGCCGGGGATCGTCGCTGAGATCAGCGATCGCGTGATACGCGAGAATGCGCAGCCGCATGCTCAAGGGCGCCACGATACGCGCGCGTGCATGGCTTCGCCGCCTCGGCGAGGAGTCGCTGCTCCGCAACGGCGTCTACATCATGGCGACGACAGCCGTGACGATGGGCTTCGGCTTCCTCTTCTGGGTGCTTGCCGCGCGCACCCTGCCGGCCGCCGAAGTGGGTCGCGCCGCGGCGCTGATCTCGGCGATGCTCTTCGTCGCCGTCTTCGCCAACCTCGGCCTCGGCCAGGTGCTGGTCTCGCGCCTCGCCTCGCGGGCGGAGGGGCACGACTGGTCGCTGACCGTAACCACGGCGGTGACCGTCGCGGCGCTGGCGAGCATCATCGGCGGCGCGATCGCCGCCGTCCTCATCCCCCTGCTGATTCCGGCCCTGAAGGGCGGCATCGGCCTCGCCAGCTTCCTGCTGCTGCCGCTCGGCGTCGCCGGGGCGGCCTGCTCGCTGGTGCTCGACTACGCCTGCATCGCCGAGCGCCACGCCAAGCACGCCCTCGTGCGCAACACGGTCGCCTCCGTCATGCGGCTCGCCCTGGTCGGCTTCGCCGCAGCGGCCCCGATTCCCGGCACGACCTGGATCCTGGCGATCTGGGCAGGTTCCTTCGTCATCATCGACGTCTTCGCCTTCACCCGCACCCTGCCCGCCCTCGGCCACGACTTCCGCCCGACGCTCGAGGGCTGGCGCGAGGAGCTGCGCGCAATGCGCGGGCTGATCGCCGGCCACCAGTCGATCAACCTCGGCTCCCAGGCCTCCGCCTACCTGCTGCCGGTGATCGTTTCGGCCCGTCTCGGGCCGACCGAGAACGCCTACTTCTACACGACCTTCATGCTCGCCTCGGGGCTCTTCTTCATCGCCCCGGCAATCGCCAACGCACTCTTCGCCGAGGGCGCCCACAACCCCCAGCACGTCGGCCGCGACGTGCGCCGCGCCGCCCGCCACATCACAATGCTGGCTGGTCCGGCGGCGCTCTTCCTGGTCCTGGCCGGCCCGACGATCCTCTCCGCGTTCGGCGAGGACTACGCCGAAGAAGGCGCGACCCTGCTGCTGATCCTCGTCGGCTCGGCGCTCTTCGACGCCGGCTTCCAGCTCTGCATGGCCTACCTGCGCATCCGCGGCCGCCTGCGCGAAGCCGCGATCGCAACCTGGGTGATCCTCGTCCTGACGATCTCCGCCACCTGGCTGCTACTCCCCCCGCTCGGCCTCGAGGGGGCAGGCGTCGGCTGGGCGGCCGGCAAGCTCGCCGGCCTCTGCGTGGCCCTGGTCCTGTTGGTACGCGGCAGCGGTTATGCGGCCGGCGGCCGGCGCCGTGCCGCCAGCGCCAGCTCGTAAGCCTCTTCGAACTGCGGCACGACGATGTCGGGACTGAAGTCCGCGGCCCGCCGGCGCGCCGCCTCGCCCATCCGCGCGCGCAGCTCTCCGTCCTCGGCCAGGCGCCGCATCGCCGCGGTCAGCTCGTCGCGGCTGCCGGGCAGGACCAGCAACCCGGTCTCGCTGTCGACGACGACGTCGGTGAGGCCGCCGATCCGCGAGGCGACGATCGGCTTGCCGGCGGCGGCGGTCTCCAGCGCCGCGAGCCCGAAGGTCTCCGGCAAGAGCGAGGGGACAACCGTGAAGAGCGAACGGCGCAGCGCCTCGATCGCCAGTGGGTGCGACATCCGCCCGAGCGGGAAAACCCCTGGCACAGCTTCCAGCTCCTTCAGGTAGCAGCGCCCGATCAGGACCAAGGGCGGCGGGTCCTCGAGCGACCTGTAGGCCTCGACCAGCTGGGCGCCACCCTTGTCGACCGTAACGTCGCCCATGTAGAGGATGAAGGGCTCGGGGGGCAGCGCGTCGAGGGCGGGATCGGCCTCGACCGGCGCTGGCAGTTCGCGGATGAAGTTGGGCACGATGCGGTACGGGTACCCCTCGCCGATGCCACAGCGGTCTCGCACCGCGGTGCTGACCGGGAGGAAGACGTCGACGGCACGGCGCAGGCGCGGCTCGGCGATCCTCGTACCGAGAGCGACGCCGGCTCCCTTGAGGCGCCCGTAGTAGTCGCCGGCGCAGCGCACGCACTTGCCGGTCCGCGGCCCGGTGCAGTCGAGCCCGCGGTTGAGGAAGCGCTTCGTCGCGCAGACGAGGCCGTAATCGTGCATCGAGAGGGCCAGCGCCGGTCCCGAACGGCGGTCGAGCGGCAGGTAGGAGTTGACCAGCCAGTTGTGGGCATGGACGACGTCGGGGCGCTCGCGGCGCAAGAGGCGGCGCAATGCCAGCGTCGTCTCCGGGTCCGGCAGCGGTGGCGCGTGGTGCCTTTCGACGTCGAGCTTCATCGCCGGCACGCGGTGGACGAGGCTGCCGATCGTGTGGACGGTGACCCCGTCCCGTGGCGAATCCGGCTCGCCGGCGGGCTGGCGCAGGGTCGCCACGGAGACCTGATGGCCGCGTCGGCTCAGCTCGAGGCTGAGATCCTCGACCATCCGCTCGACCCCCCCGACGATCGGCGCGTAGGACTGCGCCAGCATTAGGACGCGCATCGCATCGCGATTGATCGTAGCGACCCGGTAGGCGTGGCAGAATCGGGTCGTGCCAAGCGGCCCGGAGCTCCCAGCGCAGGCCAGCGCGCCCTCAATCTCGGTGCTGATCTGCGCCTACACGCTCGATCGCCTCGAGGCGCTCTCGCGCGCGATCGAGTCGGTCCGCGCCCAGGAAACGCCAGCATATGAGCTGGTTCTGGCGATCGACCACTCACCCGAGCTGTTGGCGGAGTGCGAGCGCCGCTGGCCGGACGCCCGCCAGGTCGAGAACCGCGAAGAACAGGGACTCTCGGGCGCCCGCAACAGCGGCGTCGCCGCCTGCAGCGGGGACGTCGTCGCCTTCCTCGACGACGACGCCGTCGCCGCGCCCGACTGGCTGGCGCACCTCTCGCGGGCCTACGAGGACCCGGCGACGCTCGGCGCCGGCGGCGCCGTCCGCCCCGCCTGGGAGGAGGAAAAGCCCGGTTGGTTCCCAGCCGAGTTCGACTGGGTCGTCGGCTGTACCCACTCCGGCATGCCCGCCCAACCGGAAACGGTCCGCAACCTCGTCGGCGCCAACATGTCCTTCCGGCGCGAGACGCTGACCGAGGTCGGCGGCTTTCGTCACGAGCTGGGTCGGGTCGGGACGATCCCGGCCGGTTGCGAGGAGACCGACCTCTGCATCCGCATCGGCCATCGTTGGCCGCAGGGCAAGATCGTCTACGACCCGGCAGCCTGGGTCGACCACCTCGTCCCCCCCGTCCGCGCGGAGCTGAGCTACTTCCTCTCCCGCTGCCGGGGAGAGGGCCGCTCGAAGGCGATCCTGGCCGGCCTGGTTGGCACCGAATCCGGCTTGGAAGCCGAGCGCGCCTACACGACCCGCACCCTGCCGCGCGGGGTGCTGCGCGGCCTCGGCGACGCCGCGCGCGGCGACCGGGGCGGCATCGGGCGGGCGGCCGCGATCGGCACCGGCCTGCTGGCGACCACGCTGGGATACCTCTCGGCGGGAGGCGAGCGACGCAAGCTCGCACGGCGGCGCAAGCGAGCCGAAGCCGCCCCCACCGAAGGCTCGCTCCGAGTGCTGATGGTGACGCCGCGCAGCCCCCTGTCCCAGGGCGGGGTCGAGCGCCACGTGATGGAAGTGAGCCGTCGGATCGCGGCCGAAGGCGCCACCGTCGAGGTGCTCTGTACCGAGCCCGGCGCGCGCGGGGTCGTCGAGGAGGAGCGCGAGGGGGTGCGGATCAGGACGCTCCCGGCCTGGCCGGCGAACAGCGACTGGTGTCTGGCGCCGCGCCTCTGGCGCGAGATGTCGCGCGAGCCCTGGGACGTCGTCCACGTCCAGTCCTACCACACGTTCGTCGCCCCGCTGGCGATGCTGCGGGCGCTCTGGCTGCGCATCCCCTACGTCGTCACCTTCCACGGCGGCGGGCACTCCTCGGAGGCGCGAAACCGCATCCGAGGGCTACAGAGGCGACTGCTGCGTCCGCTGCTGCGCCGGGCGAGCCGCCTCGTCGCGATCGCCCGCTTCGAGATCGGCGAGTACGGCGAGGAGCTGGGGCTGCCGCCGGAGCGCTTCGTCTTCATCCCCAACGGCACCGACCTCGCCTTCTCGGACGCGGCGAGCGGCAACGGCGTCCCCGACGGGCCGCCGGCGATTGCCTCGATCGGGAGGCTCGAGCGCTACAAGGGCCATCACCGCGTGCTCGCGGCCTTTCCCCACCTGCTCTCCCGCGAGCCCGAGGCTCGCCTGCTGATCGTCGGCAAGGGACCGTACGAAGCCGAGCTGCGCCGGCAGGCGGAGGAGCTCGGCCTCGACTCGAACGTCGAGTTCACCAGCACGCCCCCCGACCGGCCCGCGGCGATGGCCGAGCTGCTGCGGCGCATCTCGCTGGTCGTCCTGCTCAGCGACTTCGAGACGCACCCCCTCGTCGCCCTCGAGGCCGCGGCCGCGGGGCGGCGGCTGCTGGTCGCCGACGCCAGCGGCCTCGCCGAGCTGGCCGAGGACGGCCTCGCACGCGCGATACCGCCGCAGGCGAGCCCAGAGGCGGTCGCGGCCGCGATGGCCGAGGAGCTCGACAAGCCACCGCCCACGGCAAGGCCGAAGCTGAGCTCGTGGGACGAGTGCGCCGCCGAGCTGCACGAGCTCTACCGCACGCTCCCCTAGCACCGGGACAAACGTCCAAAGCAATGGCCGGCGACTGAAGCCGTGCGCCGAGGGTCCGATCAGCCCTTGCATGGAATCCGCTCGCTTCACCCTCCCGCGCACCCTCTCCCTCCTCCTGGTCCTGGCAACGGCGCTCTCCCTGCCGGCCACGGTCGCTGCAGCCGGGCACGGCCACCACCGCCACCACCTCGCCCGCGTCCACACGAGGAAGCTCGCGGGAGCTTCGCGAGTGCGAACCAGCATGACCACCGTCTCGCCGTCCAACAGCTCGACCGTCTCAGGGACGATCGGGTGGGAAGTGAAGGTCAATGGCGAAACGCCGACCCGGGTCGACTTCGCGGTCGACGGCGCCTACAAGGGCTCGGACACCTCGGCTCCCTACATGTTCGGCAGCGGCCTCGACACCACGGCCCTCGGCGACGGGTCGCACACCCTCTCCGTGACCGCCTACCTGAAGAAGGCGAAGCTTGCGACCGCCTGGGTGGCAGTGAACGTCGACAACCTTCCCGACCAGACCGAAACGACCCCCCCGGCCGAAGAGCCGGCGCCGACGACCGAAGAACCGGCTCCAGCCCCCGAACCGGCACCGGAACCCGAACCGACCCCCGCACCCGCACCCGCCCCGGCATCCACCTCCCTCTTCTGGGGCGCCTGGATCGGCAACCAGCTGACCGGCAACCAGCCCCCCTGGGACATGAGCGCGGCGGCGAAGTTCGAGGAAATGTCGGGCAAGAAGCTCTCGACCCTCCACTTCTCCGCCCCCTTCGCAAACTGCTCGTCCTCGCCGTGCAGCTTCTACAGGTTCCCGGCAAACGAGATGAACACGATCCGCTCGCACGGCTCGATCCCCTTCTTCAGCTGGGCATCGCAGTCGATCCCGTCACAGAAAGAAGAGCCCAACTTCCAGCTCTCCGACGTGATCGCCGGCACCTACGACTCCTACATCCGCGAATGGGCCACCGCGGCGAAGAACTGGGGGCACCCCTTCTTCCTCCGCTTCAACTGGGAGATGAACGGACGCTGGTTCCCCTGGTCGGAGGGCGTCAACGGAAACAAATCGGGCGAATTCGTCACCGCCTGGCGTCACGTACACGACATCTTCACCGCGGTCGGGGCGACCAACGTGACCTGGGTCTGGTGCCCGAACATCGACCCCGGGAACATCTTCCTCAACCTGGCCAGCCAGTACCCCGGCGACGCCTACGTCGATTGGACCGGGCTTGACGGCTACAACTGGGGCACCAACCCGGCCAAGCCCGATCGCTGGCGCAGCTTCGACGAGCTCTACAAGTCGACCTACGAAAAGATCGTCGGCACGATCGCGCCCTCGAAGCCGCTGATAATCGGCGAGGTCGGCTCGACCGAGTACGGCGGCTCGAAGGCGAGCTGGATCGCCGACATGCTCGCCAAAGTGCCGGCCGCCTACCCGAAGATCCGCGGGGTCCTCTACTTCGAGAAGTACGACAGCAGCATGGACTGGCCGATCGAGACCTCGAGCACGGCGACGAGCGCCTTCGCCAAAGGAATCCAGTCCTCGGCCTACAAGGCCAACCAGTTCGGCTCGCTCGCCAACGGCAAGATCCAGCCCCCCAGCTGATCGCAAGGCGCCTGTCAAGGCAACTAGTACAAACGTCCAGTTGTCTGGACAGGCGCTGAACCGGGCGGGGCGGCCGTCGATGCGTGGGTGTGGCACTCCCCGCCCGCTACCGCCTCTTTCCGCTCCTCGCCGCGCTGGCCGCGCTGCTATTCGCCTGTACTGGACTCGGCACCGGCGTCTCGCAGGCGACGGCCAGCAGGCACCTCGGCCTGGCCAAGGCCCGTAGCCTCGGCAAGGGCGACGGTTGCAGCCGTCGTGCCCTCCGCGCGCACGGGCAGCGGGCGAAGGCGCGCCGGCGCCTGGCACGGCGGCGGCGAATCTGCCGGCGTCGCCTCGCGAAGGCCTCGCGCGGAGCGGAGCAGCCCATCTACTGGGGCGCGACGATCGGCGACCAGATCACCGGCACGCAGGCGCCGTGGGACATGAACGCCGTCTCGAGATTCGAAGAGCTCGGCGGCAAGAGCCTCTCCCTGGTCAACTTCTTCGCGCCGTTTGCCAACTGCTCCACCTCCCCCTGCTCCTTCTACCGCTTCCCGACCTCGGCGATCGAGGCGATCCGCAGGCACGGCGCGATCCCGGTCTTCAGCTGGAGCTCGCAATCGATCCCCTCCAGCAAAGAAGAGCCCGACTTCCAGCTCTCCGACGTGATCGCCGGCACCTACGACTCCTACATCCGCGAATGGGCCGAAGACGCGCGCGACTGGGGGCATCCCTTCTTCCTCCGCTTCAACTGGGAGATGAACGGCAACTGGTTCCCCTGGGCCGAGGGCGTCAACGGCAACCAGGCTGGCGAGTACGTCGCCGCCTGGCGCCATGTGCACGACATCTTCACCGCGGTCGGCGCGACCAACGCGACCTGGGTCTGGTGCCCGAACATCGACCCGGGCGGCAAATTCACCAGCCTCGCCTCGCTCTACCCGGGCAACGAATACGTCGACTGGACCGGGCTCGACGGCTACAACTGGGGTCCGAAAAAGGGCGGCTGGACCGGCTTCGACCACCTCTACCGCAGCACCTACGCGGCGATCGCCGAAACGGTCGCTCCGAGCAAGCCGCTGATGATCGGCGAGATGGGCTCGACCGAGAACGGCGGCTCGAAGGCGGCCTGGATCGGGGAAGCGCTCGCCACGATCCCAAGCGAATACCCGCAGGTGCGCGGCGTCCTCTGGTTCGACAAGTTCGACGACGGCATGGACTGGCCGATCGAGACCTCGAGCGAGTCGGCCGACGCCTTCGCCAGCGGGATCCAGAACCCGGCCTATCGGGGCAACTCCTACGAAGACCTGAGCACCAGCCCGATCCCGCCTCCCAGCTGATCGTAAACACAGCGGAACTCCACTTCCCTACACTCTTTGGTTCGGCTCGACACGGCCTGGGTAGCCAAGAGTCAGGATGGAACAGGGAAGTTGAGAGGCATGCACGTGAGGAGACTGGGGAAACTGGCGGTTGTGCTCGCTGGACTCGTGCTGCTCGCGGTGGCGGTCCCCTTCCTGGCCGGCGCGATGCACATCGGCCTGGGCACCCATCGAAAGCCCCCGAAGCACCACATCAAGATCAGCGAAGGCAGCCCCGCCCCGGAAGGCAACTCCGCTCCGCTCGAGTACGGCGACGAAATCAGCCCCGAATCGACGCAGGAAGGGCTGAGCGAACTGGAACCGGTCGCCGAACCCGAAGTCGCCCCGGTGGAAGAAGTCCCGACCGAAGCTCCCGCGCCGGAACCGGAACCCGCGCCCACCCCCGAACCGGAACCGGAACCTGCGCCTGAACCTGAACCCGATCCCGAACCGGCGCCTGAACCCGATCCCGATCCCGAACCGGCGCCTGAACCTGAACCCGCGCCGGAACCGGCGCCTGAACCCGAACCCGATCCCGAACCGGCGCCTGAACCTGAACCCGCGCCTGAACCTGAACCCGCGCCTGAACCTGAACCCGCGCCGGAACCCGAGCCGGAACCCGAGCCGGAACCGACGCCCGCCCCGGCGACCCCCGCCGTCTACTGGGGCGCCTGGATCGGCGACCAGCTCACCGGCGGGCAGGCGCCTTGGGACATGGGGGCGGTCAGCGCCTTCGAACAGATGACCGGCAAGTCGCTATCGCTGCTCCAGTTCGCCTCGCCCTTCGCCAACTGCGCCTCGACCTGCTCCTTCTACGGCTTCCCCGCGGGGCCGATGCAGAACATTCGCGACCACGGCTCGATCCCGGTGCTGGGCTGGGCCTCGCAGTCGATCCCGTCGAGCAAGGAAGAGCCTGATTTCCAGCTCTCCGACGTTCTCTCCGGTCGCTACGACTCCTACATCCGCGGCTTCGCCGAAGACGCGCGCGACTGGGGTCACCCCTTCTTCCTCCGCTTCAACTGGGAGATGAACGGGCGCTGGTTCCCCTGGTCCGAGGGCGTCAACGGCAACCAGCCGGGCGAGTACGTCGCCGCCTGGCGCCACGTGCACGACATCTTCGCCGCGGTCGGGACGACCAACGCGTCCTGGGTCTGGTGTCCGAACATCGACCCCGACAACATCTTCCTCGACCTCGCTGGGCAGTACCCCGGCGACGCCTATGTCGACTGGACCTGCCTCGACGGCTACAACTGGGGCACCAACCCGGTCAAGCCCGATCGCTGGCGTAGCTTCGGCCAGCTCTATCGCTCGACCTACAACGAGATCGTCGACACGATCGCGCCCTCCAAGCCGATGATGATCGGCGAGATTGCCTCGACCGAGTTCGGCGGCTCGAAGGCGGCCTGGATAGCCAACACCCTGGCGGTTGTCCCGGCCGAATACCCGAAGATTCGCGGCCTGCTCTGGTTCGAGAAGCTCGACAGCGGCATGGACTGGCCGATCGAGACCTCGAGCAGCTCGGTGGAAGCGTTTGCGCAAGGCATCCAGGCCCAGGCCTTCCGCAGCGCCGAATACGGCGGCCTGAAAAACGCAACCCCGATCCCACCGCCGAGCTGATCGCGGACCCGGGGTAGCGGGTCCCTACACTCTTTCAGCTCCACTCTCGCATGGGGCTCGGCAACCTGAGAAACAAGCGGCCACGCGCCGCAGGCGCTCGCATGGCCTGCGCGATGGCGCTCGTACTGGCGCTCGCGGCGGCGCTCGCGGCTCCACCGGCAGGCGGTGCGCCCACCGCCGCGGTCAGCCGCGCTCACCGGGTGGGACACAAGCACCGCAGCCAGCCGCCGGCCTACTGGGGAGCCTGGATCGGCAAGCAGCTGACTGGCGAAGAGCCGCCCTGGGACATGCGCCCCGTCGCCCAGCTCGAATCGATCCTCGGCAAGGGGATGTCGCTGATCGGCCTCGGCTCGACCTTCGCCGACTGCAGCCCGGCCCCCTGTCGCTACTACGAGTTCCCGACGAAAGAGATGGAAAAGGTCCGCGCCTACGGCGCGATCCCTTTCTTCAACTGGTCCTCGCAGGAAAGCGCGGTCAACCCCTCGCTGACCACGTCGATGCCCGACTTTCAGCTCTCCGACGTTCTCTCCGGCCGCTACGACCCCTACATCCGCCGCTTCACCATCGACGCGCGCAACTGGGGTCATCCGTTCTTCCTGCGCTTCGACTGGGAGATGAACGGCAACTGGTTCCCCTGGGCCGAGGGGGTCAACGGCAACAACGGCGGCGAATACGTGGCGGTCTGGCGCCACGTGCACGACATCTTCACCTCCTTTGGGGCGACCAACGCCGCTTGGGTCTGGTGCCCCTACGCGGAGTTCAAACGCAGGTTCGCCTCGCTCGCGCCGCTCTACCCGGGCAGCCAGTACGTCGACTGGACCTGCATGGACGGCTTCAACTGGGGCAGCAACCCCACCAATCCACACAAGTGGCGAACCTTCGACTCGATTTTCTCCTCGACCTACCGCCGCCTGGTCAAGCGCATCGCACCCGACAAGCCGATCGTCCTCGCCGAGATGGCCTCCACCGGCGCTCCCCGGGCGAAGGCGAGATGGATCAACGACATGTTCAAGCAACTCGCTCGCCGCTACCGCAGGGTGCGGGGACTGGTCTGGTACGACCAGATCGACCGCGGCATCGACTGGCCACTGGAGAGCTCCCCCGAGGCCAGCGGCGCCTTTGCACGGGGGATCGCAAATCCCGCCTTCCGGGCCAACGTCGAGGGCGCGGCCAGCGGTCCGCTGTTGCCGCCGAGCTGAACCTTCTAAGCGGGCGAGCCGAAGCAACCCTTAACTACACGGGTTTATAGGCCGAGAAGCAAATAGACAAAACAGTGATGACCGATAAAGCAAAGCTCAAGCAGGGGCTGAGGCCTGCCGCGGCAGTCTGCCTCGCGCTGGTCGCCTGCCTCGCCCTGCCTACCGTCGCCTCCGCGAAGGGGGCGCCGAAGGCGCCGCCAGCGCCGCTCTACTGGGGCGCGCAGGTGGGACCGCAGTTCACCGGCGAAGCGGCCCCCTGGGACATGCAGGCGCTCTTCGACTTCGAACAGCTCGCGCAGCGCAAGGTCTCGTTGTCCGCATTCAACTCGCCGTTCGTGGAATGCAAGAACAAGCACTGCGATTTCATCAACTTCCCGCTGACGCCGCTCAACAGCGTCCGCGCCCACGGCTCGATCCCCTTCTTCAGCTGGAGTTCGGCGGCGACGCCGTTCGAGGCGAACCAGCGGCCCTACCGGCTCTCCCGGGTGATCGACGGCAGCTTCGACCCCTTCCTTCGCCAGTTCGCCGAAGCGGCGAAGAAATGGGGGCATCCGTTCTTCCTCCGCTTCGACTGGGAGATGAACGGCTTCTGGTTCCCCTGGTCGGAAGGGGTCAACGGCAACAAGCCGGGCAAATTCGTCAAGGCCTGGCGCCACGTGCACGACATCTTCACCTCGGTCGGGGCTACCAACGTGAGCTGGGTCTGGTGCCCCAACGTCGACTTCACCCGCAAGCTGATCCCCCTCAAGAGGGTGTACCCGGGCGACGCCTACGTCGACTGGACCTGCCTCGACGGCTTCAACTGGGGCAAGCGCCGCGACTCGGCCGGCTGGCAGAACTTCAACCAGGTCTACCACGAAACCTACAAGCGGGTGCTGCGCATCGCCCCATCCAAGCCGATGATCATCGGTGAGATCGCCTCGAACGAGATCGGCGGCAACAAGGCGGCCTGGATCCGCCACCTGCTGAAGATCGTGCCCAACAAGTACCGCAGGGTGCGCGGCATGGTCTGGTACGACGTCAAGGACCGCAATACACACTGGCCGATCGAGAGCTCCCTCGCGGCCGCCAAGGCCTTCGCCAAGGGAATCCAGCGCGACGTCTACCTGCAGAACGAATTCGCCGGGCTGAGCGTCAAAGGCCCGATCCCGCCGCCTTCCTGGCCCTAGACAAGCTGAGCAGCGCTCAAATCGGTCAGAATGCGCTTCGTGGTCGGGAGAGCACTGGGGACAGGGGTGCTGGCGCTGTTGCTGCTTGCGGCGGGCACGGCGATGGCCGCGACGCCGGAAGGACCGCGACTGGCGGCCGTAAGGATTACCGGCACGGAGCGCCAGTTCAGGATCGAGCTGGTCACCGTCGGTCCAAGCGGTGGCCATCCGCTGCGCCTGGCGGGAGGCGGGAGGCGGTCGCGACCGTGGCCTTCCTACTTCTTCTCATCTCTCTCGTGGTCGCCCGACGGAGAGAGGATCGCGTTCAGCGGGATCGTCGGCGTCCACCGTGGGGACAACCACGAGCTGCGCCTGAAGCTCTTCACCGTGCGCGCCGACGGCAGCGGCCTCCATGCGATCCGGGGCACGCGCGGGGCATCGAACCCGGTCTACTCGCCGGACGGGCACACGATCGCCTTCACCCGTTCGATCGACCGCGACGAGCCGACCACCGTCGGCGGGAAGCGGAGAAGGTACGGCTTCAGCGGCGCCAGCATCTGGACCGTCGACCTCCTGACCGGCGCGCAGCGCCAGCTGACGCCGTGGCAGGACGGGCTCTTCTACATCGCCTCCTCGTTCTCGCCCGACGGCTCGACGCTGCTGGCGACGCATGAAGACCACCGCCTGCTCTACGAATCCGAGCCGGTGGCGCTGCAGCTCGACGGCGGCGGATCGAGGCGCCTGCTCGAAGATGGCTCGTCGCCGGTGTACTCGCCGGACGGCTCCGAGATCGTGTTGATTCGTCCTACGGTGGAATACCTCGATTCAGAAGAAAGACCGGGCAGCGATCTCTTCGTCATCGACGCCGACGGCACCGGCGTTCGCCGGCTCACCCACACGCCCCACCTCTTCGAGTCCACGCCCAGCTGGGATCCGTCCGGCGAGCGCCTGGCCTACGAACGGTTCGGAATCATCGGCGAGGGGATCGGGAGCTTCGGGCCGATGCAGGTCAACGCCGATGGCACCTGCGCATCCAAGATGTTCTCGGCACCCCGCGCCATTTTCTTTGCGCCCGCCTGGCAACCCGGTCCTGGTCGCGAGGCGGGGAGGATCGAATGCTAGCCAGGCGATCGGAGTGCGCCGCGTGATCCGACGTGGGCTGGGGATGGGAGCGCTGGCGCTGTTGCTGCTGGCAGTGAGCGTGGCGGACGCCGCGACGCCGGCAGGCCCCCGCCTTGCGATGATCAAGCACAACTGGAGGCCGAGCCGGACCACGCTGATCACGGTCGGCCCCCACGGCGGTACGCCCGTGCGGCTTGCCAGCGGAGAAGGAGAAGGCCCGGACTGGGGCTTCCTCTCGCCCTCGTGGCGCCCGGACGGAACAGAGATCGCCTACACCGGCTCCTTTTCGATCTTCTTGGCGAGGGCCAACGGGAGCGGGGCGCGCCGGCTCAACATCGCCGACGCCGAAATACCCATCTTCGCGCCCGACGGTCGCACGATCGCCTTCGCGCGCATTGGCTGGCAGGAAGCTGCGATCTGGACCATCGACCTGGCCAGCGGGGTGCAGCGACAGTGGACGCCGTATCGGCAGGGGCTCGAATACGTCGCCTCCTCGTTCTCGCCCGACGGCTCGACGCTGCTGGCGACCCGCTTCGACAGCCATCGCACCGGCCATGGGGAACCGGTGGCGCTGCACCTGGACACCGGGCGTATCACCCGCCTCCTCAACGGGGGCTTCAAACCGGTCTACTCACCCGATGGTTCGAAGGTCGCCCTCTTCCGCAACGTCGGGCGTCGGCGAACCAGCGACCTCTTCGTCCTCGACGTCGCCAGCGGCGCCCTGCGCCGGCTGACCCGCACTCCGCACAAGGACGAGCGTTCAGCCAGCTGGGATCCGTCTGGCGAGCGAATCGCCTTCGTCCGCTTCCGCCACGCCAATTTCGAATGGGCCAACTCGATCGCCCAGATCAACGCGGACGGCACCTGCGATACCGAGGTCATCTCGCGCAAGAGAACCTGGTATTACGGGCCCGCCTGGCAGCCCGGCCCCGGCCGCGAGGCCGGACGGATCGACTGCTAGGCGTCAGCCGAGCCGACGCTCGAGATCCGCCAGCTGCTCGTGCAGCTCGTCCGGCAGGTGGTCACCGAAGCGGGCAAAGTGCTGGTGCATCGCCGGCAGCTCGAGCTTCCACTCGGCCAGGTCGACGGCGAGCAGCTCGGCGACCTCGTCGTCTGAGGTCTCCAGGCCATCGGTGTTGAGCGCCCCGGGGGCGGGCACCATGCCGACCGGCGTCTCTTCCGCCTCCGCGGTTCCCTCGCAGCGGCGGAAGACCCACTCGAGCACGCGGCTGTTCTCGCCGAAGCCGGGCCAGAGGAAGTTGCCCTCCTCGTCTTTGCGGAACCAGTTGACGTAGAAGACGCGCGGCATCTTGGCGCCCTCGGTCGCGCCGACCTTCAGCCAGTGGCCGAAGTAGTCCCCCATGTGGTATCCGCAGAAGGGCAGCATCGCCATCGGGTCGTGGCGCAACTTGCCGACCTCGCCAGCGGCGGCGGCGGTCGTCTCCGAGGACATGATCGAGCCGAGGAAGACGCCGTGCTCCCAGCCGAAGGCTTCGCGCACGAGCGGCACGACCTTAGAGCGGCGCCCGCCGAAGAGGAAGGCGTCGATCGGCACGCCGGCCGGGTCCTCCCACTCGGGGGCGATCGCCGGGCAGGCGCTCGCCGGCGTCGTGAAGCGGGCGTTGGGGTGGGCCGAGGGCTTGTCAGAGTCCGGCGTCCAGTCCTCGCCGTGCCAGTCGACCAGGTGTGCCGGCGGCTCCTTCGTCATCCCCTCCCACCAGACGTCGCCGTCGTCGGTTTTGGCGCAGTTGGTGAAGATCGAGTCGCGGGCGACGGTCTTCATCGCGTTCGGGTTGGTTTTCTCGCCGGTGCCCGGCGCGACGCCGAAGAAGCCGGCCTCGGGGTTGATCGCGTAGAGGCGGCCGTCGTCGCCGAATTTCATCCAGGCGATGTCGTCGCCGATCGTCTCGACCTTCCAGCCGGGCAGCGTCGGGATCAGCATCGCCAGGTTGGTCTTGCCGCAAGCCGAGGGGAAGGCGCCGCCGATGTACTTGACCTCGCCCTCGGGCGAGGTCAGCTTGAGGATCAGCATGTGCTCGGCGAGCCAGCCCTCGTCGCGGGCCATCGCCGAGGCGATCCGCAGCGCGAAGCACTTCTTGCCGAGCAGCGCGTTGCCGCCGTAGCCCGAGCCGTAGGACCAGATCTCGCGCGTCTCGGGAAAGTGGACGATCCACTTGTTCTCGGCGTCGCAGGGCCAGGGCACGTCTTCGGAGGCGTCCTCGATCGGCATCCCGACCGAGTGCAGGCAGGGGACGAACTCGCCGTCGGTGCCGAGCACGTCGAGGGCGCCCTTGCCCATCCGGGTCATGATCCGCATCGAGACCGCGACGTAGGCGGAGTCGGTCAGCTGCACGCCGACGTGGGCGATCGGCGAGCCCAGCGGGCCCATCGAGAAGGGCACCACGTACATCGTGCGACCGCGCATGCAACCCTCGAAGAGGCCGGTCAGCATCTCGCGCATCTCGGCCGGGGCGCGCCAGTTGTTGGTCGGCCCGGCGTCGGCCTCGTCCTCCGAGCAGATGAAGGTTCGGTCCTCGACCCGGGCGACATCGCCGGGGTCGGAGAGGGCGAGGTAGGAGTTGGGACGCTTGGCGTCGGAGAGGCGCTCGAAGGTGCCGGCATCGATCAGCACCTGGGCGAGGCGGTCGTACTCCTCGGCCGAGCCGTCGCACCAGTGGACGGCGTCGGGTTCGGTCAAATCGGCGATCTCCCCAACCCAGTCGAGGAGCTTTGCGTGCGTGGTCGGCGCTTCGGCCGCGATCATTTGGCTCATCCGCGGGACTCTATTCATTGGACCCGGACCCTTCATTGGACCCGGACCCGCTCGAGCCGGTCAGGCTGATCACGCTCAGGTCGGCGTCGCTGTTGCGGATCTTCAGCGTCGCCGTCTGCGTTTCCCCGCTTGCCAGGTGGATCGTGCAGCTGAACGTCGTCCCCGCCTTGACCTCGACGTCGGAGGGGCAGTCGACCGATTTGACCTTTTCGCCCAGCGATCTGGAGATGCTCGCCTGCAGCTGTTCCTCGGTCTTCGTGCCGTCGATCACGGTTTCGCCGCAGCCGGTGACGACGCTCACGAGAGCAACCAGCGCCAAGACGCCGAGGGACCCGTAGAACCGCTTCACCCGAGGGAGTATTTCAGGCGCATCTCGGGCGGGTGGCGTGGGGGGAGGGGGGTCGAGGACGGACCGTGGCCCGCCCGCAGCGCCCCCCTCCTCCCACGACAGGACCCGCCCGCCATCACCGTTGGATAGGGTTCCGCGCCGCTATGAGGTTCTTCGAGTTCGAGGCGCGAAAGATCATTGAGATGGCGGGAATTCCCGTCACCAAGTACGGCTTCTGTACGAGCTCGGATGAGGCGCGCAAGGTTGCTGAAGACATCGGCGGTCCCGTCGTGATCAAGAGCCAGGTCCTGACCGGCGGGCGAATGAAGGCCGGCGGGGTCAAGTTCGCCGACACGCCGGAGGAGGCCGCCGCGCACGCCGAGGCGATCCTCGAGCTGGAGATCAACGGGCACATGCCGCGCGGCGTGCTCGTCGACCCGAAGGCCGAGGTCAAGCAGGAGTACTACGCCGGGGTCGTCTGGGACGGCACCGCGAAGCGACCGCTGATGCTGTTCTCCGACATGGGCGGCATCGACATCGAGGAGGTCGCCGAGACCCATCCCGACCACGTCGGCCGCGGCCACGTCTCCAACCTCCTCCCCGTCTCCGACTTCGAGGCCAAGCAGGTCGTCGCCGCCACCGGCGTCACCGGCTCGCAGCTCAACCGGGCGACGCCGATCCTCGCCCGCCTCGCCCGCCTCTTCCGCGAGAACGACATGACCCTGGCCGAGATCAACCCGCTCGCCGAGCTCGCCGACGGCAGCTTCGTCGCCCTCGACGCCCACATGGAGATGGAGAACGAGGCGGTCGGCCGTCAGAAGGGCCTGCTGCGCAAGCGGCTCGAGATCGCCGAGGACGACACCCGTGAGACCTACGAGCCCTCCGACTTTGAGCGCAACGTCGCCGCGATCGACGCCGCCGACCACCGCGGCGTGATCCAGGGCAAGGACCACGGCTTCTCCGGCAATCTCGGCCTCGTGATCGGCGCCGGCGGCGGCTCGCTGACCCTGACCGACGCCGTCCGCAGTCAGGGCGGCAAGCCCGCCAACTACTCCGAGATCGGCGGCAACCCCTCGGTCGCCAAGGCCTGCGGCCTGGCCAAGGAGGTCTTGGAAAAGGACGGCGTCGAGAAGATCGCCGTGATGATGTCAATCGTCTCCAACACCCGCGTCGACATCGTCGCCCGCGGCGTGATCAAGGCCTGCCTCGAGCTCGGCAAGGACCCGGGTGAGACGATCGCGATCTTCCGCATCCCCGGCGCCTGGGAGGACGAGGGCTTCAAGATCCTCGAGCGCTACGGCGTCGAGTACTGCGACCGCTCGGTCTCGATGTGGGAGGCGGCGGGACGCGCCGTCGCCAAGATCCAGGGAGCGCCAGCATGACTGGCTACTTTTGCGCTTATATGACGCATAACTCGCCAGGGAGGACCCGATGAGCATCCTGCTCTCCAAGGACACGACCTTCATCGTCCAGGGAATCACCGGGCGCGAGGCCGTCAACCTGACCCGCGAGTGTCTCGACTACGGCTCCAAGGTCGTCGGCGGCGTCACCCCCGGCCGCAAGGGCCGCGAGGTGCACGGCGTGCCGGTCTTCGACACCGTCGCCCAGGCGGTCGAGCACCACGGCGGGCCGATCGACGGCTCGGTCGTCACCGTCCCCCCCGCCTTCACCAAGGACGCCGTCCTCGAGGCGATCGAGAACGGGATCAAGCTGATCGTCATCGTCACCGAGCGCATCCCGCGCGGCGACGTCGCCCAGATGGTGGAGCTCGCCGAGATGCGCGGCGCCCGCATCATCGGCCCCAACTGCCTCGGCCTGATCGTCCCCGAGGTCTGCAAGATGGGCGGCATCGGCGGCCCCGCCAAGGACGCGGCCAAGGCCTACGCCCCCGGCCCGGTCGGCGTGATGAGCCGCTCGGGCGGGATGACGACCGAGATCTCCTCCTCGCTGACCCAGGCCGGCCTCGGCGTCTCCACCGCCGTCTCGATCGGCGGCGACGCGATCATCGGCTCGACCTACGCCGAGCTGATGCCCTACTTCGAGGCCGACGAGCAGACGCAGGCGATCGTGATCTACACCGAGCCCGGCGGTCGCATGGAGGCGCAGCTCGCCGAATGGGTCAAGGACAACGACTCGCGCCTGCCGATCGTCGCCTTCATGGCGGGCAAGTTCATGGACGACGAGGAGATGAAGGGGATGAGCTTCGGCCACGCGGGCACGATCGTCGAGGGCAAGGAGGACACCGCGACAGAGAAGATCGCGCGCCTCGAAGCAGCCGGCATCCGCGTCGTCGAGCGGATCGACCAGATCCCCGACGCGGTCAAGCAGAAGCTGGGGGTCACAGCATGAGCGAGACGCTGAGCATGGTCTTCATCGACGTCGAGGTCGACGACTCGGTCGCCGGCGACGCAGAGCTCGCCGCCAAACTCGAGGAAGTCTGCCCCGTCGACATCTTCGAGGCGACGGACTCGGGCGTGAAGGTCGTCGTAGCCAACCTCGACGAGTGCGTGCTCTGCAACCTCTGCGTCGACGCCGCCCCCGAGGGCAGCGTCCGCGTCGTCAAGCTGTACGAGTAGCGCTAGCGGCGTCAGGAGCGGCGTTAACAGCGTCGATCGCAGCCTGTGCGTCTCGCCGCAAGCGCTCCGGAAGGACGACCATCTCGCGCAGGGCGTCGAACACCGCGCGGTCGCCCTCGATCTCCACTTCCGTGGCGTACTCCTCGCCGATCGCAATCGACGCGGCGATCGCCCGCGGCGGTCCGGAGAGCGTCAGGTCGGCCTCGCTCGTCGTTCCCCGCGTTGCGATCGCTTTTCCGCCCGCGATGTCCAATCGACACGAATGGCCTTCCGAGTGGAGCTGCACCGTGACCTCGGCGTCGGATGGGGGCTGCAGGAGGACGCGCAGCGAGTTGGGCAGCCAGGACGGTTCCAACTCGGCCGTAGCGTCCGTCTCATAGAAGTTGAGTCCCCAGCGCCCTAGCTCGACCAGGATCGGGTCAAGCTCGCGCCCAAGGTCGGTCAGCTCGTAGACGATCCCCGATGCGGGCGGTTCCAGCTCGCGCCGGTGGATGATCCCGTCGCCCTCGAGGTCGCGCAGGCGCTTGGTCAGCACGTCGGTCGGCGGCCCGCCCACAGAGCGCAGCAGGTCGGAGAAGCGCAGCGGGCCGAGCAGCAGCTCGCGCACGATGAGCAGCGACCAGCGCTCGCCGATCCGATCGAGAGCGTCGGCGACGCTGCACATCTGGCCGTATTCCCGACGCGTCACAAGAGGATCTTACCATTAGATTTGTTTTTCAAAGCAGCTCCTTTGAAGTTTGGTAGGGTCGCACCGTGACCCACATCGCCAACATCACGTGGAAACACCCAAAGCTCGTACTCGTTGCGGTCAGCATCTTCGCGCTGCTTGCCGTCGCGGTCGGCCATGACGTCGAGCGCCACCTAAAGGCGGCGGGCTTTACAGACCCTAGCTCGGAGAGCGAGCGGGCAACACGACTCCTGCGCGAGTCACTCGGCTACGACCCCAACCCGGCGATCGTCCTCGTCGTCCGCGCCCCCGGCGGCGGCCCGCTCGACCTGACCGATCCGGCGATGCGGCGCGACGTCAACCGGCTCGCCGCCGACATGTCGAAGGTCGAGTACGTCGGTCATGTCGTCAACCCGCTGCGCGAACCGCAGGCGGCCGAGCTGATCGCCGAGGACGGCCAGTCGCTGGTTCTGGCGGGCGATCTCTCCACCAACGACGTCGAGGATGCCGGTGGCATCGCCGCCGAGCGGGTCAAGAAACTCGCCGACGCAAGCCCGCTCGACGTCGCCGAGGGGGGCTTCGCCCAAGGCTTCAACGAGACCAACGACCAGACGCGCCGGGACCTGACCACGGCCGAGCTGATCGCTTTCCCCGTCCTCGCGCTCTTCCTCCTCCTCGTCTTCCGCGGCGTCGTCGCGGCCTCGATCCCGCTGTTGATCGGCGGCGTCTCGATCGTCGGCACGCTTTTCGCCCTGCGCTTGATGTCGACCTTCGTCGACACCTCCGTCTTTGCGCTCAACATCGCCACCGGACTGAGCCTCGGCCTGGCCGTCGACTACGCGCTGCTGATGGTCTCGCGATATCGCGAGGAGCTCGAGCGCGACGGGGCGACGCAGGAGGCGCACCGGCGCACAGTGCTGACCGCCGGGCGCACCGCGGTCTTCTCCGGGATGACGGTCGCAGCGGCGATGGCGGCGCTGATCTTCATGCCGCAGCGCTTCCTCTACTCGATGGCGGTGGCAGGCGCCTCGGTCGCCGTCCTCTCCTCGCTGATCGCGATCCTCGTCGTCCCCTCGCTGCTCGCCCTCCTGGGGACGCGCATCGACGCCCTCTCGATCCGCCGCAGACACGCCGTATCCGACACCTCCGACGGCTGGTACCGGCTGGCTCGCGGAGTGATGCGCCGGCCGGTCGCCGTCGCCGTCACCAGCTCGGCGCTGCTGCTCGCCGCCGCCGCGCCTCTGCTCTGGACGACACTGACCGGGCCGAGCGCCGAAGCGGTACCGCCGGGCCAACCGTCCTACGACGCCTACCGCTACCTGGAAGCGCACTACCCGCGCGACGTCACCGAAGCGGTCACGGTCGCGGTCGACGGGGAAGCGAGCAGCGCCCAGCTCGCCGCCTTCCACAGGCGCGTGGAGGCACTCGGCGACATCACCCGCGGCGCTCCCTTCGTCCGCACGCCCGGCGCCCTCGCCTACGCCAACTTCGCCCCCTCGCAGCCGGCGCTGTCGAGCGCCTCGCAGGACGCCGTCGACGAAATCCGCAGCCTCGGGCCACCCGGCGCCGCGACCGTGCTCGTCTCCGGCAACACGGCCCGCTTCGTCGACCAGAAGCAGAGCCTGCTCGAACACGCGCCGCTGGTGGTGGCGATCATCGCCCTGACCACGGTCCTCGTCCTCTTCCTGCTCACCGGCTCGCTGCTGCTGCCGCTGAAGACGCTGGTGATGAACTCGCTGACGCTCGGCGCCACGCTCGGCATCCTCGTCCTCGCCTTCCAGGCTGGCTGGCACGACGGTCCGCTCGGCTACACCGGCCCCGCGGCGATCGAGGTGACCAGCCTCGTCTTCCTCTTCGCCGTCATCTTCGGCCTGGCGACCGACTACGCGGTGCTGGTGATGGCGCGAATCAAGGAACGCCACGACCTCGGCGACTCCAACGAGGAGGCGGTCGCGGTCGGCATCGGCCGCACGGGCCGGGTGATCACCGCCGCCGCTGTGGCGATTGCCCTCGTCTTCCTCGCCTTCGGCGTCAGCAGCGTCTTCTTCGTCAAGCAAATCGCGATCGGGATGGCCTTCGGCGTGATGATCGACGCCACCATCGTCCGCGCCCTCCTCGTCCCGTCCCTGATGCGCTTGTTCGGCGACTGGAATTGGTGGGCACCCGCTCCGCTCCGCCGCCTATACATCCGCTTCGGCTTCTCGGAGACCTGAAAAGCTCGGCTCTCTCAGGACCTGTGGCGCTCGCTACTGCGCCGACGGTCACGGGGTGCCTCCCGAACTGGCGGATACTCAAAAAGACGGCCTAATTAGGTCGTCTTTTGTCAGGGCGGGAGGCACCCCGTGACCGGCGAGCGGCGCTCTGTGCGAGGCGTCACGGTGGAGCTCCATGACCTTGACACGGATCGGTGACTAGCTAACGTTTACATCGATCCCTGTCACGAAAGGTTTAGCTCTTTGATCCATAAACCACGTCGGGTCGCCATAGTCGGCGGCAACCGGATTCCATTCGCACGCTCGAATTCCGTCTATTCGCGTGCTTCCAACCAGGACATGCTCACGACTGCTCTCGATGGGCTCGTCAGCCGTTTTGGGCTCGAGGGCGAGCGGCTCGGCGAGGTCGCCGGCGGCGCCGTGCTCAAGCACTCGCGCGACCGCGACCTGACCCGGGAGAGCGTGCTCGGCACTCGCCTCGCCCCCGAGACGTCCGCCTACGACGTCCAGCAGGCCTGCGGCGGCGGCCTGGAGACGACGATCCTCGTCGCCAACAAGATCGCCCTCGGGCAAATCGACGCCGGCATCGCCTGCGGCGCCGACACGACCTCCGACGCACCGATCGGCCTCAACGAGGACCTGCGCCAGATCCTGCTCGACGCCAATCGCGAGAAGTCGAACCTCGGCCGCGCCCGCCAGCTGACCCGGGTCCGGCCCGGTCAGCTGGTCCCCTCGATCCCCCGCAACGAGGAGCCGCGCACGGGCCTCTCGATGGGCGAGCACTGCGCGATCATGGCTGCCGAGTGGGAGGTGGGACGCGAGGATCAGGACGAGCTCGCGGTCCAGAGTCACCACAACCTCGCCGCCGCCTACGAGCGCGGCTTCATGGACGACCTGGTCACCCCCTACCTCGGGCTCGAGCGCGACCAGAACCTGCGGCCCGACTCCTCGCCGGAGAAGCTGGCCAAACTCGGTCCTGTCTTCGGCGGCGAGGACGGCACGATGACCGCCGCCAACTCGACGCCACTCAGCGACGGCGCCTCGGCGGTGCTGCTCGCCAGCGAGGAGTGGGCGCGCGAGCGCGACCTGCCGATCCTCGCCTACTTCGCCGACGGGGAGACGGCAGCGATCGACCACGTTCACAAGCGCGAGGGGTTGCTGATGGCGCCCGCCTACGCGATGCCCCGCATGCTCGATCGCGCCGGGCTCACCCTGCAGGACTTCGACCTCTACGAGATCCACGAGGCCTTCGCCGCCCAGGTCCTCTGCACGCTGCGCGCCTGGGAAGACGAGCGGTTCTGCCGCGACCGGCTCGGGCGCGAGCAGCCACTGGGCGAGATCGACCGCGGGAAGCTCAACCTCAACGGCGGCTCACTCGCAGCCGGGCACCCCTTTGCCGCCACCGGCGGCCGGATCGTCGCCGGCCTCGCCAAGGAGCTGCACGAGCGCGGCTCGGGCCGCGGCGCGATCAGCATCTGCGCCGCCGGAGGCCAGGGCGTCGTCGCGATGCTCGAAGGGCCGGGGGACGCACGATGAGCGACCTCTACTCGCAGATCGTCAACTCTCCCCCGGGCCGGCTGATCGCCTCCCGCGTCGGGCTTCCCCAGCCAGTGAAGCTGGAGCGCTACGAGGCGGGCGCGCCGGTGGTCTCCGGCGCCGTGCTCTTCGGCGCTGCGCCCCGCGGCCGCCTCGGCAAGTCGGTCGAGCGCCTGCTTGGCGCGCTCGACGCCAACCGACCCGATACCGCCGACAGTCGGGTCAAGACGCTCGTCTTCGACGCGACCGGCATCGCCGACTCGACCGAGCTGGTCGAGCTGCAGCGCTTCTTCTATCCCAATGTCAAGCGCGTCGAGGCGTCCGGACGCATCGTCGTCCTCGGCACGCCACCGGCGGGACTACCGACCCGTGCTGCGACCGCGCAGCGGGCGCTCGAGGGCTTCACCCGCTCGCTCGGCAAGGAGGTCGGCCGCGGCATCGCCGTGCAGCTCGTCTACGTCGCCGAGGGAGGCGAGGACCAGCTCGACTCGACGCTGCGCTTCCTCCTCTCTCCCCGCTCCGCCTACGTCTCCGGGCAGGTCGTGACCGTCGGCGAGCCCGTGGCTTCCACGGGCGAAATCGACTGGGAGCGCCCGCTCGACGACAAGATCGCCCTCGTAACCGGCGCCTCGCGGGGAATTGGCGAAGCGATCGCCACGACCCTGCGCCGCGACGGTGCGAAGCTCGTCCTGCTCGACGTGCCGGCCCTCTCGCAGGACCTGCTCGACGTCGCCGACCGGCTCGAAGCCGAGTCGATCGAAGTCGACATCACCGACGAAGACGCGCCGCGGCGGATCGCCGACGAGCTGTCAGGCGGCGTCGACGTCGTCGTCCATAACGCCGGCGTCACTCGCGACCGCACGATCGCGAAGATGCCCGAGGAGCGTTGGACCTCGCTGATCGAGATCAACCTCTCCAGCGAGGAGCGGATAAACGACGAGCTGCTGGCGCGCGGCCTGCTGCGCGAGAACGGGCGGATCGTCTGCGTCTCCTCGATGAGCGGCGTCGCGGGCAACTCGGGCCAGACCAACTACGCGACCTCGAAGGCCGGTGTGATCGGCATGGTCGAAGCGCTCGCCCCCAAGCTGGCCGAGCGCAGGGCGACGATCAACGCCGTCGCGCCCGGCTTCATCGAGACCAAGATGACCGCGGCAATGCCGATCCCGGTCCGCGAAGCGGGCAGGCGGATGAACAGCATGTCGCAGGGAGGCCTGCCGGTCGACGTGGCGGAGGCGATCGCCTGGTTCGCCAGCCCCGCCTCGGCCGGCGTCAACGGCAACGTCGTCCGCGTCTGCGGCCAGAGCCTGCTGGGGGCGTGATGGAAACGCGCACGCTGCAGAGCCCGCCGAGCATCCTGCCGCTCTATGCCCGCGCCGCGGCACCGATGCTCCCGGGGGCGTCGCTGCTGCCCTTCCTCCCCGGCGGCGGCGGGGAGATCCCGGAGATCGAGCTCGTGCTGGCCGGCGTGCGTCCCGACCCCGATCGCGTCGCGGCCTACGCCCGCGCCTGCGGCTTCGCCCTCCGCGACGACCTGCCCCCCACCTACCCGCACGTGCTCGCCTTCCCCCTACACATGGCCGTGATGGCCGATGGCAGCTTCCCCTTCGGCGCCGTCGGCCTCGTCCACGTCGAGAACCGGATCGAGCAGCGCCGTCCGATCGGCCTCGGCGAGGAGCTGACGATCCGCGTGCGGCCGACCAAGCTGAAGCCCCACCCGCGCGGGCAGACGTTCTCGCTCGTCACAAAAGCCCTGGCCGGCCACCGTATCGCCTGGGAATCGACCAGCACCATGCTCCGCCGCGGCAAGAACTCCCCAACCGCCAAAGCGCCCTCCAAACCCGAACTGCATCAACTTCTCCACCCAGCAGATAGAAAAGTTGATGCAGTTCGCGAGGAGGGGAAGGGGGAGCTGCGGGCGAGCGCGACGTGGAAGCTGGGCGGGGACCTGGGGCGGCGCTACGCGGCCGTGTCCGGCGATCGCAACCCGATCCACATGCACGCGCTGACCGCGAAGTCGCTCGGCTTTCCGCGGGCGATCGCGCACGGGATGTGGACGAAGGCACGCTGTTTGGCGGCGCTGGAGAGTCGCCTCCCCGACGCCTTCGCCGTCGACGTGCGCTTCCGCAAGCCCATCCTGTTGCCGGCGCGGGTCAAGTTCGCCAGCGTCGGCGAGGGAGAAGACATCGACTTCGCGGTCCGTGACGCAAAGCGCGGCACGCCGCACCTCGACGGCCACGTCGCGCCGCTCGAGGCCAAATCCGAAGACGGGAGGAAGTAGAGAATGCCAACCGCAACGCAGGGGAAGGGCGTGGCCGAGCGCAGCATGGGTCTCGGCCTGCGCTGGCTCAACCGGCTCGCCGGCTCGGACCTGCTCGATCGCATCCGCATCCGCAAGCAGGTCGAGCGCGCCCTGTTCAACGGCACCAAGAACGGCTTCCGCACGGCGACCGCGGCCGGTCGCACCTTCAAGGCCGCGCAGACGCTGGGCAAACCGGCGCGCCAGGCGACCGGCAAGTCGCGCAACCTCTTCGACCTCTCCCCCGACGACGAGCAGCAGATGTTGCAGGAAGGCGTACGCGACTTCGCCGAGGCGAAAGTTCGCCCCGTCGCCGCCCAGGCCGACGCCGAGCGCAAGGCACCCGCCGAGCTGCTGGTCCAGGCCAACGAGCTCGGGATCAACATGCTCGGCGTCCCCGAGGAGCTCGGCGGCGTCATGCACGAGCAGGCGGCGGTGACCAGCGTCCTGATCGGCGAGGCGCTCGCCCACGGCGACATGGGCATCGCCTATGTGGCCCTCGCACCGGGAGCTGTCGCGACGGCGATCGCCCACTGGGGCACCCCCGAGCAGGAGGCCACCTACCTCCCCTCATTCACCGGCGAGGACACGCCGGCGGCGGCCCTGGCGCTGCTCGAGCCGCGGCCGCTGTTCGACCCGCTGAAGCCGGAGACGAAGGCGCGCCGCGAGGGCGAGGACTGGGTCCTCGACGGCGTCAAGTCGCTGGTCGCGCGCCCAGGCGAATGTGAGCTTTTCGTCGTCGGTGCCGAGGCCGAGGGCCTAGGCACCGCCCTCTTCGTGATCGAGGCCGGCGCCAGCGGCCTCTCGGTCGAGGACGAGCCGGCGATGGGCCTGCGGGCGGCGGCCACCGGCCGCCTCGTGCTCGAGGGTGTCCGCGTCCCCGCAACCGCCCTAATGAGCGAGGGCAAGCGCGAGGCCTACGTCGAGTGCGTGCAGCGCGCCCGCGTCGCCTGGTGCTCGCTGGCGGTCGGCACCGCGCAGGCCGTCCTCGACTACGTCAAGGACTACGTCAACGAGCGCACCGCATTCGGCGAACCGATCTCCAACCGTCAGGGCGTCGCCTTCGCGGTCTCCGACGTCGCGATCGAGAGCGACGGTATGCGGCTCGCCACCTATCGGGCGGCGAGCCGCGCCGACCAGGGGCAGGATTTCGGCCGCGAGGCTGCCCTCGCCCGCCGGCTCTGCTCCCAGAAGGGAATGAAGATCGGCTCCGACGGCGTGCAGCTGCTCGGCGGCCACGGCTACGTCAAGGAGCACCCGGTCGAGCGCTGGTACCGAGACCTCCGCGCAGCGGGCGTGATGGAGGGCGCCCTGCTCGTCTAGGCGAAATCCGCGAGCGAAAGCAGATCCGATGATCAACCTAGAGATTCCGAAGAAGTTCAAGCCCCTCGCCACGCAGGCGAACCAGGTCGCGACCGAGGTCTTCCGACCGATTTCGCGCAAGTACGACGAGGCCGAGCACACCTACCCCAAGGAGCTCGACATGCTTGCCTCGCTGATCGACGGCATGAACGAGGGCTCCGACATCGGCGGTGCCGGCGCAGCCGGCGTGCGCCGTGAATCGAAGGGCGGTGAGGAGGGCAACCGCAACGGTTCCAACCTCTCCACCGTGCTCGGCATCATCGAGCTCTGCTGGGGAGACGTCGGCTTGCTGCTCTCGATGCCGCGCCAGGGCCTCGGCAACTCGGCAATCGCCTCGGTGGCGAGCGACGAGCAGCTCGAGCGCTACGGCGGCAAGTGGGCGGCGATGGCGATCACCGAGCCCGAGGCGGGTTCGGACTCGGCCGCGATCCGCGCCACCGCGGAGCTCGACGGCGACGAGTACGTGCTCAACGGCGAGAAGATCTTCGTCACCTCGGGCGACCGGGCCGACCTGATCGTGGTCTGGGCCTCGCTCGACCGTGACAAGGGACGGGCGGCGATCAAGTCGTTCATCGTCGAGCGCGACAACCCGGGCCTGAAGCTCGACCGGCTAGAGCACAAGCTCGGCATCCGCGCCTCGGACACGGCCAACTTCACCCTGCAGGACTGCCGCGTGCCGAAGGAGGCGCTGCTGGGCAGCCCGGAGATCGACACCAAGGCCGGCTTCGGCGGCGCGATGCAGACCTTCGACAACACGCGGCCGCTGGTCGCGGCGATGGCCGTCGGCGTCACCCGCGCCTCGCTGGAGGAGACGCGCAAGCGACTCGAGGAGGCGGGAGTCGAGATCGACTACGACGCGCCTGCTCTGAGCCAATCGGCCGCCGCTGCGCGCTACCTCGAGATGGAGGCTGACTACGAGGCCGCCCACCTGCTCACCCTGCAGGCGGCCTGGATGGCAGACAACGGCAAGCCCAACTCGCTGCAGGCCTCGATGGCCAAGGCGAAGGCGGGCCGCACCTGCGTCGACGTCGCCCTCGGCTGCGTCGAGCTCTGCGGCAGCCTCGGCTACGGCGAGAACGAGCTGCTCGAGAAGTGGGCCCGCGACGCGAAGATCCTCGACATCTTCGAGGGGACGCAGCAGATCCAGCTGCTGATCGTCGCCCGGCAGTTGCTGGGGAAGAGTTCGAGCGAATTGAGGTAGCGAGAAGTCCGGTGCCCCTCCCCCGGAGGCCGTCGCGCAGCTGATTTGTCGATCGGGGTTCCGGCGTGGTCACAGAGCCTCCTGAGGAGGGGCACCGGACTTCTCTCCCAAGCTCCGCCCCGCCAGCTTGCCCAGCTGAAGGCTCGACGTGATTGAGCTCCAAGACACGGAAGCTTTCGCGCATCCGATATCGACCACCCTGGGGTGGGGTCAATGTCGGCTGCGGATGCAGGGCGGGAAGGCCGTTCGCGGGGAGAGCCGGGGACCCTCTCTCCGAAAGCTCATGTACAAGCGCCTGCACCCTGGCGACCGACTCAGCTGCGCAACGGCTTCCGGGAGAGGGGTCGCCGGCTCTCCCCATAAGGAAGACTGCCGGGCGTGAATTTCATCGAGCTGATGGAGGGGTCGCCGGCCTCGCGGCTGGGGATCGTGGCGGTTGATGCCGAGGGACGGCGGCGGGATTGGCATTTCGGCGAACTGATTGCTCGTTCGGCCGGGCTGTCGGGGGCTTTTGCGGCGCGTGGCGTCAGGCGCGGGGACGTAGTGATGACGCTGGTCGGCAACCGGATCGAGTGGGCGCTCTCGCTGCTCGCCTGCTGGCGAATGGGTGCGGTGGCGCTGCCCTGCAGCACGCAGCTGCGCCGGCACGACCTAGAGGTCCGGGTCGGGGCGGCGAACCCCGCCCTCTGCGTCGGCGAAGACGATCTACTTGCCGAGCTGGCGGGCGGAGTCGAGACGATGACGATGGACGAAGTCTCCGCCGTCCTCGACGAGGACCGCGCGCAGGAGACGCCCGCCGAGATCGAGGACATGGGGGCCGAGGACCCGGCGCTGATCGTCTTCACCTCCGGCACTACAGGCGAGCCGCGGGGCGTGGTCCACGCCTACCGCTACCTGGAGGGGCAGCGCGCCCAGGCCGAGTACTGGCTCGGCTCGCGCAAGGGCGAGCTGGCCTGGTGCACGACGGCGACCGGCTGGTCGAAGTCGGCCCGCAACGTCTTCCTCTCCCCCTGGCTGACCGGCGCCGCGGCCGTTCTCCACGAAGGACGCTTCGACCCTGCAGAGCGGCTCGACCTCGCCGAGGCGCTCGGCGTCGGCGTCCTCTGCCAGGCGCCGACCGAGTACCGGATGCTCGCCAAGCGCACAGCCCTGCGTCGGCTGCCCACCCTGCGCCGCATGGTCTCAGCCGGCGAGCCGCTGGAGGCGGAGACGATCGCCGCCTTCCGCGAGGAGATGGGACTCGAGCCGGCAGACGGCTACGGGCAAACGGAGACCGGACACGTGAGCGGCAACCTCGCCGGCGACCCGGTCAAGCCGGGCTCGATGGGCAGGCCCTTGCCCGGAATCGAGACCCGCATCGTCGAGGAGGAACTCCAAATCCGCGTCGCCTCCTCCCCCACCTTCTTCTCCCGCTACCTCTACGGCGAGCGCTTCGAAGGCGAGTGGTGGCGCACCGGCGACCTCGTCCGCGAAGACGGGGACGGCTATCTCTTCTTCGAGGGTCGCGGCGACGACATCATCCTCTCCTCCGGCTACCGGATCGGCCCCTTCGAGGTCGAGTCCGCCCTTCTCTCCCACCCCGCCGTCGCCGAGGCCGCGGCGGTGGCGGCACCCGACCCCGAGCGCGGCGCAGTCGTCCGCGCGATCGTCGTCCCCCGCGAGCGCGAGCCGAGCGAGGAGCTCGCGCGCGAGCTGCAGGAGCACTGCAAGCGCGAGACCGCCCCCTACAAGTTCCCCCGCATCGTCGAGTTCGCGGAGGAGCTGCCGAAGACGACCAGCGGCAAGATCCGCCGGGCTGCGCTGCGCGACAGCTAGCCTGTTCGAGGTGGCGGAGATCGACCGCAAGCGACTCGCGGCGCTGACCGAGGCGCAGCAAGAGCGCTTCCGCAACAACACCGGCGGCTCGGCGCGGACCTTCGAGCGGGCGGTCAAGGTGATGCCGGGCGGCGTTCCCTCCTCCTTCCAGGAAAACGACCCATGGCCGGTCTATATCGAGCGCGGCCAAGGCAGCCGCGTCTGGGACGTCGACGGCAGCGAGTACGTCGACTTCCACAACGGCTTCGGCGTGATGTGCATCGGCCACGCCAACCCGACCGTCGGCGCCGCGGTCAAGGCGCGAATCGACGAAGGCACCCACTTCGCCGCCCCCACCGACGGCTCGATTGCGGTCGCCGAGGAGCTGTCCCGCCGCTTCGGCCTGCCGCAGTGGCGCTTCAACAACTCCGGAACCGAGGCGACGATGGACGCCGTCCACCTCGCCCGCGGCGCCACCGGCCGCGACGTCATCCTCAAGATCGAGGGCTCCTACCACGGCCACCACGACACGGTGATGGTCTCCGTCTACCCGCCGCTGGAGGCACTCGGCGCCCGCGACGACCCGATCAGCGTCCCCTACGGCGGCGGCGTGCCCAAGGCTTTGAGCGAACTGACACGCGCCGTCCCCTTCAACGACGCCGACGCCCTGCAGAGCGTGCTGGAGAAGAGCGGCGAGCAGATCGCCGGGCTGATCATGGAGCCGGCGATGATGAACATCAACATCATCCCGCCGCGCGAAGGCTATCTGGAGCGGGTCCGCGAACTGACCGCCGAGCATGGCGTGAAGCTGATCTTCGACGAGGTGAAGACCGGGGCGACGATCTCGCCCGGCGGTGCCACAGCCCGCTTCGGCGTCACCCCGGACATGATCACGCTGGCGAAGGCGAGCTGCGGCGGCTATCCCGGCGGCGCGATCGGGATGAGCGAGGAGCTGGCGGCGATCGTCGCCGACGGCACGGTCAAGCAGTACGGCACCTTCAACGGCAACCCGCTGGTGATGGCGGCCGCTGAGGCGACGCTGACCGAAGTGCTCACCGACGACGTCTACGAGAACTTCGAGCAGACCAACCGGCGCCTGCTCGACGGCTGCCAGGAAATTGTCGACGGCTACGACCTGCCGGCCTACACCGAGGGCATGGGCGCCAAGGGCTGCGTGATCTTCTCGCCGCAGCGGATGCACGAGTACCGCGACTACCTGAGCAAGGTCGACGAAGAACTCTCGAGGCTCGCCTGGCTCTACCACATGAACCACGGCATCTTCATGACGCCGGGCGTCGAGGAGGAGTGGACGCTCTCAATCGCCCACAGCGACGAGGACCTGCAGCGCTACCTCGATGCCTTCGAGGCCTTCGCCCGCGACGTAACCGCCTAGGCGGCCAGGGCCTCGGCGACGTCGACCGGGCGGCCCAGGTGGTAGCCCTGGGCCATGTCGACGCCGTATTCGCGCAGCATCTCCGCGGTGACGTCGTCCTGGACGAACTCGGCGATCGTCGTCTTGCCCAGCCCGCGCGCGACCTGGACGATCGCCTGCACGGTGAGCTGGTCGGCGTCGCTGTTGGGCATGTCGCGCACGAAGGAGCCGTCGATCTTGATCAGGTCGAAGGGGATCTGTTTGAGGTAGTGGAAGGGTCCGAAGCCGGCACCGTAATCGTCGATCGCAACCTGACAGCCGAACTCGGTGAGGCGATCGGCAAAGCCGCCGATCGCTTCGAAGTCGCGCACCGTGGCGGTCTCGGTGATCTCGAAGGTGCAACGGGACGGGTCGGCGCTGCCCTCGTCGAGCCGGCGCTCGATGAATTCGAGCACCGAGATGTCGGCCAGCGAGGCGCCGGAGAGGTTGACGTGCAGCGAGACCGGGCGACCCTCATGCTCGCGGGTGGCGAGCAGCTCGAGGGCGCGAACGACGACCCAGCGGTCGAGCTCCTGGACGAGGCCGGCGCGCTCGGCTGCCTCGATGAAGGTGGCGGCGGGAAGCAGCTCGCCGTTGTCGCCGGTCATCCGCAGCAGTAGCTCGTAGCGCTCGATCCCGCCCGAGGCGAGGCTGCGGATCGGCTGCGTGTGGAGGCTGAGCCGGTCCTGGGTGAGCGCTTCGCGGATGCGGGCGCTCGTCGTCTGCCTGCGGTCCCGGCGCCCGGCTTCCGCCGCCTCCTGGAAGAGCCCGATCTGGTTGCGACCCTCGGTCTTGGCCGAGTACATCGCCTGGTCGGCGGCCATCAGGATCGCCTCGGCGCCGACCGAGCGCTCGCCGCCGAACATCGCGATCCCGACGCTGATCGTCGCCCCGGCAGCGTCGGGCACCGGCGCAGCCTCCTCGGCGACCCGCTCCCGCAGGTCTTCGCCCAGCTGCAGGGCGCCGGCGACGTCGGCCTGTGGCATCAGCACGGCGAACTCGTCGCCCGAAAGGCGGGCGACGATGTCGGTGGTCCGCACCCGCTCGCGCAGGATCGCCGCGATCTGGCGGATCAGCGTATCGCCGGCGTGGTGGCCGAAGGCGTCGTTGACCGCCTTCAGCCCATCGATGTCGATGATCATCACCGCACCCTGTCCGCCGTAGCGGGCGCTGAAGGAGGCGTACTGGTCGAGCTCGGCGCGGAAGCGGCGCCGATCGAGCAAGCCGGTCAGCGAATCGTGGTCGGCGAGATAGCGAAGCTCCACCTCCGTCCGTTCGGCCCGCACCAGGGCGTCTTCGACGACGCTGCGGTCGGCCGGTTCGAGCTTCTTCAGGACCGCGGCGATGGCCGGATCGGTCCTCGTCAGTAGCCGCTCGTCGGGCATTCTGTGAAGGTAGACCCTTTCGCCGGGGAAACGATTCGCGCGTCACTCGTGGAACCCCAAAAGACCTCCAAATATGGGGCATTCCGGTCCTGAAAAATAGGCATCCAATCGTCCACGGGTAGTGTGGCTCAGGCTATGGCCAACCGCCTCGCCCTGGAGACGAGCCCCTACCTCCTGCAGCATCGGAACAACCCGGTCGACTGGTACCCATGGGGAGAGGAGGCGCTGGCGCGTGCCCGCGAGCTCGACCGGCCGATCCTGCTCTCGGTCGGCTACTCGGCCTGTCACTGGTGCCACGTGATGGAGCGCGAGTCCTTCGAGGACCCGGAGACCGCCGCCTACATGAACGAGCACTTCGTCAACGTCAAGGTCGACCGCGAGGAGCGCCCCGACGTCGACGCGATCTACATGGAGGCCGTGCAGACGATCAGCGGCCAGGGCGGCTGGCCGATGACCGTCTTCTGCGATCCGAATGGGGTGCCGTTCTACGGCGGCACCTACTTTCCGCCCGACGAGGGGCGCGGCATGCCGAGTTTCCGCATGGTGATGGAAGCCGTGGTCGACGCCTTCGAGCGCCGGCGGGAAGAGATCGACGAGCGCGCGCCGCAGATGCGCGCCCGGCTCGGCGCGATCGGTGCGGTAGAGCCGGCCGACGGTGCGGTCGAGCCGGCGCTGCTGGAGGAGGCGACCGAGCGCCTGCTCGCCGCCGCCGACAACGCCCGCGGAGGCTTCGGCGGCGCGCCGAAGTTCCCCCCCGCCTCGGCGCTCGAGCTGTTGATGGCGCGCGGCGAGCGTCGAGTCGTCGAGCGCACGCTCGACACGATGATGGCCGGCGGCATCTACGACCAGCTCGGCGGTGGCTTCGCCCGCTACTCGGTCGACGCCGCCTGGCTCGTCCCCCACTTCGAGAAGATGCTCTACGACAACGCGCTGCTCGCGCGCGCCTACCTGCACGGCTGGCAGGTCTTCGGCCTCGAGCGCTACCGGCGAACCTGCGAGGAAACGCTCAACTGGACGCTGCGTGAGATGCGCGGCCCCGAGGGCGGCTTCTACTCGGCCCTCGACGCCGACTCCGAGGGCGAGGAGGGCCGCTTCTACACCTGGACTCCCCCACAAATCCGCGACATCCTCGCCAATCCCGCCCGCACCGACCCGAACTGCATCAACTTTTCCACCCAGCAGATAGAGAAGTTGATGCAGTTCTACGGGGTGACGGAGGAAGGGAACTTCGAGGGGCGGAACGTGCTGCACCTCGCCCAAGGGGCCGATGCGCCCGAGCCCGAGGGCCTAGCCGAAATGCGCCGGGCGCTGTTCGAGAGGCGGGCCGCACGCGTGCACCCGGGCCTCGACGACAAGCGGCTCGCCTCGTGGAACGCCCTGATGGTCGGGGCCCTCGCGGAGGCGGGAGCGGTCCTCGATCGCTCCGATTACCTCGACGCCGCGCGAACCTGCGCCGAGTTCGTCTGGACGCAGATGCGCGACGACGGTCACCTGCTGCGCACCTACAAGGACGGTGAGGCCCACCTCAACGCCTACCTCGAGGACCACGCCTTCCTGCTTGAGGCGCTGCTCATCCTCTACGAAGCGACCTTCGAGCCGCTCTGGTTCGAGCGCGCCCACGAGCTCGCCGAGACGATGCTCTCGCGCTTCCACGACCCCGAGCGGGGCGGCTTCTTCTCCACCTCCGGCGACCACGAAGAGCTGATTGCCCGCCGCAAGGAGATCGGCGACCACCCGATTCCCTCCGGCAACAGCTCCGCCGCGATGGGACTGCTGCGGCTCGCGGCGCTGACCGGCGAGCGCTCCTACGAGCAGGCGGCGGAGGGCGTCTTCCGCCTCTTCGCCGAGCCCGCCCTCCGTCATCCGGAGGCCTTCGCCCACCTCCTCCGCGCGATCGACTTCCACCTCGCGCCGACCAAGGAGGTGGCCCTGGTCGGCGACGATCTCGGTGAGCTATCACGACTCGTCCGCTCTGCGCATCGCCCCCACATCGTCCTCGCCGGCGGTCCCGAGGGTTCCTCGACCCCTCCCCTCCTCCAGCAGCGCACGACCGTCGACGGTCATCCTGCCGCATATGTATGCGAAGGCTTCGCGTGCAAGATGCCGGTAACGAACCCACAAGCTTTGTCCGAGCTTCTCTGACGTTTTTCGCGCGGGATGGCGTGGGCAGGGTGCCCTCGGACCGGCGGATACTCAAAGTGCCGAGCTAATCAGCGAGGCACTTGTCGGGACGAGGGGCACCCTGGCCGCGACAGAACCCGCGCGCCAGAACCATCAGAGAATCGGCAAAAACTGCTCGATCTCGTACGGCGTCACCTGCACGCGGTACTCGTCCCACTCCTGCCGCTTGATCTCGACGAAGCGGCGGAAGGTGTGCTCGCCCAGCGTGCGCAGCACCAGCTCCGACTCGGCGGCGACCTCGATCGCCTCGCCGAGCGTCGCCGGCAACTGCTCGATCCCCTGGTGGGCGAGCTCGTCAGCCGACAGGTGGTAGAGGTTCTGCTCCATCGGCTCGGGCAACTCGTAGCCCTTCTCGATCCCTTCCAGGCCGGCCTGCAACATGCCGGCGAAGCAGAGGTAGGGGTTGCAGGCGGGGTCGGGACAGCGCAGCTCGGCCCGCGTCGCTCCCTCCTTGCCGGGGTGGTAGAGCGGCACCCGGATCAGTGCCGAGCGGTTGCGCCGCGACCAGGCGAGGTAGACCGGCGCCTCGTAGCCCGGGACGAGCCGCTTGTAGGAGTTGACCCACTGGGCGAAGAGCGGTGAGATCTCGCGCGCGTGCTTGAGCTGGCCGGCGATGAAGGCCTTCGCGGTCGGCGAGAGGTAGTACTGGTCGTCGGCGTCGAAGAAGGCGTTCTTGCCGTCCTTGGCCAGCGACTGGTGGACGTGCATGCCCGAGCCGTTCTCGCCGAAGAGCGGCTTCGGCATGAAGGTCGCGTGCCAGCCGTACTTCATCGCGTACTCCTTGACGACGATGCGGTACGTCATGCAGTCGTCGGCCATCGCCAGCGCGTCCTTGTAGCGCATGTCGACCTCGTGCTGGGAGGGGCCGACCTCGTGGTGCGTGTACTCGACGTGGATGCCCATCTTCTCCAGGGCGAGGACGGTGTCGCGGCGCACGTCGGAGCCGGCGTCGAGCGTCGTCAGGTCGAAGTAGCCGCCCTCATCGAGCCCTTCCGGCACGCCGCCCTCCGGCTTGGCCGAGCGGAAATAGAAGAACTCGAGCTCGGGGCCGATGTTGAAGGCGTCGAAGCCCATCTCCTCGGCCCGTTTCAGAGCCCGCTTCATGATCCAGCGCGGATCGCCCTCGTAGGGTTCGCCGCCCGGCACCTGGATGTCGCAAAACATGCGAGCGACGGCGTTCTCGCCCTCCGGGCGCCAGGGGATGAGGGCGAAGGTCGAGGGATCGGGCATCGCGATCATGTCCGACTCCTCGATCGGGTTGAAGCCGGTGATCGAGGAGCCGTCGAAGCCCATGCCGCCTTCGAAGGCGTCGTCGAGCTCGGCCGCATTGATCGAGAAGCTCTTCAGCTGCCCGAGCACGTCGGTGAACCAGAGCCGCACGAAGCGCACGCCGCTCTCCTTGACAATCTGGGCGACGTCGGCCGCGGTCTTCGGTTGGTCTGCCATCTCTGCGCCTCCTCGGCTCACGCTTGTCGGCTCGGGGCCGCAACGATAGGCGAAGCAGGGCTGTGGTGAACCGCACGCATGAGAGCGCTCGTATACGGGTATGGAGACCCAGGACAGGCAGCTTGCGTGACGCCGGAGAAGTCGCTATAACTTACTTGACGTAAGTATCTGGCTGAAAGTAAAGTAAAGGCCACGTAAAGGCTCTGTAAAGCGGAATTCCGTATGGAGCCCGGAGGCGATGCACGTGACAGTAAAAACAGACGTGAGCAGATTTCAGATCCACGACGAGCTGACCGCGCCCGACGAGAGCGCGCCCCTGATCAAAACGATCCAGGCGACTGGCGGTGCCGTGACGAAGTTCGTCGGCGTGCTGGCCGGCGCGCCGGCCGTGTTGCGCGCCTACACGCGGATGCGCTCGGAGCTGCGCGGCGGCGTCCTGCCCCGCGCCACTCGGGTGCGGATCGCGCTGGCGGTGGCCGAGTACCGCGAGGACGGCTACAGCATCGCCCAACACGCGAAGACCGCGCGCAGCGCCGGCCTCGGCCTCGACGAGGTCTCGCGGGCCCGCAGCTTCAGCTCCAACGACCCCAAAGAGGCGGCGCTACTCGAGTACCTGCGCGGCGCCCTTGAGGCCAACGGCCACCCCCCGCTCCACCTGCACGAGGAGGCGCGGGAGATCGGCTGGACCGACGAGGAGCTGCTCGAGGCGGTCGCGCACCTGGCGCTGAACGAGTTTCAGAGCCTGATCGCCGGCGCGGCGGAGCTGCCCAAAGACCAGAGCGGTCCGCGGGTTCTGCCTTCAGCAGCTGCGTAGAGATTAGGCGCGGTAGGAGGGCCGGGGTGGGGTCCTCAAAACGCTCGGCGGGAGCCTCGCTTGAGTGTTTTGAGGACCCACCCCCGGCCCCTTACCTGCCCCAAGCGCCACCCGCGCGAGAGACCAAAAGAGCTATCCGGAAGAGCCCGCGAACGGCTGCCCAACTAGGACAGCTCGCGGACGCCTTACTCCTTGAAGCTGTCGAGAGCTCTGCCGGAGGGGGCCGGGGGCCCTTTCCCAAAACACTCAAGCGCGGCTCCTGCCGCGCGTTTTGGGAGGGGGCACCCGGCCCCCCTCCCCATCAGTCCTCGACCAGCGTCGCTGTGTAGAGCAAGCGAGCCGTGGTGTAGCGGCAGCCGTAGGTGGCGCGGGTGCCGACTTTCTGCTGCGGTTCGCCCTGGCGCACGTCGGTCGCGTTGATGCACTTGCCGGGTTCGCGGCTTGCCCGCCAGGCGTTGTTCGCCGAGAGGCCCTGAGAGAAGGCGGGCGCCCAGGTCGGCACGGTGAGGGCGACGACATCGCCCCTGCGAGCGCGGAGGTTGGCGCTGAACTTCACGGTCTGGCCCAGGTAGGGACTGAGGACGTGGATCGAGCCCTGCGAGCGCAGGTTGTAGCGCGGCGGGTTGGTCTGGGGGACGCGGCGTAGGATCGACAGGCGCGCCTCGGGCGGCGTGCCGAAGAAGCCGTTGAAGAAGGAGCGCTGGCTCGGCGTCGGCTGCGACAGGGCGATGGTCCACGACTTGATCCTGCCGTTGGCGGGGACGCGGAAGGGCAGCTTGCCCTGGCTGGTGCCGACCTGGAAGCCGGTGACGCTGCCGACCGCCTGGCAGGGTGACTCGGGGCAGGAGGGGTCGGGCATGTTCGTGGTGCCGCCGAGGGTGACGGTCGTCTTGGCCTTACCTGGAGCGCCGGTGCCGGTGGCGACTCCCACGGACAGCGCCAGGCCCGCGGCGAGGACGACAGCCAGCGCCAGCCGGCCGTGAAGCCGCGCCGGCCCGCGGTTGAAACCTGCTTGCGAAGACCTCGACATTGCCCGTGCTCCTCTCGTTGGACGATCCAGCGGTCGAGAGATTAACCGCCGCAGCGGCCCAAAGATGCGCTTAGTGGTTGCCGCCGCCACTCTGGGAGCCAATCGCAACCGCATAGCGGACGCGGTTGGCGCCTTCGAAGTGGAGGGCGCGGCGGGCGCCATTGGTGAGGTCGAAGGCGTTGCCCTTCGTGTAGGGGCCGCGGTCGATCACCCGTGCGACGACCATGTGGCCGTGGTAGGCGAACTTGACCGCGGTGCCGCAGGGAAGGGTGCGGTGGGCGACGCCGATCGTGCCGGGGCGAAGCGTCTGGCCGCAGGCCGTGTGGTTGCCGTAGAGCCCGGGTCCGTACCAGGTGGCGCCGGCGCTGCGCATCGGGCTGCTGAAGACGAGGTTGGACCCGGTCGCCGTCGCGCCTTCCGAGGAGGCGGTGCTGATGCCGCCGGTGCCGGCCTGGGCCGGAATCGCGCCCGCGGTCAGGCAGGCCAACGAAGCGAAGAGCGCCGCCCAGCGCACGCTTCTGCGGCGCCGTCTGCGCGTGGCTCGCTGCCGTGCTCGATCTGTCCGCCCGTGGCGGTTTGCCTTTGCCTTCATTGCTCTTTGCGACGCTTACGGGGTTAGCTGACGGGCTCGCGCTGAAAGAGCTGCGCTACGCGGCAGATGCCGGCGATTCGCCCCAACTTTTGGGTCCCCCGCTCTCCGCGGTATGTAGGCGGAGATTCAGCGGAAGTTGGCGGCAGATTAGCAGACGTTAAGACATGAAAACGTGACAAGCTGAGAAAGGCCCCCTTGCGGGGGCCTTTCCGTTAGCGGGCCTGTAAGCCGGATCCTGTCGAGAGCGACCATCTGTCTCCCGGGACCTGCGTCCCGGAGAGCCGCCGAAGCGGCCCTGCGGCCTACCTGGACCTCGCCGGGCAGGGTCGACGGTCCTGCTTGGCCTTGCACCGGGCGGGGTTTGCCTGGCCGCCGCGTCACCGCGACGCCGGTGCGCTCTTACCGCACCATTTCACCTTTGCCTGTACGCGGCTCACGTGTGGCCGCGCCATCGGCCGTATGTTTCTGTGGCACTGTCCCGCGGGTTTCCCCGGGTGGGCGTTACCCACCGCCTCGCCTTGTGGTGTCCGGACTTTCCTCGAGGGGTTTTCTCTCCCCCCGCAGTCGCTCGGCCCGCCCAGCGATGGTAGCGCCGGGAGGCCCACGGCCGGAGAATTGAAGGATTGTGGTTGCCATAGCCCCACAACCCTTCACGCAATATCGTCTACGCCGATGCGGCTGCCCTGAGCGACGCACGGCGCAGGCAGCGCCGCTATGCGAAGCGGATCGCCGCGGGCAACTGGCCCTGAGGACGCCGGTCAGATCTTTCTAAAGACCCCGACGACCCTGCCGATCACCGAGGCCTCGGTGGTGCGGATCGGCTCCATCGTTTCGTTCTCGGGTTGCAGACGGATGTAGTCGTCCTCGCGGAAGAAGCGCTTGACCGTCGCCTCGTCGCCGATCAGGGCGACGACGATCTCGCCGTTGGCGGCATCCTGGACGGGACGCACGATGACGTAGTCGCCCTCGAAGATGCCGGCGTCCTTCATGCTTTCGCCGCGCACGTTGAGGATGTAGTCGCCGTCCTCGCCGCCGATCACGTCGGGCACTTCGATGTACTCCTCGACGTTCTCCTCGGCGAGGATCGGCTCGCCGGCGGCGACCTGGCCGACCAGCGGCAGGCCGCTCTCGGGCTTGATCGTCCGCTTCGCCTTGTCGAAGAGCAGCTCGATCGCCCGCGGCTTGCTCGGGTCGCGTTTGAGCAGACCGATCTTCTCCAGGTTGGAGAGGTGCGCGTGCACGGTCGAGGACGAGTGCAGGCCGACCGCTTTGCCGATCTCCCGCACCGTTGGCGGGTAGCCGGTCTTCGCCGCATAGCGACGGATGAAGTCGAAGATCTCCTTCTGCCTCTTGGTCAGGTCCAGCTCCACCTCAGCGCCCTCCCGGGTCCGCGCATCTATTCTTGTTATGTCCGAACACTTGTTCGCAAGCGTAGCGGTCTCCCCGGATACCTGCAACCAGACGCGCCCCGCGGGCGCGAACATCTAGAATCCCCGCCCCTCGAGCGGCTGTGGCGGAACTGGTAGACGCGCAAGGTTGAGGGCCTTGTGGACCGCAAGGTCCGTGGAGGTTCGACTCCTCTCAGCCGCATAAAAGACTCGTAAACGGGGGCTTGCCTGACGCTACGGCGATCCGCCGGCACGCCCGATGCGCTCGACCGTCCGATCAGTTGGTACCAGACTTGCAGCGGATAGGTACTTGACCGATCGGGCCATTTGAAGCTTGTATATGGGGGTATGCGACCCCTCACCGAGCTGGGTACTGCCACCCGCTCGCAACTCGCCGAGTTCACCGAGCTCTGCGAGGAGCGGACCGGGCTGGCCTTCGACAGCCCGCAGCAGCTGCATGCCTTCTCGGTCTCCGAACACCGTCGCTTCTGGAGCCTCTTCCTCGAGTGGGCCGACCCGCTCCGCGAGGGCGAGCCGGAGCCGGTCTGCACAGACGATCGCTGTGAGGAGGCCGTCTTCTTCCCGAACCTGCGCCTCAGCTACGCCGAGAACCTTCTCGCCCGGCGCTCGGCCGAGGACGACGAGCGAACGGCGGTGGTCGCTCGCCACGGGAACGGCCCGCCGCAGCGGCTCTCGCGGCGCGAGCTGCGTAAGAGGGTAAGAACCCTGGCCGGGCACATGCGCTCGCTCGGCATCGAGGCCGGGGACCGGGTCGCGGCGATCGCGCCCAACAACGCCGAGGCGATCGTCGGCGGCCTGGCCGCGGCGACGATCGGCGCGACCTTCTCCAGCGCCGCCCCGGACATGGGCGCGCCAGCGATCCTCAGCCGTTTCGAGCAGCTGCGGCCGAAGCTGCTGATGGCGACGTTCGGCACCGAGGCTCCCCAGGCGACCACCCCCGACCGGATCGCCACGGTGGCGAGCTCGCTGTCGAGCCTGACCGCGGTCGTCGCCCTCGACGACGGCCTCCCAGCGCAGGGCCTCGACGTACCGGTGCTGGCTCTCACCGACCTGCTCTCCTCCGAGCCGCTCGAACCGCTCGGCGAGGGCTGGCAGCGCTTCCCCTTCAACCACCCCCTCTTCGTCCTCTTCACCTCGGGCACGACCGGGCCGCCGAAGTGCATCGTGCACGGCGCCGGCGGCACCCTGCTCGAGCACCTCAAGGAGCACCGCCTGCACGTCGACCTGCGCGAGGACGAGACGCTCTTCTTCCACACGACCGCCGCCTGGATGATGTGGAACTGGCAGCTCTCGGCGCTCGCCTCCGGCGCCGAGATCGTCCTCTTCGACGGCCCGCTCGAGGGCGCGGGCACCCTCTGGGAGATCGTCGCCGAGGAGGAGGTCAGCGTCTTCGGCACCAGCCCGCCCTACCTGCAGATGTGCGCTGAGAGCGGCTACTCGCCGAAGCGCGACGCGCCGGCCGGGCGGCTCCGCACCATCCTCTCGACCGGCTCGGTGCTGCGCGACCGGCAGTTCGACTGGGTCGCCGAGGAGGTCGGCCCCGTACCCCTGCAGTCGATCTCCGGCGGCACCGACATCGTCGGCTGCTTCGTCCTCGGCAACCCCGAGCTGCCGGTGCGGCGCGGCATGATTCAGTGCCGCAGCCTCGGCTTCGACGTCCAGCCCCTGCCGACTGAGAAGACGCCCGCCGGCTCGCCGGTCGGCGAGCTGACCTGCCGCAACCCCTTTCCGTCGCGGCCGCTCGGCTTCCTCGACGATCCCGACGGGCGGCGCTTCCACGACGCCTATTTCGCCGCCAGCGAGGGCATCTGGACCCATGGCGACCTGATCGAGTTCGACGACGACGGCCAGGCTCGCATCCACGGCCGCTCCGACGGGGTGCTCAACGTCCACGGCGTCCGCATCGGGCCGGCCGAGATCTACCGCGCGCTGGCCGAGGTTCCGGAGCTGCACGAGGCGATGGCGGTGGAGCAGGAGCGCGCCGGAAGCTCGCGCCTCGTCCTCCTCGTCGTCCTGCGCGAGGGCGTGGAGCTCGACGGCGACCTGGTCCTGCGGATCCGCCGCCGGCTGATGGATGACGCCAGCGCCCTGCACGTTCCCGAGCTAGTCGTCGCCGTCGGCGAACTTCCGGTGACACACAGCGGCAAGCGTTCCGAGCGGGCCGGCAGCGATGCCGTCAACGGCCGCGAGGTCGCGAACCGCGGCGCCCTCGCCAACCCCGAGTCCCTCGACGGGATCGCCCGTGCGGTGGTCCTGGCGGAGGAGGCCCGCGCGAACCGCGAGCAGGCCGCCGCCTCCGAGGACGCGCCGACGATCGAGCGCCTGCGGGCGATCTGGGAGGCGGTGCTCGGGGTCGGGCCGCTCGACGGCGACGACGACTTCTTCGAGGTCGGCGGCACCTCGCTGCTCGCCGTCCGCATGTTCCACATGGTCGCCGCGCGGATGGACAGGGAACTTCCCCTCTCGACGCTGCTTGAGGCGCCGACGCTGGCCGAGCTGGCAGCCGTGATCGACGATCCGTCGAGGAGGACCGGGAGGCTGGTGCCGATGCGCCGCGGCAGCGGCGGCCCCCCGCTCTTCATCGTGCACTCGCTCTGGGGAGACGTGCTCGGGATGCGCCAGCTCGCTCGCGCGATCCGGTCCGACATCCCGGTCTACGGCCTGCGCGCCCGTGGCCTCGATCCCGACGAGGAGCCGCAGGCAAGCGTCGAGGAGCTGGCGCGGACCTACGTCGAGGCGGTGCGGACCGTGCAGCCGGACGGCCCCTACCGAGTGGCCGGCCACTCCTTCGGAGCCCTCGTCGCCTTCGAGCTCGCCCGCCAGCTCGAGGAGGAAGGGGCCGAGGTCGGCTGGCTCGGCCTGATCGACGGCGAGCTCAGCACCGCCTGCCTGCCGCCAGCGCTGCGCTGGCGCTACCGGGCGGCGCTCCCCTTCCACATGGCGCGCGCCACGCTCGCCAACCCCCGCGCCGCGACCCACGCCCTCTTCCGCGAGGCGATCCCCAATCTCTGGCGACGCACCGGCGGCCGCCGCGCCTCGCCCAGCGCCGCCCTCGCCGAGGAGCCGCCGGCCAGCTGGATGGAGGGCGTCGCCCCCCACTACCAGCGCCTGGCCGGCACCTTCCTCGCCGCCTCGAAGGCCTTCCGTCCCCGGCCCTACCGGGGCGCGATCACCTACTTCGTGCCCGAGGTGCGCCGCTTCCACCTCTACGCCGACCCGCTGCCCGTCTGGCGGCGTGTCGCCGCGGGCGGGCTCGAGCTCGAGCCGGTGCCCGGCCCCCACGTCGGCATGGTCTCCGGCGAGCGGGCCGCGATAGTCGCCGCCGGGATCGACGCCGGCCTGCGTCGCTCGGAGTGAGAGCATTCGGCCCGCAGCGGGTATCCGAGTGACAAACGCCGAGAAGGGAGCCCCAATGTCGCAGCAGAAGATTGTCCCCAACCTCTGGTTCGACACCGAGGCCGAGGAGGCGGCGAATTTCTATGTCGACCTCTTCGACGACGCCCGCATCGTCAGCGTCGCCCATTACACCGAGGCCGGCCCGCGCCCAGCCGGGACCGTGATGACCGTCGAGTTCGAGCTCAACGGGCAGCGCTTCGTCGGCATCAACGGCGGCCCGCAGTTCAAATTCGACGAGGCCGTCTCCTTCCAGGTCTCCTGCGAGGACCAGGACGAGGTCGACCACTTCTGGTCGCGGCTCTCCGAGGGCGGCGAAGAGGGGCAGTGCGGCTGGCTGAAGGACCGCTTCGGGCTCTCCTGGCAGGTGGTCCCGACGGGAATGGAAGAGCTCTTCTCCGATCCGGACCCGGAACGGGCGCGGCGGGCGATGGAGGCGATGCTCGGGATGCAGAAGATCGACATCGCCGAGATTCGCCGGGCGGCGGACGAGTCGAGCTAGGCCTTCAGGCGGACTCCGCCACCTCGATGCGACCGTCTGCGGCGGCCGCCTGCAGCGCTTCGTAATCGCGCTCGTTCTGCTCGGCGTAGGCCTCGGCGAAAGCGGCCATCGCATCGTCGAACGTCTCCCCCTTACCGAGGTAGGAGGCGATTGCGATGCGGTCGCCGCTGCGCGCGTGGGCGTGAGCGAGCGTCGTGCCGCAGATCTGCGCGTAGGCGGTCAACGCCCGTTCGTCCATGCGCTCGACCTTGACCGAGCCCTTCTGGTCCCAGAGCTGGCGCACGTAGAAGTCGCGCGAGGTGCCGTCGATGCCCTCGGTCCTGACCCAGCCGAGCATGATGTCGCTGGCCGACTGCACCAGCCGCTGTCCCTGCACGACGCGCTCGCCCTGGTTGGCGTAGGGCGTCGGCGCCGCGTAGGGCTCGAGCACCGAGGCCTGCGCCTCCTTGACCTGGAGGAAGAGCGGGTCGCCCTCGTCGCGGCCGAGCAGGAGGACGATCCAGGCCCGCGTGCCGACGCTGCCGACGCCGACCACCTTCAGCGCCGCGTCGGCAAAGCGGTAACCGTCGAAGAGGATGCGGCGGTCCTCGGCCAGGGTCTCCCGGTAGTCGGCGAGGATCGCCCGGGCGCGCGCTTCGATCTGCTCCGGGTCCTCGTCGATCAGCTCGTCCATCGGCACGATCAGTGGCGGTTCGCTGACGATCCGCAGCTTGCCGTCGACTTCCCGCGTCAGCTTCGAGAGCGCCCGCATCCGGTCCTTGGCCTGAGCCTTGGCGACGCTGCGCTCGAATGCCTCGCGCTCCTTCTTGCCCGCCGCCGCGCCCCAGCGTTCGGCGATCACCGGCACGTCCATCTTCGTGTACCAGACTTCGAGGTGGCCGATCTCGGCCAGGCGCCGCATCGCCTGCCGGTACTCGCTCGCCATCGCGGCGACGATCGCGCGCCGCTCGCGATCGCCGAGCCCGTTCGCCTGCGCGGCGATCGCGAAGCTCGCCGCCAGCCGCATCACGTCCCACTCCCAGGGCCCGCGCAGCGTCTCGTCGAAGTCGTTGACGTCGAAGACGAGCTCGCGGTCGGGCGAGGCGTAGGCGCCGAAGTTGGAGAGGTGCGCGTCGCCGCAGAGCTGGGCCCCGAAGCCGCTGCATGGCGCGCGGGAGAGATCGGCCGCCATCACCGCCGCGGCGCCGCGGTAGAAGGCAAACGACGAAGCCAGCATGCGCGCGTAGCGCAGCGGCACCAGCTGGCCGACCCGCGAGACGGCCTGGCGCTCGAGCAGCTCGACCGGGTCGGGCCGGTCCGGCGCCGGGCTCCACTCACCGTGGTTGGAGCGGGGCGCGGCCGCACGGGCTTCCTTGCCGGCCGCGGCGCGCTCGGCCGGGGACAGGTGCTCGGCGCCCGGCTCGTGCATGGTCAGGCCGCCGCCGGCTCGGGATCGAGCCCAGGCGGGCTCGGCCCGGCCTCGAGCTCGTCGAAGCGCCGGTCCGGCAGCCGGCGCGTCGTCCAGAACGAGGCCAGGGTCAGCAGCGCCGCGAAGAGGAAGGCGGTCTTCAGCGCGTTCAGCTGGGCGTCTTCGTAGTGTTCGACCAGGGCGTCGGTGGTCGCGGGATCGACCCCGGCAGCTTCGGCCCCCGCCCTGACCTCTTCCGAGGAGACGAAGCTCCCCCCCGCGCTCAGCTTCACTTCGAGCTGGCCCTGCACCTCGCTCGAGATGCGCGGGTCGCTGGCGACGTTGGTGGTGAAGGCGGCGATCAGGCCGGTGATCACGATCGCCCCGAGCAGGGCGGTGCCGAGCGAGGAGCCGAGCTGCTGTGAGGTGCTCTGCAGCCCCCCGGCCTCGCTGCGGTCGTCGTCATCGACGGCCGACTGCACGACGTTGCCGAGCTGGGAGACGATCAGCCCCATCCCGATTCCAAGCACGCCCATCGCGACGAGGAAGGAGCCGTTGTCGAGCTCGGGCTCGATCGTCCCCATCAGCAGCAGGATCGAGACGAAGACGATCGCCAGGCCGGTGCGGACCAGTGGCCGCGGAGCGAAGCGCTTGGCCAGCGCCGAGCCCGCGAGCGCGGCGAAGAAGAGCCCCGCCGAGGCGGGCAGCATGCGCACGCCGGTTTCGAGCGCGTCGAGGCCCTGCACGACCTGCAGGAAGAGCGGGATCGTGAAGAAGACGCCCATCAGGATCAGGTTCTGGGCGAGGAACATCGCGACCCCGCCGCGCAGCTGGGGGATGCGCAAGAGCGGCAGGTGGACGAGCGGTTCGAGCCCTTGCGCTTCGCGGCGTCGCTCCCAAGCGACGAAGCCGGCGAGCAGCAGCCCGCCGGCGGCGATCACGAACGGAGTCAGCGAGAAGCCGAACGGCTCGAGCGGCGAGCTGCGCGGCGCCAACCAGCCCCAGTTGCTCGCCTGCAGGACGGCGAAGACGACCAGGGCGAGGCCGGAGGCGGAGAGCACGCTGCCGACCCAGTCGAGCTGGGGCACCTCGCGGTCGCGCTCGGGCTCGCGGATCAGCCTCGTGCCGAAAAGGATGCCGAGCGCCACGACAACCTCGCCGACGAAGACGACGCGCCAGCTCAACTCGGTCGTCGCCCAGCCGCCAAGGATCGGCCCGACCGCGATGCCGGCGCCGGCCACGCCGCCCAGCACTCCGTAGGCGATCGCCCGGTCGGCGCCCTTGTAGTTGCCGGCGACGAGGGCGATCAGGGCCGGGATGACGAGTGCCGCACCGATGCCCTCGAGGATCGACCAGCCGAGCATCAGCGAGGGCACGCTCCAGGAAGCGGCGGTCAGGCCCGAGCCGACCCCGTAGATGCAGAGGCCGATCGTGAAGGCGCGGCGCCGTCCCCAGATGTCGCCGAGCTTGCCGCCGGTCAGCATCAGGCCCGCCATGACCAGCGCGTAGAAGGCGATCACCGCCTGGATCGTCGTCACCGTCGTGTCGAAGTCTTCGACCAGCTGCGAGATCGCGACGTTCATCACCGCCTGGTCGAGCACCATCAGGAACTGGGCGGCGCTGAGAACAACGAGCACTCCCCACTTCCACCTGGCCATAGTCAGACCAACCCGACGATTCCGCGAACTATGACCAGCGATCCGAGCACGGCGGCGCCGATTATCCCTGCCTGGCGGCCGTTGCGCGCGAGCCAGGCGCGAAAGCGCCGCACCCGGTCGGCGGTCTCTTCCGGGGCGAGGAAGTAACTGACGAGCGGGATCTCGAGCAGGAGCTGCTGGATCAGGCAGAAGGCGATCACCAGCAGCGCCGTCGGCACGGCGGCGGCGTCGAGCTTGCTGATGTGGCTGAGGCCGGTCAGGTAGGCGAGGCCGGGGAAGCTGAGCAGCAGGCCGACGACGAAGGCGACCCGCGGCGACCCGCGGCCAAGCAGCCGCAGCGGCAGCGCTTCCTTCCCCTCGCCGCCGTTGGCCTCGAGCTTCTCCTGCTTGCGTCGCGCTTTGCGCTCGCGCAGCGGCCGGTCGCGGTCGGTGGCGAGGACGAAGGCGACGAGCAGCAGGAGCAGGCCGACGACGATGTCGGCGCTGGGGCTAAGCGAGTTTTTGCTGGCGCTCGCGGCGCTCGAATCCGAGAGCGCGAAGACGATGACCAGGCCGGTGCTGATGCTGGTCACGTAGGCACCGAGCAGGTAGCCGAGCATCAGGCGCCGCGGGTTATCAAGCAGCAGCATCAGCGTCACCGCCGCCAGCAGCGTCGGGTTGAACATGGCGAGGAGGGACAGCAGGAAGGTTTGGACGAGATCACTCACGCACAAAGACCTCGCGTGCTCACGAGCAACGCTCGCAGGTGCCGCGCAGGACGACGTCGTGGTCGGTCACTTCGAAGCTGATCGCATCGGAGAGCTCGGCGATCGCCCGCTCCAGCGAGGAGTCCTCGAAGGGGACCATGCGGCCGCAGCGGCGGCAGATCGCGTGATGGTGGTGCTCGCCGCCCGGCGTCACCCGCTCATAGCCGGCGGTGCCGCGGCTCACCTCCATGCGCTGCACCAGGCCGAGCCCTTCGAGCTGCTCGAGCGCGCGGTAGACGCTGGCGCGGGCGACGGCGGGCTTGCGGCGGCGCAGCTCGTCATCGAGCTCAAGCGCGGTCACCGCGCAGTCGTGCCGGGCCAGCGCCTCGACCACCGCAGTGCGAGCGCCGCCGCGGCGGTAGCCGGCGTCGTGCAGCGAGGCGAGGGCGTGCTCGGCCCAGGTGTTGTCGACCTTGGTCGTCACTAGTGCCCTGCCTCCCAACATCTGGCCGGAAATGACGGCTCCAGATCACCGCCATGCGGCGTCCTCAGTCGCCCGAATAGGGCTGCTATTCGGGCTCCCTGCGTCCTTGCCTGGCGTCGCCTGGACCTCGTCATTTCCTGACCAACATTACGAGACAGGGCACTAGGCGATCCTAGCCTCGGGCGGAGCGATTTCCGAACGGCGGCGACGCAACGCGCCGAGCGGCAGGGCGAGCAGGTAGGCGGCGACCAGGGCGAGGGCGACGGATGCGCCGCCGGCGGTACCCGCGTAGTAGGAGAGGTAGAGGCCGGCGAGCGCGGCGAGCGCGGCGAGCGCGGCGGCGATCCCCAGCTGGGGGACCATCCGGTCGCTGAGCTGGCGAGCCGCCGCGGCGGGGGCGACGAAGACGGCGACGACCAGCAGGTTGCCGAGGCCTTGCACGGCGACGACCGTGGCGACGGCGAGCAGCGCAAGCAGGGCGATCTCGGCGAAGGTCGAGGAGACGCCGAGGGCGCGGGCGGCGCCGCGGTCGAAGCCGACCGCGAGCAGGCGAGCGTGGAGCAGGCGCAGCGCAACGCCGACGAGAAGGACGAGCAGCGCGGCGGCGAGCAGGTCGCCGTCGCCGACGCCGAAGACGTCGCCGAAGAGCAGCGAATCGATCCCCGGCGGCGAGCGCGGCGAGAGGGCGAGGAGGACGCCGAGGCCGAACATCGTCGTCACCACGACGGCGACGGCCGCCCCGCGACCGACGCGGGCGACGCTCGCCGCGAGGGCGATCGCCAGTGCGGCGAGGAGGGCGGCCGGCGCGGCGCCGAGCAACAGCGGCACGCCCGCGATCGCCGCCACGACCAGGCCCGGGAAGAGCGAGTGGGCGAGCGACTCGGCCGCGTAGGCGAAGCCGTAGTGGACGACCCAGCAGCCGAGCGCCCCGCCGGCGACGCCGACGAGGACGACCTCGGCGAGCGCGCGCTGCATGAAGGGCTGTTGGAGCGGCTCGAGCATCGTCAGTGGTCGTGATGGTGGGGGGGCAGGATCGCCCGGCCGCCGCCGCCGGGGATCTCGACGATCGCGCCGCCGTAGGTCGCCTCCAGGACGCCGAGGTCGGCGAGCACCTCGGCGGGGGGACCGAAGGCGACCTGGGCGCGGTTGATGCAGAGGACGAGGTCGCAGGTGCGCGCCTGCTCGAGGTCGTGGGTTGCGAGCACGACGCCCCTCCCTTCCCCGGCGAGCTCGCCAATCAGCGCTTCCAGTGCCTCGGCGCTCGCCCGGTCGAGGCCGGAGAAGGGCTCGTCGAGCAGCAGTAGGCCGGCATCCTGGACGAGGGCGCGGGCGATCAGCGTGCGCTGGCGCTGTCCCCCGGAGAGCTCGCCGTAGGTTTCGCTCGCGAGGGCGCCGAGTCCGACCCGGTCCAGTGCCCGCTGCGCCCCAGCTCGCTCACGCCGGCCGGGGCCGCGCCACCAGGGCAGGCGCGGGATCGTGCCCATCGCCGCCACGTCGAGGGCGGAGACCGGATAGTCGAGCCGCGAGCGCTCGGTCTGGGGAACAAGGCTGCAGGCCATACCCACTCGCAGGTATCCCTCGAGGGGAGGAAGCTGGCCGAGCAGCGCCCGCAGCAGGGTCGTCTTGCCGCCGCCGTTGGGCCCGAGCAGGGCTAGCGTCTGGCCCGCGCCGAGGGTGAAATCGACTCCCCGAATCGCCGCACTCCCGTCGTAGCCGGCGGCGAGCCCGGACGCTTCGATCAGCGGATCGCCGGACATCCTCGCCTCCCCCCCGTGAAGCCCCGCGCCATCGCCTCGGCGTTGGCCCGCTCCATGCCGACGTAGGTGGACGCGGGCGTGCCGGCCGCACCAAGGGTGTCGCCGTAGAGGGTGTATTCGGCCGAGGCCCCGGTCTGGCCGGCGATCTGTTCGGCGACCGCGGCGCTGACCGAGCTCTCCGGGAAGACGGCGCGGACGTGCTCGCGTTCGATCGTCCCGACCAATTCGTGCAGGTCCTTCGCCGACGGCTGCCCCTCGGTCGTCTGCGAAGGGAGGATTACGCCTACGACGTCGATCCCGTAGCGGTGGGCAAAGTAGCCGAAGGCGTCGTGGTCGGTGACGAGCTTACGCCGCGAGGGCGGGATCGAGCCGAAGCAGCGGGCGATGCCGGCGTCGAGGGCCCGCAGCTTCGCCAGGTAGGCGCGGGCACCGTGTTCGAACCGGCGCCGGTGGGTCGGAGCGGCGGCCGCGAGCCGACGCTCAATCTCCCTCACCGCGGCCTCGGCGTTGCGCGGGTCGTGCCACCAGTGCGAGTCATAGCGGGACGCCTCCGCGCCGCTCGAGGCGCCGGGCAGGCGGTCCGGCACGCCGGCGCCCAGGTCGACGACCTTCGCCGAGCTGCCGCTGTCGTCGACCACCTTCCCCATCCAGCCGTCGAGCTCGTCGCCGTTGACGAAGACGAGTTTCGCTTCCGCCGTGGCGACGACGTCGCTGGGGCGCGGCTCGTATGCGTGCGGATCGGTGTTCGGCTGCAGGATCTGGTCGACCGCGACGGTGCCGTCGCCGACGTTGCGGACGAAGTCGGCGATCTGGGCCGTCGTCGCGACGACCTCGACCTGGCCGTGCTTGGCGCCGCTGCCGCCGGCGCAACCGGCGACGACCAAGGCGACGACGGCGAGGGCCGCGGCGGCGAGGAGCGGCGCGCGGGGCGAGCTCGACGCCGCCCGCGCCCCGGCGACGACGGCGAAGGTGACGCCGGAGACGACGGCGATCGTCCCCCCCGGCGGGGCGTCGGTCTTGACCGAGAGCCAGAGCCCCGCCGTTCCCTCGACCACGACGAGGGCGATGCTGGCGAGCTGCCAGGGGCGCATCCGCTGCACGAACAGGCGCGCGGTGAGGGCGGGGACAACGAAGAGCGCCGCGACGAGCAGGGCGCCGACCACGGAGAGGGCGGCGGTGATCGAGAGCGCGACCAGGCAGAGCAGGGCGAGGTCTAGGTGGCGGCTGCTCCCCGGAGCGGGGTCGAAGCCGGCGGCGAGCCAGCGGTGGCCGAGCAGCAGCGAAGCGACGAGCGTGGCAGCGGCGGCGACCGCCGCCAGCGCGATGTCACCACCGTCGACGAGCAGCAGGCTGCCGAAGAGCAGGGTCTCGACGTTGGCGCCGGAGCCGAAGACGTCGCTGGCGAGGATCACACCGCCGGCGAGGCAAGCGACGAGGACGATCGCCACCGTGCTGTCGCCCTCTTCCTCCTCGCGCCGGCCGAGCAGCGTCACACCGAGGCTGAAGCCGACGGCGGCGCCGAAGGCGCCGAGCGGAGCGGCGAAGCCGAGCCCGTCGGCCAGCACCAACCCGGGGAAGGCCGCTGTGCCGACGGCGTGGGCGAAGAAGGCGAGCCCGCGCAGGACGATCCAGGTGCCGAGCAGCCCGGCAGGCACGGCGAGGATGACGATCTCGACCACCCCCCGCTGGACGAAGGGCAGCTGGAAGGGCTCGAGCACGGCTCAATTAAATCAAAATGAGACTCGTTTTTATTTTCCTGGCCTCTTGCCGAACTGCATCAACTTTTCCCTCCAGTAGGTGGAGAAGTTGATGCAGTTCGCTAGTAGCGTGCGGGCCGTGAAGGCTCTGGTGCAGCGAGTCAGCCAGGCGGCGGTCGACGTCGAGGGCGAGCGCATCGCCCAGATCGGCCCCGGCCTGCTCGTCCTGCTCGGCGTACGGCGCGGCGACACGGCGGAGCAGGCCGACCGGCTCGCCGACAAGGTGCGGACGCTGCGCGTCTTCGACGACGCCGAGGGGCGGATGAACGAGCCGCTCGGCGAGCGCGAGGTGCTCTGCGTCAGCCAGTTCACCCTCTACGGCGACGCCCGCAAGGGCAACCGGCCGAGCTACGTCGAGGCGGCGCCGGGCGAGGAGGCCGAGCCGCTCTACGACCGCTTCTGCGAGCAGCTCGGCGCCGCCAAGGGCGTCTTCGGCGCCTGCATGGGCGTTGCGCTCGTCAACGACGGTCCCGTGACGCTGATGCTCGAGTCGTGATCCGAGAGGCGACCGAGCGGGACGCCGACGCGGTCATCGCCCTTTGGACCGAGGCCTACTTCGACGAAGGCCAGGGCGGGCGCGACACGCCCTACGACCGCGCCGACTTCGACGCGACGGCTAGGGCTGCGGCTCATTTTCTCATCGCCGAGCACGATGGCGAGGTCGTCGGAGTCGTCGCCCTGCTCGCGCCTGGGGAGCCGCCCCACGCCGTCGCCCGCGAGGACGAGGCCGAACTGACACGCCTCGTCGTCGCCTCGGGAGTTCGCCGCCGCGGCGTCGGTCGCGCTCTGGCCCTCCGCTGCGAGGCCATCGCCCGCGCCGAAGGATGGAGCGCAATCGCGCTCTGGAGCCGCCCCTACCAGACCGCCGGTCACCGGCTCTACGAGTCGCTCGGCTACTCCCGCCTTCCCGAGCGCGACTCGGTCGACGAGACTGGCTTCGGCCGTTTCGTCTTCCACCGCCCGCTCCTTCGTTGAAGGGTTATCCGGCTATGACACCGACAACCCTTCGACGAAGCGGCGCAGTGGCAGAATCGCGGCGGTGGAGAACCTCACCACACGCCTCGAGGGGTCGATCGTCGTACTGGAGCCGTTGCGTGAGGAGCACGCCGAGGAGCTCTGGACGGCGGCGCAGGAGCCGGAGACCTGGGCCTGGCTCGCCCACCTGAACCTGCGCGAGCGCTTCGACCTCTGGCTGGAGCTGACCCTCGATGCGGCCGTGGAGGGCCGCGAGGGTCCCTTCACCACCCGCCGCCGGGACACCGGCGAGGCGATCGGCAGCAGCCGCTTCCTCGCCGTGCGCCCCGCCGATCGGGTGGTCGAGATCGGCTGGACCTGGCTGCACCCGAGCGCCTGGCGCAGCGGCGCCAACGTCGAGGCCAAGCTGCTGATGATGCGCCACGCCTTCGAGACGCTCGGCTGCGTCCGGGTCGAGTTCAAGACCGACGCGCGCAACGAGCGCTCTCGCGCCGCGCTCGCCGCGCTCCCCGCCCAGTTCGAGGGCATCCTGCTCAACCACATGATCGTCCCCGACGTCGGCCAGCGCGACTCGGCCTACTTCAGCGTGATCGACTCCGAGTGGCCCGAGGTCGAGGCCAACCTCGAACGGCGCCTCAAAGACCGAGCGCGTCGTCGATGAAGGGGCCGAGCAGCTCGCCGGCCTGGGCAGCGGTCTTCTCCGGCGGGCCGGCCGGGGCGGTGATGTAGGAGATCGCGAGGCGAACGAGGGACTCGGCCAGCAGGGCGACCTTAGGGGCCGGCGCCTCGGGCCAGCCCGCTTCGATCGTCGCGGTCAGGCGCGCGGTCGCCCACTGGACGACCGGCATGCCCTGGGTGGTGACGAAGGGCAGCAAGCCGCCGGTGCCGTCGTCGCTGAGCAGGATGCGGACGAGCGGGTCCTCGCCGGCCGTGCGCAGAAAGGTCTGCAGCGCTGCGCCGACCGCCGCCCGCGGATCGTCGCGGTGCTCGAGCACCGCCGCGTCGACCACGTCGAGGAAGCGTTCGCCCTCATGGATGACGAAGGCCTGGGCGAACTCGTCGCGGCTACCGAACTCGTTGTAGATGGTCTGGCGGGAGACGCCCGCCGCGCCGGCCACGTCGGACATCGTGATCTCCGACCAGGCGCGATGCTGGAGCTCGTCGCGGGCGGCGCCGAACAGCGTCTCCCGCAGGAGCGCTTTCGCCGCCTCGGGGTAGGGCGTGCGCGCGGTCGCCACGCCGCTCATCGTCCCAGCACCGGCGGTCAAACGTCAGTCGCTCCATCGTCGGGCTCGAAGTCGACCTTGTCGCGGACGCCGCAGTCCGGGCAGGCCCAGTCGTCGGGCACCTCGCTCCAGGGCGTCCCCGGCGGGAAGCCCTCGCGCGGGTGTCCTTGCTCCTCGTCGTAGACGTAGCCGCAGCCCGGGCAGCGCCAGCGACTCACAACATAACCTCGCGCTTCGCTCGCGGCGCGAAGAACCAGATATGCACGCTTGCTCGCTTCGCGCTCACTTCGCCACCTTGTAGCGCCGTTGAGCTCCAGGTTGGATGTTCGCCCTGGTCACCTCGCCTTCGTAGTGGTCGAGCAGGCGGTGATCCATCACCCGGCGCCAGAGCGGCGGGATCCAGGCGAGGACGATCATCCCGGCATATCCCGTCGGCAGCTGCGGAGCTTCGTCGACGTGGCGCAGCGCCTGGTAGCGGCGCGTCGGGTTGGCGTGGTGGTCGCTGTGGCGCTGCAGGTGGTAGAGGAGGACGTTGGAGGCGACGTTGTTGCTGTTCCAGCTGTGCTCGGGAAGGCAGCGTTCGTAGCGCCCGTCCTCTTTCTTCTGCCGCAGCAGCCCGTAGTGCTCGAGGTAGTTGACGACCTCGAGCAGCGAGAAGCCGATCACGGCCTGGATCAGCAGGTAGGGCAGGACGACAGGGCCGAAGGCGATCATCAGTCCGGCGAAGAGCGCCACCGTCATCGCCCAGGCGCCGAGGATGTCGTTGCGCAGCGTCCAGTGCGACTTGCCCATGCGGTCGAGGCGGGCGCACTCGATCCCCCAGGCGGAGGTGAGGCTGCCCTTGACCGTGCGCGGCAGGAATTCCCAGAAGCTCTCTCCCAGACGGGAGCTGGCCGGGTCCTCGGGGGTGGCGACGCGCACGTGGTGGCCGCGGTTGTGCTCGATGAAGAAGTGGCCGTAGCCGGTCTGGGCGAGGGCGATGCGGCTCAGCCAGCGCTCGAGGTCGTCGCGCTTGTGACCCAGCTCGTGCGCGGTGTTGATCGCGATGCCGCCGACGACCCCCATCGTCATCGCCAGGCCGATGCTCTCCAGAGTGGACAGATCGCCGCTCGACCAGAGCCAGCAGGCGAAGACGAGGCCGGCGTACTGGACCGGGATGAAGAGATAGGTGCACCAGCGGTAGTAGCGGTCCTGCTCGAGCCATTTGAGCACGCTGTCGGGCGGGTTGGTCGAGTCGAGCCCGATGACCACGTCGAGGATCGGGAAGACGACGAAGACGAGGATCGGGCCGAAGAACCAGAAGGCCTCGAAGCCGGTGAGCTGGACCCAGGCCCAGGCGATGAAGGGCACGAACGGGACGATCAGCCCCAGCAGCCAGGCGTAGCGCTTGCCGTCGCGCCAGCCGGCCGGATTGAGTTCGATCGCCGGCCCGTGGTCATGGCTGTGGGTTGCTGCCTCCAAGATGGCTCCTCCTTGTCAAATTCCCAGCAGACGTCCTTGTACTTGACACAATAGCGCTATTTGTCAAATAACGCAACAAGCGTCTCCCATCTGTCCTTCAGCCAAATGCAGCCGAAACGCATTTGCAATGCATTTCATGGTTTTTGCGTTGCGACCGGAGGGGGACTGTGAGCGGGGAGCGAGGAGGGAACAGGCCCTCTAAACTGTCCCGCCGTGGAAGTCTTGCTCGGCGCCCTTCAAGTGATCATCTCGGGGATCCTGATCTTCCTGATCCTGCTCCACTCCGGGAAAGACACCGGCCTCTCCGGCGCCTTCGGCATCGGCGGCGGGGGCAGCTCCTTCGGCGGCGGCTCGATGGTCGAGCGCAACCTCGACCGGGCGACGGTCTTCTTCGCGGTGCTGTTCGTCGTCAACACCCTCGTCCTGCTGAAGATCTAAGAGTCCATCCGGAAACTCCGCGTGTGCGGCTGGCGAGCGCCGGACCAAGCGGGGCGAGGACGCAGGGAGGGGCGAATGGCAGCGCCATTCGCCCGACCGAGGACGCCGCCCTCGCGCAGCGCCCGCCGCCGCCAGGCGTGCGCGGGGGGATTTCGGATGGACTCTAAACGAGCTCCGACGGCCTCTCCGTCTCCCCCGCACCGCGGTGGCCGTTGCCACTGGCCCCATTGCCGCGGTCGAGGATCTCGACGGCCTCCTTGCGCAGCTCGGCGTTGAGCAGCGCGTAGTCCTCGTCGGAGAGCTTGCCCGCCGCGTGGTCGAGTTCGGCGTCGCGGATCTCGCGGTACTTGGCTTCCTTCAGCGCCTCGAGCTCGGCGTCGCCGGCCGGCGCGCGGCGCATCCGCCGGGCAGGCCAGAGGCCGATAAGCGCGCCGGCCAGGGCGATAAGCCCGCCGATCCACATCCAGGTGACAAGCGGGTCGACGATGATCCGGAAGGTGACGGGCGCGGCTTCGTCGACGTAGCCGGTCGCGATCTGCTTGGCGGTGGCGAGCTGCAGCTGTTCTATCTTCGCCAGCGCGGTCGGGCGCAGGCTCGGGTTGGCGAGCGCCGCCCGCATCAACGCTCCGACCGCACGACACTGCGGCGGCACGCCGGGGCCGCCACCGACGCAGCGTTTGAAGCCGAGATCTGCCGCACGCGCATGCCTTTGCACGCCCGAGATGTTCGGGCTGGCGGCGCTCCAGAAGTCGCTGCCGGGTCCCGCCTTGAGGCCGATCTCGCTGTCCGATTCGCCGGCGAAGTAGCTGGAGATGCCGCCGCCGGGAACGCCGGTCGGGCGGTAGAAACGGCGGGTCGGGCGCAGGGTGAACTCGTCCTTCCCCTGCCGCACGCGCAAGACCGCCCCGGCAGTGAAGGCGAGTTTGTCGACATGCGCCGTCGGGCGCACGTAGGTGACCTGACGACCGTCGACGACAGCGCTCTGTCCCGGCCGCAGGACGACGTCGCGCTTGGTCTGGAAACTCGACGAGGCGGCGATCCCGATCAGCAGCACGGCGATTCCGGCGTGGACGATGTAGCCGCCGTAGCGGCGCCGGTTGCGCGAGACGACGGCGACCAGCGCCGCTGGCATCGAGCCGCCGCCGAGCGCGCGTCGCGCCGCGGCGCCGCGCCAGAACTCCTGCGCCAGGCCGACCAGGCTGAAGCCGGCGAAGACGAATAGAGCGAAGGCCCAGAGGGACTGCGCCGCGTCGGTGAAGGCGAGTAGGACGACAGCTGTCGCCGCCGCGGCAATCGCCGGCACGAGGAAGACCCGCTTTGCCGTTGCCCAGCTGACCCGGCGCCAGGCGAGCAGCGGCCCGATCCCGGTGAAGAGGACGAGCAGGACCGCCAGCGGCGTCGTGTAGCGGTCGAACCAGGGGGCCGCGAGTGAGGACTTGCTGCCGGTGAACAGTTCCGAGATCAGTGGGAAGAACGTGCCCCAGAAGATCGTCGCGCAGAGCGCGACGAGCAGCAGGTTGTTGACGACGAAGACGGCCTCGCGCGAGGCGAGCGAGTCGATCCGCTTCGGTGAGCGCAGGTCGTCGAGGCGGGAGACGATCAGCGCGGTCGAGCCGAGCACCACGACGGCGATCAGGCCGAGGATGTAGGGACCGACGGTGCTGTCGCCGAAGGCGTGGATCGACTGCAGCACGCCCGAGCGGACGAGGAAGGTGCCGAGCAGCGCCAGCGAGAAAGTGGCGACGACCAGGCAGGCGTTCCAAACCTTCAGCATGCCGCGCTTCTCCTGCACCATGATCGAGTGCAGGAAGGCGGTACCGATCAGCCACGGCATCAGCGCCGCGTTCTCGACCGGGTCCCAAGCCCAGTAGCCGCCCCAGCCGAGCTCGGTGTAGGACCAGCGGGCGCCTAGCAGCAGGCCGAAGCCGAGCAAAGCCCAGGCGATCAGGGCGAAGCGGCGCGTGGCTCGAATCCAGGAGGCGTCGAGGCGGCGGGTGACAAGGGCGCCGATCGCGAAGGCGAAGGGGATCGTGAAGGCGACGTACCCCGAGTAGAGCATCGGCGGGTGGACCATCATGCTCGGGTGCTGCAGCAGCGGGTTGAGTCCGATGCCGTCGATCGGAGCCGGGCTCAGCTTGGCGAAGGGATTGACGCCGCCGGCAAAAAGCATCAACCCGGTGAAGAAAGCGCCGATCCCGGCCATCACCGCGGTCGCGTAGGGGACGATCTCACGCAGCCGGTTGCGCGTCGCGTAGAGCGCCAGCGAGGAGGCGATCGAGAGCACCCAGGCCCAGAGCAGCAGCGAGCCTTCCTGGCTCGACCACATCGCCGCCAGCTTGTAGAAGGTCGGAGTCTCGATCGAGGAGTGCTGCTGAACGATGTGGAACGAGAAGTCGTCGCGAAGGAAGGCACTCTCGATCAGGACGACGCAGACGGTGAGCAGCGCGCAGGTGCCGTAGACGGCGCGGCGCGAGGCGAGCAGCCAGCGCTCGTCCCCGTTGCGACCGAGCAGGGCGGCGACCGCGGCGAAGCCGATCGTCAGGAAGGCGAGCGCCAGGAGGGCGCTGCCGAGGCTAGCTGTCATTCGAGGTCGTGAACTTCGACGGGCACTTGGTCACCAGCGTGTCCGGCTCGCCGACGAAGACGCCCTGCTCGACTTCACCGGTGAGGACGATCTCGCGTCCGCCGCGGAACGGGTCGGGCACGGTACCGCTGTAGGTGACCGGCATGCTTTCCCCGCCGCCGTCGCGGTCGACCACGCGAAAGCGCAGCGCATCCCCGTTGCGCCGGACCGAGCCGCGCACGACCTTGCCGGTCATGTCGTAGCTCTTGCCGGGTGCGGCGCCGATCAGCTGCGAAGGCTCCTTCGCTTCGCTCGAGGCGCTGAAGGACGTGTAGACGAGCGCCACCGCCAGGAGGACCGCCGCACCGAGGGCGACGACGAGCCGGATCTTCCGCTTGCGCTGGGGATCCATCGGCGCCCGATTATCGCAAGGTGGGTTGGGGCGAGTAGGTGAGAGCTGAGAGAATCCGGGATGTGGCCGATCCAGTACTCCTGATCACCGGAGCTTCGAGCGGCATCGGTGCGGCGACGGCGCGGGCTGCCGCCGGCGACTATCGCCTCGTGCTCGCGGCTCGGCGGCTCGAGCCGCTCGAAGAGCTGGCCGCTGAGCTCGGCGGCGAGGAGCGGACGATCGCGGTGCGCTGCGACGTCACCGAGTGGGACGAGGTGCAGGCGATGGCGGCTGCCGGAATCGAGCGCTTCGGTCGCGTCGACGCCGTCTTCGCCAATGCCGGCTTTGGCGCCACTCGCGGCTTCCTAGAGGAGTCGCCGGAGCACTGGCGCTCGATGGTCCTGACCAACGTCTACGGCGTGGCGCTGACGATCCGCGCCACCCTCCCCCACCTGCTCGAGCGCGGCGATGGACACTTCATCGTCACCAGCTCAATCGCCGGGCGCCGGGCGCTGCCCGGATCGCTCTACTCGGCGACGAAGTGGGCGGCGACCGCGATCGGCGAGGCGCTGCGGGCCGAGCTGCGCCAGATGCACGAGAACCGCGACATCCGCGTCACCCTGATCGAGCCGGGGATGACCGACACCCCCTTTTTCGACAACCGGCCCGGGGACTGGGCACTGCGCGACGACGACATCGCCAAAGCGGTGCTCTTCGCCCTCGAGCAGCGGCCCGGCGTCGACGTCAACGAGATCCTGATCCGCCCAACGAGCCAGCCGATCTAGAGCCACCGCGCTGCGACTAACGGTGGTGGTGGTGCTTCTGTTTCTTCTTGCAGGGCGCGCGCAGCTTCGGCTTCTGGTTGGCCTTCTTGCCGTTCTGGGCGGTGAACCTAGCGATCACCTTGTATTTGCGGGCGCAGAGGTTGGTCGAGTTTTCGAGCAGTCCCTTGCGGCCGCCGCGCACGGTCAGCGAGAACTTCGAGACCGGCACGTCGGGGACGACGTCGAACGTGGTGCGCATCCGTCCCTTGACCTGGTCGATGCGCCCGTCGAGGTCGATCTCGACCTGGCCGCGCAGCGCCGCCACCAGGTCAGGCAGCAGGTTGTCGGACGAGCGCAGGTAGACGGGGCCTTTCAGCGGCGCGTCGAGCAGTGGCGATTCCGCCGTCGCGAACCCGTAGATCGACTTTGCCGGGCATTCGTGGGCGGCGAACTGGACGCGGGTGCAAACCTTGGCGAGGCTGCTCTGGCGCAAAAAGAAGGGCCGCGGCAGAGTGACCGCGGAGCGGGCGATGTTGGCATCGCCGCTGCGGGCGACCAGAGTCGCGCGCAGCTTCGGGCTCTTGCCGCGCCGGGTGCCGCCGAAGACGCGCATGAAGAGTTTGGGTTTGAAGCCCAGCCTGTCGCATCCCTGCACCTGGAACGGAGCCGAGGCGGGGAAGCTGGAGAAAGCGCTTGGGTTGAGCGGATCGCTTCCGCCCCCGTGCAGAACGGCGTCGACCGACATCGGCGAGCAGTTGGTCGGGTTGAGCGAGAACTGTTTGCGGTCAAGGGTGACGGCGACCGAGCGGATGTCGAGCAAGGCGCCGCCGAAGACGTGCGGGATCGGATCAGAGATCGCGCTCACCTGGGCCGTCGACGGGTCGACGAACAGCGCCACCCTCACCACGACCGAGCCGAGATCGAACGGTCCAGCCGTGGCGGGGGTGACAACTGCCAGGGAGAGGGGGGCACCGTGATAGGGCCCTGCGAGGAAGGCTTTGCCGGCGATGTGGAACGGTTCCGGGCCGCTGCCGGTGGCGACCTGGGCGCTGCCGACGAGGCTCGACGCCGGGCAACTGGGGCTTGCCGCCTCGGCGGCGCCACTGTTGGCAGCCGCCGCGGCGATCGCGTCCTCCGGGCAGTAGCGGACACCGGCGAGCTTGGCGGTCAGCCCCGGGGGCAACTTGACATCGACGCCCTTCAACTCCTGGTCGCCGTCGACGCGGGCGACGTCCACCGAGAAGGGACTGAAGGCGCCACCCTGCGGGTTGGCGTCATGTGCTCCGAAGCCGGGTGAGAAGGGGCGGTCGCCGAGCGCTTCGGCGCATTCGCCGCCGCCAGGCGCTTCGCCGAGGGCGAATTCGTCCGTCGGTTCGGCGGGCGGTTCGTCCGAGGGACCACCTTCTTCGCCGGCCGGCACCAACCCTTCGGCGGTCGTCCACGGCGTCATCCGCGAGGTCGTTTCGTGCGGCCCGCAGGTCGGCGGACTGGTCAACGGCGCCCGCGGCCCATCGTTGAAGTCGAGGGTGAAGGAGCTGAACGGCACCTGCGGGTTGTCGGCGAAGGTCGTTTCCAGCTGGCCGGTCTGCGGGTCGGCTTTCGTGTTGCCGATCAGGCGGACCGAGAGGCCGTAGCGTTTCGACTCGACGTCGACGAAGATCCGGTACTCCTGGCCGGAGGTCGGGTCGCGACTCAGCTGCCGGCCGAGGTAGACGTTGCCGTCGATCGGCCCTTCCGGCAGCGGCGGGGTGTCGATCGAGACCGTGCCGATCTTCGAGCCCGCGGGACAGGCGACCGGATTGCGGATGCCCTTGCCGAACTGTTCGTCGCTGCAGGCTTCGAGCCCGTTGGCAGCCGAGGGGTTGAGCCCCATCCCGGCGGGCAGGGTCACCGTAGCCGTGCGCAGGTGAGACGTTTCCTGGGTCGTCCCGCCGCTTTTGGTCTGGTGCGGCAGGTCGACCTCGACCGAGGCGCCGGAGGGCGAGTCGGTTTCTTCGGTCTGGGGATCGACTGCGATCGACGGTTCGAAGGGGACCGTGTCGCATTCCTTCGGCGAGGTGCCCGGGGGGATCCGCGACTCGAAGGGCGGATTGGCGTCGGCCGGGAATTCGTATCCCGATTCTTCTTCTTCGCCCACAGAGGCGGCGAGGAGCCAGGTCGAGTAGACGTGCTGGAACGGCGCTTCGGCCGGCCCCAGGCAGGTGCTCGGGGTGGTGATGAAGGTGCCGTCGCCCGAGCGGCCGTCGAAGACGAGCCTGTTCTTCAGCACGATGCCTTCTTTGAGCACCAACCCGAAGGGCGTTTCCGGCACGTCGATCGTGAAGCCCTCGTGGTAGTCGCCCGCCCATTCGACATCCGCTTTCAGGAAGACTTCGTTGCCGGCGAGTTCGAAACCGAAAAGAGCTGGTTCGCCTTCGGCGGACACGATGTTGTAGACCGTCGGCGATTCAGGGAACGGGGTGGGTACTCCGAGGACCGCCGCCGTAATGATGCTGTTGCCGACTTCGGAGCCCAGCGGGCATCCTTTCGGGCTCGTTTCGAAGGTCGCCAGCGGGCACTGCGGCGTGGCGCCGGGGTTGACGCTGAGCCCGACCGGGAGGTCGACCCGCACCGTCTTCAGTTCGTCGACCGGTTTTTCCAGTTTCTGGCCCAGCACTTCTTCGGTCGTGTGCTTGACGATGAACTGGGTGAAGCCGACCGGCGGATGGCCGGCGGCCTGTTCGAAGAACTGGGAGGGGGTGGCGACGCTGCAGGTCGGGGTGTCTTTGGTGCAGGTCCCCGCCTGCCAGCCGCTGTCCGCTTTCGGGTTGTCGGGGTCGGAGGGAGCGATGATCCCGGCCGTATCGGCCTGCGCCATGGTGGCGCTCGTGAGCAACAGGATGACCGCCGCCACCGCCGTCCAGCCTCGTCGCGCCAACTGCCTTCGCTCCATTGAATCGTCCCTCCCTGATCCCATGTTAAAAGGATAATACCCGATTTTGATGATCTAGACTACTATTTTTAGGTATCTGTTTCCCCTAAACGGAGGTAGCTCTATGAACTGGCAGCTTCTCGCCCGCGCAAATACCCATCCCCTGCGCATCTCAATCTTGGAGGTCCTCGAACTCGACGACGGTCGCTGTCTCTCCCCCAACGACCTCTCCTGGGAGCTGCAGATGCCGCTCAGCAACGTCAACTACCACGTCACCGAGCTCTTCAACGCCGGCCTGCTCGAGCTGGTCCACGAACGCCCGGTGCGCGGCGCGACGGAGCATTTCTACCGGCTGGCCGGCAGCAACGCGAGCGGTCCGGTCTCGGCCGAGGTCGTCGAGGCAGGCGTTTAGCCGTGGTCGAGGCTTGCTGCTAGGGCGCATCGCGCCACATGGTCGAGACGGTCGCCCCACCGTCGGGCCGCTTGAACTCGCCGACGCGGACGAAACCGAGGGCTTCGTAGCGGTGGTCATTGGCCGAGTTGCTCGACTCGAGGAAGGAGGGAGCCCCCGCGGCGTCGATCCGGGCCAGGTTCGCGGCGAGCAGCGACATGCCGACGCCCCTGCCGCGCTGGTCGGGATGGGTGCCGAGCAGGCTCAGGTAGTAGTGGGGCGGGTCGCCCGGGTGCGAGGAGTCGAAGCGCTCGAGCAGCTCGAGGACCGCGGGCGCCCGCTCGCCGATCAGCTCGGCGAGCAACGGCGCCAGCGCCGCCTCCTCTTCGCCGGTCAGCTCCGAGCCGCCGGGCGGAATCCAGACCGACGCCGCCGCGTAGTCGCCAGCGATCGACACCCACGGATAGCGCAGCGCGCTGGAGACGAAGAAGCGCCACCAGGCTTCCAGGGCATCCCGCTCCGGGAAGGCCCAACCCCAAAGTGGATCGGAGGCGAAGGCGGACGCCAGCGTCTCGGTGATGCCGTCGAGATCGCTCTCGGTGGCAATCCGAACCTCCACGCGACGAAGCTACTCGACCGCCAGAGGCGCCGCAAGCCTCGAGCATGAGATCGGGCGGATTCCACTGCCCGAAGCGGGCTGAGCGGTTTTCCTGCGCCGGGGCAGGCGCGGTGCATACAGTCCCTTTGCCATGAGCCCAATCCCCTACGTACGTGGGCAAGTCGTGGTCCTGACGATCCTGGTCGTGGGGGCGGGGCTATTCGACGCCGCGATTCTCGGTGCCTGCTGCGGCCTGACCGCTTTCACCTGGCTGCTGCTGCTGCGAGAGAAGTACCGCTGGGATCTGGTGAGGACGACAGTGACCATCCCGCCTCACCGTGCCCGCCTCGATCGTGTCGTCGCCGGAGACGCACTGGTCACACTGCTGCCGGCGACACTGCTGGCGACGCTCTTCGCCGTGGAGGTCGGGCATCCACTGACCGGTCACGGCGCAATCCACGGTGCAGCCGCGGCACTGGTGGTTGCCGCCGCTGTGATCTGGGCATCGAGCCTCTTCGACTGGTACCTGATCCTGCCAAGGATCAGCGGGCAGCTCGGTCCCCGCCCCTGCCGCTCCGCAGTCGAAGTCGCAGACCTCCCCTTTCCAGGCACCTGGAAGGAGGTGACCCGTTGGTGGTACATCCACCGGATCGTCGCCACCTTCGCCTTTCGGGTCGGACTCTCCACCGCTCTCGCTGTGGTGATCGGCGAAATCTCCGGGCTGCACCAAGAGGCACGCTGGCTTGCGGGCGTTGCCATGCTGCTGTTCAGCAGCTACGCCTTCTCGGCGCTGTGGCATGGCGTCGGACAGGCCGGCCATGCGAAGGCGATCGTCGGCCAAACGGTCCGGGTCGAACGCCGACCTGGTAAGCGGCGCAGGCTGCCGCCATTCACGAAGTTGCCGCCGCTGCAATTCGACGGACGCTTCTGCGTGGTTGACGTGTCGATCGAGAGCGTCCAAATCATCGACGTCGCACCGCATGAGGCAGAGAGCCTCCCCGTGCCCGAGAAGTTCACGCGGCACCCAAATAGCGTCCTGCTTCCAAATGCCGACGCGATCCAACCCACGAGGCCGAGTTTCGACGGTTGCAAAGCTCGATGCTCGGGCGTCAACTGGTACTGCATCGAGAATTCACGCTGCTTCGAGCCGAAGTAGAGGGCTTTTCGCCCTTTTGGCGCTGCCGCGTTGGCGGACGACTTCCCAGCCCTCCTTGCGAAGCGCCTTGATCAGGCGCTCGCCGGAGACGACCGGCTGGCGCGGCTCACGCCGGCAGGGGAATCGAGCGGCGAATCACGCCGCTGTCGAGCGGTTCGCCGTCTTCGCGCAGGCCCTCGACGTAGAGGGCGACCGCCTCGCTGGCGTTCGCCATCGCGTCGTCGACGTCGTCGCCCTGGGTGTGAAGACCGGGAAGGTCGGGCGCATAGACGTGGTAGCCGCCCTCGTCCTGCGGCTCGAAAACCAGCTCGATCTCGCGTGTCTCGTCCATCTAAGTTCTCGCCCTAGCTTACGCTAGACATCGGCCCCGAGCGATTGCTTGCTTGCTGCAAGCGAGAAGCCTGCCTCGGGCGATTCGAGCTGTAGAGCCAAATTCGGAACGGGTCTAGCACCACTGCCGAGTTTTGGCTCTACAGAGCGGCGAAGAAAGCGGACGACGGGTCTCGAACCCGCGACCTCGAGCTTGGGAAGCTCGCGCTCTACCAGCTGAGCTACGTCCGCGTTTGGAATTCCAGAGCCATCCTAGGCAATCTCAGACAGCCTGTAGAGCGCGAGCTTTTGGTTCGGGGGCCATTCTCTGCATGGAACCCCACTCGCTGGTCACCGAGACCCCGGACCTGGTCTGGCTCAAATGGTTCACAGGCGATCGGCTTTCGCAGGCCGTTGCTTCGACTACGCGTCGGGAATTTTTTTCTTCGGGTCAAGCTCTGAGGGCGGGGGCTTCTTGTGAGGCGTGATCTTGATCTTGCTGCTCGACCCTTCTTTTTTTGGAGTCGCCATAGTTACCACCTTAGGTTAAGAATCCACGCTATGGTCTCCACAGCGAGCAAGACGCACGCGATGCGGAGACACCAAAACAGCAGATTCAGCTTTTTTTGGTTGTCGTCGTGGTTTGTCTCATAGTCAGTCGCTAGTTCTTTCTGAACTTCCGCAAGGTCCTTGCCCCGGCCTTCCTCTCGGAGGATTGCCTTTGCGCTCATCACGAATCCGAAGTCATAAGGCAGGAGAATCGCGATAGTAAGGATCGCCACCGCCACGAATGATCCGATCGCGATCCAGCCGTCCGCGTTGATGTGAGATCGCGATGTAACGCTAGAAGCCAGCACCGGCTTCGCGAGGGCCTGACCTCCAAGGAAGGACGTAACCAGGGAAGCTGCAGCCAGTAGCGTGCCAGCTCGGGACCGGAGGCTGTCCAGAGTTTCCCTCTGGGCAGAAATTGCGGTCTTGGCCTCGTCGTAAGCGAGCTGGGCGACCGTTTCAGTCATTGGCAAACTGCAAACTATCGGTTGTCTCATCGCCGCCCATCACAGCCTCTAGATTAATCGCTCAAGGAGATCGCCAACGGAAACGCTTGGGCTAGCCGAAGATGGCGAGCTGGATTCCAATGTCTACTTCCATTCATTCCCAGATTGATTGTTGCTTCTGTTCTGCGGGAAACGGAGAACGATCGACGCGGCAGACTCGATCACAGAGCGGCATGCTTGTCCTTGCTTGTGGCACCACGAAACGCGAGTACTAGCACAGAGAAGAAGCCCGCGGTGAGACCAATAACAGTAGCCGCGAGCATCACTTGGGTTAGAGCGGGTGTCGGACCGACCATTGCTTCGGTTTCGCTGAGTTCATCCGCAATCACCCCACTGGCGGCGATGATCGCGCTCAGCTCCCCAACAGCGAGAAAGAGCACAATCTGGGCGTTGTAGACATTTGAAATACGCCCCCAAAAAGCGTGCGCTCTGCTCTCGACTGCGATCGCCACGATGAGTACGGGAATGACCTGCGCGGCCATTTCGTAAAACGATGGCTCGGGCATACTTCCATATTCGATCCGCGCCAGAATCAAACCCCCGCCAACTGCCAGGGCGAGCGGCCATAGGCGACTAAGATTGGCCACGGAAGTCGGTTCTTCGTCAATGAGAGATTCCCTGCGAGAAGCATCACCCTGTCTCTGGCGGCTGTGATGGATCCGGCGGGTGAGTCGCCCGTACAAGCAAGCATCCACCGCGCGTGTCCTCGATCGGTAAGTCGAACCCAGCCCAGATCGCCGCAGTGGCCAATACGGAGAATGGCCTTTCCGTTTCTGCAGCGCTGGGGTCGCCAGGGTTCGGCAATTGCTCGCAGAACGCTTGTACCCCGCTGCGGGCATCCTGCTCATGCGTCTCACCCTTCGCTGCTCCACTGACGAACGCCTCCCAAAGAAGCAGCCCATCCTGTTGTTCAGCGAACGCCGGCCACTGAACGTGCACTTGAAGGTCGGGCACCCGTTCATGGATGAACCGCAGGGTCCACGGGATCTGCACCATCGCCGTTGCAAGGACCGACGCGCCTACGCTGCTCGACCAAGACGGTGAGGGAGCGTCACAAGGCCGCGCCTTTCCGAGCCGATCGGGGTTCTCTGGCACCGGAATGAACAATGGCGCCTCGAAGCCGAGGGCTACGGGCTCATCGTCGCGTAGGACGTGAACGACCGAAGCTGCAAGCGACTCGATGTTTTCGGGCCGATGGAGTTCCTCACCGTCGGAGCCCGGGATCCGTCGCGCCCAATTGACCCCACATCAGCGCAGAAGACTTGAAGCCTGTCGGTCCAATCCATCGGTTGAAGCTACCTCGTCGCATGCGTCTGAGCCAAGGACGTGACCTTGGCCTTGAGGGACGATGTGAGTCCGCTCCCACAGTGCGCTCCCGCTTCGCTAAATAGCGAGCCGCGCTTTGCAGTGCTGCCGCGAGTCGGCTCTCCTCACTGAGAATGCTTAGCTGGACACATAGATTTCGACGGATGATCGAGCTAACTAACAAGCCGCAAGCGAGCAGCATAGTTACCAACGCTTCTTTCTGTTAGCCCTCTAAGTGCTCGGAAGCACACGAACCAAATAGTCTATCCGGCCTTCGCCCAGTTTGCTCAACCCACTGAGATATACGAGGAGATGGTTTAGGAGGCGCTGAAGAACCTTCGACTCGACTTCCAGCCAACCTGGAATCACTCCCTGTTTGAGCCAGTTCTCAAGTGCGTCCACGTCATGCGCCGTCGGTTCGTCGGGGAGTAGCAGACTGGCGAGGCCGAGACTCCACTCGAGTGCGTCGATCACCCGCTGCGCCCGCGCCCAGTGCTCAGGTCGCTCGCCTCCATCGGCGACCGCCTCGGCTCCATAGGCAGGCATGTCCTCCCCCGTCGCCTCCTCGACATACATTCGAAAGTCGAAGTACTCGTCGTTGGTCACATGCTCCCAGAGGTCGTGACATGACCCAACGGCCCGCATCACATCAAGGCGCGGTAGCTCAAGTTGCATCCTGCGCAAAACGGTACCAGACTCTTCTAGACCTAACCTTTGCTCTTACGAGGGTCGGCGGACCCGGACCTGCGCCGTGTTCTTGACGGGCTCCCTGACGAGGCTTGGGAGGTGCTGCTCAAACTCGACTAGCGACCTACCTACCGGTTCGTACTGGTGGAATTCGGACGAGCGAGCCTGGCGGCGCTTGGGGTGCACCACCGGCTGCGCGAAGACTGGCCGGTCATCCAACCGCCAGAAGATGCGTTAACACCGTCGAGCGGCGCTCCGTAGACCGTCTACGGAGCGACAGGGGGCGCCGATGCCTCCGCTCCCACCGCCGCAGCGGTGGGCTCAGACGGACCGTTCTCGATCGTCAGGCTTTCGAGGACCTCGAGCAGGGTCGACTCGATCTCCCGGAAGTCAGAGGTGGGGGCCGTTGCAGTGGCGGTGTACCCGCGCGAGCTGTCGACGTAGTAGAGCTGGATTTGGGTAGCCGGCGCGGCATCAGGCGGCTCCCAGCTGAAGCGGCGCATATATCCCGGCCGTCCGCCCATCATCCGCATCGACTCGAAGGCGACCTCGTGGTACCCACGGAGCTCATCTTTGAGGAGTTTCCCCTGCTCGAGCGCGTATTGCTCCGTGTCGATTTCAGGGCCGAGATGCTCGCTGGAAAAGATCACGTTCCCCTTCAGCCCGGCCGCTTGAAATATGTGTGACTCCTTTTTCCATTCCCAGTCGTCGGGAATCGTCGCCCCCAGTTGCCCTGTCACCTTCTGCACCGTGATCGCCACCTCCAGCCATTGCGCGTACTCGTCTTATCAGTTAAGGTTCTGCGAGCATATCGCCATGGTAGACGGTCCGTCGAAACCACCGACAGAGGCGGAAGCTGAGCGGCTGTTGGACGCTGGCGAATTCAGGACAGCGGCTGACGTATACAGGCGGCTCGTCGAGGATCGAAGTCGGGACGCGGGGCTGCTAGTCGGCTGGGCGAAGGCTCTGCTCGGCGACGGCAAGACCGATGCCGCCGTCGCTGAGCTGGACGAGGCCCTCAAAGTCGACCCCTCCTTCGGCGAGGCCTACGTCGTCAAGGCAGCGGTGCTGCTGAGCCTCGGCCAAGCCGAGGAGGCATTGAAACTCTACGAAGGGGGAAGCGAGTTCGTCGATGACTCCTTCTTCTACGTCGCTTGGGGAAGGCTGCTCGCGGAGATGGGCAAATACGAGCAGGCCCGGTGGAGATTCGTACGGGCAATCGAAAAGGACGATACCTACGCCCCCGCATACCTGGCGGCCGGCGATGTCCTCCTTCGTCTCGATCTGGCCCGCGAAGCCGAGGAAAGATTCCGCCATGCCGTCGAGGAGCTCAACGCACGAAGTGGCGAGGCGTTCAGCGGGTGGGCCCGTGCTTGCTTTGCCAACTACAAGCCCGAGCTCGCGGTTGAAAAGCTGAAAACGGCGATCGATGTGGACGGTGACTCCCCCGCCTCGATCGAGCATTGGCTCGACATCGGCAAGATCCGCTACGAGCAGAATCGCTTTGCCGAAGCTCTCGCGGCGAGCAGGAGCGCCATGGCGCTTGAGCCAAGCGGCGCCAGCACCCTGCAGAAGTACCGGGCTCGCCACAGCGGGTCTACGGCTGCGGTCGCAATGAACTTGTACCAAGAGGCGCTCGACTACAGCGAAGGCGCCATCAAGCTACTGGCCGAAGTGGGTGGGTGGCCGGAAGCGGAGGCTTCACTCCACTTTGTCCGGGGGGCGGCGCAGGCGGGGCTCAAGCTATACGGCGAGGCGATCGACAGCTACGAGCAGGCGTCTGAGACTTCGGAGATGTTCGCTGTTCACGCGATCAACGCTACCGCCGCGGTCCTCGCCACTCAGGGACGCTACGGCGAGAGCTGGCGACAGCTGGCGAAGCTCGATGTGGGACTCGAGCGCGTCGAAGAGCTTCCGGACGACGTCTTGGAAGACGAACAGTGGCTCGCTTACGGCACGGGAAAGCTCTGGTACGAGGATTTCGAGAAGGCACAGGACGCCTTCGAAGAGGCCGTGAGATCAGGTCCGAAAAACCCGAATGCCTGGGCGAAGCTGATGGTGCTCTGCTTGGCTCGCCGCGAGCAGAACATCGAGAAGGAGAGCGATTGGAAATGGCAGGCCTACGCTGCCTACCGCAAGGCGGTCTCCCTCCTCAAGGCTCAGTTTGACGATTCGGCGTCCACGGAGCCTCTTGTAGCCCTGGGGCTGCTGCACCTCCTGATGGACGAGCTGGACGCGGCGGAGCCGATGTTTGAGCAGGCAATAAGGTGTGATTCGAGTCCCATGGCACCATTCGCCGGCCTTGGCCTGATTCATGTGCGGCGAGGCAAATACGCCGAGGCGATCGAACGCTTCGATTCGGCGCTGGTCCGCGAACCGGATAGCCTCACGATTAAGTGCCATCTCGCCGACGCCTATTTCCGTCTCGGTCGCCACGCTTCCGCGCACGACGCATACGAAGAAGTGCTGCGGGTGGCACCAGACAATGTCGGTGCTCAGATCGGGGCCGGCGAGGCGCTGATTGAGTTGGCCGAGAAATCGGCAGACGAATCCCTCTATGAAGACGCCGAGGCGCACCTAACCAAAGCGATTGATCTCGCCGACGCGATCAAGCCCGGGTCCCCAGACCGAAAGGGATCGACAGGACTCGGAGTGCGACAGTGGGCTGACCTCTACTACGCGCGCGGCTATGTTCGGGGCAAGCTGTACGAAGCGGAAATGGCGACCAGGATCGGACTGTCCGCCCGCTCGGTGCGGAATCGCCTCGCTGGCGCTCGGCGGGACTTCGAGTCCGCTGCGAAAACCCATGTCAACCCTCATCGAGCCGAACGAGCTGCCACGAACATTCGCAAGCGATTGAGGGTCCTGTTCCCGAGTATGCTCACCGAGGTCTACGCCCCGTTCGCGGTGGTGGCCATCGCCTTCGCGCTGCTCGTCGTGGTTCAGGTCTTCTTCTTCTCCAAGACGAGCTTCTCCGAAGGCAAGGACACCACTGCGTACACCACGCTCACGCTCGCGCTCTTGATGTTGATCGTCGCGGGCTTCTACCTGCCCCAGGTGCTCAAACTGAAGCTTGGTGGGATTCAGCTCGAGAAGGCCAGCCCACAGCCCGGCGGAGACGGCGCCCTCAACGTTCCCCGCCACCCCTTCCAGGCCAGCCTGCACGCGATATTCGAACCGGTAGTCCCGCGCAGCCGCATGCTCGAGCACACCGAGTCGGTGGAAGAGCCAAAGCCAGTCGACGCCAGAGAAGGCGCGCGCCCCAATTCGGACAGCCCGGTGGGCGTTTTGAGCCGCGGCGATGGCGCCGAGGGACAGCACTTTTAGAGGAACAGAGGCCGCTCCTACATCTAAGCGTTATTGGTGGAGTCTGCGCCCTGGCTTTTGCTCTTCCGACGCCTTTGCGTGGTGTTCGTTTCCGGGGTGCGCGGCATCGACCTTCGAGTCGGAAGAGCCGCCACCGGCGATGAAAACGAGCCAGACGACGGCCCCGAGCACCATGCCCAGCGCCCAGTAGAAGGCGAGCGCTCGGCGCGCGGGTTCGGGACCGTTCTCGCTCAAGGCGCTCTCGATCTCCTCGGGTCGCTTCCCCGGCCGCAAGGTCGGCTCCTCGCCGGCCTTCACCACCTCTCCCGCCTGCCACACAAAAAGACCCTCGCTGCCGGAATGCGGGTCGACCACGATCGCGATCTGCTCGGGGCGCCCGAAGAAGTTGCGGTGGATGAAGAGATCGTGCTCGGAGAGGAAGATCCCGAAGCCAGGGTGACTGTGGTACCAGCCGAGGATCTCCTCTCCCGGGTGATCGCGATCGAGGGTCGAGTGAATCGCCGACCATGCCTCGTGGGTGAAGGTCACCCGGCTGCGCGCCCCGTCCGCCTCGAGCGCCGGGATGATGCCGATCACGCGCGGACTGCCGTCTTTACGCAAATGGCCGATCAGGACGCCACCGACCTCGGCCTCGAGGCTCGAGAAGACGTGGTCGTAGATCTGCTCGCGCACACCGGATGCGACGTAGGGTCCGCCCGGTATCGATTGCCCGGACTGCTCAGCCACGGACTGCCTCCAGCCACTCGAATGGGTTCGCGTCCCCGTCGAGGACGAAATGCCTTCTCGTCCCCTCTGCGAGGCGGGCGGTGATCACGTCGAAGGGCCACAGCCCAAGCTCCGCCGGACTGAGGCCGAGCAGCCGCTCGTCCTCCGGGTCGACGACGTGGGTCAGCTCGACCCGCCGTTCCAAGCCGCAGTTGGGACAGCGGGCATCGACCGTCGTGACCATCTCGATCAGACGGTCGACGGCCGTCTCCTCCTCGCACCGCGGGCAGACGAGTGCGCGCACCAACTCGTGCTCGAGGTCCAGCTCGGCCCCCGGGCCGAGCTCATCCCGGGCCCGGGAGAGCAGCTCCGCCAGCGGCCGGTTCCCCGCAAAGGCGGCGGCGCCGGCGAGATCGTAGGTGTCGTGGCTGAGGCAGTCGTCGCGGCGCCTGTAGTTCACCACATAGGAGTCGTGGGTGAGGCCGTTGAATGCGAAGCCTTGGCCGGCGAAGTCAGTGGCCAGTGAGTCGCGGTGGAGGAGCTTGATCGCCTCCTGGACCTGCAGCCCAGCGATCACCGAGGCCGAGGTTGCCGTGGTCGGGACCTTACCTTCGAGCATCTGGTCGCGGGTCAGCAGCGAACAGGCCTTGCGGGCGGCAAGCAACCTGTGGTCCGCCTCGTTCATCGTGCACTCGTAGCAGGCTGAGTCGGGCGGGACGAAGACGCGCATCATCCCCATCAGGCCCTCGATCGCGCCGTCGACCCATGGCGTGCCCGCTTTCCAGCAGGCCTGGTTGACGTGTAGGCGCGCCTCGCGGTTGTCGAGCCCGCCGAGGACGACGTCGAAGTGCGCGATCAGACCCGGGGAGGCCACCAGACGTGCGTCGCCGACGACCGGGATGATGCGGACCTCGGAGTTGAGCTCGGCGGCGCGGCGAGCGACCACGGTCGCCTTGTCGGCTCCCTCGTCGCCCTCGCGGAAGAGGACGCAGCGCGACAGGTTGGAGTTCTCGACCCGATCCATGTCGAGGACGACGATCGTGCCGATCCCCGTCAGGGCGAGGTTCTTGGTCAGCTCGTTGCCCAGTGCCCCAGCGCCGATCACCAGCACCGACGCATCGGCGAGACGCGCCTGGTCCCACCAGGTGATCAGCGATTGACGGTGATAGCGGTCGTCCTCGAACTCGACCGCGAGCCGCTGGCTCGGGGCTGGCATCCGGCCTAGCCCGCGGTGATCTCCGCCACGAGCCGCAACACGTCGCCGTCCTTGACGCCGGCCTGCTCGAGGCTTTCGTTGTCGTCGACCTGACGCCCCGACTGCTTGTGATGGAACTTATAGGACAGCGGTTGGTTGTCCGGCCCAACCGGCGGCAGGCTCATCAGCTCCACCAACCTGGCGATGATCCGACCCGAGGCGACGTCGCCGGGCACGCTCGCCTCCTCGGTCTTGTTCCCGGTCGAATCAACAACGGTGATATCCACTATTGCCCCCCAATCGATTTCGTCTCTCTGTTCAATTCGGATCCCGCGGCGATGGTCATCGGGTCACCTGGCGCTCCTGGTACTGCAGAGTGGTGCCGCCCACTTCAACAGCGTCGCCAGCGCGAAGCCAGTGATTGGTCACCGGGGTCCCGTTGATGCTCACCTGGCTGCCCTCGTATGCGGTGACCGAGTAGCGGCCACCGCGGTCGTCGATCCGGCAGTGGAACGGCGAGACCTGTGGGTCCTTGATCAGCGTGATCTCGCACTTCGGCGCGCTGCCGACGTTGGTCACCTGGTGGTAGACGATGAACTCCTTGCCGAGCATCCCGCCCCTGACCACCTTCAGCCAGGCCTGGCGGCGGGCTACCTCGACCAGGCCGATCGCGACGCCGATGCCAAGGCCGACGACGCCGAACCCGATCAGCTGCCCCATCGCTTCGTCCTGTACGTGGATCGAGGCATAGTGGTAGACGAGCCCCCCCAGCGCCCCGCCGATCAGGCCTCCGATCGCGGCGTTGAAGGTCTTGCGAGAGGAACGCTCGGCGACTCCGAGCGCGATTCCCACCCCGCCACCGAAGATCGCCCACGCCAGGGCCCGGGTCAGGTAGAAGTCGGCGCTGGAATACGCTTCGGCAAGGTTGGAGAGACTGTCGGTTTCTTCGAGGATGTTTTCGACCAGCTGTTCGAAGACCAGCTGGGCAGCGGCTCCCGTGGCGGCGCCCGCGACTGCACCAAGGGCGAGGCCGGCCAGGGCCGAGCGCATCGCCGCCTCCCAGACCCCCGACCGCGCGTCTTCCCAGGCAGCGTAGACCGCCGCGAAGATCGCGCCGAACAGCCCGATCTCCTTGGCTGTCAGGGCGACCAGGTCGGTCGTGAATTGGGGACCGCCGAAGAAAAGCCGGAATGCTCCCCAGCCGGCAATCGCCGCCACCACAGCGGCGGCGATGCTGTTGGGCAGGGTGCCACCGAAGCCCAGTGACGGCCCATCCACGGCCACCGGCCTTGCCGGTGGCCGCACCCCCTCGATCGAGGGCAGCGGTGCGGCCATCGTCTCGGTCGCGCCCTCGCCGCCGGCATGCTGTGCTTCTGCGGGGTCCGGAGGGAGATCCTCCGCGCTGATCACGAGGCGTTTCCTCTCCTCCGACATCAATCCTCCCGTCGTCGTATTCGTACGCTTACCGGCCCCTGCGTTTCGGCGAAACCCGCGTCCTGCCCGTAACGTGGACGCAGGATGACCAGCGGCCGCTCGCCATCTGGCGTGGCGCCTTCCTCCAGCTCTCGCAGGTCGTGCTCGATCGACTCGCCGCCGGTCACATAGGCGACGAAAAGGGTGACGACGGCACCAGCCACCACCCAGGAGCTGCCCAAGCCGTCGTAGAGGCCGTGCAGGAGGACCGCCAGCCCCAGCCCGAAGAGGATCAGGGAAAATCGGTGGGATGGCCGCCACCTCGCCAGGCCGAGGAAGAAGCATGAGATGCCCGTCATGCAGGCGTGCAGCAGCGGCAGGACAGTCAGCCGCACCAGGGCGGCGGCGGTGTAGGCACCAACCCCGACGATGCCGATCGTGTCGAGGTTGTGCGCATAGAGAACCGAGTAGTTGATCGCCTCGGCGACGCCAAAGGCAAGGCCGGCGACTACGCCGAAGTACATATAGGTCAGGGGCGTCAGCATGTGGCCGGGCCGGTAGACGAGCAAGTAGACCGCCCCCCACTTCACCGCCTCCTCGACCAACCCCACGACGAGGATGAAGCTGGCCAGGCTCGGGGTACCGTCACCCAGCAGACCCCGCTCGAGGGCGCCGGCGAGCGGAGCGCCCACCAGGGCCGTGAGCGCGGCGACCGCCGCTGGTAGATGCCAGCCGACCCGCTCGGGCCGAATCGCATAGCGGAGGATCAGCAGCCAACCGACTGCGAAGTAGATTCCGAAGAAGGCGCTGACCCGGTGCAACTCCGCGGTCGGGTCCGACGCCGGCGACACGGTACCGACGAAGATCAGCGGGGCAAGCACGCCGAACACGAGGAGAATCCCCCAGCTGGACTCCCAGGGCCGCGAGCGAATCCACTTGCCAACCGGGAGGACGACGCCCAGGGGAACAGAGCCAATGCTGGGCTTGCCGTCGAGCTGATCGCCGGTGATGACGATGCGGGGGTGTGCGCTCGCTGTCAAGGTCCCTGCTTGATCTCGACTTCGACTGCTCCGGCCCCCGGTGCGGTCGCCTCCCCCGCGATCGCCACCTCGACCTCGGGGCGGCCGAGCTCGACGGTGCCGATCGGAAACAACTCAGGATGCTGCTCTGCCCAGTAGGCGGCGGTCGAGTCGAGCGGGCTCTTGGGGTTGTAGATCCGATATTGGATCATCGCGCCGATCTTGGCGACCACGTCCGAGAGCGACTCCCCCGCCGACCAGTAGTCGTTGATGCAGTAGTGAGCCGCGACGTTGGGGTGGAAGATCGGCGTCAGCGGCACACAGTAGGGCTGTTCGCGGGGGTAGCCAGCGGGCAGATGGATTTCGACCCGGTGCATCTCGGTCCGGATCGGCTGGTCACCCTGGAGTGCGAGTCCGGGAATCCAGTACTCAATCCTGTAGGCCTCCGGAGGCAGGCCGCCGACCGGTTCGATCTGAACTGCCGGATGACCGGAGAAATCGGTTCTCAGCGCCTGGTAGTCCGACGCCAAGCGGCGCAGGCGGGGACTGGTCAACTCCCGAACCTTTCCTTCACAGCAAGGATCCGGTAATACGAAGAGGTCAAGTTTCGCCTCGAGATCCTGCCCCTTTCGGCCGCTCTCAGCACGTTCTTGTAGGCGGAGCGAAACGAGTTCGGGTCCCCGACCATGAGTATGTCGACGCCGGCCAGGGCGGCCGCCCTGGCGGCGATGGCCGGGCTCGAGAGCGACTCGGCCACGCCGGCCGTACTCAGATCGTCGCTGATTACAACTCCCTTGAACGCCAGTCGGCGGCGGAGGAGTCCTTCGACGATCCTGGGCGACCAAGCGGCACCGTTGCCCGGATCGAGCTTCGTGTAGAACGCCGTCGAAACCATAATCGCGGGGACCCCGCCGGCGATCAGACGCCGGTATGGCTGCAGCGAGCTGCCGACCCCCGCTTCGACCACACTCTTCGCTTTGTCGCTGTCGACCGAGGCTTGACCGAGCCCCGGGAAGTGCTTGGGCACCGGAATTACTTTCGTCCGCTTGAGCCCGCTCGCAAAGGCCCCGGCAACGCCAGCCACCCTCCGGGGGTTCTTCGAGATCGTCCTGCCTTGTTCGGCGATGAAGGAGCCGGGCAGGCCAAGGTCGACCACCGGCGCGAGGTCGGTATTGACGTGGTACTGGCGGAGGTAGCGTCCTGTCGCAAGGCCTTCACGCGCAGCCGCGCCCCTCGAAAGCTGCGAGAGCGGCGTGTACGGCGGCCCTTCCGGGAACCTCTTTACCGGCCCGCCCTCCTGATCGATCGCGATCAGCAGCGGCGGCTGATGGCCAGCTCGAGCTGCCTGCCGAAGCCTGGCGGCTGCCGCCCCAACCGCGGCGGGCGTGGAGTTGCGCGCAAACATGAGAACCCCGCCTATTTCACCCCGGCGGGCGTCCTGCAGCAGCAGGGGCGACGGGTTCGCTTCGCTCAGGCCGACCATGAAGCGCTGTCCGACCATGTTGGCGATCGAAACCTGAACGTCCTGCGGTGACTCCGCCTCCGTTACGAGCTTCGGGCGTGCTCCGCCTACGGCGTGGCTGTCGCCAGAGCTGACCCGAGACGATTGAGGGCGTTTGGGTGCGGCAGCCGAACCGCCGATGCTGTCGATCACCATTGCCATGGCGATCGTGACGATGGCGCCGGCGAGGGTCAGCCCCAGCGCGGTGTGCCGGGGAACGCTGCGCAGGTCGTCTAGCACGATTCTTTTTCCAGCTTCGCCGCGCCGATCAGCCATTCGCCGTAGATCTTGCGCATTTCCCAGTAGCCGTACCAGTCCTTGCAGCCGGTTGCCAAGGAGTGGGTCTCGAATTCGACGATCGTCGCCTGCGCCGTGTGCTGGTCGATCAGCGAGGTTTCCACGCTGAGACTGAAGTTCTGCAGCTGGTCTTCTTCCTGCGCCGCGACCCAGCCGGATTCGCCACCGATCGCTTCACCCTCGCTCGACGTCAAATCGTAGAAGGCGGCTTCGTAATCGCCGGACACGAGACGGTTGAAGTGCGCCCGCAGAGAGTGTTGGATCTGCTGCTGGGCGAGCTGGCTTGGGCTCGACGATTCGGCCCCTTCGCTTTCTTCATATCCGCTTTCTTCGTAGGGACTTTCTTCTTCCGATTCGCCGAATTCGCTCGCCTGGGCCCCGGGCGCACCGGCATTCACGTCGTCCGGCGAACCTTTTTCGTGGTCGGTGATCACTATCGCGGCGGCGGTCGCGCCCCCGAGCAACACGATCCCCACGGCCACCAGCGGAACCCATTTCGACCAGGAGGTCCTTCCCTGCGCCAAGGGTTGCCCAGGAGGTGGAGGCGGCGGTGCTCCGGGCGACGGCGTCGAAGGCCCGCTGGGGAGCTTCTGAGTCGGCGCCTCGGTGGGCCCCGGGGGAACGACTATTGGGAGCGGCGGCGGCACGGGAGCCGGCACGGGCGGAGGCTCGACCGGCTGCACTTCCTCCTGGTGAGTCGCTTCGAGTGAGGGGCCGCCCGCGCAAAGCGCTACCGCACAGCCGCCGTTCTCGTCCCAACAGTCGTCGTGGTGGACGGCTCTGCAGACAGGGCAGGCGACTACGCTCACGCCCTCCTCGAGGCCGAACCGACAGTAAGGGCAGGTTCGACCGACCATCTCCGATGTCACTGGGGATCCGGCAGTCATCGTCTGATCAGCCCTCCTCCCGAAAGGCCTGAGCCGCGGCGATGCTATCCAGTTTTGGATCGAGCGGCATTCACATCACACGGTTCGGCATCAGCTCACGCCTTTTACACGGTCATAACCGCAGCAGCCACACCAGCGAACCCCTTCAGGGTTATAAAAAAACGTCACATTTATTTTGCGCCCTATCCTGCGATACCCGGTACTTGTGGGGTGCGGCGTCCCACCTGCCAGCGTTCCCACCACTGCCGTCCCTGCTGCCACCAGGTGTCCTCGAAGGACGGGCGCAGCCGCGCCTGCAGCACCGCCGCGCAGGCGGCGATCATCAGGAAGAGGGCGAGCGCAACCTGCGCCTCTCCGTGGTTGAAGAAGTTAGAGCTGTAGTGATTGGCGGCGGCGAACGAAGGGTCGGCGGCAATCCTTGCGTTCATGCCGATCGCGTTGCCGACCCCGGCGAAACCCCACTGGGCGCCGACCAGGTGCGAGAGCAGCTGGATCGGCTTGCCGAGGTCCTTGGTGGTGACGATCGCCCCGGCGAAGAGGAGTTGGGGCAGCAGTATCAGGGGGAGAAAGCTCGCCGCTTGATCCTCGCTGCGGGCAAAGGCCGACAGCGTCAACCCGAAGCCCATGCCCACCCACGCAACCAGGACGCAGATGGTCAGCACGTGGATCTCGGCATTGTGCGGCGCTTGGCCGAGTGGGCGCAGGGCGAAGACGATCCAAACGAAGAGGGCAGTCTGGAGCGCCGCGACGGCGCCGATCACGACGGCCTTCGACAGCAGGTAAGCCTCGGTCCTGACACCGGCGGCAAGCTCACGGCTGAGGACGCTGCGCTCAGCGACGATCTGGCGAACCGAGGAGATCGCTCCGAACCACATCGACACCGTGACCATCAGGAAGAGCAGCTGGGCGCTCTGCGCCGCATGCAGTGCATTGCCCTGATCGTCATAGGAGAAGACGTTCGACATAAAGAGGAAGGCAGCGCCGAACGCAAGGACCAGCACCTGGACGGCAAGGATCTTCGCGTTGCGCCGGTCGCGGCTGAAGAGCAGCGCGTAACGCCGGGTCAGGACCCTCACCTGAGGCCAGATTCGCCGCCGCGGGATGGCGCGGGAGGAGGCCAGGCGTGGCGGCGCTATCGGTGCCTCGACCCGGCGAAACGAGCCCCCTTTCGTCTCGGCTTCGTCGGTGAGCCTCGCGTAGACCTCGTCAATCAGCTCTACCCCGAAGGCCTCCGGTGCACCGGCCGGAGGGCCGAGGTAGGCGAGGCGCCCGCCCGGGGCCATGATCGCGACCCTGTCGCAGAGGTCGAGACTCTGCGTAGCGTGGGTGACGAGGAGCACGCTCTGGCCCTTGTCCGCGAGGTCCCGGCTGAGCTCCATCAGGCGACGCTCCAGGCCCGGATCGAGGCCGGTGGTCGGCTCGTCGAGCAGCAGCAGCTCGGGCTGGCTGATCAGCTCGAGCGCGACGGCGGCGCGCTTGCGCTGCCCTCCCGAGAGGGCGCCGATTCGCCTATCGGAGATGTCCGCCAGTTCGACCTGCTCCAGCACGCGGAAGATCGCCGCCTCGCGCTCCTCCTTGGAGTGGCCCTCTGGCAATCGGAGTTGAGCGGCAAACGAGAGGGCCTCATGGACGCTCAGCAGGTGGTGCAGGGTGTCGTCCTGGGGGACGTAGCCGATGTCAGCCTGGCGCAGGCCGACATCCTGGCCGCGCATCAACACCGTCCCACCGCTCGAGGTGCGAATGCCGCCGAGGGTCTTCAGCAGGGTGCTCTTGCCGGAGCCGCTCGGACCGATGATCGCGACGAGCTCGCCCTTCTGGATCTTCAGCGTGGTCGGCTCAAGCAGCGTCTTCGAGCCAACTTTGACTTCGACCCCCTGGGCTTCGAGGGGAGGGGCAAGAAGCTCGACGCGAGGGGCCGCGGGAGTCGGTGTGAGAACCCGGGATGGGGATGGAGACAGCTGCACTGCGGGACCCTGCTCCGCTCCACAGGCCTCGCAGAACCGCCAATCCTCCTCGATGCTCTCCCCGCAGCTGGTGCAGAACGCTTTCGCCGCCATTCGAGCGGCGCAGGTTACCGCTAACCAAGTCTCACTGTGCGATTCCCTTTATGCGACTAGGCTACGGCCGCCTTGGGGACAACACACAAGACACTCCGTGCCACCGGCGCACTGTTCGCCACCCTGGCCATCTCACTCGCGGCATGCGGTGGCCCCGAGCGCAGCGCCGACGCCTACTGCAGGGCCTTCTACGAAACTGCCGCTCCCATCCGCGAACAATATGTCGAAGCCAACGCCGAAGCCAAAGAAAATCCCCTATCTGCACTGGTGACGCTCCTCGGGGCCCCCGGCGACCTGACAGTCATCTTCGACACCATGTCCGAACACGCGCCGGACGAGATCAGGGCAGACACCGAAGAGGCGAGGGACGCGCTGAAGAAGCAGCAGGACTCGCTCGGCGAAGCACTCTCCGACCCGCTCGGCGCGATCGGCTCCAGCCTGATCGCCGGGCTCACATCGTCGGGGTCGTTCTCCCGGGTTGACAGCTACCTCCAGGAGCACTGTCCCGTCGACTCCGAGCTGGCGCAGGAAAATTAGAGATAGGGTGCGGCAAAACCGGGTGTCGTTCAAGCGAAGGTAGGAGAGAGATGAATCCGAATGTGCCGCCGCAGGGCGGCTTCAACGAAGCACCGGCGACGCCGGTCGCGGTTCAACAGACCACCGTCATACAGATGAGCGCACACAAGAACGTGGGCCTGGCGGTCCTGCTTGCATTCCTGTTCGGCCCGCTGGGAATGCTCTACGCGACCATCACCGGCGGCATAGTGATGTTCTTTGTAAACATCGTGGTCGCGGTCCTGACGCTGGGACTTGGCCTGTTCTTGACCATTCCCCTGGGCATGCTCTGGGCGGGGATGGCCGCGAACTCGCACAACAAGGGCTTGCAGGCGGTTGCGTCTCAGCAGGCCGTCGGCGGTCCGATGGCCACACCCACCCCCACCCCCGCTCCGGCTGCTGCGCCGGCTGCCTGGCACGACGATCCGAGCGGGAGCGGGCGACTGCGCTTCTACGACGGGACGCAGTGGACCGATCACTACGCCGACAAGCCCGGTCAACCCTCCACCGCGCCGACTCAGCCCGCCGCCCTCCCGGAGCAGCTACCGCCCATCGCGGAAGGGCCGACGGCCGCGACTGAAGTCATCGAGGAGGATCTGGACGTCGTCCTCAAGCCTGCGGATCCTGCCAAGGTGTCCTGCGCGTCCTGCGGCCACGGCATCCATCCCCAGGCTCAATTCTGCTCAGCCTGCGGACAGGCCCAGGCTCCCGCCTGAGACCTGAGGTGAAAACCGTCCGGCAACGGCTCAGGCGATGAAGCGCCGCTGCCCCAACTGCGGAGAGGCGCTGGCGAAGGGCGCGAACTTCTGCCGAACCTGCGGAGCAAGGTACGCGGCCTCGGCACCGCCCCTTGAAACCCCCCAGCCCCGAGTCGCTGAACGCTCGGCGCCCGCGTCCGACGCGGGGACGCCGGAGCCGCGGCGGGCGCGAACCGCGATCGCCGCAAGCGCGGCCATCCTGGCGATCGGTGCAGGGGCCGCCATCGCGATCCTGCTGGGAACAGGTGGCGGTGACTCGTCGACGACAACAGTGGTCCAAGACGTCGCACCGACGACCACCACCACCACGGTGGTTCACGATGTCGCACCGACGACGACGGTGCAGGTGGAGACAACGCCGGAAGCGGGCGACTCAATCGAAGCCGGGCGCTACATACAGGCCGGCTCATTCCAGATCGCAGCCAACGCCCAGGACGAGCGCCAGCGCCTCGCAGGGCACGGCATCGAAGTGGAGGTCGTGACCTCCGACGGCGCCCAAGAGCTATACCCCGGCTTCTATGTGCTGCTTGGAGGACCCCTTCAGTCCCACGCCGGCGAAGCGAGAATGTTGCAGGGCCTTCACCAGAACGGCGTACCGTCTGCCTTTGCGAGAGACCTAACACCGGCCGCTGGGATCGGTGAACCGGTCGCCGGGCGCTGGACAGGGAAAGTGGAAAGGACGAGCTCCGAACATCCGAGGCTGAACGCGGTTTTGCCCGTGACCTTGGCGCTCGCCCCGGATGAAGCGGTGGGTTCGCTCGACTTCTCGACGATCCCATGCCACGCGGATCTCTCGCTCACCTCGAAGACGAGCTACGTGCTCACCTACAGCCAGGAACCGGCCTGCGCCGGCGTCGGAATGCTGCGCATACGCTCGCTGGGCGACGAGCTGATGCTCACCTTGCAGTCGCCGCACACCGACGCGTTCGCCCTTGGAACGCTAGACCGCGGCTGATGCCGGATGGCTACTGCAAACCCGTGGCCTGCCCACAGGCACCGCAGAACCGGTCACCCGTGCCGATCTGCGCCCCGCAATGTTCACAGAAGGCAGCCGCGGTGCCTCCCGCGAGGGGGCGCTCCACGGACGGAAGGGGTGCGTGCTCCACGGACGGAAGGGGTGCGTGCTCCACGGACGGAAGGGGTGCGTGCTCCACGGGCGGAAGAGGTGCGTGCTCCACGGGCGGAAGAGCGGGCCCTGCAGCCGTGGGGACGGACTCCGGCGCGGGCGACTCGAGCGGCGGCGCGGTGGCTGCAGGGGGAAGCGGCGACTGGGGAAGAGCCGGGCCACCGCCACCGAAGAGCCCCCTCACCTGGTCCAGAACACGTCCCTCAGTTGCCATGTATCCACCGATGACGATCCCCAGAGCAGCGAAGAAGCCGAGGAACAAACCCGCCTCGGCGCTGCCGCCTTCTTCGATCCCACTACCGCCGAACGGACTCGCATCACTGGCGGAGATGGGATCGATCATCCTGAAGAGGACGAGGAGGGCAGCGATGCAGCCGAGTGCGAATATCACCGAGCCGCCCGGAATGTCGCCAATACTCCTGTCGCTCGCTTTGAGGATCGTGATGGTCAAGGTGGCGACGATCGCGATCGCAAGGATAGGGCTGACGTAGTGAAGCGAGTCCCAGGCGTTAGAGACGGCGAAGCCGAAATTGAACCAACCGAAGAACATGCAGACGAACAGACCAAGCGCCGATCCAGCGGCGATCCTCTCGCCCTGACTGAGTCGCTGCAGCTTCAGATCCATCTCCTAGCCTCCCCGAGAATCGAACAGTAGAGTCGACCTTATACAGAGTGAGCCAGACCTCGTGGAGCCAGTAACGACACTTCGCCCGGGCGACCGGCTTGCAGAGTTCGAGGTGATACGCCAGCTTGGCCACGGCGGTATGGGCATCGTCTACCTGGTCCGCGACGGGCGCCTCGAGAGACAGGTGGCGCTGAAGGTGATAGCTCCTCACCTCGCACACGACCCCGAGTTTCAGGAGCGCTTTGCGGCGGAGGCCCGCAGCGCGGCTGCGATCGAACACCCCAATGCGATCACCGTGTACTCGGCCGGCTCCGCCGGCGGTCATCTCTTCATCGCGATGCGCTACATCGAGGGAACCGACCTGCGTCGGTCGATGGCGGAGTCCGGGCCACTGGAGCCGAAGGCGGCGGCACAGGTGACGGTCGAAGTCGCCGGCGCCCTGGATGCCGCTCACGCCGCCGGCTTCGTCCATCGCGACGTCAAGCCCGCCAACATCCTGCTCACCGGCCCGCCCGGGCGAGGGACTGCGTACCTGACCGATTTCGGGCTGACGAGGGGCCTGGGCAGCGCGCAGGTCGAGCTGACCGCGACCGGGCAGTGGATCGGCACACTCGACTACGTGGCCCCCGAGCAGATTGCCGCCAGCCGCATCGACGCTCGCACCGACATCTACTCGCTCGGCTGTGTGCTCTACGAGATGCTGGCCGGCTCGGTGCCCTTCAGGGGCGACGAGATGCAAAAGCTGTGGAAGAAGGCGAACGAAGAGGTCCCGCCTCTTCTCTCCTCCGGCGCCCCGCACCCGCTGGACCCGGTGCTTGCCCGCGCGATCGCCAGGGATCCCGAGCGCCGCTTCCACTCGGCCGGCGATCTGGGGCGCGCGGCCTCGACGGCGGCGGGGGTGGGCACGGACGCTCCAACCGAGCGGAGTGTCGCCACGGGAGTCGCGGCGGCCGGCCTGCACGAGATCGACATCCGCGTCCGTGGGCAGAGGCCAGAGCCGCCAACCGCTCGCATGCCGCAGGTTCGGCCACAGCCGCCGTCGCCTCCGCCGTTAGCCCTACCCCTTCCCCAGCCTCACCGCCGATCGAGAGGCTGGGCAGTGGCGATCATCGGCTGTGCGATGGCGGTAGCCGCAGGCTTGGTGGTGGGCGCACTCGCTCTCGCCGGCAAGCAAGATGAAGCCACCCGCACTGTTGTCACCCGCAGCGCCCCGGCAGAAGGGGAGGCGAGTGCCAACGCAACGGCGTCAAGCACGCCGAAAGAAACGCCGCCGCCAAACGAAGCCGCCTCGACGGACCCCGAAACCGGTCCTCCGCTGCGCTTCAACGGAGCCGCGTATAGCGCAACGCTGCCGGCGGGATGGATCCAGCACGACAACGAAAAGCCGGCAAGCGACGGTAGCTACATCCAGAACACATGGGTCAGTCCGGACGGAGACGAAGAACTTCTGATCGACGAGTCGCCCGGCGATCCGGCGGACCCGGCAAGGAGCGTCGCCAAGATCGGCAGCGGCGTGCGCCAGGCCGGCGAGACCATCTACGCGATCACAAACGGAGTCGAACGAGGTGGGCTCATAGGAAGCGAGCTCGACTTTCGGGCCAACCCGGGCCTCCCGGAGCGCGCCGACTTCTTCTTCAACATTGGCGACAACGGCTTCGCAGTCCTGGCGAGCGGCTATGACCTCGAAGCCGCCCAGGCACGGATCGACCCTCTGGTCTCATCGCTGCAGATCCACTGACCCGTGGCACCCTGAGCTCGAGGGCCCACGGGTTCTACCCTTCGCCCGTGAGCGCGCGCTCCCTCGTCGCCTTCCTCGCCGTGCTGGCCGTGATCGGCCTGCTCGCCTTTGGCCTGCTCAACAAGGGCGGGGCGAAGGTCGCCGTGGGGGACCCGGTGCCCGACAAGGCCCTGTCGCGGCTGCCTGGCCCCGGTCACGGCTCGCTGGCCGAGGAGCGCGGCAAGTGGGTGCTGGTCAACCTCTGGGCCTCGTGGTGCATCCCCTGCCGCGAGGAGGCACCTGATCTCGAGCGCTTCTACCGGCGCGAGCGTGACCGGGGCGTGACCGTCGTCGGCATCAACGTCCAGGACAACGAAGGCGACGCGCTCGCCTTCCTCCGCGCCCACCCGACCACCTACACGCAGTTGCGCTCAGTCGGCAACGAGCGCAGCTCGGCATTCGGCTCGATCGGCGTGCCGGAGAACTTCCTCGTCACCCCCCGCGGGCGCCTGGCGCTGATCTGGCGCAGCCCGGTCGACGACCAGATCCTGCGCGAACGCGTCGAACCGCTGATCGGGGGACGTGCCGTTGATTAGCGGTCACTATGGGTACTCAACTCACGGCACGTCCCCGATGCTGCTACTCGTTGCGTTGGTCGGGGCGGCGCTGGCGTTCGTCGGCCCGAGCGCTGCGGTGGCGTCTGCGGCACCGCAGCCACAGACCACGGTGACGGCGATCGAAGGCGAAGTGATGTGCCCGATCTGCGGCACCCTGCTCGAACTGTCGGACTCACCCCAGGCCCGACGCGAGAAAGTCTTCGTGGCGAAGCTGGTCGCCGCAGGCAGGAGCAAGGCCGAGATCGAAGACGCGCTGGTAGCCCAGTACGGCCCCGAGGTACTGGCGGTGCCGCGCGGCTCCGGTTTCGACCTGACGGCGTACCTGGTTCCGATCGTCGCCCTCCTCGCCGCGATCGTCGCCCTTGCCCTCGCCGTTGCCCGCTGGCGTCGGGACGGCCGGGATACGCCCGGGGCGGCCGGCTCAGAACGCCCGCTCCCCGACGGGGACGCCGAACGGCTCGACGCCGACATCGCCCGCTACGACCTCTAGGCGACGGTGACCAGACCGGTGATCGGGATCGACTGCTTCCCCCGCAGCTCCCCGGCCGGACCGCAGGCGAGCGTCGCATCGGCAACCTCGGCCAACGCGATCAACGCCAGCCGATCGCCGTCCAACGGCACCCCGTCGACCACGACCAGCTCGTAGCTCTCCCGCAATCCCGCCAGCGCCTGCCGACAGCGATCGGTATCGAGCAGCGAGGGCGGCCCAGGTTCGCCGGCGGGGACGCAGGCGAGCGGCTCGGTCGCACCCCCTGCGGCGGGGCCGGCGAGGACGAGCGACTGCAGCGCCGCCTGCGACTCGACCTCGCCACGCAGGTACTCGTGCAATCCCGGGACCGGCTCCAGGCCGAGAGCGCTCGCAAGCGACGGGTCGGCGAGGTCCGCCTCGACCAGCGCCACCCGCCGTCCGGACGCTGTCGCGACCGCCGCTAAGCCCACGGCGACCCGCGACTTCGCCGGTCCGGTCGCCAGCACGACCCGCGCCCCGCCCAGGGGTTCCGCCAACCGCGAGAAGGCCTCGAGCTCGTCGCGCCGCAGCGCCCCGGAGCGAGTTGCCGAACCCCGCCGAGCCCGAATCTCCGCCAGCACCGGCGCGGTGCGACCGCGTCGAAGGCGCATCACATCCGCTCGGGGGCGGAGATGCCGAGCAGACCGAGCGCGCTGGCCACGGTCCGCTTGGTCAGCAGCGCGAGCGCCAGGCGTGACTCCTCCACCCCGTCCCCCTCGGCACCCACCACCTTGCAGTCGCGATAGAAGGCGTGGAAGTCGGCGGCGACGGCCGTCGCGTAGGCGCAGATCCGGTGCGGGGCGCGACGCTCGGCCGCCTCGCGCACCTCCTCGGGAAACTCGAGCAGGCGCTTGATCAGCGCGCGCTCGGCCGGCGCCAGCGGCGTGCCCGGCGTCTTCCTCCCCGCTCCTGTCGCGATCTCATCGGCATCGCGACCGGCTTTGCGCAGGATGCTGGCGATGCGAGCGTGCGCGTACTGCACGTAGTAGACTGGGTTGTCGTTCGACTGACGACGGGCCAGCTCGAGGTCGAGATCGACCGTCGTGTCGTGGCTGCGCCAGAGCATGAACCAGCGGGTCGCGTCGACGCCGATGTCGTCGATCAGCTCGTCGAGCGAGACGAAGTCGCCGCTGCGCTTCGACATCTGTGCCCGCTCGCCGCTTTCGACGATGTGGACGAGGCGCATGATCAGCGCCTCGAAGCGTTCGGGGTCGGCACCGAGGCCGGTGATCGCCGCCCGCAGCCGCGCCACGTAGCCGTGGTGATCGGCGCCGAACACGTCGACGAGACGCTCGAAGCCGCGCTCCAGCTTGTCCCAGTGGTAGGCGACGTCGGCGGCCAGGTAGGTCGGTTCGCCGTTGGCGCGGATCAGGACGCGGTCCTTGTCGTCGCCGAAGGTCGTCGTGCGCAGCCAGAGCGCCTCTTCGCTGCGGTAGGTGTGGCCTTCGAGCTCGAGCTGCTCCAGCGCCGAGTCGACCTCGCCCCGGCGATAGAGGTCGCGCTCGGAGAACCAGTTGTCGAAGCGGACGCCGAAACGGTCGAGCGTCCCGCGCACGGCTTCGAGGATCAGCTCCACCCCGCGCGAGCCCACCGCCCCGAGATCGGCGGGATCGATCCCCTCGTCCGCGATCCGCTCGCCCAGCTCGATCACGTACTCGCCCCCGTAGCCGTCCTCGGGAGGCTCTTCTCCCCTCATGCGGGCAGCGATCGAGACTGCGAAGCGCTCGATCTGGCCACCCGCGTCGTTGACGTAGAACTCGCGCTCGACCTCGTGGCCGACCGCCTCGAGCAGGCGCACGAGCGAGTCGCCGTAGGCCGCGTGCCGGCCGCCGCCGACGTGCAGCGGCCCGGTCGGGTTGGCGGAGACGAACTCGACCAGGACCCGCTCCGGCGAGTCGGTGGGCGCGGGACCGAGATCCTCCCCGGCGGCGGCGATCCCGGCCATCGCCTCGCGGTACCAGGCATCGGCGAGGAAGAGATTGACGAAACCCGGCCCGGCGACCTCGATCCTCTCGACCGCCTCTGCGCCGAGCCCCTCCCCCAGCCGCTGGGCCAGGCGCGCCGCGACGTCGCGCGGGTTCTCGCCCAGCGGCGCGGCGAGGAGCATCGCCGCATTCGAGCTGTAGTCGCCGAGCTCGGCTTTCGGCGGGCGCTCCAGGGTTGGCTGCGGTCCGGCAGCGTCGCCGTCCCGCAGCGTGCGGGCAGCATCGGCCACGGCGGCGCGCAGCTCGGCGATCGGGTCGCTGGTTGCCGTCATCGGCCGCATCGTATGGAGGGACGGGGGCCGAAGTAGGCTGGCCGGCGTGCGAATCGCGGCGATCAGCGACGTCCACGCCAACCTGCCGGCGCTGGAAGCGGTCCTCGCTGCGGTGGACGCGGCGGAGGTCGAGGAGATCTGGTGCCTGGGCGACGTCGTCGGCTACGGCGTCGAGCCCGACGCCTGCGCGGACCTGGTTCGCGAGCGCTGCGACCTCTGCCTGCTCGGCAACCACGACCTCGCGGTGCTGGGTGCCCTCGACATCGCCTCCTTCTCCGAGGCCGCGGCGGCTGCCGTTGCCTGGACCCGAGACAACGCCGCCGGGGGGACGATCGAGTTCCTGCGCGAGCTGGAGGCCAACGACGAGCGCTGCGGCATCGGGCTCTATCACGCCTCGCCGCGCGACCCGGTATGGGAGTACGTGCTCTCGGCGGAGCAGGCCGATGCAGGCATCGCCGCCAGCGCCAGCCGGGTCTCGCTGATCGGCCACTCCCACGTCGCCCTCTTCTTCGTCCGCCCCGACGAGGAGGGCGAGGAGACGCGCGGCGCCCAGGCCGGCGACGGCGCCTTACTCGACCTCGGGAGCGGTAGCTGGCTGGTCAACCCCGGAAGCGTCGGCCAGCCGCGGGACGGCGATCCGCGGGCGGCCTGGCTGGAGCTCGACACGGAGGCCGAGACCGCCCGCTTCCACCGGGTGCCCTACGAGATCGAGCGCGCCGCCGCGCCGATCCTCGCCGCGGGGCTACCGAGCCGCCTCGCCGAACGCCTCTACGGCGGCCACTGATGTCGCTCATATGCAGGCAAAACCGCGCCCCGGGGGCGTTCTCTAGACTCGCAACCGTGCGTCGCCTGGTCGCATTCGCAGCGGTCCTCTCCCTTGCCGTGACATCGCTTGCCGCCTGCGGTGGCGGCGAAGACGCAAAATTGCTGCCCGGGACGACCGCGGCCGAAATCTCCGAAAACCTCGCCCGCGTGCGGCAGTACGCCGAAGAAGGCGAATGCGTCGGAGCGACAGATGCGGCGGCCGAAGTCGGCGCCCAGGTGGAAGCCCTGCGCAACGTCGACCCGAAGCTCAAGGAAGCCCTCCGGCAGGGGACCGAAAAGCTCGACGAAGTCGTCACCGGCTGCGAAGAATCGGCGCCCGAACCGACGACGAGCGAAGAAGCGACGAAACCCGAGCACCGCGAACCGCCCGGCCAGGAAAAGAAGGCCGAAAAGGAACGGGAAAAAGAAGAAAAGGAAGAAGAAAAAGAAGTGCCGCCGGGGCCGGAAGAAAAATCGACGCCGGAAGAAACCACCCCACCGCCGAGCGAAGGCGGCGGCACGGGCGCCCCGGGCGGGGTGAGCCCGGGAGCACCAGCCGGGCCGACAGGGGGCGAATGATGGCCGAGACGATCCTCTCCGGCCGCTACGAGGTGGGCGAGCGACTCGGCTCCGGCGGCATGTCGAGCGTCCACAAGGCGGTCGACATGACGCTCGAGCGCACGGTCGCGATCAAGATCCTCGCCGAGCATCTCTCCGACGACGAGCGCTTCGTCGCCCGCTTCCGCCGCGAGGCGCTGGCGGTGGCAAAGCTGATCCACCCCAACATCGTCCAGGTCTACGACACCGGGATCGACGACGGCCGCCGCTACATCGTGATGGAGTACGCCGAGGGCCGCTCGGGGGCGCAGATCCTGCAGCGGCACGGACCGCTCGACGCCGAGACGACGGTGGAGATCGGCATCCATGCCTGCTCCGGGCTCGACTACGCGCACCGCCGCGGGATCATCCACCGCGACGTCAAGCCAGGCAACCTGATGATCTCCGGCGGCCCCGTTGGCGGCGGTGAGATGACCGTGAAGTTGACCGACTTCGGCATCGCCCGCGCGGTCGAACAGACGCGCATCACCCAGGTGGGCTCGGTGATCGGCACCGCCGCCTACCTCTCGCCCGAGCAGGTGCGGGGCGAGGAGGCGACCCCGGCGACCGACGTCTACGCGCTCGGCGTGGTCCTCTACCAGTTCCTCACCGGGCGACTGCCATACGAGGGCTCCAGCCTCGCCGAGCTGGCGGTGCGCCAGCAGAACGAGAAACCGCTGCCGCCGAGCACCTACGACGACGAGGTGCCGGAGACCGTCGGCGCCGCCGTGCTGCGGGCGCTCGAGGGCGACCCGAGCAGGCGCTACGCGAGCGCCGACGAACTCGCCAATGGCCTGCAGTTGGGCCTGCAGGGAGAGGACGTGACGTTGCCGCTGGAGGAGGGAACGGCGAGGACGCGCGTGCTCGGCGGCGAGACCGCGACCCGCCGCATCGACCGCACCGAGCGGACCGAGTTCCGCCCCGCTCCGTCGCCGGCGCGCCGCCCCGCGGCGCGAACGACCCCACCGCCTCCCCCCCGACCCGCGACCGAACCGAAGCGCAGCCTCTTCTCCCGCTTCGCCCGCTTCACGATGGCGCTGGTCGCCCTCGTCCTGATCGCGGCGGCCGTCGCCGCGGCGGTGATCTACGCAACCGACAAAGCGACAGCGGTGAAGGTCCGCGAAGTAACCGGCGACACGGTCGGCAAGGTCGTCGAAGAAGTCGACGACCTGGTCAAGAAGAACACCGAATAGGCGATCTCGCGCGGGTGGCGCCGTAGGGGGAACCGCCCCTGAGGACGCTTTAGCGACCGGAGGGGGTGGTGGGTCCCCTGCGGCGACAGGACCCGCGCGCCTATGACGCTAGCCAGGGTGCTTTCCCGGCCAGCACTGCCTTCGTGTACTCATCGAACCTTCTCGCCTCGATCGCCTCCCGCGCGTGCCGCGTCAGCTCCTGCATGTAGGTCAAGTTGTGCAGGCAGATCAGGCGCACGGCGGTCAGCTCCTCGGCGCGGGAGAGGTAGCTGAGGTAGTCGCGGTCGTGGTGCCGGCAGGCCGGGCAGAGGCAGCCGTCGACGAGCGGGCCGCGGTCGCCCTCGAAGCCGGCTTTGCGTAGGTCGAGGCGGAAGCGGTTCCCGGGGTCGGGAACGAGGGCGACGCCGTGTCGAGAGAGGCGGGTGGGCACGGCGCAGTCGAAGACGTCGAGGCCGAGGGCGATTCCGGCGAGCAGGTCGTCGACCTCGCCGATCCCGAGCAGGTGCTTGGGCGCCTCCTCGGGCAGCAGCGGCGCGGTGAACGCCAGCACCTCGCGCATCTCGTCCTTGTCACGACCCAGCGTTCCCCCGATCGCCAGCCCGTCGACGCCCGCCGCAGAGACGTACTCGGCCGACTCGCGCCGCAGGTCCTCGTGGACGCCGCCCTGGACGATGCCGAAAACGGCCTGGCGCTCGGGGCCGTTCTCGCCGTGCCAATCGAGGCAGCGGTCGAGCCAGCGATGCGTGCGCTCGGTCGAGCGCGCCGTGTAGTCGCGGTCGGCGTGGAAGGGGGTGCACTCGTCGAAGACGAGCGCGATGTCCGAGCCGAGCGCCGCCTGCACCTGCATCGACACCTCCGGCGAGATGAACAGCGAGGCCCCGTCGCGGTAGGAACGGAACCGCACCCCCTCCTCGCCGATCGAGACGACCGAGCCGTGCTCGCCGCCCTTGCGGCCGCTCCCCTTCACCTCGTCGGCGACGCCACCGTGCGCCAGCGAGAAAACCTGGAAGCCGCCCGAGTCGGTGATCAGCGCCCGCTCCCAGCCCATGAACCCGTGCAGCCCGCCTGCGGCCGCGATCCGATCGGGCCCCGGCGAAACGAACAGGTGGTAGGTGTTGCCGAGGATCAGCTCGTAGCCCAGCTCGGCCACCTCGCTCGACTCCAGCCCCCGCACGGTCCCTTTCGTCGCCAGCGGGATGAAGGCAGGCGTGCGGATCGATCCGTGCGCGGTGTGAATGATCCCGGTACGGGCCGCGCCGTCCCGCGCCTGGACCTCGAACCTCAATCTCCCCAACGCCCGTCTCATCTTCGTTGAAGGGTTTTATGCGCTATAGACCGCAAAGGCTTCAACCAATGGTTCAGGTAACGAGTGAGTGGCCGGTCATCGCCGCCGGCTGTGGGATCCCAAGCAGCTCCAGCGCCGTCGGGGCCACGTCGGCGAGAATGCCGTGGTCGCGGAGGGCCAGCCCTTTCGCCGTGACGACCAGCGGCACCGGGTTGAGCGAGTGCGCCGTGTTCGGCGAACCATCGGGCTCGAGCATGTGGTCGCAGTTACCGTGGTCCGCGGTGACGATGCAGGCGCCGCCCTTCGACTGGACCGTGTCGATCACGTCGCCGAGACAGCCGTCGACCTCCTCGACCGCGGCGACGGCGGCCGGGATCACGCCCGTATGGCCGACCATGTCGGGGTTGGCGAAGTTGATGATCCCGAAGCGATATGCGCCGTCGCGCCAGTGACTGACGAAGGTGTCGGCGGCGGCGCGGGCGCTCATCTCCGGCTTGTGGTCGTAGGTCGGCACGTCGCGCGGGGAGTCGACCAGGTGGCGCTCCTCTCCCTCCCACTCCTGCTCGCGGCCGCCGTTGAAGAAGTAGGTGACGTGCGCGTACTTCTCGGTCTCGGCGACGTGCAGCTGGCGCCCGCCCGCCTCGGAGATCGTCTCTGCCAGGGTCGTCTTCGGCCGCGCCTCGGGAAAGGCGACCGGGTAGGGCCAGCCCTTGCGGTACTCGGTCATCGTCGTCAGGTCGAGCACCGGACCCCCGGAGCGCGAGAACTCGTCGAAGCTGGGCTCGGCCAGCGCTCGGGTTATCTGCCGCGCCCGGTCGGGACGGAAATTAACGAAAAAGGCGACATCGCCCTCCGCTGCGCCGTCGTAGTCGCCGATCACCGTCGGCTTGACGAACTCGTCGGTCTCCTCGCGCTCGTAGGAGGCCTCGACTGCCTCCTCGGCCGTGGCAGCGTGCAGGCCGCGCCCATGGACGATCGCGTCGTAGGCGAGCTTCGTCCGCTCCCAGCGCGTGTCGCGATCCATCGCGTAATAGCGGCCGCTGACCGTGGCGACGCGACCAGCGTGTCGCAGCCAGCGCTCCAGCTCGTGCACGTAGCCCTTGCCGCCGTGTGGCAGCGTGTCGCGGCCGTCGGTGAAGGCATGGAAGACGACATCCGGCACCCCCTCGTGCGAGGCGAGCTCGATCGCAGCCTCGATGTGCTCCCAGCCGGAGTGGACGCCGCCGTCGGAGACCAGCCCGAGCAGGTGCAGGCGCCCGCGTGGGCTGTGGCGGGCCCGGTCGCAGGCGGCGAGCAGGGCGTCGTTTTCGAAGAAGCTGCCGTCGGCAATCGCGTCGTCGATCCGCGCCAGGTCCTGCTTGACGATCGCCCCGGCGCCGAGGTTGAGGTGGCCGACCTCCGAGTTGCCCATCTGTCCGTCGGGCAGCCCGACGTCGCGCCCCTGCGCCGAGAGCTGAGTGTGGGGACAGGTGGCCCAGAGGCGGTCGAAGACCGGGGTCTTCGCGATAGAGATCGCGTTGCCGGGTCCCGGCTCGGCGATCCCCCAGCCGTCGAGGATGATCAGGGCCAGCGAGGGAACGGTCACGAGACCCCCTTCCGGTGCGCTTTATGTGGGTATAGGCCGCAAAAGGCGCACCGGAAGCTCATGTTGACTTCACTATCGCGGCGAAGTCAGCGGGGTCGAGGCTGGCGCCGCCGACCAGCGCCCCGTCGATGTCGGCCTGGGCCATCAACTCCGCAGCGTTGTCGGGCTTGACCGAGCCGCCGTAGAGGATGCGGACCGAGTCTCCCGCGCCGCCGCGTATGCGAAGGGTGTCGCGGATGAACGCACAGGCCTCCTGCGCCTGCTCGGGGGTCGCCGTGCGACCGGTGCCGATCGCCCAGATCGGCTCGTAGGCGATCACGACGCCCGCAATTGCACTCCCGTCGACACCAGCGAGATCCGCCTGAAGCTGCTGCTCAAGGACCGCCTCGGTCTGCCCGGCGTCGCGCGCCTCCTCGCTCTCGCCGACGCAGAGGATCGGCTCCAGGCCGGCGGCCAGCGCTGCCGGCACCTTGCGCGCCAGCGCCTCGTCGGTCTCGCCGAAGAGCTGGCGCCGCTCGGAGTGACCGAGGATGACGGCCTCGACTCCTATCTCTCCCAACATCGCCGCCGAGACCTCGCCGGTGTAGGCGCCGGCGGCCTCCTCGTGCATGTTCTGGGCCGCGACCTTCACCGCGGTGCCGTAGCGGCGCTCGACCACCGCGGTCAGCGCGGTGAACGGGGGGCAGATGACAACGTCGCTCTGCGTCGCCGCGATCTGCGGCAGCAGAGCGTCGACGAACTCGCCCGCTTCGGCGACGGTCTTGTGCATCTTCCAGTTGGCGGCTATGTACGGGGTTCGCTCAGAGCCCATTCGGAATCTCCATGTGTGCGGCTGGCGAGCGCCGGGCCAAGCGGGGCAAGGACGCAGGGAGGCGCGAATGGCAGCGCCATTCGGCCGACCGAGGACACCGCACCGCGCAGTGCCCGCCGCCGCCAGGTGTGCGCAGGGTGATTTTGAATGGGCTCCTAAGCATCGTTCAGGGCCTCCACGCCGGGCAACTTCTTTCCCTCCAGCAGCTCCAAGGATGCTCCTCCTCCGGTCGACAGCCAGTCCACTTTCTCTCCCAGGCCGAATTGCTGCAAGGCCGCGACCGAGTCGCCGCCGCCGACCACCGTCGTGCCCGTCGCCGCGGCGACGGCCTCGGCGACCACGCGGGTCCCCGCCGCGAACGGCTCGAGCTCGAAGGCTCCCATCGGCCCGTTCCAGAGCACCGTGCCGGCGGCCGCGATCGCATCGGCGTAGGCGCGGGCGGTCTCCGGTCCCACGTCGAGCCCCATCCAACCGTCGGGCACCTCGATCCCGTCGCTCTGGCGGACCTCGGTTTCGGCGTCGAAGGCCTTGCCGAGGACGAGGTCGGTCGACAGGCGCAGTTCGCAGCTCGACTCCTCGGCCCGGCGCAGCGCCTCTTCGGCCAGCTTCACGCCCTCCTCCTCGACCAGCGAGTCGCCTGTCGAGATCCCCTGGGCGCGGAAGAAACTGAAGCACATCGCGCCGCCGATCAGGATCTCGTCGGCCAGCTCGAGGAAGCGGTCGATGACGCCGACCTTGTCGCTGACCTTGGCCCCGCCGAGGACGACGACCAGCGGCCGTTTCGGCTCTTCGACGACCCGGCTCAACTCGGTTACCTCACGCTCCAGCAGCAGTCCCGCATAGGCCGGCAGGTGCTCGGCGACTCCAGCCGTGCTGGCGTGCGCCCGGTGCGCCGCGCCGAAGGCGTCGTTGACGTAGAGGTCGGCCAGGGAGGCGAGATCCGCGGCCAGCCCCTGGTCGTTCTCGGTCTCGCCCGGCTCGAAGCGCACGTTCTCGAGCAGCAGCACGTCGCCCGCGTGCAGCCCTTCCGCCATCGTCCTCACGTCGTCGCCGACCCCCGCCGGCGCCTGACGGACGAGGGCGCCGCCGAGCAGCTCGCCAAGGCGCTCCCCCACCGGCTTCATCGAGAGATCGGGCTTGACCTCACCCTTTGGCCGCCCGAGGTGGGAGACGAGTACCAGCGAGGCGCCGCGCTCGCGCAGCAGCTCGATCGTCGGCAGCGCCGCGCGGATGCGCGTGTCGTCAGCTACCCGGCTCCCGTCGAGCGGAACGTTGAAGTCGACCCGAACGAGGACGCGCTTACCGGCCACGTCGGCATCGCGGACGCTGGCCTTGGCGAAGCTCACGGTGCGATCCCGGTGGCGCTCAGAGGACCTTGCCGGCGAGCTCGACGCAGCGGTTGGAGTAGCCCCACTCGTTGTCGTACCAGGAGACCGCCTTGATCATCCTGCCGTCGCCGATCGCCATCGTCTGGCCGGCGTCGAAGATCGAAGAGTGCGGATCGCCGACGACGTCGGTCGAGACGATCTCGTCCTCGGTGTAGCTGAGAATCCCCTTCAGCGACCCTTCCGCGGCCGCCTTGACGGCGGCGTTGACGGCGTCGACGTCGGTCGGCTGCGACGGCGTGAAGACGAGGTCGACTACCGAGCCGGTGACGACCGGCGCCCGCACCGAGAGGCCGTTGAGCTTGCCGTTCAGCTCGGGGAGGACGAGGCCGACCGCCTTCGCCGCCCCGGTCGTCGTCGGGATCAGGTTGATCGCCGCCGCCCGCGCCCGCCGCAGGTCCTTGTGGGGCATGTCCTGCAGGCGCTGGTCCGCCGTGTAGGCATGGATCGTCGTCATCAGCCCCTGCTCGATGCCGAAGGCCTCGTGCAGCACTTTGGCGAGCGGCGCCAGGCAGTTGGTCGTGCAGGACGCGTTGGAGATGACGTGATGGCTGTCGCGGTCGTAGTCGCTCTCGAAGTTGACGCCGAGGGCGACGGTCACGTCCGGTTCCTTGGCCGGGGCCGAGATGATCACCTTCTTCGCCCCCGCCGAGAGGTGCTTGGCGGCGTCCTCGCGACCGGTGAAGAAGCCGGTGGACTCGATCACCACGTCGACGCCGAGCTCGCCCCAGGGCAGCGCCGCCGGATCGCGCTCGGAGAGCATCTTGACCTCGCGACCGTCGACCGAGATCGCGCCGTCGCCGACCACGACCTCGCCCGGGAAGCGACCGAGGATCGAGTCGTACTTGAGCAGGTGGGCCATCGTGGCCGGGTCGACGAGGTCGTTGACCGCGACGAACTCTAGGTCCGCTCCAGCCGCATGCGCCGCCCGAAAGACGTTGCGCCCGATCCGTCCGAAGCCGTTGATTCCGACCTTCACAGCCATTGCCTCAAACCCTCCTGGAGTCGTCGTTGAGAGATGTCTCGATGTTATTCGGGGGCCGCAGCGGGCCCTGTCGCCGCGCCTAGTCGGAGCCGATCGTGATCTCGATCTCGTACCCGTCCGGGTCCTTGAGGAAGGCCGAATAGGAGCCGGAGCCGTGGGAGCGCCGCTCGCCCGGGTCGGCGACGCTGGTGCCGCCGGCGCTCATGCCGCCTTCCCAGGCGGCCTTGACGGCGACGATCCCGAGTGCCGAGAAGCTGAGCAGGCCAAAGCCGGCCGCCGGATCGTGGTGCGACGCGATAAAGAAAACCGGCTTGGCGATGCCCCAGCCGACCGTTTCGTCCTCCTCGAAATGGCGCCGCCAGCCGAGCGGCGCGAGCAGCGCGTCGTAAAAGGCCGCGCTGCGGTCGAGGTCGGAAACCTCCAGTAGGACGTGGTGCAACATTGAGGCCGAGAGGCTATATGGGGCGGCGGATTCGGTGCCGAGTCCTAACCGCCGCGCGGTGTCCAGCGGAAATAGCGGATGGCGAGGAGGAGTCCTGCGACGCCCCAGGCCGCGACGACCGCCAGGTTCCCCCACTCGATCGTCGCGCCGGCGTTGCCGGGATCGTAGATCGCGAAGAAGGCCTCGAAGAAGTGGCGGATCGGGAAGGCGTCGGCGAAGTGGATGACGCCGCTGGGCAGCTGGTCGTCGGGGATGAAGACCCCGGAGAGGAAGTAGAGCGGCAGCAGCAGGGCGTTGACGATCGGCGCCGCGGCGTCCTGCGAGGGGATCGCCGCCGTCAGCGCGATGCCGAGACAGCAGAAGGCGGCGGCCCCCACCAGGAGGACGAGGACGATCTGGGGCAGGCGGTCCCAGGGAATCGCGACGCCGTAGAAGACGCGGCCGATCGCCGCGATCAGCGCCAGCATCAGCAGGGCGACGACGCCCGAGTTGCCGATGCGACCGGCGATGAAGACCCAGGCGGGCATCGGCGTGCCCCGCCCGCGCTTCAGGCGGCCGTCCTCGCGGGCGATCACCAGCGACATCGCCAGCGACTGCATCGTCGCCGAGATCACCGAGAGGGTGATGATCGCCGGCACGTAGTAGGCGGTCGTGTCGATGCCCCCCCGCACGTCGACCGTCTGGCCGCCGAAGACGGTGGCGAAGATCAAGAGCAGGATCGTCGGGAAGGCGACCGTGAAGAAGACCGACGCCGGATTGCGCCAGAAGACCTTCTGGTCGTAGCGGAACTGGTGCGCGAAGAGGGACAGTCCGGTCACTCGACACCTTCCTCACTGGTCAGCGAGAGATAGACGTCCTCGAGGTTCGGTCGCGTCACTTCCAGGCCCTCCAGCTCGAGCCCCTGCGCAACCGCGCGCCCGGTCAGCTCGTGCAGGTCGGCGACCGGCGTCGCCGTCTCGACCGACACCTGCTCGCCGTTCAGCCGGTAGCTGATCGTCGTCGGCAGGCTCTCGCGGTCGCCGAGGTCGTCGGGCGTGCCGGCGGCGACGATCTGGCCGCGGGCGAGGATCGTCACCCGGTCGGCGAGGCGCTGTGCCTCGTCCATGTAGTGGGTGGTGAGGAAGACGGTCTTGCCGAGGTCGCGCAGGCCGGCGATCGTCTCCCAGGCCTGGCGCCGCGCTGAGGGATCGAAGCCGGTCGTCGGCTCGTCGAGGAAGAGCAGCTCGGGGTCGCCGACAAGCGCCATGCCGACGTCGAGCCGCCGCTGCTGGCCGCCGGAGAGGCCGCCGGTGCGGACATCGGCCTTGCCGGCAAGCCCGACCAGTTCGATCGTCTCCGCGACCGAGCGCGGCGCGCTGTAGTAGCCGGCGTAGAGCTCGATCGACTCGCGCACGGTCAGGTAGGGGTCGAGCCGGCAGCTCTGCAGGACGATCCCGATCCGCTCGCGCCAGGCGCGACCGGCCCGCTCGGGATCCTCGCCGAGCACCGAGACCTCTCCCCCGCTGCGCTTGCGATACCCCTCGAGGATCTCGACCGTGGTCGTCTTGCCGGCCCCGTTCGGCCCGAGGAAGGCGAAGACCTCGCCCGCGTGCACCTCGAGGTCGATGCCGCGCACCGCCTCGAAATCGCCATAGCTCTTGCGCAGGCCGCGGATGGAGATGACGGGATCGGGCAAAGCCGGGCGATTCTAGGCTCAGTCGAGCTCGGCGTCGCGGTGCTTCATGTGGACGACGACGTCGTCGCGCCCAGAGAGCTCGCGGCGGATGCGGTCGGCGACGGTGATCGAGCGGTGGCGCCCACCGGTGCAGCCGACCGCGATCGTCAGGTGGCTCTTGCCCTCCGCCACGTAGGCGGGGACGAGGAACTCGAGCAGCGGCAGCAGGCGTCCGTAGAACTCCCCCGCCTGGGTGCCGTCCTCGACGTATTCGCGCACCTTGGGGTCGAGGCCGGTCAGCGGCCGCAAGCCGTCGACGTAGTGCGGGTTGGGCAGGAAGCGGACGTCGAGCGTCAGATCGGCGTCGTGCGGCGGCCCGTTCTTGAAGCCGAAGGTGAGCAGGGTCAGCGCCATCTTGCCGCTCTCGTGGTGGCCGAGCATTTCCTCGGCGATCCGCCGCCGCAGCATGCCGCCGGTCAGGCCGCTGGTGTCCATCACCACGTCAGCGCGCTCGCGCAGCGGCGCCAGCAGCTCGCGCTCGGCCCTGATTCCCTCCACGATCCGCCCTTCCGGCGCCAGAGGGTGGCGGCGGCGGGTCTCCTTGTAGCGGTCGACCAGCGTCTCCTCGTTAGCCTCGAGGAAGAGCACGGTCGGCTTCAGACCGTCCGCCTCGAGGTCGTCGAGCACCTGCAGCAGCTCGTCGAAGTAGTCGCCGCCGCGCACGTCGGAGACGACCGCGGCGCGCTCGACGCCGCTGCCCTCGTGACGGAAGAGTTCGCCGAGGCTGCCGATCATCCGCGGCGGCAGGTTGTCGACGCAGAAGTAGCCGCCGTCCTCGAAGGCGGCGATCGCTTCCGACTTGCCGGCGCCAGAGTGCCCGGTGATCACGACCAGGGTGACCGCCATCAGCCTGTCCTGTTCAGTTGCTCGTGGATCTCACGCGCAACCTTGCCAGGCAGGCCGGGCACCATTTCGAGTTCCTCGCGACTGGCGGCGACAAAGCGCTCCGGCGAGCCGAAATGCTGCAGCAGCGCCCGCTTGCGCACCGGCCCGACGCCCTTCAGCCCGTCGATCACCGAGCGGGTCATCGCCTGGTCGCGCCGCCCGCGGTGGTGCTCGATCGCGAAGCGATGAGCCTCGTCGCGAACCCGCTGCAGGAGCTTGGAGGCCTCCGAGTCGGGGGAAAGATCGATCGGGGCGGAGCGTCCCGGTACGTAAACCTCCTCCAGCCGCTTGGCGAGGCCGATGACGGTGACACCGCGCTCGACGAACGGCTTCAGCGCCCGCATCCCGGCCGAGAGCTGGCCCTTGCCGCCGTCGATCACGACCAGCGAGGGCAGCGCCGCGAAGCTGGCGTCGCGCTTGCCGTCGTGCGGCGAGAGATCGACCTGCTCGAGGTAGCGGTTCATCCGCCGCCCGAGGATCTCTTCCATCGAGGCGAAGTCGTCGGGCCCGCCCCGTCCCTCGCCCCCCTCGCCCCGCACCCGGAAGCGGCGATAGTCCGACTTCTTCGTCGCCCCACCCTCGAAGACGACCATCGAGGCGACGGTGTGCTCGCCGCCGAGGTTGGAGATGTCGAAGCCCTCGATCCGCACCGGCAGCTCGCCCATGCCGAGCGCCTCGCGCAGGCTGGCAAGCGACTCGACCCGTCGCTGGCGGCGGTGCTCGCGCCGCAGCCGATCCTGGTCGAGTGCGAGGCGCGCGTTGCGCTCGGCCAGCTCGCGCAATCGCCTCTTGTCGCCTCGCTCTGCCACCCGCACCTCGACCGCACCTCCGCGCCGCTCGCCCAGCGCCGCCTCGAGCACCTCGGCACGTTCGCGCAGGTAGGGACCGACGACGATCGTGCGCGGCACCGCCGGCGAAGCCGAGTAGTACTGGCCGATGAACTCCTCGGCGACCTCGGCCAGGTCACGTTCGGCCTGGTTGTCGAGGTAGAAGCTCTGGCGCTCGGCGAGGATGCCGTCGCGCACCTGGAAGACCTGGGCGTTGGCGTCGGCGCCCTCGGCCGCGACACCGATCAGGTCGGCGGTGCCGACCGAGCCCCCCGCCACCCGCTGGCGCTCGAACAGAGACTGGATCGCCGCCAGGCGGTCGCGGTGCAGGGCGGCGCGCTCGAACTCGCGCGCCTCCGCAGCGGCCTCCATCTTCGTTTCCTCGCCGGCCTCGATCTGCCTGTAGCGACCGGAGAGGAAATCGACGATCGCGTCGACGTTGCGCCGATACTCGTCTTTGCTGACATAGCCGACACAGGGCGCCCCGCAGCGCTTGATGTAGTAGTCGAGGCAGGGGCTGCCGGAGCGGCGGCCCGGCTCGGCTCCCTCGCAGGTGCGGAACTGGAAGAGCTTGCCGAGCAGGTCGAGCGTCTCGCGTACCCGCTTGGCGCTGGAGAAGGGGCCGAAGTAGGCGCGCCCGGGCCGGTGCTTCTCGCGGGTGAAGTAGACACGCGGATAGTCCTCGTCGAGGCTGACACAGACATAGGGATAGGACTTGTCATCCCGCAGGCGGATGTTGAAGCGCGGCCGATGGCGCTTGATGAAGCTCTGCTCGGTGAGCAGCGCCTCGGCCTCGGTGGCGGTGGCCAGGCACTCGATCCGGTCGATGCGTGAGGTCAACCGCGACTCGCCGCCGGAGAAGTGGGAGGCGACTCGCTTGCGGATCGAGCGCGCCTTGCCGACGTAGAGGAGCTCCCCGTCCTTGCCGTGGAAGAGGTAGACGCCAGGTGCGTCGGGAAGGTCACGTGTCAACTCGCTCACTCCGACAAAGGGTAGGCTGCCGACCACATGAATCCGCCTGAGCTGAACACGCTGCGAATCGAGATCGACGGCGACGTCGGCACTCTCACCCTCGACCGTCCCGACGCCTTCAACGCGATGAGCCCGGAGATGATCGGCGAGATGACGGTGGCATTCGCCTGGCTCGCCGACCAGGCGCCGCTGCGGGCGCTGATCGTGACCGGCTCCGGCAAGGCCTTCTGCTCGGGTGGCGACGTCAACTGGTTCAAAGAGGGAGTCGAGTCGGACGAGATCGACCTGCCCGCCCAGGTACGGCGCGGCGCCGACGCCCTGCACACGGCGATCGTCGACCTGCGCCGCATCCCCTACCCGGTGATCTGCGCGGTCAACGGCCCCGCGGCGGGGGCGGGGTTCTCGCTGGCGCTCGCCTGCGACGTCCGCATCGCCTCCGAGTCGGCCTTCTTCGCCTGCGCCTACGGCCGGATCGGCGCCTCGCCGGACGGCGGCATGACCTACTTCCTGCCCCGCGTCGTCGGCCCGAGCCGGGCGCTGGAAATCCTCCTCAACGACCCCAACATGAAGGCCGAGGACGCGCTGGCCGAGGGACTCGTCTCGGAGGTCGTCGCGCCCGACGAGCTGATGGATCGGGCCCGCGCCAAGGCCGAGAAGCTGGCGGCCAAGGCCCCCCATTACGTGCGGATGGCGAAGGTGCTCGTCGGCCAGAGCATCGAGAACGGCCTCACCGAGCACCTGCAGCTCGAGCGCCACGGAATCGCCGACAGCATGGCGACCGAGGACCTGCGCAACGGGGTCACGGCCTTCTTCGGCGGCGGTACGCCCGAGTTCAAGGGCCGCTGAACGGCGCGGAACGCCCGCCCGTATCCAGCTACAGTTTTCCCCGAGCATTCTTCCCCCGAGGAAAGGATCCCTGCCATGAAGACGTTCACCGCGCTGTTCGCTCTGCTCTTCGCATCGGTCGCCTTGGTCGCCTGCGGCGGGGGCAGTGACAACAGTTCGAACACGACGGCCACGACCAGCGCCGAAGAATCGAGCGAATCCGCCGGCGGGGAAGAAGGTGGCGGCGCAAGCTCAGGCGGGGGTACCGCCTCGACGCTCGAATTCGAAGCCGACCCCAACGGCGATCTCGCCTTCACGACCACCGAAGAGACTGCCAAAGCCGGCAAAGTGACGGTCGACTTCAACAATCCCCAGGGACTCCTCCACGACGTGAAGATCGAATCCGCCGGCGGCGATGAAATCGGCGGCACCGAAACCGTCTCCGACGGCTCGACCTCGGCCACCGTCGAGCTCAAACCAGGGACCTACACCTTCTACTGCTCGATCCCGGGCCATCGCGAAGCGGGCATGGAAGGAACTCTCACCGTCGAATAACAGCGCCCGCGTGACGCCCGCACCCGCGGGCGTCACGGCAGGGCACTAGACGCCGATGCGTTCGATTCTCACCAACCGCATGGTGTGGGTCTGGGCCGGGGTCTGGGTCACGACCCGAGCGCTGATGGTCGCCGAGGTCGGCTTCTGGGACGACGTCTCCGGACCGAAGCTGCAGGACGTCAACAACTACGCGGTTTGGTCGAACCAGCTGGCGACGGAACACGCGATCCCCGACGGGGAAGCCTGGCAGTACCCGCCGGGGGCGGCTTTCCTGATGCTCCTGCCCCGTCTCGGCTTCGGAACCTACGGCGAGTCCTTCGTCGCCCTGATGCTGGTCGCCGACCTCGTCGGCCTGGGGTTGCTGGCGCTGCTCGGGCGGCGGTCGGGCGACAACTTCACCGGGGTCTGGGTCTGGCTGCTCGGCATGCCCCTGCTCGGCGCCCTGCCGCTGCTGCGATTCGACCTGGTGCCCGCGGTGATCGTCATCGGAGCGCTCGTCGTTATCCACCGCCGTCCCCGTCTGTTCGGCGCCCTGGTCGGACTGGGGGCTGCGATCAAGGCATGGCCTGTCGTCCTGCTCTTCGGCGAGTGGCAGCGACGGCGGCTCCTTCGCGGTGCCCTGGCCACGCTGGCGGCGATCGCGCTCGTCTTCCTCGCCTCGGGGATCGCCTTCGGCGACCCCCTGGGGTTCCTCGGCGAGCAGGGCAGCCGTGGACTGCAGGAGGAAGCGGTCGCCACGGTGCCCTGGCACCTGCGCGAGCTGGTCACCGGCGAGGGCCCGGCGCGGGCAATCCACTACGGGGCCTGGGAGATCACCGGCTCGACCGCGGACATGGTCGCCGGCCTGCTCAAGTGGGCGACGCTGGCGGCGCTTGCCGCGGCGGCAACGTGGTGGTCCTACCGCGCCCGCGCGATCCGCGCCGGCCGTGGCGACCTCGCCAGTACCGCGGTCAGTCTGGACTTCGTCTTCACCGTGGTGCTACTGCTGCTCGTCACCAGCCGCGTGCTCAGCACCCAGTACATGATCTGGCTGCTGGCCTTGGCGGCGGTCGTCCTCACCGCCGGAAGCCCCCGCTTCGCCCGCCCCGCCTGGCTGGTGATCGGGGCGACGATCCTCACCACCAGCGTCTTCGGCTCGGCCGAGAACAGCCTCGTCCGCAACCTCGCCCTACTCGTCGCGACCGTCGATGCCTCGGCGGGGATGGTCTCGCTGCTGCGCCCTCCTCGACAAGCGGCTGAACGGCTTGTCCAGCCAACGACGACAAGATCCGTCAGTCTCGACGCAGACAAAACAATTCGGCAGTCCCCCTAGGCTCGCATGCGACATCCAGCTCATCCTCGCCCCGACATCGGCACAGTCGACTTTTACCCCACCTGAGTGGGGTTAATGTCGGCTGCGTGGCGCAACCCGGAGCGGGACAATCAGTCGGCCGGCGCCATCACGCGGGTGACGCTGTCGCCCACGAAGCACGGCTTCTCGTTGCCCTCGACCTCGAGGGTGAAGCGGGTCACCACCTCCCACCAACCGCCGCCCTTCTCGTCGATCGAGACGACCTCGGCGCGACCGCGCACGCGGGCGTCGACGGGGACCGGGGCGGGGAAGCGGATCTTGTTCCAGCCGTAATTGACTCCGAGGGCGAAGCCCGTCGCGGCGATCAGTTCCTTGCGGAAGCCGTCGACGAGCGAGAGCGTGAGGTTGCCGTGGGCGATCGTCGTGCCGAAGGGACTCTCGGCCTTGGCGCGCTCGACGTCGACGTGGATCCACTGATCGTCGCCCGAGAGCTTGGCGAAGGAATCGATGTCTGCCTGGGTCACCGTACGCCACTCGCTCGGACCGATCTCCTGCCCGAGCAGGGCCTGCATGCCCTCGACCCCCTGAATCTCGACCGTCGCCATTTGCGGCGGCAGTCTATCGAGGGCGGTCCGAGTGGCGCGAGGAACCCGAGATCAGCATGCTTTCGGCAGCGTCGCTTCTTTGTTGACGAACGGCGCCACCACCCTTGCCATCTCTATGTTCCCGCAGCGATCGGGGTGGAAGCTTTCCATCGCGTTCGCAACACCGATGAAGATGCCATTCAGCCATGGTTTTGCGCTTCCGAGCAAGTGCTGCCCGTCCGAGTTGTCGAAAGCGTTGACCGTGTCCTGAATGACGTTGATGCGCGCGCCAACCGAATCCACTTCCAGAACCGTTTCTTCGATGGTTCGGTTCAGCCGGCCCAGGTACCGTTCCAGCGACTGAGCCGCGGTGAGTCCTTCGATCCCCGGAGCGGCGTTGTTAACGCTCCGGCCTCGTTCGACCGGGATGCTCGCGAGCGACATATCGAGCAGCCGCGGATAGAGCGGTATCCAGATGTGAGCCATCGGTGCAACTTCCCGCATATGCTGCAGGACCACCGGCAACCCTTCGCTGATCGACGGGAATTCTTCTTCCTCTTCTTCGATCGTTTCCTGACAGGGGATTGCCGAATAGCGTTTGAAGAAGCCAGGGTTTTGGCTGCACGCCTGGACCACTTCCGCGAATCCTGAATCGCTGGCGCCGACGGTCACCGTCACCGCGGTGATCTGTTCATTGCTGCCGGCAATCGGGTACGCGCCTCCCGGCAGTCCGAGCCACAGATCCTGGGCGGGTTTGATACGCCATTCGGTAGGCGGCGTTAATAACTCGTCGTATTGTCCGCCTTTCGCGGCCGCTTCGCTACCTCCTTTGCGCCAGAGATTGATCGTCTTTGCACCGCTGCACGCGCGGAAGATGAAGTGATCCGGCTGCTTTTTCAGGACTTTGTTTTCAGCGATTTCACCGGCGCCGTACAGCTCTTCAGCAATGATGGAAGGCCACGCCTGCGGACTGCGGTGACAACGATTCTCACCATGCTTTTTTCTGGCCGCTGCAATATCGGTCGCTTTGTAATATTCGCCGCGCGGACGTCCTTCCGGTGGGGTCGAGGGGAATCTGACCCCTTCCCCGGATGAAAAGGAGTCGCCGAGGGCCGCATACTTGTTGCCTTCAGGAGGAACGACGATCTCTTTCTCTACCCCACACCGGCTCGTCGCTTTCGGATTTTTTCCGTCACCCGAGTACACGGCCTGCCAGTAATAGGTGCCTTCTTCGAGCACCTCTTCACTCGACGAGGGAACACTTGCCCCTTCGACGCTCACTTCACCGGCCGCGGTAACCAGTTCTTTGCATTCTTCGTCGGAGTAGACGAAGTATTTGACCGTCCCGGTGGCTTCCGCGGCATGTTTGGTATGCAGTGTCGCTTCATCGGTCACCGGAGTTTCTTCCAGGACTTCGATCACCTCTCCGGATTGTTCCCCACCGGAGAGTGTCGTTGTGATCAGCGCGGTCACAACCTCGATCTCTGAGCCGCAGGCGCTTATCGCAGCGTTGTTGAGCCCATCGCCTGAGTATTCCGCCTGCCAATAATAGGTTCCATGGGGCAGGGTCACTTCGTCCGACGGAGGCACACTTCCCCCCGAGACGCTGACGTTGCCGGCAAGCGCAGCGAGTTCCGTGCATTTGCTGTCCGAGTAAACCCGGTACGCAACCGAACCTTCCGCGCTACCGGCGTTCGTCCCGCTCAGGCTTGCCTGATCACTGACCGACGCGCTTTCGTCGACGACGATTTCTTCGCCTTCTTCTTCTCCTCCTGAGAGTTCCGTCGTGACGGACGTCGGAGTCTCCACGATCTCCACCTCGGTGCCGCAGATGCTCGTGGCCATTGGGTTTTTGCCGTCACCGGAGTATTTGGCCTGCCAGAAATACGTTCCCGGCGACAGTTTCTTTTCTTCGGATGAAGGCACGCTTGCGCCGCTTACAGACACTTCTCCGGCAGCAGCGACAAGTTCTTCGCATTTGTCATCGGAGTAGACGTAGTATTTAACCGTTCCGGTGGCTTCCGCAGCATGTTTGCTCCACAGGGTCGCCGCGTCGCTCACGCCAACACCTTCCGTCACCGTTATTTCGGCGGCGGACTGCCCTTTACCCGTGAGCGTCGTCGTGATAGGCGGGTTGACGATCACGATCTCCGACCCGCATGTGCTCGTGGATGAATAGTTTTTGCTGTCACCCGAGTACACCGCTTGCCAGTAGTAGACTCCCGATCCGAATGATTTTTCTTCAGAGGAGGGCACGCTTTCGCCGCTCACGGACACTTCTCCGGCTTTCGTGACAAGTTCTTTGCATTTCTCATCGGAATAGACGAAGTATTTGACAGTGCCAGTGGCTTTCGAGGCATTCGCGCCGCTCAAGGTTGCGGAGTCGGTGATCGGGACGCCTTCGCCAATCGTGACTATCTCTTCTCCTTCTTCTGGTTCTCCGCCGGCGAGCAGGGTCGTGATAGACGTTGCCGCCCGGACAGTAACCACCTCGGTGCAGGTGCTGGTCGCCGGTTCGTGGAGGGAGTCGCCGGAGTATTCCACCTGCCAGTAATAGGTGCCTTCTGTGAATTCGACTTCTTCCGACGCCGGGAATTCAGCACCTTCAACCACCACTTCGCCGCCTTCGGCGAACAGTTTTTTGCATGTGCTGTTGGAGTAGACGCTGTAGGTGGCGGTGCCAGTGGCGGTCGAGGCATTGGCCCCACTGAGCGTGGCCTGATCGATGACCTTGGAATTCGCAGCTACGATTATTTCTTCGCCTTCGTTTGGTTCGGCCCCTTGAGGAACTTCGCCTAAGAGCACGGTCGAAAGCGAGGTGTTCGCCTTGATCCTCTCCACCTCTTTGGTGCAAATGGAGATCGTTTTTTCATGCAGCGAGTCCCCTCCGTATTCGGCTTGCCAGTAGTAGACGGCGCCTGCTTCCAGTTCTTTTTCTTCGGAGTTGGGGACGCTGCCGGCGCTGACGGAGACTTCGCCGGCGTTGGTCACGAGTTCTTTGCATTCTTTGTCTTTGTAAACCTTGTATTTGACCGTGCCCGTGGCGGTCGAGGATTTGGTCCCGGAGAGGGTCGCGGTGTCTTTGACTTTGGAGCCCTCGGCGACGGTGATTTCTTCGCCTTCTTTGCCGCCACCCACCAGTTTGGTAGCCAACGTCGTTTTGGCCTGGACCGTGAGCACCTCTTTAGAGCAGGCGGAGGTCGATGCTTCGTGCAGGCTGTCTCCTCCGTATTCGGCCTGCCAGTAGTAGACGGCTCCCGCTTCCAGTTCCTTTTCTTCCGATGCCGGGGCTTTGCCTTCTTTGACTTCCCCTTCCCCGGCGTTGGTCACGAGTTCTTTGCATTCTTTGTCTTTGTAGACCTTGTATTTGATCGTGCCTTTAGCGGTTCCCGATTTGGTGCCCGAGAGGGTCGCCTGGTCTTTGACTTTCGAGCCCTCGGCGACGGTGATTTCTTCGCCTTCTTTGCCGCCGCCTGAGAGTTTGGTGCTCAGCGTGACTTTAGCCTTGACCGTCAGGACCTCTTTGGAGCAGGTCGAGGTCGATTCTTCGTGCAGGGAGTCGCCTAAGTATTTGGCCTGCCAGTAGTAGACGGCGCCGGCTTCCAGTTCTTTTTCTTCAGAGGCGGCGACTTTGGTGCCTTCGACTTTGCCTTTGCCGGCTTCGGTCGCCAGTTCTTTGCATTCTTTGTCTTTGTAGACGGCGTAGTCGACCGTGCCGGTGGCCGAGGAGGCATTGGTTCCCGCGAGGGTCGCGGTGTCTTTGACTTTGGAGCCCTCGGCAACGGTGATTTCGGCTCCTTCTTTGCCGCCGCCGGAGAGGGTCGTGGAGAGCGAAGTGTTGGCCTTGACCTTGAGCACCTCTTTGGAGCAGGTGGAGGTCGATTCTTTATTCATCGAATCGCCTAAGTATTTGGCCTGCCAGAAGTATTCCTTGCCGGCTTCCAGTTCTTTTTCTTCGGAATCCGGGATTTTGCCTTCTTTGACCGTGACTTCCCCCGCTTTGGTGACCAGTTCTTTGCATTCTTTGTCTTTGTAGACAGCGTAGTCGACCGTGCCCGTGGCGGTTGAGGCGTTGGTGCCCGAGAGGGTAGCGGTGTCTTTTACTTTGGAGCCCTCGGCGACCGTGATTTCGGCTCCTTCTTTGCCGCCGCCTTTGAGCGAGGTGGAGATGGAGGTGGAAGCCGCTAACCCGCTGCCACCGCCGATGTACGTCGCGCTTAACGGAGTCGTGTTGATGTCTAATTTGCCGGTGCTTGGGCAAAGGATACCTTTGACCTTTTTGACGGTCTGTTCCGAGATGTTAACTTCGCCGTTGGCGGCGGTCGATAATAAGGGTCCCTTGGCAGTTGCTTGCAGTTCTTCGCCGTTGTAGTAGCAGTTGATGCCGGAGCAGTTGACGTGCACTTCACCTTCGCCTACCACCGAAGCGGTTTCGTGGGATTCCTTTAAGACTTCGAGAACCGACGGTCCGTTTTCTTCGGTGACCGTGCAGCTGGCACCGCAGTTGGAGTAGGTGAAGTTACCTTCGATGATCTGAGGCGCGCCTAATGCACCGACTTCGCCTAAGAATAAGACGTCGCACTGGACTTCCGGGGTCGCTAAGAACCTCGCCTTGGCGGTCGTCGTTTCGTGGACGTGGGTGTTCGGGCTCGCACATGTGGCTTCCTCACTGCCGCACAGCGCGGTATTGGAGGCCATCGCCGAGCTGGCACCGATGGATGCCGAGGCGGCGAAGAGCGCGATGAGCGCTGGGAGGATTCGCCGCCGGAGTCTCATCGGAGAGAGACGCTCCGATATGGACTGGCTAAGCCTCCCGCGCAGCTGGCCATGCGGCCAGTATTGCCACTTGGCCAAACAAAGTCAAGAAATCTTTACTTTTCGACTTCGTAGGTGAAGTCGTATTCGGTTTCTTCGGGGTTGCGGGCGTGAAGTTCCATCTGGCCGCTGGCGTCTTTGAACTCGCCGGTGCCACCCGTGATCGCGAGCTCTGAAGGCTTGCCGCCGTCGTAGAAGGGGCCCTCGACGGTCATCTGCCCTTCATCCAGGGTCACGGTCCAGATGCACTCCCAGGCTTTGCCGACCGCGGTGCGGACGCATTGCCCGTTGTCGCTGCCGATCTTTTCCTTGTTGGTCGAGTCGTAGACCGGATTGGCGAAGGCGAGCACATCCCCGACCGAGTCTTCCTCACTGGCCGGGCCGATGTGGCGCACGGTGTCGGTTTCGGCGTGCTCGATCACGTTGATCGTGGTCGTGTCCGAGCCATCGCCGCAGCCGGCGAGAAAAGCGAGAGCAAGCACCAGGGCGAACGAGATCGAGCAACGAGCCTTCATCTGTCTCCTCCCCACGGAGTGATCGGCGGTTGCTACGAGTCTCGACGCCCAGTGTCCAAACGGTCAACGGCCGAAGCGTCCAAGGACACAGTCGGTAACGGGCCACGCCGGCCACAACGACTCAAGGCACGTCAGACGGTTGGCAAATACGCAGGTCGGGGACCCAATCGAAATGCGAGACGTTTCGGGTGACCAGGACTGCGCCGGCCTCAAGACAGATACCCGCCTGCATCGCGTCGCGAAGGTCAATCGCCGCACCGTCTCGGCGCAACTCACCAAGCAGCTCCCCTGCCCGCAAGCCGGCTTTCGGGTCAGTGCCAGCGATGGCGCTGCGAGCAGGGCGTGGACGGGACGTGGGTTCTCGCGGTAGGAACGACCCAGAGCTCTCATGCTACGAGCCTCACCTCGAAGGAGGGGACGGCAATCGACCCGGTGCCGCCGAGCAGGCCAAGGATGCGCGTGACATAAGCCTGCGTCTCTGGATATGGCGGAACGCAGCCGCAGGCTTCGACCGGGGCGGGACCGGCGTTGTAGGCGGCGAGGGCGAGCTGGGGCGAGCCGAACTCGCGCAGCAGGTCAGACATAAGGTGGCCCTGGGCCTCGATCGCTTCGACCGGGTCGAAGGGATCGCGCAGGCCGTAGGCAGCCGCCGTGGAGGGGATGAACTGGGCAATGCCCTGGGCGCCCGCGGAGGAGCCGGCGTTGGGGTCGAAGTTCGACTCGGCCATCAGCTGGGCGGCGAGCAGCGCGGCGGAGACATTCCAGCGGGCAGCGGCGCGCAGCAGCGGCTCGCGAAAACGGGAGGGGACGAACGAGGGCAGGCCGCCGCTGCCCGCGATGGCACCGTCTCCCCCGCCGCCAACCGAGTTCCCCGCCACCGAACAGGGAGGCGGACCGGCGGCGAAGCCGTAGTGCCAAGCCTCCCAGCTGTAGCGCTGGACGAAACCGAAGCGACGGGCGCTCGCCGCAAGCCAGCCGTACGCCTCAGGCGGCCCGAGATCCAACTCGGTCGCACAACGGTGCAGCGAGTGCCCCGGCGGCGCCACCCAGCGCGGATCCGGGTGGGCGGCGAAGAGCGCCGCCTGTTCGGCATCGGAGCGGAAGCCGGAGTTGACGACCAGCGTCAGTCCGGCGGCCGCTGCTGCGGCCGCCATCCGATCGAAGGCAGCCGCGACGTCCGGTCTCATGCCCTCGCCCTGGCGATAGGCCAGCGGTCCTCTGTAGCCGCCGCCAGTTGCCATCGTCGCCGGCTGCGCCGACATCGCGGCGGAGCTCGCGGCTTCGGCGACGGCCGATGCCTCGACCCGCGTACGACCGCCAGCGAAGTCCAGGTCGGCGACGACGATCGCCCTGACACGCACCGGTGCGAACGAGGCGGCGTCGGGGAACGAGACTCGCACCCGACCGACGGCGACGCCATTGCGCCGCGCCGCCTCGAGCGCGGCAGCGCGGGCTCGGGCGAGGTAGGCCGCCTTGCCCAGCCAGCGAGGGTTCGGCGATCCGTCGGGCAATCGGGACGGCGCGAGCAGGCGCGGGAGATCGTCGCGCATAGAACGAGCCGCGGAGATCGCCGTCAGGTCTGCTGCCCGCTGGACGCGACCCTTTCCCGTCACCGCGCCCGCGATCGCGACGAGCGCAAGCGCGGCTGCGATCAGCGCGAGAGCTCCGCCCAGCGCCAGGGGCAATGCCTGGCCCGTCTCCTCCCTGCTCCTCATACGGCGAACACTGGACGGGCGCGACGCGCGTGTGGCGCGCAGAATCGATCAAAATCGGATTGGCTCTGTGCCGAACCATTCGCAGCGCCCGCCCGTAGACCGGTCCAACCACGAAAACGAGCCGAGGAGGCCAGATGCACAAGCCCGCCACACCCCGCTTCCAGATACGCAAGATCGCGGTCCTACTCGCGATCGCGACGACGATCCCGGTCGTGGCCGCCCCAGCCGGTCCGGCGCAAGCGGCGACGAGCAAGCGAGTCGTCAAGAAGGCGCACAACGCGACGCTCGGCAAGACGATCCTCGTAAACCTCCGCGGTCTCACCCTCTACAGCCTCAGCGCCGAGACGCACGGCAAGTTCATCTGCAAGCGCGGCTGCCTCGTCGACTGGCACCCGCTGTATGTGGCGAAGGGCGTCAAGCCGACCGGCGCAGCGAAGCTGGGCACCGTCAAGCGTCCCGACAACGGCCGCCGCCAGGTGACCTTCAAGGGCCGGCCTCTCTACACGTTCGACGAAGACGCGAAGCCAGGAGACGCCAAGGGCGAGGGCATCAAGGACGTCGGGACCTGGCGGGCCGCCACTCCCTAGGGACGGGTCGCAACGCATATTCCATGCCATGCATGGGATATGCGTTGCGACCTTCGATCTAACGAGCGCGGACGGCGGCGACGGTCTGGGCCAGCGTCGCGTGCGCGTCGTAGTGCGGCATCCAGTGCAGCCGCCGCCTCGCTCGCGACGTGTCCATCAGGACCGGGCGCCGCACCGCCTCGATCCAGGCCGCCTCGTCGGGCAGGAAGGGCATCCAGGACACGGCCTCGGCAGCAACCCCGACGGCCAGCTGCGGGGCCGGCACGGCATGCCAGCCGAGCGCATGGGCGAGGTCGGTGATCGTCAGCTCGCCCGGCCCGGCGAGGTTGTAGACGCCGGGCTCGCCATGGCCGATCGTCGCTGCGCAGAGCGCGGCGGCGACATCGTCGTGGTGGGCGAGCTGGAAGGGGACGCCGGGATCGGGCAAGACCGGACGCAGCTCCGGAACCTTGCCCAGCGCCCAGCGTAGGGGGCCCGGAATGCGCTGCCCGAGAGCGAGCAGCGGGATCAAGTCGAGTAGCAGCGTCGCCTGGGGCCCGGCGACGATGCAGGGACGAAAGACGTAAGCGTCAGTGCCCGAGCCCTCCAGCGCCTCGACGAGCTCGGCCTCGACGGCCGCCTTGTGGGCCGAGTAGGGGTGGCGGGAGGTTCCCTTGACGGGATCGTCCTCGCGCAGCAGCTCGGCGCTCCCCCGCTGGAAGCCATATGCCGCAACCGATGAGGTGTAGACCAGACGCTTGGCGCCGGCCGCGGCAGCCGCGTCGAAGACGTTGCGGGAGCCGGTCAGGTTGATCTCACGGCTCCCGGCGCCGCCGGCGACGATGACGAAGGCGAGGTGGACGACGACGTCGGCGTCCTCGACGAGCTTCTCCACGGCATCGCGGTCGAGGATGTCGCCGCGTCGGTATTCGGTCTTCTCCCAACCCTGACCGCCGATGTCGAAGGGCCGCCGCGCCATGCCGATCACGCGCTCCACTTCGGGCGCCCGCTCGAGGGCACCGATGAAGGCACGACCGATCTCGCCGGTGGGGCCGGTGACCGCGACCGTCAGCATGCCGCGATTCTGGCGAAATCCGAGGGCGGCGGCTGTCCGCCGCCGCCCTCGAGCCCTCGCGCTATTTCTTCAACTTCACGGTCGCGCTGCGGATGCCGCTGCCCTTGACCTTCGCCTTCAGCGGCTTCTTGGCGACGGCCTTCTTCGCAGGACCGGAGAGCTTGACCTTGATCGTCTTCTTGGCACCCGCCGCGAGGTTGAACGAAGCCTTGCCAATCGTCAGGTTCTTGGTCTTGCCGCCCGACTTGATCTTGGCGGTCAGCTTCAGCGATCCCTTGCAGGCGCCTTCACCTGTGCAGGTCAGTTTCAGCAGGGCCTTGCCCCCCTTGACCTTCGCGGTCGACGCGACGACGGCCGTGCCCGGCCCCGGAGGCGGAGGGGTCGATTCTTTGGTGAACGTGGCCGTGACGCTGCGCGTCGCGCTCATCGTCACCACACAGCTGCCCGTGCCTGAGCAGGCGCCCGACCAACCGCTGAAGGTCGAGCCCGTTGCCGGCGTAGCCGACAGGGTGACTTCCGCGCCCGATGCGTAGGCGTCCGAACAGTCGATGCCGCAATCGATGCCGGCCGGGGAGCTTGTCACCGAGCCGCTCCCAGTTCCGGCCAGCGACACCGTGAGGGCAAATTCGGATGGCGGCGGTTCGATGGCGAAGATCGCGGTCACCGAGTGTTCTTCGTCCATCGTCAGTTCGCATTCTTCGTTGCCGCTGCAGTCGCCTTCCCATTCGACGAATTCGGAACCCAGGCTGGGGACGGGCACCAGCGCGATTTCCGTCCCAAAGGGATATTCGGATTCGCATTCATCGGCCGAGCCGCCTTCGACTTCGCATTCGATTTCGCCGCTTCCTTCACCTTCGGTTGCGAGTTCGAGGGCGAATTCGAGCAGGGCAAAGTTCGCGAAGACGGTGTGTTCTTCGTCCATCGTCAGTTCACAGGGATTGTCACCGCTGCAGTCGCCTTCCCATTCGACGAATTCGGAGCCGGTGTTCGGTTCCGCAACGAGAATGACTTCCGTTCCTTCGAGGTAGCTCGGTTCGCATTCTTCGGCCGAGCCGCCTTCGACTTCGCATTCGACCGTGCCTTCGCCGTTGCCTTCGAATTCGATTTCGAGGGCGAAGTGGGTGACGTCGAAGACCGCCGAGACGAAGTGTTCTTCGTCCATCGTCAGTTCGCATTCTTCGTTGCCGCTGCAGTCGCCGCCCCATTCGACGAATTCGGATTCCGAGTCCGGTTCGGCCACGAAGGCGATTTCCGTCCCAAAGGGATATTCGGTTTCGCACGCTTCGACCGGGCCGAGTTCGACTTCGCATTCGATTTCGCCCACACCCAGCCCTTCGGCGAAGACTTCGAGCGGGACTTCTTCGAGTTCGAAGACCGCCGTCACCAGGGTGGCTTCTTCGATCGTAAGTTCGCATTCGCCGCCCTGGCCGATGCAGTCGCCGCCCCATTCGGAGAATTCAGAGCCGGCACCGGGTTCGGCGACGAACGCGATTTCGGTTTCTTCCGGGTATTCCGCGTCGCAGGGTTCGACCGGGCCTTCTTCGACTTCGCATTCGATTTTGCCGCTGCCGCTGCCTTCGGATTCGAGCGTCAGGGGGAAGTTTGCAGCCAGGGCATGCGCGGCGGGAACGAGCATGAAGGCCATCGCGAGGACGCTGAGAAGCGCGAGGCGCGCTCGACTGGAACTCCCGTGCCCACCACTGCCCCTTCGAGTCCGCCTCGAATCAGCCGACGATCTCATATCTGCCTCTCCCTCCTTCGAGCTCTGCGCTCGCTATACGCGTGTGCGGGCACGGCGGCCCCTGCCACCCTAATGGAATAAACGCGATGGTACACATCTTGTTGCGGCGCAAACTGCGCTGCAAGATCCGATTCGACGAAACGTCCAATCGACCTTCGCTCAGCCGAGCAGTTGCTTGCGCAGACGGGGAGGCAAACCCGCGGGCGCATCGGCCGGCAGGACACCGAACAGCGCACGACGAGCGGGGACCCATGCCAGTGGTCGCGTGAGCACGCGGACCGTGATGCCCCGCCCGATCAGGCCGGCCGCAGCCAGCGCCGTCAGCGCCCGGTCGCGGGGCAGGTCGGCGCGGAGCAGGACACCGGCAAGCTCGACCCCGAGCTCATCCGCCACCTCATTCACCTCGCTGGCCGGCAGCAGAACCACGGCCAGGGAATCGCGGACGAGGGGAATGACCGAACTCAGGATTTCCTGGCGAGCGCTATCGCCGAACGCCAGATGGCAGATCTGTCCGCGCGATGCAACCGGAAGATCGGGCCGGTGGGTGGCCAATCGCTCCTCCAGCTGGCGCGCTCCCGGCGAGGCGAACAGTGCGGGCCTCGGCTTGGGGCCGGCACCGTCGACCAGCAGGGCGGGGCGATCGGGCTCCGAGCCCGCACAGGCCAGGGCAGCCGCGGCGGCCCTCGAGCCGCTGGCATGACCCACGGCGGTCGTCAGGATCACACGGTCCTTCAACGGGCCGCGTCCCGAACGTAGGCGGCGCTGTAAACCGCGAGCGGGTCGGCCAGGCCGGGCACCAGCGCCGGCGGGCGCAGGCGCACCTTCACCCCTCCCCCCTCGACCGCGACGGTCGCGCGGCCCTTTGCCCAGTCGGGGAGAGAGTCAAGCGTCGCCTGCTTCGCTGGTCGGCCGTCGGCTAGGGCAAGCGCCCCCGCCTCAGCTGCGCCGTCGGCCAGCGACAGCGCGTATCCAGTGGCAAAGAGCTGCAGCGCGATCGCTCCAGCCAGCAGCAAAAGAGGGACCGCCGCCAACGCCTCGACCGTCGCCTGGCCTCGGTCTCTAACCATCGCCGAGACCGCTTTCGGCTTCAACCGACAGTCGAGGGGTCAGTGGCAGGACCCGAGGAACTCTGACCAGGACCGCCACGCCGCCGGCTTCGGTCACTCGAGCCTCGCCGCGCAGCGCCGTCGGCAGCGCCCGGCGAACCGTTGCTCTCGGGTCTCTCCCGACCAGTGCCGCCCTTGCCCCCGCCCGCGCCGCGATCCCGGCCGACCACAAAGACTCACCGACAGCACCGACCTGTGCCGCCACGAAGACCGCCAGCAGCAGGAAGGGAACGGCCGCGATCAGCTCGACCGAGGCGGTCCCCTCCTCCCTGTGGCCTTCGCTGCCGGTGTCTCGTGGCGGCACGGTGCGACCCTGGCAGCCGTCGACGCACATGTGGCGCGCACAGGCGCGCGAAAGTGCAAATTGTTCGGGTCAGTAGCTGTTCGCGTCGATCCAGATCCGCCAGATCACCGCAATCGAGGCGCCGAGCAAGACGATCCAGGCGAGCGTCCCACCCCCATTCGCCGTCAGCTCGTCGCTGCCGGCGATGAGCAGCGCAATCATCCCCAAGGCGGCGTAGAGGATCCCGCGCCGCGCGTCGCTGAGCGTCGCCAGCGTCAGCTGGCTCTGGCGTCCGAGCACGTAGACCATCCAGGCGAGGCCAGCCAGGAAGCCCATCGTGATCGCGGTGAGAATCGCTGCCGCGAGATTGCCGCCCGCCGGGACAAAGGCAACGCAGAAGGCCAGCAGCATGATGATGGCCACGTCACGCAAACCTCGCACGGACCGAGTGTAAACCTGCCCGCCGTGGGCGGAATTGTCTACTTGCTGGCGACGATGACGATGCCGTAGGCGACCCCGGCCAACGTCACGAGACCCGCGAGGACCGCCAGCCCTGCCGCGGCCGCCGCCGCGGTAGGCCGCTCTCCACGGCTGAGATCGGCGAAACGCGCCGCACCCCAGATCGCAACCGAGAAGACAACCGTTATCCCCACGCCCGCGACAAGCGACGCGACCACTGTCTGCAGCAGCTCTTTGCTCTCGACGATCGTCGCGCTCATCAGCTCACCGGCAGCGGGGCGCCCCGCCGGGAACGCCGAGTGAAAATGACAGCGATCAACGAGAGCGACATCAGCGTGACCAGCACCGGACCCAGTGCACCGCTGCCGAAGATCGCGGTGAAGCCGTAGGCGAGCGCGCCGATCGCGGCGGCGGCCGGCAGGGTCAGCAACCAGGCGACGACGATGTTGCCAGCGACGCCCCAGCGCACCGCGGACACGCGCTTGCCGGCCCCCGCCCCCATCACCCCGCCGTTGATCACGTGCGTGGTCGAAAGCGGGAAGCCGAAGTTGGTCGAGGCGAGGATCACGGCGGCACCGGCGCCCTGCGCTGAGAAGCCCTGCGCTGCGTCCATCTTGATGATCCGCGTCCCGGTCGTGCGGATGATGCGCCACCCACCGCTGTAGGTGCCGAGGGCGATCGCCGCGGCCGAGGCGACGATCACCCAGGTTGGTGGGTCGGATTCGGCGGCAAGAGTGCCGTTGGCGATCAGCGCGAGGGTGATCACCCCCATCGTCTTCTGGGCGTCGTTGGTGCCGTGGGCCAGCGCCAGCAACCCGCCTGAGATCAGCTGGCCAAAGCGGAATCCGCGCGTGACCACGCCCGGCCGCTGTCGGCCGACGATGCGGTAGACGACGCCGATCGCGATGCCGGCCGCCGCCAGAGCGAGGATCGGCGCGACCACGGCCGGGATCAGCACCTTGCCGACCAGGCCTTCGGCGATCACCGCGTCGAAGCCGACGGCAGCGACGGCGGAGCCGACCACGCCGCCGATCAACGCGTGCGAGGAGCTCGACGGCAGGCCGACGGACCAGGTGATCAGGTTCCAGGCGATCGCCCCGATCAGGCCGGCGAAGACGATCGTCGGCGTGATCACTTCCGCGTCGACGACGTCTTTGGCGACGGTCGCCGCGACTGAGATCGAGATGAAGGCGCCGACGAAGTTGAGCAGCGCGGCGAGGCCGATCGCCACCGACGGCCGCGCGGCACCGGTCGAGATCGAGGTCGCGACCACGTTGGCGGTGTCGTGAAAGCCGTTGGTGAAGTCGAAGGCGAGCGCGGTGCCGACGACGATGACGAGGATGACGTCAGAGGACATGATGACGAGCCCCAGGCGTTGCCAGACAAGGACGCAGGGAGCGTGGCGTGCTCCGCACGCGAGCGACCGAGGACGCAGTATGGCGGCGATCTGGGGCCGTCACGAGTTCTTGATGACGATGCCCTCGAGTATTTGGGCCGCCGTCTCGGTGGCGTCGATCGCGTTCTCGAGCACGGCGAACATGTCCTTCCAGCGGATCACGACCATCGGGTCGATCCCGTTCGAGAAGAGCGAGGCGACGGCGTCGCGCGAGATCCTGTCGCCCTCGTTCTCGAGGCGGTGGATTTCGATCCAGTATTTGTCGAGGTCCTTGAAGTCCGGCAGGTGCTCGAGCCCCTCGGCGAGCTGCTCGCAGGCGCCGACCAGGACCTTGGTAAGGGCCTGCGCCTGCGACATGGGCGCCTCGATCTTGTAGAGGCCGAGGAGGTCGGCGGCCTCCTCGGTGTAGTCGACGATGTCGTCCATCTGCGTCGCCAGCCCGTAGATGTCCTCGCGGTCGATCGGCGTAACGAAGGTCGAGTTGAGCCGTTTGACGATCTCGTGCGTTATCCGGTCGCCCTCGTGCTCGGCCTCGACGACCGCCTGCGAGAGGCCGGTATCGTCGGGCCAGCTGCCCATCATCTTGTCGAGGAGGCGAGCCGCCTCGACGGTGTTGCGACCGGCTTCGATGAAGAGATCGAAGAAGGTTCGGTCACGAGGCAGCAGGGAAAGACGCGGCACCGGCGCCATCCTAGTAGCTGGGGCGGGCGGGGCAGCGGTTCAGCCGGCGGTCGCCGCGAGGTGCTCGGCAGCGTGTGCCGCATGGCGCTCGCGCAACTCCTCCTGGACACTGCGCCGTCGCCCGTTGGCCGGCCGCAGGCGGGTCCAGGCGCCCTCCGCATCGAGCTCCCAGGCGTTGGCGTTGTCAGCGAGGCAGCGCTCGAGCACGTCGAGCAGCTCCTCTTTCAGGGTCGGGTCGTCGACCGGCGCGACGAGCTCCACACGGCTGTCGAGGTTGCGCGGCATAAGGTCGGCGGAGCCCACCAGGACCCGCGTCTCCTCGCCGCGCTGGAAGGCGTAGACGCGCGAGTGCTCTAGGAACCGGCCGACGATCGAGACGACGCGGACGTTCTCCGACACCCCCGGCACACCGGGTCGCAGGCAGCAGATCCCGCGCACGTTGACGTCGATCCGCACCCCCGCCTGCGAAGCCTCGTACAGCGCCCTGATGCAGGCCGCGTCGACCAACGAGTTCATCTTCAGGGCGATCCGCGCCTCCTCACCAGCCCGGTGTGCCTCGACCGTGGTCTCGATCTCCTCGACGATGCGGTCACGCATCGTCGTCGGCGAGACAAGCACCTTGCGGTACTCGGCCGGGCGACCGTAACCGGTGAGGAAGTTGAACATCTCGGCGACGTCGGCGCCGATCTCCTCGTCGGCTGTGAAGAGGCCGAAGTCGGTGTAGAGGCGGGCGGTCTTCGGGTGGTAGTTGCCGGTGCCGATGTGGACGTACTCGCGCACCCTGTCGCCCTCGCGACGAGCAACGAGGATCGCCTTCACGTGCGTCTTCAGGCCCGGGATGCCGTAAACGACGTGGACGCCCGACTCCTCCAGCGACTTCGCCCAGTGGATGTTCGCCTCCTCGTCGAAACGCGCCTTCAGCTCCACCATGCAGACGGCCTGCTTGCCTCGTTCGGAAGCCCGGATCAGCGACGGCACGAGCGGAGAGTCGTCGCTGGTCCGGTAGACGGTCTGCTTGATCGCCAGCACGTCCGGGTCGGCGACCGCCTGCTCGACGAAGCGCTCGACCGAGGTGGCGAACGAGTCGTAGGGATGGTGGACGAGGATGTCCTCCTGGCGGATCGCGGCAAACATGTCGACCGGCTCGTCATTCTCCCCCTGCAGGCGCGGTCTCGTCACGGGAGTCCAGGGCGGGTAGCGCAGCTCCGCATGTCCGGGGACATCGGCGATCGCGCCAAGGTCGGCGAGGTCGATCAGCCCGTCGACGTCGTAGACCTCGCGGTCCTCTAGCCGCAGGGCGTCGATCAGCTGCTGACGAAGCTTCGGGTTCATGCCGGCGGCTATCTCGAGCCGCACGACCTCGCCGAAGCGGCGGCGGCGAATCTCGTCCTGCACCGCCTGCAGAAGGTCGTCGGCCTCGTCGGAGACGGTGAAGTCCGCGTCACGAGTGACGCGGAAGTAGCCGTGGTCGACAACCTCCGTTCCCGGGAAGAGGCTGTCGAGGTTGGCGGCGATCACCTCCTCGAGCGAGACGAAGGCGCTGCCGTCGTCGCCGACCAGCAGGAAGCGGCCGAGCAGCTCCTTCGGCACCTTGACGCGGGCGATGATCTCCGAGTCGCTGCCGGGGTCGCGCAGGAGGACGCCGAGACTGAGCGAGAGGTTCGAGATGTAGGGGAAGGGGCGACCGAGGCCGATCACCAGCGGCGTCAGCGCCGGGAAGACCTGTTCGTGGAAGCGGCGGTCGATCTCACGGCGCTCCTCCTCGCTCGCCGAGGCGAGCGAGACGATGCGGATGCCGTGCTCCTCGAGCGCCGGCCGCAGCGTCCCCTCGAAGCAGCGGTGCAACCTTCCGTCGAGCTCGAGCACCCGGGCCTGGATCGCGTCTATCTGCGCGCCCGGGGCGAGGCCGTCGGGGCCGCGGGCGTCGATGCCCGCATCGAGCTGCTCGAAGAGGCCGGCGACCCTGACCATGAAGAACTCGTCCAGGTTCGAGGCGTAGATCGAGCAGAAGCGGGCCTGCTCGAGCAGGGGCACGTCGGGGTCCTCGGCCAGTTCGAGCACCCGCTGGTTGAAGTCGAGCCAAGAGAGCTCGCGGTTGAAATAAAGCTCGGGATCGTCGATCGGCCCATCGTACGCCTAGAGCGCTCTTTCCAGAGCCGCCCAGAGGTCCCTGTTTGCGTCGTCCCACCAGAGCTCGGCGAAAGCGCGGAAAAGACTTTCGCGACGGCGGCTGACTGCCGCGGCCAGCGATGGGACCGCCTCGACCCGGGACATGATCACGTCGCAGTCGTGCAGGTCGCCGAGTGTTGACTGCAATCTCTTGGCGGCGAGTCGGGCGGGCTCGGCAGACTCGCCGATGCATGGCCCGACGATCTCGAGCGCGTAGCGAAGGCGCTTGGCGGCGATGCGCATGTCGTGCTGGGCCTCGGCGGCGTCCGACACAAACGCCTCCTCGGCGAGGGAATGCAACTCCTCGAATCGGGTGGCGACTATCCGCCGTGCGTTCGGGCCGAGCGACGCCGCCGGGTCGAGGCCGGCGATCTTGCGAGCCTTCATCGTCCGGCCTCCTCGGTGAGCCGGCGCAGTCGCCGCTTCAGCTTGCGCAGCCGCTTGCGAGTGACGAAAGCGGCGAGGTGCTCGTTCGCTTCGAGCTGACGAGAGCGAAGCCCGCCGACGAGGTCCTCGCATGCCCGCCGGTCGTCCGGCGCCACCTTCCCCTCCAAACTCTCGAGCAGCTCCAGTTCCACGTCTACGTCGCGGCGCTCGCCGAGGGCATCGGCCAGCGCTCGCACTCGCTTCAGCGCCTTGCGCCACCGCTTCGGCGGGAAGCACGCCTCGAACAGCTCGAGTGCGGCCCGCAAGCGCCGTGTGGCCACGCGCATGTCGTGCACGCGCTCGACGTCGTCGAGGTCCAGGACCCCCGCCGACTGCTTGAAGAGCTCCCGGGAGCGCGCTGCGACGACCCGGGTCGCAGCCGCCGCAAACGGCTCTTCGCAGTCGACCTCGACGCGACGCGGGCGTGCCACGCCCCGAGGCTACCGGTATGTGCCGTGAGTTAGGTGCCCGTATGGGTCCCTAACTCACGGCACGTCCACTAGGCGGCGAGGCGAACCGGCGAGCCGTTGGCGTTGCCGTTGAGCAGATCGAGGATGATGCCCTCGCGCAGGCCGCCCTTGCCGATCTGCAGGGGCTGACCGAGCAGCTCGGAGACCTTCTCCAGGATCAGCACGCCGGTGGCGAGGATGCGCACTCGTTCGGGATCCAGCTCGAAGCGGCGGGCCACCTCGCTCGCCGGATCCCCGCTGAGGACGCGAATGCCCCGCTCGAGCGTCTCGTACTCGAGCACGGCGCCGACCAGGCGCCGCAGCGAGGTGGCACTGCCCCCCACCGCCACCGCCTGGGCGGGGTGCTCGATCTCGACCCCCGAGAAGATGTCGTCGATCCGGTCGCGGACCTTGCGGATCTCGGCCGCCGAGGGCGGGTCGGAGGCGATCAGCTCGTCGGCAAGCACCCCGGAGCCGACCTGCCAGGAGAGGACCTCCTCCGCGCCACCGCGCACGCTGCCGAGGATCACCTCGGTCGAACCGCCGCCGACGTCGACGACGCCGACCCTGCCCTCGACCGGGTGGCCAAGCGTCTTGGTGGCGCCGACGAAGGAGAGCCTTCCCTCCTCCTCGTCGCTGAGTATCTCGACCGGGATGCCCGCCGCAGCGCCGATCTTCGCCGCCGCCTCGGCCCCGTTGGAGGCCTCGCGCACGGCCGCCGTGGCGACCGCGCGGATCTCCTTCGCGCCGAGCTCCTCCGCCAGTCGCACCTGGGTGGCGACCACCTCGCAGACTTCGTCGACCTTGGCGGCCGAGATCGCCCCCGCGGCGTCGAGCGCCTTGTTGATCCGCGTGTAGGCGCGCTGCTCCATCACCTTCTTCAGCTGGCCTTCCACGGGCTCGGCGACGAGCACGCGTGTCGTATTCGACCCGATGTCTATGGCGGCGCAGAGCGTCACGGACTTCCCCAGATGTTCCCAAACGTCCCGGATCTCAATCGCGACTAGGGAGTCGGATGCGAGGCGTCCTCGAACTCCCGAAACAGCCCGGTGACGACGAAGGCGACCTGCTCGCCGATGTCCACCGCGTTGTCGGCGGTCCGCTCGATCGCGCGCGCCGCAAGCAGCATCGTCATCGCCCACTCGCGCCGGTCGGCGTCGTCGCCGATCTCCAGGGCGAGGCGGAAGCAGTCGCGGTTGAGGTCGTCGACGACGTCGTCCTGGCGGACCAGGTCATGCGCGAGTTCGACGTCGCGATCGGCGAAGGCCCGCTTTGCCTGACCGATCAGAGCCCGGGTCTGGGTCCCCATCGTGAGGATCAGCTTGACCATCTCCTCGTCGGAGGGGGGTTCGTTGCCGGATAGCGGGATCAGCTTGCAGACGTTGACGCACTGGTCCCCCATCCGCTCGACGTTCTTCAGCACGTGCAGCATCGCCGAGATCAGTCTCAGGTCGGTGGCCACCGGCGACTGGGTTGCGAGCAGCGTGATCAGCGCCTGGTGGACCTCGAGATAGCGACCGTCGATGCGATCGTCGTCAGCGACCACCAGCTGCGCCAGCTCGACGTCCTGGTGCTCGACTGCCTCCAGCGTGCGACCGAGCGCCGCGCTGACCAGGTCCAGGCCCCCCAACGCGCTCGCCTCGAGCTTCTCGAGTTCCTCCTGGTAGTAGACCCGGGTCTGCTCGACCACGGTGCTACCCGACCTTGCCCGAGACGTAGTCCTCGGTGCGCCGATCCGCCGGGTTCGTGAAGATCTTCTCGGTTTCGTCGTACTCGACCAGCCGGCCCCAGCGGTTCTGCTCGTCGGCGTCCAGCTCGACCATCAGGAAGGCGGTGCGGTCCGAGACGCGAGCCGCCTGCTGCATGTTGTGGGTGACGATGACGATCGAGAATTCGCTCTTCAGCTCGATCATCAGATCCTCGATCTTGCCGGTCGAGATCGGATCCAGGGCCGAGCAGGGCTCGTCCATCAGGATCGTGTCCGGCTGCACGGCGATGCAGCGGGCGATGCAGAGACGCTGCTGCTGGCCGCCGGAAAGCCCGAAGGCGTTGCTTTTGAGCCTGTCCTTGACCTCGTCCCAGAGGGCGGCTCCGCGCAGCGCTTTCTCGACCGTAGCGTCGAGGTCGTCCTTGCGACCGAGGACGCGCGGGCCGAAGGCGACGTTGTCGTAGATCGACTTCGGGAACGGGTTCGGCTTCTGGAAGACCATGCCGATCAGCTTGCGCACCTGCACCGGGTCGACAGCCGGCCCGTAGAGATCCTCGCCGTGGTAGAGCAGCTCGCCGTTCACCTCCGCCCCCGGGATCAGGTCGTTCATCCGGTTGAGGCAGCGCAGCAGCGTGCTCTTCCCACAGCCGGAGGGGCCGATCAGGGCGGTGACGTCGTTGCGATGGATGTCCATCGAGATGTCCTTGACGGCGGAGACGCCGCTGTAGAGAACCTCGACGCCGTTCAGCTCGAAGACCTTTTCGCGGGCGATGTCTCGGCCATGCTGGAACTCCTCCGGACGCACGGCGATCGTGGCGCGCGCGGCAGCCGCTTCGCGCGCCTCGCGGCCGGTTCCGGCTCTGCTCTCGTCCTGCGCCATCTGCTCGCTCACCCTAGCCCACCTACCATCTCTGCTCGTAGCGATTTCGCAGCCAGATCGCAAAGGAGTTCATCGCCAGCAGGACGACCAGCATGACGATGATTCCGGCGAAGGCAAGCGTCTGGAACTCTTCCTGGGGACGCAACGCGTAGTTGAAGATCTGCACCGGCATCGCCGAGTAGCCGTCCGGCGAGAACGGCGTCGGGTCGAAGGTGATGAAGACCGTCGCCCCGACCAGCAGCAGCGGCGCAGTCTCGCCGAGTGCCCTGGATACGGCGAGGATCACACCGGTTGCTATTCCCGGGATCGACGCCGGCAGCACCTGCCTGCGAATCGTCTGCCACTTGGTCGCGCCGAGGGCGAGCGAGCCTTGACGAATCGAGTCGGGGACGGCGCGGATCGCCTCCCGCGCGGCGATGATCACCATCGGCAGCACCAGCAGGGCCAGGGTCATCGACCCGGCCGCGAGGATGAAGCCGAGATCGAGCGGTCCGCGGACGATGAAGGCGAGCCCGAGGATGCCGTAGATGATCGAGGGCACCGCCGCGAGGTTCTGGATGTTGAGCTCGATCAGCCGATTCCACCAGCGTGAGCTGTCGGCGTACTCCTCCAGGTAGAGCGCCGCGCCGATGCCGATCGGGACGACGATGAGGATCACCCCCGCGATCAGCTCCAGCGAGCCGATGATCGCCGGGCGGAAGCCGGCTTTGTCCGGGAACGCGGTCGAGGGCGGATTGGTGAAGAGATCGAGGCTGAGCGCCGGGGAGCCCTTGGCAAAGGCCTGGACGAGGAGAGCGACGAGACCTGCCAGGGCGATCGCGACCGCCAAGAGGAGAAGCCCCGCGAAGACCGCGTTGCGGACGACGTCGCCGCGCGGCTGTTCGCGCAACATCGCCAGCGTCGTCGCCCGCGCGCCCGCCACGGCGAGGCGGTTGCGCGGCGCGGCGGCCTCCGGGCCCGGCATCAGTCGTAGACCTCACGGAAGCGGCGCACCAGCCTGATGCTGATCACGTTCATCGCCAGGGTCATCACGAAGAGCACCGTGCCGACCGCGAAGACCGACTTGTAGTCGGTCGAGCCGGTGGGGATGTCGCCAGTGGCGGTGACCGCGATGTAAGAGGTCATCGCCTGGATCGATTCGACCGGATTGAAGGTGGCATGCGGGTTCGAGCCAGCGGCGAGGACGACGATCATCGTCTCGCCGACCGCGCGTGAGATGGCGAGCACGATCGAGGCGACGATGCCGGAGAGCGCCGCCGGGAAGACGACCCGGGTGGCTACCTTCGCCTTGGTCGCGCCGAGTGCGTGGGCACCTTCCCGCAGCCCGTGGGGCACCGCCGACATCGCGTCGTCGGAGAGCGAGGCGATGATCGGCACGACCATCAAACCGATGCCGAGGCTTGCCGCAAGCGCCATGAAGGGCTTGCCTTGCGCCCCGCCGAGGAAGCCGTCCGGCCACAGTGGCTGGATCAGCTCGGGCAGGATGAAGGAGACCGCGAACAGGCCGATCGCCACGGTCGGGATGCCGGCGAGGATCTCGAGGGTGGGCTTCAGCGTCTTGCGCACGCGCGGGGGCGCGTACTCGCTCAGGTAGATCGCCGATCCGAGCCCGACCGGAATCGCGACCAGCATCGCCCAGAGGGTGACGTTGAGGGTGCCGATGACGATCGCGAGAACGCCGAAGCTGGGCGGCTCGAACTGCGGCGTCCAGTCGAAGGTGAAGAAGAATTCGCTCGCCGGAACGATCTTGAAGAAGCCGATCGTCGGCCCGATCAGGGAGATCACAATCGCCGTGGTCGTGAGCACCGAGAGCACGCCGCAGAGGGCGAGAAGGCCTTGGATGGCCTTCTCGCCGTACCGCGGGCTTTGAGCCTCGAGCCGGGACAAGCGCTCGCCTAGGCGCCGGCCTTCGTCGCGGCCGCTTCGGACTTTTCGAGCTGCTCTTCGGTCAGCGGGATGAAGCCGACCGATTCGGCGACGCTGGTGGCGTTTTCGAGGTAGTACTCGACGAACGCCTTGACCTCTGGTTTCTTCAGCGCGCTGTCGCTCGGGTAGATGAACAGCGGCCGGCTGAGCGGCGTGTAGGTACCGTCCTGGGCGCTTTCGACGGACGGGCCGACGCAGCCCTTGCCGCCGTCGACTTCCAGCGCCTTGAGCTTGCCTTCGTTCTCGGTGTAGTAGGAGAAGCCCGCATAGCCCATGCCGCCGGGCGCGCCCTCGACGCCGGTGACGGTGGCGTTGTCGTTCTCGCCGACGTTGTTGTAGTCCTTGCGCGTGGCGCCCTCTTCGCCGTTGATTTCGTCGGTGAAGTAGTCGAAGGTGCCCGAGTCGGTGCCGGGCCCGAAGAGAGCCAGCTCCTGGTCGAATTCCTCTTTCAGGTCCGGGATTTCATCCCAGTTGGAGATCTTCGATTCGGGGCCCCAGACGGCGTTCAGCTGATCGACGGTGAGGCAGCTGACAGGGTTTTCGTTGTTGATCATCACGGTCAGGGCGTCCGTGGCGACGTGCACGTCCTCGTAACCGATGCCTTCCCCCTTGCACTTTTCGGCCTCTTCTGGCTCGATTTCACGCGAGGCGTCGCTGATGTCGGTCTCGCCGACGCAGAATTTTTCGAAACCGCCGCCGGTTCCGGAAGTCCCCACGGTCACTTTGACGCCGGAGTTTTCGGACTGGAACTGCTCGGCGACCGCTTCGGTGAGCGGCGCGACGGTACTAGAGCCGTCGATGCGGATCGTGCCCGAGAGCTCGCCACCCCCACCGCCTGTCGATTCGTCGTCGCTGCTTCCGCAGGCCGCGATCCCAACAGTCAGGACAGCCGCTGAGGCGACGATGATCATGAGCCTTCTAGAGCTGATCAACTCTGTCTCCTTCTCGTTTCACTTCGGTTGACGGCCCTGCGGCCATCCCGACCTCGCCACGATCTCAGTGGGACCCCCAACAGCTTGTTATTCGCCTGTAGCGGGGATGTGAAAAAAATGTAAAAGGCGGCAAAGCCCCGCAAACAGCGGGAATCTCAGCCGTCGGGCGAGAACCGGTAGCCGATGCCGCTGTGCGTGTGGATCAGGCGCTTACCGGGCAGCGCCGCTCCGAGCTTCGAGCGCAGGCGGCTGACGTAGACGTCGACCGAGCGGTCTGCCCGGCGCGGCTGCCGCCCCCAAACCTCGGAGTAGAGCTGCTCGCGGGTGAGGATCCGCTGCGGATTGGCGGCGAGGATCGTCAGCAGCTGAAGCTCCCGCATCGTCAGGCTCAGCGGGCGGCCATCGACCAAGGCTGCATGTTCCTCGGGCCTGATTTCGAGCATGAGGAGCGCTACCATGGCTCCCCCTGTTCCGGCAGCGGTTACGCGGGCGTGAAGCTGCTGTGAACTACTTGTGAACTGGCGCTTTGCGACGCGTCCGTCTCGACCGGTTCGACTGACTCGGCCGCCAGAGCCGAACCGCCACGAGCCTCAGGGTCGAAGCGGTAGCCGACGCCGAAGTGGGTATGGATGTAGCACCAGGCAGGCGAGTGCTTCTCGAGCTTCTGGCGCAGCTTGCGGACGAAGACGTCGACCGAACGATCGCCGTGCGCCATCGCGTAACCCCAGACCCGCTGGTAGATCGTCTCGCGCTCCAGCACCTGCCCCTTGGCGTCTGCGAGCAGCTGCAAAAGCTCGAACTCCCGCCGAGTCAGGTCGAGGCTCTGGCCGTCGGCAAACGCTTGGAATCGATCGCCGCGGATCTCGAGCTCACCGGCGACGACCGGTTGGGCATCGGCACCCGCCCGGCTACGCCGCCGACGGCGCGAGACGGCTTCGATCCGGGCCATCGCCTCCTCGGGATGGCAGGGCTTGCCGATCCAGTCGTCGACGCCGAGGCGCAGGGCCCTGACCCTCTGGGCGACGGTCGACTGGCCGGTGCAGACGATCACCCCGAGCTCGGGCAGCATCTCGCAGACGCGGTCCAGATAGCTCCAGGCGTCGTCGCCGAGCACCCTGACGTCGACGAGCAGGGCGTTCAGCTTCATCGCCAACAGCTCCTCGGGCGGGATCGCGCTGCCCTGCAGGCGCTGCTGCCAGCCCGCCATTTCGGTGCGCTTGGAGAGGACCGTGACGAAACCGCTGTCGTCGTCGATCACTGCCAGCCGGATTGTCTGCTGTCCGTTCAAGTCGTCGGCGCTTCGAAAGGCGAAGAGTCCTACCTGGCGACGAGAGGATTCTATGCAGAGGGACCGACGCCATGTCGGCAAAATTCCCGCGTTAACGGGCTTTTCACAAGTCGAAACTCGTAATTTCCGGGAAGGATGACCGTACCGGGACCCGTTCCGCTAGATTGCCGGACGTGAGGTTTCCGTCGCGCTCGACCGCAGTCGCCGCCGCCCTGCTCGCGGCACTGCTCTCGATGCTGCTCGCCGCGCCGCTGGCGCTGGGCGAGAACGGCGTCGGGCTGGCCGGGCCGACCACCGACAAGACGGTCACCTTCTTCTGCTTCGGCGTGATCGGCTTCTTCGCGATCCTCGTCGTCGTCCTGACCCTGATCCAGGAACGGCTCGAGCGTCGCAAGGAAGCACGCAAATACGACCTTCAGCGTTACGGCTGAGGGCCGCAGCCGTAGCCAGGCGGCGTCCTCAGTCAAGTCTGAAACCAGTGAGGAGCCTCTTCTCGGTCTCGCCCTCGATCCGGGCGACGACTTCGACCTTGCCCTCCAGCGGGGTGTCGCGGATCTTCGTCGCGAGCAGGTCGTCGACCTGGAAGATACCGGCGGAATTGTTGAGCTCGATCTCGATCCGCACCGGGCGCGTCTCGCCTTTCTCGATCCGTATCTCGTCGACCGCCGCCGCGGAGATCGAGTGGATGCCCTCCTGTCCGGCTTCGATCGGCAGGCGGGTGCGGCCCTGCGCCATGTCGAGCGCGTCGGCGACCCGCACCACCCCGGCCTCCAGCGTGTAGGGCTGGCCGCGGCGGCGGTGGCCGATGATCGCGTGCAGGATTTCGGAGGCGACGACCGTGCGCTCCGGCTCGCGATAGCAGTCGGCGAGCAGGTCTTCGAGCGCGCCGCTGGCCAGGAAGAGGCTGTAGGCCTCGTGGTCGGTGCGGTGGATCGACATGCCGACGTCGTGCAGGAGGGCACCGCCGGCGACTACGACCTCGGCGTCGCGTGAAGACATCCCGTGGTCGGCCACGACGGCGGGGTCCACCCCGGCCTTGACCAACAGCCGCAGCAGGCGCAGAGCGATGTTGAGCACGATCTGCATGTGGACCCAGGAGTGATCTGACATGCCGAGGCGTTCGGAGTGGACCTGGGTCATGTACCACCAGGCCCGCACCTGATCGTCCGAGTTGATCGCCTCGAGGAAGGCCTCCAGCTTGCGGTTGCCGCGCGTCGGCACCCGCACCGCCGCCTCGGCGATCGCCTCCTTCGGCGGCTTTCGCTGCGGCCCCTTCGCGTCCGGTGTGGGAACCGCCTCGCTCATCCGGCCGAATCGTAGGGAACCCACCGGTGCCGTAACGCATTTCCCATGACATGCATGGGAAATGCGTTACGACGGACCGCTGGCGAGGCGGTCAGCTCAGCCGCAGACCGGCCAGGGGCTGGAACCGGACTGCGAGTAGAGCAGAGCAGCCCGGTAGTCCTGCTCGGTCTCAGAAGCCGCGGCCGGGTCGCCGGAGCCACCAACCGATTCCCAGGTGCCGTAGTCGAACTGGTATTTGCCGCGGTAGCTGCCATCGGAGGAGACCGCCGTCGGATCGCCTCCTGACTCGCATGCCGCAATCGATTCGAGGGTCGAGATCGTGACTCCAGCCGGCAGGGTCGCGTAGAGCTGTCGACGCTGACGGCGAGCACGTGCTTTGCGGGTCACTTCCATGCGGTGGAGCGTGACGTGGATCGTGTGCTTGAACTGCGTCACCGGCCGCTGCAAGCTGCCGGCGGCCGGCACGGCATCGGCGACACCGACCCGCGCCGTCTCGGGAGCGCCGCCGGCGAAAGCGGCGGCCGGAAAGGCGATCGCAAGGACGAGAACGGGAATGAAATATGTGCGTTTTGTGAGCAAGCGCGGGACCGTGCCGGTATTTGCGGCAACGGAATGTGATCGCAGTCACATTGCTCACACTCTTTGTGCCGATCGGCACGCGTCCAGGCATGAATCGCCGTTGGGCGAGGTTCTCCTGCATTTCATCGTGCAGGCAATTTCAGCCGCGACCTGCGCGATGATGCGGCCCGTGACCGAACGGCCGACAACCCGCCTGCTGCTCGCCTGCCCGGACCGTCCCGGGCTGATCGCCGCAGTCAGTGGCTTCCTCGCCGAAGCCGGCCTCAACATCGTCGACGCCGACCAGCACTCGAGCAACGAGGGTCGGTTCTTCATGCGGATGGTCTTCGAGGCCCCGGCCGAGCCGGAGCGAGACGAGCTGCGCCGCCGATTCGAGGAGGAGATCGCCTCGCGCTTCCAGATGGACCATCGCTTCGCCGAGTCGAGCGAGCGCAAGCGGGTGGCGATCATGGTCTCGCGCGAAGACCACTGTCTCTCCGATCTGCTCTGGCGCTGGCGCAGCGGCGAGCTCGGCGCCGATGTCACGGCGGTCGTCTCTAACCACGCCGAGCACGCCAAGCAGGTCGAGCAACTCGGCCTCCCCTTCCAGCACATCCCCGTCGACCCAGCTGCGAAGGGCGATGCGGAGAACCGAGCGCTGGAGTCGATGGGCGAGGTCGACCTCCTCGTCCTCGCCCGCTACATGCAGATTCTCTCCGGCGAGTTCCTCGAGCGGCTGGGCGCGCCGGCGATCAACATCCACCACAGCTTCCTGCCCGCCTTCGTCGGCGCCGACCCCTACGGCCGTGCCCACGAGCGCGGCGTGAAGCTGATCGGGGCGACGGCGCACTACGTCACCGAGGAGCTCGATGCGGGACCGATCATCGATCAGGACGTGACCCGGGTCAGCCACCGCGACGAGGTCGTGGATCTCGAGCGGATCGGGCGCGACATCGAGCGCCTCGTCCTCGCCCGGGCGGTGAAGGCCCATCTCGAGGACCGCGTCCTGCTCGACGGAGCGAGGACCATCGTCTTCTGACGGACTGGCTGACCAGCCAGTCCGTCCACTATGGTGCTGGAGGATGGAGCAGGCGACAATCTCGCGTCCCCCCGAGGCGGCCCCCTCCCCCGACGCGCCGGCACACGACGGCCCGCCGCCCGGATCGCGAGCGCCTGCAACGCTGCAGGCACTGCGCTACGTGCGTGATCCGCTCGGCTTCCTGATCCGCCTGCAGCGCCGCTACGGCGACGTCTTCTCGATGCGCTTCCCGTACTTCGGACGACTCGTCTACGTCGCCGAGCCGAGCCTCGTCAAGCAGCTCTTCACCGGCTCGCCGGAGCAGTTCCACGCCGGCGAGGCGAACGCAACCGTGCTCGAGCCGGCGCTCGGGCCCAACTCGGTGCTCACCCTCGACGAGGCACCGCACATGCGCCAGCGCAAGCTTCTGCTGCCGCCCTTCCACGGCGAGCGGATCAGCAGCTACGGCGAGCTGATCCGCGATGTCACCCGCGAGGAGATGGAGAGCTGGCCGGTCGGCGAGCCATTCGCCCTCCGTCCTCACACCCAGCGAATCACCCTGGCGGTAATCATGCGTGCCGTCTTCGGCGTCCACGACCGCGAGCGTCTGATCCGCTTCGAGCGGCTGATCGTGAGCTTCAGCGAGCGGGTCAATGCCGTGCTCGCCTTGCCGATGCTGCGCCGCGACCTCGGTCGCTGGAGCCCCTGGTCGCGCTTCCTCCGCGCACGGGCCGCGCTCGACGAGTTCATCTACGAGGAGATCGCGCTGCGCCGTGCCGAGATCGCCGGCGGAGACGAGGAGCACGATGACGTGCTCTCGCTGCTGCTTGCAGCCAGGCACGACGACGGCAGCCCGATGAGCGACGAGGAGCTGCGCGACGAGCTGGTCACCGTGCTCGGCGCCGGACACGAGACAACCGCCACGGGGCTGGCCTGGGCGATGGAGCGACTGCTGCGTACGCCGCGCGCGCTGGCAAAGCTGCGTGACTCGCTCGCCGCCGGCGAGAGCGAGTACCTCGACGCGACGATCAAGGAGACGCTGCGAGCACGACCGGTGATCGTCGATGTCGCCCGCAAGACGACCGCACCGACGAGTTTCGGCGGCTACGAACTACCGGCCGGCACCTACGTGATGGCCGCGATCGCGCCGATGCACTACCGCGCCGACCTCTTCCCCCAGCCGAAAGAGTTCCGTCCCGAGCGCTTCATCGAGGAAAAAGCCGACAACTACGCCTGGATCCCCTTCGGCGGCGGTGTGCGCCGCTGCATCGGCGCCGCCTTCGCCGAATACGAGATGCGCATCGTCCTGCGCGAGTTCGTCGAACGAGCCGAGCTCAGCACCCCCGACCACAAGCCCGAGCGCGTCAAGGTCCGCAACATCACCCTCGCGCCCGGCAAGGGAACCTTGGTCAGGCTGGATCGGCCGCTGCGCTGACAGCGGCTTCGGCCTCCTCCCACTCCTCATAGAGCGCGGCAAGCCTGCGTTTCGCCGCCTCGTGGCGCTCGCTCGCTTCAGCTGCGCGCTCCGGCGTCGACCAGGCCCCCGGATCGGCGAGCTCGTCCTCGACCGCGGCAAGCTCGGCTTCGGCCCCCTCGACCTTCTCGGCCAAGCGCGACGCCTTGCGTTCGGCGCTGCGCGCTTCCGCCCTGGGGTTCCTCCGCTTCGCCCCCTTGGCCGAGCGCTTCGCCGTCGCCAACGCGCTCGCCTCCGCCTCCGCCTCTTCGTCGCGCCGGCGCTGATACTCGGCCCAGCCGCTCGGGTGGCTGCGCAGCTCACCGTCCTCGCAGACGATCGTGCGCGTACCGACCGCCTCGAGCAGAGCCCGGTCGTGCGAGACAAGGATCACCGCGCCCTCGTAAGCCAGCAGCGCGTCCTCGAGCGCCTCGCGGCTCTCGAGGTCGAGGTGGTTCGTCGGCTCGTCGAGGATGAGGACGTTGGCGCCCGAGGCGACCAGAATCGCCAGCGAGAGGCGGCGCTGCTCGCCGCCGGAGATGTCGACCAGCGATTTCTCGACGTCGGCGCCGGAGAAGAGGAAGCCGCCGAGCAGGTCACGGGCCTTCTGGCCGGTTAGCCCGGTCCCGCGCTGCGCCGCGTCGAGCACCGTCCCCTCCCCCGCCGCCGTCTCGGCGTGCTGGGAGAGATAGCCGATCTTGACGTTGTGGCCGCTGCGAACCGAGCCGACCGCGGGCTCGCTCTTGCCTGCCAGGGCCTCGATCAGGGACGTCTTGCCGGCACCGTTCGGTCCGACCAGGACGACGTGCTCGCCGCGCTCGACTTCGAGGTCGGCCCCGTCGAGCAAGATGCGACCGGGAACCTCGATCCGGCCGTTGACGAGTTTGACCACGACGCGACCCGGCCGCTCGGGCTTGACGAAGGAGAAGCGCAGGTTGCGGTTGTCTCGCGCCTCGGCCTCGACGCCGTCGCGCTTGATCTTCTCGATCTGCTTCAGCCGCGACTGCGCCTGCCGCGCCTTCGTCGCCTTGTAGCGGAAGCGCTCGACGAAGCGCTCCATGCGGGCGATCTCGGCTTCCTGGCGCTCGATCGCCTTGCCGCGCGCGATCTCGCGCGCGGCCTGTTCCTTGCGCCAAGCGTGCCAGGGGCCGGCGAAGAAACGGCCGCGCTTCGCCTCGATCTCCAGCACCGAGGTGCCGACCGCCTCGAGGAACCAGCGGTCGTGGGCGACGAGGACGACGGCGGCGTCGAGATCGCCGAGGTAGCACTCGAGCCACTCGAGCGAAGGGATGTCGAGGTGGTTCGTCGGCTCGTCGAGCAGCAGCAGGTCGGGGCGGGAAGCGAGGGCTCGGGCGAGCGAGGCCCTCGTCAGCTCGCCCCCGGAGAAGGTCGCGAGGTGGCGTGCCGAGGAGCTCTCGTCGAATCCCAACCCGCCGAGGACCGCGAGCACGTCGTCGCGCCAGCGGTAGCCGCCGCCCGCTTCGAGGCGCTGCTGCGCGGTCGAGTAGGCGCGCATCGTCTCCGCATCCGGCTCCCCCGCGGACATCGCCGCCTCGAGTCGCTCCAGCTCCGCCTCTGCCTCCTGCATGTCGGCGCGTCCCGAGAGCACGTAATCGCCGAGCGAGACGTCCGCGTCGCGCGGCGGCCGCTGGTCGTGCAGTGCCACCCGTGTCCCCTTCTGCAGGGTGACGGCGCCGGAATCGGGCGGGCGCTCCCCGGCCAACACCCGCAGCAGGGTCGACTTGCCGGCGCCGTTGCGCCCGGAGAGCGTCATCCGTTCGCGCCGCTCGAGCTTGAATGAGACGTCGGCGAAGAGCAGCGCACCGCCCGCATAGAGGTCGATTGTGGTCGCCGTCGCGATCGCCATCGCGCCTGGAACTATGCGGGTCCGGCGACACGGGTGCGATGCGGGCGTAAGCTGCGCGCGATGGAACGCGAGCAGCTGCGCGAGATTCAAGCTCCGTTGAAGGAGCGCTATCGGGAGAAGCCGGAGGCGGCGGTCGTCACCCTCTCGGCAACCGGCGAGCTCGGCGAAGGCGTGTCATGTTCGGTGCAAACCGGCAAGACGATCGCCGAAGCGGGCTTGCACCCGGCTTCGGGCGGCGACGGCAGCCTGCTCTGCTCGGGCGACATGCTGCTCGAGGCGCTTGCCGCCTGCGCCGGGGTGACGCTGCGCGCCGTGTCGACCTCGCTTGGGATCGACGTGCGCGGCGGCACGGTGCGGGCCGAGGGCGACCTCGACTTCCGCGGCACCCTCGCCGTAGATCGCGAGGCGCCGGTCGGCTTCCGCGCTATCCGGCTCGCCTTCGCGCTGGACGCCGATGCCGACGAGGAGCAACTGGCGAGCCTGCTGAAGCTGACCGAGCGTTACTGCGTCGTCCTGCAGACGCTTTCTCGCCCACCCGAGCTCTCGGCCGAAATCAAGACACGCTAGGCGAGGGGCTTCCTCGCATTTAGTTGACTATGTAGGTCGCCGCTAACGGGGTGGTGACGAGGTCTAATTTGGCTTCGCTCGGGCAGAAAAGACCTTTCACTTTGTGCAAAGTCTGTTCTGAGATCGACACTTCTCCGTTTGTCTCACTGGCTAATAACGGGCCCTTGGCCGTCCCGACCAGCCCTTCTCCGTTGTAGTAGCAGTTCAAGCCGGCGCAGCTGACGTGCACTTCCCATTCCAAAGTCTCTTCCGCCCCTTCGTGGCCTGCCTTCGAAAGTTCGATTTCGGATGGCCCGCCTTCTTCTTTGAAAGTGCAGCCGCTATTGCAATTCGAGTACGTATAAGCAGCTTCGACAAGCATCGATTCGGGGGTGGAAGCTTCTTCTGCCACATCTCCTAACAGTAATGCATCGCATTCCACGTTGATCAGTTTGTTTAAGATCTTTGCCTTTTTTTCGGCTAACGTCGATTTGTGCACGTGGGTCACTATGTCTTCGTTGGGACATCCTTCCGAAGGGCCGGTTCCAAGATCCGCTTCGCAGAAGACCAGTGGGAGCAAAAGGTTCGTAACGTCGAGCAAGGGCTGCATGGGCCCTTCCTTCTCAGCGGTCCAACCGAGATTTCCTTCTTCTTCGAGCTGCGTACGAATCGCTTCGACATCGGCTTTATTTGCCGGATTGTGCACTGCAGCGAGAATCGCTGCCGCCCCTGATACGGCGGGGGCGGCCATCGATGTGCCGATCAAATAGCCCGTTTTTTTCCCTGGGAGAGTTGACAAGATGCAGACGCCGGGCGCCACCATGTCCACCGCCGCACCCCAGTTGCTCTCATTTCCCCATGTGTCGTCTTTCTCAATACCCCACCTATTCTGATAGCTCGTCAGGGGACACGGTGGGGTTGTGCCTGTTCCCCCCGGAAGGCCATCAAAGTCGGCTATCGCCCCTACTGTAATTGCATTGGAGTTTTTGGCAGGTGAGAAGTTAGTGGCTTCTTGACCTTGATTGCCGGCGGCGACCACAACGACGATCCCGTGTTCAACAGCGGTATCGATGGCTTCTTCCACGGGTTTGCATGTTTCGCCAACTTGCGGAAAGCAAATGAGGCTCATGTTTGCAACCTCGATTTCGTCGTCGTGGGCTATGACCCAATTGAGGCCTCCAGCGATCCGCGCCGCGTTGGTTTGATCATGACTATTGATGACCTTGACAGACCACAATCTGGCTCCAGGCGCTACTCCGACCACAAAGGATCCGTTGTCACGCGCGGCGGCCGTGCCGGCGACGTGCGTTCCATGACCGCGGGGATCGGTACTACCGCCTTCGATTTCTCTGCATTCTTCTTCTCCTTCTTCGAGTTCTTCTATTTCTATATCTTCTTCTATTATTTCGCCTTCTTCTTCTTCTTCAACCGCGGGTACGCAGGTGTAGGACCCCACGACTTTGAGATCGGGATGCGAGGAATCGATGCCGGTATCGATTATCGCTATGTCCGAGGGGACGGATATGTCGTCGACTGCGTTGATCGCAAGGCTGGGGTTGGCGAGAGCGAAGACTCGTTTGACTCCCGTCGGAGTCGTCTGCGCCTCGCCTTCTCCCGGGGCATTGAGAGTGACATACCGAACCTTGGGATCCTTGCGAAGCACTGCGACGGCCGCCTTGGAAAGAGTGGCCGAGTAGCCTTTGAAGGCGTAGCGGTATATGAGACCGACGCGCCCCCCGTGGGCGGCGACCTGCGCATGAGCCACCGCGGCGGGATTGCGAATCGAGTCCTCGAGGACGACGATGTAGCTGCGGGCGGAAGCGGCGTCGTCAGTCGGCGGCGCCGCCCGACCCGAAGTCGAAAGCAGGGCGAGGCCGCACGCCAAGGTCGCGAGACCGACGAGAGAGCCGATGCGAACGGATAATCCAGAGCCTCCCATTTTGGGCGAAAATAACTGATCGATATGTACTTTGCAATACCAAGTAGTCGGTTTTCCTGCTGATGCCCAGCCCGCTGCGACACCTGGGAGAGCTGGCCAGGGCACAGCTGACCCGGCGCTCGATGCAGCGCGAAGATGGCCAAACGCTGGGCGAGCTGGAGACTTTGCCGTTGGAGCTACCGGCTGGGCTCGAGGTCGAATGGCTCGGCGTGTCGGGCTACCGGATGAGCTTCGAGGGCAAGACCCTGTTCGTCGACCCCTACGTCTCGCGCGTCCCGTTCTCCGACCTGCTGCGGCGCCGGCCCACCCTCCCCGACCCCGAGGCGCTCGACCGCTTCGTCCTCGCGCCCGGCGAGGTGGTCGGCGTGCTCGTCGGCCACACGCACTTCGACCACGCCGTCGACGCGCCGGCGATCGCCCGCCGCTTCGGCTGCAAGGCGTACGGGTCCGACTCGCTGGTGAGGCTGATGGACCTGCATGGGCTGGCCGACCGCGCGGTCGAGGTCGAGCCCTACCGGACCTACGAGCTCGGGCCGTTCGAGGTCGGCTTCACGCCCAGCGTCCACTCGAAGCTGCTGCTCGGCCTCGCCGTCCCCTACGACGGCGACCTCACCTGCGAGCACCTCGACGCCCTCTCTCCCGCCGCCTACCGCTGCGGCCAGGTCTGGGGCATCTCGATCGAGGTCGCAGGACTTCGCTTCTACCACCAGGGCAGCGCCAACCTGGTCGACGACGCGGTGCGCGAGCGCGGCGTCGATGTCTTCCTCGCCGGAATTGCCGGCCGCAGCTTCACCGACGACTACTGGCGGCGGATCCTCCCCCTCCTCGACCCCGAGGTCGTCGTCCCCACCCACTATGACAACTTCTTTCGCCCGCTCGGGAGGGAAATGGAGTTCATCTCCAACGTCCAGCTCTCAGCACTGCCGGACGAAATCGGCGCCGTCAGCGGCGACGCCCGCATCGCCGCCCTCCCCCGCGCGGATCTCTCTGCAGAGAATTGACAGAGGCGTTCGATTGTGCGCGCCACCTGTGTGCACTGAGAACGTAGCGTCAAGGCGTGGTTCCGCTCGACGTGACAACCGTCCCCGGCTTGCTCGAAGCGGCGGTCACTGCGGCCTCGATGCTGGGTGGGGCGATGGCCTCTGAGAGTGGACTCTCCGCCGCATTGGCAGTAGCGACAGGCAGTCAACCGGAGATCCTGGGCCAGCGCGTCAACGAAGGCCTCGCGAAAGGTTTTGTCTGGGGCTGGCCCATCTCGATTCTGGCGTTTATCATCGAGCTGTGGACGTGATTCGGTTCCTTTTCAGCTTTCCCTGGGGAACCCTTTCGGTGAGCACGTCCGTGGCGGTCATAACCGGGGTCGCGATCATCGGGTTGGGGGCACCGCCGATGGTTCTAGTTCCCGTCATGTGGGGCAGCATGGCCATCTATAGAGTCGTCGGCACGCGTTTCGACCGGCAATTGGGAGGACGCTGAATCTCCTCACGTCGCCAGGTGCTTAGCGACGATCTGCTCGACGGTGCCCATCGTGCGCATCGTCCACGGCCCAAGGATGGACTCCAGGGCCCTTAGGTCAAGGGACGATTCCGAGATGCCGCCACTGGGCAGCCAGTGGAGCTCGCGGCCCGCGATCGCGAGGCGATCCTCGCCCGTGGACAACCCCAGCGCCCGCTTGCGGCTCGCGCCCTTCGGGGCCGTGGCGAGGAAGGCGACCTGCAGCTTGCCCTTCGAGGCCGCGATGAGAGTCGCGTCGAAGGGCTCGCGGGCGACGATCTCTCCCAACTCGACGGCACTGCGAAGAAAGACGGGAACCTCGTAGCCGAGGACCTCGCCGAGCCCGGATTCGATCCGCTCGCTCAACACGTCCTCGTCTCCTTCCTCGCTCTCGAAGATCACGTTCCCGCTGGCCCGGAAGCAAGAGACCTCGGCGAAGCCCAGCACCTCGAACTCACGGCGCAGCTCCTCGTTCTTGATCCGGCGGCCGCCGAGGTTCATCCCGCGCAGAAATGCGACGTGGCGTTCCACGCGGCCACCCTACGACGAATCGGCGCGAGCGTTGACAACCGCGCTCCGATCGCTAGGTTCAGCCGATGGCCAACTTCGAGGCTCCCGCGGACCTGACATTCAACACCGAGCCGATCGCCGATCCGCAGGCCTTCGCGCGCGACGCCGGCGCCGCGTCGTGGCTCTTCCTCTGCGGCGAGGAGTTCGCCGCGATGGGCGGAATGTCCTACGCCGACGCGCAGGTGGCCGTGCCCGAGTCGGCGAACGTCGTCTCGGATCCGCCGCGGACGATGGACATGGACCTGGCCCGCCGCCAAATCGAGGCCCTCGACGAGCTGCCCCGCCCGACGCTCGTGACCTGCCGCAAGGGCCCGCGCTCCTCAGCCCTCGTCTACCTCTACGCCGGATTGAAAGCGGGGGTCGGCGCCGACGAGGTGATCGCCTGCGCCGAGGCCGACGGCGCCCCCTTCGCCGGCTCCGAGGAACTCGAGGCCTGGGTCAGACAGGGCCTCGACGAGCTGGCCTGAGGCGGCGCTCCTCACGGAACATCCGCAATGCGTAAACCCCTGCCGGATGGGCCCGGAACTCGTTCACCCTTGCCGCCATCCCGGCCGGAAGCGCCTCAGGCTGGGGCAGCGGCACGCCGTACTCGGGCGGCATCAGAACCGCCGCGGCGAGCGCGGCGAAGGTGAGGTCGGCGGCCGTGAAGCTCTCGCCGCAAAGGTAGGGACGGTCGCCGGCGAGGCGCTCGGCCACCTCGTCGAAGGTCGCCCTGACCACCCCCTCTGCCTGCGCAGCCGTCTCCGGCCTCACATCGAGGAAGCGGTCGATGATCCGCACCGCGAAGGGATAGACGAGCGGCAACGCACGGCGCTGCCATTCCGGAATGCCGGTGCAGCCGTAGTCGCGGGCGATGTCGCTGCGGCCGCGCAGTTCGTAATACATCCAGCGCCGCCCCTCCGGACCGAGGCGCTCGTCGAAGTCGCGTTCCATCGCCCGGACTTCCTCCCCGACCCGCGGATCATCCGGGTAGAGCTTCGATGCCGGCGAAGCCTGAGCGCTGGCCGCCTCAAGGATCTCGGAGGACTCGGCGAGCACCCGCCCGTCCCAGACGAGGACCGGAGCCGTGGTGCCGCCACTGGCGCGACGCACCGCAAAGCGATGGAAGACCTGAAGGTGCGCCCGCTCACGGTATGGAACCCCGGCGCGATCGAGCGCCCAGCGCGCCTTCTCGCAAAAGTGGCTGATCGGGATCGTGACGAGGACGTTCTCGCCAGCTTGCCGTTTCCCATTTGCCCGTCGTTCCGACACTCAGCGGCAATTTAGCGTTCGATAGCCAGTTTGTTGCTGCATTCAGGCGGAGGGGAGCAGGTCGAGGTGCTCGTGCGAGCGGTTCCCCCTAGCTGCTCAACGCGGGTGTCGGCGAGAGGCGCTCGTGGACGAAACGCACGACTGCCGCTCCCTCGCCGACCGCGGTTGCGCAGCGCTTGATCGACCCCGCCCGCACGTCGCCGGCGGCGTAGACGCCCGGAACGCTGGTCTCGAGCAGGCCGTCCGCCCCCGCCTCTGGCCCGGTGAGGACGAATCCCCTGGGGTCACGGGCGACAACGTCGCCAAGCCAGTCCGTGCAGGGGGACGCCCCGAGGAAGAGGAAGAGAAACGAGAGGGGCAACCGCTCGCCGCCGGCAAGCGTCACGCCGTCGAGCCGACCGTCCTCGCCGTGCAGTGCGGCAACTTCGCTGTGATCGCGCACGGCGACCCCGTAGCGCCCGAGCTCGTCGATCAGGTAGTGGGACATCGTCTCGCGCAGGTCCGCGCGACGGTGCAGGAGGGTGACGAGGGCGCCGCCACGGGCGAGCCAGACGGCAGCCTGCGCCGCGGAATTGCCGCCGCCGACCACGCCGACGCGACGCCCGCCGCACAGCTGCGCCTCGGGCGGGCCGGCGGCGTAGAAGACGCTGATCCCCTCGTACCGATCGAGATCCGCCACCGGCAGGCGTCGGTATTCGGCTCCGGTGGCGAGCAACACCGCACGGGCGCTGATCTCGTTGCCCTCCTCGAGCCGGACGAGGTGACGATCGGTGCCGGGCTCCAACGCCTCGATGCGGTAGGGCGTCGCCGTCCTCGCCCCGAACTTGCGCGCCTGGGAGACCGCGCGGCTGGTCAGCTCAACGCCGCTGATGCCCGCAGGAAAGCCGAGGTAGTTCTCGATCCGGCGTGAGGCGCCCGCCTGACCGCCGAGGGCCGTGCCCTCGATCACGAGGGTGTCGAGGCCCTCCGAAGAACCGTAGACAGCGGCCCCGAGGCCGGCCGGGCCGGCGCCCAGCACGAGCAGGTCCACCTCCTCGCGCTGCGCGAGCTCCAGCCCGATCCCCAGCGCCCGCGAGAGCTCCCCGTTGCTGGGTGCCCGCAGCTCGCGACCTCCCGGAAGTCGAACGAGCGGAAGGTCGGCGGGGTCGAGCGGCGCAACCAAAGCGGCCGCCTCCTCGCTCTCCTCGGGAACGCCCCAGGAATGCGGAAGCTTCATGTGCCTGGCGAAATCGAGCAGGCGACGCGTCGCGCTCGAGTCGCGGGGGCCGACGATCTCGACCCCGATCCCCTCACGGCGCTGCAGCTGCTCCCGCCGCTCGACGAAGGCGGCGAGGAGCAGATCGGAAAGAGCGCCGTCCTCGAAGAGCAGCTGTCGCAGAACTTCTCGCTCGACCGCGATGTAGCGGGTGGGCTCGGTGACGACCGCGGTCAGGAACACGGTCTGCCCGGAGAGCAGGTTGATCTCACCGAGGAAACCCGAGGCGCCGTGGCGGAGGATCTCACCGCCGTTTGCGTCGGTTATAGCGACCTCACCCTCGACGATCGCGATGAACGGGTAGGTCTCGTCGCCGATCCGGTATAGCGTCTCGCCGACTTCGGCCGCAAGCTCCTCGCCGTGCTCGGCCAGGAGCGCGAGCTGCGAGCTCGACAGCACTCGGCTTGCGAGCGCAGCCACCTATCCACCCGCCTCCACGGCCTCGGGGAGACGGGGGATCCAGAGCTGGTCGAGATGGGTGCAAGCGGGCATGTCCCGAAGGGGCCCGACGTTAGCAACCAGCCGCAGCCGGGACAGCTCGCTGAGTGGAGGCGGCCGGAATTGAACCGGCGTCCGAGGTCGTAGCGCGAAGGCATCTACAGGTTTAGCCGGCGCTTGGTTCTCGTCTCCCGGGGTCCGCGCCGGCGGGCACTGCGGGAGCCAAAGCCCTCTGAGATGTCCCCTGGCGGACGGGGCGATCCGCCCGGGTGAGCCCGCGGTTTGAAGCCGGTGACCCTCCCTGCGGGCGAAGGAGGACCGACTCTCGTTGCTTAGGTTTTAACTAAGCGGCGAGGGCGAACTCATGGTCCGCACGTATTGGTTGGTGCCGGTGTTTAACGAGGCCTCCGGCCACCTCGACCTGCAACCGTTCGCACGGACCGACCACGTCGAAGCCTGTCGCCCCCGTGCTATGTAGGCGAATTGTACGCGGTCGGGTAAGGATGCAGGCATGGAGGAGCGAGAGTTCGACGCGATCGTGCTTGGCGCGGGCGCCCCGGGCGAGGTCTGCGCGGGACGGCTCGCCGAGGGTGGGATATCGGTGGCGATCGTGGAGCAGCACCTCGTCGGCGGCGAGTGCTCCTACTACGCCTGCATGCCCTCGAAGGCGCTGCTGCGGCCGGGTGACCTGCTGGGCGAGGCACAACGGGTGCCAGGCGTTCCCGCCGGCGATCGGCTCGACCCCGAGGCCGTCCTCGAGCGCCGCGACGAGGTGGTGCACGACCTCGACGACTCGGGGCAGCTGCCCTGGCTCGAGAAACGCGGGATCGAGCTCTTCCGCGGTAGCGGCCAGCTCGACGGCGAGAGGCGCCTGCGGGTCGGCGACGAGCTGCTGCTTGCCTCGAGGGCCGTGGTCGTGGCTACAGGCAGCGGTGCCGCGATGCCGCCGGTCGACGGGCTCGACTCCGTTGGCGCGTGGAACAACCGGGAGGCCACCACGGCCAAGCGCGCACCGGAGAGCATGATCGTCCTCGGCGGTGGCCCGGTCGGCTGCGAGCTGGCGCAGGCATGGGCGACGCTGGGGACGCAGGTCGCCTTGATCGAGGGAGCCGACCGCCTCCTCCCCCGCGAGGAGGAGTTCGCGGGCGCGGAAGTCGCTGCGTCGCTGCGCGAGCGATTCGGCGTCGACGTGCGTGTCGGTCGCCTCGCCCAGAGAGCCCGCCGCGAAGACGACCTCGTCCACGTAGAGCTCGACGATGGCAGCTCCGTCAGCGCAAAAGAGATCCTTGTCGCGGTCGGGCGCAAGCCACGCGCCTGGGGCATCGGCCTCGAGAGCATCGGCGCCGAGCCTGGCGAGCACGGCTTCCTCGAGGTCGACGACCGGATGCGGGCTGGCGGCAAGGACTGGCTCTACGCGATCGGCGACGTCAACGGCCGTGCCCTCTTCACCCACATGGGCAAGTACCAGGCCTGGGTCGCGAGCGAGAACATCCACGGGCGCCAGGTCGAGGCGCAGGCCGAAGGCATCGGCTCGCCCCGCGTCACCTTCACCGACCCGCAGGTCGCGGCCGTCGGCAAGACGCTGAGCGAAGCGCGTGAAGCGGGGCTCCGCGTGCGGGCGGTCGACGCGCCGACCGACGGCACCGCCGGCGCCAGCTTCCAGGGCAAGGGGACCGGCGGCACCTCACGGCTCGTGGTCGACGAGGGTCGGAAGCTGATCGTCGGCGCCACGTTCGCCGGCTTCGAGACCGCCGACTTCCTGCACGCGGCCACGGTCGCGATCGTCGGCGAAGTCCCCCTCCCCAAACTCCGCCACGCCGTCGCGGCCTATCCCAGCAGGAGCGAGATCTGGCTCAAGCTCCTCGAGTCATACGAGCTTTAGGCACGCCGGGTCAAGGGCGATCCCGGCAGGGGTGAAGCGTCTTGTACTTTTCCGCGGTCTCGCTGTGGGCGAAAGCCATTTCCGCTCCTCGAAAAAGGTAAGCGGAACTCCTGCCGGAATCGCCCTTAAACCGTCGACCGGCGCTTCAAGTCTTCCAGCAACTCCTGCGGGAAGCCCGCAATCTCGTCGAGATCGTCGACCGAGCCGAAGCGGCCGACGCGCTCGCGGTGAGCGAGTAGGCGCGTCGCCTGCGTGACCGAGAGGTTCTCCGCGCGCAACTGCTCGAAGGTGACCGAGTTGAGGTCTATCTGACTGCCCGAGCCCTGCGGCGCAGGCGGCGCAGGGGGAACCGGCGGTGGCGGTGGCGGAGGGGCCGGCGGCTCGGGCTTTGGAACCGGAGGTGGGGGAGGCTGTGGCGGCTCGGGCGCGGGCGGGGGTGCCGGGGGTTCAGGCGCAGGCGGGGGTGGCGGAGGGGAAGGTTCCGGAGGCGGGGTCGGTTGGGGCGGGGCTGGAGGCGATGGCGGCTGCGAGATCGCCGGGTCTGGCCCACCCGCCTGGACGGACCGGATCACCGCCTGCTCGGCCTCGGCCGCGAGGCTCTCAGCTTCGCGTGCCCGCTGCTCGGCCGCGGCGACGCTCTCGCGAACCTCCTGCAGGCGCCGCTCGCGCTCTTCCTCCTCGGCCTTCAGCTTGGCCACCCGCTCCGCCTCGGCCGCGCGGCGCTCGGCTTCCTTGGTGCGTTCCTCGATCTGACGCAACCGATCCTGAGCGTCCGCCATCGCCTGCTCATGCGCTTCGCGCTCTTCCTGCAGGCGCTGCTCCGCGGTCCTCAGGTCTGGTGCGGGCGCCGACTCCGGGGGTGCCGGTGCCGATGACGGAGGTGCCGGTGGGGGCGGTGGGACCGCAGGGGCCTCCTGAATCGCCGGCGGCTGCCCCAGTCCGGCCCCCACTCCGCCGACCCCTCGGCTTTCGGCTTCGCGCTGCAGGCGCTCGGCCTCGGCGATGCGGCGATCGGCCTCGGCGCGGATCCGCTCCTCCTCGTGCTGTATTTCGCCGACCTTCGACTGAACTCGCTGCTCGACCGCGGCAGGGTCCTCGTATCCGGGGGGAGCCCCCGGCGGCGCCGGCTGGGGCGGTTGCGGCGGAGCCGGCGCTGGTTGTGGCGGCAGCGCCATGGTGGCCTCGGTGGGTGCGGTGGGTGCGGCGCCCACGGCAGGCGGGACCGGCGGCATTGCCGTCTGAAGTTGATCGCGCTCCTGAGCAGCCCGGGCCTGCGCCATCTGCCGCTCTGCCTTCGCCGCTTCCTTGCGCGCCCGTCGGCTGTCTGCCCGGCCGCCGCCACCGGAGCGGCGACGCTCGGCGCGCTTTGCGCCGCGTTCTTCGCGGCGACGCTTCGCCTCGGCCTGGCGGCGCTTGCGGTGCTCCTGGCGTGCCGCGCGCTGCTGCTCGCGGGCGAGCTTGCGCTTCTCCTTGGCGCTGACCGGCACTGCGGGCGGCACCGATGCAACCGTGGGTGGCTGCGCTGCCGGCATCTCGGCTGTCTGGCCCTCCGCCCTTCCGCTGGGCGGGCCGGGCGGAACCGGCGGAATCGCCCCCCCGGGCTGGGCCCCCTTCTTCGCCTTCTCCTTGGCGCGGCGCTGAGTGATGCTGACGATCAGCAGCAGGACCAGGATCGCCGCGACGAGGCCGCCGACGAAGTACTGGACGTTGTCGCTGACGAAGTCCCCAGCCTTGCTGGGGAAGGATTCGGCCTGAGCCGCCGCCGGCACGGCAAGGGCAACGCAGGCGAACATGGACCAGAGCAGGACAATCCTCGAACGCATGGTTCTCGAAGCTACCTCATTCGGCCCTTGAATTCCCGCTCGACTTCGCGCCGCACGTCACGGTCCGCAATCTCGCGGCGGCGGTCGCGTCCCTCCTTGCCCCGGGCCAGGGCCAGCTCGACCTTCGCCCGCGGTCCTTTGAAGTAGATACGCGTGGGGATCAGCGTCAGCCCCTTCTCTGCCGTCTTGCCGATCAGCCGCTCGATCTCGCCCCTGTGCAGCAGCAGCTTGCGCGGTCGCTCGGGCTCGTGGTTCTCGCGGCTCGCCGGCTCGTAGGGGGGGATATGCAGGTTGCGAAGCCAGACCTCGCCGCGCTCGACGACGGCGTAGGCGTCCGACATCTGCGCCTTGCCCCCGCGCAGGGACTTGACCTCGGAGCCACGCAGGACGATCCCGGCCTCGGTCTTCTCGACGGTCTCGAACTTGTGCCGCGCCCGGCGGTTGGTGGCGACGTCGCCGGACGCCGGGTCTCTTTTCTTCTTCTGCTTCTTACTCACGGATCGCCTCCAGGTCCACCCGGCCGCGGGCCGCGTCGACCCCGGTGACACGAACGGATATCGGATCGCCGAGCCGCAAAGTGCTGCCGGACTCGCGCCCGACCAGCGCGGTCTCCGTCTCGTTCAACTCGAAGCGCTCCCCCATCGTCCGCGCCGGCACGAATCCCTCGTAGACGTCCCCCAGCTCGCCGCCGAAGGCGACGAAGGCGCCCGCGCGAATGGTCCCCGAGACCTCCCCCTCGAACATGACCTCTCCGCGCTGCGTCAGCTCGCGCTGGAGCACGTAGGCCGCGCAGACGTCGTCGGCGTCGCGCTCGATCCGCGCCGACTCGCGCTCCTGCTCGCTGCAGTGCCAGGTGAGCTCGCGCGCTTCGGCCGCGCGCGGCGCCTCCTCCCCCTCGCCGAGCGTCGCCAGCAACGCGCGGTGGACGAGCAGGTCGGGATAGCGGCGGATCGGTGAGGTGAAGTGACAGTAGGCCGGGATGCCGAGACCGGCGTGGCCGCTGTTGCGGTCGCTGTAGGAAGCCTGCATAAGCGAGCGGAGCACGAGCGATGTATATGCCTCACGACCGTGTCCGCGCCGCGCCGCCTCCTCGAGCACGAGGCGGCTCGCCTCGGCGACCACCTCGCCGGCCTGGCTCGGCGCCAGGCCCTGCCCCAGCGGCGGCGTCGGCACGCCGAGCGCATGCAGCTGCTCGACCAGGCGCTCGATCCGCAGCGGGTCTGGCTGCGCGTGTACGCGGTAGACGGCCGGCACCCGCTTGCGCTCCAGCAGCTCCGCCACCTGCCGGTTGGCGAGGATCATCAACCGCTCGATCAGCCTGTGCGACTCGGTCTGCGCAACCGAGCGGGCGCCGGCGACGTTGCCATCCGCGTCGAAGCGGAACTCCGGCTCGAAGGACTCGACGTCGAGGCTGGTCGCCCCTCGGTTCTCGCCCAGTGACGCTGCGGCCTCGCGGGCGACCGCGAGCGGCTCGGCGATCTCCGCCAGCGGCTCGCCGCGACCGGCGAAGAGCAGGTCGAGACGGTCGTAGTCGAGGCGGGCGCGGGAGCGGATCCGACTGCGGTAGAAGCTAGCCGCCAGCGGTTGCCCACCGGGGCCGAGCTCGATCTCGGCGGTGACGGCGAGCCGCTCGACGCCGGGGGCGAGACTGCAGGCGTCCTCGCTGAGCGCGCGCGGCAGCATCGGCTCGACCGTGCCGGGCACGTAGGTGCTGTTCGCACGCCGGCGTGCCTCGAGATCGAGGGGAGTGCCCGGCTTGACATGCGCAGCGACGTCGGCAATGTGAACCCAGACCCGCAGTCGGTCGTCCTCGCGACGGGCGGAGACGGCGTCGTCGAAGTCGCGCGCGGTGGCTGGGTCGACGGTGAAGGTCGGCAGATCGGTGAGATCGCGGCGACGCTGGTCGCTCTCTTCGGCAGCCCTGGCGGCGCGTTCCGCTTCGACCTCCAGCGCCGCCGGGAACCCGCGTCCGCCCAATCGCTCGGCGAGCAAGGCTTCCATCGCCTCCCGCGCGTTCTTCGGCTCCGCCCGCCTTCGCCCTCGCGCCCGCTGGCGCTCGCGGTAGTAGCGCCAGTCGCGCCGGCTCATCCCCACCCCTTCCGGTGCGCTTTATGTGGCCATAGACCGCAAAAGGCGCACCGGAACGTCATTGGGCGGCGAGGGCTTCCTCGGCCCGTTCCAACGCCTCGTCGCGACGGGTCTGGGGATTGCCGCGCACGCGGACATCGGGGTGAATGCCGTGGCTCTTCGCCAGGTTGACTCCGTCGGGCGTGAAGTACTCGCCGACGGTCAGCTTCAGCGCGCCGCCGTTGGAGAGCTTCAACTCCTGCTGGAAGACGCCCTTGCCGTAGGAGCGGGTGCCGACCACCTTCGCGCCCGCGTCGTCGGCAAGCGCCGCGGTGAGGATCTCCGCCGCAGAGGCGGTGTTGCGGTCGATCAGGACGACGACGGGAACTTTCGGAAGGTTGCCTCCCACCGCCTTGTACACAGCGTGGCCCTGGGTGCGCGAGTCGGTGCTGACCACGACTTTCCCCTCGGGCAGGAAGACGCTGGCGCTCAGCACCGCCTCCTCGAGCAGGCCGCCGGGGTTGGCGCGCAGGTCGAGCACGATGCCTTCGGCCCCACGCCGCTCCAGCTTCTGCACGGCCTCGCGCAGCAGCGCGTGCACGCCCTCGCTGAAGGAGACCATGCGGATGTAGCCAAGCTTGCGACCGTCGGCTTCCACGAGGCGGCTACTGACGATCGGCAGCGCGACCTGGGCCCGGGTCAGGGTCAGCTGCCGCGTCTTGCCGTCCGGCCTGCGCCTGACGCCGATCGTCACCTCGGTTCCTTCCGGGCCCTTAATCTTTTCGGTCGCAACCGTGCTGCTGACGCCGGCAATCGAGCCCCCATCGACGGAGACGATCAGTTCGCCAGCCTCGATCCCGCCTTCTTGAGCCGGCGAGTGCGCAAAGACCCGGTTGACGCGCAGGCCCTGCTTGACCTGGGTGACGACAAGGCCGATGCCCGAGAAGCGCCCGGCAATCTGTTCGTCGAACCGCTGCAGCGCCTCCGGCGCGAAGTATTCGGAGAAGCGGTCGTCGTAACGCCGACGCAGCTCGCGGACCATCCCCTGCAGGGAGGCGTTGCTGAGCTCGGCCTGGCCGACCGGTCGGTAGTAGTTGTCGCGGACCAGTTCGTCCGCTTCGACGTTGAGCCCGGCCGAGTCGTCGACGAAGCGATCGCGGAGGAATTCGGGCAGCTTCGCCGGGTGCCCGCCGAACCATAGGCCGACACAGAGCACGGCCACCAGCGCGACCGCGAGGGCGACGATACGCCCGGCACTCAACAACCGCTCAGACCTTCAGGAAGCGCCGCAGGGTGAAGCCCGATCCAATCGTTGAGACCAGGACCGAGGCGGCGAAGAGGATCGCAATCAGCGCCGGGAAGGTCACCGTGGTGGTGTCCTGCGCGGCGAAGATCGAGATCGAGCCGCTCAGCGGGTCGACGACGGTGATCTTGCCCAGCCACAGGATCAGTATGGCCACCAGGCCGCCGGCGAAGCCGACGACGACCCCCTCGAGCACGAAGGGCCAACGAATGAACCAGCGGGTGCCGCCGACCAAGCGCATCACCTCGACCTCTCGGCGGCGGGTGTAGATCGAGAGCCGGATCGTGTTGCCGACCAGCATCAGCGAGGCGGCGATCAGCAGTGCAGTAATCACGGTCAGCACAATCTTCAGCGCGCTCGTTACCTGGACGATCTTCTTCGCGCCTTCCTGGGGTTCGAAGATGTTGTCGACGATCGGCGAGATCCGCTGTTCGCGGCCGTCCGGGCCGGTCGAGATCACCGCTTCCTTGATCGTCGTCAGGTTCGAGGCGTCGTCGGGGATGACCCTGAAGTTGTTGGGCAACGGATTGTCCTGCAGCTGCGAGGTCAGTTCCGCGGCCTTGTCCTTGCCCAGCCCTTCCCGCAGTTCTTCCAGGGCCATGTCTTTGCTGATGAACTGGACGGAGGAGACGTGCGGGATCTCTTCGAGCTTGGCTTTGAGGGCAACCATTTCGGACTTCGTCGCGTCGGCGTAAAGGCCGACCTGGAAGTCGAGTTGGCTGCGGACTTCGTCGCTCTTGGCCTGCGCGGTCTGGAAAACGGGGATGAGGACGCCGAGCAGGGTGACGGTCACCGCGGTGGTGACGATCGCGGCCATGCTCGGGGCCGCGTTGCGGCGCAGCGCCCGGAATGCCTCCTGGATGAAGAAGAAGAATCGTGACATCTAGAAGAGAGAGTCGTGTCCGTTGGTCTGGCCCTCGGGGGCGACGCCCATCTCGGCCCGCATGCGCACGCCGAACTCGGTCGTCGACTCCTCGGTGTAGCCGGCGCTGACTTCGTCGCGGACGACGCGGCCCTCGTAGAGCTCGATCACGCGGCGGCGCATGTTGTCGACCATCTCGCGGTCGTGGGTTACGACGACGACGGTCGTGCCGGTCTTGTTGATCCGGTAGAGCAGCTGCATCACCCCGATCGACGTCACCGGATCGAGGTTTCCGCTCGGCTCGTCGGCGAGCAGCAGGGGCGGGTGGTTGACGAAGGCGCGGGCGATCGAGACGCGCTGCTGCTCGCCGCCGGAGAGCTGGTCGGGAAAGCTGTGCAGCTTGGTCGAGAGGCCGACGAGGCGCAGCGTCTCCGGCACCTGAGCTCGGATCTGGGCGCGGCTGGCGCCGATCACCTGCAGCGCGTAGGCGACGTTGTCGTAGACGGTACGGTCGGGCAGCAGCTTGAAGTCCTGGAAGACCGTTCCGATGTTGCGCCGCAGTTGCGGGATTTTCTTCTCCGGCAGGGCGCCGATGTCGCGGCCGGCGATGCGCACCGTCCCCTCGGTCGCCTCCAGCTCTCGGATCAGCATCTTGATCAGCGTCGACTTGCCGCAGCCGGTTGGACCGACGAGGAAGGCGAACTCACCGCGGTCGATCGCAAGCGAAACCCGGTCAAGCGCCATGTGGCCGCCCGGGTAGACCTTGGTCACGTCGCGCAGCTCGATGATCGGCTTTCCTCCCGGCCGCCGTCCCTGGGGCTCCTCGCCCCCCGTCTTGCGCTTTCTCAGCCTTGCCATGCGGCGCACCCTTCTGCGGGTACAGGGTGACTCCTGCGCCCCGCCGGGCACGCAATTACGCGCCCAGATCGAGTGAGCGAGATACTAGCGAATTATTAGCGAACGTTAGTAATCGCTGAGGGGCTAGTGAAACTCGTGTCTGCGACTGGCGAGCGCCGGACCAAGCGGGGCAAGGACGCAGGGAGCCGAATAGCAGCGCTATTCGGCCGACCGAGGACGCAGCAGTGCGCCGTGTCCGCCGCCGCCAGGCGTGGGCAAGGGTTTCACTAGCCCCTCCCTAGGCGGCGCTGGGCTGGAGCACCTTCTCGGCCGCGGTGACGATGTGAGCGGCGTCGATCCCGGCAGCGGCGAGAAGCGCCTCCGGCGGACCGCTGCCGGGCCGCTCCGTGACCGCCAGGCGAGTCAGGGACGTGGCCACGCCGGCATCGGCCAGCACTCCGGCGACCACCTCGCCTATCCCGCCCTCGATCCAGTGATCCTCGACCGTGACCAGCGCCTGGGTCTCGGCGGCGGCAGAGAGGATCGCATCGGCATCGACCGGCTTTACCGAGTAGAGGTCGATCACCCGAGCGGAAATCCCCTTCTCGGCCAGCTCGTCGGCCGCCTCGATGCATTCGTGCAGGGTGATGCCGGCGCCGATCAGCGTTACCGAGTCCCCCTCGCTCTCGCGCACGGTGTGGCTGCCGCCGATCTCGAAGCCCTGGTCCGGCCCGTAGATGGCCGGCATCTTTTCGCGCGTCGTGCGCATGTAGCTGATCCCGCGGTGCCCGCGCATCGCGTCGAGCAGGGCAACGGTCTGGTTCGGGTCGCTCGGATAGAGGACGACGCTGCCGAGCACGGCGCGCAGCGAGGCGATGTCCTCGAGCGCCATCTGCGAGGGGCCGTCAGCGCCGATCGAGACGCCGACATGGGAGCCGCAGAGCTTCAGGTCGGCGGCTGAGATCGCGCCCATGCGGACGAAGTCGTAGGCGCGGCTGAGAAAGGCGCCGAAGGAGGAGGCGAAGGGCTTCCAGCCGCGGGTCTGCATGCCGATCGCCGAGGCGACCATCTGCTGCTCGGCGATGTACATCTCGAAGAAGCGGTCCGGGTGTTTGTCCGCAAAGCGCTCGGCGTAGGTCGAGTTGCCGACCTCGCCATCGAGGGCGACGACGCGCTCGTCGATCGAGCCGAGCCAGGCGAGGGCGTCCCCGTAGGCGCCGCGGGTCGCGACCTTCTCGCCGAGCTCGTAGCTCGGGCGCTCGACCTCGGCGCGGGCGATCTCGTAGGGCTTCGCCGCGGGCGGGGCCTGCACCTCGACGCTCACTTCACGCATGCCGCCCAGCTCCTCGATCGCCGCCTCGGGCTCGGCGAGCGGCTTGCCGTGCTGGTTCTCCTTGTCCTCGACTGCGGCCACCCCGGAGCCCTTCTTGGTGCGGGCGAAGATCACCGCCGGGCGGTCGGCCGCCAGGGCCGCCGCGTAAGCCGCGTCGATCTCCTCGAAGTCGTGCCCGTCGATCTCCTGCACGTGCCAGTCGCAGGCGGCGGCGCGTGCCGCCAGTTTCGACGTGTCCCATTCGTGCATGGTCGGACCGCGCTGGCCGAGCCGGTTGACGTCGACGATCGCAATCAGGTTGGCGAGGCCGACGAAGCCGGCATGCTCGAAGGCCTCCCACATCGAGCCCTCGGCCAGCTCCGAGTCGCCACAGAGGGTCCAGACCCGCAGCTCGGAGCGCTCGAGCTTGGCCGCGGCCGTGGCGATGCCGACGGCGATCGGCAATCCCTGGCCGAGTGAGCCGGTGGCGACGTCGACCCAGGGGATTTCCGGCGTCGGGTGACCCTGCAGGCGCGAGCCGAACTCGCGGAAGGTGAGCAGCTCCTCGTCGTCGATCGCGCCCGCTGCCTTGTAGAGCGCGTAGAGCAGCGGCGAGGCGTGGCCCTTGGAGAAGACCAGATGGTCGTTGGCCCTGTTCTCGGGGGCGTCGAAGTCGTAGCGCAGGTATTTCGAGAAGAGCACAGCCATCAGGTCGGCCGCCGACATGCCCGAGGTGGGGTGGCCTGAACCGGCCGCGGCGCTGGCGCGGATCGCGTCGACCCGAAGCTGCTGGGCAAGCTCCTTCACGTGCCGGACTTTATCTAGGGAAACCGAGGAGCGGCTCAGCCGATCGCGACCATGCGCTCGATCGGCAACCGTGCGCGCTCGGCGACCTCCGGCGGCACGCTGACCTCGAACTTCATCTCGCGCAGGCTGTCACGCAGCTTCGGCAGCGTGATCATCTTCATGTACTTGCAGAAGGCCATCCGGTTGGCCTCGATCAGGTTGGCCTGCGGCGCCGCCTGCTGCAGCGGATAGAGCATCCCGTTCTCGGTGGCGACGATGAAGCTGCCGTCGGGATGCTCTTCGACGTGGCGGAGCATTCCCGAGGTGGAGAGCATGTGGACGCCCTCGGGCTCGATGTCGCCGGAGGCGACGTACTCCATCGCCTGCGTCGCGCAGCCGCACTCGGGATGAATCAGGAACTCGGCCTCGGGGTGCTCGGCGCGAGTCGCGGCGATGTCGCCGGGGCGGATGCCGGCGTGGACGTGGCACTCGCCGTCCCAGATGTGGAAGCGGGCGCGGCGCTCGGGATCGTCGCGGACCCCGGTCTCGCGCTCGACGAAGGCGCCCAGCCACATGTCGGGGCCGAAGAGGATCTCGGTCTCGGGACCGTGCTCGGCCCAGATGTGCTCGACGACCTTGACCGCGTTGGAGGAGGTGCAGCAGTAGTCGGTCTCCGCCTTCACCTCGGCCGAGGTGTTGACGTACATGACGACGACCGCGCCGGGGTGCTCCGCCTTCCAGGCGCGCAGCTGGTCAGCGTCGATCGAGTCGGCGAGCGAGCAGCCCGCGTCGAGGTCGGGAATCAACACCGTCTTCTCCGGCGAGAGGATCGAGGCCGTCTCGGCCATGAAGTGGACGCCGCAGAAGGCGATCGCGTCGGCGTCGGTGGCGGCCGCCTCGCGCGAGAGGCCGAGCGAGTCGCCGAGGCGGTCGGCGACATCCTGGACCTCGGGCAGCTGGTAGTTGTGAGCGAGGATGACGGCATCGCGCTCGGCGGCGAGCGCTCGCACCTCCTCGCTCAGGGCACGGATCTCCCCCGGCTCCAGGGCCGGCGCAATCACGGGTTGGAGTGTGGGCAACTCCTGCATGGAGCCTTCCGTTTCCTGATGTTCGCTGGCCCGGCGCAATGGCCTCGAACCAGTCGAATGAACGTAGCTTCAAGTCTAACCTCTCGGCATGCCCGAGCTTCCCGAGGTCGAGATCACGGCGCGCCGCCTGGGCACGGCGCTGTCGGGGGCGGTCGTCGAGTCGGCGATCGCCCCCGGGATGAACGTGATGAAGACCTTCGAGCCGCCGCTCGAGGATCTGACCGGGCGCGAGGTCACCGCGGTTCGGCGCGTCGGCAAGATGCCCGTCGTCGAGTTCGGGGATCTCGCCCTGCTGATCCACCTGATGTCGGCGGGGCGCCTGCGCGCGTTCGACAAGCGAGCCTCGGCGAAAGACCGGGCCTCGCGGGTGCTGGTGCGGCTGGAGGACCGGCGCGAGCTACGACTGCGCGAGTTTGGCACGAAGCAGCGTGCCTGGGCAAGGCTGCTGCCCACCGACGCGGTCGCAAAGGACGAAGCCGTGGCGCGACTCGGGCCGGAAGCCTGGCCCCCACCGCCGCTGAAGCAGTTCGCGGAGCTGATCGACCAGCCGCGCCACCTGCACCCCCTGCTCCGCCACCAGGGCGACATCGCCGGGATCGGCCGCTCCTGGGTCGACGAGATCCTCTGGGAGGCCCGCCTCTCCCCCTTCAAAAAGGGCTCCGAGCTGAACGAGGAGGAGATCGAGCGCCTGCACGCGGCGCTGCACGTACTCGGCGACGCGATCGACCATTACGAGGAGACGATCGGCACCGAGCTGCCCGACAAGCTGCCAATGCCGCTGCGGGTCCACAAGCGCGAGGGGCAGCCCTGTCCGCGCTGCGGCACCATCCTCGAGGCCGTCTTCTTCTCCGAGCACCAGACCAACTACTGCCCGGCCGAGCAGACCGGCGGGCGAGTGCTCAAGGACCGCCGCCTTTCCAGGCTGCTCAAGTAACTGGTTGTGGGAGGGATGGAATGCCCCTCCCCCGGAGGCCGTCGCGCAGCTGGATCGTTCGTCGTGCTTCGCAGCGCGGTCACAGAGCCTCCTGGGGAGGGGCATTCCATCCCTCCTTCAGATCGGTTCTATGAGCAGGCTGAAGTCGAGGGTTGGAGCTGAGTGGGTGAGGGCGCCGACGGAGATCGAGTCGACGCCGGTTTCGGCGATGGCGCGAACCGTGTCGAGAGTGACGCCGCCAGAGGCCTCCAGCGAGGGGCCCTTGCCACCCATGGCGTTTTCGTCGCGCAGCGCCACCGCGGCGCGCAGGGTCTCCGGGTCCATGTTGTCGAGCAGGAGAACGTCGGCCCCGGTGCCGAGCGCGTAGGCGACCTCGTCGAGGTTGCGGCACTCGACCTCGACCGGGAGGTCCGGGTACATGCTGCGCGCCGCATGCACGGCCTTGGCCAGGCTGCCGGCGGTCGCGATGTGGTTCTCCTTGATCAGGATCGCGTCGTAGAGGCCCATGCGGTGGTTGCGGCCGCCTCCCGCCGCGACGGCCGCCTTCTCAAGCTCGCGCAGGCCAGGCGTCGTCTTGCGCGTGTCGAGGATTGCGGCGCCGGTACCGGCTACGGCCTCGGCGAAGCGGGCAGTCAGCGTCGCGACGCCCGAGAGGTGCCCGAGGAAGTTGAGCGCCGTGCGCTCGGCGGCGAGCAGCGCCGCGGCGGGCCCGCTGGCCAGGGCGATCTCGGCCGGCACCTCCTCGCGCCACTGCCCCTCGACGACGAGGTTGTCGACGTCCTCCACCCCGCACTGCCGCATCGTCTCGGCGAGCACGCCGAGCCCGTAAACGACGCCCGGCTGCTTCTGCACGATCCGCGCCCGCGCCCGCGCCCCCTCCGGGATCGTCGCCTCCGCAGTCACGTCCCCGCTGCCAACGTCCTCCATCAGCGCCCGCGTGACAAGGGCCGCTACATGCTCAACCCCTTTGTTTGCAAGTGGTTTCAAGTCTTGCTTTCAAGTAGCTGCAGGTAGGTTGCAAATACACAAGTCGCGCATCCGACTTTGACCCCACCAGAGGGGGGTCAAAGTCGGATGCGGGGTCGCTTCCCCGTGGGGTCCCGAGCTACAACCTCGTGAAGATCGGCCATCCGGGCACCCTAGATCAAGCGGACACGGCGCTGAGTGGAGAGACAGGTCTCTCTCACGTCTCGCCCCTGCGCAGCGTTTAATTCCATAGGTGACCACCCTGCCGCCTTTCCAGACATTGCTGGACGAGCACGCCGCCGAGGTGATGGGCGTGCTGCGCGGGGCCGTCGGGCGGGCCGACGCGGAGGATTGCTTCCAGGAGACGTTCCTGGCGGCGTTGCGGGCGTATCCCAAGCTGGATGACGCGGCGAACCTGCGCGGCTGGCTGCTGACGATCGCCCATCGCAAGGCAATCGACCACCACCGTGCAAACGGCAAACGACCGCTGCCGGTCGCCGAAGTGGCCGAGGTCGCGGTCGAGGACCCGGGCCCGGCGGACGACGGGATCTGGGAACTGGTCGGCGCCCTGCCACCGAAGCAGCGCGCCGCCGTCGCCCTGCGCTACGCCTGCGACCTCCCCCACGCCGAGATCGCCGCGGCGCTCGGCTGCTCGCCGGAGGCGGCGCGGCGCAGCCTGCACGAGGGAATGAAGCGACTGAGGAAGGAGCTGGCATGAAGGCCTCACTGCAACGCCTCGCCGAACGCGCCGACGCCGAGGGACTGCTCGACGTCGCCTACGCCACCGTCGACTCCCCCTTCGGGCCGCTGCTGATCGCGGCAACGCCGCGCGGGCTGGTGCGAGTCAATCTGCCGGCCTACGACCCCGAGGAGACTCTGGAGGAGCTGGCGGCGCACATCTCCCCGCGCGTGCTCGAGGCACCGGAGCGCCTCGACGACGCCCGCCGCGAGCTCGACCTCTACTTCGAGGGCAAGCTGACCGAGTTCGACCTGCCGCTCGACTGGCGGCTTACCGATGGCTTCCGCAAGAAAGTTCAGCGCGCTATCGCCCGCATCCCTTACGGGCAGACCCGCACCTACACGGACATGGCACGCAGCGCCGGCAACGAGCGCGCCGTACGCGCCGCCGGCACCGCCTGCGGCTCAAACCCGATCCCGATCGTCGTCCCCTGTCATCGAGTGCTACGAACTGGAGGGGGTCTCGGCGGCTACGGAGGAGGACTTCCTATGAAGCGAGCCCTGCTTGAGCTCGAGGCGGCGGAGGATGCCTCCCGAACGGGCGGATACTCAAAGCGCCGGTCTAATTAGACCGGCGCTTGTCCGGGCGGGAGGCATTCTCCGCCGCCTCACTTACGCAGAAGAAGCGGCGGTCTTGTTCAGGTAGTCGCGGATGAAGTCGTCGAGGTCGCCGTCGAGCACGCGCTGGGCGTCACCGGCCTCGTGCCCGGTGCGATGGTCCTTGACCCGCTGGTCGGGATGGAGGAAGTAGCTGCGGATCTGCGACCCCCAGGCGACGTCCTTGACCTCGCCTCGCTCCTTGGCCAGCTCCTCGGCCCGCTTGCGCTCCTCCAGCTCGATCAGCTTCGAGCGCAGGAACTGCATCGCCATCGCCTTGTTTTGCGTCTGCGAGCGCTCGTTCTGGCATTGGACGACGACGCCGGTCGGGACGTGCGTGATCCGCACCGCCGAGTCGGTCTTGTTGACGTGCTGGCCGCCGGCGCCGGAGGCGCGATAGGTGTCGACGCGCAGGTCGGCGTCGTCGATCTCGACCTCGACGCTGTCGTCGACCAGCGGGCCGACGTCGAGCTGGGCAAAGCTGGTGTGGCGGCGCGCCGAGGAGTCGAAGGGCGAGATCCGCACCAGCCGGTGGACGCCGCGCTCGGCGGCGAAGAGGCCATAGGCGTTCTCGCCGCGGGCGATGAACGTCGCCGACTTGAGGCCCGCCTCCTCTCCCGGCGAGGCCTCCTTCATCTCGACCTCGAAGCCGCGCCGCTCGGCCCAGCGCAGGTACATGCGCAGGAGCATCTCGGCCCAATCCTGAGAGTCGGTGCCGCCGGCGCCGGCGTGGACGCTGACCACCGCGTCTCCCGCGTCGTAGGCGCCGCTGAAGAGGCGCGCCTCTTCCAGCTCGCCCAGGTGGCGCTCGACCGAGACGAGTTGGCCGCCCAACTCGGCCGCCATCTCCTCGTCCTCAGACGCCATCTCGGCCAGGTCGGCCAGGTCGACGACCTCGGACTCGAGCTCGCGGAAGGTCTTCAAGCGTCGCTGGGCGCGAGCGTGGGCGGCCGAGGTGCGGGCGGCGCTCTCCTGGTCGTCCCAGAACCCGGGGCGCTGCATCTCGCCCTCTAGGCGATCGACCTCGGCTTCCAGCGAGGCGGGGTCAAAGATAGTCCGAGAGCAGGGACATCTGCTCGCGGATCTCGGCGAGGCGCGCCGGCACGGACTCCGTTGATGCGGCCTCGGCCATAACGGCAGGTTATTGGACGGTGGCGCCGATGATCCAGGTCGAGGCCGGGGCGTAGACGCCGTCCGGGCCCTCGAACTCTGCAAGCGCCTCGCGCAGGTCGGCGGCGATCTTCGGCCGGATCTCCTCGATCCGGTCTTCCCACAAGCGCAGCACCTCGCCGGCCGGGCCTAGGGCCATGTTGAACTCGACGGCGTGGTCGAGGTCGCGGCCGATCTTCAGCGGCAGGTCGCAGCGCTGCAGCGTGATCTCCTCGAAGCCGGCGATCTTCAGCTGCTCGCTGACGGTGCCGGCATTCGCCATCGAGAATGGACCCGGCCCGCAAGTCGGCTGTTCGGTCTCCTCCGGGTGATCGAGATACTGGTCCACGACCTGCTCGGCGCGACTGACCCATTCGTTATCGAGCTTGCGCCGCCAGACCACGGCGCAGAGCCGTCCCCCCGGCGTCAGTGCCTGACGAACGTTGCGCAGCGCCTGTACCGGGTTGGCGAAGAACATGATCCCCATGCGGGAGAAGGCGTAGTCGAAGGTCTCGCCGAACTCGGTGATCTGCACATCGCCGACGGCAAAGCGCACGTTCGCGACACCGGCATCCTCGGCCTCCTTGCCGGCCACGTCGATAAACGGCTCGGAGACGTCGATACCGAGTGCATCGCCGTCGGGACCGACCAGCGCAGCCAGCCGCTGGGTCGTGTCGCCGAAACCGCAGCCAAGGTCCAGGACCCTGTCGCCCGGCCGCGGCGGGTGCGCTTCCATCGCCGCGTCGCCGTGGGCGCCAAGCCCGCCCGCAACCAGATCGCGGTACTGCACGAAGCACTCGAACAGGGGCCCGCTCCAGGCCTCAGTCGCCTCGCGATTCTCTGCCGCCGGGGCTCCCATCCCCACCATGGTACGCCCGCCAAGCCGCCTCGCGATCCTCGAAGGGCCACCAGCTGCGAATCCGATGGTCGCTCAGCTCGAAGAGCCACCCCATCTCGTCGGTCGAGGCGTGCGAGCCGTCCTCTTCCCAGCGCCAGACGCGCCGGACCAGGGCCAGCGCCTTGCCGCCCCCTCCCTCAGTGCCGTCCTCGTGGATCTCCTCGACCTCGATCGTCTGCTGCACCCCGCCCGGCGGCCGCGTCGCCCACACCCGGGCAGCATCCTTCCCCTTCCGCAACCCCTTCATCGAGTGCAGCTCCACCTCCGGATCGAGCACCGCAACGAACCCATCCAAATCTCGCTCGTTGAAGGCGCGGATGAACTCCCGAACCGGGTCGTGGATCACCGGGGCAGCTTACGGGCAGAGCCCGGCCCGTTGGGCTGGAACGTCTTGTACTTTTTCTGCGCGTCCGACCCGGACGGCCGAAGCCTGTCTTCAGAAAAAGTTAAGTGGAAGCCCTGCCGGGCCGGGCTCGGGACAGCGGTTAAGTGGAACCCCTGCCGGGAAGGCCCTCAAGCCCCGTGGCACTTCTTGTACTTCTTGCCGGACCCGCACCAACAGGGATCGTTGCGGCCAATGTCTTTCTCGCGCTCGTCCTTGACCACGGTCTCGACCACCTCGGTGGCGCCGTTGCCGCCGCCCTGCCCGGCGGGCGCGGCCACCGCTTCGAGGCCACCGCCTCCTCCGGCCGCCACCTGCTGCAGGGCCGAGGGCTGGCCCTCCAGGCTGCCGCCCGAGTAGGCGAGCGCGGCGGGTGCATTGCCTCCGTTGGGTTCGAACTGCTGGCGCGCCTGGTCGACCTCGACCTCGACGTGGAAGATCATCTTGCTGAACTCCTCCCAGATCGAGTACATCAGCTCCTCGAACATCGCGAAGCCCTCGTTCTTGTAGGCGACCAGCGGGTCGATCTGGGCGAAGCCGCGCAGGTGGATGCCCTCGCGCAGGTAATCCATGTCGTAGAGGTGCTCGCGCCAGCGGTTATCGATCACCTGCAAGAGGATCGAGCGCTCGAGGAAGCGCATCAGCTCGTCGCCGAAGAGCTGCTCGCGCTCGTCGTAGGCGCTCATCAGGTCTTCGTCGAGCTCGTCCTTGAGCTTCTCGCGGTCGACGCTCTCCGGCGTCATCGCCGCAACGTCGATCCCCACCGGCCAAACCTGGTGCAGCTGCGTGTCGAGCTCGGCCAGATCCCATTCCTCGAGCACGTCGCCCGGCGTGTAGGTGTCGACTAGGCGCTCGATCACCCCCTCCATCTCGTCGCGGGAGACGTCCGACATATCGCGGCCCTCGAGGATCTCGCGCCGGTAGCGGTAGACGACGCGGCGCTGCTCGTTCATCACGTCGTCGTACTCGAGCACCCGTTTGCGGATCAGGAAGTTCTGCTCCTCGACCTTCTTCTGCGCGCCCTCGACGGTTTTGGTCAGCATCCCCGCCTCGAGCGGCAACTCCTCACCCTCCTCGTCGACGGGGCCGAGCCGGTCGAGGATCTTGTAGATGCGGTCGCCGGCGAAGAGGCGGATCACGTCGTCTTCGGCGGAGAGGAAGAAGCGACTTTCCCCGGGGTCGCCCTGGCGGCCTGAGCGGCCGCGCAGCTGGTTGTCGATGCGGCGCGACTCGTGGCGCTCGGTGCCGCAGATGTAGAGGCCGCCGAGTTCGCGCACCTGCTCGGCCTCGCCTTCGCACTGCGGCGCCAGCTCGGCGACCTTGGCCGCGAGCGCCTCTTCGTAGCCCTCGTCGTCCTGGGTCACGCCTTTCTTCTTCAGCTCGTGGATCGCCAGCTGCTCGGGGTCGCCGCCGAGCTTGATGTCGACGCCGCGGCCGGCCATGTTGGTGGCGATCATTACCGCCTCCTTGCGCCCCGCCTGGGCGATCAGTTCGCCCTCTCGCTGCGCGTGCTCGGGCTTCGCATTGAGCACCGCGTGTTCGATGCCGCGCCGTTTCAGCTCGTCGGAGATCATCTCCGAGACCTCGACGGAGACCGTGCCGACGAGGATCGGCTGCCCCTTTTCGTGTCGCGAGATGATCTCGGCCAAGACGGCCTTCCACTTGCCGTCCTTGGTCTTGAAGATCTGGTCGTTCTGGTCGGCGCGGATCATCGGCCGGTGGGTCGGGATCTCGACCACAGGCACTTTGTAGATCTTCATGAACTCGGTCGCCTCGGTCAGCGCCGTGCCGGTCATCCCCGCGAGCTTGTCGTAGAGGCGGAAGTAGTTCTGCAGGGTGATCGTCGCCAGCGTCTGATTCTCCTCGCCGATCGCGACACCCTCCTTCGCCTCGACCGCCTGGTGCAGCCCCTCGGACCAGCGTCGGCCGTCGAGGATGCGGCCTGTGAACTCGTCGATGATCTTCACTTCGCCGTCGATCACCGCGTAGTCGGTGTCCTTCTTGTAGAGCGCCTCGGCCTTCAGCGCCTGCACGAGGTGGTTGACGAGGCTGCCGTGCTCGCCGAGGTAGAGGTTGTCGACGCCTAGGAATTCCTCGGCCCGCTTGACTCCGCTCTCGGTCGGCGCCACGGTCTTGTGCTTCTCGTCGTACTCGTAGTCGTGCTCAGCCTCGGAGGTGTCCCTTGATTCGCCCAGCGAACGGAGCTTGTCCTTGGCCTGGACGCCGTCCATCTGCTTGGCGAGACGGGCGAAGGTGTAATAGGTCTGCGCCGCCTGCTCGGGAGCGCCGGAGATGATCAGCGGCGTGCGCGCCTCGTCGATCAGGATGTTGTCGACCTCGTCGACGATCGCGAAGTGGTGGCCGGGCTGGACGCAGTGCTCGAGCGAGTCAGCCATGTTGTCGCGCAGGTAGTCGAAGCCGAACTCCGAGTTGGTGCCGTAAACGATGTCGCAGGCGTACTTGCGCTGCCGCGCCGCGTGGTCGTCGCCCTCCTGGATCGAGGCGACGCTGACGCCGAGCATGTCGTAGACCGGCTTCATCCATTCGGCGTCGCGGCGGGCGAGGTAGTCGTTGACGGTGACGACGTGGACGCTGCCGCCGAGTGTGTTGAGGAAAGCGGCGAGCGTCGCCGTCAGCGTCTTGCCCTCGCCGGTCTTCATCTCGGCGATCGAGCCGTCGTGCAGCGCCATCCCACCGATCAACTGCACGTCGTAGTGGCGCTGCCCGATCGAACGCCTCGCGGCCTCCCGGGTCAGCGCGAAGGCCTCGGGCAACACGTCGTCGAGGCTCTCCCCCTCGGCCACGCGCTTGCGCAGTGAGCCTGCCTCTTCACGCAGCTCGGCGTCCTCGAGCAGCTCCATCTCGGGCTCGATCCCGTTGATCACCTCAGCCCGCTTCTCGTAGCCCTTGAACCTGCGCCCCTCCCCCACCCGGAGCGCCTTCGTGACCATGTCCCTCGCATTAGCCATGCGTCAGAGAGTAGCTAGGGCAACGAGCGTGGGGCGCCTCCCGAACTGGCGGATACTCAAAACGCCGGCCTGATTAGGCCGGCGTTTGTCAGGGCGGGAGGCGCCCCACACTCGTCGCCTCAACCAGCTGTCCTACCCCGTAGGCGAGCGACAGACCGTCTGGTCTGGCTTCGCTTACGCCGTAGCTCGCGATGTTTCTTCACCTGGCGACGAATGTCCTCGGCGAGCTCGTGGATCGTGTGGGGCATCTCGGGGGAGGCCTCGTGAGCGCGAAGGGTGACGCCCTTCAGTCGCAAAGTGGCCTCGGCCACCTGGCTGTCCTTGATTGAAGGATTGCGCTCTTCATAGATCTCGACGTCGAGGGTGGCCAGCTCCGAGACCTGCTTGCCGACCCGACGGAATCGTTTGGTCACGTGACTCCGAAGCTCGTCCGTCACCTCGACGTTGCGCCCACGTATCTCGATCCGCATCGTGCCTCCTTTTCAGCTGGGTAATCGATCGTACGTCGCTCCTCTACCCGGGACAACGGGGTTTTCCCGCGATATGCCCAGGCCCTCCTAGAGGCGCCGGGTAAAGGTGATCGCGACCACGCGGACCGCCCCGGCACCGCGCAGGATGCGGGCGCAGGCGGCGAGGGTGGCGCCCGTGGTGAGGACGTCGTCGACGAGGACGACGCTGCGGGGCGCCTCATCTCGGAGGCGAAACCGGGGTGGACGACCGACGCGCTCGCCGCGGCGCTTGCCGACCTGCCGGGTTGCGCCGACGCGCTCGAGGCAGCGGCTGAGCGGCGCGCCGGTGCGCTCGGCCAGCACTGTCGCAATCTCGACAGCGGGATCGAAGCCACGCTTCATCGTGCGCAGCGTCGCCGTCGGTACGGGCACGAGCGTGCCCGAGAGGACGCTCGCCGGAGCCAGCCAGTGGATGCGTTCGGCCATCAACTCGGCCACCGGCAGCAGGCGGCGGAACTTGAGTGCCGCGACGAGCTGGCGGGCGACGCCCTCGTGGGGCGCCGACGACCAGGTGCGATCCAGCCCGGCGGCGCCTAGCCCAGCGAGGGGTTCGGCATCGGCAAGGCGGCGAGTACAACGAGTGCAGAGGGACGAATCCGCTCGGCACGAGCGCCCGCACGCGGCGCAGAGCGGCGGGACGAGTCCGACGGCAATCGCTTGAAGAGCACCCACACGCCGAGCCTTGCCGGCTCGAACGCACACGTGGTGCGCACAGCGTCAAATAAGCGTCAAGGCTTTGACACGCGACCCGCGATGGCGCCGACGAGCATCGCCTGTGGGGGCAGCTCGGCCCCGGCAAGCAGGATCGAGTCGCGCACCCAGGCGCCCTCGCCGACCCGGCAGCCGTCGCCGACGATCGCCGGGCCCTGAATCCGCACGCCGGCACCCAGCTCGACCCGCTCGCCGATCAGTGCCGGTCCCTCGACCTCGGCGCCGTCGAGCGGGCTCGCCGCTCGCACGCCTTCGGCGACCTCGGGGGCACCGGGCTCGATCCGCAGCTCCCCGCGCAGCGCGTCGAGGTTGCCCTGGCGCAGCTCGTCGAGGTTGCCGATGTCGTTCCAGTAGGCGTCGATCTCGTGCGAGTAGAAGGGCACGTCGTTCTCGAGCAGCGCCGGGAAGACGTCCATCGCCCAGTCGGCGAAGTCGGGTGGGTCCCCCTCCCCCGCCGCCTTGCTCGCCCCCGGTTCGGGGAAGAAATCGAAGATCTCCGAGCGGAACATGTAGATGCCGCAGTTGGCGAGGTCGGAGAGCGCTTCTGCCGGCTCGGGCTTCTCCTGGAACCCCTGGATGCGGCCGTCGGCGCCGGTGATCGCGACGCCGAACTGGGTGGTGTTCTCGACCCGCTTGGTGGCGAGCGTGGCGATGCCGTCGTGGGATTCGTGGAACTCGCGCATCGCGCCGAGATCGATGTCGGTGAGGGCGTCCCCCGAGATCACGAGGAAGGAGTCGCCGAGGAACTCGGCGACGTTGCGGACGCCGCCCGAGGTGCCGAGCAGGGCCTCCTCACGGCTGTAGGAGAGCTCGACGCCGAAGGCCGAGCCGTCGCCGAAGTGACCCTCGATCGTCTCCGGGAACCAGTGCAGGTTGGCGATCGCCTCGCCGAAGCCGTGGCCGGCGAGCAGGCGCACTATGTGCTCCATCACCGGCCGGTTGAGCACCGGCACCATCGGCTTCGGCATCGCGAAGGTGATCGGCCGCAGGCGGGTGCCCAGCCCGGCCGCCAAGACCATGGCCCTCATTTGCTCAGTACCGGTAGTGGTCCGGCTTGTAGGGGCCCTCGACCGGGATGCCGAGGTAGGCGGCCTGCCCCTCGGAAAGCTCGGTCAGGTCGACGCCGAGCGCCGCCAGGTGCAGCCGCGCGACCTTCTCGTCGAGGTGCTTGGGCAGCACGGTGACCTCCTTGGCCATGAACCCGTCGGGCTGGCCGTAGAGCTCGATTTGCGCGATCACCTGGTTGGTGAACGAGTTCGACATCACGAAGCTCGGGTGCCCGGTGGCGTTGCCGAGGTTCAGCAGGCGACCCTCGGAGAGGAGGATGATCGAGTGGCCGTCCGGGAAGCGCCACTCGTCGACCTGCGGCTTGATGTTGACCCTCTCGGCCGGCGAGGCTTCGAGTCCGGCGATGTCGATCTCGTTGTCGAAGTGGCCGATGTTGCCGACGATCGCGTTGTGCTTCATCCGTGCCATGTGGTCGGCGGTGACGATGTCCCTGTTGCCGGTGGCGGTGATGAAGATGTCGGCCGTCTCGACCACGTCCTCGACCGTCCGCACCTCGTAGCCCTCCATCGCCGCCTGCAGGGCGCAGATCGGGTCGATCTCGGTGACGATCACGCGGGCGCCCTGGCCGCGCAGCGACTCGGCGCAGCCCTTGCCGACGTCGCCGTAACCGCAGACCACGGCGACCTTGCCGCCAATCATCACGTCGGTGGCGCGGTTGATCCCGTCGATCAGTGAATGGCGACAGCCGTAGAGGTTGTCGAACTTCGACTTGGTGACCGAGTCGTTGACGTTGATCGCCGGGAAGAGCAGGTCGCCGGCCTCGGCGAGCTGGTAGAGCCGGTGCACGCCGGTCGTCGTCTCCTCGGTGACCCCCTTGATTCCCGCGGCCATCCGAGTCCAGCGCTGCGGGTCGGACTCGAGCGAGCGCTGCAGGGTCTCGAGCACGACGCGGAACTCATCCGAGCCGGCCGAGGCCGGGTCGGGCACGGCGCCCGCCTTCTCGAACTCGACGCCCTTGTGGACGAGCAGGGTGGCGTCGCCGCCGTCGTCGAGGATCATGTTCGGGCCCTCGTCGTCGGGCCAGAGCAGGGCCTGCTCGGTGCACCACCAGTACTCCTCCAGGGTCTCGCCTTCCCAAGCGAAGACCGGGATGCCGGCGGCGGCGATCGCGGCGGCGGCGTGGTCCTGCGTGGAGAAGATGTTGCAGCTGGCCCAGCGCACCTCGGCACCGAGGGCGATCAAGGTCTCGATCAGCACGGCGGTCTGCACCGTCATATGGAGCGAGCCGGTGATCCGCGCCCCCTTCAGCGGCTGCTCGGCCGTGAACTCCTCGCGGGTTTGCATCAGGCCGGGCATCTCCACCTCGGCGAGGGAGATCTCCTTGCGCCCGAAGTCGGCGAGGTCGATGTCGGCGACCTTGTAGTCAGAGGTGGCGGTGGCCATCGGTTCCTTTCGATCCTTTGTCCGGACCGGGAGAAGGATACGGAGCTTTGCCCTCCGGGTCAGGGACGGCCGAGGGCGGCCTTGAGGGTGTCGATGGTTTCGACCGGCAGCGGATCGACGCCGCGGGCGTCGGCGAGCTCCAGCGAGACGAGGTCGCCGAGCATCGTCGCCCAGAGCAGGCGGGCGACGCGCGTGTCGCCCTCGGTCTCGATGCGGATCGCCGTCGCCCCGCCCTCGGCTATCGCCTCGGCGGTCAGCTCGAAGCGGCGCCGCTCGCGCGGATGCTGGTCGGCGTCTTCGAGCAGGACGGCGGCGAAGCCGTCGCCGTTCCAGCTGCAGATCTCGTTGTGGTCGGCCTCGGGCAGCTCGGAGAAGAAGGCCTGGACCTTGGCGTTCTCGTTGACCTGTGTCTTCCAGCGCCGGGCGACCGGCGCGGTCAGGTCGGCGCCGACGACCACGGGAACGCTCCCCGCGAGGCAGGCGGCGATCTCGGCGGCGCGCCGCTGCAGCTCCTCCCCGCGCTCGACCAGGAACGCGGCTGCGGCATCGATTTCGGTGTGGATGCGGGGCGCGATGCCGGCCAGCGCTGCGACCTCGACGGCGCAGACGAGCATGTAGGCAACGGCCGTGCGTGGCGCGGGCAGTAGGCCTGGGAGCCCGATCACCGGCACCCCCGCCTCGCGGGCGCCGTCGACCAGGGAACCGCCGGTGCTGGCGACGATGCGCCGTGCCCCGAGGGCCTCGGCGGCGTCGAAGCAGGCCAGCGTCTCCTCCGTGTCGCCCGAATAGCTGGAGCAGAGGACCGTCCACTCGGGGGTCGCCCAACTCGGCAGGGCATAGCCGCGAACGGTGACGAGCGGGCCGGTGAGCGTGTCGCCGAACGCCGCGGCAGCAAGGTCGCCGCCGATCGCCGAACCGCCCATGCCGCAGACCGTCAGTCCCGCCGCAGGGGCGGCCTCCAGCCGCGCCGATTCGACTCGCCAGATGGCGTCGCGCAGGTGGTCGGGAATCGCCAGGACGTCGTCGAGCACTAGATGACCGACCTCTCGGCAGCGTGCGCCTGGGGGCGCACGTGGTCAAGCAGATCGAGGACGCAGGGAGGCCGAATAGCAGACGCTATTCGGCTGACCGAGAACGAAGAGATGCGCAGTGCCACGTGCGTCATCCAGGCGTGCGGAGTCGAGGGTCGGTCATCTACTGCTCGGGACTCTTTCATCCGCCCCGGCGACCAGGCCCTCGACGGTGGCCCCCGCCACGACCTCCACCCCCGCCGAGAGGATCGAACCGCTGACGCGCGCCCCCTCGCCAATGGTGCATCCTTCGAGCAGGACGGAGTCGCTGACCTCGGCGCCGCCTTCCACCCGGCAACCCGGCGCGAGCACGACGCGCGGCCCGACCGCCGCGCCCTCCTCGACGGAGGCGCCGACCGCCACGTGCATGCCCGCAGCGGTCGCCTCGACTCGCGTGTCCACGCGGCCCTCGAGGATGTCCCAGCTCGCAGCCAGGTAGCGCTCCGGCGTGCCGATGTCCATCCAGTAGCCGTCGAGGCAGAGGCCGTGCAGGCCCTCTCCGACGAGGCGCGGGAAGACGTCGCGCTCAATCGAGACCTCCCGTTCGGGCGAGATCAGGTCGAGCACCGAACGCTCGAGCACGTACATGCCCGCGTTGACCTCGCCGGGCGCGCTCTCGCCGGTCTTCTCGAGGAACTCGAGCACCTCGCCGCCGGGTTGGCTTCGCACGAGCCCATAGGCGGAGGAGTCTTCGACCGGATGCAGGCCCAGGGTCGCGGTCGCGTCGCGCTCCTCATGTGCCCGCAACAGCGCGGAGAGGTCGAGGTCCGTGAGCACGTCGCCGTTGAGGGCGAGGAAGCGATCGTCCAGGTCGTCGCCGAGCACGTCCGCCGCATGGCGGATGGCGCCGGCGGTGCCGCGCCGCTCGGGCTCGACGACGAAGCGAATCGCGGCCCCCGCCCGCTCCTCCTCGCCGGCGAGCGCCTCGCGCAGGACGTCGGGCAGGAAGCCGCAGGCGAGGATCACCTCGCTGACGCCGTGCCCGGCGAGCCACTCGATCATGTAGGCGAGGAAGGGGCGGTCGACGAGCGTCAGCGCCGGCTTCGGCACGGTCTCGGTCAGCGGCCGCAGCCGCGTCCCCTCGCCCCCGACTAGGACAATGGCCTGCATGATCCGGCTATGACGGCCGAGCCGTCTGCACCGGCGCCTCGGCCGCCCTGCCGATGCCCTCGTACTCGAAGCCGGACGCCGTCAGCGTCGAGGGGTCGAGGAAGTTGCGGCCGTCGACGAGCAGCGGCCGCGCCATCCGCTCGGCGGCGGCGGCCCAGTCGAGCTCGCGGAATTCGGGCCACTCGGTGACGAGCACGGCGGCATCGGCCTCGTCGAGAGCTTCCAGCGCCGAGTCGCGGAACTCGACCCCGTCGAGCAGGCCGCGCGCAGCCTCGGTCGCGACCGGATCGTAGGCGACGACCGTGGCCCCCTCTCCCTGCAGCCGCGCCGCCAGCACCAGGCTCGAGGCCTCGCGCATGTCGTCGGTGTCCGGCTTGAAGGCGAGGCCGAGCAGCGCGACCCGCTTCCCCGCCAGCGAGCCGAGGTGCTTCAGCAGCTTGCCGACCACGCGCCGCTTCTGCAGCTCGTTCACCTCGATCACGGCTCCGAGCAGCTGGAAGTGGTAACCGCTGTTGCCGGCAAGCATCTTCAGCGCGCTGACGTCCTTCGGGAAACAGGAGCCCCCGTAGCCGATTCCGGCACGCAGGAAGGCGGAGCCGATGCGCTGGTCGAGGCCCATGCCGCGAGCGACCTCGGCGACGTCGGCGCCGACCTCCTCGCAGACGTTGGCGATCTCGTTGACGAAGGAAATCTTGGTGGCGAGGAAGGCGTTGGAGGCGAGCTTGATCATCTCGGCGCTGGCCACGTCGGTGCGCACGATCTCGCCGCCGAGCGGCTCGTAGAGGCGGGCCACGGCGTCGCCTGCCTCCTCGTCGCCGGGGTCGGCGCCGATCACGACCCGGTCGGGATGCATGAAGTCCTCGACCGCCGTCCCCTCCTTGAGGAACTCGGGGCAGGAGACGTAGGCGAACCCGGGGCGGTCGCGCCGGATCGACTCGCCGGTGCCGGCGGGCACGGTGCTCTTCATCACCAGCACGTGGTCGCCGCCGCTCAGGTCGGCGACCACCGACTGCACCCGCGAGAGGTCCGCGTCCCCCGAGTGGGTCGGCGGCGTGTCGACGCAGACGAAGAGCAGCCGCGCCGCCTCGAGCAGCTCGGGCATCTCGGTGGTGAAGGTGAGCCGCTCCGCGTTGCGGGCGAGCAGCTCTGCCAGGCCCGGCTCGTGGATCGTCGTCTCGCCGCCCCTCAGCGCCTCGACCTTCTCGGGCAGGATGTCGCGGGCGATCACCGGGTGGCCGAGCTCGGCGAAGCAGGCGGCGGTGACGAGGCCGACCCAGCCAACCCCGATGACGCCGATCGGCTCTCTGTCCGGGCTCACTGTTTCGCAGCCCCCTTCTTCGGCTTCGGGTTGGGGACGATCACGTTGGCGGAGCGGGCGATTCCGATCATCTGGTCGTTGGTCAAGGTGTTGAGCAGGTCGTTGGAGATCCAGTAGGTGTTGTCGCCCCGATGCCATGCCACGACCGGGATCCTGTCGCCGTCGACGAAGATGTCGTACTCGCGCCCGTGGATCGTCTTGGTCAGGCTCGGGTTGTTCAGTATCGGCGGATCTTCCCAACCCTGAATACCCTGCACGCCGAAGTAGTGGACCCCGTCAGAGAGCGGCAGCTCGACGACCATCCGATAGGCGCCGTGCCGCTCTTCGCCGGTGTCTTTGAGGTGGTAGATGCGCGGGTCCTGGACGTGTTCGTAGGAGTTGCTTTCGACGTAGTAGGCCCCTGAGGGCAAGCGCGTCGGGTAGAAGACCGGGAAGCCCGAGCCGACCTTGCGGGCAACTGACTTGCCCTCCAGCAGGCCGGCTTCGTGCGCAGGCACGAGACCGTCGCTGCCCGGCGGCTTGGGCTTGGCGATGTGAGGCTTCGGCCGCTTTCGGCGCGAGCGCTCGTTCTTGGAGCCGCCCGAGCTCTTGCTGCGGCCTTCGTCGAGCGCGCCGCGCGGCCCCGCGCTCGCTTCGATGCCGAGGAACTTGTCGACCGCTTCCTGGATCGCTTCCGGCGAGGCGTAGACGTAGCTGGGGCCGAGTTCGGCCGGGAAGTGGACCTCCTTGATCGCCGCATTGCGGGATTCGATGAAGAGATCCATCACCTGAATCATCGTGCCCGTATCGCTGATGTCCGAGGTCGTGTACCTGGTGAAGATGTCGAGCAGTTCGTTCTGGCCCCACAAGAGATCCTTGATCGGCACCCGCTGGCGGGCGGCGCTGAGGAAGTCCTGCTGGCGGGCGGAGCGGACGATGTCGGTGTCGGTGTGTCGATAGCGGACGTACTGCAGGGCCTTCTTTCCGCAGAGCAGCTGGTACCCCGGCTTGACATTGATTTCCGAATACTGTTCGGAGGCCGGAACGCCGACGTTCGAGTGGTAGTAGCGGCGGTCGACGTCGACGTAGACGCAGCCGATCGCGTCGACGGCGCGGACGAAGCCGAGGAAGTCGACGTTGACGACGTGGTTGATCGGCAGCCCGGTCAGTTCCTTCACCACCTGCAGGGTCAGCTTCGGTCCGCCGTAGGTGTAGGCGGCGTTGAACTTTTCCGTCCCGTAGCCGGGGATTTCGACCTTCAAGTCGCGCGGGATCGACATCACCGCGATCGCGTTGGTGTCGGGGTCGAGGCGCAGCAGGATCGTCGTGTCGGAACGGCCCGGGTCTTCCTGCAGGCTCGCGCGCTTGTCGGAGCCGAGGATGAGGATGTTCTCCGGCCCGCCGCCGTCGACCTTCGCCAGCTTGTTCTCGAGCTGGCGCTTGTAGACGTCGTTGTGGGAGAGGGCGTCGGCGATGCTGCCGATGTAGAGGAGGATGCTGGTCGCGGTGGCCGCGGCGACCACGGCGACGATCAGGAACGAGCCCAGCGTGAAGCGCCACCAGTAGCGCTTCCGCTTCGGCGGCTGCTCGTGGTCGCCCTCGGGAGGCGGCTTGGAGAAGACCGGCTCAGCCATCGGGCCTCAAGTGGAGAGATGGGTCGGAAGCGAACGCAAGAAGGTGTCGATTGCCTGCCTGTAGGCGTGCAGCGAGGAGATCGAGACCCACTCGGCCGGCCCGTGATGCCCTTCGCCGATCGGGCCGAACTCGACCGCAGGCACCCCCACTCGCAGGAAGGAGACGGCGTCGGAGGCGCCGTCGCGGCCGACGCTCATCGGCTCCCCGCCGTGATGGGAGGCGGCCGCGTCGCGCAGAGCCCGGACGTAGGCGAGGTTGCGATCGACGATCGCCGGGGGCCTGGTGAAGAGCTGCTCGACCTCGGTTCCCGGCACGCTGCGCACCTGCTCGAGCACGGTCGACGGGTCCTGGTCGGGCAGGTAGCGGATGTCGACGTCGATGGCGCATCGGTCGGGGACCTTGTTGAGCGCGTCGCCGCCCAGGATCCGGCCGAGGTTGATCGAAGGGCGGTCGAAGAGCTCGGAGCTGTGCCTCGCGAACGGTAGCGACTCGATGCTGCGGAAAACCTCGATCGCGCGCAGGATCGCGTTGTCGCCGAGCCAGGGCGTGGCGCCGTGGGCGGCCACCCCGCCGACCTCGACCCGCAGGGCCAGGACGCCCTTCGCCTCGACCCCGATATGCAGGTCGGTCGGCTCGCCGGTGATCGCGAAGTCGCCAACGAAGCCGCTGTCGACGAGACGGTCGCTGCCGCGGTCCGCTTCCACCTCGGACTCCTCGTCGCCGACGATCCCGAGCCGCACCCTGACCGCGTCCTGGTCGCGCATCGCCGCCGCGCTGAGCAGCATCGCCGCCAGGGCGCCCTTCATGTCGTAGGCCCCGCGCCCGTAGAGCCTGTCGCCCTCGACCCGCGGCTCGAACTGGCCCGCCTGGCCGGGGACGACGTCGATGTGCCCGTGCAGGACGACCGTCGGCGCCCCCTCCGGCCCGATCTCGGCCCTCAGCACGGGCAAACCCCGCACCTCGTCGCTCTCAACCCCTATCCCCCGCGCGTCGAGCCATCCTTCGATGAAACCCGCGCATTCGAGCACCGACTCGGGTGAGGACGTCTCGTACCCGATCAACCTTTCGGCGAGCGCCACAAGCTCGTCGCTCATCTGCGCGCCTTTCGTGAGTAGGCGGCACGCGCATCCGACATTGACCCCCCTGGAGTGTGGTGAATCTCCGATGCGCGGTGGAGCGAGAGCGATCCGACGCCTCTCCGCCGGAATGTCGCCGTCAGGCGGCGATATGCATCTGGCTCATACGCAGCCCGCTGGGCGGTGGAGGGGGTCGGGTGCCCCTTTCCAGGAGGCTCAGTGACCACGTGGCAAAACTGGACAAACGATCTGCTGCGCAACGGCCTCCGGGGAAGGGGCACCCGACCCCCTCACCTCTCAGCAATGGCGAGGAACGCCTCAGCTCGCTCGCGATCCTTCTCTGCCCGTGAGCGGGAGCCGTCCCCCTCGGACTCGGCCAGTCGCTGTTCGGCGTCGGCGAGCTGCTCTTTCAGCGTCGCCGCGTCGAGCTCCTCGGGTGGGATCGCCTCCTCGAGCAGCAGCTTCGCCTGGTTGCCGAAGACCTGCAGCCAGCCGTGCGCCTGTGCATAGCGCTTTGTCTCCGAGTCGCTGACGTGCAGGCGCAACTCGGTCGGCTTCAACGCCGCCAGCAGCGGCGCGTGGTTGGCGAGGATGCCGAGCTCGCCAACCGCCGTGCGGGTGGAGACCTGGCGCACTTCACCGCTGAAGACCTCCCCCTCTGGGGTGAGGACCTCGACGTCGACCATGTGCTCGGTGGCCATCGCTCAGCTCCTACGCCGCGGCAGCGGCCCCGGCGTCGGCGGTCACCTGGTCGATACCGCCCTTCATGTAGAAGGCGCCCTCGGGCAGCTCGTCGTGCTCGCCGTCGAGGATCTCGCGGAAGCCGCGCACGGTCTCGCTGACGGACACATACTCGCCGCTGCGGCCGGTGAACTGCTCGGCGACGAAGAACGGCTGCGAGAGGAAGCGCTCGATCTTGCGGGCACGCGAGACCGTCTGCTTGTCCTCGTCGGAGAGCTCGTCGATGCCGAGGATGGCGATGATGTCCTGCAGCTCCTTGTAGCGCTGCAGCACCTCCTGCACTTCGGTCGCGGTCCGGTAGTGCTCGTCGCCGACGACGTCGGGCTTGAGGATCGTCGAGGTCGAGTCGAGCGGGTCGACCGCCGGGTAGATCCCCTTCTCCGAGATCGCTCGCGAGAGCGTCGTGGTCGCGTTGAGGTGGGCGAACACCGAGGCGGGCGCCGGATCGGTGAGGTCATCGGCGGGGACGTAGATCGCCTGCACCGAGGTCACCGAGCCGCGCTCGGTCGAGGTGATCCGCTCCTGCAGTTCGCCCATCTCGGTCTCCAGCGTCGGCTGGTAGCCGACCGCAGAGGGCATGCGGCCGAGCAGGGCCGAGACCTCCGAGCCTGCCTGGACGAAGCGGAAGATGTTGTCGATGAAGAGCAGCACGTCCTGGCCACCCTGCTCGCGGAAGTATTCGGCCATCGTCAGGCCGGAGAGAGCGACGCGCAGGCGCGCGCCTGGCGGCTCGTTCATCTGACCGAAGACGAGCATCGTCTTGTCGATGACGCCGGACTCCTTCATCTCGAGCCAGAGGTCGTTGCCCTCGCGCGAGCGCTCGCCGACGCCGCAGAAGGCCGAGAGGCCTTCGTGCTCCTCGCCGATCGAGCGGATCAGCTCCTGGATCAGGACGGTCTTGCCGACGCCGGCACCGCCGAAGAGGCCGACCTTGCCGCCCTTGGCGTAGGGCGCCAGCAGGTCGATCACCTTGATCCCGGTCTCGAGGATCTCCTGGGTCGGGGCGAGCTCGGAGGCCTCCGGCGCGGGACGGTGGATCGGCCAGCGCTCCTCGGCCTCGACCGGCTCGCCGAGGTCGATCGGCTCGCCCAGCAGGTTGAAGATGCGGCCCAGGGTCGCGTCGCCGACCGGGACCGAGATCGGCGCGCCGGTGTCGACCACCTTGTCGCCGCGCTGCAGGCCGTCGGTGGCGTCCATCGCGACCGTGCGCACGCGGTCGTCGCCGAGATGCTGCTGCACCTCGCAGACCAGCTCGCTGGTTTCTCCGTCGCCGCCGTTCATCTCGATCTTCACGGCCGAATAGATCTCCGGCAGCTTGTCCCGGAAGACGGCGTCGACGACGACGCCCGTCACCTGCTCGACGCGCCCTATGTTTGCTCCGTTGCTCTCAGACATTGGTTCCTTTTTCGTGGTTCTCAGCTTTTAGCCCAGCGCCTCGGCGCCGGCGACGACCTCGAGGATCTCCTGCGTGATCTCTGCCTGCCTGACCCTGTTCATCTCCAGGGTCAGGTCGCCCATCATCTCCTCGGCGTTCTCGGCCGCATTGCGCATCGCGGTCATCCGCGCCCCCAGCTCAGAGGCGGCCGACTCGAGCAGCGCCCGGTAGACCGAGATGTTGACGTACTCCGGGATCAGCTGGCCGAGCAGCTCCTCGGCCTCGGGCTCGTACTCGAAGATCGATCGGCTGTGCGCCTTCTCGATCTCGGTTTCCTCGCCCTCCTCTTCCTCCCCGGCGACGCCCTCGCCGATCACGTCGGCATGCTGTAGGGGAAGCAGGGTCTGACGCCAGACGTGCTGGGTGAGCGGCGAGACGTAGTGGTTGTAGACGAGCTCGACCCGGTCGAGCTCCTCGTCGACGTAGCGGGCCGTCAGCTCCTCGCCGATCTCGCGCGCGTTGGCGAAGCCGGGGCGATCGGTGAAACCGACGTAGGAGGTGCGCGGCTCGCGTTTGCGGAAGGTCAGCGCCGAGACGCCCTTGCGGCCGACGGCAGAGAAGGCGGTCTCCTTGCCACCCTCGCCGAGCTCGCGCTCGAGCCGCAAGCCGTCGCGGATCACGTTCGTGTTGAAGGCGCCGGCGAGGCCGCGGTCGCCGGTGATCAGGACGACGCCGACGCGCTTCTCCTGCTCGCGCTCGACCAGGACCGGCACGCGTGGCACGCCGCCCGCCTGCTCGGCGGCGCGACGAGTCAACTTGCGCATCGACTGCGCGTAGGGGCGTAGCTGCTCGATCCGCTGCTCGGCACGGCGCAGCCGCGCCGCGGCGACCATCTCCATCGCCCGCGTGATCTTGTTGATGTTCTTGATCGACGCGATCCTGTTCTTTACGTCCTTTTGCGTAGCCATAAAGCTCTCTCGCTAGCTCCAGCTCGGGCGGGAGGTCGTCAGCTGCCACCGTGACTCGCGGTGGGTGGCACCGTTTTGGGGGACCACCCCGAGGAGGCGGCGCCAGCCGCCCCCGCAGCGGGTGGTGGCACCAAAACGGTGACGGGACCCGCCGCGCCTCACGCTGCAGCCGTCTCCTTCTCGGCCTCCTCGGCCTCGGCGGTGCGACCGGGCTTGCTGCGCTCGTGCTCGGACTTGATCCGGTCGGACTCGCCGGCCTCAACCGGGTCGCCGTGCTCATCGAAGTCAGGGCCGAAGTCATCGACGAACTCGGCGATCGCAGTGCCCAGCTCCTTCTCGTCGTCTTCCTCGAGCTTGCCGGTCTCCGAGATGCGACCCAGCAGATCGGCCTTCTCGGCGTGGAGGCGGATCTTCAGGTCCGCGAGGAACTCGCCCACCCGCTCGGTCTTGATCCGGTCCAGATAGCCGCCGGTGCCGGAGTAGATCGCCGCCACCTGGTCAGCCACCTCGAGCGGTTCGCGCTCCTTCTGCTTGAGCAGCTCGACGAGGCGTTCGCCGCGGTTGAGCGTCTTCTGCGTCTCGGGATCGAGCTCGGAGCCGAACTGGGCGAAGGCCTCGAGGTCGCGGTACTGGGAGAGGTCGAGGCGCAGCTTGCCGGCGACCTTCTTCATCGCCTTGGTCTGCGCGTTGCCGCCCACCCGCGAGACCGAGATGCCGACGTTGATCGCCGGCCGCACGCCGGAGTAGAAGAGGTCGGACTCGAGGAAGATCTGACCGTCGGTGATCGAGATCACGTTGGTCGGGATGTAGGCGGAGACGTCGGAGGCCTGGGTCTCGATGATCGGCAACGCCGTCAGCGAGCCGCCGCCGAGGTCGTCGTTCAGCTTCACCGCCCGCTCGAGCAGGCGCGAGTGCAGGTAGAAGACGTCGCCGGGGTAGGCCTCGCGGCCCGGCGGGCGCCGCAGCAGCAGCGACATCTGCCGGTAGGCGTAGGCGTGCTTGGTGAGGTCGTCGTAGACGCAGAGCGCCGCCTTGCCGTTGTAGAGGAAGTGCTCGCCCATCGCGCAGCCCGCGTAGGGGGCGATGAACTTGATCGGCGCCGCCTCGTCGGCGGGGGCGGCGACGATGATCGTGTTCTCCATCGCGCCGTTCTCCTCCAGCACCTGCTTAAGCTGGACGACGGTCGACATCTTCTGGCCGATCGCGACGTAGATACAGACCATGTCCTTGTCGCGGTTGTTGATGATCGTGTCGACCGCGATCGCCGTCTTACCGGTCTGGCGGTCGCCGATGATCAGCTCTCGCTGGCCGCGGCCGATCGGGATCATCCCGTCGATCGACATCAGGCCGGTCTGCACCGGTTCGGTGACCGGCTGGCGCTGGACGACGCCGGGCGCCTTGAACTCGGCCGGGCGGGTCTGCGTCATCGCCACCTCGCCCTTGTCGTCGAGCGGGCGGCCGAGCGGGTCGACCATGCGGCCAAGCAGCTCGTCGCCGACCGGGATGCGCAGCAGGTGGCCGGTGCGCTTGACGGTGTCGCCCTCGACGACCTTGTCCCACTCGCCGAAGAGGACGGCGCCGACGTTGTCGGCCTCGAGGTTGAGGGCGAGGCCGGTGACGCCGTGCGGCAGCTCCAGCATCTCCAGGGCCATGCAGTTGTCGAGGCCGTGGATGCGCGCGATCCCGTCAGCAACCGAGAGCACGGTGCCGACCTCGGCCAGGTCGGCCGATTCGGTGTCCAGTCCCTCGATCCGCTCGCGCAGGATCGATGCGATCTCGTCGGGCTTGATTTCCATCGGGTGCTCTCTGCCTCCTTACGCCGCCTGGGCGACGCTCTTTCGAAGTTTCTCCAAGCGACTGCGAATGCTCGCGTCGAGGACCTTGTTGCCGACCTGCAGGACGATGCCACCGAGGATCTCGCCGTCGACCCTGCTCGCCAGCTCGACCTTCTGGCCCGTCTGCCGCTCGATCTCCTCGCCGACCTTCTCGACCACGGCCGGCTCGAGCTCGACGGCGCTCGTCACCGTCACCTCAATACGACGGTTCTCCTTCTTCCACAGCTCGTCGAACTGACGCCTGATGCGAAACACCTCCGGCATTCGCTGCTTCTCGATCAGCAGCTCGAGGAAGTTGAGCAGCTCGGGGTTGGCGCCCGAGACCGCCCGCTTCATCCCCGCCGCCTTCTCTGCCGAGGAGAAGTAGGGGCTGAAGAAGAAGACCTGCAGGTCGCGGTTGCCGTCGACGGCGTCGGCGAACTGGCCCAGCTCGTCGCGAACGGCGTCGAGCTTGCCCTTCTCCCTGGCGACGTCGAAAAGCGCCTCGGCGTATACGCGGGCCGCCTCGGACATCAGTTGTTGGACCCCTCCAGGGCCGAGAAGTCGACCTCGCTGAGCGCCTCCTCGACGAGGCGGCGCTGGTCCTCTTCGCTGAGCGACTTGCGGGTCACCTTCTCGGTCGCCAAGACAGTGAGATCGGCAACCTCCTTGCGGATCTGCTCGAGCGAGCGCCGCGTCTCCGCTTCGATGTCGCGTTTGGCCGCGGCGACCAGCTCCTCGCGCTTCTCCTTGCCGGCGGTCGTCGCCTCCGCTTCCGCGGTCTCCGCCGCTTTGCGGGCGCGGGCCATGATGTCGTCGGCCTGCTCGCGAGCCTCGGCAAGGCGCTCGCGGTACTCAGCCAGCAGCTCGTCGGACTCCTTGCGCTGCCGTTCGGCCGCCTCGATCGACTCGGCGATCGTCTTCGCCCGCTTGTCGAGGGCCTCCTGGATCTTCGGGAAAGCAACCTTGCTCAGCACCCACATCGTGAAGAGGAAGAGCACCAGCGTCCAGATCATCAGGCCGAGGCCCGGCGAGACCAGGAAGCTGCCGCCTTCTTCGCTCCCCTCGGCGGCGAGCGGGACCAACGCGGCTATTTGACCGATGAGCTCCACGCGTCCGACCTAGAGGAAGAAGGCGATCAGGCCGAAGATGAAGGTGTAGAAGGCCACGGCCTCGGTCAGGGCGAAGCCGAGCCAACGGATGCTCTGCAGCTCGTCTTTCATCTCAGGCTGGCGGGCGACCGACTCGATCTCCTTGCCGAAGATGATGCCGATGCCGATGCCGGCGCCGATCGAGCCGAGACCAGCGCCGACGCCGAGAGCGATCGCCTTGCCGGCGGCTTCGATCCCTTCGTCCGAGATCGCGGCGGCAACAGGGGACAGGTCCATTTGAGGTAGCGCTCCTTTTCTAGTGGCTCGCGGAGGTCGCTCCGCCGAGGTAGATAGCCGTCAGGGTCGAGAAGATAAACGCCTGCAGGGTGGCGATCAGGCCGACCTCCAGGATGAAGAAGAAGAAGGCGAGCGGGAAGGTCAGCGCGCCGAGCGCGGCGATCCCGAGCAGCACCGCCAGCCCGCCGCCCATGAAGAGCAGCAGCAGGTGGCCAGCGAGGATGTTGGCGAAGAGTCGCACCGAGAGCGAGATCAGGCGGGCGAAGTGCGAGATCGCCTCGATCACGAAGATGAAGCCCTTGGCGACGGGGTTCATATCCTCGAGCCCCGGGGGCAGCCAGCTGGCCAGGTACTTGAAGAAGCCCTTCGAGCGGATGCCTTCGACGTGGTAGGAGACCCAGACCACGAGGGTGAGGACGAGCGGGATCGAGAGGTTGGCGGTCGCCGCGTAGATAGCGAACGAGGGGATCGCCACGCCGAAGACGTCGACCGTGTGCTCGGTGTTGGTCGGCAGCGGCAGGAAGCCGATCATGTTCGAGAACCAGATCCAGAAGAAGAGGGCGGCGAGAAAGGGGAACCAGCGCGTCGCCGTCGCAGTGTCGAGGTTCCCCCCCGTGATGTTGTTCTTGGTCAGGTCGTAGGCGACCTCGATCGCGGTCTGCGTCCGGTTCGGTTTTTCCGCCATGCGGCGGCTGATCCAGACCATGGCGAGGATCGTCAGGCCGCTGGCCAGCACCAGATAGAGAACGGCCTTGTTGATGCTGAAGTCGATGCCGCCGAGGTGCAGCGAGATCCACGGTTCGAGCTTGAACTCGTTCTGCGGCTGGAACTCTTCGTTTTTGCCGCTGCTGCCGAAGATCAGCAGCATCAGGATCGCGATCGCGAAGTAGGTGCCGAGCCCGATGAAGACCTTGGTGCGCGTCTTCATGCGCTGCCCGCCTCCGGTTCGTCGAAGAGATGGGCGATCCCCTGGGCGGCGATGGAGATGGTGAAGAGAGCGGCGAGCAGGATGGCGGAGGCGAGGCCTGCTTCGCGTTCGGCGAGGCCGGTGAGGAGGACGGCGAGCGCCATCAACCAGACGCGACCGAGCGTGGTCGAGGCGACGATCGCCATCGCCCGCTGGCGGCGGCCGGCGGCCAGTTCGGCGGCGGCGCGGCGGCCGGCGATGGCCTGGATCCCGCGCTGCGCCAACCATGCCGCGGCGCCGGCGGCGAAGCCGAGCATGGGCAGTCCGCCGAGCAGGAAAACGGCGAGGGCTGCGGCAAGGACCACGAGGTCGACGTACTTGGGAGGAGACATAAAATTCGCCCGTCTTTGGTCGGCGGGCGGATTCGCGACTATATCCGAAAGGGCCGACGATCGGCTTTCTAGAGCCAGTTCGTGAGCCTTGTCACAACCTGTTACTAAGTCCCTTGGCCCTCGCTCGTTGAAGGGTTGTATGCGCTATGCGCGCACAATCGTTCAACGAACGTCGGTCTCGAGCTCGATCGCTTCGAATTCTCCTGTCTCGGGGTTGAGGCGGCCGCGGCGCAGCTTGAGGATCTCGAGCACGTAGATCAAGTAGACGCTGGTCGCGAGGGCGAGCAGGCCAAAGGCGACGACCACCGCGGTCCAGAAGGCGTCGAAGTGGCCGTGGTCGTCGCTGTAGGGGACGAAGCGCAAAGCGAGGGCGAGGGCGGCGAGGGCGAGCGTCCAGCCGTAGAGGTAAGCGAGCGTGCGCCGCTGCGAGAAGCCGATGTTGGCCATCCGGTGGTGGAAGTGCCAGCTGTCGGCCTGGTAGATCGGCTGGCGGTACTTGAGCCGCTTGGCGACGACGAAGCCGGTGTCGAGGATCGGCACGGCGAGCACGACGAGGGGGAAGACGAGGGCGACGACGGCGTTGGTCTTCAGCGCCCCCTGGACCGAGGCGGTGGCGAGCAGGTAGCCGAGCAGGTTGGAGCCGGTGTCGCCCATGAAGCTGGAGGCCGGCGGGAAGCCGTGGCGGAGGAAGCCGAGCGCCCCACCGGCGGTCAATGCCGCCAGCACGCCGGCGGCATTGCGGTCGAGCGAGAGGGCGATCACCGCCAAAGCAATCGCGGCGATCGTGCAAACCCCGGCGGCGAGGCCGTCGACGCCGTCGATGAAATTGATCACGTTGACGACGGCGACGATGCCGAGCACGGTCAGCGGGTAGGCGAGCCAGCCGAGTTCGAAACCGCCGACGAAGGGCAGGGTGAGGACGTCGACGCGGACGCCCGCGAGGACCGGGATCAGCGCGGCGCCGACCTGCCCGACCAGCTTCGGCAGGGCCGAGAGGCCACGCACGTCGTCGACCACGCCGACCGCCGCGATCGCCGCGGCGCCGACCAGAATCGAGCGGCTCTCGCCGTCGCCGGGCAGCCAGATCCAGCCGGCGACCTCGATCCCGGCGAAGATGGCGAGCCCCGAGAGCCGCGGCATCGGCCGGTCGTGCAGGCCCCGCTCCTTCGGCAGGTCGATCGCCCCCAGCCGGTAGGCGAGGCGCTCGGCGTAGGGAACCGTGAGCCAGGCGATCGCGGCCGCTACGAGGAAGGCGAGGACGGCGTCGGTGGTCGCTGCCATGTCGCGGGGCCCGGTCGGAGGACGGGCGAGCCCAGGCTACTCGACGGTATCGACGGCCCCGAGGACGGCGTCCACGAGCAGCTCGGGGTCGCGGGGGTGAGACACGCCCGCCGGCGCCTCGCGCCTGCGCAGGGACAGCTCGTCGGGGCTTTCCAGCACGCGCAGCCGGCCTTCTTCGACCAGCGCCTCGTCGACCCCGCCCATCCGCCCGGCGAAGGTCGTGTAGACCGGCGTGCCGAGGGCGACCGCCTCGCGGTTCATCGTCCCCCCCGCGCTGACGACGAGGTCGGCGAAGGCGATCAGGCTCTGGGCGTCGATCGCGCGCTCGGGGACGACCAGGTTGGCGGCACCCATCGCGCGCACCGCAGCGCCCTGCTCCGCGGTGCGCGGAACGATCACCGCCTGGACGCCCCCGGCCTCGGCGAGGCGGCGGATCGTGGCCCCGTAGAGGTCGTTGCGCTCGTGGTAGGCCGAGGTCTCCGGAGGCGGGCGGAGAACGACGAGCACCTTCTCCCGGTCGAGCCCAAGCTCACCCAGCACCGCTGGGTCCGGCTCGAACCCGACAAGGTAGTACTCCTCCTTCAATCCCGGGAAGCGGAAGAGCTTGCTCTCCTTCGCGCCGATCCTCTTCAGCCGCTCGACTGGGATCGAGTCGGGCATCAGCACCCGCCGCGCCAGCCGAAAGGCGACCTGCCGCTGCAGGCCGGCGAACTCGTAGTCCTGCATCTGCACCGAGGGAATGCGGAAGAGGCTGGAGACCAGGGCCAGGTCGACCGAGCCGTGAGCGAGCGCCAAATCCGGCCGACGCCGCCAGACCAGCCGCGCCAGCGCCGCCGACCTGCCTGCCACCGCCGCACCCTTCTTCAGGCTCGAGGCGCCGGCATGATGCCCGATCGGCTCATATGGCATGCCCAGGCGATCGAGCACCCCCAGCGTCTGCCCGTACTCCCGCGCGGTGACGAAGACCTCGTGCCCCCGCGCTTCCAGCTTCTCGACGATCGGCTTCAGCACCAGCGGGTGCGCCGCCGCGGTGCAGTCAACCCAGACCTTCAGACCGTGACGCTCGCTAGCTGGGGATACAGGGGATAGCGCTCCATCAGGGTGCGGGTGCGTTCGCCGAGCGCATCCTTCTGCGCCTCGAAGTCCTCGGAGAGGGCGGTGGCGATCACCGCGGCGATCTCGGTCATGTCCTCCTCGATCAAGCCGCGAGTGGTCAATGCCGGCGTGCCGATGCGCAGGCCCGAGGGGTTCATCGGCGGGCGCTCGTCGAAGGGGATCGCGTTGCGGTTGACGGTGATGCCGACCTCTTCCAGGCGCGTCTCGGCGGTCTTGCCGTCGAGGCCGCTCGGCGTCAGGTCGACGAGGATCAGGTGCACGTCGGTGCCGCCGGTGAGGACCGGGACGCCGGCCCCCTGCAGACCCGCCGCCAGCGCCTGCGCATTGGCGATTGTCTGCCGCTGACGGGCCCCAAACTGCTCGCTGGCAGCGATCCGCAACGCCACGGCCTTGGCGGCGATCGTGTGCATCAGCGGCCCGCCCTGCTGGCCGGGAAAGACCGCTTTGTCGATCGCCTGCGCGTGCTCCTCCCGGCAGAGGATCATGCCGCTGCGCGGACCGCAGAGCGTCTTGTGGATCGTCGTCGTCACCACATCGGCGTGCAGCACCGGGTTCGGGTGCTCGCCGGCGGCGACCAGGCCCGCGAAGTGAGCCATGTCGACCATCAGCCTGGCCCCCACGGAGTCGGCGATCTCGCGGAAAGCGGCGAAGTCGAGCTGGCGCGGGTAGGCGGACCAGCCGGCGACGATCAGCTTCGGCTTGTGCTCCTCGGCCAGGGCGGCGACCTCGTCCATGTCGACCAGCAGATCGTCTTTGCGGACGTGGTATGGAACCGGGTTGTAGAGCGTGCCGGAGACGTTGATCTTCATCCCGTGGCTGAGGTGGCCGCCGTGGTCGAGGGCAAGGCCGAGGAAGGTGTCGCCCGGTTCCAGGAGCGCCATGTAGGCGGCGTTGTTGGCCTGGGCGCCCGCGTGCGCCTGGACGTTGGCGTGCTCGGCGCCGAAGAGCTCCTTGGCACGGTCGATCGCCAGCTGCTCGGCGACGTCGACCTCCTCGCAGCCGCCGTAGTAGCGGCGCCCCGGGTAGCCCTCGGCGTACTTGTTGGTCAGCACCGAGCCAACCGCGTCGAGCACCGCCTGCGGCACGAAGTTCTCGGAGGCGATCATCTCGAGCGTGCCCTGCTGACGGCGCAGCTCGCCCTCGAGCACCGCCGCGATCTCTGGATCGACCTCGGCGAGGGGGGCGGCTTGGAAGTTCTCGGGCAAGTCACTCATCGGTTCGGCGACCTTAGCAACGGACAGGGATAGCCTGGTGGCGGTGAGAGCCCTCTTCGGAGCCCTGGCGAGCGCGACGCTCGTCGCCTTCCTCGCCTCGGGTTCCCCCGCCGGAGCCACGCCGCCCGACCCCTGCCACGGCTCGAAAGCGGCCCAGCTGCTTTGCCCGAACCTGCGGATCGGACCGCCGTCGGATCTCTACGTCCAGGCGGGAGGCGGCCGGGTACTGCTGCGCGCGACCAGCAACGTGAAGAGTCGCGGTCGGGGCCCGATCGAGCTGCACGGACAGCGCAATGGCCGCCGCTCGATGCGCGTCAACCAGCGCATCTACCGTGCCGGCGGCGGCCACGTGACCGTCAGGACGCGCGCCTCACTGCGCTTCACCGATGTCGGCAGCTACTTCGGCGGCCGCTACTGGAAGGTGCACCAGCTGGCCCGCTTCGAGCTCTGGTCGGTCGACGACCATCGCCGCTTGCTGCGCCGCGTCCGCACAGGCCCCAAGCTCAACTACTGCCTGCGCGACCTGGAGCGCACACAGGCGAGCCGCCGCTCCCCCTCCCACTGGCACTACCCCGGCTGCAACCAGAACCCCTTCCAGGACCGGGTCACGCTCGGCACCTCGGTGGGCTGGTCCGACATCTACCCCGCCGACTACTTGCAGCAGTGGATCCCGGTCAAGGGACTGCGCGGCTGCTTCGCCTTCGATCATGCGCGTCGACCCCCACGACCTCCTCTACGAATCGAACGAAGACGACAACACCTCGCGCCGCCTCGTCCGCCTCCCCTTTCGGAGCGACGCCGGCTGCTAGTGCCGCGTCCGGCAACGTCGGTCCGCTTCTGGCGAGCGAAAGGCGAGCCTGGGTAGGACGCAGGGAGGCGAAATAGCAGCGCTATTCCGCCGACCGAGGACGACGCCAGGCGCAGGCTTGCAGCCGCCAGAACGGGACGAACGTTGGCTGACTCGGCACTCGTCATCCTCCGATGGGCGCGCGCGGGGTCGACCCCCAGAAGACCACGGTGCCGAGCATGCCGATGATGTGGACGATGACGATGTTGACAACCATCGACTGCGCGGTCGCCGTGCCGACCCCAACCGGACCGCCCGATGCCGTGTAGCCGTAATAGCAGCCGACGAGCACGATCGCGGTGGCCATCACCAGCGCCTTGATCAGGCTGAAGGTGAGGTCCAGTGGGTCCTGGTACATCCAGAAGATCAGCAGGTAGCCACCCGAGGAAACGTCGCCGACCTGCTGCACGACGGAGAAGTAGCTGGCGAAGTAGGCGACGCCAATTCCGACCAGATAGAGGAAGGGGATCGCGATCCAGGCGGCGAGCAGCCGGGTCGCGGCGAGGAAAGTGACCGGCTGGATGCCCATCACCTCGAGCGCGTCGATCTCGTCGGAGATCCGCATCGCGCCGAGCTCGGCAACGATCCCCGTCCCCACCTTCGCCGAGAGGATGTAGCCGAAGGCGTAGGGCAGGCCCTCGCGCAGATCGCAGTAGGCGGAGAAGAGCCCGGCCAGCGAGGGAGCGCCGATCGAGCGGTTGAAGTAGGCGCCCTGCAGCCCGCACTGCAGGCCGAGGATGAAGACGAAGGCCCAGATCACCAGCGCCGAGCCGAGGATCAGGATGCCGGCCTGGCGCAGGCTCTCGCCGAAGTAGCGAAGCACCCGGCCCGAGTAGACGTGGCCGGCGACGCGCGTGCCGAAGCGGGCGATCTCGCCGAAGGCGTCGAGCCATTCGCGCGGCACGTCCCACCACCCGATTGCCGTCTCCTTCGCTCTCACCGGATGCTCTGCAGTTCGGGGTTGGTGGCGAGCAGGATCGCGGTGAAGACGAAGTTGAAGAAGAAGACGGCGACGAGGGCGATCACGACGGCCTGGTTGACGGCGCGCCCGACCCCCTCGGCCCCGCCCGAGGCCGTCATCCCCTTGAAGGAGCAGACGACGGCGATGATCGCGCCGAACATCGTGCACATCAACACCGAGCCCCAGATGTCGGTAATCGAAGCGTTGGCGAAGAGCGTCGCGAAGAAGCCGCCGAGCGACTGCTTGTAGAGGAGCTCGGCGGCGATGCCCGCGGTGAGGCCGAAGACGATCGCGAAGATGTCGAGCAGGCCGGTGATCACCATCAGCGCCAGGAAGCGCGGCACGACGAGGTTCTTGACCGGATCGACGCCGAGCACCTGCAGGGCGTCGAGCTCCTCGCGGATCTTGCGGGCACCGAGGTCGGCGGTGATCGCGGTGCCGGCGACGCCGGCGACGACGACGGCGGTGACCAGCGGCCCGATCCAGCGAATTGCCGTCAGCACGAAGAAGCCGCCGAGCCGGTCGAGCGCGCCGAAGAGCGAGAGCACCCCCGCGGCCTGCAGGCCCGGCGCGCCGAGGCAGAGGGCAAAGGTCGAGATCAAAAGCGGGAACCAGGAGAGCTTGAGCACGAAGAGGAGCTGCCAGACGAGCTCCTCGCCGTACGGATACGGCGGGCGGATCGCCGAAACGATCGTCCTCGCGGTGAGGATCATCATCTCCCCCACCTGCTCGAAAGCGGACGTCGCCGGTGCCAGCGCTCGGCTCATCGACGCCAGCGTACTTTCGCCCCGAGCCGCCGACGGTTAACGCGAGATTAGGCCCTCCAGCCGCGCCGCCAGCTCGGCCGGATCGAGCCCGCCTGTCCGGAGCACTGACCATTTGCGGCCTTCGTCGAAGGCCGTCAGGTCGACGACCGTCGACGGCAGGCCCGTCAGCGCGCCGCCGTCGATCGCGAGATCGACGGCGTCGACGATCTCGGCCGGGACGTCGCCGAAGGCGGCCGGCGCCGGCTCGCCGCTGAGGTTGGCCGAGGTCTGGAAGAGCGGGCACATCGCGCCGGCGAGCGGGCCGGCGAGCAGTCGTAGGCCGAGCCGTTCGGGATCTTCGCGGCATGCGAGGGGATAGCGACGGTCCGGATTGGCGACGACGAGGGTCACCGGGCCGGGAAGCAGTGCGCCGACCGCCTCGCGCGTGCGCGGGCCGAGCTCCTCGACCAGCTCGCGCATCGCTAGCGGTGAGAAGTAGAGGACGGCCGACGGCTTGCCGTCGTCGCGCCCCTTGATCCGGTGGATGCGCTCGATCGCGGGCGCCTCGAGCGGATCGCAGGCAAGCCCGTAGAGCCCGTCGGCCGGGAAGACGGCTACGCCCCCGGCGGCGATGCAGCGTTCGAGCGGGGCCCTTGCGACCTCCGCACCGTCGCGCTCGATGGAGACGACCTCAGCCACGCCTGCCCACCACAACCCGCTCGATTCCCGAAAGGTCCTTCCGCGCCTCGATCCCACCGAGGCCCGCCTCGCGCATCAGCTCAGAGACGGCCTCCGCCTGCCCCTCCCCCACCTCGAGCGCCAAGCAGCGACCGGGAGGGCCGGCGGTGAGGAGGGCGCGGATCGTGTCGAGGCCGTCGGGGCCGGCGAGCAGCGCCGCGCGGGGCTCCCACTCGGTCACCTCGGGCTCGAGGCCGGGCCACTCCGCCTCGCTCACATAGGGAAGGTTGGCGAGAACGAGGTCGAACTCCGCTTCCCCTGGCGGCAGCGTGCCCTCGTGGAACGCGACTTGGGTCGCCAAGCCCAAGCGCTCGGCGTTGGCGCGGGCGACCTCGAGCGCGGCGGGCGAGGTGTCGGTCGCGACGACCTCGCACTCGGGCAACTCGGTCGCCACAGCAAGCGCGATCGCGCCCGATCCGGTGCCGACGTCGAGCACCCGGCGCGGCGCCAGCTCCAATGCCAGCTCGACAAGCAGCTCCGTCTCCGGCCGCGGCACCAGCACCCGCGGGTCGACCGCCAGCTCGATGCCGCGGAACCCCTTGCGGCCGAGGATGTAGGCGACGGGCTCGCGCCGCAACCGGCGGCGCACCATCCCGGCGAAGCTGCGTGCCGCGCCGGGCGGCAGCTCAGCCCCGGGTTCGGCAACCAGCCGCGCCCTGTCCCATCCCGTCGCCTCGGCGAGCATCACCTCCGCGTCGAAGCGCGCGTCTTCGACGCCCGCCGCGCTCAAGGCTTCGGCCGCGGCGTCCAGCGCCTCGCGGATCACCCGACTGCGGCGGCCTCCAGCCGCTGGCGCTTCTCCTCGGCAGCCAGCGCCTCGGTGAACTCCGTCAGCTCGCCCGCCAGCACCCCGTCGAGGTTGTGCGAAGTGTGCTTGATCCGGTGGTCGGTGACCCGCCCTTGGGGGAAGTTGTAGGTGCGCACCTTCTCGGAGCGCTCGCCGCTGCCAACCTGGGCCTTGCGCTCGGAGGCGATCTTCGCCTGCTGCTCGGCCAGCTCGCGCTCGTAGAGGCGCGCGCGCAACACCCGCATCGCCCGTTCCTTGTTCTGCAGCTGCGACTTCTCGTCCTGCATCGAGACGACGATCCCTGTCGGTTTGTGCGTGATCCGCACCGCCGAGTCGGTTGTGTTCACTGACTGGCCGCCCGGCCCCGAAGAGCGGTAGACGTCGATCTGCAGGTCGTTGGGGTCGACCTCGACCTCGACCTCCTCAGCCTCGGGCAGCACGGCGACGGTTGCGGTCGAGGTGTGGATCCGGCCTTGCGACTCGGTCTCCGGCACCCGCTGGACCCGGTGCGTCCCACCCTCGTACTTGAAGATTGAGTAGGCACCCTCGCCCTTGACCTCGAAGGTGACCTCCTTGAAGCCACCGACCTCGGCACTCGACTGCGAGAGCGTCTCGGTCGAGAAGCCGCGCTCTTCGGCGTAGCGGGTGAGCATCTTGTAGAGGTCGCCGGCAAAGAGGGCCGCCTCGTCCCCACCGGTGCCGGCCCGGATCTCGACCAGGACGTTCTTGGCGTCATTCGGGTCCCGCTCGACCATCGCCAAGCGTATCTCCTCTTCTAGCTGCTCGATCCGCGCGGGGGCCTCCTCGACCAGCTTGCGCAGCTCCGGGTCCTCACCGGCCTCGTCGAGCAGCTCGCGCGCGCCCTCGAGATCGTCCTTCAGCGTGCGGAACTCCGCCGCGAGCTCGCGGGCAGGCTGGAGCTCGCGATATTCCCGCCCGACCTCGGCGTACCGCCCACGGTCGGCGATCACCTCGGGGTCGGCCATCTGCGCCTCGAGCTCGGAAAACCGGCTCTCGATCTGTTCGACCAGCGAATCGATCACGTTGGGGCAACCTTAGCTACGGCGCCCCGCTCCTCGCGCGGGCGTCATAGGGGTGGTGCCCCTCGAACCGGCGGATACTCAAAGTGCCGAGCTGATTAGCTCGGCACTTGTCGGGCGAGGGGCGCCACCCCTACGACCCCTCCGCCAAGCCCTCAGGCGACGATCTCGATCTGCTGCGCGGCTGCCGCCTCCTCCGGCGACTCGCGCGCCAGCACGGCATCGAGAGAGGCGATCGCCACCGCGAGCTGCTCTTCGTCGGGCTCGCGGGTGGTCAGGTTCTGCAGCATCAGGCCCGGCCACATCACCGCCCGCACCCAGCGCTTGCGCCGGTTCTTCCCCGCCCACTTGATCACCTCGTAGGAGAGGCCCGCGATCAGCGGGATGCCGAGGATGCGCGAGGCGAGCAGCCAGTACCAGGCGGGCAGGCCGATCGGGGCGAAGACGAAGATCGCCAGCACCATCACGATCAGCAGGAAGCTCGTCCCGCAACGCGGGTGCAGGCGGGAGTAGAGCTTGGCGCGGGCCGGCGTCAGCTCGTCTTCGGCCTCGTAGCAGGAGATCGTCTTGTGCTCGGCGCCGTGATACTCGAAGACGCGGCGCAGGTCGCGCAGCTGGCTGATCACGACCAGGTAGCCGATGAAGATCCCGGTCCGCAACAGCCCCTCGATCAGCCAGAAGAGGAAGGGGGAGCCGAGCTGATCCTTGATCAGGCTGGTCAGCCCGACGGGCACAACGAAGAAGAGGCCGATCGCGAGAACCAGCGAGAACGCGATCGTCAACCCCCAGACCCAGCCGCCGATTTCTTCCTTCTCGCCGTCCTCGTCCTCCTCGAGCTGCGCGTTGGCCGAGATGCCGAGGGCGCGGAAGCCGATCTTCAGCGACTCGCCGAGGGCGACGACACCGCGCAGAACCGGCAGCCGCCAGAGGCGGTGTCGCTGCGCCCAGGGCTTGATCGACTCCGAGGCGATCTCGATCTCGCCGTCGGGACGGCGCACCGCCACGGCCCAGACCGAGACGCCGCGCATCATCACCCCCTCTAGCACCGCCTGGCCGCCCACCGGCGCGTCGCGCTTGGCGACGAGGGCGCCATCGGGCATGCGCAGCGGGTCGGTCCCGTTACGGGACGCGGCAGCCGTCTCGGCAGAGCCCAGCTCCGGGCTCATGGATTACTTCCCAGCCTTGGCCCGTTTAGCGGCCCTGCGCTGGAACCGCTCCACCCGGCCACCGGTGTCGACGAGCTTCTGTTTGCCGGTGTAGAACGGGTGGCACTCCGAGCAGAGCTCGACGTGCAGGTCGGCCCGCGTCGAGCGCGTGTAGAACTGGTTGCCGCACGAGCAATGCACGTTGGCGAGGACGTACTCGGGATGGATTCCGGCTTTCATCGTCCTTCAGTCTAGATGACGCGCGCAATTGGCCGATTCAGGCTATTGGGGTCGCCGGTACGTGCCGATACCTGAGTCGGTGGAAACACCGCGATCGACAGCACGCTGGGAAGCCTCCCTCCCCAGCCTTGCCCTCGCCTGCGTCCTCTTCGGCGGCACGGCGCTGGTCATCCTCTGCGACTGGTTCGGCGTCGGCGGCCAAGGACTCGTTGGCTTCGCGGGCGTCGTCTACGACGCGGTGGTGCTGGCCGCCGGCGTCGCCTGCCTCCTGCGGGCACGGGCCGTCGCGAGCGAGCGAGCCGGCTGGACCCTGATGGGTCTGGCGATCTTCTCCTGGGGAGCGGGCGAGGTCTACTGGACCCTGTTCATCGACAACGATCCCGCCTCGCCGTATCCGTCCCCCGCGGATGCCCTCTACCTCGCCTTCTACCCGCTCGCCTTCGCCGGCCTGATCGAGCTGGTCAGGGCGCACGCCCACGAGCTCGACTGGCGGCGCTGGACCGACGCCGCGATCGCGGCGCTGGGGACAGCGGCTCTCGGTGCTGCTTTCGTCTTCGACTTCGTCGCCGATCACACTTCAGGCAGCACCGTTCAGATCGCGACGACGCTCAGCTATCCGCTTGGAGACATCGTGATGCTCTCGGCGATCGTCGGCGTGATCGCGCTCAGCGGCTGGCGGCCGGGTCGCACTTGGTCACTGCTGCTCGCCGGCCTCACCGCACAGGCCGTCGCCGACATCGCCTACACCCTGCAGTCGACCAACGGAATCGCTCCGGAAGGGAACTGGATCGACCCGATCTACCTGATCTCGGCCGTCCTCCTCGGCTCGGTTCTCTGGCTGCCCACCGCATCGGAGATCCGCCAGACCGGACGCGACGAGGGCTGGCGCGAGCTGATCGTCCCGGCGCTCTTCGCCGCCGTGATGATCGGCCTCTTCGTGATGCGCTACTTCAGCGCCGGCAGCAGCCTCTCCACCACTCTTTGGGCGCTGACCATGTTCGCGGTCATCGTCCGCCTGGCGCTCAGCGTGCACGAGAACCGCTCGCTGCTGGAGCAGGTGCGGACCGATCCGCTCACCGGTCTCGGCAACCGCGGCGGCATGCAGGTGGATCTCGACTCGGCCTGCGAACGGGCCAGCTCGGACGCCCCCGTCACCCTGCTCCTCTACGACCTGAACGGCTTCAAGCGCTACAACGACACCTTCGGCCACCCTGCCGGCGACGAGCTGTTGCTGACCCTGGGGAGGGCGCTGCGGGTGGCCGCCGGCCCAGACGGCACCGCCTACCGCATCGGCGGCGACGAGTTCTGCCTGCTGACCCATGCCATCGACGACGATCTCGTGCGGCTGAAGCGCCGCGCGGCGCAGGCGCTGTCCACAACCGCAGGCAGGATTCCGATCAGCTCCTCGTGGGGAGCGGCCACCATCCCGACCGAGACGTCCACCCCGAAGGAGGCGCTGCAGCTGGCCGACGTGCGCATGTACGCGCAAAAGGAGTCGCGCCGGGTCGCCACCGCCCCCCGCCCGGAGGAGGTCGCTAAGGTCAGCGAGTGGCCGCGGGCGACGCAGAGCGCGTAAGCAAGGAGATCGACCTCCCGGCGGGCACGATCCGCTATCGCGAGACGGGCGAAGGCAGGCCCGTCGTCTTCGTCCACGGTTACCTGGTCGACGGTCGGCTCTGGGACGGTGTCGTCGACAACCTTGCGGACGGCTTCCGATGCCTGGCGCCGGACTGGCCGATCGGCGCCCAGCAGATCGCGATGAAGCCGGATGCCGACCTCACCCCCTACGGCATTGCCGCGATCGTCGCTTCGTTCCTCGACGCCCTCGAGCTGGAGGACGTGACGATCGTCGGCAACGACTCGGGGGGCGCGATGTCGCAGATCCTCGTCACCCGACACCCCGAGCGAATCGGCCGCCTCGTCCTCACCAACTGCGACACGCACGAGAACTTCCCTCCGGGGATCTTCAAGGCGATGCCCCCGGTGGCGAAGCTGCCGGGCGGGATGACGGTGCTCTCGGCCCCCTTCCGGATCGGCGCCCTCGCGCGGGCCGCCTTCAAGCCCTTCGCGAAGACCCAGATCCCGCCCCAGTTGGTCGCCTCCTGGATGGCGCCGGGGCTGCATGACCGGGCCGTCAAGCACGACGCAAGGAAGGTGACGGCGGGGATGCACAAGCGCTACACGCTCGAGGCGGCAGAGAAACTGCGCGGCTCGGAGCTGCCGTTGCTGCTCGCCTGGGCGCCGGGAGACCGCTACTTCCCGATCTCCTACGCCGAACGCCTGGCGGAGGGGATGCCGAACGCCAGCATCGTCCGCATTCCCGACGCGAAGACGTTCGTGCCGCTCGACCAGCCCCGTCGGCTGGCCGAGGAGATTTCAACGTTCGTCCAGTCGAACTGAGAAAGAACGCGCATCTTGCGCGTTCTTTTCGCTAGTTGCGCGTTTTTCGTCCGATCGGGGGGTGAAGATTCCGCAACGCCCAACGCCCCCTACAGGACGGAGAGCCAAGTGGCCAAGGAAGTCTTCGACCAGGAACGGCCCAGGAGCACGATGGCGCGGCGCCTCGACGAGGCGTTCGCCGGTTGCGAGGACTGGACCCTCGCGCCGCCCTCTCAGCGGCGCAGGGAGACCGTCTTCAGCCCCCGCCTCTCGAGCTCGGCGAGGATCGCCGGCAGCGCCGCCGCGGTCCCCACCCAGGAGCCTCGCGCGCTGTAGTAGTCGGCGTCGTGCAAGAGGACGACGTCGCCGGCCTCTATGCCGGAGCTGGCGCAGCGAGCGATCGACTCCGGCGTCGCCCGGCGGGTCCAGTCGCGGCCCCAGCGCGACCAGAGCACCGGGCGCCAGCCGCGTCGGCGCACGGCCCGTAGCGTCGCCGCGCTGAAGATCCCATAGGGGGGGCGGTAGTCGGCGATCGCCTGGCCCGTCGCCTCCTCGATCGTCGCCCGTGCTCGTTCCGCATCCTCGAGGAACTCGCGCACGGCGAGGCGCAGGAGGTTGCGATGCCTGTGGCAATGCAGCTCGACCCTGTGGCCAGCGGAGACGATCTCGGCGGCCAGTGCCGGCCGCCTCTCGACCTGCTCGCCGGCGAGGAAGAAGGTCGCCGTGGCGCCCGCTTCGCGCAGTGTCTCCAGTACCGCGGGTGTGCCCTGGGGATGCGGCCCGTCGTCGAAGGTGAGGGCGACCCCGTCGGCCACGCGCAGGCGCATCTCGATGCCGAGCGCATCGCCCAGCCCCGGCACGAGCGGCGCCAGGGCTGGGCCGGCGTGCAACGCCGTCGCCGCAGCCGCGCCCGCGCCGAGTGCCCGGATCAACGTTCGTTCGCAGCGCGGTGCGCAGCCGCCGCCGGGCGGGCTCGCTGCACGCCGGGCGTGCCTTCGTCTGGGTCGCGACCGAAGTGAATTCGACCCTCCAGCGGCTTGGCCGCCTTGGAGACCAGATGCGCCGGCGCATCCCAGTGCCCGGCGAGGCTGACGCTGACGAGCAACGCAATCGAGATCGCGGCCAGGCTGACGGCGGCGGCGGCACGCCCCACCCGCAGGCGCCAGACCGGTTGCGGCTTGACCCGCGGTCGCACGTCGAGCACCCGCGAGGCGATCGACGGAAGCGAGGCAAAGGAGGAGTCCGGGGAGCGGCGCTCGCGGCCGAGGTGACGGAGGACCGAGGCGAGCTCGTGCTCAGAGCGCGCCACCTCGGCGAGGCCGAAGCGCTCGAAGGCCGCGTTGTTGGCGCGCAGGTGGCCGGCGGAGAAACCGAAGGAGACGACCGGGCAGCCACGGATGTGTGCCTCGAGCACGGTCAGGCCCGCGGTCGCGTGCACCATCGCATCGGCGGCCGCCATCCAGTCGCTCATCTGGTCGGTGAAGCCGAGGACGCGGACCCGCTCGTTGCCGCCGAAACGCTGCTCGAGCTTCTCCTTCGCAACCTCGTTGCGGCCGGTGATGCAGGCGACCATCGCGTCGTCGCCGGCGAGCCCGGCCTCGATCGCGCCCTCGAGGTCGCCGATCCCCCAACCGCCGCCGGAGACGAGGACGAGACGGACGTGGGCGGGCACGCCGACCGCCTCGCGGGCGTCGCCACGGGTGCGCGGCATCAGGAAGTCGCGCGAGATCGGCGGGCGCATCCACTCGACGCTGCCGGGGCCGGCCAACTGTTCGACTTCCTCGATCGACTCCGGGTGGGTGACGAAGTGCATGTCGACGCCGGGATGCGCCCAGTAGCGCAGGCCGGCGAGGTCGGTAATCGCCGACTGGACTGGAATCAGCAGACGACGGTTTTCGCGCAGCATGCCGAGCACGGCGGTGACTCCCGGATAGGTCGAGATGACCACGTCGGGGTCGTGCTTCTCGATCAGCTTCAGCAGGCCATGGGCGCCGAGTCCGTAGTTGAGATGGTGGGCGAGCCAGCGGGTCGGAGCGAACTTGCTGATCAGCCAGTACTGGATGTCGAAGAGCCAGGGCATCCAGCGGAAAGTGACGCGTGAGCCGCCGCGAACGATGCCGGTGACGATCCTCCCCATCGCCTCGAGGCCGTTGACGATCTCAGCCTCGGCGCCGGGGACTTCCTCCTCGATGTCGGCCTTGATCACCCGCGCGGGCAGGTCATGGCCCTCGCCGATGTCGGCGGTGAGGATCAGCACGCGCGGCGGCCGCTCCTCGGCGCGCACGGCGCCTGCCAACAGGGCGCCGGTGGCGTGGCCGTTGCCGTTCAGCGTCGGCTTCGTACCCGGCACCGGGTCGGGGGCGCGCGTGCTGTCGCGCACCCACTCGACGTACTTGTGGACCCCCTCCTTGAAGCTGGTCTCCGCGCTCCAGCCGAGCTCGGTGAGCGCTCGCTCGTTGGAGATCGTCTTGCCCGGGAAGTCGCCGGGCCGTGGCGGCGTGTGGACGATCTCGCAGCCGCCGGTCATCTCCTGCACGGTCTCGGCGATCTCGAGGATCGTCACCACCTCGTCGCCGGAGAGGTTGTAGGTGCGGCCGGCCGCCTCGGGCGCGAGCGCCGCGACGATCCCGGCCGCGAGGTCCTCGACGTAGATGAAGCTGCGGCTCTGGCTGCCGTCGCCGGCGATCGTCAGCGCCTTCCCTTCCAGCGAGAGGTCGGTGAACTTGGCGACGACGCCGGCGGCCCGGGCACGCGGTCCGTAGGGAATGCCGAAGCGCAGCACCGTCGATTCGAGCTCGAAGAGCTCAGCGTAGCCGGCGCAGTAGGTCTCTCCCGCCAGCTTGGTCGCCGTGTAGAGGTGGCGCGGCGCCGGGATCGGCGTCTCCTCGTCGACTGCCTGCTCGACGCAATCGCTGTAGACCCAGGTCGTCGAGCCGTAGACGACGCGGCCGACGTTGGTGCGACAGGCCGCCTCGAGCACGTTGAGCGTGCCGCGCGTGTTGACCTCCTCGGCGAGCACCGGGTCGGCGTGGACGTGGGCGACGTCGGCGACGGCGGCGAGGTGGATCACGGCGTCGCAGTCGCGCATCGCAAGGTCGAGGTTGGCCGGGTCGGTGATGCTGCCGGTGAAGGTCTCGACTTCGAGCGGCGAGTGATAGGGCGAGGCGCTGAGGTCGAAGATCCGCGGCGTGATCCCGCGCTCGACCAGACGGTCGACCACGTGCGAGCCGATGAAGCCGCCACCGCCAGTGACCAGGACCCTCATTGGGCCTCCCCTTCCAGGGCGGCGGCTCGGGTCTCGGGCCTGTAATAGAGCGGCACGCACCAGTGATTCTCGGCAACCCAATCGGTGTTCGGCAGCTCGTCCTGCCGCCCCATGATCCGGTGGCAAGGCTGCTCGTAGACGCGGCCGGTCGACTTCTCGATCGGCTCGAAGACGACGTACTTGTAGAGGCCGGAGGTCATCCCCTCGGGCAGTTCCAGCCGCGCCGGATGGAGCGGGTCGAGGTGCTCGCGCGCGTACTCGCTCTTCCAGGCGACGATCTCCTCCATGCGCTCGGCCTGGACGAGGGCCAGCGCCGCGGTGAACTCGCTCATGCGGAAGTTGAGGCCGTCGACCTCGTGCTCGAACTTGCCGTAGTTGCGGAACCTGCGACCGAACTCGATCAGCTCCTCGTCGGCGGAGACGAGGACGCCACCCTCGCCGCCGGAGATCGTCTTCGTCGCATAGAGCGAGTAGACGCCGGCGTCGCCGAAGCCGCCCGGGCGGCGCCCGCTCCAATCGGCGCCGTGGGCGTGAGCGCAGTCCTCGAGCAGGAAGATGTCGTTATCGCGGCAGTAGGCGGCGATGCGCTCGGCGTCGAAGGCAATGTGACCGCCGATGTGGACGAGGATCGCGGCCTTCGGCTTGTGCCGCTCCGCCTTCGCCTCGAAGTCGGCGAAAGACATGCAGAGGTCCTCACGGTTGCAGTCGACGAACTCGACCTCGGCACCGGCCTTGATCGCCGCCAGCGGTGTGGCCATGAAGGTGTTCGAGGGACAGAGGACGGTCTCGCCCCGAACCCCGGCGAACTCGAGCGCAGCCAGGGCGCCCCCGGCCCAGCTCGAGAGGCCGAGGCTGGGCAGGCCGTTCCACTCCGCCCAGCGAGCCTCGAAGGCGTCCAGCATGCGCCCCTCCGACCACTGCTCGGAGTCGAGCACCTCGGTCCAGAGCTCGAAGAGCCTGGCGCGGTCGCGATGGTCGAACCCGATGGCGAACCTACCGGCGTCCGAGACTGGAGAGCTAGCGGTCAACGGCGCCGCCAGGCTACCAGCGAAGCCGGATCAGGCATCCGCATGAGCCGCCTCGATGACCCTGCCGACGGCGCTCGATCCGGCAAGCAGAACGGTGCCTGCGACGGCAAGCGCCATCGACGCGAGGAGGACCAGGCCGCCCAACGGCGTATCGCCCCACGACTCGCCGAAGATCAGCGGCGCAAGCAGGACGGGCACGAGCACCTGGACCGCGAACATCGTCGGAACCACATGCGTGGCCGGGCGGCGCTGCAGGGCGCTCATCTCGCTGAGCAGCGCCAATCCCTCCGATGCCGCCACCGTCGCGAGCCAGGCGAACCCGACGAGGACGGCTCCGGTAGCCAGCTCGTCGGTCAGCAGCTTGCTCGCGATCGCGGTCCAGGCGTAGCCGCAGCCGGCGCTGACCACCGTCAGCGTGGCCATCGCGTTGCCCCATCCGACTTTGACCCCACCCTGGTGTGGTGAATGTCGGAAGCGCCAACTCAGGACGTAAGGGGACATGGTCGGAATCGCCACGAGGGCCAGCGCCATCGCGATCGCGGCGGTGCTGGCGTGATCGGTGGTTCGTTCGGGGGCCGCCAGAGCCACGCCGGTGACCCCGGCGATGATCGCCCCCACCGCCAGCGCCTCACGTCGCCCGGGCTTCTCCCCCAGTCGCGTCGCACCGAGCCAGAGCAGCAGGACGAGCCCGCTGGTCAGACACGGCTGCACCACGGTCAACGGCGCCAGCAGCAGCGCGACGATCTCCAGCGGCCACCCGGCCAACCCGATCGCCGTCGCCCCCAACCACTTCCGATTGCGCACCAGCCGCCCCAGCAGCGACGGCCGCAGCGAGTGCTCATGCCCCACCCCACGCGCCTCCAGCGCCTGCAGCGCGATCGACGTGTTGTAGAGCAGCGAGGCCGCTATCGCCGCGACTATCCCGAGCGCCAGCACGGCGGGGACGCTAGCGGTCCCGCGGCCCGTCAGCGCAACATGAGACGAGCTTCCCGCTCCCGACGTTCTTCTCGAGCGGTGTAGTGCTTGATCACCTTCGTTAGGCCCATGCTGTTCAACGCGGCGCACAAAACCATGGCAATGACGATGACATCGCCACCCGCACCGAGCAGCATCAAGCCAGCCACCAACACTAGGAACGGAACCAAAATGGCAATCCCGACGAGCACCATGGCCTTGATCTCGCTCATGGCTTCATCTTAATCGATCGCCGCAGACAAAAGATTACAGCGAAGGCGAGGACACAGCCGATCAAACCGCCAACGGCAGTGGCCCATCGGATGTTGGCCTCTGGAGCACGGGACAGCGCCGGCCAGGCGTGTGCGAGAAAGCCGAATATCGCGATCGACGCTGCGATAAGGCCAGTGCCAGTGGCGGCACTTGTCGCGATCGAGTCAGCTATGACCACGACCCAAACGTAGGGCTAACAACCGCACGCGTGGCGCGCACAAGCAACCGAAACGCACACGTCTCTCGCACAACACCTGTGCCCAAACCAGCTCGGGCGCAACGCTCCCCTCGGGCGACGCCTGGCCGAGCCCTGGACGCCGTTTGCGATGCCCGGAGGGATGGGCCACCTCCCGAACGGGCGGATACTCAAAACGGCGCGCTAATTAGCGCGCCGTTTGTCCGGGCGGGAGGCGGCCCATCCTCCGGGCCACCACATCACGTCTCCTGGTAAAGCGGCCCGTCGCCGCCCTCGGGCAGCGTCAGGCGCCCGCCCTTGGCCGTAATCGCCCCACACTGCACGCAGTTCGAAGCGGTCACGTGGACGTCGACCTCGGCGGTGCCGTTCTCGAGCTGCTCGTCGGGGATCTCGTAGACCTGCGCCGGGCACATCGAGACCCAGGTCTGGGCGACCTCGCGCGGCACCCTGGTCTGGATGCGGACGTGGTTGGGCGCGTCGTCGCGGGTCGCGTTACCCGAGAGGAAGACCGAGTCGAGCTTGGCGAAGGTGAGCTCGTTGTCGGGTTTGGGATAGGTGCTCCCCGCCTTGCCGAGGTGCATCGCCGGCTCGGCGTTGTCCTCGACCTTCCAGTGACCGCCGGGGAAGGCGCCTTTGGTGGCAACCATCGCCGAACCCATCATCCCACCGAAGATCAGGCCCTTGGAGAGCGGCTGCTTCATGTTGCGCGAGCGGTAGAGATCCTTCTCGATCGCCGAGTTGCGGATCTTGTGGTCGTAGGACTCGAAGTTGACCGAGTCGATGTCGGCCTTCAGCGAGTCGACGATCGCCTCGGCCGCGTACATGCCGGCGTGCATCGCGTAGTGGACACCCGCGAGTTCGGCGATGTTGACCATGCCCGCGGCGTCGCCGGCGACGAGCATGCCGGGGACCGAGAAGCGCTTCGGCAGGGCCCAGTAGCCGCCGGAGGGGATCGTCTTCGCGCCCCAACCGACCCGTTTGCCGCCCTCGAGGATCTTCTGCATGAAGGGGTGGGTCTTGAACAGCTGCAGCGCGTCGTGGACGCTGAAGGTCGCGTCGGTGTAGTCGAGACCGACGACCAGCCCGAAGCAGACCTTGTCCTCGCCCATCGGATAGATGAAGCTGCCGCCCGCCTCCTTGTAGCGGGGGCTCCAGCGCAGCGGCCAGCCGAGCGTGTGGATCACCTTGTCGAGCGGCTTGGGGACCTCCCAGACCTCCTTCACCCCGAGCTCCCAAGCCTGCGGGTCGGAGCCGTTCATGTCGAAGTAGTCGAAGGCGGCATAAGTGAGGTGGCCGATCGTCCCCTCGGCCAGGACCGTCGCCTTCGCGATCACGTCGGACCCGGGCTCGAAGTTGCCCAGCTCCTCGCCCTCCTTGCCGCGGCCGCGGTCGCCCGAGCGCACGCCCTTGACGATCCGGTCCTCGACCAGCAGCTTGGTCGCGGCGGTCTCGGAGAGGATGTAGACGCCCGCCTCCTCCGCCTTCTCGGAGAGAAAGCGCCCCAGCTTCGAGACCGAGAGCGTGTAGTAGCCCTCCTTGCGGAAGTTGGGCGGCGGCGGCTTCAGTGGGATCGCGGCCTTCGAGGTGAGGAAGTAGGTCGCGTCCTTGGTCACCTCCTGGTAGACGGGCGGCCAGTCGGCGGGGTCGAGGTCGGGGAAGAGCTCCTTCAGCGCCGAGGGGTTGACGTTGGCCCCGGAGAGGAGGTGGGCGCCGGCGACCTTGCCCTTCTCGATCACGGCCACCGGCACTTCGCCCAGCTTCTCGGTCAGCTCCGGCTCGTCCTCGAGCAGCTGCATAACCTTGATCGCGCAGGCGAGCCCCGCGGGCCCACCCCCGACGATCGCGATGCCGACCTCGATTCGCTCGTCCTCGGGGTCCGTCGGCGGGCCGATCACGTCGGCCGAGTCGAAGGGCGGCGGGAACTCTGCGGGTGAAACTGCCGGCATCGCTTGCCTCCTTACCCCTTCTTCGCCTTGATCGCCTCGGTCAGCTTGGGGACGATCTTGTGCAGGTCGCCGACCACGCCGAGATCGGAGAACTCGAAGATCGGCGCGTTCTGGTCCTTGTTGATCGCGAGGATGTTCTCCGAGCTTTGCATCCCGACCTTGTGCTGGATCGCGCCGGAGATGCCGGCGGCCAGGTAGAGCTTCGGCGCGACCGTCTTGCCGGTCTGGCCGATCTGAGCCGCGTAGGGGTACCAGCCGGCGTCGACCACGGCGCGGGTCGCGGCAACCGCCCCGCCCATCGCCTCGGCCAGTTCCTCGCACTGCTTGAAGCCCTCGGCCGCGCCGAGCCCGCGCCCGCCGCCAACGAGAATCTCGGCGTCCTCGATGTTGACGTCGGCGCCGCGCTGTTCGCCGCGCGTCACCATCTTGGCTTTCGTCGACCAGGGCGAAAGCTCGACCGCGACGTCGACGACCTCGGCCGTGCCGCCGCTCTCGACGGCGTCGAAGGCGTTGAGGCGGCCGATGATGATCCCCGGCTCGCCGACGCACTCGACGTCGGCGACCTTCGAGTCCTGCAGGATCGGGCGCTCGGCGACGAGCTTGCCGTCCTGGACCTTGACCTTGGTGACCTCCATCGTCACGCCGGCGTTAAGACGGGCGGTGAGACCGGCGCCGATCTCGAAGCCGAGCAGGCCGCCGCCGAAGAGGGCGTAGGAAAAGCCCTCGTCCTTGATCACCTTTGCCATCGCATCGACGATCGGCTGGGCGAGCCCCTCGGGCACGTCCTTGGCGCGGTAGACCTTGGCCGCGCCCCAGTTGCCGAGCGAGGCGCAGGCGTCGTCGGCGACGTCGCCGACGACCAAGGCAGCGGCCTCGCCGCCGATCTGGCTTGCCAGCTTGGCGGCCTCGGAGATCGCTCCCTGCGAGTTCTTGTTGAAGTTGCCCTCGTCGTCATGGAGGGCGTAGGTCAGGATGCCTGCCATCTAGATCAGCTTCCTCTCGTCGAGCCAGGCGACGATCTTTTCGACCGTCTCGTTGGTGTCCTCGTCCTCGATGATCTCGCCGGCCTCCTTGGCCGGCGGATCGCTCAGGCCGAGGACCTTCGTCTTCGAGCCGCCCTCGCCGACCATGCCGGCTTCGATGCCGACGTCGCCGGTCGCCTTCGCGTCGAGGGGCTTCTTCTTCGCCCCCATGATCGCCTTCAGGCTCGGGTAGCGCGGCTCGTTGATCGCGTCGCCGACGCTGATCACAGCCGGCAGCTCGACCTCGACCGTGTCGTAGCCGTACTCGGCCTGGCGCTCGCAGCGCAGCTTGCCGTCGGTGACGTCGATCTTGATCACCTGCGTCAGCGACGGCATCTGCAGGTGGTCGGCGACGACGGCGCCGATCGTGTAGCACTCGCCGTCATCGGACTGCTGGCCGAGCAGCACCAGGTCCGGGCTCTCGGCCTCGAGCACCTTGGCGAGGGAATAGCCCGTCGCGCAGACGTCGGAGCCGCTGAGAGCGTCGTCGGAGAGGTGCACCGAGCGGTCGGCGCCGAGGGCGACCGCCTTGTGCAGGGCGCGGACCGCCGAATCGGGGCCCATCGTCACCGCGATGACCTCCTCGACCGGGATGGCACCGCCCTCCTTGATCTGCATGGCGGCCTCGATGGCGTGTGTGTCGAAGGGGTTGAGGTTCTTCTCGCCGCTGCGGTCCAGGCGCATCGTGTTGGGGTCGATGCGCTTCTGAACGGCGGCGTCCGGTACCTCCTTGACCAGGACGCAGATCTTCAAGTCAAAGCCTCCTTGGGAGCTGGGTTCTGCTGGTTGACTGACCAGTCAATCAGTCTATCTATACATCAAGCGGTGCGCAGTTTTGAGTGCGGTGGATCACGCTTCGTGGCGCGCCTCGGCGCCCTCGCGGATGAAGTCGACGATGTCGTCGGTGCCCGCCCCGGGCGTGAAGACGCCGGCCACGCCGAGCTTCTTCAGCTCGGGGATGTCCTCGGCCGGGATCGTGCCGCCGACCGTGACCATCACGTCGTCGACCCCCTGCTCGGCGAGCAGCTCGACCACCCGTGGTACCAGCGTCATATGGGCGCCGGAGAGGATCGAGAGGCCAACCGCGTCGGCGTCCTCCTGGATCACCGTCTCGGCGATCTGCTCCGGCGTCTGGTGCAGGCCGGTGTAGATCACCTCCATGCCCGCGTCGCGCAGGGCACGGGCGATGATCTTGGCGCCGCGGTCGTGCCCGTCCAGGCCAGGCTTGGCGACGACGACGCGGATCTTGCGGGCGGTTGCAGTGCTCATGCGGCGGGAAGACTAGCGCTGAGGCTATGGCGAACGCCGACCAAAGCCGTCGCGACAATCGGCTACCTTGATTCACATGTCCGATGGGAAGTTGATCGCCGAGGCAGGTCGTCGTCTGTCCGAGGCTGCGCCCGATGCGCGCGTCATTCTCTTTGGCTCCCATGCACGGGGAGACGCACAGCCAGGATCTGACCTCGATTTGCTGGTGGTTGAGCCAGAGCTGAAGAGCCGTCGCAAGGAGCTTGTGCGGCTGCGTGAAGCACTGGGTGCGATGGGTGTCCCGATCGACCTGATCGTGGTCAGCGCCGAGCATGCGGAGCGATGGGGACCCGTCCCCGGAACGCTGATGCACGAAGCACTCCGAGACGGCCGTGTCATCGCCGGAGCTTGAGCCGAACCAGCTCGCCGCGATCCTTGCTCAGAAGGCGAACGAGGACGCTGTGGCGGTGCGTGAGATCGAGGGCAATCCCGAGATCGCGGACAGCATCCTGGGCTTTCACGCACAACAGGCCATCGAGAAGTGGCTCAAGGCCGTTCTCGCCGCCAATAGGGTGGACTTCGAGTACACGCATGACCTCCGGCATCTCATCGGGCTCGTGGAGGCCGCTGGCATCACGTTCCCCCTCGACATACCCCAGATCGTGATGTTCACGGAGTTCGCAATCCCCTTGCGATACGAGGACCTGCTCGACGCGGAGCCACTCGACCGATCCGCTGCCGTCACTCTGGTGGACAAAGTCGGTGCGTGGGCCAAGAGCATGTTGGCCACAAGCAACCGATAGGCGACCGATTAGAACTACCCCTCGCCGTCCGCGGACTGAAACGGCCCGTGCGCCGCCTCCAAGGCGACGATCTCCTCCTGGGTGGCCTCGCGCTCGTCCTTGCCGAGCATGGCCTGCCAGAAGGTATCGCGGGTGATCACGAACTCGTTGGCGCTGCGCTCCTCGGTGATGTCGACACCAGGTCCCACTGCTGTTCGTAGCCGAGCCGGTGCTTAGGCTTTTTTCGTGCTTTCGCCAGTCATCTCAGCCCTTCTTGGGACAGTCATTGGCTTTGGCGGGACCTACTTCCTTCAAAGAAATCAGTTTCGCCGAGGCGAATTGGATGGATTGCGAGATCGGATGGGAACTTTGCGGAGCCTACGGGCGGACCTATATGTCTCAAAACTTCTTTGTGAAGGCGCAATAAGGTCCCAAGCCATTGCTCCTGGAGTGTCATGCCCTGTGGATTCGTGGGTGATGAACGGGAACAAGATCATGGGCGCGGTTACACGACCGGCCGCCGAAACGTTGAACGAGGCATTCGGAAGGCTCCGGGCTATCAACGGAACGTGGGCAGCCATGCCAGGTGCCATCGTGAAGACGGTTGAGGAGCACGAAGAAGGAGCCGGCGTTCTTGTGGAGCCAGCCACTCTGCATCGAATGATCGAGAAGATCAGCGCCGCGATCTTCATCCTCGACACCCTCGAGAAGGAGTACGAACTTCGAGAACTAAAGCTTCGCTACCCCGCCCGTTCTCGCCTTCCATAGCCAGGCCCACCTAGCGCTGCATCTGGCTGCTGCGTAGCAAAATCCTCGGAATGAGGCCGTCAAGGCGTCGGCAAATCGCTCTACCAAGCCTGACCCTATTTTCTTTATGCCGAGCTAACTCTCGTCATTCTTCAAAGCCGCTCTCAAGATGCCGTCAAATTCCTGTTGGAACTCATCTGAGTCCACATCTGAATCGTCGTCTGTATAGGACTCCGTCTTGGCATATCGGAGAAGCGCTTGGTCCGCTATGCCAAGCAGCATCAACCCGAGTTCAAAGAAGTCCTTATCGCGATTCTCCAAGGGATCATCGGCAACTTTTTCATCGAACAATTCGACGAGATGGCACAGCTGAACGATCCACGCCCATGCTCCTGACACCGGATACCACCCAGCGAATCCAGGTGCCTCCGCAAGAGCCGTTCTGTGCTCGACCCAGGACGCATTGCTTAGCGCCTGAAGCGGGTCGCCCAACCATGCACGCCTCACAAGCGAAGCCTTGATGAAGCTGTCTGCGTCAGTTAGAGCCGCATGTATAAGGCGTGCCGCTGATCGCCCCCGACGGTTTTCTCGTCTGCGCTCAAGCACAAAGTCAACGCCACCCGTCAGCAGGCCACCGATTACAACCCCAATCAATGCAACTACCGCATCATTCATGGGGTCCAGTCAACCCAGAGCTTCGGATGAAATCACTAGCGCCGTACTTAGCGTCCCGGCTGGATTTGAACCAGCGACCGTCGGATTAGAAGACCGGACTCTCGGTGTACGTTCCGAAGACCTCCTGCATCGCCGCGATCATCTCGCCCTCGGTCGCCCGGGCGCGGGCGGCGGCGATGATCGGGGGCATCAGGTTCTCTTCGGTGGCGGCGGCGCGCTTCAGCTCGGCGAGGGCTGACTCGACAGCGGCTGAGTCGCGCTTGGCGCGGGTCGCCGCGAGGCGCTCGACCTGCTTGCGCTCCAGCGCCGGGTCGATGCGCAGGATCGGGGTCGGATCTTCGCCCTCCTGGGCGAAGTCGTTGACCCCGACCACGATCCGCTTGCGCTCGTCGACCTCGCGCTGGTAGGTGAAGGCGGCATCGGCGATCTCGCGCTGGGGGAAGTTGCGACGGATCGCCTCGACCATCCCCCCCAGCTCGTCGATGCGGGCGAAATAGCCGTAGGCGGCCTCCTCCATCTCGTCGGTCAGCTTCTCGACGAACCAGGAGCCGCCGAGCGGGTCGGGGGTGTTCGGCGCACCGGACTCGAAGGCGATGATCTGCTGGGTGCGCAGCGCCACCCGCACCGCCTCCTCGGTCGGCAGCGCCAGCGCCTCGTCGAAGGAGTTGGTGTGCAGCGACTGGGTGCCGCCGAGCACGGCGGCGAGCGCCTCGAGCGAGGTGCGGACGACGTTGTTGAGCGGCTGCTGCGCGGTCAGCGAGACGCCCGCGGTCTGGGCGTGGAAGCGCAGCCGCATCGACTCCTCCTTCGTCGCGCCATATTTCTCCTTCATCTCGCGCGCCCAGATCCGGCGCGCGGCGCGGTACTTGGCGATCTCCTCGAAGAAGTCGATGTGGGCGTTGAAGAAGAAGGAGAGCCGGGGTGCGAAGTCGTCGACGTCGAGGCCGCGCTCGAGCGCCCGCTCGACGTAAGTGAAGCCGTCCTTGAGCGTGAACGCGAGCTCCTGCTGCGCGGTCGAGCCGGCCTCGCGGATGTGGTAGCCGGAGATCGAGACCGGGTGCCAGCGCGGCATCTGCTCGGAGCACCACTCGATCATGTCGGTGACCAGGCGCATCGCCGGCTCGATCGGGAAGCACCACTCCTTCTGGGCGATGTACTCCTTGAGGATGTCGGTCTGGATCGTGCCGCCGAGCTTCTCCGCCGGCACCCCCTGCCGCTCGCCGACGAGGACGTAGAAGGCAAGCAGGATCGCCGCCGGAGCGTTGATCGTCATCGAGGTGGTGACGCCGCCGAGCGGGATCCCCTCGAAGAGCTGTTCCATGTCGTCGAGCGTGTCGACGGCGACGCCCTCGCGGCCGACCTCGCCGAGGCTGCGGGCGTGATCTGAGTCGTAGCCCATCAGGGTCGGCATGTCGAAGGCGGTCGAGAGCCCGGTCTGGCCGTGGTCGAGCAGGTAGTGGAAGCGCTCGTTGGTCTCCTCGACCGTGCCGAAACCTGCGAACTGGCGCATCGTCCAGAGCCGCCCCCGGTACATCGACTCGTAGGGACCGCGGGTGAACGGGTACTCGCCGGGCCGGCCGATCGCCTCCTCGGGATCGGTGGGCGCCTGCTCAGGCCCGTATAGGGGAGCGATGGACTGTCCCGACATCGTCGTGAACTCCGCCTCGCGCTCTTCGAGCTGCGGTTTCGTATCCGGTTCCGTAGCCACGAACTGCAGTCTAGAGCCGCCCGCGCCGGCTCCCCTGCACGCTCCCCGCCTGGGTCGTAACGCATATCCCATGCATCGCACCGGATATGCGTTACGACCCGATCGGGGTTTTCCACGGGTTGGATCGGCGGGATTCAGCGGGGAGGGACGGCGGAAATCAGCGGTAGCGACAGATGTCTGCGGATGAGACCTTGGTCGGCGTTCGGACGCTGCGGCGGCGAACGCCGTTCAAACTACAGAGCAGGAGGAATTTGATGCGCAAGGCACTTGAAATCGGAGGCGTCGTCGCCGCCGTCGTCCTGATCGCGTTCGGCGTCATCTCGATCGTGATGGGAGCCAATGGTCAGGATACGGTCACGACCTCGATAACACGCGAGAACATCACCGGAACGCCTGACATGACGCCGTCGGCAATCGCGGCCGAGGCGAAGGAAGCGGGACTGCCGACAAGCACCGAACTGCCCAGCTGCGATGTCGCCAACCAGCCGATCGAAAGCGGCAGCGACGCCCGCTGCTTTGCGTCCTACATGCGAGTCCACGCCCTCGAGGCGACCGGCGGCTACACCTACTCCGAAATGGGCCGCTACGAAGCCAAGCCGGGAACCCCCAAGTCCGAACTGGCGCCGGGGGGCGGCACCGAAAACGAAAAGTTCGCCGTGCTCGACCCTGAAACGGGCGAAGCAGCCGAAAACGGCGCCCGCAACGTCTGGGTCACCGAGACGGCGCTGACGACCGCGCTCAACGCCAGCTACATGGCCGACCGGCTCTCGCTCTTCGGCATTGTGATCGGCATCGCCCTGCTGCTGACCGGCCTCGGCTTCGCCGTCCTCGTCGCCGGCGGCGCCGTGCAGAACCCAGACAGCGCCCTGCGGTTCATGCGCTCCCACCGCCCGCACCGCCATCACAAGCCCTCGACGCAGCCGAGCTAAGACCTTCCCGCCAGAGAGGAGAGAGGCCCCGCTACCGTCGCGCTGAGAAGCGGCGGGGCGGGGCCTTGCGCCGTGCGGCGATGCGCGAGGCGCCGAAGCCGGCGAAGCTCGCCAGCACGGTCACCACAATCGCTACCAGGCGACGGCCGAGGCGCTCGAAGCGCAGCGTCTGCCAGCCCTCCTCGCGGGCAATCTCGAGCAGGGGCGGGTCGGGGTTTACGACGACCGGGTTGCCGACCGCGCGCAGCATCGGCAGGTCGGAGATCGAGTCGGAGTAGGCATAGGAGGCATCGAGGTCGATCTCGTGCTCGGCCGCGAACTGCTCGATCGCCTCGACCTTGCCCGGCCCGTAGACGAAGGGGCCGTCGAAGCGGCCGGTGAGCGTGCCGTCCTCTCCAACCTCATAGCGGGTGCCGACGCCGCCGTCCATGCCGAGCACGGCGGCGAGCGGCTCGACCACCCCGCTGCCGGCGGCGCTGACGATGAAGGTCGGCCGACCGGCGTCCTGATGGACGTAGACCTCGTCGAGCATCTGCGGGTAGACACGGGGCAGGATCGCCGCCATCACCTCGGGGTTCATCCGTTCGAAGCTCCGTGCGGGGACGCCGGCGATCAGCTCGCGGGCGACCCGCAGCACCTCCTCGGTGCGCTCGTCGGTCGTACCACGCAGGCGGTAGCGCAGGTGCTCGACGCCCCAGCTGGCGAGCTGGCGGCGACGGACCAGCCCGTGCCGCCGCGCGACACGGGCGAACTGCATACCGCTCGACCCTGCCATCAGGGTCTTGTCCAGGTCAAAAAATGCCGCGGCGCGGCCCACGGCACTAGGAGCCGTCAACCTCGATCACGATCGCGTCGCCCTGGCCTCCGCCCGAGCAGATCGCGGCAACGCCGAGACCGCCGCCGCGCCGGTTCAGCTCGTGGATGAGTGAGCCGACGATGCGGGCGCCGGAGGCGCCGATCGGATGGCCGAGCGCGATCGCACCGCCATTGACGTTGACGTTCTCCTCGTCGACCCCGAGCATGCGCATCGAGTTGAGCGCGACCGAGGCGAAGGCCTCGTTGATCTCCCAGAGGTCGACGTCCTCAGGCGTCTTGCCGATCTTCTCCAGCGCCTGCTTGGCAGCGTTGGCGGGCGTTTTCGCCAGGTAGGGGAAGTCGTCGGCGACGGTGCCGTATGCGACGACCCGGGCCAGAGGCGTGCGGCCCTCCTTTTCGGCCCACTCTTCGGAGGCGACGACGATTGCGCCGGCACCGTCGTTGACGCCCGGCGCATTGCCCGCCGTGTGGGTGGCATCCTCGCCGCCGATCGCACGCAACCCGGCGAGCGTCTCGACAGTCGTCTCCGGACGAATCGCCTCGTCAACCTCGATCGTGTTCTCGCCCTTGCGCGACTTGACGGTAACGCCGGCGATCTCGTCGGCGAGCCGCCCTGCGTCGGTCGCCTCGGCAGCGAGCCGGTGCGAGCGCTCGGCGAAGCGATCCATGTCAGCGCGGGTGATCTCAAGCTCGTTGGAGACCTCGCTCGCCTCGTTGATCATCTGCTTCTCGGTGAAGGGGTTGGTGAGGCCGTCGTGGACCATCGCGTCGATCGTCTCGACGTGGCCCATGCGGTAACCGAAACGGGCGCCGGGCAGCAGGTGCGGCGCCTGGCTCATCGACTCCATGCCACCGGTCACCGCGACCTCGGTGTCGCCGGCGCGGATTGCCATGTCGGCGATGCCGATCGAGCGCATGCCCGAGGCGCAAACCTTGTTGATCGTCTCCGACGGCACCTCCTTGGGGATGCCGCCCTTGATCTGGGCCTGGCGCGAGGGGATCTGCCCCTGGCCGGCCTGCAGGACCTGGCCGAAGACGACCTGCTGGACCTGCTCGGGGTCGACGCCGGAGCGCTCGAGGGCCGCCGAGATCGCATGACCGCCGAGGTCGGTGGCGTCGAGGGAGGAGAGCGTGCCGCCCATCTTGCCGAAGGGCGTGCGCGCGGTAGCGAGGATCACTGTGCTGGGCATGGCTGCCTTTCTTCTAGTGGTTGTGCCGGGTCTCGGCTCGATAGAGGAGGGCCGCCTGGCCCACAGGGACGATAGCGCGAGCTTGCGAACTGCGACCGTGCGCAACGTCATAGACTCGCCAACTAACTCGATGAAGGTCGCCGTCAGCCAAACCGAGATCCCGGAGATCGATGCCGACCTGCTTGCCGTCGGGCTTTGCGAGGACGAGGAGCTGCCGGCCGAGCTCGCTGGCGTCCGCGGCGCCGCCGACGCCCAGGGGGGCTTCAAGCAGCTCGCGACGCTGCATCCCGAGGCCCCGGCCCGCGTGCTCGTCGTCGGCCTCGGCAAGCGCGAGGAGCTCGATGCCGAGCGGCTCAGGGTCGCCGCGGCGCTGGTCGCGAAAGAGGCGGCCCGGCTGAAAGCGGCTTCCGTCGCCTGGCTGGTGCCGGAGTCCCCCGAGGTGGCCGCCCTCGCCGAGGGAATCGTGACCGGGGCGATCCTCGGGGCCTACCGCTTCGACCGCTTCAAGAGCAAGAACGACGACGAGCCTCCCCCGGCGGCGCTCGAGTCCCTGACGCTGCTCGGCCCGGAGAGCCTTGCCCAGGCCGCGGAGGCTGCTCTCATCTGCGCCGAGGCCCAGAATCGCGCCCGCGACCTGCAGAGCCTGCCCTCCAACGTCGCCACGCCCTCCTACCTAGGTCGGCGCGCGCGCGAGATCGCATCCGCCCATCCCACGGTCAGCACCGAGGTGTTCGGCCGCGAGGAAATCGCGGCCAAGGAGATGGGCGGTCTCGTCGCCGTCAGCAAGGGCAGCGCCGAGGATCCGCAGCTGATCGTCCTGCGCTACGCGGGCGGCGGCTCCGGCGAAACGCTGGGCCTGGTCGGCAAGGGGGTCACCTTCGACACCGGCGGCATCTCGCTGAAGACGCCGGGCGGTATGCACGAGATGAAGATGGACATGTCGGGAGCCGCGGCAGTGCTGGAGACGGTGCGGGCGGTGGCGGAGTTGGGCCTGGCGCTGAACCTGATCGCAGTCATCCCCTCGACCGAGAACATGCCCTCGGGGACGGCGGTCAAGCCGGGGGACATCATCACCCAGTACAACGGCAAAACCGTCGAGGTCAACAACACCGACGCCGAGGGCCGCTTGATTCTCGCCGACGCCCTCGCCTACGCGGTCGAGCAGGGCGCCGACCGGATCGTCGACATCGCCACCCTGACGGGAGCGGTGATGATCGCCCTCGGCTCGACCTACGCGGCGTTGATCTCCAACGACGACGCGCTCGCCGCCGAGGTCGAGGAGGCAGGACGGGAGACCGGCGAGCTGGTCTGGCGCCTGCCCCTGCACCCCGAGTACAAGGCGCTGACCAAGGGCACGGTCGCCGACCTCACCAACGCCTCCGCCAAGCGCAAGGCGGGCACGATCTACGCCGGCTCCTTTCTCGAGGAATTCGTCGGCGAGACCCCCTGGGCGCACATCGACATCGCCGGCACCGCCTGGGACGTCGGCCGCCCCTACACGGGCAACGACGCCAGCGGCTACGGCGTGCGGCTGCTCACCGCCGTCGCACGCGCCTTCGCCTCCTGACCCCTCGGTGCAACGCGTTTTCCTTCCATAGGGGGTAGAAAACGTTGCACCCGGAGTGGGTCAGGAGAGGATCATGCAGGTGGCGATCCCGTGGGCGAGCAGCTTGCCACTGTCCGCCGCGGTGAGGTTCGCCCCGGAGGTCGCCTGGCGACGGCCGCCGTAGAGGACCTTGGCCTCGCAGAGGACGCGGCCGGTGTCGCGGGTGATCGGACGCACGTACTTTGCCTCGAGGCCGAGCGAGGTGTAGCCGACGCCGGCCGGCAGGGTCGTGTGGACGGCGCAGCCGAGCGCCGAGTCGAGCAGCGTCGCCGCGTAACCGCCGTGGACGACACCGATCGGGTTGTAGTGCTCCTCCCCCGGTTCGCCCTCGAAGACGACGCGGCCCTCTTCGAGCTCGACCGGACGCAGCCGCATCGTCACCGCGATCGGCGGCGGCGGCACCTCGCCGGTGACGACCGCCGTCATGTACTCCATCCCGGTCATCGTCGCCCCCGCCGCCGCGGTCGGCACCGGGTCCTGCCAAACCAGGGTGCGGTTGCGCGAGTTCTCCGGATGCGCCTCGGCGAAGGCTTCAGCCACGTCCTGCGCGGTGCCCTCCGGCGCGGTTACGACCGTCCCGTCGCCGTTCAACGAACGCTCCTGCGAGCGCTGCCGGCGACGCGCTGTCGCGCCGGCTTGGGCGAGGCCGGGTAGAGCAGGTCGGCGGTGATCTCCGCCTCGCTAATCGAGACCCGCAGCGGCCTCGGGCGGTGGTGATGCCTATGTCTCGGGATCAGCCTCATTGCAGCCCTCCAATTCGGTTGCTTGAAGCAACTTGCATTGGAACCGACCCTACTCCAGTGAGTTGCTTGACGCAACTTTGTGTGCCAAGATCACTTTCGTGCTGCGCAGCGACTATCCCGACCAGGTCTGCTCGATCGCGCGCTCGCTCGAGGTGATCGGCGAGCGCTGGACGCTGCTGATCGTGCGTGACGTGATGAACGGGAGGCGGCGCTTCGACGAGCTGCAGGAGGGGCTCGGCGTCGCTCGCAACGTCCTCTCTGCGCGCCTGCAGCGGCTGGTCGAGGAGGACATCCTCGAGCGGCGCCCCTACCAGGAGAACCCCAAGCGCTACGAATACTTCCTCACCGAGAAGGGGCTCGATCTCTGGCCGGCCCTGGTCGCGTTGCTCAACTGGGGCGATCGCTATTCGCCCGATCCCGACGGCCCGCCAATGCTGATCGTCCACAAGGAGTGCGGCGGTGCGGTCAACGATCGAGGCATCTGCGAGAGCTGCGGCGAGCTGCTGCACGCGCGCGATGCGCGAGCGGTTCCGGGACCAGGCATGATTGAGCCACTTGAACTAGCGAGGAGGGCGTAATGGCAACGGCGACAGAGGCACAGGTGCGGGACAAGGTCTTCATCGGCGGCGAGTGGGTCGAGCCCGAGGGCGGCGAGACCATCGAGGTGATCAACTCGACCACCGAGGAGGTCATGGGCTCGATCCCGGCCTGCACGCCCGCCGACGCCGACCGCGCGGTTGCCGCCGCCCGCGACGCCTTCGAGACCTGGTCGCAGACCAGCCGCGAGGAGCGCGCCGGCTACCTGAGCGCGATCGCCGCCGGCCTCGGCGAGCGCTCGGAGGAGATCGCGGCGACGATCACCCAGGAGCTCGGCATGCCGCTGAAGCTGAGTCAGATCATCCAGGCGGGTCTTCCCACGGGTCAGTTCGCGGCGATGCCGGGGTTGATGGAGGAAGTCGCCTGGGAGGAGGAGATCGGCAACTCGCGCGTTCTGCGCGAGCCGGTCGGCGTGCTCGGCGCAATCACGCCCTGGAACTACCCGCTGAACCAGATCGCCGCCAAGGTCGCCCCCGCCCTCGCCGCCGGCTGCACGGTCGTGCTGAAGCCGAGCGAGGTCGTGCCGCTGAACGCCTTCATCCTCGCCGAGGTGATCGAGGCCACCGGCCTTCCCGCCGGCGTCTTCAACCTCCTCACCGGCACCGGGCCGGTCGTCGGCGAGGCGATCGCCGGCCATCCCGGAGTCGACATGGTCTCCTTCACCGGTTCGACCCGCGCCGGCCGCCGCGTCTCAGAGCTCGCCTCGGCGACGGTCAAGCCGGTGGCGATGGAGCTGGGTGGCAAGTCGCCGAACGTGATCCTCGACGACGCCGACTTGAGCCGGGCGGTGCCCGACGGCGTCGCCAAGTGCTACCTCAACTCGGGTCAGACATGCAGCGCCCTGACCCGGATGCTCGTCCCGCGCGAGAAGCTGGCCGAAGCGGAGGAGATCGCCGCGCAGACGGCGGAAGCGTTCACTCCCGGCGACCCCTTCGAGGATTCGACCCGGCTTGGCCCGCTGGTCTCCGAGGTGCAGCGTGAGCGCGTGCGCGGCTACATCGAGAAGGGCGAGGCCGAGGGGGCCAAGCTGGTGACCGGCGAGGCCGCTCCCCCCGAAGGCCTCGACAAGGGCTACTTCGTCCGCCCCACCGTCTTCTCCGAGGTGACGCCGGAGATGACGATCGCCCAGGAGGAGATCTTCGGCCCGGTGCTCGCGATCCAGCCCTACGACGGCGAGGACGACGCGGTGCGGATCGCCAACGACACCGTCTACGGTCTTGCCGGCGGTGTCTGGTCGGCGGACCAGGAGCGCGCGATCTCCGTCGCCAAGCGGCTGCGTACCGGCCAGATCGAGATCAACGGCGGTGCCTTCAACCCCCTGGCGCCGTTTGGCGGCTACAAGCAGTCGGGGCACGGGCGGGAGAACGGGCGGTATGCGATCGAGGAGTTGCTGCAGGTCAAGAGCCTGCAGCTCTGACGTTTGGCGCGCGGGTCCCTGTCGCGGCGGACCTCCCCCATGTGCTCGGGCGCTTCGCGCGCCCTGCGCTATGGGGGACCCCCCTGCCGCCGCGCCACCCGCGCGAGAAACGTCGCTCGCTGAACAGCTTAAGTGCGAAGCGTCGGCAAGAGACCCCTAAGCCGTACTCTCCCGGCCGTGGATTTCGAGCTGAGTGACGAGCAGAAGCTTCTTCGCGACACCGTGCGGGAGTTCGCGCTGGCGGAGGTGAAGCCCGTGGCGGAGGAGCTGGATCGGACGAAGTCCTTTCCCTACGAGATCGTCGAGAAGCTCGGGAGGCTTGGGTTGATGGGGATCCCGTTCCCGCAGGAGTACGGAGGCGGAGGCGCGGACACGTTGTCCTACGTGCTGGCGGTGGAAGAGCTGGCCCGGATCGACTCCTCGGTCTGCATCACGATGGCCGCGCACACCTCACTGGGGACGATGCCGATCTACCTCTGGGGAACCGACGAGCAGAAGGCGGAGTGGCTGCCCAGGCTTTGCAGCGGGGAAAAGCTTGCCTCCTTCGGGCTGACCGAGCCGGAGGCGGGCTCCGATGCCGGCAACGTGCGGACGACGGCGAAGCTCGACGACGGGGAATGGGTCGTCAACGGGGCCAAGCAGTTCATCACCAACTCGGGCACGGACATATCGGGCTGCGTCTCGATCACCGCGGTAACCGGCGAGACGGATGGGCGCAAGGAGATCTCGAACCTGATCGTCCCCACCGGCACCCCCGGCTACGAGGCCGGCGAGCCCTACCGCAAGATGGGCTGGAACGCCTCGGACACGCGGCCCCTCTCCTTCGAGGACTGCCGCGTGCCGGAGGCCAACCTGCTCGGCCGCCGCGGCGACGGCTTCAAGAACTTCCTCCACATCCTCGACGGCGGCCGGATCGGCGTCGCGGCGATGGGTGTCGGCCTCGCCCAAGGCGCGCTCGACGAGGCGATCGCCTACGCCAAGGAGCGCCGGGCCTTCGGCCAGGCGATCTCCAAGTTCCAGTCGATCCAGGCCAAGATCGCCGACCTCTCGGCGCAGATCGAGGCGGCGCGCCTGCTCACCTGGCGGGCGGCGCTGGAGAAGGAGGAGGGCAAGTCGTTCACGCTCACCGCCGCCCAGGCGAAGCTGATCACCGGCCGCCTCGCCGTGCGCGCGACCGAGGAGGCGGTGCAGATCCACGGCGGCTACGGCTACATCGAGGAGTACCCCGTCTGCCGCTTCTACCGCGACGCCAAGATCCTCACTATCGGCGAGGGCACCGACGAGGTGCAGCAGATGGTGATCGCCCGCCAGCTCGGCTGCTGACTGCCGCCGACGTGCGTCAGCCGGGCTTGGAAGTGACCGAGGCGTCCTCGCGACCGGCGACTTCGGCCGCACGGCCAACGGACTCGGCGATGCCGTAGTGGGCGCAGATGATTAGCTCGTGCTCGCCCAGCAGCGGCCTGCCGGGGTCGACGACCGGGGCGCTGCGAATCGACTCGCGGCCGTGCGCAACCCAGACGCGATCGCCGACTGCGGCGCAGTTCGCCGCCGGGACGACGACATGGGAGGAGCCTAAGCGGCGACGCTTCGAACGAATGACCAGCCAGGTTGGCACGCCACTGGCTGCGTCGACGAAGAAGGCGTGCGCGAAGCCGACCTGGTGGCCATCGACGTCGTCGACGTCGTTGCCGAGCCAGGCCCGCGCCTCGTCGAGGCCAAGCGGTCGGATCGCCTCGGCCTCACTCATCGGCCTGCCTTTCGAGCAGCTCCGAGGCGGCGCTCGCCGGGTCGAGCTCGCGGCGCACGACCTTCTCCAGCAGCTGCGCGGTCTCCGGGTCGTTGGCCGCCGTCGCCTCCATGCGCCGGCGCATCCTCGAAGCGGCGATCCCCAGCACCTCGTTGCGCAGATTGCGCGCGCGCCGTTCCTCCAGCGTCCCAGCCTCCTCGATGTGGGCACGATGCCTGTCAATCGCCTCGGCGAGCTCGGCAACCCCCTCGCCTCGCGCTGCCTCGGTGCGCAGGATCGGCACTTGCCAGCCTTCGGGATCGTGCGAGAGGGCGAGCACGCTGCGGACCTCGCGCACCATCGTGTCGGTCATCGGGTGGTCGGCCTTGTTGACGACGATCACGTCGGGGATCTCCATCACCCCCGCCTTCAACGCCTGGATCGAGTCGCCCGAGCCGGGCATCAGCGCGAGCACGATCGTGTCGGCGTGGTCGACGATGTCGATCTCCGCCTGGCCGACCCCTACGGTCTCGATCAGCACGTCGTCCTTGCCGGCGGCGTCCATCGCCAGTGCCACCTGTAGAGCCGCCTCGGAGAGGCCGCCGAGGGCGCCGCGCGAGGCCATCGAGCGGATGAAGACGCCCGGATCGAGGAAGTGGTCGGAGAGGCGGATGCGGTCGCCGAGCAGGGCGCCCTGGGTGAAGGGACTGGAGGGATCTATCGAGAGCACGGCGACCTGGCGCTCCGCCTTGCGCAGCTCGGCGGTGAGGGCGCCGATCAAGGTGCTCTTGCCGACGCCGGGGGGGCCGGTGAAACCGACGATCCTCGCTCGGCCGGTGCGCGGGTAGACCTCGCGGACCAGCTCCCAGCCGGCCGGGTCGTCGGACTCGATCAGCGTTATCGCCCGCGCCAGCGCACGCTTGTCGCCGGCGACGAGCCGCTCGGAGAGCGATGCGGTCTTGGCGGGGTCGGACACGGCGAAGTGAGTCTAAGAGTCTGGGCGGCAATTCCGCGTGTGCGACTGGCGAGCGCCGGACCAAGCGGGGCCAGGACGCAGGGAGGTGCGAGTAGCAGCGCTATTCGACCGACCGAGGACGCCGCCCCGCGCAGAGTCCGCCGCCGCCAGGCGTGCGCGGGGAATTGCCGCCCAGACTCTAAAGTCCGCGCCGCCGTGACCAGCACCATCCGCTTCCTCGCCCGCAACGGGATGCTGAACCCGAAATACGGGCGGCTGCTGTGGCGCTACCTGCGCCGCCGCTTCCTCACGCGCGCCGGCTGGCGCTGGCGTACCGACGGCCTGCTCTTCCTCGGTTGCGGCCTCGAACTGCAGGTTGCCCCCGACGCCCGGGTCGAGTTCGGGCGCTTCGTCTGGATCGGCGACGGGACGAAGATCCGCTGCCACGAGGGCACGGTCGAGATCGGCGCCAAGACGGTGATGGGTCAGGAGTGCACGATCTCCGCCTACCAGCGGGTGCGAATCGGCGAGCAGTGCGTGATCGCCGACCGGGCGATGTTCATCGACTTCGACCACGGCGTCGTCGAGGTTGAGCGGCCGATCCGCTCGCAGGGGATCTACAAGCGCGACGTCGAGGTCGGCTCAAACGTCTGGGTCGGCTACGGCGCCTGCATCCTGCGCGGCGTTCGCGTCGGCGACAACTCGATCGTCGGCACCAACTCGGTCGTCACCAGGGACGTGCCGGCCAACGCCGTCGTCGCCGGCATCCCGGCCCGCATCATCCGCATGCGCGAGGCGCCGGCGGAGCTGCGCTGGCCCGAGCCGGTCGAGCCGGACCCCGAGGCCTGGACGACGCTGCAGCCGCCGCAGGAGTAGTAGCGAGGCCCGCCTCAGCCAAGCGCAGCGGGAAGGGTGCGCAGCCCCTGCGCCCGGGCAGCGCGGTGAAGACGCGTGTCCCAGGTGGCGAAGAGCGGGCTCTTCTCCGGGGTCGAGAGCGCGGCTGCCAGGTGAACAGCGTCTAGGGCTCGCAGCCCGGTTGAGAGAGCGACCTCCGCGGCGCGCTCCGCGAGGCCGCAATCGAGCTCTATGACGTCGACGTTCCGCCAGTCGTCCCTGACCCTCCCCGTACCCCTTGACCCAGCTCGAAGACCAACAGCACGAACCGTCTCGACGAAAGTGAGCCGGCAGCTCGACCAGGCATCTGCCTCGTCCATGGCCCTTACGATCTCATCGCTCCCCTCCTCAGCGACGTAGCGCTTGACCAGGGCGCTCGAATCGAGATAGAGGGTCAACGGTCTTCTTCGCGTTCGGCGAAGATCAGCTCCGAGGCCGGGCGGCTGGTCTTGATCGGGGGCGGTGGGTTCTTCGGCAGCGGTCGCACCCCCGGCGTGATCCTGCCTTCGGCGATCATTCTCTGTCGCTGCTCCTCCGCCGACTCCACCGGCACGATGTCGGCGACTGGGCGCCCGCGGCGGGTGACCCTCACCCGCTCGCCACCCTCGACTCGCCTGAGCACACTCCCCAGCTTCGCCTTCAACTCCCGAACTCCGATCTCTCGCACATGGTCATCGTAGAGACAGGCGCCGGTCGAATCCCGCCCCCGACAGCCTGCAAGGACTCTATCACGATTGAAATGTCTTGTCTCACAGCTAAAGTATTTCAAAAGAGAATCCCTCCGCGAAGTGGCCAAGGCGGAGCAGCGCAAGATGAAGAGCTGTAGACCACTTCGCCAGCAGACAGAACAATTCCGCCCGTGGACATCGCCGCCCGCTTCGGTAAGAACATCGCCCGCTGTCGCAGGCATGCCGGGTTCTCGCAGGAGGAGCTGAGCATCCGCGCCTCCCTGCACCGCACCGAGGTGAGCCAGCTCGAGCGCGGGCTGCGCCTCGCCCGCATCGACACGCTCGTCAAGGTCGCCGGCGCGCTGGACGTCTCGACCGACGCCCTGCTCGAGGGAATCGACTGGCGCCCGGGCAGCGCCACGCTGGGCGAGTTCAGCGTCGCCGCGGCGGGCGAAGAGAGCGGCTGACTCAGGCCGGGCCGAGCTTGGCGCCCGCCAGCCCGGCGTAGAGGGCCGCGGTCTGCTCGGCGACGTCGCCCCAGTCGAAGCGGCGCAGGTGCTCGTAGGCTTCGGCGACGAGGCTGCGGCCGAGCTCGTCGTCGGAGAGGACCCGGATCGCGACCTCGGCGAGGGCCTCGGGGTCGTGGGCGCGGAAGCGCAGGCCGACGTCCTCGTGGGGCACGACCTCGCGCAGGCCACCGGTGTCGGCGACGATGCAGGGACAGCCCGAGGCCATCGCCTCGAGGGCGACCAACCCGAAGGGCTCGTAGATCGAGGGAACCACCGTCAGGTCGGCGATCCGGTAGAGCGAGTGCAGCACGTCGTCGCCGATCCAGCCGAGGAATGTACCGTGCTCCATCAGGCCCAGCTCCTCGGCCTGCTTGTGCAGCTCAGCCTCGTGGGTACCCGAGCCCGCGATCAGGAAGCGCGTTCCTGGCACCTCCTCGATCAGCCGCGGCATCGCCTCCAGCGCCAGCTGGAAGCCCTTCTCGTAGACCAGCCGGCCGATCAGCAGCACCAGCTTCTCGTCGGACGCGGCGAACTCGGAGCGCAGCCGGGTCAGCTCGACGGGGTCCTGCGGCTGCAGGTCGTCGGGGTCGATCCCGTTGGGGATGACGCTGATCCGCTCCTCGTCGACGCCGAAGATGTCAGCGATCTGCTCGCGCATGTAGTGGGAGCAGGCGATCGTTCGCTCCGAGCGGTTGGCGATCCAGCGCTCGACGCCGTGGATGTAGGACTGCGGGTGCTTGTCGACCCAACCCTGGTGGCGGCCGTGCTCGGTGGCGTGGATCGTCGTCACCAGCGGCGCCTCGAAGCGCTTGGCGAGGTGGTCGCAGGCGTTGGCGACAAGCCAGTCGTGGCCGTGGACCAGGTCGAAGCTGTAGCGGTCGCCGAGCTCGACCCCACGGGCGAGCATGTCGGAGTTCATCCGCTCGACCCAGGCTACGAACTCGCCCAGGTCGGTCGGCCGCTTCGGCTCCCGGATACGGTGGATGAGGACGCCGCCGCGGCTCTCTTCGGCTGGCGACTCCTCCCCGCCGCGCGTCAGCACGTGAACCTCGACGTCGCGCTCGACCAGCGCCTCGGAGAGCTTGCGGACGTGGCGGGCAAGCCCGCCCTCGATCAGCGGTGGGTACTCCCAGGAGAGGATCAGGACGCGTGTCACGGCTGAAGGAGCGGCGAGAGGCTCAGGTCCGGGGCGAGTGCGCGCATGCGCGAGTCGGCGATGGCCGGGGAGTCTATGGCCTCCAGCGCTGATTCGGCATGGGAAACGGCACGATGGTAGGCGTAGTCACCGGCCTGGCCGCGCTTGTCGAGGAAGGCCCAGTCACTGGCCTGCGCCGCCATCAGCTCGCGGGCCGCGCGGATCGCGCCGCTGCCGCGGAGGCCCGAGGAGAGCGCTCGCAGCAGCCGCAGCTCGAGACGGCGGGCCCCCCAGGCGAGGTCGGCGACGGCGGGCGAGTCCCAGGTGCGCAGGTCCTTTTCCTCGCCCCAGGTGGAGGCGGCGAGTGGACGCAGCAGGGCCTCGTGCTCGGCCAGGGCCTCTGGGACCGTGAGCAGGCGGACGCCCGCGCCGGCGGCCCCGGCCAGGACCTCGCGCAGCCAGGTCACGCCCTCCGACCACCAGTGACCGAGCAGCTCGGTGTCGATCGCGAAGACGAGCAGGCCGCGGCGCTCGCGCTCCGTCGCGTAACGGCGCAGTCGCTCGGCCGCCGCGGTGAGGAACTCGTCCGCCTGCCGCCGGGCCGCCGCCTCGGCCGCCGCGGGTTCGTAGCCCCCGCCCCCGACCTTCCAGATCCGCACGCCGCGCAGCGATTTGCCGGCGAACTGGGCATGAGCGGGGTCGGAGGGATAGCCCTCGAGCGACCAGAGCCACTGGATCGCCTCCCAGTCGATCGGCAGCGCCGTCGGCCCCGCCTCGGTTGCGATCGGCGCCAGCGCGTCGAGCGGCTCCTCGTGGGCGCTCTGGTCGACGCAGAACCAGCGCACGCCCGCTTCCGCCAGGCACCACTCCAAGCCGGGCGCGTAAGCGCACTCGGGCAGCCAGAAGCCGCCGTCCCAACCGAAGCGGCGGCGGTGCGAGCGGATTCCGGTCTCGATTTGCAGGCGCAGGCCCGGCCCCGTGGCGAGCAGCGGCAACACAGCATGTGTGGCCGCCGAAGTCGCCAGGGCGATCCGGCCCTCCCGGACAGCGCCCTGGAATGCCGTCAGCGGATCGCCGCCGTGCCCGTCGAGCAGCTCCAGCGCGTGGCGATAGCGCGCCAGCTCCGCCTCGCAGGCGTCGCGACATTCCGCAGGCACCTGGCCGGCGTCGGCTTCGGCAGCGCCGATCCGCCACTCGACCAGAAAGCGCCGAAGGCGCTCGTGGACGCCCCGGTCCTCGAGCTGGTCGGCCAGCACCGGGGTGACGGTCATCGTCAGGCGGTCGGCCACCTCCAGGACGGGCAGGTAGGACCTGATCGTCGCGTCGAAGAGCCACTCCTCGCCGAAGGGGTAGGTCCCGAAGCCCTCGACGTAGGGCATGTGACTGTGCAGGACGATCGCCAGATCGCCGGCGCTGCCCTCAGGGGGCATGGCAGATGGCGAGGAAGTCCAGAGCTCGATCGAGATCGCCCTTGCGGAGCTTGAAGTCCGAGGCGGCGATCGCGGGCGTGAAGCGGTCGTAGAAGGGCTTGGTCAAGCCGAAACGCCTGTGGATGTGGTCCCAGCCGAGCTTGATCGCCAGCTCGTGGGCGCGCAGCTTGCGGGAGTGGAAGAGGCCGAGCAGCTCGACGCGCGGGAAGTGTGCCTCGCAGAGAGCTCGGAACTCCTCCGCGCGGTACTCGTGCACGTGCCAGGGGTTGTCGGACTTCTCGGCGCCGGGCGGGGCCAGCGTGAGCAGGTTGGGGGTCGAGACGTAGGCGACCCCGCCCGGAGCCAGCATCGACTTGAAGTGCTCGAGGATCGCGCCCGCGTCACGCACGTGCTCGATCGTCTGCAGGAAGACGACCGCGTCGCAGGGCTCGGCGAAGCTCTCGACCAGGTCGCGCTCGAAGCGCAGGTTCGGGCGCACGTAACGCAGCCGGGCGTGCTCGTGCGCCTCGGGGTTGGCGTCGACGCCGACGACGCTCGCCGCCGTGCCGGCAAGCACGCTGGACCCATACCCCTCCCCACAGGCCATGTCGACGGCGCGACGGCCGGCGACCCGCCGGGCGATCCACTCGTAGACGACCAGGTGGCGCCGGTACCAGTAGTTCTCCTCGGGCACGTCGGGCAGCGTTCGCTCGCCCGTCAGCGGCAGCGGCGGGACCCCCGGGGGCTGGTTTTCCTGCACGTACTCGCGCTCCACGTCCCCGGACCGTATTGTTCCCCGCCGCATGCCGGCTTCCCCGACCGCGACCGCGGAGCACATCAAGGACGTCAACACGCGCTACCACGACGCCGCCGCCCACGAATACGACGCCAAGTGGGGCATCGACTTCGGCGAGACGGGGCAGGAGCAGGTCGCCCAGAAGCTCGCCAAGGCGCTGGGCGGCCGGCGCGGCCGCAGCTTCGAGCACGGTCTGGAGATCGGCTCGGGGACCGGCTACTTCTCGCTCAACCTGCTGCAGCTCGGCGCGATCGAGCGCCTCACGGCGACTGACATATCGCCGGGGATGCTGCAGCGCATGGCGCACACCGCCGAGGGCCTCGGGCTGGAGGTCGAGACGGTGCGCACCGAGGCCGAGACGCTGCCCTTCAAGGACGAGAGCTTCGACCTCGTCTTCGGCCATGCCGTGCTCCACCACATCCCCGACCTGAACCGGGCCTTCGCCGAATTCCGCCGCGTGCTGCGTCCCGGTGGCGCGATCGTCTTCGCCGGCGAGCCGTCGCGCTACGGCGACATGCTGGCCGCGCTGCCCAAGCGGGCCGGCCTCCTCGCCGCCCCGACCTGGCGACGGCTGGTCAAAGCGCAACCGCGGGCGATCGCCGAGGCCGAGCAGTCGGAGGGACACAGCCTCGAGGGAGAGGTCGACGTGCATGCCTTTGCCCCCGCCGACCTGCGCAAGCTGCTGAAGGACGCGGGCTTCGAGGACCGCCACGTCGGCGGCGAGGAGCTGCTCGCCAACGCCTGGGGCTGGAGCCTGCGCACGGTCGAGGCGAGCGCCGAGCCGGAATCGATCTCCTGGGGCTGGCGCAAGTTCGCCTTCCGCAGCTACATCGCCCTGCAGAAGCTCGACAGCCGCCTGCTCGAGCCCCACCTTCCCGCCGAGCTCTTCTACAACCTGCTCGTCTCCGGCCGCAAGCCCGCCTGACCGCTTGTTGAACGGTTTTCGGCACATGGCGCCTAAAAAGCTTCAACAAAGCTCCTGAAGCCGGCGCGCAACAGGAATCAGCGCTGCCAGCACCTCCTTCGGTTCGTAGCGAACCTGAGCAGCGGTGAAGTGCAGGACCGTAAGGCCGGCCACCGTGTGAACCTGATCTCGAATTCGGTCTTGTTTCTGCTGAGAGGGCGTACGGTGATATCGAAGGCCGTCTGTCTCAACCACCAGACCGAGATCAGGCCAGTAGAAGTCGACTCTGTATCCGTTTAGCCATACCTGCGTCTTCGGCGCCGGGAGGTCGACCTTGCGAATCAAGCGTAGGAAACGACGCTCCAGCTCCGAGTCCGTAAGCGAGAACGTCTCCGAGTCGAGCAAGGAGCGGAGCAACCCGATCCCAGGCCGGCGGGGAGCGTCCTCGAGGGATGCACGGAGGGTCGCTGGATCGACGAGGTCGAGTCGATCCGCCTCACGGATCGCGCGTTCCACCTGCTCGTGGGTCTTGCAGGTGGTGACATCGATCAACGTGGTGATTGGATCCGTGACCGAGATGCCGTGAACTTCGCAGCGGTTAGCCGTCTCGAGATCGAACCGTCGATGGACGCGGATGCCAGGTCGTCGGCTGGCCCGGTGCCCTGGCACGACGATGTCGATCTCGCCGCCCCACGCCAGTAGACCCCACAGAGTCGCTGCACTTCCATGGCTGAGGCGTGCGCCGGGTCCGCAAGCGAGAACCGCCGCCATCCAGCGACCGTGATCGCTGACTTCTGGTCTGCCCACCGCGTACACGCCCCTCCAAAGCGGATGCAAGCGTCCGGCGACAAGGCGGCGCTGGATCATGTCGCCACTCAACCCACCTGCCAGCAGTTGCTTTCGCGTGACCACGCCATTCTGCCTCCGCACCAACGCCCACAGCTCTTTCGACGTCCATTGAGACCTTTTGCGCGACATGCGCATACAAGGCTTCAACGAGCAATGGTTCTCCCCCCGGGCCGGCGATCAGGTGTGCGATTCGATCCGGCGCGCTCGGTAGAGCTTGACGCGCAAGTCGACGCCCTTGAGGCGGCGCTCGCCAGCAAAGGAATAGTCGAAGGCGTCGGGAGCGGCGCGCTTCGCGGCGCGGTCGACGAGCACGCTGCCGGGGCGGGCGACGCCGGTGATCCGGCTGGCGAGATTGACGGGGCGCCCGTAATAGTCGCCCGAGCGCATGAGTACCGGGCCGAAGGCGATGCCGGCACGGATCCGCGGGAAGTCCTCGCCCGCTTCCTCCGCCGCCTCGATCAGCCTTAGGGCCGCCTCGATCATCGGCTCGCCCTCGGCGGAGACCAGCATCGCCGCATCGCCGATCGTCTTCACGAGGCGAACCGGCGATTCGGCAACCTCGTTCGCCAGCTCCTCCAGCCGGCCGGCAACGTGGCCGAGCTCCTCCGGTGCGATCTCCTCGCCGAGCTTGGTGAAGCCGACCAGGTCGGCGAAACAAACGGAGAAGTCGCTGGTGGCGCCCATCTCGCCCGATTCGAGATCGGCCGTGCCGATCACGTCGCGGCGGATCTGCTCGAGCAAGTGCGCGCGCGCCGCATAGAGCAGCGTCGGCTCGAAGATCGGCAGCATGTGCTCGGCGGCGGCGGCGAAGCGCAGCGCCAGGTCGCGCTCGGTGTCCCCCGGCTGCATCAGCGTGCGCCGGATCAGCTCGCGATTGGCGTCGGCAATCCGCGAGGTGGCCATCCCGATCGTGCGCGCGACCTGCAGAATGCCGTCCTCTGGCAGGCCGGCATCGAGGAACGCCTTCACGCGGCGGGCCGCCTCGAGGTCGTTCTCGTTCAGCACCCGTTCGTCGGGGTCGGGATAGGGCAGGCCAAGGGCGGAGCTGGCCCGCTGCAGCAGGTCGAGCTCGGCTTCGGAGAGCTCGGCGATCTCACGCGGGGTATAGCGGGCGCCATCCCCAGCGACACCGCGCTCGACCGGCAGCAGGGTGAGGCGGCCGGCAGCGACCGCTTCGCGCAGCTCTTCCAGTGGCACGCCGTCGGCGGCGAGCTGCTCGAGCAGCCTCAGGCGGTCCTCGCGCGCCTCGCCCTCGACACCGTCGAGCAGCCTCTCTGCCTCGAAGTCGATCATGCGAGCGCCACGCTACCGCCACGGCGCGGATCGCCGCCGCCGCTGAGCGCGCCGCTGGAAGGATCGCGGGCCACAGCCTGCACGCCACCGAAGAAGAGATTGATCTCCGGCCGTCTGAGCACCGGCGTGCCGCCGGCCTCGATTCGCGCCAGCGCGGCCTCGTCGATCCCGGGCTCCGCCTGGACGACGCCCTGCTCGAAGTGCAGGCGCGGCGCGTGCACCGCCTCCTCTGCCCCCATCCCCTGCTCGACCGCCCGCACGATCGTCTGCAGGATCGCCGAGCGGATCCGGTTCGAGCCGGCACTGCCGAGGCCGAGCTCGATCTCGCCATCCCGCAGCACCACGGTCGGCGCCATCATCGAGGGCACGCGACGGCCCGGTGCGATCGCGTGGAAGCCGAGCGGGTTGAGGTCCTCCTCGCCCAGCATGTTGTTGAGGATCACCCCGGTGCCGGGGACGAGCACCCCCGAGCCAGAGCCGTTCGAGCAGGTGATGCTGGCGCACATCCCCTCAGCGTCGAGCACCGATATGTGGGTGGTCGAACCGAGCAGGTCGCCGGCCGTCGAGTCGAGCGCCGGGTCGCCCAGCAGTCCCTCCTCCAGCCCGGTTCCGTAGAGCGCCTCGGCGAACGCCTCGCCGCGAGCGTCGTTGGCGGCGCCCATCGCAGCGACGAGCTGCTCGGGCCCGCTGCGTTCGCCGAGCCTCTCCAGCAGCCCGAGGCAGTACGCGATCAGGATGCCACCCGAGGACGGCGGCGGGTTGGTCAGGACCTCAGTGCCACGGAAAGGAATGCGAACCGGCACTCGCTCGGCGGCTTCGTAGGCGGCGAAATCCGCGAGCCCGAGGGTGCCGCCGCGTTCGACCACGTGCTCGCTTAGCCGGCCGGCGACCTCGCCGCGGTAGAAGGGCTCGGCGCCTTCGGCCCCGAAGCGTTCCAGCGCCTCGGCCAGCTCCGTAAAGCGAAAGGTCTCTCCCGCACGCAACGTGCGCCCGGCCGGCGCGTAGAGCTCGCGGGTGCCTTCGAGCCGATCGTGGATCGGGGCGAGGATGTCGAGGATGTAGGCCTGCTCGGCGTTGACCGGCGCCCCCTCGCGGGCGAGACGGATCCCGGGGCCGATGAGATCGGCCAGAGGCACCGAGCCGAAGCGGGACAGCGCCTGCTCGAGGCCCGCTGCCGTCCCCGGCACCCCACAGGAGGCCGGCCCGACGTAGAACGTCTGCACCGTCTCGGCGTCGAAGTGGACCGGAACCGGGACGAGCTCGGCGCCACGCTCGATCCCGTTCTTCCCGGGAGCAGCGACGAAGAAGTCGAGCAGGACGGTCTCGGATCTCCCGTGAACCATCATGAAGCCGCCGGCGCCGAAGCCGGTCAGTGGGCTCTCGACCGCGAAGGAGGCGAGCGCCGCACAGACCGCCGCGTCGACCGCGTTGCCACCCCCGCGCAGGACCTCGGCCCCCGCCTCGGCGGTCAGCGGATGCCCCGCGGCGACGACCCCGCTCATGGGGCCGGTCGCTACCCGGGGAGAAACTCGGGGACGTCGAGCGAGCCCAGGTCGCCGGGCTTCTCCGAACGCGGCGGACGACCCCGGCCGGTGTCCTTGGTGCGCCGGATGGTGGGCTCGGCGACGCGCCGCTGGGGCACGCCGCGGCCGTCGAAGCGAGTGGCCACGACGGTCACCCAAACCTGGTCTCCTAGGTCCTCGTCGACGTTGGCACCGAAGATGATGTTGGCGTCCGGATGGGCTGCCTCGCCGACCAGCTTGGCCGCCTCGCTGACCTCGACCAGCGAGAGGTCGGCGCCGCCGGTGATCGAAAGCAGGATCGAGCGAGCCCCCTCCATCGAGGTCTCGAGCAACGGCGAGGAGATCGCTTTTTCGGCGGCGAGCATCGCTCGTCCCTCACCCTGCCCCATGCCGATGCCGAGCAGCGCACGGCCCGCCTCGGACATGATCGTGCGCACGTCGGCGAAGTCGAGATTGATCACGGCGGGAAGCGTCACCAGGTCGGAGATGCCCTGCACGCCCTGGCGCAGCACGTCGTCGGCAACCTGGAAGGCCTCCACCATCGACGTCTGCTGGTCGAGCACCTCGAGCAGGCGGTCGTTGGGGACGACGATCAGCGTGTCGACCTCGGCGGCCAGCTCCTCGATGCCCTTGCTGGCCTGGTTGCCGCGGCGGCTGCCCTCGAAGCTGAACGGCTTGGTGACGATGCCGACCGTGAGCGCGCCGACCTCGCGGGCGAGGCGAGCGATCACCGGGGCGGCGCCGCTGCCGGTGCCGCCGCCGGCGCCGGCGGCGACGAAGACCATGTCAGAGCCCTTCAGCAGGCGCTTGATCTTGTCCTGTTCCTCGAAGGCCGAGCGGTGGCCGACATCGGGGTCGGCACCGGCGCCGAGGCCGCGCGTCTGCTCGTCGCCGATGTGAACGGTGACGTCGGCGACGCAGAGCTGCAGCGACTGAAGGTCGGTGTTGACGGCCATGAACTCGACGCCCGGAATGCGAGCCTCGACCATGCGGTTGACGGCGTTGACGCCGCCGCCACCGACACCCACGACGCGGATCTTGGGCTGGTGCGGCTCGCCGCTGCCCGGCGGCTCGTACTCCGGCTCCTCCCGCCCATACCGCGGCGTCTCGACGACAGGCTCTATCTCCCGCCGCCCGTGAGGCTCCTCGAAGACCCTTTTCAACCGCTCGGGCGGAGTCTCCTCGGCCTGCGGCTCGGCAGGGGGCTCTGGCGGCTGCTCGGAAGTCGAACGGAAGAGGTTGGAGAGCGGGCCCTCGCGCATGCTCGCTCGCTTGTCACGCCGACTCATTCGCCAGAACCTCCTTCGCCAGGTCGCGGTAGTAGCCCGCGGCGTTCCCCTGGGGATCGTACTTGAGCACGCTCGACCCTTTGACGGGGGCCTCGGCGAACTTGATCGCCTTGCGGATCCGCGATTTGAAGACCAGGTCGCCGAAGTTCTCCTCGAGGATTTCGACCGCCTCCTTGGCGTGCACGGTGCGCGAGTCGAGCATCGTCGGCAGGATGCCCTCGATCCGCACCTCGGGGTTGAGGTTCTCCTGGATCATCTTCAGCGTGTTCTGCAGCTGCACGAGGCCGCGCATCGAGAGATACTCGCACTGGACGGGCACGATCACCTTGTTCGCGGCGGTCAGGGCGTTGATCGTCAACAGTCCGAGGCTGGGCGGCGTGTCGATGCAGACGAAGTCGTAGTCGGCGGCAACCTCCTTCAGCGCCTTCTCGAGCGAGCGCTCGCGGCCGATCTTGGTGCTCATCGCGATCTCGGCCCCGGCCAGGTCGATCGAGGCGACCGCGATGTCGATCTCTTTTTTGACGATGATTTCGGAGATCGGCATGTCGTGGACGAGTACGTCGTAGAGGCTCTTTTCCACCTTGTCCGGATCGATCCCCTGGCTCATCGTCAGGTTGCCCTGCGGGTCGAGGTCGATGCACAACACTCGGTGCCCGGACTCGGCAAACGCCACCGCCAGGTTCAAGGTCGTCGTCGTCTTCGCCACCCCGCCCTTCTGGTTGGCGAACGCGATCACCTCAGCGTGCTTCACCGGCCCCTCGGGCTCAGCAGCCTCTTCGGCCTCGTCTTCATGCCGCGAGGGAGCGATCAGGTCGCGCGCCCTGAGCCGTGCCGGCTCCTCCTCCTGGGGCACATCAGCTCTAGCGATTGACGCTTCTCCGGCGGGTGGTGTCGAGGACGGGGAGTCGCCCGCAGCTTGCGAGGATGACTCGCCGTCCTCGGCGACAGGACCCGCCGGCCGTACGGCATGGTCGTCCCCTGCGGCGACAGGACCCGCGGGCGAATCGCCCTGGTCACCCTCGGCGACAGGACCCGCCGGCTGATCGCTCTCGGGCACAGCCGCCTCCATCTCCTCGAGCTCCTCAACGATCGGATGCTCCTCGGTGGGCGGCGACACGAACTTGCTCTTACGGCTCAGGAATCCCATTGCGCGGGTATTCGCATGGCCTTCCGCTTTTCCTGCCGCGCCTCGAAATTGCTAGGAATCACCCGGTAACCGACTTTCTCGACAAGCGAGTTGTCTTCGTCACCGGCAAGGGAGGTGTCGGTAAGACCACGGTCGCGGTGGCGCTCGGCCTGCGCGCAGCCTCGGAAGGCAAGCGCACGATCGTCTGCGAGGTGGCCGCGCAGGAGAACGCCTCGCGGATCTTCGACCACGCCGAAGTCGGCTTCCACGAGGTCGAGGTGGCCGAGAACCTCTGGTCGATCTCGATTGACCCCGACGAGTCGATGCGCGAGTACGTGCTGCTACAGCTGAAGGTGCGGGCAATGCGGGACATGCTCTTTCGCAGCCGCATCTTCAACTACCTCGCCGCCGCCACCCCAGGCCTCAAGGAGCTGGTGACGATCGGCAAGATCTGGGAGCTGGCGCAGCTCGACCGCAAGGTGAAGAGCGGGCGCAAGTACGACCTGGTGATCGTCGACGCCCCGGCGACGGGGCACGGGATCGGCTTCCTGCAAACGCCGCGCACCTTCGCCGCGATCGCCCGCGTCGGCCCGATCCACTCACAGGCGAAGGAGCTCGACCGCTTGATCACCGACCAGCGTCACACCGGCGTCGCAATCGTCGCCCTGCCGGAGGAGATGCCGGTCAACGAGTCGGCGGCGCTCGAGCGCGACCTTCACGGCGAGGTCGGCGTCGCCGTCGATCGCATCTACATGAACGGTCTCTACCCGGAGCGCTTCAGCGCCGAGGAGGCCGAGCGCCTCGGGGCCCTCGCCGAAGGCGAGAACGGATCGCTGCGCGCCGCCGCCCGCGCCGCCGTCTCCGAGCACAACCGGGCGCGCTCGCAACGCGCGCAGCTGGCCCGCCTGCGACGCCGGGTCGAGGCACCGGTGAAGACGCTCCCCTTTCTGTTCGAGCCGGAGCTCGGCGTCGAGGGCGCCGAGCAGCTGGCGAGGAGGCTCGCTTGATGCCCAGCGTCGGCGAAATCCTCGACGGCAAGGACATCTGCATCTGCGCCGGCTCGGGCGGGGTTGGCAAGACGACGACCTCGGCGGCGATCGCCGCCGGGATGGCGGCGCACGGGCTGAAGGTCTGCGTGCTGACGATCGACCCGGCCAAGCGACTCGCCGACTCGCTCGGCCTCCGAGAGCTGGGCAACGAGGCGAAACGGGTCGATCCGGAGCTGTTCGAGAGCCACGGCTTGGAGATGAAGGGGGAGCTGTGGGCGATGATGCTCGACGCGAAGGCGACCTTCGACGAGCTGGTCGCTCGCCAGGCGCCCGACGAGGAGTCGCGCGACCGCGTCCTCGACAACCGCATCTACCAGCAGATCTCGAGCGCGCTGGCCGGATCGCAGGAGTACATGGCGATGGAGAAGCTCTTCGAGCTGCACACCGAGGGTCGCTTCGACCTGCTCGTGCTCGACACGCCGCCGACCCGCAACGCGCTCGACTTCCTCGACGCGCCGCGGCGTCTGACGCAGTTCATCGAAGGGCGCTCGCTGCGCGTCTTCATGCGCCCGACCGGGCTGGCGGCGAAGGTCGCGGGACGCGGCGCCTCGGTCGCGCTCTCGGTCTTCAAGCGAATCGTCGGCTTCGACCTGCTCGCTGACCTGGCCGAGTTCTTCAACGCCTTCAGCGGCATGGTCGACGGCTTCCAGGCTCGCGCCAAGCGCGTCAACAGCCTGCTTGCCGACTCGCGCACCTGCTTCCTTGTCGTCTGCGGGCCGCAGGGGGAGCCGGTCGACGAGGCCGTCTACTTCCACCGCAAGCTGGTCGAGGCGAAGCTGCCCTTCGGCGGCATGATCGTCAACAAGGTGCATTACCCGGCCGAGCACCTGCGCGGTGACGGCGACGACCTGACGGGGATGCTGGCGGCGAAGCTGGGCGACGAGGACCTGGCGCGTCGCGTCGCGGAGAACTTCGCCGACTACCAGGCGCTGGCCGAGCGCGACGCGCGCAACATCGAGCACCTGGAGCGCGAGCTTCGCACGAAGGGTGTGATCCGCGTGCCCTACCTCGACGAAGACGTCCACGACCTCGCCGGCCTGGCCGAGGTCAACCGCTACCTGTTCGCGTCGAGCAAGGAGCGCGAAGCGATCGCAGCCAGCCGGGCTTAGCGCGACTCAGCGGAAGACGCCGACGGTGTCTCCTATGTGACCGTCCCAATCGCCGACGATCGGCCAGTCGGAGGGCTTGCCGTAACCGAACGTGGAGCTGCTCGACCCAGACGAGTTGTAGTTGCGCTCGTACCACTGTCCACCGCGAAAGACGCCGACGGTGTCTCCCCCCACGCCGTCCCAATTGCCAACAATCGGGATATCGGTCGAGCGACCGTAGGAGAACTTGATGTTGACCGGCCCGCTCGAGTTCGAGTTGCGCAGGTACCAGGTGTTTCCCCGGAAGACGCCGATGGTGTCGGTTCCGTTGCCATCCCAATCTCCGACGACCGGAATGTCGGTCGAGCGACCGTAGGAGAAGGACGCCGAGCTGTGGCCGGAGGAATTGTAATTGCGCAAGTACCAGGTGCCTTTGCGGAAGACACCCACCGTGTCGCCGCCGACGCCGTCCCAGTTGCCGACGATCGGGATGTCGGGAGAGCGCCCGTAGCTGAACTTGATTTTGGCTTTACCGGCCGAGTTGGCGTTGCGCAGATACCACGTTCCGCCCCGAAAGACACCTACTGTGTCCCCGCCGACGCCGTCCCAGTTGCCCACCAGAGGCCAATCGCCTGGCCGCCCATAGCCAAAGGACGATGCGCTGGGCCCGGACGAGTTGTAGTTTCGCTGGTACCACCCAGCCCCGACATCCTTGAAGTGGATGAAGTTGTCGGGCATGGCCGCGGAGCCGCGTGCGATTCGCCAACGATCGGTGTAGTTGTACCAGTAGTTGTCGTCGGTTACCTCTATATAGCGGGAGGTGACGGCGTCTACGTAGGCTACGTGACCCTTTTCTCCCCCGTTCCACTGGGCGATCGAGCCAACCGCCGGCGCTTGGTCGACGCGCGTACCGGCCGCCGCGGCCTTGGTGGCCCATTCGTTAGCGTTACCCGACCATCCGGGACTTTTCGAGACGCCGTTTTTCCATACCCTGTAGGCGGCATAGAGCGTGCAATTGTGAAGGCCGTATTTATTGTGGCTCGCATAGGCAGCCCCATAAAGCACTCCTGGCCAGCCTTCGCTTTTCCCGGCGTATCCGCCCTTGGTGCACCGGTAGTCCTCCGCCGGCCCGCACGGCCGGGTCACGCCAGCGACGCTCGTGTTCGGCCGTGGGTGGATGCTCCCGGACGGCGTGGCACTTGCCGTCGCAACCGTTAGTGCGAGTGCCGCAAAACAGACACTAACTACTGAAAGTCCCCCGCGCATGGCGGAGGACCCTAGCGATAAAAAAATTATCCGGCGTGGCGGTAGTGGTCGTACTTGAGCTCGCGCACTTCCCAGTCCGCGTCCTCGGGGACCGGGAAGAGGTGGCGCACGCGGGGGGTGTCGATCCGCTCGCGATGACGCACGTCGCCGTCGATCGCCGGAAAGTCGAGTGTGCTCTCCGGCGCATCGACCTCGTCGAGCCAGTCCCTGGCGGTGATGCGGATCTCGCCCTCGGCCGGGATCGGCTCGAGGATGCGGGTCTCCTGCTCCATCTGCTCCTCCTCTGATTCGTCGTAGACGAGCGACTGCTGCACCTCGGGCTCGGGTACGGGGGGTTCGATCGCGGGCTCGGCCGAAACCGCGATCTCGACGTCGCCGGACTCGAGGCCGGCGACGATCAAGCTCTCGTCGGCGGCGGTGCCGAGGTCGCCGCCGAGCTCTCCCAACGCGGCGTCGCGCAGGATGCGGCGCACGCCCTCCTCCAGCCATCCGGCCAAGGCCAGCCCGGGCAGAGACTGGCTGCCGTTCATCAGCGAGCGCTCCAGCTCCATCGCCTGCTCGATCCGCTCGCCGGCCTCAATCCGATCGAGCTCGTCGCAGGCGAGCAGGGCCGAGGCGCGCATCGACAGCGAGGCGCCGACCGGCCCGTGGCCTTCGAGCACGGCGCGCAGCGCCAGCAGGTGATCGCTCAGCCCCTCGAGCGCCGAGCCGCGATCGCAGCCCATCTCGAAGCGGGCGACAGCCCAGGCGAGCGCGCCGTCGGGGTCGGGACGGGCCTCGAGGGCGCTGGCGAGCTCGGCGAGCTGAAGCGACTCCTCCTCGTCCAGGTCGTATCCCCCGGAGCGGGTCGCCGGGGCGCCGGTGGCAAGCCGCGCCCAGCGATCCTCGCCGGTCGGGGCGAAGGCGTAGGGACCGAGGCCGATGCCGCCAACCTTGAAAAGGCGCATGACGCTGATCAGCTCGTGCAGTTGGCGCATCGCGGCTTCGGCGCTCTCGGCACCCTCGCCCTGCTCGGCGAGCGCCAGGAACTGCGGCTGCCAGGCCGCCCGGCCCATGCCCTCGCTGCTCATCGCCTCGACCGGAGCCTCGACCGCGTCGGCGCGGACGATCTGCACGCCGTGCGGCAGCTGCAGGCGGGGCAACGGCATCCGCAGGCCGACCAGCGGCGCCAGCAGGACGTCGGCCTCCTCGGCCCCGCGGGTCTCGGCCTCGAGCACGGCCAGAGCCTTGCGCAGCCGCTCGTGGTCGAGCGACAGCTCCGTGCATCCCTCCCAAAGCGAAGCCAGGAAGACGACCAACATCTGGGCCGCGCGCTCGCCCGGGTCGCCCGGCACCTGCTCGCCGCGCGCTTCCAGGTAGGCGGCGGCGATTCCCGTCGCGGCGACGGCGTCGCGGGCCGGCCCGAAGGCATCGAGCTCGCGTAGCTCGGCGTCGCGCTCGCGGACGTAGCGCCCGGTCAGCGGCCGGTAGCTGTAGAAGGGGGAGTCGTCGCCGCTCTCGGCGTCGACGTCGAAGGGGATCTGGTCCCCGCCCGCGACCAGCGAGCTGAGCCGGATCGCCGCCTCGGAGGCGAGGCGCGTCAAGGAGTCGTTCAGGAGGCGGTCACGCACGCCCCTCGCTTCCCCCCCGTGCCTGGCGCTCCTGCGCCTGCACGCCCGCTTGCAGGACGTGCCGTGAGTTAACCCACCATATGGGTGGTTAACTCACGGCACGTCAGGCGGGGATGGGCTCCGAGGCGCGGGCGGCGTCGGAGAGCCAGCGGCGCCCGTAGGCGCGCATGTCCTCGACCAGCGGCACGAGGGCCTTGCCCTTCTCGGTAAGCGCGTACTCGACCCGCGGCGGGACCTCGGGGAAGGTGTGGCGCTCGACGATGCCCTCCTCTTCCAATGCCCGCAGGCGCAGCGAGAGGGTGCGTGGACTGATCCCCTCCAGCGAGCGCTCCAGCTCGCAGAAGCGGCTCGACCCCTCCGCCAAGTCGCGGATGATGAGGAGCGTCCACTTGCCGCAGACGATCTCAGCCGTGCGGCAAACAGGACAGCAGGAGTTTGAAGCGGCACTCATGGCGAAAGGCGAGGCGATTGTGTCGATTGCCTCGCTTCAGCGAGTGTAGCGACATTGCTTCACTTACTGAAGTTTTTGGCTGCCAGCGGGCTTTCAGTACTTGCCGGCGCTGACCAATTCGATCTTCAGGATCGTGATCTTGAAGCGGACCTTGCCGTCTTCGCCGTAGACGAAGGTCTCCGGCACGCCCTTTTCGAGCTCGAGCAACTGGCAGACCGTCGACCCCGCCAGGCAGACGCCGTCGCCGAAGACACCCTTGACCGCATCGGAGACGAGCAGCAGCGGCTTGTGGTTCTGGGCCACGCCCATGTAGACGACGGCCGCCTGTTTTTCGCCCGGCACCCGGGCGGGCGGCAGGACGCGATGGTGGACGACCGGCTTCTCGTGGACGACGCTGCCGTCGGCCTTGGTTTCGCTGCGGACGATCTTGATGTCGGCGGCCGTCGTGTAGTAGCGCAGTTCCCCGCTGGGGGCCGCCCCTCCGCTCGTTTCTCCACCGGGTTCGGTGGTCGTGGTCGTCGTCGTGGTCGCCTTGGATTCGCCCGAGCCGCCCGAGGTCGAGCTGGTCGACGAGAGTTCGCCACCGAGTTCGGAACCGGCCAGCTGCGGCGCCGTGTAGCGCTGCTTGAAGGGGTTGTTGGGGCTGCGATGGCTGAGCCGCTTGTGGTAGTTGCGTAGGCCGGGAGCCGCCTCGACGGCGACGAGCTTGGCACCGGTCGAGCCACCCCCTCCGGTCGACGGGGTGACCGCCACCGTGGCGGGAGCGGGATGCCGTTCGGACTCGCCGCCAAGCAGGAAGGGCACGGCGACGATCGCGACGACGACGAGCGCCGCGAGCGGCAGCAGGCGCCGGTCGCGCAGGTCCCAGTAGAGGTCGCTGAGGAACGGCGGCACTTTCAGCTCCGAGAGCTTCAGCTCGGGCCCCTTGAGGCGTTTCATGGCGCTCCTCCCGTCGTTGTCGACGCCGGCGTCGCCGTCGGGGGAGCCGGCCCTTCGGGCGTCGCTTCTCCCGTCACGCCTTCTTCGCTCGGCGGCGTCACGTAGGCGGTGATTTCGAACGTCGCTTCCAGCCGCGGGAATTCGGATTCGGGGTCGACTTCGAGCGAGAAGCCGCCGATCGTGAGCAGGCGGCCGTGGACGCTGACCTTCGAGTTTTCGGTCCTTACCAGCTTGTCGAGCCCCTTGATGAAGTCGGCGAGACGGAAGAAGTTGCCCTTGAAGATGAGCGTGTAGGGCAGCACGCCGAGGCCGGCCGGACCAATCGTCGCCCCCAGCGGCAGTGTCGAGGCTGCCACCTCGGTCGGCGGAACCAGCGTTACCGACGCTTCTGGCGGCGGCGGTGTTTCCCCACTCCCGTTGCTGTTCAGCTCAATCGTTTGGAAGCGCACTTTTGTGTTGTGCGCGATCCGGTTGAGCTGCACGAGCAGGGAGGGGGTGTCGTCGTCGCCGGGAACGGCCTTGCCGAGGACGACAAGCTGCTGGTAGGCAACCGGGAATTCACGCCGCGCCTGCACGGCGATCGCCACTTCGGAGCGGTGCTGGGAGAGCGATTCGCGCGCCTGGCTCACTTCGGTCGACAATTTGCTCGCTTCTTCGCGCTTCGGGCTGAGCAGCAGCATCCAGAAGGCGACCGCCAGGGCGGCGACAGCGACCATCGCGACGATCAACTTGTTGTTCGCCGAGCCCATCTCAGCTGCCTTCCGATTCTTTTTCTTCTTTTTCGCCGGAGACTTCTTCGTTCGAGGCTTCGGCCTTTTCGGCCGGCGTGACAGGCGCCACTTCTTCGCCATCGCCAAGCGGCACCGGCGCAGCATCAAACGCGACGACCAGATGGAATTCGGCGATGAACCTGCGCGTGCGACAGTCATTGGAGGCCCCACCTTCCGCTCCGCCCGTGCTCCCGGCCCCATCATCCGCACCCGCCAGTTCGGAGGATTCGACCCCAACCCGCGTCACCCCGTCGATGTCCTTGAGCGCGGTGACGAAGCCGGCAACGGAGTCCTGGCCGACGGCGCAACCGGCGATCGCCAATGACGGACCCATGATCGAGCCGCCCAGGCCACTGCCCGAGCTGCTGCCACCTTCGCCCCCCGCCGAAGCGTCGAGTTCGGTCAGCCAGACGCTGTGCGGCAGGACCAGCGCCAGTTCGCGCATCACCCGTTCCCAGTCGAAGCGGCTGTCGGCAAGGCTGGCGATCGTCTGCACCCGCTCTTCGTGCAGGGCGGCGAACTGCGTGTAGGAGGCGAGGCTTTCGGCGCGCGCCTTGGCGGCGGCGTCTTCGCTCTTCACCTGGGCCAGTTCGTTCTTGCGGTCGGAAATCTTGTTGTTGGTGAGGACGAGCATCGTCACCCCCGCGAGGGCGAGGACGAGGGCACCGAGCACGATGTAGGCGACCGGACCGGTGCGCAGCGGGGCGCTGTCGCCACGCCTGTCCCCAACGGGAATGAGGTTGACAGGACGCATCGCTCAGTTCTCCAGAGCGATGCCGTAGGGGAGGGTGAGGCGGGCCGCGGCGCCCTCGTCGAGGTTGGCCAGGGCCGGCGGGCGCGATGCTGTGACCGGCAAGCCAAGCAGCTCCTCGATCCGTGCCGGCAGGCCAGGAATCGCGCTGCCGGGACCGGTGAGGACGACGCGGCCGACGGGGACGACGCTCTCCTGCGCCCCGTAGTAGTCGAGCGAGAGGCGCAGCTCGTCGACGAGGCCGCCGACGCCCTCCTCAAGGGCGCGGCGGACGGTGGCGACGACGGCGGGATCGCCCTCGACCTCCTCGACGGCCGGCTCGAGGCCGACATGGCGCAGCCACTGGGCCGCGTGGTCGGCGCTCAACTCGGCCTCGCTGCCGAGACGGGTGACGATCCCCTCGAGGCCGACGCCGGAGACGCGGGTGAAGAGGCAGGCGCGGCGGCGGGCGACGGCGAGGTTGATCGAGTCGCCGACGTTGCAGTAGAGGACCGCATCGGCCCGTTCCCCGTCGCCGTTCTCGGCACCGGCGAGGGCACGAATCATCCCGAAGGCCGAGAGGTCGACCCCGACAGGCTCCAGGCCGGCGCGCCGGATCGGCTCGAGGAAGGAGCGGACCATGTCCTGGCGGGCGGCGACGACGACGACGTCGAGCTGGGGTTGAGCGCCTTCCTCGGCCGGCACGCCGCCGACGACCTGGTGCTCGAGCACAGCCTGGTCGAGCGGCATCGGGATCTGCTCCTGGGCCTGGAAGCGGACCGCCGCCTCCATCTCCTTCGGGTCCTCGATCGCCGGCAGGCGCAGGGTGCGCACGATCACCCGCTGGTTGCCGATGCCGAGGCGCACGTCCTTGGCGAGCTTGTGCTTGGAGAAGAGTGCCTTCAGGGACTCGACGAGGCGGTCGGGATCGACGACCTCGCCCTCGTGGAAGACGCCGGGCGCGAGCGGCTCGACGGCCGCGGTGGAGACCGGGCCCTCGCCGTTCTGCCTCACCTCGGCCGCGGCGACGCTGCCGGCCTCGATGTCGAGGCCGACGACGGCGGAGGGCTTCTTCTTCCTGGTCAGTTGGAATTGCATCGCAGAGGGCGGGCGGTCGGGTCGCACCCGCCCTCCCTCAATCGACAGAAAGGCCGCAGACCTTTCGCCCTGCAACTACTCATTTCTAGGAGAACTTGGACGGATGGCCGAGGCGCGGGGCGCGCCGGGCGCTCAGAACGTGTTCAGGTACCAGTCGACGAGCTGGTCGCCGGCGAGCAGGCCGACGACGCCGCCGAGGGCGAGGAAGGGGCCGAAGGGAATCGCCCGCTTGCGCGCCGCCGCTCCCTCGCGCGCGATCATCGCCAGCCCGACGAGCGAGCCGGCGAGCAGGGCGACGAGGATCGCGGGAGCTACGTTGCGGCCGAGGAAGATTCCCATCGTCGCCGCCAGCTTGACGTCGCCGAGGCCCATCCCGCGCGGGTAGGCAAGGGCGGCGAGGAAGAGCAGGCCGCCAGCCGCCGCCGCGGCGATCGCCCGCTCGGGCAGGCTGCCGGGGTCGGCGACGGCGGCAATCGCCGCTCCCGCCACGGCCGAGACGAGCAGGATCCGGTTGGGGATGATCCGCCGCTCGAGGTCGGTCAGGGTGACGGCGACCAGCATCGTGACGAAGACGAGCCCGAGGGCGATTTCAGCGTCGTCGCCCCAGAGCACCGCGACCGTTGCCGCATAGAGAGCGCCGAGGCCCAGCTCGGTCAGCGGGTAGCGGGCCGAGATGCGCTCGCCGCAGCAACGGCTGCGACCGCGCAGGATGACCCAGGAGGCGACCGGGACGTTGTCGTAGGCGGCGATCTGCGCCCCGCAGGTCGTGCAGCGCGAGCGCGGCCCGATAATCGATTCGCCGCGCGGAACCCTGTGCCCGACGACCGTGACGAAGCTGCCCGCCACGAGCCCTCCGAGGAAGGCGATCGCCACCGCGGCGCCCACGTCTATTCCCCTTCGATCGGGGTGCTGGTGTCGACCTCGATCCGGGTCGGGTAGTTGGGGTGGTCGTACATGACGGGGATCGCGTCGGCGGGCGTGCCGTTGCGTTCGACGCTAAGCGCCACCCCGAGCCGGTCTCCAGCCGGGATCGTGTACGGGGCTTCGTTGAAGGTCATCGCCAGCCGCTCCTTGGTCCAGGAATACCGCGGCCAGTATTCATTTCCTTCCGGCGTGAAGGTCCAGTAGGCGGTGCCGCCGCTTTTGTTGGTCAGCATCGTGTCGGTGGCGACGGGCGGGGTGCCGGCTTCGTGGCGCTTGAAGAGGTAGACGCAGAGCTTGCCTTTGTAGAGGGCGTCGTTGAGGGTACGCGTGTAGAACTCGATCGTCACTTTTTCGGTCATTTTGAATTCCGAGGCCATCGGGTCGGTGACCCAGCGGTGGACCTGGGACTCGGGGTTGGTCGTTCCGGTCGGCGTGTAGTGGCAGCCGCTGGTGTCGTCGCGGCGGATCTGCACGCCCTTGTCGGTGTCGGGAGTCGGCTCCAGATAGGTGTCGTCGGAGTAGTCGTAGAGCGCGGGGTCGTTCGAGTCTTCCGGCGCCGGGTCGGGCGGGCTGCCGAGCAGGAGCGCGTCGGGCGCCCCGGGCGTGGTGCCCGTCTGAGGGCCGCTGGCGCAGGTGCCGAGCGTGTTGTGGAGAAGGTGGTCGGCGGTGATTTCCTGCCGTTCTGTCGAACCTGAAGAGGAGCAGGGGGTGTCGGCGAGGTAGAACTGCTGCGCGGTGACCAGTTCGCCTTTCGAGTTTGTGGCCGGGTCGTCTTCCGAGCTCTCGGTCGGGCTGACGAAGTTCGACTGCGCTTCGACGTAGCCCCTCTCCCCCGTCTGGGTTCCGGGGGTGTCGAGCTTGACGGTAACGACGATCTGCTTGTAGTCCTGCGAGGTCGGACAGGAGGAGCCGCAGGCTTCGTCGTTGCGCCAGACGACGTAGCGGTGGATCGTGCCCGTGACGTCGCCGCTTTCGAAGCTTTCCGACGGCACGACGACGCCGCCTTCGATGACTTTTTCCGATTCGCCTTCGACTTCGCCTTCGTTGACGACGAGCTTGCGGTAGGAGCCGAGCGGTTCGCGGACGAGGGCGAATTTGCCGCTTGAGTTAACGCGGTAGTCGGGGTCGAGCGGGTCGCTCAAGTGCCCCGGGCGTTTGGTCAGCGCAAGTTCTTCGTTTTTGAGGCTGCGCAGCGCCTCGAGTTCCTGCTGGGCGAGGTCGAGGGCGACCTGCGAGGCCTTGGCGCGGTCGGTGTTGCGGTTGGCGGCACTGAGCAGGCTGAACGTCGCCAGCGCCCCCATCACCAGGATCACGATCGCGACCAGCACCTCGACGATCGTGAAGCCCGCCTCTCTGTCGCCCGTGCGCCGCATCAGTTGTCTAGGGTCGCGTTGCGCAGGCTGGCGCCGTCGGAGACGGTCAGCGGCGCGTCGCCGGCCGGGTTCGGCATCCGCAGGGTGACTTTTACGAAGGTCTTGGGCGCTCCATCTTCTTCCGGCAGGTAGCTGAAGACGTCGCTGCTGTCGATCCCTTCGAAGATCGTCGTCGCTTTGCCCGTTGTGACTTTCGGCGCCGCCTCGATGCGGCTGCATGCGGTCGTCGTGCAGGTATAGGTCACCTCGCACGGGATCGAGGCCGAGGTCGCCGCCAGGAACGCGCTACCGCCGCAGGCCGTGTGGCGGACGTAGCTTTCGAAAGAGACCGAGGACGGCGTCGCGTTGTCGATGCGGATGCCGTTGCGGAGCTCGCGCGTCAGCCGCTCGAGCACCCAGCGCGCGGTGGTGATGTCCTGGGCCCTTTCGCTGATCCGCGGCTGGTTTTTCATCGCGCTGACGACGAGTGAGCCGACGGCGCCGAGGACGATGACGCCCATCATCATCGCCACCAGCAGCTCGATCAGGGTGTAGCCCGCCTCTCCCCGTCTCATCGGACCACCTTGAAGCGGCGCTTGGCGGGCGCCTCGTCCCAGACGCCGAGCTGGTTGACGGCTTTGACGGCGAACGTGTGCCGCCCGGGGTGGAGCTTCTTCAGCCGCTTCGGCGAGCTGCAGCCCTTCCAGCGGTGGCGGTCGAGCTTGCAGACAAACTTCGTGCCGAGCTGGCCGGTGGCGTCAGCGAAGCGGAAGACGACCTTGCGCTTCCTCGTCTTCGACGCCGGGCCGAAGGTAATCGCCGTCTCCGGGGTGACGAAGCCGGAGCCGTTCTGACCGCCGCTGGGACCGATTTTTTCCAGTTCTTCGAGACCGCTCCCCGGGCCGCCGCCGGGCCCGCCTCCGCCGCCTGAGCCTTCTTTTTCTTCTTCTTTCGGGGGCGGTGGCGCTGCCTGCTGTATGTAGGAGACGCCGTTGGAGCAGGGCGAGACGATCCCTTCCAGTTCTGCCGTCGCGTAGAAGGTGGTTTTGGTCCCGGCTTTGACCGTGACCGGGATGCCCGCACCGACCAGTTCTTCGGCGTCGCCGCCCGGCGGCACCGATTCGCCCGAGCAGCTCGAGTTGGTGTAGACGGTGATCGTCGCCCCCGCTTCGGCCTGGCCGAAGAGCGACGGTTCGGTGGCTTCGGCGGGGCTCGCCGGATTCGTCCCTTCGAGGAAGGGGGGCGGCGGTCCGAGGACGAGTTCGGAGGAGTTCTTCACCGAGACGAGCAGCGTCTGGCCGGGGGAGCCCACCGATTTCCCCAGCGTCCAGGAGTAGACGTCGTCCTCGGAGGAGAAGTCGTCGTCGACGGCGAGGCGTTCGCGGGTGACGAAGAAGGCCTTCGAGCCGTCGCCCGAGACGCCGTGCAGGCCGGCGGAGAAGATGCCGTTGCCGCCGATCGGCCCGGTCGAGACGAGCGCCGTTTCCCCGTCCGCGCGCAGGTAGATGTCGGAGGTTTCGTCTTCGTCTTCTTCGACCAGCGGCTCGGCGGTGACGAAGAAGACGCGCGAGCCGTCGTCCGACGCCTTGGCGAAGGCAGAGCTGAAGGCGCCGTTTCCGCCCTCGGGACCGGTCGAGATCAGCGTCGTTTCGCCGCCTTTGCGTTCGTAGACGTCGGACACCGCGTCCGAGTCCGCTGGGACGAGCGCTTCGCCGGTGCTGAAGATCGCCGCCGAGCCATCCGGCGAGGCCCACTGGAAGGAGGCCGGCGCGGGGCCGTTGGGGCTTTCGGGACCGGTGGAAACGAGCGTCGTGATCCCTCCGCTGCGCACGTAGACGTCCTGGGTGGAGTCTTCGTCGGCCGCGACGAGCGCCTCACTGGTCTCGAAGTAGACGGCGCCGCTGTTGCCCGCGGTGCCGGAGTAGGTCGCGTTGAAGGCGCCGTTGCCCCCGACCGACCCGGTCGACACGAGCGTCGCCGGCCCGGAGCCCGACCAGTCGTAGACGTCCTGCGAGCTGTCTTCGTCGGCTTCCGAGATCCGTTCGTTGCTCTCGAAGAAAACATGCGAGCCGTCGCTCGAGATGCCGCCGAAGGTCGGGTCGCAGTTCTGGCCTTCCAGTAAAGACGGGGGACAGGTGCCGGACACCGAGACGAGCTTCGTCGCTTCGGTCGAAAGGTCGCGCTCGTAGATGTCGAGTTTGCCGTCTTCGTCGCTCGCGACGAGTCCCTCGGTGCTGGTGAAGAAAGCCCTTTCGCCGTCTTCGGAGGCGGCTTCGAAGACAGCGGGCTGGGAGCCGTTGCCGCAGCCGGAACCGGCGCAGGAGGAGTCGCCGCGCGAGACGAGGACGGTTTTGCCGCCGGCGAGGTTGCGCATGTAGACGTCGAGGGCGCTGTCGTTGTCCCCGGCGGCGAGCTTCTCGGTCGTGGCGAAGAAGAGCCGGCTGCCCGAGGACACGACGCCGCCGGGGACGAAGCTCGAATCGGCGGCGCCGTTGCCGCAGCCTTCTCCTGCGCAGGAAGAGTCACCCTGGGTGACGAGCGTCGTCGTGTTGGTGCTTAGATCGCGCGTGTAGACGTCTTCGCGGTGGTCGCCGTCGGCCGGCACCAGCGGCTCTTTGGTCGAGAAGAAGACCCTGCCGCCATCGCCGGAGACGCCGTCGTAGATCGCCGGATAGGCGTCGTTGCCACCCAGCGGGCCGATCGAGACCTCGCGGGTGACGTATTCGCCGATGCCGGCGTCGAAGGCGCGCACGTAGACGTCCTGTTCGTGGTCGGTGTCGCCCGGCACCATCTGCTCGGCGGTGTTGAAGAGGGCGAGGTGGCCGTCGGCGGCGATGCCGTCGTAGGTGGCCGGCAGGGCGCCGGCCGGCGCGGCCCACACCGCCGCAACGACGAGTGCGGCCGCAAGGGCGCCTGTGGGCTTGAAGGCCATCGTCGGCTGGTATCGGCTCGAATCGGCCATTCGTTTAGCGCCGCGCAAGGGCCCCTGGCCAAAAGCGCGAGGGACGGACCAAATGGCCCGCCCCTCGAACTTCACGCTTGGCTAGGCCAAAACGATGCGATCGGAACTACTTGTTCCATTCTTCTTCCGCGGGACAACCACCGTTGCCGCCGGTCGTGCACGGGTATTCCATTTCACCCGCGTTGTTGATGATCGAGAACGTGTTTTCGCTCAGGGTGTTTTCGACCTCGAGCGTGTACCCGTTACCTTCCGGTTCCACGGTGAGGATCTGAGCCGCGCCTTCTTCGTTTTCGGCGGGGATCGTGGCCTCGATGGCGTTCAGATCCGCCTGGAGACAGGCTTCTTCGCTGTAGACGCCGTTGTTGTCGGTGCCGCAGGTCTCCATCGCCACCTGCATCGAGTGGGCGGTCTCCTTAGCCTTCGCGTCGCCGGCCTTTTCCTTCTGGTTGAAGAAGGCGGGCAGAGCGATCGCGGCCAGGATGCCGAGGATGAGCATGACGACGAGGAGCTCGATCAGCGTGAAGCCGGCCTCGCTGTCGCCGTTGAGCCGGGCGCCAACCTTGGCCCGGAGATTCTGGACAAACATCAGTGACCTCCTATGGTCATTGCATTTGCGCCAGAGCCCCGTCGCATCTCAGCCACGTGGTGTCTGTCGACCCCGGTGGAAGCCCAGCCTGCTCCCCGAGGGGAGCCCTGTTGGCTTTGCGCCCCCGCCTCACGACGGGTTTGCCTTTGGCACCGAGGCACTGGCAGATTCATCACGGGCCATTCATCGGCACCCCAAACCCCGCCTTGATCCCTGAAACTAGGACTTCTTCTCCCCAAAAATCGGGTCACTGCCGGGAAATCTCAAGCGTGACTCCACGACAGCGGGTAGGCCGTTCGTCTAGCCCCTATCGGCCCCCGGCTCAGCGGATCTTTTCGTAGATGCTGAACAGCGGCAGGTACATCGAGATCACGATGAAGCCGACCATGCCGCCGACGAAGACGATCATGATCGGCTCGATCAGAGCGGTCAATGCCTTGACCTTGGCGTCGACCTCGGCCTCGTAGAAGTCGGCGATCTTGGCGAGCATGTGTTCGAGCTGGCCGGTCTCCTCGCCGACCGCCACCATGTGTCCGACCATCGGCGGGAAGATCGCGTTCTGCTCGATCGGACCGGCGAGCGAGCCGCCGCGTTTTACCGAGGCATAGACGTCCTCCATCGCCTGCTCGACGACGACGTTGCCGGCCGTTTCCCCCGTCAGTTTGATCGACTGCAGCATCGGCACACCAGAGGAGACCGAGCCGGAGAAGGTGCGCGACCAGCGCGCCAGCGCGACCTTCTGGATCACGTCGCCGATCTTGAACGGCAGGCGCAGGGTGAAGCGTTGCCAGGCCTCCCTGCCTTTTTCCGTCTGCTTCCACCTGAAGAAGAGGAAGAAGGAGATCGCTACCCCTGGGATAACAACGAACCAGTAGCCGGTCAACAGATTGGAGAGGCCGACACAGAGCGCCGTCGGGGGCGGCAGTGATGCGGATTCCTCCGGGTGTTCTTCGGCCATTTCCTTGAAGATGTTGGCGAAGACGGGGATGACGAACATCACGATCGCGACCAGGACGACGACCGCAAAGCCGAAGACGAGTGCCGGGTACATCATCGCCGATTTGACCTGGCGCCTCAGCGCGTCGGACTTCTCGACCTGGAAGGCCACGCGGTCCAGCGATTCCTCGAGGCGCCCCGACTGCTCTCCGGCGCGAACCATCGCGCGGAAGAGCTTGTCGAAGACCTTAGGGTGGCGCTCCATCGCCTGCTCGAGCGTGCTGCCCGCTTCGACGTCGGCGCGGACGCCGGCGACGGCCTCGCGGATCGCGTCGTCCTGGGTCTGCTCCTCGAGCGTGTGCAGGGTGCGCAGCATCGGCATGCCCGAGGCCACCAGGGTCGCGAACTGGCGCGAGAAGACGGCCAGCTCGCGCATGTCGACGCTCTGCCAGCGCTTGAAGAAGTCCTCGACGTTGAGCGGCGAAGACTTCTCGCTGACGTCGACGACGATCAGGCCGCGCTGACGCAGCAGCTCGCCGACCTGCGCCTTCGACTCGGCCTCAACTTCGCCGGCAGACGCCGCGCCGGCGACGTCGAGCGCACGGAAGCTGAAGGTGGTGGCGCCGGCCACCGCCTATGCCCCCTGGGCGTAGGCGGGCGGGACGGGAGCGCCGTTCGCGGCCGGCGCTTCGGGCATCCCAGCCGGCGCGGACCCCAGCAGTCGCTTCAGCTCCTCGGGCACCGAGGCGCGCTGTTCGGCCAGCGAGCGGGTGATCTTCCCTGCCCGTACGAGGCGGGCCAGGTCGGCGTCCATTGTCTGCATGCCGACCGCGCCCGAGGTCTGCACGGCGGCGTAGATCTGGTGCGTCTTGCCCTCGCGGATCAGGTTGCGGATCGCCGGCGTCGGGACCAGCACCTCGCAGGCGACGACGCGGCCCATGCCGTCTGCCGTCGGCAGCAGCTGCTGGGTGACGATCCCCTGCAGGGCGATTGAGAGCTGCGTGCGCACCTGGCCCTGCTGCTGGGGCGGGAAGACGTCGATCATCCGGTCGACGGTCTGTGCCGTCGACTGGGTGTGCAGGGTGGCGAAGACGAGGTGGCCGGTCTCGGCCGCGGTCAGCGCGGTCGAGATCGTCTCCAGGTCGCGCATCTCGCCGACCAGGATCACGTCGGGGTCCTCTCGCAGGGCGGCGCGCAGGCCGAGAGCGAAGTCTTCGGCGTCGGAGCCAACCTCGCGCTGGTTGACGATCGAGCTCTTGTGGTTGTGCAGGAACTCGATCGGGTCCTCGATCGTCAGGATGTGGTCCTGGCGCTCGGAGTTGATCACGTCGATCATCGCCGCCAGCGTCGTGCTCTTGCCCGAGCCGGTCGGGCCGGTGACGAGGACGAAGCCGCGCGGTTTCTGCGTGAACTCGCGCAGTATCTGCGGCACCGCGAGCGACTCCAGAGTTGGGATCTCCTGCGGCACTAGGCGGAAGGCGGCGGAGACGGCGCCGCGCTGGAAGAAGCAGTTGACGCGGAAGCGGGCGACGCCGGGGATCGCGTAGGCGAAGTCGAGCTGCTTGTTGTTCTCGAAGCGCTTGCGCTGGTCCTCGTTGAGGATGCTGAAGACGACCTCCCGGGTCTCCTGCCCGGAGAGCACGGGGAAGCCCTCCATCGGCGTGATTTGCCCCTTGTCGCGGATCGCGGGCGGGAAGCCGGCGGTCAGGTGCACGTCGGAGGCTTTCGCCTCGACCATGCGGCGCAGAACCTCTGAGAAGTCGAAGTCCATGACGCCTAGATCGACCTCTCGGCGTCGATCCTTGAGGGCGGGTCAGGCCGTGACACGCAGAACCTCCTCCAGGCTGGTCATGCCGCTGCGCACCTTGACCAGGCCGTCCTCGCGCAGCTCGAGCATCCCTTCCTCGCGGGCGAGGGCGCCGATCTCCGCCTCCGGCTCGCCGGCGACGACCATCTCTTTGATCTTCTCGCTGAGCCGCATCACCGAGTAGAGGCCGACGCGACTGCGGTAGCCGCTCTGGCTGCAGCGCGGGCAGCCGACCGGCTCGTAGGCCTCGATCTCGGCGCCGACCCGCAGGCCGGCGTCGGCCAGCGCCTCGGGCGGGATCGCGATCCGTTTCTTGCAGTGCGTGCAGAGCTTGCGCGCCAGGCGCTGGGCGACGACGCAGTCGACTGCGGAGGAGGTGAGGAAGGCCTCGATCCCCATCTCGCCGAGCCGGGTGATGGCGCCGGGGGCGTCGTTGGTGTGCAGGGTGCTCAGCATCATGTGGCCGGTGAGCGCGGCCTCGATCGCGATCCGCGCCGTCTCGCCGTCGCGGATCTCGCCGACCATGACGATGTCGGGGTCGGCGCGCAGGACGGAGCGCAGGCCCCTGGCGAAGTCGAGCCCGGCGGGCCGGTTGACGTTGATCTGGTTGATGCCGACGACCTGGTACTCGACCGGATCCTCGATCGTGATGATCTTTTTCTCGACCTGGTTCAGCGCCTGCAGGGCCGCGTAAAGGGTCGTCGACTTTCCGGACCCCGTCGGCCCAGTGACGAGCACGGCGCCGTAGGCCTGCTGGAAGGCCTGCTGGAAGCGTTCGCGGCCGACGCCGTCCATGCCGAGGTCGTCGAGCGAGCGCTGCGCGTTGTCTTTGTCGAGGACGCGGATCGTCGCCCCCTCCCCTCGCTGCGTCGGCAGGGTCGTGATACGCAGGTCGACGCGGCGGTCCTCGACCGTGACGCTGACCCGGCCGTCCTGTGGCACGCGTTTCTCGGCGATGTTGAGGTCGCTCATGATCTTCAACCTGGAGACGACCGCGCCGACCATCCGCTTCGGCACGTGCGCCGCCTCGCGCAGCACGCCGTCGATGCGGAAGCGAACCCGCATCTCGTCTTCGTCGGGCTCGAAGTGGACGTCGGAGGCGCCCTCCCCCACCGCCTGACCGAGGATGCTGTAGACGAGCTTGATCACCGGCGCGTCCTCGGCGCTGACCTGCATGTCGCTGACCTCGGCCAGCTCCTCCTCGGCGTCCTCCTCGACCGCCTCGGTTACCGCACTCTGCAGGGTGTTGAGGCGACCGATCAGCGAGTCGATGTCCTCGGCGGGCGCCACCGCGACGCGGCAGTCGAGCCCGGTGGCGATTTGCACGTCGTCGACCGCAAGGACGTTGGTCGGGTCGGCCATCGCGACGAGCAGCGTCTGCTTGTCGACGAAGCCGATCGGCAGCGCCCTGTAGCGGCGCGCCGTGTTTACCGGGATCAGGTTCGCGGCCGCCATGTCGACCTGGTAGATGCCGAGGTCGACGTGGTCGAGGCCGTAGCGCTCGGCGACCGCGCGCGAGAGCTGGTCGGCGCTGATCGCACCCTGGTTGAGGAGCAGCTCCTCGGGCGGCTGGGCGGCCGTGCGCGCCTCTTCGATCGCGGCACGGGCGCGGTCTTCGGGAACGTAGCCGAGGTCGACGAGGACGTCGGTGACGAAGCCGCTCGAGCGGCCCCTCATCACCGGTGGCGTCAGGCCGGGCGGTCCGCCGGCGCCAGGGTCGAGCGCGGGCGCGGTCGAGTCGCCGGACTCGGGGACCGGTTGCAGGTGACTCGGGTAGTCCCTGCTGTCCATCAGCTCACGGGTGATAGGGGAGTGTCTTGCCCTTGTAGCCGGCGTCGATCACTGCCTGCTCGACGCTCTCGAAGCTCTGGAAGCCGTAGTGGACCGAGGCCTGCGGAACGCCGCCGTCGACGCTCTTCGGGCTGAGGACGACCAGCGCTGGCACCCGGTTGACGTCGGCGCCCTGGGCGATCGCCGCGTAGCGGGCGATCTTGCTCGCGGGGACAACGAAAGTGACCACCCCGGGCAGCGAGCCGGCGCTGTCGACGGCGCCCTTGACCCGGCGGTCGTCGATGCCCCCGTCGCGGACGAAGAGGAGGACGACAGTGTCACCCGCGTCGTAGGCCGAGGTCACGGCGCTGGGCAGCGGCGGCGGTGCGCCGACGCCCGTGCTCGGGGCTGGCAGGTCGGTCGGGCTGCCGGCTTCGACCGGTGCCGCGACAACGACCGAGCTGCCTCCTTCCGCCGCGCCTTCTTCTTCTTCGCCGCCTTTGCCGCCCATCAGGAAGACGGCAGCGGCGATCAGCAGCACGCCGACGGCGGCGGCCTGGGCGAGGGGGTTGTCGTTGAGCTTCTCCCTCATACGTTCGCTTACTAGGTCGTCAGCGCGGGCGTAGACCTTGAGCGCTGATCAGCAGTATGCGTTCGGGGGGGTGGCGGTGGCGCCGGTGCACTCGACGTAGCGCGTCCGTTCGAGCAGCGTCGCGAAGGTGATGTCGGGCGCTTTGATGTTCGGGTCCGATTCGATCGTCGGATTACCATGGATGTACATTTTCTTCGCCGCGAAGAGACCCTTCCAGGTGGCGTTGCCCTGCAGCTCGACTTCGCTCTTCGGCGCGTAGAGCAACACCTCGTTGGTGCCCGAGTTGCCGCTCAGCTTGACGCTCGATTCGCCCAGCACGTAGATGCCGGGGATTTTGTAGCTGTTCTGGGCGGGGTTGTAACCGGTCGAGCTGATGCTGGCGCTGGCGGTGAATTCGACCTGAACTGCCCCTGGCGAAAGGCCGCAGTTCTCGGGTTTGTCGACGAAGATCCTGATTTCCGATTCCGCGTTCATGATCAGCTGGCCGTTGACGAAGAGGCCGCAGACCAGGTAGTCGCGGCCGCCCATGCTCAGCGTTGAGTTGTTGGGGATGTTGATTTGCGTGTATTTGGCGTACCAGGGCTCTTTTTCGGTGCGTTTCCCGGATTCCGTTTTTTTCCCGTTGGTTTTCGTGTAGGTGTCGACTTCGCTCGTTTTCGAGCAGTTCGGCACCAGGCGGCAGTTGGAGTTGTTGGTGGCGATGTCCGCGGGCGGCGTAACTTCCGGCAGATTCTTTTCGGCTTCGGCGATTTCGCCGTCACAGTCGGGTTCCGGCGCGGTTTTGCCGATGCCGTGGCGAACGTCGCCGCAGACGATCGCGTTTTTGCCGTTTTCGTCGGTCAGTTCGACGTTGCCGTTGGTGCCGATGTCGGTGCGAATGTTGACGCTGCCTTTGAGGTGGATGTTGTCCTGCCCGATCACCTTCTCGTCGGCGAAGACGTTTTTGCCGCTGTAGGAGACGAGGCCGACTTCGACGCGGCGGCTGACCGTTCCCGAGCTGCCGACCGCGACGACGCTGTAGACGCCGCTGCCGGTGTAGGCGCTGACCCGGTAGGTGTAGGTGGCGTCACCCACTTTTTCGCTTGTCGTCGCGGGGCACCAGCCCGACGTGGCGACCAACGTTTCGCCCGCGGGCCCGACGCAGGGCGTCGCCGACGAGAGGTCGGACTGGTAGCGGTTGAGGCGCCAGAGCGCGATGCTGGCGCCGGCGTCGGCGGCGGCGATCGCTTCCTTGGAGTCGTGGTCGCGGGCCGAGCCCTGCTGGACGTCGACCGAGGAGAGGACGGCGACGCTGGCCAACGCCATGCTGGCGATCATCGCGAACAGTGCCGTGGGCAGGGCCATCCCGCTCTCGCTGCGGCGGAGGAGGCGGAGACGCGCGCGGACTCGCCCGAGGAATGGCATCGCCCAGGTCATCGACCCGCTTCGGTACGCACTTGAACGCTGCCAGAGCGACACCGACCCGCCTGGACGGCCGTACTACTGCGCCGGCTCGGCGGCAAGCTGCTCGATGCCGCTGGCGCGCTGGCCGCCGGCGGCGAGCATTAGTTTGAAGTCGTGCGGGCTGGAGGCGTAGCGCAGCGCCACGTCCTCGGCGATCTTGCCCTCCATCACGTAGCCGAGCAGCGACTGGTCGAAGGTGCGCATCCCGTAGTACTCGCCCTCGCCAATCACCTCGGTGATCTTGCCTGTCTCCTCCGGGTTCATGATCAGGTCCTGGACCCGGCCGGTGACGACGAGGATCTCCGAGGCGGGAACGCGGCCCTCGCCGGTGATGTCGGGGACGAGGCGCTGGGCGATGGCGCCCTTCAGCGTCGCCGCCAGCATCACCCGCGCCTGGTGCTGGAGGCGCGGCGGGAAGAAGTCGATGATGCGGTTGATCGTCTCGGTCGCGTCGAGCGTGTGGACGGTGGAGAGGACGAGGTGGCCGGTCTCGGCGGCGGAGAGCGCCGTGTGCACGGTCTCCTCGTCGCGCATCTCGCCGATCAGGAGCACGTCGGGGTCCTGGCGCAGGACGCGGCGCATCGCGCGGGCGAAGCTTTCGGTGTCGGAGCCGACTTCGCGCTGGTTGATGATCGACTGCTTGTCTTCGTGCAGGTACTCGATCGGGTCCTCGAGCGTGATGATGTGGTGCGGGCGGGTGCGGTTGATGTGGTCGATCATCGCCGCCAGCGTCGTGCTCTTGCCCGAACCGGTGGTGCCGGTGACGAGGATGATCCCGCGCTCCTCCTCGGCCAACTTGGTGACGACGGACGGCAGCCCGAGGTCATCGACCGAGCGGATCTCGAAGGGGATCGCGCGGCAGACGATCGAAACCGAGCCGCGCTGCTTGAAGACGTTGACGCGGAAGCGCGAGAGGCCCGGCATCGCGTAGGAGAAATCGGCCTCGCCCGCCTGCTCGAACTCGGTCAGCGAGCGCACCTCCGCCATGTCATGGAAGGCCTTCTCGGTGTCCTGCTCGGTCAGTAACTCGTAACCGTCGAGCTGGACCAGCTCGCCATGCTGGCGGATCGTCGGCCGCTGGCTGACCTTCAGGTGCAGATCTGAGCCCTCGCGCTCGATCAGCTGCTGGAGCGCTTTGTCGATCTCGAACATCCCAACCTCTATCGGCTGAGATGCACGCACGCCTTAGCCTCGGGTCAAGTCACCTCGCGGAGCTTTTGTGCTTCGCCCAATTGCTGCAGCTTCTTCAGGCTCTGGTTCTCGATCTGGCGGATCCGCTCGCGGGTGACGTTGAAGGTCCGCCCCACCTCGTCGAGCGTGCGCGGGTGCTCGCCGCCGAGCCCGTAGCGCAGCTCGAGCACGCGTCGCTCGCGGTAGGAGAGGTTCTCCAGCGCGTCCTTGAGCGCCTCTTTGGTCAGCAGGTCCGCCGCCCGGTCGAAGGGGGACTCGGCCTTCTCGTCGGCGATGAACTGGCCGAACTCCGACTCCTCCTCGTCGCCGACCGGCTTCTCCAGCGAGACCGGAGCCTGCGCCGAGCGCTTGATCGAGTCGACCTCCTCGGGGTCGATCCCGGTCACCTCGGCGATCTCCTCCGGGGTCGGCTCGCGGCCCAGCTCGGTGACCAGCTTGCGCTCGGCGCGGCCGATCTTGTTCAGCTTCTCGACCACGTGGACCGGGATGCGGATAGTGCGCGCCTTGTCGGCGAGGGCGCGGGCGATCGCCTGGCGGATCCACCAGGTCGCGTAGGTCGAGAACTTGAATCCCTTGCGGTAGTCGAACTTCTCCGCCGCGCGGACGAGGCCCAGCGTGCCCTCCTGGATCAGGTCGAGGAAGGGCAGGCCCTGGTTGCGGTAATTCTTGGCGATCGAGACGACCAGGCGCAGGTTCGACTCGACCATTTTCTGCTTCGCGTCGAGGTCGCCGCGCTCGATCCGCTTGGCGAGTTCGACCTCCTCCGCCGCGGTCAGCAGGCGGACCTTGCCGATGTCCTTGAGGAACAGCTGCAGGCTGTCCGTCGTCATGTCCGGTTTCAGGTCGAGCGCCTGTTTCTGGCGGCGCCGGCCTTTCTTCCCGGTGTCGATCGGAAGCGCTTCCGCGGCCGCTTTCTGGGCCGGGTCCATGTCCTCGACGAGCTCGATGCCCGACTTCTCGAGATGTCCGTAGAGGTCCTCGACGTCGGACTCGTCGAGGTCGACCTCCGAGACCGCCGAAGCGACGTCGCCGAAGGTCAGCACCCCGAGCTGCTGTCCCCTTGTGATGAGGCCTTTGACCTCCTCAAGCTCCTGAAGCTCTGCTACCAGCATCCTGTATTACTCGTTTCCTCGTCGTCGAATTTTCAGTCCTGCTACTACAAATGCAGGCACAGCCCGAAAGTCGCGAAAAAACGGACCGGCGATCCGGTCCGTGAAGCCGACTAGTCTGCGCTGCCTTCCCCTTGTGAGGGGCGTCTGAAACCGCTCAAACGTCTGTTCGCATGTTAGTCGCTTCAGTTTCTGAAGTCAACGGCCTGAAGGCAAATGCCCAGCTCTGTGCGCAAATCACGTCCCTGGCTCCGCGCCTTCTGGTTCCGCGCCTACCACGAGAACGTCACCGGCCTCTCGGCGATGGTCGCCTACAACCTGATGCTCTCCGTCTTTCCCTTCGCCCTGCTCGTGCTCTTCGTCTTCGGGCAGGTGCTGAAGATCGGCGGCGTCGAGAGCAGCGTGCTCAACGATCTGCAGCGCCTCTTCCCCAACACTGAGCAGCACACGCTCACCGATGTGCTCGACCGGATCGAGGAAAACTCGACCACGATCGGGATCGCGGCGCTCGTCGGCTCGCTCTGGATCGGCGCCTCCTTCTGGGGCGCAATGGACACCGCCTTCTGCCGCATCTACCACGTCCAGTGCCGCGGCTGGGTCGAGCAGAAGCGCTTCTCCTTCGCGATGCTCGCCGTCGTCGTCCTCTTCTTCGCCGCCAGCATCTTCGTGCCGGCGATGGAGAGCGCCCTCGTCTCCAGCACCGACCAGCTGCCGCTCGGCCTCTCCGACATCAAGGCGATCGACACGGCGCTGCTGCTGGGCGCCGCGATCCTCGTCACCTTCGTGATCTGCTGCGTGATCTTCTGGGCGGTGCCGAAGGGCCACATGCCCTGGCGCGACGTCTGGCCGGGTGCCGCCTTCGTCACCGTCGGCGCCAGCGTCGCCAACTGGCTCTTCCCGATCTACCTGACCAGCATCTCGAGCCTCTCGCACTTCGGCTCGACGCTGGGCTTCATCCTCATCGCCCTGCTCTGGTTCTACGTGCTCAGTCTGGCGCTGCTGGCCGGGGCGGTGATCAACTCGCTGCGCCACGAGCTGCACGACACCGGGGAACTGCCCTACTCGACACCGGTCGCCACTGGCCATGAAGACGACTGCGGCTGCGGCGGGGGCAAGGGAACGCGGGCGGGCTGACCTCAGCTGCTGCCGCCCGCCAATGCGAACTGGCCGAAGAGCGCGTCGTGCAGGCCGTGGACGATGTCGCGCCCGAATTCCCCGTCGCCGCTGAACTCGAGCAGCTCGGTCTGGCGCCCGATCACGGCATCGAGCCAGGCCGCAGCCGTGCCCAGGACCCCGTTCTCGGGCTGTGGTTCGACCCGCGCCACGCAGGAGGCGACCTTGCCCTCCTCGATCGTCATCTGCGCCCCGGCCCAGGGACGGCCGGCGTGCTCGCCACCGGCTTCGACCGCGAGCTGACAGGAGCCGCTCGTGCCCTCGCAGAGGCTGATCATCGGTGCGACGAGCAGGAACGAGGCCTCGACGTCGAGCCGGGAGATCGGGGCGGTCGTCGCCCGCATGAAGCGACGCTCGCAGCGAGCGGCGACGGCCAGCGGGGCGATCGCCTGGCGCAGCCATGGCCCGACGGTGTAATAGCGGCCCGGACCTTCGCTGCTCCGCTTCAGCTCGATCTGCCCCGCCAGGCGCATTGCCGAGAGGCGCCGCTCGAGCGCTGGATAGGTGCAGCCGTCGATCAGCTTGTCGAGCTCGGTCAAGGTCAACGGGCGGGCTGCGAGAGCACGGACGATGGTCGACGTCCAGCCGCCGACCAGTGCCTTGATCGCGACTTTGGCGCCGTTGCCCTCGAGCAGCAACGGGCCTCCCGGCGCCAGCCCCAGCCATGCCTCGGTTGCATCCGCCGCGAGCAGCAACTCGCGGCCGAAGGGCGTCAGCTCGTACTCGAGCACGCTTGGCTTGTCCTCGCGGCCGCGCCTCTGCAACGCCTCGATCTGGACCAGCTTTGCCAGGTTGCCGCGCAACGTCGACTGGGCCGGTCCGCCAACTGCCTTGCGCAGTTCGGCAAGTCGGAGCGAACCGTCGGCGAGGGCCCGCAGGATCAGCGCATTCAGGTGCACCGACAGGAGCATCAGGACCGCGGCCCCGGCTCGTGGCCGCGAACCGGCGTCTCCCCCGGACGTTACGCCTCCCGTTAGTCCCCTGAGAATGCTAGATAATATTCGATCATTATATCCGGTCCCCCGGCTATTTGATAGGACAGGAACGAGGGCCGCGGCCGGACCGGGACACCGGCCGCGCTAGCCGTAGCGCTCGCCGATGATCTGGCGCAGCTTGGAGCGGTCGTGACGGGCGTGGACGCGCCGGACTGTGCCGGAGCGAGAACGCATGACGAGCGATTCGGTGGTCGCACCCGGGCCGCGGTAGCGGACGCCCTGCAGGACGTCGCCGTCGGTGACGCCGGTGGCGGAGAAGAAGACGTCCTCGCCGGAGCAGAGGTCGTCGGCGGTGAGGATGCGGTCGAGGTCGTAGCCGGCGTCGACCGCGGCGGTTCGCTCCCCGTCGTTCCGGGGCCAGAGGCGACCGAGCATCTGTCCCCCCATCGACTTCAACGCTGCCGCCGAGAGGACGCCCTCCGGCGTGCCGCCGATTCCCCAGAGCAGATCGACCGGAGAACGGTCGCTGACCGCGAGCAGCGCCGCCGAGACGTCGCCGTCGGTGATCAGGCGGATGCGTCCGCCGGCCTCGCGCACTTCGCGCATCGCCTCCTCGTGGCGAGGGCGGTCGAGCATGACCACGGTGACGTCGCCCACTCCCGCCGCCTTGCGCTCGGCGATCAGCTTCAGCGTCTCGGGCAATGGCCGGTCGAGGTCGAGCAGGTCGGCGATCTCTTCGCCGCCAGCGATCTTTTCCATGTAGACGCATGGGCCCGGGTCGAACATCGTCCCCCGCTCGGCCAGCGCGATCACGGCGAGGGCGCTGGGCATGCCGAGCGCACAGAGACGTGTCCCCTCCAGCGGATCGACCGCGATGTCGACCACCGGCGGCGAGCCGTCACCGATGTGCTCGCCGTTGTAGAGCATCGGCGCCTCGTCCTTCTCCCCCTCGCCGATCACGACGACGCCTTCCATCGAGACCGAGTCGAGAACGAAGCGCATCGCGTCGACGGCCGCCTGGTCGGCGGCGATCTTGTCGCCGCGCCCGACCCAGCGGGCGGCCGAGAGCGCCGCGGCCTCGGTGACACGGACCAACTCGAGGGCGAGGTTGCGATCGGGCTTGGCGGGAGAGGTCCCCTCCATCGGGGCCGCAGGCTATAGGGTCGCCGCATGCGTTGGGGACTGACTCTGCCGCTGCCGGGACTGCCACTCGCCGCGCACGAGGATCTGGTCAAGCGGGCGGAGGCTGCCGGTTACACCGACCTTTGGAGCGGCGAGACCAACGGGCCCGACGGCTTCACGCCGCTGGCGCTGAGCGCGGCGTGGACGGAGCGGGCACGGCTCGGCACCGGCATCGTCGGCGTCTTCCAGCGCGGCCCGGCGCTCCTGGCCCAGGAGGCCGCGGCGCTCGCCGACGCCTCGGGCGGGCGCTTCGTACTCGGCGTCGGCTCCTCCTCGGACCGGATCGTCGAAGGCTGGAACGGAATCCCCTTCGAGCGGCCGCTGAGCAGGGTGCGCGAGACGCTCGACTTCCTGCAACTGGCGCTTGCCGGCAAGCGCACGGCGAGCGGCTTCAAGCTGGAGACGGCGCCCGCGCAGCGCGTACCGATCGTGCTTGCAGCGCTGCGCGGCAAGATGCTCGAGCTGGCGGTCGAGCGCGCCGACGGCGCTTTCACCAACTTCCTGCCGCTCAGCGGCCTGCCCAAGGTCGTCGCGCAGCTGCGGGACGCGCCCGAGGGCTTCGAGCTGCTCTGTCGCTTCTTCTGCCTGCCCGGCGAGCGCGAGGCGGTGGAGCCACTGGCGCGCTTCATGTTCTCCTCCTACATAACCGTGCCCGTCTACGCCGCCTTCTACCGCTGGCTCGGCTTCGGCGACGCGATCGATCCGATGGTCGCGGCCTGGGAGGCGGGCGACCGGCAGGGAGCCGCGGCCGCCGCCCCCTGGGAGCTGATCGAGGAGATGTTCGTCTTCGGCAGCCCCGATGAGATGCGAGCGCGGATAGACGCCTTCGTCGAGGGCGGCGTGACCCTGCCTATCCTCACCCCGATCGCGACGCCCGACAGGCTCGGCGAGCTGATCGGAGCGCTCGCCCCGGCCTGAGCGTCAGAGCGGACGGGCCAGGCTGAGCGCGTAGTCACCCTCCCCGTCGGTGAACCAGCCACTCATCTCGAGGCCCGCCTCGGCGTAAACGTCCTCCAGCCGCGCGCGGGTGAACTTGGTCGAGATCTCCGTGCGCATCTCCTCTCCGTGGGCGAAGTCGACGGTCAGATCGAGCTCCTCGAGGCGAACGGACTGGTCCGCCAACGAGCGCAAGCGGATGTCCATGCGAGACTCGGCCTCGTCGTAACGGGCGACGTGCTCGAAGGCATCGAGGTCGAAGTCGGCGCCGAGCTCCCGGTTGAGAACCAGCAGCACGTTCTTGTTGAACTCCGCGGTGACACCGCTGGCGTCGTCGTAGGCGGCCTCGAGGCGACCGCGGTCCTTGACCAGGTCGGTACCGAGCAGCAGGCGGTCGCCCGGCTCCATCAGGGCCGCGAGCCGGGCGAGGAAGTCGCGGCGCGCGTCGGGGTAGAGGTTGCCGATCGTGCCGCCGAGGAAGGCGACGAGCCGCCCGCCACCGCCATTGGGAATCCGCTCCAAGTGGTGCTCGAAGTCGCAGACGAGGCCGCGGACGACGAGGCCCGGGTACTCCTGGACGAGCGACTCGGCGGTCTCGTGCGTTATCTCCTCGGAGATGTCGACCGGCACGTAGGTGTGCAGGCAGCCGGCGTCGCGCATCGCGCTGAGCAGGTGCCGCGTCTTGGCGGCCGAGCCCGAGCCGAGCTCGACGAGGATGCGGGGAGCGCCCGCCGCCGCGATGATCTCGTCGGCCCGCTCGACGAGGATCGCTCGCTCGGCGCGGGTCGGGTAGTACTCGGGGAGGTCGGTGATCTGCTCGAACAGCTGCGAGCCGCGATCGTCGTAGAAGTACTTCGGCGCCAGCTCCTTGGGGTCGGCCGAGAGGCCGTCGAGGACGTCGTGCCGCATCGTCGCCGCCGTGTCGGCGTCGAGGTGGACCTCGATCGCGATCATCGGGGTGCATCCTTCGCGCAGCGGATCCCGGCGAAGATCTGGCGGCGCTCGGGCAGGTCCCAGTTGCGGAAGCTGGGCCGCATCACGTTGCGAGCCGTCGCCCAGGAACCGCCGCGCAGCACCTTGTAGATGTCGCCGAAGAAGACCTGGGAATACTCGCGGTAGGGAAACGGCTCGAAGCCGGGGTAGGCGAGGAAGTCCGAGGACGTCCACTCCCAGGCCTGACCGACGCCGGCCAGCTCGTCGTGCACCGCCTCCCACTCGTGCTCGGTCGGCAGGCGCTTGCCAGCCCAGCGGGCAAAGGCGTCGGCCTCGTGCCAAGAGACATGGAGGACGGGATGGGACGGGTCGACCGGCACGCGGCGCCCCGTCGTCGTCAGCATCCATCCCTCGGAGTCGCGCTCCCAATACATCGGGGGCTCGGCGCCGGTGTCCTCCATGTAGGCGATGTACGCGGCGTTGGCGACCGGGGTTCGATCGATCTCGAACGCGGCCAGCTCGACCGTGTGCCGGGGTCGCTCGTTGTCGTACGCGAATCCATTCGCGGAAGCTCCGATCTCATAGCTGCCGGTGTCGATGCGGACCGTCCCCGAGGCACGGGGCATCTCTTGAACGGGCGGATACTCAAAGCGTCGGGCCAATTGGCCCGACGCTTGTCCGGGCGAGAGATGCCCCGTGCCTCGGGGAACCTCGTAACCATCGACCATCTGCAGCAGCTGCAGCATCGTCTCGTTGTGCTGCTGCTCGTGGGCGATCAGCATCTCGTAGACGAAGCCGTCGCGGAGCAGTGGATCCTCGGCGTCCGGGCCGATCTCGACCTCCTCCAGCACGTCGAGCGCGCGCTCGCGGACGTCCGCCAGGTAGGAGCGCAGCTCGGCGTCGCGCAAGATCGGCAGCTCGCCTCGGGTGCGGCGTGGGTTCTCGATCGCGTCGTAGAAGCGGCCGAGCTCTCCGTGCAGCGGCTCGCGACCGCCGACGGTCTGCACCAGCCAGAGCTCCTCGAAGTTGGCGATGTGCCCGAGGTCCCAGGCAAGCGGGCTGAGGAGCGACGAGTAGACGCGGTTGAGCTGCTTGTCGTCAAGCGCCGCGATCAGCTCCAGCGTGCGCGCACGCGCCTCGGCGAGACGGCTGGCGATCGCTTCCTTGGGGCTGGACGTCACCTCGGTGGCGATGGGCAGACCATAGCGCTACCCGCTTGCCGGGATGTGAACTTCAAAAGAAATTCGATCGGTGGCGGCGCGCGCTTGCTAGCGCTTGCTGAAGCGCAGCATCTGCTGGTTGCGCGGGTGGTCCCAGTCGCCGACCAGCTCGACGTCGAGCGTGGAGCCCTCGACGGCCCAGCGGAAGACGTCGGGGTCGTAGTGGAACGGGTCGGCATCGGGATGCGTCGTCACCGTCTCCGACTGCCGCAGGGGCTCCGTGTTGAGCCGCGGCCCGGGGTGTTCGAAGAAGGTGGCGTAGAAGCGGCCCCCGGGCTGGAGGACGCGCTCGATCTCGGCGAGGCATCGCATGATCGTGTTCAGAGGCAGGTGAGTGAACACGCTCTGCGCCAGCGCGAAGTCGAACTGCTGCCCGAAGCGCTCGAACTGGAAGGCGTCGTCCTGCAGTAGCCGTGCGGAATCGGAGTCCAGGCCGGCAGCTTCGAGCTCCCTGCGACCGGCGTCGAGAAGGGGCTGCTGGATATCAAGGCCGTGGTAGTGGCCTGGATCGAGGTAGCGGACGAAGTGAATGCCGCCGCGCAGGCTGCCGCAGCCGACGTCGAGGAAGTGGTGATCGGGCCGCAGGCCCTGCTCGACGAGGTACTCGAACTGCTTCTCGCCCATCTGGTCCCAGAGACCGCCGACGACCGCGCGGTGGTCGAACTTGCGCCGCCCGACCAGCCGCCTGACTCGACCCCCCCACGTCATCGCAGGAAAGCATATGCGACCTCGGTCAGTCGGTTCCGCTGGCCTCGGGGTCGAGCCAGGCTCGCTTGCGCCACGGCGGGGTGATGGCAAAGTGGGCGCGGCTCGTCGCGGCGATCGCCTCGAGCGGGACTAGGTGGACCGAGTGACCGCGAGCGAGGCGTTCGAAGTGGAAGGAGTCGGTGATGCTGCCGGCATGACTGCCCCCGGAGACGGCCAGCAGGTGAGTCTCGGGGCCCCAGCCGTTCTCACCACGTAGGCCAACCGCTTCCTCGGCGTCCTTGACCACTGTCAGACCGATGTCGGAGGCCCAGCCACCGATGAGCCCGGGGTGGCTGTTGAAGCCATTGTGGGAAGAGGCCCGTGCGTCTGCCGAGCCGTCCGGCCGGATGCGGATCTGGACTCCCTCCCAGTCGTCGTGGTGGTAACCGCGCGGCCCCACGATCGGAATGCCGCGCAGCGTTGCCGAATCCGCGTAGTAGGTCCAGTACTGGATGTAGAGGTTGCCCGCGCGTTCGCCGGAGCAATCGGCTCCGGCGGCTTGGGTGTCTTCGATTGGATCCGGCCGGCAGTCGACGACGTGGACGAACGCGGTGACCGGCAGCCCCGCGTCGGTGCGGCGGACGAATCCCCGCCGCGGCGCGTCGCCGCAGCTCACCTCGCGGCAGCGGCGGAAGTCGACCGGCACGGCACGCGAGCCGCGCTCGAAGAGGATCGTCGGCATGTGCTCCCGCACGAGCTTGCCGACTTCCGTCCCATAGGCGGCGATCAACGCCGGTTCGTCGCCACAACCATCCGCAAGTGCTGCCGCGCACAGAATCCGCGACGCGATCGCCTTGGCGAGAGCCGTCCCTGGCACGCGCACCCCAGCCGCGAGCAATCCGACGAACAGCAGGCAGATGAGGCAGACGAGCCCAACCCACTCGACCGTCCCCTGCCCCCGCTCACCTCGACGCATGCACCCCTAAGCCGCCCCGCCCCCCTTCTCTCCCCCGCAGCGGAGCTTGGCGACGGAGCTCACAACCCGGCTTGGAGCACAGGACTCCGTCGGGAGTCCTTTCTCAGGAACTCCCGCGAAGCGGCCTGAGAAGGGACTCCACGACGGAGTCCCCACCAACCTCAGAGCTGCTGAATCTCCGCCGCGATGTCCGCCGCGGCCTGCTTGGCGTCGGCGAAGAGCATCGAGGTGTTCGGTTCGTAGAAGAGGTCGTTGTCGATACCGGCGAAGCCGGGGCTGAGCGAGCGCTTGATCACGATCACCTGCTGGGCCTCGGAGACCTCGATGATCGGCATGCCGGCGATCGGGCTGTCAGGGTCGTTCTTCGCCGCCGGATTCGTCACGTCGTTGGCGCCGACGACGACCGCCACGTCGGTGCGCTGCATCTCCGGGTTGATCTCCTCCATCTCCCGCAGCTGCTCGTAGGGCACGTCAGCCTCGGCGAGGAGGACGTTCATGTGTCCCGGCATGCGGCCGGCGACCGGGTGGATTGCGTAGTTGACCGTGACGCCGCGCTTCTCCAGCTCGTCGGCGACCTCCTTGATCGCGTGCTGGGCTTGGGCGACGGCGAGGCCGTATCCGGGGACGATCACAACCGAGTCGGCGTAGGCGAGCTTGATCGCCGCGTCCTGGGCGCCGATCGAGACATGTGGGCGCTCCTCGCCGCTCACCGCGGCGCCCCCCGCGGGGGCGCCGCCGAAGCCGGCGAAGAGGATGTTGCCGACCGAGCGATTCATCGCCGTCGCCATCTCCAGGGTGAGGATCGTTCCCGAAGAGCCGACCAGGGTGCCGGCGACGATCAGCGCCACGTTGTCGAGCGCGAAGCCGGCGGCGGCGGCGGAGAGACCGGTGAAGGCGTTGAGCAGCGAGATCACGACCGGCATGTCGGCGCCGCCGATCGGCAGCACGACGAGGTTGCCGAGCAGCGCGGCGGCGATCAGGACCGCGATGAAGATCCCCTGCGAGGGATCGCTGTTGTTGACAGCGATGTCGACGCAGGCGGCGACGATGCCGATCAGCAGCAGCGCGTTGATCACCTGCTGCCCGGGGACGGCGAGCGGCCGGGTCGGGATCAGGTCCTGCAGCTTGGCGAAGGCGATGTTCGAGCCCCAGAAGGAGACCGAGCCGACGACGCCGGCGAAGAGGACCGGGATCAGCGTGTCGAGCGGGATTTCCTCGCCGAGCGAGATCCCGTGCCGGATCTCCGACCAGGCGATCAAGGCGACCGCGCCGCCGCCAACCCCGTTGTAGAGGGCGACCATCTGCGGCATCTCGGTCATCTGCACCCGGATCGAGGCGATCACGCCGACCGCCGTGCCGATTCCGAGGCCGATCGCGATCAGGCCCCAGTTGCCGATCCCGTCGAGCAGCAGGGTGGTGACGACGGCGATGGCCATGCCACCCGCCGCGATCAGATTGCCGCGCTTGGCGGTAGTCGGATGCGTGCCCTGCTTGATGCCGACGATGAAGAGCGAGAAGGCGACGATGTAGAGCGCCGTGGCGGCGTCGCCGCCGGGCTTGAGCACGGCCTCGATCATTTGTCAGCCCCGCCCTTCGGCTTCGGTTTCCTGGAGAACATCCCCAGCATCCGGTCGGTGACCATGAAGCCACCGACGACGTTGATCGTGCCGAAGGCGATCGCGATCGTGCCGATCACGTACTCGAGCGGGTCGTCCGCGTAGCCGACGACGATCAGGCCGCCGAGCATGACGATGCCGTGGATCGCGTTGGTCTGCGACATCAGCGGCGTGTGCAGCGTCGTCGGCACCTTCGAGATCACCTCGAAGCCGACGAAGACGGCAAGGACGAAGATCGTGATCTCGGTCATCAAGCTCATGCGGAATTCCTCCCGGCCGCCCTCTCGTTCTTGATCTCGCCGCCGTGCGTGATGCAGGCCGCGGCGACGATGTCGTCCTCGAAGTCGAGATTCAGCTCGCCCTCCTCGCCGACGATCAGGCCGAGCAGGTTCTCCAGGTTCTTGGCATAGAGCTGCGAGGCCGGCGCCGGCATCTCGCTCGCCAGGTTGCGCGGGCCGAGGACCTTGACGCCGTTTTCGACCACCGTCTCCCCCGGCTTGGTCAGCTCGCAGTTGCCGCCGGTCTCGGCGGCAAGGTCGACGATCACCGAGCCGGGCTGCATGCCGCGCACCGCCTCGGCGGTGATCAGCAGTGGCGCCGGACGTCCCGGGATCGCCGCCGTGGTGACGATCAGGTCCTGCTTGGCGGCGTTCTCGCCAAGCGCGTCGCGCACCTGCGCGTTCTCCTCGTCGGTGAGCGGTCGGGCGTAGCCGCCCTCTCCCTCGGCGTCGGGAATGAAGTCCAGTTCCAACGGCCGACCGCCGAGCGAGGCGATCTGCTCCCAGGCGGCGCGGCGAATGTCGAAGCCGGTAACGATCGCACCGAGGCGCTTCGCCGTCGCCACGGCCTGCAGTCCGGCGACGCCAGCACCGAGGACGAGGACCTTGGCCGGTGGCACCGTGCCGGCGGCGGTGGTCATCATGCCGAAGAAGCGACCTGACTCGCGGGCGCCGATCAGCGTCGCGGCGTAGCCGGCGGCGGCTGCCTGCGAGGAGAGTGCGTCCATCGCCTGGGCGCGCGTCGTGCGCGGGATCGCCTCCATCGCGAAACTGGTGACGCCGGCCGCAGCCAGCGCCTTGTTCGTCTCGGCGGCGGTCCAGGGGGAAAGATGGCTGATCAGTACCTGGCCCGACTTAAGGCGACCGATCTCGTCCGGCGTTGGGGCGGCGACGCGGAGAACGACGTCGGCGCCCCACGTAACGTCGCCCTCGACGACCTCGCCTCCGGCCTCCTCGTACTGGGAGTCGGGGTGGCCGGCGGCCTCGCCGGCGCCCTTCTCGACGACGACGTCGATCTTCTCATTGGCAGCGAGGGACTTGACCACGTCAGGGACAAGCGCGACTCGGCGCTCCCCCTCGACGGTCTCTTTCGGTACTCCGATCGTCATCAGATGCGGCGGGGGAGACTACGCGATGAGCGCCGCGAGGCGCTGCAAAGTGTGAAGTTGCTGGTCGCGCTCGGCGTGCACCGGCGAGACGATCAGGCGGTCGATGCCAGCACCGCGAAAGCGCTCCACGCGTTCTGCCACCTCGGCCTCGCTGCCGACCAACGAGGTCGCCTCGACCACCGCATCGGGCACCGCCTCGAAGGCTCCCGCCCGGTCGCCGTCCTGAAAGCGGCGCTGGACCTCGTCCGCGACCTCACCGAAGCCGAAGCGGTGCGCGAGGTCGACGTAGAAGTTCGTCTTCTTGCTGCCCATGCCGCCGAAGTAGAGGACGAGGCCGGCCTTGACCACCGCCTTCGCCGCCTCCAGGTCGCCGTCGATCGCGACCTGCAGCGAGGGCGAGACCTCGAGGTCGGAGCGCTGCCGCCCGCCCTTGGCGAAGCCCGCCTCCAGGTGCTCGCCCCAGGTCTGCTCGAAGGCGTCGACGCTGAAGAAGATCGGAATCCAGCCGTCGGCGATCTCGGCCGCCATCTCGACCGACTTGCGCCCGATCGCACCGACGAAGACCGGGATCTGGTTGCGCTCGGGATGGAAGTTGAGCTTCAGTGGCTTGCCCTCGCCGCCGGGAAGGGGCAGCTGGTAATGCTCGCCCTGGTGGTCGACTTTGTCCTCGCGGGCGACGATCTCGCGCACGACTTCGATGTACTCGCGCGTGCGCCCCCAGGGCTTCGCGTAGGGGACCCCGTACCAGCCTTCAGAGACCTGCGGGCCGGAGGGCCCGAAGCCGAACATGAAGCGACCGCCGGAGAGCTTGTCGATCGTCGCACCGGCCATCGCCGCCGCCGCCGGCGGTCGTGCCGGCACCTGCATGATCGCGGCGCCGAGCTTGATCTTCGAGGTCTGCCCGGCGAGCCAGGCGAGTACGCTGACCACGTCGGAGCCGTAGGACTCGGCCGCCCAGACCGACTCGTAGCCGGCCTCCTCGGCGGCGCGCACGACCTCGAGCGCGTCCTCGCCGGCCGGGCCGATGCCCCAGTAGCCGAGGTTCAGTCCTAGCTTCAATCCCTCCGCCATCCGGCGCCCACCCTATTGAATAGGCAGCAATGACGGATGCGGCGATCGAGAGAGGGCTCTCCAACGCCACCGCGGCGAAGCGGCTGCGCGAGCTCGGCTCGCCATCCGAGACCTCCTCGCGCTCGGTCTCGAGCATCGTCGCCGGCAACGTCTTCACGCTCTTCAACGCGATCATCGGCGCCTTCTTCGTCCTCGACCTCGGACTCGGCCTCTACGCCGACTCGATCTTCGGCCTGATCGCGGTGATCAACTCCTACATCGGCATCCGCCAGGAGCTGAGGGCGAAGCGCACCCTCGACGAGCTCGCCGTGCTGGTCGCCCCCCACGCCAAGGTGGTGCGCGACGGCGCCCTCGTCAGCCTGCTCGCCGAGGAGATCGTTCCCGGCGACGTGGTCGCGGTTGAGCCGGGCGACCAGCTCGTCGCCGACGGCGAGGTGATCCGCACGCGGGGGATGACGATCGACGAGTCGCTGCTGACCGGCGAGTCCGACGGCGTGCGCAAGGGGCTCGGCGAGCGCGCCCTCTCCGGCTCTTTCTGCATCAGCGGCTCCGGCTACTACGTAGTCGACGCGGTGCGCGAGGAGAGTTACGCCGGGCGCCTCGCCGGCGAGGCGCGCACCTTCCGCCACCCGCCCTCGCCGCTGCAGGAGGAGGTGAACCAGGTGATAGTCGCCTGCCTCTACGTGATGGCGCCGCTCGCGGCGCTCCTGATCCTGACCCTGAAGCTGCGCAGCACCGGGATCGAGGAGGCAGCGCAAACGGCCACCGCCGGCCTGGTGACGCTGGTGCCCGAGGGACTGGTGCTGCTGATGAGCGTCACCTTCGCCGTTGCCGCCGTGCGGCTGGCCAACAGGAAAACGCTGGTGCAGCAGATGAGCGCCACCGAGAGCCTCGCCGCCGTCGACACGATCTGCGTCGACAAGACGGGCACGCTGACCGACGGCGAGCTGCGACTGGTCGGAGTCGCGGTCGCCGAGGGGCTGGAGCCGGCGGCCGCGCACGCCGCCCTCGCTCGCTTCGCCGCCAGCGCCGGCGACCGCAACCGCACCCTGGAGACGATCGCCGAGCACTACCCCGGTGAGGCGGCGCGGGTGAGCGGCGAGGTGCCCTTCTCCTCGGAGTGGAAGTGGAGCGGCCTGCGCATCGACTCGACCAGCTACGTGCTCGGCGCCCCCGACGTGCTCTCAGCGGCAGGCGCCCTGGTGCTGCCGCCGGGACTGGCGCAGCGGCTGGGACAGGAGACCGCGGCCGGGCGCCGCGTCGTCGCCTTCGGCGAAGCGAGCGAGCCGCTGCCGGTCGAGCCCTCCGAACAGACCGCGCCACGCCTCGCCCCGGTGGCGCTGGTCGTACTGGAGGAGACGTTGCGACCCGACGCCGCTGCGACCGTCGCCACGATGCGCGACGAGAACGTCGACCTGAAGCTGATCTCTGGCGACGCGAAGGCGACGGTGACGGCGGTTGCGCAGGCGGTCGGCGTACCAGCGCAGGCCGGCGTGATCGAGGGGACCGAACTGCCCGAGGAGCGCGAGGCACTCGCCGAGGCGGCGCTCCGCAACACCGTCTTCTGCCGGATCAAGCCCGAGCAGAAGCGCGACCTGGTCGCGGCGCTGGCCGACTCGGGGCGCTACGCGGCGATGATCGGCGACGGGGTCAACGACGTGCCGGCACTGAAGCGAGCGCGGCTGGCCGTCGCGATGGGCTCCGGCGCCCAGGTCACCAAGGGCGTCGCCGACGTCGTCCTGCTCGACGACGAGTTCGCCCGCCTTCCAGAGGCGGTCGGCGAGGGCCGCCGCATCGCCCGCAACATCCACCGCCTCGGGCGCCTCTACCTGACCAAGACCGTCTACGCAGCGGCGCTGATCCTGCTCGTCGCCATTCCCGGCTTCGCCTTCCCCTTCCTGCCCCGCCACCTCACCCTCGCCGCCTTCCTGACGATCGGCATCCCCTCCTTCGTGCTCGCCCTGGCGCCTTCCGACGGCCCGCTCTACCGCGGCCGGCTGCTGCGCGCGTTGGCCGCCTTCGCCGTACCGGCGGGGATCGCAACCGCGCTCGGCTCGATCCTCTCCTTCTTCCTCGTCGACACGGTCTTCGGCGGCAGCCTCGAGGCGGGGCGCACGGCGGCGACCACGACCCTGATCGTGCTCGGCCTCAGCTTCGTCCTCCTGCTCGAGCGTGGGCCGGGCCGCGAGCACATCGCGATCCAGAGCAACATGCTGATGCTGGTCATCGGCCTCGGCGGGCTCTTCGCCGGGATCCTTGCGATCGGGCCGCTGCGCGACTTCTTCGAGATGGACCTGCTCAGCTCGGCCCAATGGTTCCTGACGCTCCTCTCCGCCGCCGCCGGCCTCGCCATTGCAAGCGCCCTCTGGCGTCTCCCCCGGATTGAAGCCTTGGAAGCGCCCGCGGATATATGAGGGCCGTCGGGGGTCCCTCCTCAGGCCGCTTCGCGGGAGTTCCTGAGGAGGGACCCCCGACGCCCCCCCATGTGCCCAGCCGACTGAGGCTTCGTTGAAGGGTTATGCGCGTATAGCGGGCAAAAGCCCTCAGCGAACGACCAATCGGTCAACGCGGAGGCAGGACGAACTGGGTGACGATCAGGTTCGCGGCCAACCGCGGCTCGGCGCTCTCGCGCCGCCGCTCGATCTTGACCTCGATCACGACTGTGCTCTTGCCGGTGTGCAGCGGAACGCCGGTAGCGACGATCTCGTCGCCGAGCAGGCCGGCGGCGAAGACGTTCAGCTTCAACTCGATCGTCGTGAAGTTGTGGCGCGGCGGGATGTTGCGGAAGGTGGCCCAGGCGGCGACGGTGTCGCCAAGGGCGGTCCAGACACCGCCGTGGACGTAGCCGCCCGGGTGCAGGTGGCGCTTGTCGACGACGATGCGGCCGCTGGCGTGGCCCTCCTCGATCTCCAACGCCTCGATCCCGAGGTCGCCGGGGAAGCTTCCCGGCAGGAAGGCGCGGACGTGATGCGGTTCGAGGACCGAGCGGTCCGAGGGTGGATCGGTCACGGCTGAAGAGCGTATGCGCCGGGCGCGAGGGTTGCCGTGCGGCGCCGGTAGGCGCTCCACGTCCAGGGCCACTGGCTGGGGTCGGCGCCGTTCTCGTCGACGTACCAGTTGCTGCAGCCGCTGTGCCAGACGGTCTTGGCGAGGGCGGCGCGCAGCTCGCGGTCGAAGGCTTCGGCGGCGTCGGGCCGCACCTCGATCCGAGACGAGCCGCTCGCCTCCAGCTCGCGCAGGGCAGCAAGCAGGTGGCCGATCCCGCACTCGAGCGTGTTGACAACCGAGCCGGTGCCGCCGTTCGTGTTCGGGCCGTAGAGCAGGAACATGTTGGGGAAGTCGGGCACGGTTAGGCCGAGGTAGGCGCGCGGGACCCCACTCCACTCCTCGGCCAGAGTGCGCCCGCCGCGGCCGGCGATCTCCATCGGGGCGACGAAGGCGTGACTGGCGAAGCCGGTGGCGAGGACGATGGCGTCGGCGGGGCGCTCGCTGCCGGTCGCGTCGCGGACGCCGGTCGCGGTCACCGCGTCGACTCCCTCGGCGATCAGCTCGACGTTGGGCCTGGTCAGGGTCGGGTACCAGTCGTCGGTCAGCATGATCCGCTTGCAGCCGATCTCGTCGCTCGGGGTGACCTTGCGGCGCAGCTCGGGGTCGGAGACCGCGGATGTGATCTGGCGCTTGCCGATCGCGCGCAGGATCGGCAGCAGCCAGCGCTGACTGGTCATCGCCGCGGCGCCGAACTCGTTGAAGGCGAAGACCGAAGCCCGGTCGAGACGGCGCAGGGCCGGGAGACGCTTGAAGGCGGCCCGCGCCAGCGACGAGTACTCGCGGTCGCCCTTGGGGAAGGTCCAGCCCGGCGAGCGCTGGTAGATATCGAGCTTGGTGACTTCCGGCTGGATCGCCGGCACGACCTGGATCGCGCTGCAGCCGGTGCCGATCACGGCGACCCGCTTGCCGGCGAGCTCGACGTCGTGGCGCCACTCGGCGGTGTGGAAGGCGGGGCCCTCGAACTCGTCGAGGCCGGGGAGCTTCGGCACCTTCGGCACCGAGAGCTGGCCGCAGGCGGTGACGAGGAAGTCGGCCTCGTGCGGGCCGGCGCTCGTCTGCAGTTGCCAGCGGCCGCGCCCATCGTCCCAGCCGGCGCTCTTCACCTCGGTGCCAGTGCGGATCCTGTCGAGCACGCCGAAGCGCTGGGCGACGCCTTCGACGTAGGCGCGGATCTCGCTCCCAGGGGAGTAGCGGCGCGACCAGCTGTTGGGCGCAAAGGAGTACTCGTAGAGGTGCGAGGGGATGTCGCAGGCGGCGCCCGGATAGGTGTTGTGCTGCCAGACGCCGCCGACCCGCTCTCCCTTCTCGAAGACGGTTACGTCCCCATAGCCCTCGCGACGCAGCATCGCCGCGGCGCCGACGCCGCCGAAGCCGCCGCCGACGACTGCGATCGATGGCCGCCCGTTCATACCCCGAAGCCCTCGAGGCCGAAGTCGCCGAAGGGCTCGTCGCGTTCGCGCACCGCCTCCTTGAAGCCGTCCTCGGCGGCGCGGCGGACGAAACCGTGACCCTCCTCGGTGTGGCGGGCAACCCCGTCGAAGAAGGTGCCGAGCAACTGCGTCTGGTGCAGGCCCTGGGCGTAGAGGCTCTGGTTGACGAGCATCTTCATCATCACCAACTGGTTCAGCGGAAGCCGGGCGACGCGCTCCAGCAGCGCCTCGAAGCGCTCGTCGAGCTCGCCGGCCGGCGCCGCCTCGGTTGCCAGGCCCCACTCGACCGCCTGCGCGCCGCTCAGCGAATCGCCGGTCAGCAACAGGCGCTTGGCGCGCATCGGCCCGACCCGGGCGGCCCAGAGCGCCGTCGTCGGCGACCCCCAGACACGCGCCGGCGGGTAGCCGATCTTCGCGTCCTCGGCGATCACCAGCAGGTCGGAGCAGAGCGCCATGTCGGTGCCGCCGGCGACGCAGTAGCCGTGCACCTTGCAGAGCACCGGCTTCTCGGAGTGGAAGAGGCTCATGAAGCCGCGCACGTTGCGCCACATGAACTGGAAGTCCGTCACTGGATCCCAATTCGAATTCGGCATGTGGTTGGCTCCGATCGTCGCCGGATCGACGGGCGAGCCCGCCGGCGCCTCAACCCCACCCAGCTCGCTCATATCGCCCTCCGCCGAGGCAACCAGGTCATATCCCCCACAGAAGCCGCTGCCGTTCCCCGCAAGCGTGATGACATGCACCTGCGGATCGAGATTAGCCCGCTCCACGCAGGCAGCAATCTCGGCCGGCATCCGCGCCGTGATCCCATTCCCCCGCTCGGGCCGATTCAGGGTGATTCGCGCGATCCGATCTTCGGTCTCGTAGGTGAGCGTCTCGAGGCTTCCCATAGCTTGGCGAGCCTACCGTCCCCCTATCCAGCTGGCACGGTCTTTGCCGTCAAGGGCGGGCAATCGCGGCATCGGACGCGCGGGCATCGTGGAACGCGATGACGACGACTCGATCCTCGGCCTCGATGTACATGTAAACGACGATCAACCAGCCCCATGGGCCGATCAGCGCCCGGCAATCTCTCCAGACACCGGAGAGCTGCTTTCCGGCCCGCGGAAACTCCTCCAGGGTAAGCAGCGTGCGTGAAACCCGGTCCCGCGTGTCGGTCGGAAGCTGCCGCGTCTTGATCAACCCACGAAGCTCATCACGCGCCAGGCGCGTGACCTCGATCATCGGCATGACTACAGCTCGGAGAGCGGCACCGTTTCGGCGCGCCGAGCCTGCTCAATCGACTCCTGCGCCCGCTCCCAGGCCCCAGGAATCCCATCGAGGATTTCAGTGATCCGCGAGGCATCCGGATCGGCTTCGTCAAGCGCACTGGAGAGGAGCGAGCGGGCCAGGGTCCCCTCCTGAACATGAGTGCGCTCAGCCAGGCTCGCCAGCTTCCGCGCGTAGTCCGGCTCCAGAGTGACGTTGAGGCGTCGGTTCCGCTCGGCCATAAGCCAAGGGTACACGCAAGGGCACATGGCGTACATGGCCTGGAGATCGCCCGGTCTGAACCGTGCCTCACCATGGGTGCCACGAGTCAACCCCCGAAAGGGGACTGCCTTCTCTGAATAGCGCGGTTCGAACCTGCGACCTTCGGGTTATGAGCCCGTTGGCTGACGCTCAGACCCGTTCGACGATCATCGCCTTACCCTGACCCCCGGCGACGCACATGGTCTCGATGCCAACCGAGAGATCGTCGGTCTCCAGCACGTTGAGCAGGGTGCCCATGATGCGGGCACCGGTCATGCCGAAGGGATGGCCGAGGGCGATCGCGCCGCCGTGCGTGTTGAGCTTCTCGAGCGGGATGTCGCACTCGTCCATGATCGGGATCACCTGGGCGGCGAAGGCCTCGTTGAGCTCGACCGTGTCGACGTCGTCGATCGTCATCCCGGCGCGCTCGAGCACCTTCTTGATCGCGCCGATCGGGGCCACCCCCATGTACTCGGGCTCGTTTCCCCAGGTGGCGGCGGTGACGATGCGGGCCCGTGGGGTCAGGCCGAGCTCCCTGGCCTTGGTGTCGCTCATCAGCAACACCGCGGCGGCGCCGTCGTTGAGCGGGCAGGAGTTGCCGGCGGTGACCCCGCCGCCGCCGAAGGCCTCGGGCAGTTCGGAGAGCTTCTCCAGCGTCGAGGAGGCGCGCGGACCGTCGTCTTTGGCGACCTCGGTGCCGTCAGGCAGCTTCACCGAGACGATCTCGCGGTCGAAAAAGCCGTCCTCCTGTGACTTGACCGCCAGTTCCTGCGAGCGCTGGGCGAACTTGTCCATGTCGGCGCGGCTCACCTCGTAACGCTCGGCGACGTTGACCGCGGTCAGGCCCATGTCGATGTAGGCGTTGGGCTGCCCGTTCTCGCCGATCAGGTTCGGGTTGCGGTCGTCGGCGCCGGCCGGCTCGGTGCGCTCGTTGTAGCGACTGACCCACTCGACGCCGGCGGCGATGTAGACGTCGCCCTCGCCGGCCTTGATCGCGTTGCCGGCGTGGCGGATCGCGTCGAGGCTGGACGAGCAGTAGCGCGAAACGGTGACCCCGTTGACTTCCTGCGGCAGCTTCTCGGAGAGCAGCGAGACGATGCGGCCGATGTTGAACGCCTGCAGGCCCTGCGGCATGCCGCAGCCGCAAAAGAGGTCTTCGACCGACGCAGGATCGACCTCGGGGTTGCGCTCCAGCAGTTTGTCGACGACGTAGGCGGTCGTCTCATCGGGGCGAAGCTGGGCCAGCGAGCCCTTGAAGGCACGACCGATCGGCGTGCGGACGGTGTCGACGATTACTGCCTCGGGCATTTCGGGTTCTCTCCTTGCGAGCGGGTGGGAAGTGCGGGCCGCAGGGTAGTGGATCGCGCGCAGAGCTCCGCCGCAGGCTTTAGGTTTTGGGCCATGTCGCTGGACGGGCTGCGAGCGTGGATTGGCGAGGTCGAGCGCCAGCTCGGCATGCGAACCCGTGTTTTCCTCGTGCTGGTCGCAATCGCGATCGGCGGCGCGGGCACCGCCATCTACCTTGCCGCCGAAGCGCAAAACGACCAGGTGAGCAAGGACGACCTGCAGGCAGTCGAAAGCGCGTTGCAGTCACGGATCGAAGCGCTGGAAGCAAACGCGACGAGCGGCACGAGCGAAACCGGCAGCGGCAACGCCGTGCTCGAAGCACAGGTTCGGCAGCTGCAGGCGAAGGTCGAAGCGCTGGAAAGCACCGACCAGGGGAACTCGCAGAACAGCAAGGATCAGGGCTCGAGGAGCGGCGGCGAGCAGGCCCCGCAGGGCAGCGAAGACGAAAGCAACCCTAAGCGCTAGTTAGTGCGAAATCGCACGTTCTCACCCCTCGTCGTCCCCTGACTGCGTTACATTCGCCGGAATTCGATCTCGCGTGCGATCGCGAGCTCTGCCGGCAAGCCGGCGAAAGGAGACCCCAGATGCCCGAGGGTTACTGCGTCAAGGAGCGTAAGAAGGTCGAGATCAAGGACGCGAAGCAGGTGACGATGAAAAACGGTCGCCCCGCGATCCAGGGCGTGTGCCCGGACTGCGGCACGAAAATCTTCAAGATCGGAAAACTCTAGGAGGGTCGCCACTCCAACCCCCGCCGCGGCGGGGCCTCCGCCGCGGCAAGGTCGATGCACTTTGGCTGCGTAGAGCCTAAGTGATCCATGTCACGTAGTTGGCAGCGCCTGGGTTCGAAGGTATCCGTCCCGTTTTGGGGCGCGGTACCTCGTCTGTGAACTCTGTGCTGATCCCAACTATCTCTAAAGTTTCAAACGTGACGCAGAAGCCACTCGAGCTGATCCTGGCTCGCAATCTGATGTCTGCGCTCTCGACCCCGGCCTTCCTGGTCGACGAGGGCGGCGTTCTCGTCTTCTACAACGAGGCCGCCGGGATCATGCTCGGCAAGCGCTTCGAGGAACTGGGGACCGTGGGACCCGAAGAGTGGGGCTCGCTCTTCGGGCCTTTCGACGAGGCGGGCGAGCCGATCCCCTACGACGAGCTTCCCCTGGTGGTTGCCGTGCGCAACGGCCGCCCCGCCCATGCCAACTTCGAGATCAGCTCTGCCGACGGCACCCATCACAGCGTCGAGGCCTCAGCCTTCCCAATCCTCACGGCGCACGGCTCTCAGGGGGCAATCGCCGTCTTCTGGCCCACTGCGAGCAACGGGAGTGCCAGCTGAGATGAAGGTCAAGCTCTGGGGAACGCGCGGCTCGATCCCTTCCCCGGGGCCGGAGACGATCCGCTACGGCGGCAATACCTCCTGCGTCGGCGTCACCCTCTCCGACGGCTCGATGCTGGCGCTCGACGCCGGCACCGGCATCCGCAGCCTCGGCAACGCCCTGGCAGCCGAGCCGGCCCGGCTGCACATCCTGCTCACCCACCTTCATCTCGACCACATCCAGGGGCTTGTCTTCTTCGCCCCGGCCTTCCGCGCTCAAACCGAGATCGTGATCTGGGGGCCGAGCTCGCCGGAGGCGTCGCTGCGCGATCGCATCTCCCGCTACATCTCGGCGCCCCTGTCGCCGGTCGAGGTTCGCGAGCTGCCCTGCGACGTCTCCTTCCGCCACTGCCCGCAGGCGGAGTGGGAGATCGGGCCGGCGCGCATTCGGGCCGCCTCCGTCGCCCACCGCGGCCCGACGCTCGGCTACCGCATCGACGATGCCGGCTCGTCGCTCGCCTACATCCCCGACCACGAGCCTGCCCTCGGCGCCGACATCGACACGCTGGAGGACGAATGGATCTCGGGTCTTGGCCTGGCGCACAACGCGTCGCTGCTGATCCACGACGGTCAGTACACCGACGACGAGTACCCCGATCACCTCGGTTGGGGCCACTCCTCCCTCTCTCACGCGATCTCGTTCGCACGCCGCGCGGGGGCGGAGCGGACACTGCTCTTTCACCACGACCCCATGCACTCGGACGCCCGGCTCGACGAGCTCGCGCGTGGGGCGCGGGAGCGCTGGCAGGCGCTCGGCGGCGATCCCAGCCGGATCGAGCTGGCGATGGAGCGGGCCGAGTACGAGCTGCCGGTCCACACCGCGCTTGCAAGCTGACTGCCAGGGCACGGGCGGACTCGCGGCGGGCGCTACGCTGCGATTCGGATGTCGGCGACCCCAGGGATCGAGGCCGCGGCCGAGCGATCGGCGCTGGTCAAAGCCGCCCTCGAGATGGCACATCGGGCCCACTCTGGGCAACTCCGGCGTGGCAGCGACGGCCGCCCCTACATCGACCACCCGCTGGCGGTCGCCGAGGTGCTTCTCGACCACGGCTACGGCGACGAGGTGCTCGCCGCTGCGCTCCTCCACGACGTGGTCGAGAAGAGCGAGATCGAGATCGGTGAAATACGCGAGGGCTTCGGCGAGCGGGTGGCCGACCTGGTCGAAGCTCTGACCGAAGACGAAACGATCGCCGATTACGTCGAGCGCAAGGAGGAGCACCGCGAGCGGGTTGCGCACGCCGGCGACGATGCGCTGGCGATCTTCGCCGCCGACAAACGGACCAACGTGGCGATGCTGCGCGAGGCCTACGCCCTGATCGGAGAGGGAGTCAGCGACGAACTCGCGGTCTCCCTCGACCTGAAGATCTTCGTTTGGGAGGGCGATCTGGAAATGCTCTTCAACCAGTGCGACGAGATGCCGCTCACCGGCGAGCTGGCGGACGAGATGATCGGGCTTTGGGGCGACCGGTTCAAGTCCGTGCGTTACCAGTCAGACTGAGTCGCCGCCGCAAGGGCATCACGTACCAGACGACGGCGAAGGCGACTGCCGAGAGGACGCCGACGATCACAGTGACGATGCCGCCGAAGAGGACGTCGGTGATCAGCACGATCGCGCCGGTCATCGCCAGGGCGAGGAAGGTCAGGCCGGCGATCGTGAAGCGGTTGGCGAGGAAGATCAGCTCGTGCTTCTGCTGCAGGCGGAAGGTCATCCGGTGGTAGGACGACGGCGCGATGAAGAAGATCGCCGATAGCGCCGTGCAGAGCAGGGTGGCGAAGTAGACGTCCTTCTCGAAGCCATTGATTTTGGTGAAGTTCTGCTGGAAGGGGACGGCGAGCAGGAACGCGAACAGCACCTGCACGCCGGGCAGCGCCACGCGCAGCTCCTGTAGCAGCTCACCCAGGTTGCGGTCGAGGCGTTCGGCCTCGCTCTCCTCGCGGCCGGACGGTCGTTCCTCCATCCCTTCACCATAGACGTGCCGTGAGTTAGGGACCCATATGGACCTCTAACTCACGGCACGTCTTAGGATCGCGGCGATGGGACGGCTGGCGGTGGTACTGGGAAGCAATGGGCTCGGCCCGGAGGGCGAGGACGTCGCCGCGACCGCGAGCGGCCACGGTGCCGTCGTCCTCCAGCGCCATGCCGGCGATGGCTACACCCTCCCCCACCGGATCGACCACGTCACCAACATGCGCAAGCTCGCCGAGCAGGGCTGCGACCAGGTGCTGGCGATCGCCTCGGTCGGCTCGCTGCGAGCCGAGCTCGGCGTCGGCAGCTTCCTCTGCCCCGACGACTTCATCGCCCTGCATCTCGGCCTGACGGCGCGGGCGGATGCCCGCGCGCACCGCGTGCCCGAGTTCGATCCCGCCTGGCGAAGTCGCCTGCTGAGCGCCTGGGATGGGACCCCCGCCGCGGAGCTGCGCGACGGCGGCGTCTACTGGCAGGCGATCGGACCGCGCTTCGAGACCCCGGCTGAGATCGCCCTGATGGCCGCGCACGCCGACGTGGTCGGGATGACGATCGCCGCGGAGTGCATCGTCGCCGGTGAGCTGGGCCTTTCCTACGCCGTCGTCTGCGTGGTCGACAACCTCGCCAACGGGATCGGGCCGGGGGCGTTGAGCGTTGAGGAGATGGCGCAGACACGGGCGGTCAACGTCGCTCGCCTGCGCGATGCTCTCGACCTGGTCCTGCCGGGCCTGGCCGGTGGCTGAGCCGGCGCCGCTCGCCGTCACCAGCGCCGTCCTGGACGGCGCCGCGGTCGGCCTTCGCTGCAAGGAGGGCGCGATCGTCGCCCTCGGCCCCGGGGTCGAGCCCGAGCCCGGCGACGAGACGATCGACGCCGGGGGCGCGCACCTGGTTCCACCACTCGTCAACGCTCACACCCACGCGGCGATGACGCTCTTTCGCGGCTATGGCGGGGATCTGCCATTGATGCGCTGGCTGCAGGAGGCGATCTGGCCGGTCGAGGCGAAGCTGACGGCCGAGGACGTCTACTGGGGGGCGCGCCTCGCCTGCCTGGAGATGATCCGCAACGGCACCGCGAGCTTCTGGGACATGTATTGGCACCCGGGAGAGACCGCCCGCGCGGTCGAGGACTCGGGTATGCGAGCGACGATCGGTGGCCCGCTCTTCGACGCCGAGGGCGGCACCGAGAAGATGAAGGAGACCGCGCTGGCCAGCCTCGACGAGCTGGCCGGTGCCGGACCGCGGATCGACGCCTCCCTCGCACCGCACTCGATCTACACGGTCAGCGAAGACCTACTGCGTTGGACGGCGGAGCAAGCCGCCGAGCGCGGCGTTGCGATCCAAATCCACCTCTCCGAGACCGAGCAGGAGGTGAGCGAGTGCCTGGAGCTGCACAGCGTGCGGCCCGCGGTCTACCTCGACCGGCTCGGCCTGCTCGGGGAGCGCACCGTCCTCGCCCACGGCGTCTGGCTCGACCAGGCCGAGCTGGAGCTGATCGCCGAGCGTGGCTGCATGGTGGTTGCCAATCCCGTGGCGAACATGAAGCTCGCCGTCGGCGGTGTCCTCGACTATCCCGCCGCCCACCGCGCTGGCGTGCGAGTCGGGCTCGGGACGGACGGCGCCGGCTCCAACGACTCGCTCGACCTACTCGCCGACCTCAAGGTCTTCGCTCTCGTCCAGCGGCACCTGAGCGGAGACGCGACCGCGATCCCTGCCCGCGAGGCCTGGTCGGTGGCCACGGGCGGGGCCGAGCTGCGAGTCGGGGGGCCGGCGGACTTCCTCCTGCTCAGGGCGAACGCACCGGAGCTGAGCATCGGTGAGCTCTGCTCCGACCTCGTCTACGCGGCGAGCGGCTCAGTCGTCGACACCACGATCGTGGCGGGGAGGGCGTTGATGCGCGAGGGGACGATCCCGGGCGGCGAGGAAGTCGTGGCGCGTGCCAAAGAACGATCCCGCCGACTCGGGATCGACTAGCCGGACAAAAGAGGTCTATACCCCCTGGGGGTATTTGATACGGTGACTCCCGATGGGCGACGTCCTCGGCAAGATCCTCGAGGGAATCGAACAGTCCCTGCTGATGGCCTACGAGGTCTGGTGGGCACTGGTGCTCGGCTTCGCGATCTCCGGCATCGTCCAGGCCTGGGTGCCGCGCGAGCGGATCGAGGGGACGCTCGCCGGGCGCGGCCCGAAGCCCGTCGCCTGGGCTACCGGGCTCGGCGCCGCCTCCTCCTCCTGCTCCTACGCGGCGATCGCGATCGCCAAGTCGCTCTTCCAGAAGGGCGCCTCGGCGACAACCGCGCTCGCCTTCCAGTTCGCCTCGACCAACCTCGTCTGGGAGCTGGGCCTGGTTCTCTGGGTCCTGCTTGGGTGGCAGTTCGCGCTCGCCGAGTACGTCGGCGGCGTGATCCTGATCGTGCTGATGGCGGCGCTGCTGCGCCTCTTCGTCTCGCCTCGCCTGGAGGAGCGGGCGCGCAAGCACGCGCAGGACGCCCAGGAGGGTCACGTGCACGAGCACGGCGGCGACGCCGAAGGGGGCCCGAGCCTGCGCGAACGCCTGCTCTCGGCCTCCGCCTGGACCGAAGTCGCCCACAACTTCCGCGCCGACTGGACGATGCTCTACAAGGAGATCGCGATCGGCTTCCTGCTCGCCGGCTTCATCGGCCTGCTCGGCGACGACTTCTTCAACGTCCTCTTCGTCACCGACGCGCCGCCCGTCGTGCGAACGATCGAGAACGTCCTCATCGGGCCGTTGATCGCCGTCCTCAGCTTCGTCTGCTCGATCGGCAACGTGCCGCTCGCCGCAGTGCTCTGGTCGGGCGGGATCAGCTTCGCCGGTGCGATCGCCTTCATCTTCGCCGACCTGATCGTGCTCACCATCGTCGCCATCTACGTCAAGTACTACGGCTGGCCCTTCGCCCTGCGGATCACGGCGCTGATGTTCGTGACGATGGTCGTCGCGGCGCTGGTCGTCGACGGCCTCTTCGGCCTGCTCGGCCTGGTCCCGACCGGACCGCGGCCGACCCGCGCCGACATCTTCGGCTCGGTGCAGCTCGACTACAAGCTGGCGCTCAACGTGCTCGGACTGGCGATCTTCTCGGTCCTCTTCTGGCTCACCGCTCGCGACGACCGCCGCACCAGCGCCACGTGTCCCGCCCACGCGGCGGAGAGCCCCGCCGAGGCGGCCAGCAGCAGCGCCGCCCGCGGGTCGTAGGCTTCCGAGAGCCAGCCGACGAGCGGGCCGCCGATCGGCGTCGAGCCGAGGAAGACGACCGAGTAGAGCGCCATCACGCGGCCGCGCATCTGCGGCTCTACCGTGAGCTGCAGGGAGGAGTTGATCGTCGCTGCAAAGGTGACGGCGGAGGCGCCGAGCAGCGCCAGCAAGGGGATCTCGAGGGCGAGGCTGGGCATCAGGGCGGCCAGCGCGGCGACGACCCCGAAGACGAGCGCCGCGCCGGAGATCAGGCGGCCGTCGGCGCGGCCGCGGGCGCCGGCGATCAGGGCGCCGGCGACCGAGCCCGCCCCCATCGCCGAGACCAGCGCCGCGTAGGCGGTCGGCCCACCTTCGAAGGTGAAGCGCGCGAGCAACGGCAGCGTCACCTGGAAGTTGAGGCCGAAGGTCCCGACCAGGGCCATCAGCCCCAGCGGCACGGCCAGCTCCGGGGTGTGGCGCACGTAGCGCAGCCCGGCGCGGACGGCACCAGGTTCACGCGCGATGCGCGGTGGGGTGCGCAACTCGGCCGGGTCCATTCGCCAGAGCGCGAAGATCATCGCCGCGAAGGTGAGCGCGTTGAGCGCGAAGCAGGGCTCGACCCCGAAGCCGACGATCAACAGGCCGGCGATCGTCGGCCCGATCAGGCGACCGGCGTGGATCAGGACGCTGTTGAGGCTGACGGCGTTGACGAGGCGGTCGGGCCCGACCATCTCGATCGCGAAGCTCTGCCGGGTCGGGTTGTCGACCGCGTTGACGCTGCCGCGAAGGAAGACGAGGACGAACACCATCCAGGGGGCGACGGCGCCGCCGGCCGTCACCGCCAGCAGGACCAGGGCCGGCGTCGCCATCAGCGCCTGGGTCACCATCAGCAGCTTGCGCTTCGGGAAGCGGTCGGCGAGCACCCCGCCCCAGGCGCCGAAGAGCAGGATCGGCAGGAACTGCAGCGCCGTGGTCATGCCCACCGCCAGGCCGCTGCCGGTGAGCGAGAGCACCAGCCAGACCTCCGCCACCATCTGCATCCAGTTGCCGGAGATCGAGACAATCTGACCGGCGAAGTAGCGCCGGTAGTTGGGGACGTTCAGGGAGTCGAAGATAACACTGGGTTCGCGCCAAGATCGACGCGGACTCGAACCCCCGGAAGCCACCGCATCGATCTTGGCGCTCACCTTCCACCTTCTTCGTCGAGGATCTGCTCCAGGATCGCCGCCGCTCGCTCCAGGGTGCGCAAGTCATCTGCTGACAGGTCGCGCATGCGGCGCGCCAGGTAGGCGTTCTTGCGCCCGCGCAAGCGGCGCAGGCGCTCGCGCCCGGCGGGATTGACGCTGAGCAGCGAGCTGCGGCCGTCCGAGGGATCGCGCGCCCGGTCGACGAGGCCCGCCTCCTCCAGCACGCGCAGGATGCGCGTCGCGGTCGGCCGCTTGATCCGCTCGATCGCAGCCAGCTCGCTGGGAGTGAGCGGCCCGTGCCGCTCGACCGTGGCCAATGCCGATACGGCGGTCGGCGTCAGATCCGTGCGGCTGCCGGCCGCCTCCTGCCGCAGCCGCCGCGAGGTCCGCACGACCGCCATCCGCAGCCGCGCCGCCAGGTCGGTGAGCGTTGTGTCGTTGAGCGTTGTCATTGATTAGCCTTGGTAATTAGTTTAGCAAACTACTTTCTCGCTAGGATCGAATTGTGACGGAGTCCTCAGAGCAGGCGATCGCGGCGCAGCTGCAGTGGCAGGCCGATGCTTGTCGGATGATCGGCTCCCCCTTCTACGCGGGCCTGCTCGAACGGGCCGTCGAGGATGTCGAAGTGCGGGGGACGACCTGGGAGATCCTGCGCGGACACGAGGACGACCCGCGCTTCTCGGTCCTCGGCTTGCGCCTGCTGGGTGCGGCGAATCGACTTGTGCTGACAGGACGAGAGCCCGGCCTTGCCGACGCATATGACAGGGGCCGGGTGCCGGAGGCATGGGAGCAGCTGCTCGACGCGTTTCGCCGCAACGTGGACGAGCTGCGCGGCTCGCTCGAGCAGCCGGTACAGACCAATGAGGTGGGCCGCTGTGCGGCGCTGCTCTTCGGCTTCCTGATGGTGGCCGCGGCAACCGGCCTTCCCCTCCGCCTGCTCGAGGTCGGTGCCAGCGCCGGACTCAACCTGCGCTGGGACCGTTATCGCTACGAGGCGGACGGCTTCTCGTGGGGACCGCCACGGTCGCCGGTCAAACTCGAGTTCGAGCTCGAAGGCGAGGGGACGCCGGCCCTGCCGGCGACGGTCGAGATCGCAAGCCGCCAGGGCTGCGATGCATCGCCGATCGATCCCACCACCCCGGAGGGACAGCTCACCCTTCTCACCTACATCTGGCCCGACCAGGCCGAGCGGATCGCGCGCATGCAAGCCGCGCTCGAGGTCGCCCGCGAGGAGCCGGCCAAGCTCGAGCGTGAGTCGGCTGCAGCATGGGCTCGGCGGATGCTGGCCGAACCGGTGCCGGGGCAGGCGACCGTGATCTACCACTCGATCGTCAGCCAGTACCTCAGCGACCCCGAGCGTGAGGCGCTCTTCACCGGCATCCGCGAGGCCGGTGAGCGCGCTACCGCTGACGCCCCGCTGACCTGGCTGCGCATGGAGCCCGCCGACGACCGCGCCGACGTCGAGTTGACGCTCTGGCCCGGCGGCGAGACACGCCGCATCGCCCGCGTCGGCTACCACGGCAGCCCCGTCGAGCTGCTCGCCGAGGAAAAGCGCTAAGCGCCCAGCGGGTGACCGAGAGTCGCGATCGCCGCCGTCCCGATGGCCGCGGCGCCGAGCAGCACCCCGATCCGCCGGGCGACTCGTCCCGGTTTCAGGCTCAGCTTCTCGACCACGATCAGAACGGTGAGGGCAGCCATCCAGGCCAGCCTCGCCGAACTGACGGCGGCAATCGCGATCATCATCGCCCAGCATGAGGCAAGGCAGGCGCCCCCGTTGTCCAGTCCGAAGCGCGCGACCCCGACCGTCGCCCGCCAGCCGTGCGGCGGCAGCGCGCGAGGACGATGGCAGGCCCGCAGGGCCCGGCGCTTGAGGGGCGTCCACTGCCAGAGCGCGGCGACAGCGAGGGCAAATGACAGGAGGAGCGCCGGGCTTGCTGGAGCCAACGGGATTACCGTCCCCAGCGCAACCACGCTGAAGGTCATCCAGATCCCCAGGTAGACGGCGATGAACTCAAGAACGGCCCGGCGGCGGCGCCAGTGAAGGCTGTTGACCGCAACGTGGCGGACCGCCGGCATCGCGGTCGGCAGCATCATCGCGACCGCCATCAGCGCCCACATCGGCAGACCGGCGGCGATCGACGCAACGTGCGGGGCGGCAGCAGCGTCGGGGGCGCTCACACCCGGCGCCGTCCCCGCCATGCCGGGCATGCTGCACAGCCACATCGATCCCGTCGTCCACGCGGGCCAGCTCGACGATCCACCGGCTGCCGCCAGTTCGCCGGATGCGATCACCAGCGCGATCCACGTCAGCCCCACCCCCGCCTCCACCCACCGCGTCGGTCGCCGGGCGACCATGCGCAGGCCGACGGCGACCCGGCCGACGCCCTCGCCAACCGCAATGGGCCGAAGCGCGCGCACCGCGCCGCTATTCGACCGAGAGGCTCACCCGGCCAATGTGGACGGGAGGATGCTCTTCGGGGGCCTGTTCGCGCAGGTACTCCTCGGTCTGGCCCTCGCCCGGCACCAGCGTCAGGGGCCGGAACGTCACGTCGATAGGCTTGCCGTCCCACTGGCCTTCCTCGCCAAGCGCGCTGAGGAGATGGCCGACATCGACGCTCACGCGCAGGCTGTGCGGGTGTTCGTCGTCGCGGGGGTTGCGGGCGCGTTCGATGCCGAAGAAGGCGACGTTGGTGACGTGGTGGCCTTCGAGGTCCGCTTCGCCGGCGTCCTCCGGCAGGTTCACGTAGACCCCGTAGACGCTGCCCGGGTTGACCTCTCCTTCGATGTTCTCGATGTTGAGGTACAGCCGCCGCGGGTCCGATTCACGCGAGGCCTCGGTGACCTCCTCCTTGGCGCGGTCATCGACTTCGACCGGGATCGCGGCAGTGCCTCCAGTCAGCGTCACTTTTTCCGAGGTGGCGCCGACGACTTTCGGCTCTTCCGCATCCGCAGCTGGCATGGTGGACGATTCGACCGGGGCGCCCGACGGCGGGGGGTCGTAGGTGTAGTCCAGATCCTTGATGGTATCCATCACCTCTGCGCAGGTCTTCGCCACGCGTTCGCCGCTGGCGTCGAAGAACTCGAACTCCTGGTCGGCCCACTGGGCTTCGCTGGGATCGACCTTTTCTTCGCCGTTCCAGTCGGCCCAGATGCGGTCGATGTTTGCGTGATGGAGCCAGAAGATCGGATCCTGCGCCGCCTGGGCGGGATACGCCATCCAGCCGATTCCGCCCACCAGGCCATGAATGACATCGTGCGGGGTCATCTCGATCCGGCCCTTTTGGCTCCAGAACTGCCCTTCCGCCGAAGTGACGCCACCGCCGAATTCGGCGACGCCGACGAAGCTCGGTCGCGCCATCGCGGCAGCGTCCGACGTCGCTGTTTCGGGCAGGATCGCGCCGCCGTTGATCTCCGGCCTCCGCTGTTCGACGTAGAGATAGTTCCTGCTGCCGTCCGCGTTGGTCGGATTGCGGAAGGCGTCGGGCAGCGACGCGCTGACGCCACCCAGGCCGTAGTTCCAGTACGGGAGGGCCCAATCGTCGGGGCCACCGTTCGCTCGCACGGCCTCGCGCACGATGCGCTCAAAGTAGTAGAGGAACATACGGTGCCAGGCAAGGAAGTACCAATTGCCGTGCTTGCATTGGTTCCACAGTGGCTGCGAAGGATCGGCTTCGCTGCCGTGGATGGCAGCTTGGTAGTACCAGCTGGTTGGATCGTCGTCGGGGCGTTCCTGCATCGCCCGGACGGCTTCTGCGTAGGCGGTCAGAGTTGGGTCGCCTGCGGGCAGGCTGCGAACCTCACGGCGAACGAAGGGGGTGCTCATTGGATTCCACCTCGTGCTCTCGGTGTGGTGGGCTGACGACCTGGCCCGTTGAGACTGGGCAGGCTGGGGATTGATCTTGTCTAACCGATCAATCAGAAAATTGCAACTTGTTATTCCAGGAAGCGCGGGGCAGCCGGTAGGCCCCAAAGCCGACGCGTCGAAGTAGGCGCGGATGGTCGATGCGATGGAGAGGGCGGCGCGCTACCCGCCCGGGATGGACGCGCGCAGCACGCGGGTCGCCGAAAGGCTGAACGCGCCGATGATGGTCGCGGCGGCGCTGACGATCCCGATGGTGGCGATCTCCGAGTCTCATCCGGGCGGGGGGCTCGAGGACATCGCGCGAGTGCTCAACTGGGTCACCTGGGTCGCCTTCGCGATCGAGCTGGTCGTGATGCTGGCCGTGGTTCCGGACCGTCGGGCCTGGCTGCGCCACAACCCCCTCGACCTCGTCATCGTCTTCCTCACTCCCCCCGTCCTGCCGGCGGGGTTGCAGGGGCTGCGGGCGCTGCGCCTGCTCCGCCTCCTGCGCCTGCTGCGCCTGGCGCAGCTCTCGCGCGAGGTCTTCTCGCTGGAGGGGCTGCACTACGCGATGCTGCTCGCGGCCCTGACCGTAGTCGGCGGCGGCGCCCTGTTCGTCGCTTTCGAGAAGCACAGCCAGCACCTCACCGACTGGGACGGGATCTACTGGTCGGTGACGACGATGACGACGCTCGGCTCGAACATCTACCCGACGACGACCGGCGGCGAGGTCGTCTCGGTCGCGATCCTGATCGTCGGCATCGGCTTCGTCGCCCTGCTCACCGGCGCCTTCGCCCAGCGCTTCCTCAGCCCGGAAATCGCTGAGATCGAGGAGGAGCTGGAGGGTGAGGCTTCCGCGGAGGAGATCGCCCTGCGCGAGCTGCGCACCGTCCAGGAACAACTGCAGTCGCTCTCGCTCGCCGTCGAGCGAATGGTCGACGAGCGCGCAGGCTAGGCGTCGGCGTCGCCTTCGGCAGCAATCTTCGCCTCGAGCTCCTCCATCACGTCGGGGTCGCGCAGCGTCGTCACGTCACCCAGTGCGCGACCCTCGGCGATATCGCGCAGCAGGCGGCGCATGATCTTGCCCGAGCGCGTCTTCGGCAGGTCGCCGGACCAGATCACCCGCTTCGGCCGCGCCAGCTTGCCGATCCGCTCGGCAACGTGGTTGCGCAGCTCGGCGACCAGCTCGTCGTCCCCCTCGAGGTCCCCCTCCAAGGTGACGAAGGCGCAGATCGCCTGGCCCGTGTCGTCGTCTGACTGCCCGATCACCGCTGCCTCGGCGACCTTCGGGTGGGAGACGATCGCCGACTCGACCTCGGCTGTCGAGAGGCGGTGGCCGGAGACGTTGATCACGTCGTCGATCCGTCCCAGCACCCAGAAGAAGCCGTCCTCGTCGCGGCGCGCGGCGTCGCCGACCAGGTAGGTCTCCTTGCCGAAGCGTGAGAAGTAGGTCTCGACGAAGCGCTCCTCCTCTCGGTAGAGCGTGCGCAGCATCCCCGGCCAGGGCCGGCGCAGGACCAGCAGCCCCTCTCCCCCCTCGATCGGCTCGCCACCTTCGTCGAAGACCGCGGCGTCCACCCCGGGCAACGGCATCGTCGCCGAGCCCGGCTTCGTCGCTGTGATTCCAGGCAAGGGCGAGATCATGATCTGGCCGGTCTCGGTCTGCCACCAGGTGTCGACGATCGGACAGCGTTCGCCGCCGATCGCCTTGTGGTACCAGAGCCAGGCCTTGGGGTTGATCGGCTCGCCGACGCTGCCGAGCAGGCGCAGCGAGCCCAGATCGTGCCGACCCGGGTACTCCGGTCCCCACTTCATGCAGGCGCGGATCGCCGTCGGCGCCGTGTAGAGGATCGTCACCCCGTAGCGCTCGGCAATCTCCCACCAGACGTCCTTGTCGGGATAGTCGGGGGCGCCCTCGAACATGACGCTGGTGGCGCCGTTGGCGAGCGGGCCGTAGACGATGTAGGAGTGGCCGGTGACCCAGCCGACGTCGGCTGCGCACCAGTAGACGTCCTCCTCCGGCTTGAGGTCGAAAACGTAGCGATGGGTGTAGGCGGCGCCGGTCAGGTAGCCGCCGGTCGTGTGCAGGATGCCCTTCGGCTTCGCGGTCGAGCCCGAGGTGTAGAGGATGTAAAGGGGATCCTCGGCGCCCATCGGCTCCGGCGGGCACGCGGCTTCCGCCGCCTCGCAGGCGTCGGCGAACCAGACGTCACGTCCCTCCTGCATCTCGCAATCGGCGCCGGTGTGCCTGATGACGAAGATCGTCTCGATCGAGTCGACCTCGCCGATCACGGCGTCGACCTGCGACTTGACCGGCGCCGTCTTGCCCTTGCGCCGCGCGCCGTCGGCGATGACCAGCGCCTTCGCCTCGGAGAACTCCATCCGCTCGCGCACCGCCTCGGCCGAGAAGCCGCCGAAGACGACGTTGTGGATCGCCCCGATGCGGGCGGTCGCCAGCATGGCGACGACGACCTCGGGGATCATCGGCAGGTAGATCCCGACCACGTCGCCCTTGCCGATCCCCTGCTCGCGCAGGGCGTTGGCGAAGCGCTGCACACCGGCCAGCAGGTCAGCGTAGGTGACGTCGCGCTCCTCCCCCTCCTCGCCGCGCCAGTGGTAGGCGACGCGATCGCCGTTCCCCGCCTCGACGTGGCGGTCGAGGCAGTTGGCCGAGGCGTTCAGCTTGCCGTCGGCGAACCACTTGAAGAAGGGTGGGTTCGACTCGTCGAGCCCCTGGGTCGGCGCCCGATCCCAGTCGAGCAGTTCGGTCGCCTGGCGCAGCCACCAGGCCTCCGGGTTGGCACCCGCCTCCTCGTATACGGCGGGGTCGCTCCACAGCGCCCGCTCGCGGAACTCCGCCGAGGGCTCGAAGCGCTCGACCTCGAGCAGCGCGCTCAGCTCCTGCTCGAGACTGGTGTTCGCCTCACTTGCCATGCCGCTCCTTCCCGCGCCGCTAGTCTGGTGTGCGGAACGGTACCCGTTCCGAAAAGACCGGACCAATGCTCTTCCGCCAGATCATCCACGAGGACCTCGGCTGCGCCTCCTACCTGGTCGGCGACACGGCGTCCGGCGTAGCGGCGGTGGTCGACCCGCAGTGGGACATCGATTCCTACCTTCACCTCGCGCGCCTGCACGGCGTCCGCATCGAGCACGTTCTGGAGACCCACAACCACGCCGACCACGTCTCCGGCCACGGCCGCCTTGCCCGGGCCACCGGAGCGACGATCCACGTCCACGAACTGGCCGCCGCCGAGTACCCGCACGAGCCGTTCGTCGACGGCTGGGTGCTGGAGCTGGGCGAGGGGGCGAGCATCGAGGCGATCCACACCCCGGGCCACCGTCCCGAGCACACCTCGTTCCTGCTGCGCGACGCCGCGCGCGGGTCCGACCCCTGGGCGGTCCTGACCGGCGACTCGCTCTTCGTCGGCGACGTCGCCCGCCCGGACCTGGCGATCGAGCCACGCGAGGGCGCCGCCGACATCTTCCGTTCCCTGCACGAGCGGTTGATGGCGCTGCCCGATGAGACCGAGGTCTGGCCGGGACACCTCGGCGGCTCGCTCTGCGGCAGCTCCGGCATCGACCTGAAGACCTGCTCGACGATCGGCTTCGAGCGCCGTCACAACCGAGCGCTCGAGTTCGAGGACGAAGCCGCCTTCATCGAGGACTCGCTGGCGACGATCGGCAGCAAACCCCCCAACGTCGAGCACATCGTCTCGCTCAACCGCGGCCCGCTGGTCGAATCGATCGGCGCCCCGACGCAGCTGACGCCGCACGGCTTCGAGGCCGCGATCGCCGCGGGCGCACTGGCGATCGACTCGCGCACCAACGAGCAGTTCGACGAGGCCCACATCCCCGGCTCGATCAGCGCCTCCGCCTACGACACCGGTTTCGCCACCAAGGTCGCCCAGGTCGTCCCCGTCGACGCCGAGCTGCTCGTCGTCGCCGCCTCCGACGGCAACGAGCTGGAGGCGGCGGAGCTGCTCGCCGCCGTCGGCCTCGGCGTGCGCGGCTTCCTCGGCGGTGGCATGACCGCCTGGCGTGCCGAGGACCGGCCGGTCGCCCGGATCGAGGCGATCGACCTCGAGGAGCTGGCGCGACGGGTCGACTCGGGCGACGGACCGCAGGTCCTCGACGTCCGCAATGCGGGCGAGTACGAGTCGGGACACATTCCCGGCTCGCTCCACATCCCCTACGGCGAGCTGCTGGACCGCCTCGACGAGGTGCCCCGCGAGCGCCCGGTGGCAACGATCTGCAAGGCGGGAAAGCGCAGCGGGCTCGCTGCCTCGATCCTGCAGCGCGAAGGCTTCGAGGGCGTGATGCACGTCAGCCGCGGCAACGCGGCGACCTGGGCTAGGCACGTCGTAAGGGCCTAGCCGCGTGTGCGGCTAGCGAGCGCCGGACCAAGCAGGGCAAGGACGCAGAGAGGCCTAATAGCAGCGCTATTAGGCCGACCGAGGACGCAGCACTGCGTAGTGTCCGCCGCCGCCAGACGTGCGCGCGGTCAGTAGCCGGCCGGGTGGCGGGCTACGAAGCCCGACGTCGAGTCGACCGGCGAGGAGTGCCAGCGCGGGCCCGGACCGCCGACGGTGTCGAAGGCGAGGCCGGCGATGATCATCCAGGCGTGGCCCGAGTTGGCGTAGACCGTGATCCACTTACCCGGACCGGGCACGCCCCAGGTCTCGAGGCCGGTCGAGTCGAGCGGGCTGGATAGGAAGCCGCCGCCGTGTAGGGCGAAGCTGACCGCGCCCGAGCAGTCGTAGCCCGACGATTCGAACGAACCGTGCCCACCGCCCCAGATGTACGGGGTCGTGGCGATCGAGTTGGCGGCTTCGATCGCAGCGGCGATGGCGGGTGGCGCGGCGCTCGGCACGCTTGCCTGGCTTTCGGAGATGTAGTGGGCACTCTCGCCCGGCGTCAGCGGCGCGGGCGAACCTTCGACCTGCACCGGTTCGCCGGTCGCGCTGGCGATCTGTTCGGAGATCGCCGCGAGGTTGTCGCCGAGTGCTTCTTCGCGCGACTCGAGCGATTCGAGCGCCTGTTGCCGAGCCGCCTGGGCCGACTTCAGCTCGGCGAAGCGCGCCTCCGCGGCGTCCTTGGCGGCGGCGACTTCGCGCTCCTTGATCGCGATCGTGTCGCGTGCGGCCTTGATCTGGCGACGCACGCCCTTCATCCGCCGCACGGCCGCCCGCGCCTCGTCGCGCAGCGACTTGACCCGGGCGGCGACCGAGTCGTCGTATTCCTGCACCTGCGCCAGGTAGTCGGCGCGGGTACTGACTTCCGACCAACTGGCCGAGTCGAGGACGACGTCGACCATGTCGGGGCTGCCGGACTCGTAGATCGCGATCAAGCGGTCGCGCAACACGGTCAGGGCCCGCTGCAGGCGAGCTCGCACCACCGCGAGGCGATGCTTGTCGGCGGCGAGCTTGGCGGTCGCGCGGTCGAGCTCCGCCTGCTTCGCTTCCAGTTCTCCCTGCACCGCCGCCTGCTCCTGGCGCAGCGCCGAGACTTCGCCGATCATCGAGTCGATCGCGTGGTTCTGTTCGGCGATCGTCGTCGCCAGCGCGCTCTGACTCGCCCGCACGTGGCTGAGCTTGCCCTGGGTGGCGTGGAGTTTTTCTTCCAGGCTTTTCGCCGGCGCCGAGGCGACGACACAGAGCAGGGCCAGGAGCAGCGCCGCGGGCAGCAGCAGCCGCCACGAGTTTCCGCGAGGGGGAACGCGCATCGGCGGCGCAAACTAGCGAAATCGCCGCCAAAATGTTAGGAGTTGCTAATAACTTGCAACTTCCGTTGCAGAATCCAACCCCTTGCAGGAGAAATGCGCCCAACCTCGACCACTGAGCTCAGCGTGGAGTAAGAGAGCGGAAGGGAGTTGCCCTTTCCAAAACACTCAAGCGCGGCTCCTGCCGCGCGTTTTGGAAGGGCAACTCCCTTCGCCTCTCAAGCGCGGCTCCTGCCGCGCGTTTTGGAATGGGACAGGTCCCGCCCCTCCCCTCTTAGGCGAGCAGTTTCGCCTTCGCCTTCTCGAACTCCTCGGCGCTGATCGCGCCCTTTTCCTTCAGCTCGTTGAGCTTGTGCAGTTCGTCGGCGGGCGAGGCGTGCGCCTGTTCGCGGATGTAGGCGTCCATGTGCTGCTTGGCGTCTGCCTGGGCCTTGATCGTCCGGTCGCGCATCCCCTCCCCCCGTGCGATCAGGTAGATCAGCGCCGTTATGAAGGGGATGAAGACCAGGAAGAGCACCCAGGCCGCCTTTGCCCAGCCGGACAGCTCGTGATCGCGGAAGAGGTCGCTGAGGATCGTGATCAGGATCCAGATCCAAATCACGAAGAAGAAGATCTCGAGGGCGAGCAGCAGTGCTTCGCCCAGGTTGATGTCGGCTAGGAACAAGACGGCGTCCTTTCGGTCAGTTGACTTGCTTGGCGGCCCAAAGCCGCCCTTGTCTTCCGCAACCTATGGGTTGTCCCCGTCGGCTGCATCCGTAGTTTTCGCCATCGAGAAGAGGACGGCCGCGACCGCCGTCGCCAGGTTGAGGCTGGAGACCCCCTCTCGCATCGGGATCGCGAGGCGTGCGTCGGCGCGGCCCAGCAACTCCTCGCTGAGGCCGTGGCGCTCGGTGCCGAAGGCGAGCAGCGAGCGCGGCGAGAGCTCCCGCGGGTCAGCGACCTCCCCCTGCGGATCGATGGCGACCAGCGGCCGGTCGCCGTCGGGCAGCCCCTCGATCCGAGCGACGGGAAGGGCGAAGTGGAGGCCGGCGGCGCCGCGCAGCGCCTCCGGGTGCCAGGGGTCGTTGGCACCCGTGGTCAGGACGGCGGCCGCGTCGGCGGCGGCGGCGACCCGCACGCAGGCCCCCATGTTCCCCATCGTGCGCGGGTCCTCGAGCAGCACCGCCGGCGCCGGGCGCTCGGCGGCGAGCGCGGCGACAAGGTCGACGGCGGGACGGCGGGCGATCGCCACGACCCCGGTGTGGGGAGCGTGCGGGACCATCGCGGCGATCGCCTCGGGGGTCACCCGGCGGGTGTGGCCGGCAAGCGAGCCGGCCAGGTCGGGGGCCAGGTCGGCCGCCAGCCGCTCGAGCTCGTCCGGCTCCGCGGCGACCGCTTCCTCCACCTCGGCGCCGAAGCGCAGCGCGTGCTTGAGGGCGTGGAAGCCCTCCAGCACGGCAAGCTCGTCGTCGCGGCGCGCGGCGCGGAAGCGCCGCACCAGGGGGTCGGTCACCGCCCAATCATGACCGTCCCCGCGCCGCTCATGCGGAGCGGCTGAGCCTCAGGTGCTGCCGGATCCCGTTCGACGATTCCTCTTCCGCCTCCTCGGCCAGGGACTCCACGAACGGGGAGAAGTAGCGGCCGGCGATCTTGTCGGTCGCGGCGCCATCCTCGGGCTCGGCGCTCAACCGGGACTGATCTCCATAGCCGCCGGAGGGCCGGCCATAGAGGTAACGGGGCTCGCGTCCGGTCCAAAGGACGCCGCGCATCACCGGCTCAAAGGGCTGCGGATCGACCTGGACTCCGACGTCGGCGGCGATCGCTTCGGCGACCGCATCGGCCTGCTGGGTTGCGATCCCCCCCTGCTTGATCGGGAAGTCGGTCAGGTCCCCGGCCGCGAAGACGCGCTCCAGGCCGATCACGCGACCGTGCGAATCGACCGAGATGAAGCCGTCGGCGTCGTGAGGGACGCCGCTGAAGGCGCGCCCTTCGAGACGGGGGAGGCTGATCACCGCGTCGGCCTCGATCTCGGCACCGGGGACGAGACACAACCGCCGGTGGTCGAAGTGGACTGGATGGGCACCGGTCACCAGCTCGATGCCACGCTCTTCGAGCAGGGCGCTCACCTGCTCCGCCGCGCCCCGCCCAAACAGCTCCAGCGGAGCGTCCTCCGGAGTCACGACGGTGAGCGCGGTGCGGCTCGCGCCCGCCGCGTCTCGCTGCGTCGCCGCGAGCAGGGCCAGCTCGTATAGGGGCAGGGCCCAGCTGCGGCCGCCGGGCATCGTGAACACCAGCCGCTCGAGCACACCGGCGCGCAGCTGGTTGACGAGGTGGCCCACCTGGCCCTCGTCGGCCACCCCCCAGAAGGTCACCGCCCCGGGCACGGCCCAGAGCAGTCGCGCCCCGGCGACCATCACCAGGTAGTCGTAGGGGAGGCGCTCGCCGTCGCGGGTCACCGCCCGTCTCTGCTCGGCTTCGACCGCGACTACGCCGGCGTCGCAGAACTCGGCACCGGCGCGTTCGGCAAGACGCGGCAGGTCGTAGCGGAAGACGCGGGCCGCGCCATAGGGCTCACCCACCGCAAAGGGGCGAAAGACGAACTCGCGGCGCGGGTCGCAGAGGGTGACGACGACTCGATCGGCGGCCAGGTCGCGCAGAGCGAGCGCCAGCTCGACGCCGGCGACCCCGCCTCCGACGACGAGAACCCGTTTCTCGCCGCCGCTGTGGCCGTCGCCCGTCATGTACTGACCGTAGGGACACATGGCGGCCGGTCCATCCGCAGGAAACCGCCGATCGCGTGTGGATTTCCCGCGGAGTCCTCCTTCAGACCGCGGCATTCCCGACCTTCCCCAGGGTCTCGATGACCTCCTCGTCGGAGACCTGGGAGAAGTCGCGGTACCACTGGCCGACGCCGTGGAAGGGCCATGGTTCGATCAGGCAGGAGACCTCGTCGGCCTCTTCGCGTAGGCGCGTCGCCGAATCCGGAGCGCAGACCGGGACCGCGAGGACCAGCCGGTAGGGACCCTGGCGCCGCAGGGCGCGCAGCGCCGCGGTATCCGTGACTCCGGTCGCGACTCCGTCATCGACGACGATCGCCGTGCGACCGGCAATCGAGAGGGGCGGATGGCCGCCCCGATAGGCGAGCACCCTGCGTCGCAGCTCCTCCGACTCACGGGCGACGATCGCATCGAGGGCGCCGCGGTCGATCCCGAGTATCGCCAGAGCCTCGGGGTCGAAGACGCGCGTTCCCCCCTCGGCGATGGCGCCGATCCCGTACTCGGGATTGTGGGGGGCGCCGAGCTTGCGCACGACGAGGACCTCGAGCGGGGCGCGAAGCGCATCGGCCACCTCACGCGCGACGGGAACCCCTCCCCGCGGCAGGGCGACCACCACAGGGTCCTCGCCGGCGAGCGGAAGGAGAAGCTGGGCGAGCCGTCGCCCAGCATCGCGGCGATCGTCAAAGCGGATCGGCCCGGATTCCCCTTCGTGCGCGGGCATTGGCCGATTCTGCAGTTGCTGGGGCAACTCTTCATCGGGGTATTTCCCGAGATTGTGTTCGGGTTTTCCCCGATGCCCGTCGCCTGCCACTCTCCTAGATTCGCCGCAGGCGTGGCGACCGAGGCGACAGCGAGGAGGGGTGGGCGATGAAGCTGATCGTCGGCGTCGACGGCGGTGGCGGCGGGCGCGACGCGCTCGAGCTGGCGCGGCTGATTGGGGGAGAGGCGGGCGCATCGGCGCTCGTCGTCTGCGTCGTCCCCTACGGGCCACTGCCGGTCGACTTCAAAGCGCTCGACGAGGACGCCGCCGCGGAAGCCGAGCCGCTGATGCAGGAGGCGCGCGAGCAACTCGATGGACTTGAGGTGGAGACGCGGGCGTTCGGTGGCGGCTCGCCGGCCGAAGTGATGACCTACATCGCCGAAACCGAGGAGATCAACCTGATCGTGGTCGGCTCCCCGCACCGCGGAGCGATCGGCCGGGTGCTGATTGGCAGCGTCGCCGACAACCTCCTGCACGGAGCCCCCTGTCCGGTGGCGGTCGCGCCGAGCGGCTACTCCGCCGAAGGCCACGAGACACTGCGCAAGGTCGCCGTCGCCTTCGACGGCACGCCGGAAGCAAAGGTCGCCCTGCACGCCGCGGAATCGTTCGCCGCCCGTGGCAACGCCTCGATCGAGGTGCTGACGGCGGTCGCGCCCCCCACGGCGGTACCGGGCGTCACCGGCTACGCGCCGGTCGACCCACCCGACCCCGACCGCATCCTGACCGAGGCCGTCAACTCGGTCGACGGGGGAATCGCCGCCACCGGGAGACGGCTCGACGGCCCTCCTGCATCGACGCTCGCCGACGCCTGCGACGAGGGCGTCGACCTGCTCGTCGCCGGCTCCCGCCGCTACGGTCCCGCGATGCGGGTGCTGCTCGGATCTGTCTCCACGCAACTGGTCCACAAGGCGTCCTGTCCCGTACTGGTGGTTCCTCGCCCATGACGGTCGTCGACGTCGAGGCGGTCCGGCCCTTCGAGCGGCTCTCGAGGGCCGACGTCGACTACGCCGGCGGCAAGGGGGCAAACCTCGGCGAGCTGACCGCGGCGGGCTTCCCGGTGCCTCCTGGCTTCGTCGTCGGCGCTCCCACCTACGCGGCCTTCTGCGACGTGGCGGGACTGCGCGGACGCATCGAAGAAGAGCTCGCGACGGTGGACGTCGAGGACACCGAGGCGCTCGAACGCGCGGCAGGCGAGGTGCGGAAGATGGTCGAGGCCGAGCCGCTGCCGGAAGAGCTGGCGACAGCCATCGGCAACGCCTACGACCGCCTTGCTGCGACCGCGGGAGACCCCGCCACGCCGGTGGCCGTACGCTCCTCGGCGACCGCCGAGGACACCGAGTCGGCCTCCTTCGCCGGCATGAACGAGACGCTCCTCAACGTGCGCGGCCGCGACGCGGTCCTCGACGCGGTGCGCCGCTGCTGGTCTTCGCTCTTCGGCGCCCGCACGATCTACTACCGGGCCAAGCGCGGCTTCGGCCAGGCCGACATGGACATCGCCGTCGTCGTCCAGCGCCAGATCGAGTCGACGCGCTCCGGTGTGATGTTCACGATCGACCCGGCCTCGGGCGCCACCGACCGCCTGATCATCGAGGGCGCCTTCGGGCTCGGCGAGTCCGTCGTCTCGGGCTCGGTCTCTCCCGATCGCTACGTGGTGGGCAAGGACAAGCTGACCATCCTGCGCCGCGAAGTGCGGCGCAAGGAGCTGGCGATCGAGCCCCTGCCCGGCGGCGGCACGAAAACCCGCGAGCTCGGCGAGCACGAGGCCGAGCAGCCGGTGTTGAGCGACGAGGAGGTGCAGAACCTCGCCGACCTCGGCGTCCGCATCGAAGTGCACTACAGCTCGGCGCAGGACACCGAGTGGGCAATCGACGCAGGCGGCTCGATCTGGATGCTCCAGTCCCGCCCGGTCACCGCCACCGGTGGCAAGCCCCTGGACGAGCCCGAGCAGAAGCGAGGTGCCGTGCTCGTGCGCGGGCTGGGTGCTGCCCCGGGGGTCGCGGACGGCGCGGTTCGGGTGATCTCCGAGCTCGCCGCCGCCGACGGCCTCGCCGAGGGCGAGGTCCTCGTCACCCACATGACGGCCCCCGACTGGGTTCCGCTGATGCGCAGGGCAGCGGCGATCGTCACCGACTCGGGGGGCATGACCTGCCACGCCGCGATCGTCTCGCGCGAGCTCGGCATCCCCTGCGTCGTCGGCACCGCCGAGGCGACGAAGGTGCTGCGCGACGGCGAGCTGGTCACGGTCGATGCCGGTGAGGGCGTCGTCACCGAGGGCGCGACTGCTCCGCAGAGGCCCCGAGCCGCCGACGAGGCGGCTCCGAGCGCGGTCGCAGCGCCGGTCACCGGCACGAAGATCCTCGTCAACCTCTCCGAGCCCTCCCAGCTCGAGCGGGCGGCGAAGCTCGACGTCGACGGCGTCGGCCTGCTGCGCGCCGAGCTGATGGTCGTCGAGGCGCTCGAAGGGGTGCACCCGCGGCTGCTGATCGAGGACGGGCGGGAGGAGCAGTTCGTCGAGCGCATGGCCGAGTCGCTGACCGCCTTCGCCAACGCCTTCGCGCCACGGCCGATCACCTACCGGACGATCGACTTCCGCAGCAACGAGTTCCGCGGCCTGCAGGGCGGCGAGCGCTTCGAGCCCGAGGAGGCCAACCCGATGATCGGCTACCGCGGCGCCCTGCGCTACATGCGCGAGCCCGACCTGCTCGGCCTCGAGCTGACCGCGATCGGCCGCGTCTGGGACGAGGGGCACACCAACTTCCACGTGATGATCCCCTTCGTCCGCACCCCGCGTGAGGTCGTCGCCGTGCGCGAGCAGCTTGTCGAGGCCGGCCTGCTCTCGCGGCCCGGCTTCGAGCTCTGGGTGATGGCCGAGGTGCCCTCGGTGCTCTTCCACCTGCCCCGCTACGCCGAGCTCGGCATCGCCGGGATCTCGATCGGCTCCAACGACCTGACGCAACTGGTGCTCGGCGCCGATCGCGACTCCGAGCTGGTTGCCGAGGTCTTCGACGAGCGCGACGTCGCCGTCACCGAGTACATCGCCCAGCTGCTCGACCGGGCGCGGACGCTCGGCCTGCAGACCTCGATCTGCGGCCAGGCGCCGTCTGTGCACCCCGAGTACGCCGAGGTCCTCGTGCGCGCGGGCATCGACGCGATCTCGGTCAACATGGACGCCGTCGACCGCGCCCGGCGCCTGGTCGCCGCGGCTGAGCAGCGGCTGCTGCTCGAACAAGCGCGGTCGTAACGCATATCCCATGCATGACATGGGATATGCGTTACGACCGGATTAGGGAGGGTCAGTCGCCGTCGACGAGGCTGCCGACCAGCTCGACGTACTCGCGCAGCCGGCCGATCGCGAGGAAGCGATCCTTGACCCGTTCGCGCGCCGCTGCGCCGAGGCGTTCCGCGCGGAGCGGATCCTCGAGCAGGCCGCGAATCGCCGCCGCGAAGGCCGCGAGATCGTGGGGGTCGTCGATCAGCACGCCGCTCTCGCCGTCGACGATCTGGTCCTGGATGCCACCGACGCGACTGGCGATCACGGGCTTCGCCTTCCACATCGCCTCCGACACAGTCAAGCCGAAGCCCTCGGCGAGGCTCTTCTGCACGATCACGTCGGCGCGTCGCTGGATCGCGTTGACCATCGCCGCGTTTTCGTCGAGATCGTCCATCGGCAGGCTGACCAGGTGGACGCGACGGCGGACCGCGTCGGGAAGGCGGCGCCAGTCCTCGGTCACGTCGCCGTAGACGACGGCACCCTCGGGATCGTCGGCGACGGCGGCGCTGGCCGGCCCGACCATCGCCAGGTGGACGTCGGGCGCCTCGACGTGCTCGGCAAAGCAGTCGAGCAGCCCGCGCGGGTCCTTGAGACGATCCCAGCGCGAGACCTGGGCGACGAGCCTGGACCCGGACGGCAGCAAGCCGTCCTGGTGCAGCTCGCTGTGGCGCTCGACCCGCCCCGGCGTGCCGTCGCCGCGTTCAAAGGTCGGCGCGCCCTTCGGCACGTCGTTGCCCAAGCCGATCGCGCCGAGGATGGCGGCGACGGCGTCGGGGTCGAGATCCTGGTTCTTCGGCGCGAAGGGGTCGATCGAAGGCGGCATCAGCCAGATCTTCGCCCTCTCGAGCCCCTCCCAGATGTAGGCCTCGCGCGAGAAGACGAGGGCATCCGCCGCCCGCACGTAGGGGAGCAAGAAGTCCCAGGCCCGGCGTGCCAACTCCCCGGGTCGGTCGACCCCGATATGACAGCGCCAGACCACCTTGGCGCCGAGCTCTTGCATGGCGGGAACCAATCCGGCCGTCTGCGGATCGTGCAGGTAGAGGACGTCGTCTGCCTGGATTAGCTCGGCGAGCTGCGCGGCACTGGCGCGTAGCGCGGTCTCGTAGAGGTTGCGCTCGTCTTCCCCGAGCGGACCGTCGTCGCCGGGATCCTCATGGAGGTTGTTGTGGAGCCGCTTGGTGACGGCGAAGAACTCCGGTTCCTCGTGCAGTACCGCCCAGCGGGTGTCGACCCCGGCGCCGCGCACATAGGGCAGCAGGCCGTAGAGGATCTCGGCGACCCCCCCGCCCCGAGCGGTCGAGTTGACGTGCCAGATCGCCCGCCCGGCGAACTCCTTGCGAGCCCACTCGGCGACCGCCTCGAATGCCGGGTACTCGTCACCGAGCAGGCCGCGGAAGCGCTCGACCGGGTGAGGCGGGATCTGGATCAGCTCCGGTCGCGCCACGCGAAAGACCGTAGCTACTACCGATGTCCCGGGCCAGCGTCGAGCCTAGCTTTGAGTCTCGGTCACCCCGCGTACAGAAGGAGCGACGATGGCGGAGACGATGAGGGCCGCGGTGTTCGAGGGTCACGAGCGAATCGTGCTGGAGGAGAAGCCGATTCCGGCCTGCGGCCCGAACGACGCGATCGTGAAGATCTCGCTGACGACGATCTGCGGCACCGACGTCCACATCTGGCGCGAGGAGTACCCGGTCGAGCAGGGCCGCATCGTCGGCCACGAGCCGGTCGGCACGATCCACCAGTTGGGCGAGGCCGTCTCCGGCTATGAGATCGGCGAACGCGTCCTGGTCGGTGCGATCACCCCCTGCGGCACCTGCTTCTACTGCCAGTCCCACAACGAGGCCCAGTGCTCCGGCCACGAGGACGAGTGGCGGATGATCGGCGCCTGGCGCCTCGGCAACGCGATCGACGGCGTCCAAGCCGAGTACTTCCGCGTCCCCTACGCCCAGGCCAACCTGGCGAAGATCCCCGACGATCTCTCGGACGAGCAATGCGTGCTGCTCGCCGACATCGCCTCGACCGGGATCTCGGCGGCGGAGACCGCCAACGTGCGGATCGGCCAGACCGTGGCCGTCTTCGCCCAGGGGCCGATCGGACTCTGCGCGACCGCCGGCGCGCGCCTGATGGGCGCCTCGCTTGTGATCGGCGTCGACCGCATCGAGGGGCGGCTCGAACTGGCCAAGAAAATGGGCGCCGACGAGACGATCGACTTCACCGAGGAAGACCCGATCGCGGCGATCAAGCGGCTGACCGGCGGCCGCGGCGTCGACGTCGCGATCGAGGCGCTGGGCACGCAGGAGACGTTCCAGGCCTGCCTCGACGCAACCCGGCCCGGCGGCATCGTCTCCAGCCTCGGCGTCTACGGCGGCAAGCTCGAGGTTCCCCTGGAGTCCTTCGTCTACGGAATCGGCGACAAGCAGATCCTCACCACCCTCTGCCCCGGCGGCAAGGAGCGGATGCGCAAGCTGATGGAGATGGTGCGCCACGGCCGCCTCGACCTGACGCCGCTGATCACCCACCGCTTCTCGCTCGACCAGATCGAGGAGGCCTACGACCTCTTCGGCAACCAGCGCGAAGGCGTAGTCAAGGTCGGTTTGACTCCCTGACGCCACGGGGTAGATCCACTCCACCCATCTAGAGAAGGAGGGACTCGTGGGAATCATCGGTTGGATCGTCCTCGGACTGCTTGCAGGAGCTATTGCGAAGCTGATCATGCCCGGCGACGACCCGGGTGGCATTATCGTCACGACTCTGATCGGTATCGCGGGAGCGCTCGTCGGGGGTTTCATCGCCAGCGCCCTGGGCATCGGCGACCTCGACGAGTTCTTCGACGTCGGAACCTGGCTGATCGCGATCGCCGGCTCGTTGCTGCTGCTGTTCATCTACCGGATGGTCGTCGGCAACCGACCCACCGATCACCGCGTCTATCGGTGATCTACTAGGTCGCAGCGGGATTACGGGTACGGGGTAGGCAATGGCAGACCTCGTACTCGGACCGCTGCTGCGCTACGTCTCGGAAACCGAGGCGACGGTCTGGGTAGAGACCGACGAGGCGTGCGAGGTCGAGGTGCTCGGACACCGCGAGCCGACCTTCGGCTTCGACGGCCATCACTACGCGTTGGTGCGGATCGAGGGCCTCGATCCGGGTGGCTTCTACGAATACGAGGTGGCGCTCGACGGCGAGCGCCGCTGGCCGCTGCCGGGCTCCGAGATGCCGCCGAGCGCGATCCGCACCATCTCCCCCGGCAAGCCGCTCGACATCTGCTTCGGCTCCTGCCGCGTCGCCGTGCCCCACGAGCGCCCCTACACGTTGACCAAAGACGAGGACGAGAACGGGCACGAGCTCGACGCCCTGCACGTGCTGGCCGAGCAGATGGCGCGCCAGGAGCGCGACGAGTGGCCGGAGCTGCTCTTCCTGCTCGGCGACCAGATCTACGTCGACGAGGGTTCGCCCCGGACGCACGAGAAGATCCGCGCTCGCCGCGACACGAGCGAGCCGCCGGGCGAGGAGATCCTCGACTTCGAGGAGTACACCTGGCTCTACGAAGAGTCCTGGAGCGAGCCAATGATCCGCTGGCTCTTCTCGACCGTCTCCACCTCGATGGTCTGGGACGACCATGACATGAGCGACGACTGGAACATCTCGCGTTCCTGGCACGAGGAGATGGACCGCAAGGAGTGGTGGCACGAGCGGGCGGTCGCAGGCATCGCCGGCTACTGGATCTACCAGCACCTCGGCAACCTCTCGCCGCGCGAGCTCGACGAGAACGAGGTCTACGCGCAGGTGCGGGGCAACCCGGACGCCACCGCGATCCTGCGCAACTGGGCCAAGGGGATCGACACCACGGCCGCCGGCACCCGCTGGAGCTTCTTCCGCGACATCGACGGCGTGCGGGCGATCTTCATGGACTCGCGCGCCGCCCGCGTGCTCACCGACGAGAGGCGCTCGATGTTCGACGACCAGGTCTGGGACTGGATCGTCGACCACGCCAGCGGCGACTTCGACCACCTGCTGCTCGCCACCACGGTCCCCTATCTTCTCTCTCCCGGCTTCCACAACCTCGAGGCCTGGAACGAGCGCCTCTGCGACGGCGCCTGGGGACAGGCGCTGGAGCGGCCGAGCGAGAGGCTGCGCCGCGCCGTCGACTTCGACCACTGGGCCGCCTTCCAGTTCTCCTTCCAGCGTGTGCGCCGCCTGCTCGAAGAGGTGGGCTCAGGCAAGCGCGGCAAGGCGCCGGCTTCGATCGTGCTGCTCTCCGGCGACGTCCACCACGCCTACCTCTGCGACGTCGCCTTCCGGCCGGAGGCAGGCGTGCAGAGCGCCGTCTACCAAGCCGTCTGCTCGCCCTACCGCAACCCGCTCGACGCGAAGGAGCGCCAGGTCATCCGGGCCGGCTTCTCGCGTCCCTTCGCCACCGCCGCTAGCGTCCTCGCCCGGCTCGCCGGCGCTCCCGACCCCGGCATCCGCTGGCGCTTGCTCGAGGGGCCGTGCTTTGACAACCAGGTGGCGACCTTGCGCCTCGACGGCCGCCGCGCGGTGGCCAGGCTCGACAAGACCGTCGCCGGCGACGAGCGGGAGCGCTCGCTGGAGAAGACCTTCGAGCGGCGGATTGCCTAGCTCAACGGGCACCTCTCTGGAAACGAGCCGGGCGTGGAAGCGGCTCACCCAGGATCAGGCGGGCGCGGTAGTAGAGCGCTTCGAACGCCTGGGTGTCGAGATCCTCGAGCGCGTTCCGCTCGCGCCCCGGCTGGGTACCGGTGCCTTCGGCCGGGCCGCCCGCCGCATGCTCGCGGACCACCCCGTTGAGCCTGCCGCGGGAGACGAACTGGGTGTGCTGCGGCACGTCGCTCATCACGTCTTCCTTTCTTGAATTTATTGACAATCTAAGTCAAGAATAACAGAGGACGGATAATGGAGGCTCGTGGCGAGTCGGGGCGGGGCGCCACCCGGCAAAGCGCACCCCGCCCCATCGCCCCTTCAGGCGGCTGCAGGTACTCCTGCGTCGTCGTCGCCCTGGGGGTCGTGGGGAGTCGAAGCCCCGCGGCCGTCGGGCGGCGAGTCACCGCTGAAGCTCTTGGTCTGGCTCGGCCGCAGGTAGACGATCTGACCCTCGCGAAGCTCGAGCTTCTGCAGCTCCGAGCGCGTCAGCTGGGCCCAGACCTCGGTGCCGTCGCCGAGCACGAACTCGATCCGTATCTCGAAGCCGAGGGCGACGATCCGCTGCACCATCGCCTCCTCGTCGCCCGCGTCGCGGTCGAGGGAGACCGTCATGTCGTGCGGGCGGACGAAGTGGTCGCCGAGCCGGTTGACCTCGCCGACGAAGCTCATCACGAACTCGTTGGCCGGCTGGTCGTAGAGGTCGGCGGCGCTGCCCGACTGCTCCACCCTGCCCTCGTTCATCACGACCAGCTGGCCGGCGACGTCCATCGCCTCCTCCTGGTCGTGGGTGACGAAGATCGTCGTCACATGCATCTCGTCGTGCAGGCGGCGCAGCCAGCTGCGCAGGTCCTTGCGCACCTTGGCGTCTAGGGCGCCGAAGGGCTCGTCGAGCAGCAGCACCTGCGGCTCGACCGCGAGCGCCCGCGCCAGCGCCATGCGTTGGCGCTGGCCGCCGGAGAGTTGGGAGGGGAAGCGACCGGCGAGGCCGTCGAGCTGGACCAGCTGCAGCAGCTCGTGGACGCGCCGGGAGGTCTCCTGCTTCTTCCACTTGCGGATCTTCAGGCCGAAGGCGACGTTGTCGTAAACCGTCATGTGCTTGAAGGCGGCGTAGTGCTGGAAGACGAAGCCGACGCCGCGCTTCTGCGCCGGCTTCCCGGTCGCGTCCTCGCCGTTGATCGTCACCTGCCCCGAGTCCAGGTCCTCGAGCCCGGCGATCGCCCGCAGCAGGGTGGACTTGCCGCTGCCGCTCGGCCCCAGCAGGGCTGTCAGCGAGCCGTCGGGGACATCGATCGATACGTCGTCGAGCGCCTGAAAGTCACCGAAGCGCTTGCACGCTCCCTCGACTGAGATTCCCATCAGGCGTCCTCCTTTCGTTTCAGCAGGTTCATTGCGAACAGGGTGATCAGCGCCAGGAGAGCCAGCACCAGGGAGGCGCCGTAGGCACCGGGGAGGCTGAAGTTTTGGTACTGCTTCTCGACGAACAGCGGCAGGGTCTGGGTCTGCCCGCTGATCGAGCCGGAGACGATCGTCACCGCGCCGAACTCGCCAAGCACCCGCGCGGTGGTGAGGACGACGCCGTAGGCGACGCCCCAGCGGATCGACGGCAGAGTGACCTTCCAGAAGGTCTGCCAGCCGTTCGCACCCAGGGTCGAGGCGGCCATCTCCTGGTCGGTGCCGATCTCCTGTAGGACCGGCACCGTCTCGCGCACGACGAAGGGCAGCGAGACGAAGATGCTGGCAAGCACCATCCCCGGCACAGAAAAGAGGATCTTGATCCCGTTTTCGCCGAGGAACGCAAACCAGCCGCCGGTTCCGTAGAGGAGGAAGAGCGAGAGGCCAATGACGACCGGCGAGACCGCGAACGGGAGGTTGATGATCGCGTCGATCACCGGGTTCGCCTTCGACTTGTGGCGGACCAGGAGCAGCGCACAGCCGATCCCGAAGATCGTGTTCAGCGGCACCGCAATCACGACCATCAGCAGCGTCAGTTTCAGCGCGTGCAGGCCGTCGGGCGAGGTGATCGCATCGAGCGGCGGGCCGATCCCGTCTTCGAAGGTCTTGTAGAAGATCATCACCAGCGGGATCAGCAGCAGCATCGTCAGGTAGCCGAGCCCGAGCACTCGCAGGCCCCAGCGGCTAGCGGGATTGGCGCCCATCAGACGCCGCCTCCGCCGCCGCCGACGTCCTTGGCGAGCGTTGGGATGAACTCGCTCGAGCTGCGGTCGTGGCGGATCGCCCAGCGCTGTATCAGCGAGACGAGGCCGAGCAGCAAGAGCGAGGCGACGAGCAGCACCACCGAGACTGCGGAGGCGCCGATCTCGTTGCCGGACTCGATCTGGTTGCGGATGAAGACCGAGGAGACGGTCGTGTCGGGCAGCCCGCCGGCGAAGAGAAGGACGGAGCCGAACTCGCCCAGCGCGCGGGCGAAGGCGAGGGCGACGCCGGCGGCGAGGCCGGGAAGGAGGTTGGGGAGGATGATGCGGCGGAAGATCGTGAAGTTGCCGGCCCCGAGCGAGGCCGCAGCGGCCTCCATCTCACGGTCCATCTCCAGCAGCAGCGGCTGCACGGCGCGGACGACGAAGGGGAGGGTTACGAACATCAGCGCGACGACGACGGCCGCCCTGGTCGCCGCGAGGTGGATTCCAAGCGGGCTGTCGTTGCCGTAGAGCGTCAGCAGGGTAAGGCTGGCGACGATCGTCGGCAGCGCAAAAGGAAGGTCGATCACCGCGTTGACCGCACTCTTGCCCGGGAAGTCGTCACGGACTAGCAGCCAGGCCAGGATCGTGCCGAAGATCCCGTTGACGACGACGACGATCAGCGAGCAGACGACCGTCAGTTTCAGGCTCTTCAGCGCCAGCGGCGAGGTGACCTGGTCCCAGAAGGTGCCGAGGCCGCCGGTGAAGGCTTCGCTGGCGACGGCCGCCAACGGCAGCAGGACGATGATGCTCAGGTAGAGCATGACCGTGCCGCCGCCGATGCCGACGCCGAGCCCGGGCAGGCGGATGCCTGCCCGGGGCGCTGGAACCGATGTTGCGCTTGCCGGGTGCGCGGACATCAGCCTGAGGTCGAGACCCCTAGTTCTGTCTCGATCTTGGCGACCGAGCCGGTTTCGTCGTCGAAGAACTCGTCGTTGACCTTGCTCCAGCCACCGAACTGGCTGATCTTGAACAGTTCCTTCGGGGTCGGGAATTGCTTCGGGTCGACCAGCTTCGGGTTGACCGGGCGGTAGCCGTTTTCGGCCCAGATTTCCTGGCCTTCGTCAGACCAAATGAACTTGAGGAAGTCTTCCGCCGCCGGCTCAGGAGCGTCCTTGGTGACGGCGATCGGGGTTTCGATCAGGATCGTCGAGGGCGGCACGACGTATTCGAGGTCTTCGCCCTCCCCTTCGGCCTTGATCGCCTCGTTCTCGTAGCCAAGTAGGACGTCGCCCTCGCCCTGGGTGAAGGCGGCGAGCGCGTCGCGGGCGCTGCCGGGCTGCGCCACGGTCTTTTCGAGCAGCGTCTTGACGCCCGCAAGCGCCTCTTCGGGCGACTTGCCCTCGTTGATCAAGGTCCCGTAGACGGCCATGATGTTCCAGCGCGCCGCGCCGGAGCTGAACGGGTTGGGAGTGACGACCTCGACGTCCTTACTGAGCACGTCGTCGAGCGTGTGGATTCCCTTCGGGTTGCCCTTGTGAACGCTGATCACGACGACCGAGTCCTGGGCGATGCCGCCGTAGGGCTGCTTGTCCCAGCCGGGGGCGACGATCCCGCCTTCTTCGACCAGCCGTTCCATGTCACCGGCCTGGGCGAAGTGGACGACCGAGGCGGGCTGGCCGGCGACGACGGCGCGGCTCTGGTCGCCCGAGGCACCGAAGGAGTTGCTGAAGCTGACGTCTCCGCCCCCGGAGGTCTTCTCGAAGGCTGGCTCGAGATCTTCCTGGTAGACGGCTTCGGGCGTCGAGTAGCCAACCACGTCGAGCTTGCCGCCCCCCGAGGCGCCGGCGTTGTCGCTGCTGCCGCCACATCCGGCCACGATGACCGCCAGCGCCAGCGCTGCGGCCAGGAGGGCCGCTGTGACGCTGCTCCGCCGGGTTACCTTGCGAGCATTCCCCATGGAAAGGAATCCTTTCTTTCTTGACTGACTTAGTTTTTTGACTGACTTAGTTCTGAAAGTGCGGCGGCAGCCTAGCACAATGTTGATCAGCAAAGTCGGAAAGTAAGCGCTATGCGATAGCGCAGCACCCCACCCAGCAACCGGATGCCAGCGAGACCGGCTAAATGCTTGGATGCAACGTCTTCTCCATGGATCGCATGGAAAACGCGTTGCACCCGGATGGGGAGGCGCGGGGCGATGCCTGACCAGTCGAGGCTGACAACGGTTCTCGTCTGGCCAGGCAGAGCCAAGTTACTCGATCTGACGGGCTATCTACTGGTTTGCGGGAAACGGCAAGGGGACCGCATGTTTATGCTCGAAGACAGGCTGTCCATGTCCAGTCCGAGGGGACAGCGGGAGGCCAGCCGGGCGCTGGCCCTTGGCGCGCTGCTGCGTAAGCTGCGCCGGGAACGCGGCTACACGCTCGAACAGTTCGCCAAACGTATCCCCATGTCTGCATCGAACCTCTCTCGCGTCGAGCTCGGCAGCCAGGGGCCACCAGGGGACGAGGTAATCGAGCGCATGGCCAAGGCCCTCGACGCCAATGTCGCAGAGCTGCTGCGCGCCGCGGGACGCGCTGGTAGCGACGAGTCCTTCGAACGCGCCGTGCTCGAACGCCTCGACGCGATCGGGCGTGACGTGCGCGAGGTCCGTAATGCGGTGATCCCGCGCAAAGACGCCTAGGGGGCGTCAAAGGGGACGGCGGGCTCAGTGCGGGCTGGCGATACCGCCGCCGGTGGCGGGCGGCGGCGAGGGGGCCGGAGCAGGCGCCGGAGCGGGGTTCGATTCCGGCGCCGGTTCGGGCTCCGGCGCCGCTTCCTTGCCCCCGCCATTCCCCTTCTTAGACGGCTTTTCCTTCTCTTCTTCGTATTCGCCTCCGGCTTCGTGCGCCGAAGACGCGGCTGAGGTGTGGTCGCTGTGCAGGCCGGAGAGTTCGGGCAGGCTCGACGGTTCCGCGAATTCGGGGCAGTCGCCGGCCGCCGCCGCTTCCATGAAGGAGCGCCAGATCGGGCCCGCCGTCGGGCCTCCAAAGCCGGTTTCTTCACGCGACTGCGGATGGCCGACCCAAACCGCTGTCGAGTAGAGCGGCGTGTAGCCGGCAAACCAGGCGTCGGAGAGCCCCTCCGAGGTGCCGGTCTTGCCGGCCTCGGCCGGGCAGCCCATGTAGGTGTAGCCGGCGCCGGTCCCCTGCGTGATCACGCCCTCGAGCAGCTTCGTCACTTCGTAGGCCTGTCCCTCGGTCAGGACCCGGTCGCCGGACTCCGGGTCCGGTTCGTCGACTTTGCCGTTGGGGAATTCGACGCGGCCGATCGCGGTTGGGTCGTGGTGGATGCCGCCGCTGGCGAGGGTCGCGTAGCCGTCGGCCTGTTCGAGCGGCGTGACGCCGACGGCGAGGCCGCCGATCGCCTCCGCCGGTACCGATTCGAGTGGCGCTTCGATCCCCATTTCGTGCGCCGTCTGGGTGACGTTCTCCGGGCCGACGTCGAGATCGAGCTGGGCGAAGATCACGTTGACCGAGTCCCAAGTGGCGCTGGCGAGCGACATGGTCCCGCCCCCCGGCTCGGCGTTGTTGACGGTCCAGGTACCGCCGCCGGGGATGTCCAGCGTCATCGGCGAGGTGCCGTCGTAGTAGGTGCTGTTGGGGTCGACCCCCTGCTTGATCGCCGTCGCCAGCACGTAAGTCTTGAACGAAGAGCCGGGCTGGCGGTGCGCCTGCCAGGCGTAGTTGAACTGGCTTTCGCTCACCGACCCTTCAGTCGAGGCGAGGGCGACGATCTCGCCGTTGGCGGGATCGACCGAGGCAAGCGCCGCCGCCGGGCCGCCTTCCGGATAGCAGACGCTGCAGGAGTCGACTGCTTCCTGCGCCCGTTCCTGCAGCTCGGGATCGATCGTCGTGTAGGCCTTCAGCCCCCCGTTGCGGACCGTGTTGATCCCGTATTTGTCGATCAGCTCCTGCTGCACGAGGTCGAAGAGGAAGGGGTCGCGGATCACCCGGTACTTGTGGCCGGGGCTCAACTCGAGGCCGCTGTGCAGCGCCTCCCGGTATTCGGCCCCGTCGATGTAGCCCTGATCGTGCATCGCGGCAAGTACCTCGTTGCGGCGCTTCAAGGCGGCGTGGGGATCGAGGAAGGGGTTGTATTCGGAGGGGGCCTGGGGCAGTCCGGCGATCAGGGCCGATTCCTCCAGCCCCAGCTCCTTGGCCGGCTTGCCGTAGTAGGTTTGGGCCGCGGCCTCGACCCCAACCGCGGTCTCGCCTTCGACCGTGCCGTAGGGCGCCGTGTTCAGGTAGGCGGTGAGGATCCAGTTCTTGCTGTGCGCGTCCTCCTCTTCTTTGGCGAGGCGGGCTTCTCTCAGCTTGCGTTTGAGCGTGTCTTCCGGGTTCTGGATATAGAGGTTGCGGACCAGCTGCTGGGTGATCGTCGACGCGCCTTGGACCGGCTTGCCCCCGGCGAGCAGGTCTTTCCAGAGAGCCCGGACGATCCCCGTGTAATCGAGCGCGCCGTGCTCGAAGAAATTCTTGTCCTCGATCGCGATCGTGGCGTCGCGCAGCGTCTGCGGCATCCCGCTTTCGGGCACCGGCTGACGGATGTTTTCGGACTGGATGAAGCCGATCAGAGTTCCGTCGGCGGCATAGATGGCCGAGGAGCGGCCCTTCTGTACCGGTTTGAGGCTGGACAGCGGTGGCCCCGACTCGTAGGCGTCAACCGCCCAGCTGACGGCGACGCCGCCGGCGATCGCGGCGGCGGCGGCCAGTATCCCCAGCGGGACCAGCAGCTTTTTCTTCTTGGAGATGTGCGACTTGCGTCGTCGCCGTCGCGTCCGGCGCGCCATTCGACCGCAAATTGTAGGGAGCGAGGTAGCCTTCCCCGCAAATGGCGAGTTTTCTGCATACCTGCTACCGAATTGGCGACATCGATCGCTCGGTCGCCTTCTATGAGAAGCTCGGCTTCGCCGAGGTGCGCCGGATGCCGATCGGCGACGAGGCGATCAACGTCTTCATGGCCCTGCCCGGCGAGGACCCCCGCCTCGAGCTGACCTACAACCACGGCGTCGACTCCTACGACCTCGGCACCGGCTACAACCACATCGCGCTGCTCGTCGACGATCTCGACGCGACGCTGGAGGCCCTCGCCGGCGAAGGAATCGAGCCGGAAAAGCCGCCCTACCGCCCCGGCGGCCGCAGCGAGGGCCATCGCATCTGCTTCCTGCGCGACCCAGATAGGTCCCGAACGATTTGCAACTAATGGCTCGCTTCCTGCACACCTGCTATCGGATCGGCGACATCGACCGCTCCGTCGCCTTCTACGAAAAGCTCGGCTTCGAGGAGGTGCGGCGGATGCCGATTGGCGACGAGGCAATCAACGTCTTCATGGCCCTGCCCGGCGAAGATCCACGCTTGGAGTTGACCTACAACCACGGCGTCGACTCCTACGACCTCGGCACCGGCTACAACCACATCGCCATCACCGCCGACGACCTCGACCAAACGCTTGAGCGTTTGGCGGCCGATGGGGTCGAGCCGGAAAAGCCTCCCTATCGGCCCGGTGGCCGAACGGAGGGACCGCGCATCGCGTTTCTCAAAGACCCTGACGGCTATCGGGTCGAGCTGATCGAGATTAGCTAGGGCGCCGCCACGCGAAGTAGACGAGGCCCGCGACAACCGCCGTCAGGTACCAGGGATCGGTTCTGACGGCGGCCACCACGAACGCGACGAGGAGGATCGTCGCGAGGATGCGGACTACGACCACGGGGGACCTTTTTCGTAGTCGGTGAGCGCTTGCCGGTAGGCGCTCGCCGTGCTGTACACGCGGACGCCGATATCGCCCTCGCAGTACTCGATCATCGCCCACTCGGCATCAGCGGCCAGGGCGAACGAATAGGGCCACTCGCCACCGTCCGGCAGAAGCCGGATCGGATTGCCCGGTGCCCAGCCGTCAACGGCCGCGACGAATTCAGGCCCGTCCATCGACGGCACGAACCCAGCGTGAAATACGTGGTCGTCCTTGCGCTCGGATTTCCACGCACCGGCCTTCTCCCCCTCGGGAACGCACAGCACGTCGATGATTCGCCTCGCCGTGACGGGTCGTTGCATGTCACGCACCCGTCACGCCTCCTTTGCTGCGACGTGGATCGCCTCCGCTGCGGGGATGCTGGTTCGGGCCGGCCCGGCCTTCTTGCCCTTCCCCTTGGTCTTGGCCGCGCCCGTCGCGCCCGCTAGCTCGATCAAGACCATCGGAACGCGATCCTTGGGACGGGTGTGCCTTGCGACGACGACGCCTTGGCGGCCCTCGTCGTCCTTGTGTCGGACGGTTTCGCCCTTCTTGATCTCCTTACCTTTGGACGATTTCCAAGACTTGGTGAAGGTGTTGCCTCGAACGGTTTTCTTCTTCTTCTCTTTGACGGTAGCCACGATGAAACCTCCTGTCTGAGTTGGCAAACCGTCGAATTGTTTTGAGCGGGTCACGGAATGTCAAATCGCTCAGGGCGAAGAGGCCGCCCCGTCGCACCACGGGACGACCTCTCTCGCGCTCCCTCCCCCCTGCGTGGGGCCTAGTCGTCAGTCAGCGCCCACGAAGAATCAGAAGCGACTCGACGCCGCCACGTAAGAATGCCCGGTGTCCTCAGACTCCTGCCCATCGTCTAGACAGGCGATCAGGTCGGCGCTGTGGAGGATCGACAGGTGGTATTCAACTAGGCGGATTCCCATGCCGAACTCGGCGGCAAGCTCCTCCTCGCTAGCCCCGTCCTTTGCCCGTATGAGGTGGCCGAAAATCTCCGTGCGCCTGGGATGCGAAAGCGCCAAACGGATTTGGGCCTCCATCCTGCGCGACTGGCTGTTGTCTTGGCTTGGCATTTGTCATTCTGCGCCAGCGCCCCGGATGCGAGCTTTAGAAGGCCACCTTTGACAGTGGACTCGGCATCCGGGGACGCTGGGCACAGCCTGATCCGACTAAGGGAGAATCAAAGTGAAATGACTCGTATTCGTCGGAGTAGTAGACGGTCGCAGATCGGAACGCGCGTGTAAATCCCCATTTTTTAAGTCCCCGAAAAATTTCCGGTCATCATTCTGTGGGAGGTACGTAGCGCCGCTCCGGTAGCTCTGCCCGGGACCTGTCGAAGGCCATCGACACGATGATGGTCGTTTGCCCGACCTCGCCGGACTCACAGAGCCGCGTGGCGGCGCGAGCGGCTATGTCCTTCTGCCGCTCGTAGGATTCGGCTTGCTCTTGTGCGATTTCCTTCCGGGCCTGCTCGTCGCACATCAGGGCGTCCCAGAGCAGCCACAGGTCCTCGTCGTCGTCCATCTTCCCAGCGCGGTATGCCGCCAACGTCTCGGTGAGAATGTTCTGAGTGGTGACGCCATTCACGTCACGCCGTTCCGTCATCGTCATCTTCCGATATGCCTCGTCGGTGATGTAAGGCAGGATCACGGTGCGGTAGTAGACCTCCGTGACGTTGCCCTTCTCGGCCGTGAACGCGATTTCGATGCACCCCGCTTTGTAGAGCCGAGTGATGTGGTTGCTGACGCGCCTCACGCCAGCAGGGTCTCCTAGCCCCATCAGCTGCGCCAGTTCCTTGCTGCTTCGTGGCCCCTCGGCCAGGATCACGAGCGCCTGGTTGCGGATTTTGTTTCCCAAGGCGTAGGCCACGGCCTCATCCATCTCCCGCGTGCGCGCGTCACGGGGCATCCTCGGTTCTGCGGCTGACGTTGGCTCCATCAAGGCAATTCCTCCAGTCGAGAGTCTTTTGGGCAATCGGATGAGGCGCTGAGATTAGGGGTTTTCCGATCCAGCTTTTTGTCGCCGGTCACAAAAAGTCAGTCGGTCACAAATTCGTCCACCATTCCTCCCGCCCGGCATTCCGCCGGGGCTGACGACACGGGAGGAGGTGAGGCGTCGTGAAGATCGCGACTGTCGAGACAGTCGTGCCCATGCTGAGCGTCGTGAAGAACCGCTAAGCAGGCACGAATTGACCGGCTCTCGCGATCTAGTCCAGACGCGAGGGCCGGTCATCCTGATCGACCGTCGCAATCCCGAACAGAATCGTCAGCACAGCGTCGCCCTCAGCCTGACCGGCTTCGAGCCGATCGAGCGCTTGGGATGCCCGGAGATGGCCGGTCGGACCCAGCGCACCCCGCGTCCTGGGGTGGTCGAGGTAGCGGCGCAGGAACGCGACCGCCGTATCTTGATCGTCACGTCGCAAGGCGTCCGTGGCGGTGAGGGCTAGCGCCCGTGGGTTGTCCGGTTCGTCGCGCAGCCACGCCGCCAGGATGCGGCGGTCGCGTTCATCCGATGCCGTCCAGTCCTCGCGCCGGTGGACCCACGCCGCAACCTCGGGCGCGACGGCCGCGACCCCGCCCGGACGCACCAGCGCCGGGACGGCGTGGGCGCGCCCGTCCCAGCGGGTCGCCCCTCGTCGCGTCAGGCGGACGCGCGGGCCTGGCTCGCGGTCGTTCTCGTAGTCGAAGGCGAGACAGGCAACCTCGGGCGGGGCGGCTGCGACAAGGCTTCTCAGATGCTCCGCCCCGCGCACCTGATCGTCCGCGTCGGCGAAAGCTCGCCAGTCGGTCCTCAGCAGCGAGTCTGCGAACTCGCGCGCCGCCGCGAAGTCGTCACACCAGGGGAACGACTCGACGCGCCACCCTCGCGGCAGGTCCGCCGCCGTGGCCCACTTCTCGAACACCTGGACCGTGCCATCGGTCGAGCCGGTGTCCGCCAGGACGACCGAATCGAACGCGCCCGCCACCGAGGCCAGCAGGCCCGGCAGCGTGTCCGCCTCATCGCGGGCAATGATCGCCAGGCCCAGCGTCGGGGCGGCCACCGCTACCCGTCCCGCTTCGCCTCGCGCCTCAGCTTGTTCAGTTCGGCTACGAGGTCGGCCTTGTGCTCACCGGCCGGAAGGGTCGCAATCTCCTCTTCCAGTTCACCGATGCGGGCGATCCGTTTGTCATCAAGGCTCGGCTCCACGTCCCAGGTCACACCGCAGTCGTCCGTGGACGCGCGGCCGTCGCGCATCGCCTTCCTGACGAGTCCGGTGGTCATGCCTCGACCCTAGTGCGGCCGGTGTGGCCGGTCTTTCTCTGGTGCCGCGCCAGCGCGCCGCTCACGGTAGCCATCTCACACCCGCCGCAGCGATAGCGGGTGTCGTTGCTCCCGCCCTTCGTGTTGGCCTTGTACTCGGCCAGAACGTCCTTCTCGTCGGCGTAGATGATCGTCAGCCCCTTGTGGCCGGTGATCCTGTGATGGTTCTGGATCACCTGCTTCTTGCCGAGCTTGCCGCACTCCTGGCACCGCGCCAGCCCCGACTCCGGCACCGTGAGCTTGGCGTATCTGGCCTCCAACTCTGGGGTCTGCGGAAGGCGCTTCTCGCCGCCGTGGCCGGTCACTTTGCGGTGAGTCGTAAGGCGACCCTTCTTGCCGATGAAGTCGCACTCGTCGCATTCGCGAATCTCATGGGAGGGGATCGTGGCCGACGCCTTCGCCTTGCGGGTCGCGTGCTGCCGCTCGTACTCGCGGACGGTGGCCGTCTCATCGTCGTAGACGGGAGTAACGCCACTGTGTGAGTAGGCGGACTGGTGACGCCGCATCTCCGCCCGCTTGGCGAGAAAGTCACAGTCCGCCGCGTCACAGCGGAAGATCGTCGTGCGCGGGCGGGCGGTCTGCCGTTCCGGCTTCGGCCGTTCCTTCGGCTCCTCGTTCGTCGTCGTCGGCTCAGGCTCCGGTTTCGGCGGCGTCCTCGGTTTCCTGCGCGCCCGTCGCTCGCTCACCGGCTTGAGCGGGGCGTAACGACGATGCTCCATGTTCACCCACTCCTCGAACCTCGTGACCAACTTGGGGGGAGCCTCGACGTTCGGTGACTGTGACAGCAGATCGAGCGCGCCGTAGATCGTGTGCCACACCGCAAGCTGCTCGTCCAGGGAGGCGTCCGCGTGAGGCAGCGTCATCAGGAGCGGCGTCGTGCGAAGGGATCGAATCCACTTGTGCACCGGCTCGCGCCCCCTCGCCCGTGCCTCACTTACCAGCCGGTCCCGCTCCTCGGTCGCCGGAAGGTCGGTCGCACCGATGTAGTGAGGGGCGTTCGTCTTCGGGTCAGCGAGGTAGAAGACGAGGCCGGTTGGCGAGGACATCTCGAAATCTATACATCTCGCGACTGGGCCGCGAACAGTTCAATCGCTGATGTGAGCAAGAACCCGCCGATGCCATACGTGAAGGAGTACGAGGACGGCACCCTGGTCGGTGCCCTCACGAAGGCACACGCCGACCAACTGATTGCGGACCTGGCCGAGCGCAGTCCCGGCTACCTCAAGAAGGCGGCGACGTTCCGGCCCGACAACCCTTCCCGCGTGTTGGTCGGCCAGCGCCCCGACTACCCGACGCGAACCGCCAACGCCAAGGCGAGCGAAGCCTTCTACGCGGCCGTCGAGTTGGTGCGGCGCGCGTTCGTGGAGGCCGAAGGTCGCCAGCCGACCGCCGAGGACGCCAACTTCAACACGGCGGTCGAACAGCTTTCCGAGCGGTACTTCCCCAAGAGCGACCACCTGACTCCCGCGCCGGTCAAGAAGTCGGACGGCACGTTGATCGAGAAGGCGATGCGGGGCGAGCGCGTGGTCCTGGGCGAGCAGGTCACGCCCGAGCGGCCCGTCAGGAAGCGGCGCGGCGGCCTGGCGTCCAGCGCGATGCGCGGGGCGACGGCGGCAATCATCCCGAACACCCGAGCAGTCATAGGAGGTAGGTAAGAAGTGAGCGCGACCCAACGACTGGCCGACCTCGACGCGCAGGCCGAGGCCGCCAACGAGCGATACCGGGAGGCGCTACGCGCCGTCGAGCGGCAGGACCCGTTTCAGGCGGGCGTCGATGCGCTGTCCGAGGTGATCGACTACCACCGCGACGTTGAGGCGCGGCGACGTGAGGCCGACACCGAGGAGCTTCACCGCCTGACCGCCGAGGCTTGCGAGCGGATCAAGGAGCGCGGCTTGGTGTTCGTGGTTCCCGCAGCGGGCACCATTCGCCTGACCGACCCGTCCTACGACGAGGCGCTGGACACGGCGCTCGCGGAGTGGAACCGCGCCAAGGCCGACCGTGACGTGTTCGCGATGGAGTCCCACTTGGAGCGGAAGGCCGAGGCCGATCGCGAGATGATGGACCGGGTTCGAGCGGCGCTCGACGGCAACGATCCCGACGCGCTGCGGGAGGCGCTGAACCCGAGCGGCGACGGCCCGCTGACCACGGCGGACCTTGAGGCGTCCCATGCCTAGCGCCTTCGTCCTCACCCACCGGCTCGCCGGGGAGAACCACCCCGCCGTGCGACCGAGCGGGACCACGATCCTCAGCTTCCAGCACGACGGCGAAGGCGGGACGCACACGCTGTACCGATTCGCGGACCCCGACCTGGCGGCGAACTTCAACGATCTGGTCAGGGGCAAGCTGTTTGCCCTCCGCAAGCAGGCGGAACACGCCTACCGGGAGGCGACGAGTGCCTAGTGACCGCTACGCCGTCTACGAGGGACGCCGCGACCGCGACCCCAGGTTGGCCGCACGGGTAGTCGCCGCTGACGGTCGCGTGTTCCACGTCATCCATGAGGACGCGATGCGCATTCGCGATGACGTGACCGTGCTGCCGCTGCAAGACGCGATCACGGAGGCGTTCCGCCGTGCCGGCCGTCCGCTGCCAGCCGCTTAGGCCCGGCCACAGTCGAGGCGTCCGCTACGCGAGGTGGTTTACGCCTCTTCCTCGCGGGGCGTCGCCGGGTCTTTCCTCAAGAGGACGGTCGTAGTGGCCGTCTACGAAATCCCCGACTTCCGCAAGCGCGGCGGCGAGCCGCAACTGGTCACGGTCGTAACCCGTGACGAGATCGACAAGTTCCTCGGCTCGTCGTCGCGGAATGAGCGGGAGGCACACCTAAGCGACCTGCGCGAGCGCGGGCTGCTCATCACGAACAGCGGCCCGACCCTTCAGCAGAACGTCCGACCCCATCGCACCGCGTACGTCTTCAGGGGTCCGGCGTCGAAGGTTCCCAAGATCGGGAAGGCCCGCCTGCTGGGGGTGACGTCCTGGTGAGCGACGAGCGGCAGCTAACACCCGAGCAGATCCAGGCCGCCAAGATGATCGGCCACGGCGCGACCTACGAGGAGGTCAGCGAGACGTTGGGCGGCAACCCAATCGCGGCGACCGTGGGCCGGTGGAACCGCGAGCTTGACGAGTTCAAGGCGGCGGTCGAGGAGGCCCGCGAGGAGGACCTACTAGCGGAGCCGGAGGCGGTCGCGGCGCTGCGGCGCGCGCTCCACGCGACGAAGGTGAACGCGGCGGGTGACACCGTGGAAGATCACTCGGTGCAGGTGCAGGCCGCCAAGGCGCTGCTCTCGCGCCGGGGCGTCGGTGACGCGGTGAAGCCACCGCCCAAGGAGCGGCAGACCGTCATCTACCTGCCCCCGGATGAGGATGAGGACGAGCATGAGCGGCCCGACGAGTAGGCAGGTCGGCGCGGCCGTCGAGCGGCAGCACCCCGACGCGGGTGTGCTGGTGCTGGATGCGCGGGGCGGGGAGGGCCAGCCGCGCAAGCTGGCCCATCGGCCACGGGACGAGAAGGCCGGGGAGGACGTGATGGATATGGTCGTCGTCCTGAACGCGCCGCCCATCGACGGCGACCCGCGCCCGCGTGACGATCGAGGCGGGATCGTCCGCACCGCGCCGCAGTACGTCTAGCGGCCGGGGCGAAGTCACACACCCCGAGTAGCGAGCGGGAGTCCGGGTTCGGGCGAAGTCACAGGGCCTCTCTCCGTTGGCCCGCACCGCCAGAGGGCAGCAGCCCGAAAAGCACTATCGAACCCACACCGCCGTGGTCGACCACGCGCCAGGCGGTAAGCCTCTGAGCGCCCGTCTAGCAGGCTCGCCGCTCTAGCCTGGTCGATACCCGCGTAGGCGTTCGATCCTGTCGAGCGCCTAAGCCAGGCAGGTCAGGCCACGACCTCGAGGCGGGCGGCGAGCGCCGCAACCTCGCGCCTGAGCAGCGCGACCTCGGACGTGTCGCCGTCGCCGTCGAGCGAGCGGGCGCTGTCCAGAGCCTCCTCCGGGTCGATGCGTTCGAGGTAGTGCGTCGTTCCGGCCAAGCTGGCGTGACCGAGCAGGCGGCGTATGTGGTCAAGCGGGACGTTGCGCCGATGCAGATCGACGGCGAAGGCGTGGCGGAAGGCGTGAGGGTGGACGAGCTCAGGGTCGATCCCTGCTCGCCTCGCCTTGCGCTTGAGCATGGCGCGGACGTACGCGCCTTTGATCGTGCCTCCGTCGAGCGTGGCAAAGACAGGTTTGGTCGAGCCAATCCCCAGCTTGCGCCTAACGCGCATCCACTCGTCCAGGGCGTCCCAAGAGAGGGAACCCATCGCGACGACGCGCGCCTTGCCTCCCTTGCCTTCGCGTACCTGGATGCGTTCGCGCTTGCGATCCAGGTCGGCAGGCAGCAGGGCCAACGCCTCGCTGATGCGGAGACCTGCTCGCCATAGGACGACGATCAGGGCGCGATTGCGGATCGACGTAGGCGCTCGGGTGAACGTCTTGAGCAGGGCGTTCACCTCATCAGGGTCTAGGACGCGCTTCACTGGTCGTCCCTGCCTTCCTCCCAAACGACCTCGGCTTCCTCGGCAGGCGAGCGCGCAGGTTCGACTAGCTGCAAGGGTCCAACAGGCGTCTTGCCGTCCATCGCGACTAGCTGACACTCGGCGGCGTTGGGATACTTGGCCTTGGCTTCCTCGTACGTCATGGTCAGTTCTCCTCCTGGTGTGCTTTTAGTTTCACTTCTTGCATTCCTGTAACCCAATGTCACGGATTCAGGCTTACCATTAGTAAGTGCAACTATTCCAGGCGCGAGGTGGCCTCGTCAGGTGCGCTCGTTCGCACCCGGCCGCGACCGTGCGAGGGTGAAAGTCACATTGGGCCTGTCACCCACCCGCGACGGCGACAGCCGACTACGCGCGCGCTCGCGCAAGGCAGGCCCGCTGGGCTAGGACTCGCTGTGAGGCCGGTCCCGCCCGCTGGCCCTAGCTATCGGTAGGAAGGGCGGCGCTCCCGGCTACCGCCGCACCATATGCACCATAGATGCACCATAGAGTCGGGCTATGGTGCATACCTCAAATGCCGGTCCAGTCGGGAATACGGCTTGTGCCTGCACCATCGCACCATAGATTTGACTACAACGCGATAGCGGTTTTCCGCCCTGTCTATACGCAACTGGCCCCGAGCTATGGTGCAGTGGTGCAGCCGCCGTCCGCAAACCCGCTCCGCAACAGGGATCGAGGTATGCACCATACGGTCAACGCATGGTGCATCTATGGTGCAGCCGCTCGCTATGCCTTGCGAACGTGCCAGCGCTTGGGCCGACCGTCCGTGCGAATCAACTGGTAGCCGCCGAAGCGGTCACGGCTGCCGTTCCTCGCCGTGTAGCTGCGGAGCCAAAGCCGGGTTGACTTGACATCGCCGTTGGTCAACTCGATGGGCGCGGTGCCGTGGAGGATGCCACCGGGACCGCACAGCAGCGCCAGGTCGTCCGAGGTCTGCGCGTCCATTTGGAGGTCGTGCCACGCCGCGAGGAACTCCGTGACTTCGTGGGTCTCCTCGTTGACCTCAGCATCCAACTGGTCGAGGTTGGCGAGGAAGTCCGGCACGTCAGCGGCCTTCAAGATTCCGCCCACGACCTCGGCCCACATCTCGAACGAGCCGAGCGTCCGATCCGTCGCGAAGCGCGACGACGAAACCCGGTCGAACGCGCCCGCGCCGTCCATCACAACCTCGCCGTCGAGCCAATGCTGGATCAGCGTCAGCGCCGCCTCGACGTACTCGGGCCGGTTCGCCCGCGTCCAGCCGATCAGATCGGGATGCCGGAACTCGCTCTTGGGCCGCTTGGCCGGATTGACCTCGCCGGGATCGAGGAAGATCGGGACCGCCCGACGCGCAAGCTCCTCGCTCAGGGCCATGTTGTTGCCGGTGGCGACCCAGGCGTTCCGAACGGGAAGCGTGACCTCGCGTGACGCGCCCAGGATGCGGTCGCGCCAGATGCCGGTCGTCAGCACCGATGCCAGGTCGCTCGACGCCAGCGCGTCGTTCACGTTGTCGAAGATGATCGCCCGCGACCCGCGCAGCAGCGATGCCGTCAGGCTCTTGCGCCACTCGTCGCCGTTGTTGCGGCTGGCGGTCGTCATGGGCACCAGGCCGCAGCCGGGGAGCAGGGCCGTCTGTGCGAGCAGCGTCTTGCCGGTGCCGCGCTCGGGCGCGATGATCGTGTGCATGGGAGTCGGGCTGTCGCCGATGAACTCCCGCACGAACGGCAGCAGCAGCAACCCGAGCGCGTTGGCGCGGCTGGCCTGATCGCGAAAGCCGAAGTCGCCCAGCAGATCGTCCAGCAGCAGCGTCCGCGCATCCTCCAAGTCGCCCAGGTGGTCGACCACGGCGGGCCGCACGTTCGCCAGGTCGTCGGCGGGCCGATAGTAGAGGCGGCTCGCGGGATGGTGCCCCGGCTGGCTCACCAAGGAGCCGTCAGCGCCGACGACCGGCGTATCGACTACGCGGTCAACCCGAGGCGCGCCCTCGTACTCGGACGAGTCCCGCGCCAGCAGCGATTTGACCACCTGCGTTGGCGGCTCCTTGCCCTGCCAGCCGCCTTCCTTGGTCATGCCGCCGAAGTCGGCAACCCGCGAAAGCTCGTCCTTCAACGAGTCCGGGCCGAACGGTTCCAACTCGCCCCGCTCGGTCAGCCGCACAAGCTCGTTGCCCCGGACCATGACGCGCGGCTCGTCCGCGTCGTTCGCCGCGATCAGCGCGGCCCAAGCCTCATCGACCTTGCGGCTGAGGTCGCTTCCCTTGGTGTTGATGGGAGTCCGTTCAGCTACTTGCGCCGCCATACTGACCTTCCGTCGATCCGGCTGCCGTCGATCTGCGGCGGTGGATCGGCCACGTAGCGGTTGAGCGCGTCACGGGCAAGGGCCATCATGGAGATGCCCCGCTCGGCCGCCAAGTCCTCGACCTGACGGCGAAGCTCCGGCGTGACGCGAATGTTGATTCCGGGCGTGTTCTTGGTCTTCGTCATGGTCAGATATTGGCCTCGGTCTTCAAGTCGCGTGAAGACCTTTGCGACGGCACCCGTTCGCCGCTGGCGACCTCCCGCCCCGCCGTAGAATTGACCCTGTCAACTGACCTCCACACGTAGCGGTGTTCGGTCGTGTTTGGCTTCTTCAGTCATCGGTGGTGGCCTCGCTTCGGCGGGGCTTCTTCCGTTCTACGGCCATTCACGCGGGGATAGATTCGGTCGGGCAGGGAGCATGTAGTTCATTCCGCGACGACCCGGGCCGTAGCCACAGCGCCTGGGTCGTTGTCGTTGTCGTTGTCGGGCAGGGGGAGGACGCCGCCACGAGGCGAGGAGGTACGGGCAGAAGAACCCCGCAGCGGCGTCCACGTTGGGGACATCAGCTAGGCGGGAAGCTCGGGGTTGGCGTCGTTCATTGGGTTCCTTTCGCTGCGGTGAGCGGCGCATTGGTGACGCGCCTATTTCGATCACCGCGTCCGCTCGAACCCGGACGCAACCTTTCCAGCCGGGATTGTCTCACATCGGGACGGGCAGAGCGGCGTCGTTGCGGGGATTCGCGGCGCGTCGGTCGGTTCGACCGCTGGGGACGGCGGGCGGCGCTAGCACCCGCTCAGACGCTCGCCCGCTTGCGATGTCTACATCGCCCACAGCCGTGCATCGCGCCCCAGATTCGATTGGCAATGACCATCGTTCCGAACTGGGCACCGTTCCAGATCCTCGCCGGCCCGGCTGACGTCTACCTCGCCGCCACCGGCACCGCGTTCCCGAAAGTGAACGAAGCTCCGGGCGGATCGTGGACGAACATCGGCCGCACCGAGGGCGGGGTCAACGTCCAGCACTCCAACACCGTCCAGCTAATCACCTCGGACCAGACCACGGGTCCGATCAAGGCGCTGCGCACGGACGAGGGGCTGGAGATCAGCTTCTCCCTCATCGAACTTACGCTGGAGAACTACGCCAAGGTCCTGAACAACGCGACCGTGACCGAAGCGGCAGCGCCGAATCGCAAGACGATCAACCTGCACCAGGGCTACAACGTCGCCCTGTTTGCGATGCTGGTCCGCTCGTACTCACCGTACGGCGCATTCAACGGCCAGTACCAGGTGCCGGTCGTCTGCCAGACGGACCAGCCGCAGGTCGCCTACACCAAGCAGGACAAGGCCGTGCTGGCTTCGACCTGGACCGCACTCGAGGATCTGAACGCCTCATCGGACCCGGAACGGTTCGGCCAGCTGGTCGCGCAGACCTCGTAACGCGGCCCGCCCGACTACGCCGCAACCTTGGGCGCTTCGGCCGACTCGGCCTGGCCGACCCACTTGACCACGACCCGCTCCTCAATGGGCTGCCAGCGGCGGCGCTTCGGGTCTGCCCTGGTGAGCGTGACGGACTCGATGAACCGGCGCAGGTGTTTCCGGTCCTTCTCCCGGTCCTCGCCCCACGGCCGGTAGACGTGCGGCTTGCCGTCGATCCAAACGACCGGCGCATCGGCGTCGTCCTCGTCAACGTGCCGATCGTCAATCGCCCAAAGCACTTGCCGCGCCTCGTCTAGCGCCTCCTGCCGTTTCAGGATGCCGCGCTGGAAGCGGTTCCTCCCAAGGGACGAGGACAGCGCGGGATCGTCCACCCACTCGTCCAGCGCCTGCTCGGCCTCGCGAACCGCCTCGCGAGCGACGAGGTATTCCTGCTCGGCGGCCAGCGCGCCGGAAACGATGGAGCCGTCCTCGTCGTTCTTGATGAGGTCGAGCACGAACCCGTCAACGAGGCTTACCCGCGCCACGGCCCGGTTGGAGCAGTCGCCGGATGCCCGCTTGCCCTTGCAGACGTAGGACGCGACTCGCTTCCCGGTTTTCGGATCGGTCGAGCCGCTGACGCTGCACTTGTGACCGCAGCCGCCGCAGTAGACCACGCCGCCCAGCATGGCCTGACTCGCAATCGAACCGTCCCGCGTGTGATACTCGCCCGCCGTTGCCTGCACCCGCGCAAACAGATCCTCGTCAACGATGGCGTCGTGGGCTTCCGGGTTGGCCGCGCCGTTCGGCCCTCGCGCCTCGCCCAGGTAGGCGCGGTTCTTGAGGATGCCGGACACGCTGGACTTGGCGATGCCGCGCCCTAGCTTTCCCTTCAAGAAGTCGGCGATGGCCTGGTACGACGACCCGTCGCGGCGAAGCTCGAAGGCCCGCTTGATGTGCGGAGCGGTGGCCTCGTCGACCACCAGGCGGCCGTCACGAATCAGCTTCCCCCGCGCGTCGTAGCGCGGATCAACCGCGTCCTGGCGCAGGTACCCCAGCGGCGCTTTGCACGCCACGTGGATGCCGTTGGCGACGGCGCGGCTGGTCGCGGTGTTCCAGTTCGACTTGACGCGATCTAGGAAGTCCTCCGCAATCGCCATGCGGAGGTTGAAGACGAGCTTGCTGCCGGGGCTGGTGGAGTCGAAGCCGTCCTTGAACGCGACCAACTTGCCGCCCGCCTCGTGGATGCGCTTGAGCGCGAGCGCACCCTCGATCAGGTCACGTCCGAAGCGGTCGAGGAACGGGGTGACGACGCCGCTCGACACGCCTTCCTCCACGCGCCGCACCAGGCGCTCCAACTTGCGGCCGGACACGGCGGTCCCGCCCGACACGTCGGTCTCCTCGGCGCGCTGCCCGATCTTGACGCCTTCACTGGCGGCCCACTCCGCGACCTGCTCGCGGTAGACCTCGACCGACTCCTCGTCGTCGCGCTCTCCCGTCCGGCTGACCCGAATGTACGAGTCCATCATCGACGGCATGTTGCTGGTCCTCCTGTGATTGGATTGACCGCAACAACTGTATCGAGTTCAAGTGCTAATCGTTCGGCACCCTGACGGGTATAGGGTCGAGATCATCGGCGAGTAGCTTTCCGATCCTCAAGAAGCTAGTCTCAGCGGTCGATTCCAGACCGAGATGCCCATCGGGAGGAACGACCTGGCGGCTGTGTTCGTGGGGGCTGGGATCGGTGCCGTCATCGGGATGACAGCCCTATGGTCGATACGGGCAGAGCTGAAGCAGGGTTGGCGAGAAAGGCGTGCAGAGCTGTTCGGGGCAGAAACCGAGACCCCCGACGTCTTCCCCTGCGCCACCGAGCCAGAATGACCGTAGTGCTGAAAGCCTCAAGGTGAGGCGCCTTGCAATCAGCGTCAGCACGTTGGCAGCCCTTGGCTCTGCAGCCATCGTCATTCAAACGGACGACGCTACCGTCCAAGCAGTCAATATCGCCGTCTGCGTCGTCTCTCTCCTCGCGATTGGCGTTCTTTTGTTAAATGCCCGCCGGCCATTTCAACCATAACTGCCTCCCGGCTGAATCCTGATCACTATCTAAATGATCGGCACCTAGACGGCTATCGTTGCGAGCTAGTTGAGACGAATTCTTCCGAGTAGGCCATGCCAATGTTCACCAAACTCTCGCCTGCTACCGATAAACCCATGAGACGATGAACTCTGAACGAGATCCCCTTAATCCGCTCGGCACAACTGCGCGGCTCATATTGCTCGGGATTACCGCGGTTGCGGTCCTCGCTTACGCAGTCGACGGTGGACATCTCGTGGTCATTCCAATTCTTGCTGTGGTGGGTCTGCTCTACCACTATTCCTTTAGAGGGTTGAGCCGCTTCTTCGAGGGATTGTTCAGTCGAAGAGACCGCTGAACTTTCGTCCGCGACCCCGACGGGTATAGGGTCGAGATCATCGGCGGCCAGCTGGTCCTGCCGCAAGGCAATCAAGCCTGTCCTGGATTTCCTGTGCGCGCAGTTCAAAGCGCGATTCGAATGCCCGGTCACGCACGGCGATCGGGCCCAACCGGTCACGGATCTCAATGATGAGGGCATCGTCAGAGGCATCCGTCTCGGTGACGGTGACGGTTATCGGGAGATGAATCGGGTTCACGAAGTAGCCGCCGAGCAGTCTGGTCCTGACCTGACTCCCCCCCTCGAAGCGTGCTGTGTGCCCACCATCAAGCACAAGTCGAAGCCCGATGCTCCGAACCGCATCGACCACATCTGACCGCGAGTTGGCCCAGGCGACCCCGAACTCCCTGCAGAACGGCTGTCCCGGTGACCTTTCTTCGTTTCGCGAGCTAGCGTCGGCGCCAGATGCACTCCCTCCGGGAGAGCCCCACAAGGCAACGAGGGCCAAACCAATGAGGAGTCCCACCCCGCCAGCCGCAGCGGAATGCCCTTTGATCAACGCCGTTGCAGTCGACGCCACTACGACGATCAGCACAAAACCTGAGCGATCCTTTAGCCGGGTCGAGATCACGGAGTGCTCCCGTAATCGGCAAATCTGCCAAGAAACTGAAGATGCCAAATGCCCTTCACGCCAAGGAATCAGTTACAGATCGTTCGGCACCCCGACGGCTACCGGATCGAGCTGATCGGCACCTAGATCGGCCGGAGCTGGAATCAAATTGAAGGATTGCGGTCGCCTGAGCCACCACAATCCCTCAAATGAGCCATGGGAGCCGCGCTAGTGCGGCCCCGGGCAGTGCGGGTGGTCGTTGTCGCTCTGACATGGGTTGCTGTTGGGGTGGAAGTGGCCCGAGCTGCCTGCTTCGTTCGGGCCGCCCACGGCATACGCGGGACCAACCGCCATCAGGGCCATCGCGGCGGCCAGTGCCGCCACCTTGCGGATTCGCTTCATCGTCGTCACCTCCAGGTGATCGCCGGCCCTTCGCCCCGGAGGGCGACAGGGCCTTCGGATACGACCCCGCTACCCGAACATTCGTCCAGCTAACTTGCGCGATATGACGTGATCGGCTAGCGCAACCCGAAAACCGGGTCGAAACGCGTTTCCAATGCATAAGAACGGAAATGCGTTACGACCGGGTGAGATGCGCGGCGGATTGGCTCATTTGACGACCTGGAACTGGGCCATCAGGCCGTGGTCCTCGTGGTCGAGCATGTGGCAGTGCATCACGAACTTGCCGAGGTGGTCGACGAAGCGCCCGGCCATGACGAGGCGTTCGCGGGGATAGATGAAGAAGGTCTCCTTGAGGCAGTCTTCCCAGGGCGGGGGCGGCTTGCCGTTGCGCGAGAGCAGTAGCCAGTCGGTCAGGTGGATGTGGATCATGTGGGCGACGCCGGTGTGGTTGACGAATTCCCAGGTCTCGACCGAGCCGAGCTTCGGACGGGCGTCGGCGCGCGCCGGGTTGAAGGTGCGGCCGTTGATCTGCCAGACGGTCCGAAAGGCGCCGCCGATCGAGATCTCGAATTTCCGCTTCGGCGTCGGCGAGACGTGCCGCGTCCAGCTCGGCAGCTGCCGCAGCTTGCGCGGAACGCGCGTGCGGTCGGGGGCGCGGCGCGAAGCGACCCGGAACTGCATCAGGGCGCCGACGTAGGGGCGGGCGCCAGGCGGGTTGCGCTTCCCGTGCCGGGGGCCGCTGCGTAGCTCGACCCTCTCCCCCGCCGAGCCGGCGAAGTCGACGATCAGCTCGACCCGCTCGGCCGGGCCGATCATCACCTCGCGCCGCATCGCCGGCCGAGGCATCAGACCGCTCTCGGTCGCGATCTGAAGAAACGACGCGCCGTTGGAGAGGTAGAGATTGTAGGAGCGGAACTGGGAGACGTTGAGGACGCGCAGGCGGTAGCGCCGCGGCGTGACGTGGTGGTAAGGCATGTGGGCGCCATTGACGAGGATCGTGCGGCCGTCGATGCCGTCGGCGGGCGGGCGGCGGCCGGTGAACGGGTCGGTGAGCTGGTTGTGGCGATCGAAGCTGCGATCGCCGATCATCAGCGCCAGGTCGCGCTCGCCGCTCGGCAGCGGTAGGCCGGCGTCGAACCCGTCGTCGATGATGAACATCCCGGCGAGGCCCCTCCAGACGTTGTGGGCGGTGCGATCGAGACGGTGGTCGTGGTACCACTGGAACGCCGCCCGCTCCGGCTTGCCGCCCTCCATCAGGTCGTAGACGTAGGTGCGGCGCCCGCCCGGCTCGATCAGCACGTCGTTGCCCGAAGCGCGCGCGCTCAACCCAACCGGGATATTGCAATAGAACGAGCGCGGGTGCGAATGGGTCAACCCGCCGGGCTGGCCGTCGAACTGGGTGCGGCTGTGCCCGCCGTGCAGGTGGACCGTCAACTCCCCGGCGCTGGCCGGAAGCCGGTGCAGGAAGGTGACCTCGGTGCGGTGACCGGTCGGGCGCCTGATCGTCGGCCCCGGGAACGTCCCGCCGTAGGTCCACATCCGCGTCTTCTCGCCGGGCAGGACCTGGACCTCGGCCTCGCGGATCGGGATCGTCAGGCGGGAGTCGGTGAGGACCTCCGGGATCGGCAGCGGGATGCGAAAGGGGGCGGGCGGGCGGCGCGACCCGCTTGCCGAGGTGAACAGCGCGCCGGGCCGCATGCCGAGCGGCAGTGCCGTGGCAAGCGCGCCGCCGCCGAGGACGCCGAGGAAGGCCCGGCGCCCCAGGCGGGGCGAATCTGTCGGCGACCCAGACGTGCTTCTAGGGTGTCGGTCCGGGACGCACTTCGATCGAGCCGTGCATCCACGGATGGATGGCGCAGATGAAGGTGATGTCTGTCCCTCCCGGCGCGCTGACCACCTGGGTGAACGTCGTTTTAGGTTTGTTCCCGGTGAACCAGGAGTCGCCCTTTTCGGTCAGGTTGCCCTCCGTGTCCCAGCCGGGTTCGCCGGCTTTGGCGGGATTCTGTTTGACCGGGCCGTTGCCTTTGACGCCGTGCCAGTGGGCGATCGCCATGCAGATGTGTTTCGGCGTGAAACAGCGCTGGCGCGCTTTGCGCGTTTTCGGGATCAGCGACTCTTCGACCAGCGAGAACGTGTGGGGACCGACCTTGTGCGGGTTGGTCGCGTTGAGAACCGTCAATTCTTCGCCCGCGTAGATGAACTTGGGGGCGACGAACCGCAGGCCCTTTTTGCCGTCCTTGATGTAGACGGTGTTTTCGGGATTGGCTTCGCTGGCACCGCTGGCAAGAGCCGGTACGAGGACGAACGACGCCGCCACCCCGACCGCGAGAGCGCTGACGAGCTTGACGGACATCGCGCGCGATAGACGCTGCTTCAACTTATCTCTCCTTTGGACCCTGCCGGCCCCCTCCGGGCGCGGACGAATGACGTAACAAGCTACAGCAGGCGGGCCGAGCCTAGGACTGGGAACATGCCCGGCGATGGCGGAAGGACAGGGGAGCGACGGCCCGCGCCCGGACCTCGAAGAGGTGCTCTCGCGGCGCGCCGTGACCCGCGACGAGGCGCGCCCCGACGCCGTACAGCGGCGCCACGCGGCAGGCGGACGCACGGCACGTGAGAACCTCGACGAGCTGGTCGACCCCGGCAGCTTCGTCGAGTACGGCCGCTTTGCGATCGCCGCCCAGCGCGGCAGGCGCGAGCTGGACGACCTGATCGCCCGCACTCCCGCCGACGGCCTTCTCGCCGGGACGGCCCGCGTCAACGGCGACCTCTTCGGCGAGGGCGCCGCCTGCGCCGTCCTCTCCTACGACTACACCGTCCTCGCCGGCACCCAGGGCGCCCTCGGCCACCGCAAGAAGGACCGCCTCTTCGAGCTGATCGAGCGCCTGCGGCTCCCGGTCGTCTTCTTCGCCGAGGGTGGCGGTGGCCGGCCCGGCGACACCGACTATCCCGTCGTCTCAGCCCTCGACACGCGCGCCTTCGCCCTCTGGGCAAAGCTCTCCGGCCTCGTTCCCAGGATCGCGGTCGTCGCCGGGCGCTGCTTCGCCGGCAATGCGGTGATCGCCGGCTGCTCGGACCTGATCGTCGCCACCGAGAACGCCTCGCTCGGCATGGGCGGCCCGGCGATGATCGAGGGAGGCGGCCTCGGCACGGTCGACCCCGACGCGGTCGGACCGATCGAGATGCAGGCGCCGAACGGGGTCGTCGACCTGGTCGCGACCGACGAGGCGGAGGCGACGCGAGCGGCCAAGCGCTTGCTCGCCTACTTCCAGGGCGCGACGGAGCCCGGCGAGGCTCCCGACCAGGCGGCGCTGCGCGATCTCGTGCCCGAACGCCAGCGGCGCGCCTACGCCGTCCAGCCGATCGTCGAGGCCCTGGCCGACGCCGGGTCGGTGACGGTCCTGCGCGAGCGTTTTGCTCCCGAGATGCTCACTGCACTCGCCCGTGTCGACGGCCATCCGCTCGGCGTGATCGCCAACGACACCCGCCACATGGCGGGGGCGATCACCAGCGACGCCGCCGACAAGGCGGCCCGCTTCCTGCAGCTCTGCGATGCCTTCGGCCTGCCGGTCCTCTCCCTCGTCGACACCCCGGGGATGATGGTCGGGCCCGAGGCCGAGGCGACCGGCCTCGTCCGCCACACCTCGCGCCTGCTGCTCGCCGGCGCCGCCCTGCGCGTGCCGCTCATCGCCGTGATCCTGCGGCGCGGCTACGGCCTCGGCGCCCAGGCGATGACCGGCGGCAGCATGCATGAGCCGCTGCTGACCGTCGCCTGGCCCTCGGCGCACCTGGGACCGATGGGCCTCGAGGGGGCGGTCAGGCTGGCGCTGCGCAAGGAGCTGGACGCGATCGGCGACGAGGAGGAGCGGGAGCGCCGGGTGCGCGAGCTGACCGCCGCCGCGGAAGAGAACGCGAAAGCGCTCAACGCCGCCGCTCTCTTCGAGATCGACGACGTGATCGACCCGGCGGAGACGCGTTCGCTGATCGCCTCGACGCTGGCCGCGGCGCGAGCCCACGCTCCTGCTCCCGAGCCCGGGCGCCGCTTCGTCGACGCCTGGTAGCTCGCGCTGGTCCCTCCTAGGCCATGCCGGCCAGCTCGTACTCGCGCAGGAAGCCCTCGAAGAGGCGGCGGTGGGCCTGCTCGTCGTGGAGGATCTCGATCGTCATGTCCTGCGTGACCGGGTCGACGTCGTCCGTCTCCGCGACGATCCGCGTGTAGTGCTCGATCGCGCCGGTCTCCGCCTTGATCACGCCGCGGATCACGTGCACGACGTCGGTCTGCTCGTCGGGGGGCTGCAGGAAGCTCTGTTCGGCGAGGAACCCTTCCGAGCCGGGGACGACTCCGTAGAGCTCCTTGATCCGGCTGGCGAAACGCCGCGCGTGACCCAACTCCTCCTCGACGTCCTCCTCGAGCGACTGCTTCACCTCCTGCGCCCGCACGCCGTCGAGATTGACCGACGCGGCGAGGTAGCTCATCACGGTCTCGATCTCCATCCAGTAGGCCTTCGTCAGCAGCTCGACAACATGGCGCCGCTCTTCGGCGCTCGCTCCGTCGAATATCCCCTTGCTGGAATTCGTGCTCGTATCCATGCTGCCTCGCTCCTCCGCTCGCTTGTTGAGGTGCAGCTACCCGGAATTCGCACACGGCAAGCCGCGGAGGGCGTAGGCTCCAGGGGAGGCCAGGCCGATCCCCAGGGAGGTTTGACATGGCCAACGAGCAACAGGACATCGCCGACGGCACGCTCGAAGTGCGCATGACAATCGAGGACGAGACGCGGGTCGTCTCGCTGAGCGGAGAGCTCGACCTCTCCAACGCCGAAACGGCGAGGACGGCGCTGCAGGAAGCCCGGGAGACGGATGCCCCCCTGATCGTCGACATGCGCGAGCTGGAGTTCATCGACTCGACCGGAATCGCGCTGATCGTCGGCATCATCGGCGGCGAGGGACCGGAGGTCCGCTTCGTCCCCAGCGATTCCGCGGCGGTGACCCGCGTGATGGACCTGACCGGACTGGCCGGGCGAATGCCGCTCGCCGAGACGGAGTAGCCGCCACCCACCTAGGCGCGCAGCTTGTAGCCCTTCGTGAAGAGGCGCAGGTTGATGGCGAAGAGGGCGCCGGTCGCCGCGGCGAGGGCAAGGAGCGAGAGGGCGACGCTGACTTCGGTGAAGCCGACGAAGCCGTAGCGGACGAGGTTGATCATGTAGTAGATCGGGTTGAAATGGGTCAGGGTCTCGAACGGCTGCGGCAACAGGCTCGCCGAGTAGAAGACGCCGCCGAGGAAGATCAGCGGCGTCAGCACGAAGGTCTGGACGAAGGCGACGTCGTCGAACTGCTCTGCCCGCACGCCCGTCAGCACTCCCAGCTGGGAGAAGAAGAAGCCGACCAGGAAGAGGGACGGGAGCAGGACGAGCAGGTGGTCGACCGGCAGGCTGGTCAGCAGCGAAGCGGCGACGAAGGTGAGGCCGGCGACGATCAGGCCGCGCATGAAGCCTCCGAGCGAAAAGGCGAGCAGCAGCTCGAGCGGCGAGGCAGGAGAGGAGAGCTGGTCCTGGATCGCCCCCTGGAACTTCTGCTGCAGGATCGAGGAGGAGTTGTTGGCGAAGGAGTTGATCGCGAACGACATCATGATCAGGCCGGGGATGACGAAGATGACGTATTCGATCCCGTGCAGCTCCTTGATCCTCGAGCCGAGCGCGGCGCCGAAGACGGTGATGTACAGGAAGGTTTCGAGCAGCGGCGCACCCAGCGTCTGCTTCTTGATCTTCATGAAGCGGTTGACCTCGCGACGCCAGAGGGTCGCGAAGCGGATCTGGGCGGCGCTCACGATGCAGTTACCTCGATGCGGGAGCGCGAGAGCTCGTTGCGGCCGACCAGGGCGAGGTAGGCGTCCTCGAGGTTGGCGACCCCGTAGCGCGCCGCCAGCTCGGCGCTCGTGCCCTCGCCGACGATGCCGCCCTCGTCGATGAAGGCGATCCGGTCGCAGAGCTGCTCGGCCTCCTCCAGGTAGTGGGTCGTCAGCAGGATCGTCGTCCCCTCCTGGTTGATCCGCTGCACGTAGTGCCAGAGCTCGAGACGCAGCTCGACGTCAACACCAGCGGTCGGCTCGTCGAGGATCAGCAGCCGCGGCCGGTGCATCATCGCCCGCGCCAGGATCAGGCGCCGCTTCATCCCGCCGGAGAGGGTGCGGGTGCGTTCGTCGCGCTTCTCGGTCAGCGAGAAGGTCTCGAGCAGTTCCCGCGTGCGCTCGCGCCGTTCGCGCTTCGGCATGCCGAAGTACCCGGCGTGGTAGTCGAGCGTCTCCTCGACGGTGAGAAACCAGTCGAGGTTGAGCTCCTGCGGGGCGAGCCCGACCGCCTGGCGTGCGGCGCTGTAGTCGTGGATCGCGTCGTGGCCGAAGACGGCGATCGACCCCGAGGTCGGCTGCGCGAGGCCGGTCGTGCAGTGGATCAGCGTCGACTTTCCCGCACCGTTGGGCCCGAGCAGCGCGAACAGTTCGCCGGGGGCGATGTCGAGCGAGACCCCGCGCAGCGCCTCGACCCCCGTCGGGTAGCGCTTGACCAGGTTCTCGATGTGAAGGGCGCTCTCAGCCACGGCGGCTAACGGTAGTCGTATGGTGCGCTCGTGACCCAGCCGCTGCTCGCCGTCGACGCCCCCTCAATGCTCTTTCGCGCCTTCTACGCGCTGCCGGACTCGATCGTCGGGACGGACGGCAAGCCCGTCAACGCCCTGCTCGGCACCGCCAACCTCGTCCTCCGCGAGGTCGAAGCGCACGAGCCGCGCGCGGTCGTCTTCTGCTTCGGCCCCGATGCGGCCTCCTACCGAACCGAGCTCTACCCGACCTACCACGCCGAGCGCGAGGCGGCGATGCCGGATGCCCTCGCGCCTCAGTTCACCCTCGCCCGCGGCTTCTTCGAGGCCTTCGCCTGGACGGTGGCGACGAGCGAGGACCTCGAGGCCGACGACCTGCTCGGCACTTACGCCGAGCGCGAAGCAGAAGCGGGGGGCCGAGCCCTACTGCTGACCGGCGATCGCGACATGTACCAGTGTGCGAGCGAGCGGGTCACGGTCCTCTACGTGAAGACCGGGACCAAAGGCGGCGAAGAAGTCGGCCCCGCCGAGGTCGAGGAGCGCTACGGGGTCCCCCCCGCGCTGGTCCCCGACTTCATCGCCCTGCGCGGCGACCCCTCCGACGGGCTGCCCGGCGCCAAGGGCGTGGGACCGAAGACGGCGGCCGAGCTGCTGCGCCGTCACGGCTCGCTCGAGGCGGTCCTCGACAACGCGATCCGCGAGCGGCGGCCGGCGTTGCGCGCCGCGCTGCTCGACGCCGCCGACGACCTGCGCGCCTTCAAGGACATCGCCACGCTGCGCGATGCCGGAGTCGCGCCTCCGCCCGATCGCGAAACGGACTGGCCGGGCGCCGCCGCAGCCGCCCGCGAGCTCGGCATGAGGCGACTTGCCGAACGGCTGGAGGGGCAGGGGTCTCGATAGTCCGTAACTTTCTAGGTCTCAATTAGACACCGAGGCGTGCCCGGGGCACGCCGGATGGGAGAGAGATGAGAAGAGCTCTACTCGCGCTGGCCGCGGTCCTTGCCCTGAGCCTGGGCCTCGGGGCGAGCGCGCAAGCCACGTGCAGCGTCACCTGCCTGAACCACCGGGTGAAGCAGCTCGGCAGCGGGCTGATCCGGGCCCAGCGGGCGATCTCTTCGCTGAAACGGACGGTGAGTCAACAGGGAGAGACGATCGCCGCGCAGCAGCAGGCGATCAACGCCCTCGGCGAAACCGGCAAAAAAGTCGACACGCTCTACGCGTGCCTCTTCGAGGTCCCGATCACCGAGTACGGCGTGCCGGAAGAAGAAGAGGGCTACCTCTACGAAAACGCGACGGAAACCTTCCCGACGACGGCCCTCGACGTGCCCTTCGAAGGCGAATTCGTCGGCGCCTGGTTCCTGATCGACGGCTGCAACCCAGAAGAAACCGCCGGCATCGGCACGGCCGAGGCGACAAGAGCGCTGGCCCCGGCCACGGACCTGCGCACGCTGCTGCAGCCTCAGAGGCGCCTCTTCCCCTGAGCATGCAACGCCCCGAGCCACAGCAGCTGATCGACCTCTCGGTCACCCTCTCCGAGCACCTGCCGGGCACCTGGCCCGAGCACATGCCGTTCGCTCACAAGAACTGGAGCTGGTACGAGGAGTCGAAGTTGCCGACAGGCGCCAGCTGCTGTTCGCTCGGGCCGTACGTGACCCATTTCATGATCCTCGACGAGCACGCCGGCACCCACGTCGACGCGCCCTCGCACTTTGTCCCGCCCCCGGGGTCCGGCCTGCCTGACGCCGGACCGCTGGGCGAAGCCAGCGCCGAGAAGCTCGACCTCTCGAAGATGATCGGGCCCGCCGCCGTCGTCGACCTCAGGCACCTCGACGGCAAGGCCGACCCCGGCGTCAGCCCGCCGATCGAGGTCGAGCACCTGGAAGCCTGGGAGGAAGAGCACGGGCGGTTCCAGCCGGGCGAGATCGTCCTCCTCCACACCGGCTGGTCGAAGCACTACGTCGCCGGCGAGGGGGGCAAGGCGTTCGTGCACGAGCCGGTGATGCTGCAGTCGCGGCCAGCTTGGCCGGCGCCGGGCCCGGCGGTGGCGATCTTCCTGCACGAGCGGGGAGTGGCCACCGTCGGCATCGACGCCCCCAGCATGGGCTCTGCAGAGGAGGGGATCGAGGTCCACAAGGAGGGCCTCGGCCGCGAGATGCTCTTCGTCGAGATGCTGACCAACCTCGACCGGCTGCCGCCGCGCGGCGCCAGCTTCGTCTTCCTGCCGGTCAAGATCGCCGTCGCCAGCGGCGCTCCCGGGCGCGCGATCGCGCTTCTTCCGTAGGGAGCGCCGCGACTACGCGGCGACCTTGGGCGCGGTCGCGCGGTCGCGAGCGGAGAAGCGCATCGCTCCGTCGTCAACAGGGCCGCGGCGGATCGTGCGCAGGTCGAAGACGTAGTTTTGGCGCAGCTTCCAGGGCTCCTTCGAGCCTTGTTTGGGGAACTGGTCGAGCGAGCGCTGCACGTAACCCGAGGTGAAGTCGAGCAGGGGCTGCTCGACCACTGTCGGGTCATTGATCTCGGGCACGCTTTTCGCGTAGCCGTGCACGTCCATGTGGGTGAGCAGGCGACAGACGTATTCGGAGGTGAGGTCGGCCTTCAGCGTCCAGGAGGCGTTGGTGTAGCCGACCGTGAAGGCGCAGTTGGGGACGCCGCTCAACATCATCCCCTTGTAGGTCATCGTCCGCGGCAAATCGACGGGGTCGCCATCGACGACCAGCTCCATGCCGCCGAGGAAGAGCAGGTTGAGGCCGGTCGCGGTGACGATCACGTCGGCCTCCAGCTCCTCCCCCGAGTCGAGCCTGATCCCCCGCTCGGTGAAGCGCTCGATCGTGTCGGTGGCGACCGAGGCGCGGCCCTCGCGGATCGCAGCGAAGAGGTCGCCGTTCGGCACCAGGCACATGCGCTGGTCCCAGGGGTCGTAGCGGGGCTTGAAGTGCCTGTCGACGTCGTAGCCGGGTGGCAGCGAGCGCTCGACCCCGCGGCGGACGAGTTTCTTGACGACCTCCGGGCGGCGGCGGCTCAGTTGGTAGAAGCCGGTCTGCAGGATGACGTTCTTCCAGCGCACGGCCGCGTAGACGGCCTTCGGCGGCAGGAAGCGCCGCAGGCGGGCGGCGATCGGGTCTTCGGCCGGCAGGGAGGCGATGTAGGTCGGCGAGCGCTGCAGCATCGTCACGTGCGCAGCCGTCTCCGCCATCGCCGGCACCAGGGTCACCGCCGTCGCCCCGCTGCCGATCACGACGACCTTCTTGCCCGCGTAGTCGAGGTCGTCGGGCCAGTGCTGGGGGTGGACGATCTCGCCGGCGAAACTCTCCGCACCCTCGAAACGGGGATTGAAACCTTCGTCGTAGCGGTAGTAGCCGCTGCAGACCCAGAGGTAGTCGCAGGTGAGAGTCGCCTCCTCGCCGCCGTCGCTCCCCTCGACCTCGACCGTCCAGCGGGTCTCCTTGCTCGACCACTCGGCGCGCACCGCCCGCTGGTGAAAGCGGATCCTGCGGTCGATGCCGCCGTCGCGCGCAGTCTTCCGCACGTACTCGAGGATCGAGGGGCCGTCGGCGATCGTCTTCGAGTTCGTCCAGGGGCGAAAGCGGTAGCCGAGCGTGTGCATGTCGGAGTCCGAGCGGATGCCGGGGTAGCGGAAGAGGTCCCAGGTCCCCCCCAGGTCGCCGCGCGCCTCGAGAATCGCGTAGCTGCGGCCGGGGAAGGCCTCCTGCAGATGGTGAGCGGCGCCGATGCCCGAGAGGCCGGCGCCGACGATCAGCACGTCGAGGTGTTCGCTGGGCTGTCCGTTCGCGGTCAAAGCACCCGGCATTCTGGCAGGCTGGCCGGGCAGCCAGTTTTCCGCCTAACGGATGCGCCAGGGCACGCTCGTCTCGCCGCTTTGCCTGGCACGGAGGCTGAGGGCGCCGCGGACGCCCGTCCTGGCCAGGAAGACCCGGTTGCGCCCGGCAACCGGATGGGCCAGGGGAACCCAGCCCTGCCGGGTGCGCTTCTCGACGACGAGCCGCCCGGGCAAGGGCGCCTTGCCCCAGAGCACCAGCCGCCCGTTGCCTTCGCGACCGGCGACGAAGGGGAAGCGGAAGACCCGATAGGCGAGCTTGGCGGGACCGTCGCGGAAGAAGAGGCCGCTCTGCTGGGTGGTGCCGTATCCGGCGCTGCCCGGCGCCTGGTCGCGCAGGTACCACCAGATCGCCGCGTCGACCCCTTGCCGCCAGAGCTCGAAGAGGCCCTTGGCGAGAAAGCGGGCGTGGCGGTGCATCGGCACCCCTTCGGGATCCGGGGGGTTCGAGTCCCACCAGAACTCGGTCGCCCAGAACGGCTTCGGCCTGGCGGGCAGCGCCCGCCGGGTCGCGATCGCCCGCCGCAGGATCGGCGTCAGGCGCCCGATGTCCGGCATCGAGGCGTCGAGCGGACTGCTGGCGTGGAGGCCGGGGCCGCCGACCTCGATCGGGTTGTGGGCGGCGATGTCGAAGTGGGCGGGGTCCGGGCAGGCAACCGGCCGCAACCGCGCCCCGCGCAGACAGAGCAACGAACGCCAGAACCAGACCGGCGGGACGCGGCTCGCCCCGGCGCGCGCATCGCCATAAGGAGCGAGACCACCGAGGATCACCCGCGCGCCGGGATCGGCGGCGTGGATCGCCGCGTAGGCCGAGTTCAGCATCGCCCGGTAGTGAGCGGGGGCGACAAGCCGGCGGCCGCGCCAGAGCGGGCCGAGGTGGACGGCGAGGTTCTGCTCCGCCCAGACCTGGAAGTAACGTACGCGCGGGAGCGACCCGGCCAACGGGTCGACGTAGCCGCCCGCGTAGCGAGTGGCGAGGGCGCGGGCGAAGTCGCCCAGCGCCGCCGGCTGCGGCTGCCAGGTGCCGAGGGGCGCCACGGCAAGGCTCGGGCGACCCGGACCCTCGGCCCAGGCGGGGGCGTAATCGATCTCGAGCACGGGCTGCATGCCCGCGGCTACGGCACTGCGGACGGCGCCATCGAGGACGTTCCAACGGTAGGCGGGATCGGCAGGATCGGCGGGGTCGAAGACGACCGGCCGGGTTCGCGGCGCGACCGCCGACCAGTCGACCGTCAGCAGCGCGAGCTCGGCACCCGCACCCCTGGCCCGCGACATCCATTCTTCGCGCAGCAGCGGGTTGGAGCTCGAGAACGAGTCGTCGGTGACGCCGAGTTGGAGGCCGTGCGGTGCCGCCGGGGCCGGGACCGGACAAACGCCGAGCGCCAGGGCCACGAGGGCGAGGATCCGCGCGAGCGCCGGAGCTCTCACTGCGACGGGGTGCGGCGGCGGGCCACCGCGAAGGCGGCCGCGGCCGCGGCCGCAAGCACCAGCATCAGCAGGAAGCCGGCGCCCAGCCCACGCTCGCCGAGCGATCCCAGCGAGGGGGTCCGCCCGGCCTGGCCCGCTTCGCCCTGCGGAGCCGTCTGGGCGACCGCGTCGGCAAGGGAGAGACCGGTTGGGCCACGTTCGCGCAGCGCCTGTTCGGTCGCTTCGCCGAGTGCGCCGTCGCGGACCGCGTCGCGCGCTTTCTTCGTCGTGTCAGGCGCCTTCGGGCCGCTCGATGTCGGCAGGGTCTCGAAGTACTGTTCGGCCTCGGGCAGGCCGGGTGGCGCCAGCACCTGAGTCGCCGCTCCCGCGGGAGACGGCAGAGCCAGCGCCAGCAGCAGGGCCAGTGCCGTAGTTTTCCGCATCGAACACATAAACACGCAGGAACGGGGAGAGAGCGGAATTCGCGGGATCCCTCCCGCAGCAGACTGTACATGGAGGCACCGGAGACACCGCAGCGCGCAGGCCACAGACCCCAGTGGCACCGCCACCGGGAGAGTCCCAGGCGCGACTGGGGGAAAGTCGCGACCATGCTCCTCTCCGCCCTCCTCATCGTCTACCTGGCGTTGAAGAGCGGCGGCTACGACCCGATACCGCGCGATCAGCTCGGCATCGTCGTCTGGTGGGGGCTGCTGCTCGGCGTCGCCGTCGAGGCGCTGCCCGTGCCCGGTCGAACCCGGGCCAGCCTCGCCGTGCTCGTACTGCTCGGCGGCTTCGCCGCCTGGACCGCGCTCTCGCTGGGCTGGACCGGGAGCAGCGAACGCACCGCGGCCGAGCTCGCCCGGGTGGTCACCTACCTCGGCGTCCTCGCCCTGGGCATATCGGTGGCGACGCGGCGACGCGGCGCGGCCCGGCACGTCCTCGCCGGGGTCACGCTGGGCCTCGTCGTCATCGCCGCCCTCGGCGTTCTCTCCCGCCTGCACATGGCGTGGTTTCCGGCCAACGAACTCGGCAAGGTGCTGCCGGGGATCGAAATCGAGCGGCGCCTCCACTACCCGATCGGCTACTCGAGCGCGATGGGGGCGCTGGCCGGGATGACACTGCCGCTGCTGCTCGCCGCAACCGCCTGGCCGCGGACGATCGCCGCCCAGGCGCTGGCCGCCGCCGCGATCCCCGTCACCGGCCTGACGCTCTACCTGGCCACCTCCGGCACCGGCGCCGCCGTGGCCGGCACTGCCCTGCTCGCCTTCTTCCTCCTCTCCCCCGACCGGCTGCCGAAGCTGATGACGCTCGCCGCCGGCACCGCCGGCGGTGCCGTCCTCGCCGCCGCCGTTGCCAGCCGCGACGAGCTGGCCCGCGGACTGCCGACGGCCGCTGCCGAACACCAGGGGACTGAAATGATCTGGATCGTCCTCGCGGTGTGTATCGCGGTCGCCCTGATCCAGGTCATGATCAGCCTCGCCGTGCGCCGTGTCGACCGCCCGAGCCTGCTCGGAATCGGCCGTCGCGAAGCGCTGATCGCGACCGCGGTGGCGCTCGCTTTTGCCCTGCCGGTCGCGATCGCCGCCGGTGCCCCGCACGAGGTCTCGCACCGCTGGGAGGTGTTCAAGCTGCGCGGCAACGGGCCGGGCAAAGAACCGAGCGGGGCCTCGTCGATCCTCGATTTCCACGGCGCCGGCCGCTACCAGTTCTGGCAATCGGCGATCGACGCCAGCGAGACCGCCTCCTGGAAGGGCATCGGACCCGGCACCTTCGAATTCTGGTGGGTCCAGCACAGCAGCTACAACGGCTACGTCCGCACCGCGCACTCGCTCTACCTCGAGAACCTCGCCGAGCTGGGAATCCCCGGCCTGCTCCTGATCGCCGGCTTCGTCTTCGCCGTCCTCGGCATCGGCTCGGTGCGCTCGCTGCGGGCGCCGCCGGGCGAGCGCCTCGTCCTCGCCGGCGCAACCGCCGGCGCGGCGGGCTTCGCGATGGCCGCTGCCCTGGACTGGGTCTGGCAGCTGGGTGCGCTGCCCGTCGCCTTCATGCTGCTCGCCGCTGTGGCGGTCAGCGGCTACTCGCTGCGCGAGCCCCGCAGCGGCCGGCGGCGGCGCCGGCGGCGCACCAGCCGGCGCAACCGGATCTGGGCACAGCGGGGCGCGGTGGCGGTGGCGGCGCTCCTGGCGATCGCCGCCATCTGGTCGTCCCTGCAGGCTGCGACCGCTATGCGGCAAAGCTGGATCGACGCCTCGCATGGCGAACTCGACGCCGCCCTCGATCGGGCACACGACGCGGCCGACGCCGAACCCGACGCGGCCCTGCCACTGCTCCAGGAAGCGCTGGTGCTCGAGCGGCAGGGGAAGCTCCCGGCGGCGACCGACGCCGCGAAGGCAGCCACCGACAAGGAACCCGCCAACTGGCGCACCTGGTTCATCCTCGCCCGCCTCGAGGCCGAGCGGGGCATGGTCGGCCCAGCACTGCGTGCCTACCACAGGGCCCATGTCCTCAATCCGCGGTACGGACTGCTGAAAGCCTGAGTGGAATGGCCGGCGGCGTCGCAGAGAGGGCCGGTTACCTTCGCAAGGAGCTCTTCTTCGAGCGCAATCGCGATCCGTCACATGCCGCGCTCGTGCTCGGCAGCGGTCGCAGCGGCACCACCTGGCTGGCCGAAGCGATCGCCCGCCAACACCGCAGCCGCCTCCTCTTCGAGCCGTTCCACCCGCAGCTGGGGACGATGGGGGGGGACGGTCGCCTCTTTCTCGATCCAGCCGAGCACCCACCCTCGTTCGAGCGCTCGGCACGACGCGTCCTCTCAGGCCGGGTCCGCGGCCCCTATATCGACGGCGTCCGCGTCGCCCGGCTGCCGCGCGGCCGGGTCGTCAAGGACGTCCATGCCTCCAACCTGCTGCCCTGGCTGCGAGCGAACTACCCCGGCATCCCAGTCGTCTACGTCGTCCGCCACCCGATCGCGGCCTCGCTCTCGCGGCTGCGAGCGGACACCTTCTACGGCGTCGGCGACTACCTGGCGACGCCTGCCGGCCGCGAGGACGCCGAGGGGTCGCCGGTCGCGGCCTGGCTTCCCCTTTACGACAAATGTCGCGGCGAGACCGAGCCCTTGGTCCGCCTCGTCGCCGAGTGGTGCATCGAAAACGCCTACCCACTGCACCATGGGGACGACCCGGGCGTCGCCCTCGTCTTCTACGAGAACGCCGTACTCGACCCGGCCTCCGAACTCGCCCGCATCGGCGGGCTCTGCGCCGGCGTCCTCGGTCCCGTTCGGGCGCCGGCCGCGAGCGACGAAGTTCGCGCCCCCTCGGCAACCGACTGGCGCGGAACCGCGGCCGAGGCGCGCAGGTCAGGCGATTGGGAGCAACGCCTCAGCCGCTGGACAAACGAGGTCCCGGGGCCGGTCGTCGAGCGGTGCTCGCGAGTCGTCTCCGAGTTCGGCCTCGACTGGCTCTACGGCGACGGTCCGTTGCCGGCGGCCGCGCGGGGACAGTAAGGTGAGCCCGTCGGGACCGAGAGGCTGAACGGTGCTCCACATCGCCACAGTGCATTTCCAGTCTCCGCGCTGGATCCCGATCCAGGTTCGGGAACTGCAAAGGCATCTTCAGGTCCCCTTCACGACCTGGACGTCGCTGGAGGGAATCTCGCCTTCCTACGGCCGCCACTTCGACCGGGTGGTCGAGCAGGGCGGACCCCACGCCGACAAGCTCAACCACCTCGCAATCGAGATCTCCGCCATCGCCGACGAGGACGACCTGATCATGTTCCTCGACGGCGACGCCTTCCCGATCGCCGATCCCGGGCCGCTGATCGAGGCCGGCCTGCACGAGGCGCCGCTCCTCGCGGTGCAGAGGGCCGAGAACGGCGGCGATCCCCAGCCGCACCCCTGTTTCTGCGTCACGAGCGTGGGTACGTGGAGATCCCTGCCGGGCGACTGGACCAAGGGCTGCATGTGGAAGGACGTCAACGGCGAGCTGAAGACCGACGTCGGCGCCAACCTGATGCGGCGGCTCGAGCTCACCGGCACTCCCTGGACCCCGGTCCTGCGGAGCAACCGCCGCAACCCGCACCCGCTCTTCTTCGGCCTATACGGGGACGCGATCTACCACCACGGCGCCGGCTTCCGCTCCCCGATCTCCCGCAGCGACACGATCGGCCTGCGCCCGGTTCCCGATGGCCGAACGCCTGTGGTCGGACCGCTCGTGCGGCGCCTGGGGCGAATCCGGTGGCAAGCCCAGGCCCGCGCGCTCGCCCGGCGCAACCTGCAGCTGTCCGAGCAGATCTTCGCCAGGATCGAGCGCGACGAGCGCGGCTGGCTCGACGAGCTGCTCTGACTAGAGTCCTTCGCGGACCAGCTCGACCATCGCGTACTCGGGGGCGAGCCGCTCACGCAGCAGCCCCCGCTCCTCGTCGCTCAACTCGACCCTCTCGCCGAAGCTCCGCTCCCGCTTCTCGCCGAGGTCGAGCTGCAGCTCCGCCGCCACCCGCTTCAGATCCTCTGGATAGGTCTCGGTGAAGCAGGTGGCCGAGCAGGCGAGCGCATTCTCAGCCGCCTCTACAGGGTCGAGCCGCGCAGAGAACATGTTCAGCTGGGTGAGCAGGCGCTCGGTCGGCGCTCGGTCGAGGAAGTCGCGGAAGCCGGCTCGGCGGCGGCGCAGGGAGAACCGCCGGTCGAGGAAGGAGCTCTCGGCGACGACGTCGTCGATGAACGGCTCCGCCTCCTTCGCCCGGCGGTTGCTCCGCGCCCAGAGCAGGTAGCGGTAGTAGGAGATCACCCGCGCGGCTGGGTCGCGCAGGATCGTGATCGTGTAGGTGGCCGGGGGCAGCCGCAACTCGTGGGCGGGCTGATGGGAGTTGGCGAAGAAGTAGTCCCCCTCCTCGATCAGCCGCTGGTTGCTCCGCACGAACCTGAGGCCGTTCCCCTCAGCCACCTGCTCGCCGGCCACCGCCCGCAGGTCGAGCCCCCCCAGCGCCCAGAAGGCCGAGTTGAGGCTCGTCCCCGCCGTCTTGCGGACGTGGAAGTGGTAGACGCGCTCGTAGTCCGGGTTCACGATTCGCCCTGCAGGATCGCGGCGATCGTCGGCAGCCAGCGTTCGGGCGAGAACTCCTCTTCGACCCGACGGCGGCCGACCTCGCCAAGCCGAGCCCGCAGGCCGGCGTCCTCGCCGAGGTCCTGCAGCGTCTCCAGCCAGCGATCCTCGCCGCCGACCGCGTAGCCCGCGCCGCCGATCGTCGCCGCCGACACCCCTACGTCGTCGGCCACCGCCGGGATGCCGGCGGCCATGTACTGCAGCGCCTTGTAGGCGCACTTGCCGCGCGTCCAGGGGGTGTCCTCGAGCGGCATCAGGCCGACGTCCATCTCGGCCAGCGCCTGGCGCTCGGCCTCAGGGCTCCAGGCACGCTCCTCGACCCGCACGCCGGCGATCTCCACGGTAGAGCCGCCGACGACGAGCAGGCGCACCGGGCGGCTCGAATCCTTCGCCAGCCGTTCGAGCACCGGCGCGACCCTTTCCAGATAAGGCGCGGTCGTCGGCGAGCCGATCCAGCCGAGGGTTAGCGCCTCGCCCTGCTCATGGGAGCGGACGGCGTAGGAGGCGGGGTCGACCAGCGAGGGCACGACCGTGACGCGCGCGCTGTGGGCGGCGAGATACTCGGCGAGGATCTCGTTGCCGGCGATTGTGTGCTCGGCCCGCTCGGCGAGCCAGCGCACCTTGCGCGCCGCCCCCTTGAGCACGCTCAGGGGATGGCCACCGGTCTGCCTCCCGCTCAGCCAGACAGCATCGTCGACGTCGTAGATCAGCCTGCGACCTCTCACCGCAGCCCGCTCCAGGGCAAGCGAGGGCGCCAGGTCGACCTGGCGCTGGACGACGATCGCGGATACGTCACCCGCATCGCGCAGGTTCCGCCTCAGCCGCCGGCGCGAGGCGGCGAGGAGGCGTGCCTTGCCGAGTGCCCCCGCGGCGCGAAAGCGCCGCGCGTCGTCGTCGCGGAAGAGCGGCAGCAGCTCCAGCGCCACGCCGTGGGCGACAAGCCCCCGCCCCGGCAGCTCGAGGCGCACGCGAAAGGCCGCATCCAGCGGCCCCTGACAAGACGTCGCGATAACCTGCATGATCGTTGGCCGCCATCAGTATCACAGCTTGAAAAGCTACGAGTTTCACCCGGTCACACACTGTGTGATGTGCGGCTCAGCAGCCGCCAAGACGCTCGGTCGCCGCCTCGACCGACATCAGGGCATGCGACCGGTCAAGTCGACGGGTACGCTGACCACCGTCCAGAGGTGTCGCGAGTGCGGACTGGTCTTCTCGAATCCAATGCCCGTTCCGAAAGATCTTGGAACACACTACGACGTACCGGTCGGCGACTACTGGAAAGGGCAGACCGATACGGCGCAACCCGATCGGTATTTCAGCGGCCAGATCGCTCGATTCCGTGATCTTTGGTCCGGCAATGGCGATTCGACTCCCGTCGCCCTGGATATCGGAGCCGGCATGGGAAAGGCCATGGTGAGCATGGCCCACTCGGGTTTCGAAACGCACGGCATCGAGCCCTCGCCGAGCTTCCACGAGTTCGCGGTCACGCATACCGGGCTGTCGCCTGACCGTGTAAAGCTGGCAAGCGTCGAGGACGCCGACTTTGCGGGAGGCTCGTTCGATTTCGTCACATTCGGGGCCGTGCTCGAGCAACCGGCTGAGGCGCTGAGAAAGGCGCTGGATTGGGCACGCCCCGGCGGTCTGGTCCACGTCGAAGTGCCTTCCTCGGATTGGCTCATGGCGCGTTTGGTGGACACCGCCTACCGCGTTCAGGGTCTTGACTACACATGTCACCTCAGCCCCATGCACACCCCATACCACCTTTACGAGTTCACCATTAAGTCTTTCAACGCGTTTGCGGCCCAGGCCAAATGTCAGGTCGCGTTTCGTCACTTCTACGTCGGCGCGACGTACGCACCACGCTGGCTCGACCCACTCCTGAAGCGTGTCATGTCAGCCACCAAAACAGGCATGCAGCTCGAGGTGTGGCTACGCAAGACATCGGCATCGTAGACGCGATGTGCCTACGCGTACTGTACGTCTGCTACCTCTCGCTCGAGGACCCGCTGGTCCACAGCCAGGTCGTCGCCTACCTCGACGGGCTCTCCGAGCGGGGGCACGTCGTCCACCTGATGACCTTCGAGCCGCGCCTCTCGCGCGAGCGGTCGCGACAGATCGCCGAGGAGCTGGGCCGTCGCGGGATCGTCTGGCATCGGCGCCGCTACCACAAGCGGCCCTCGCTGCCGGCCACCGCCTTCGACGTGATCGCCGGCGGGGTCGCCGCGGCTCGCCTCGTGCACCGCCACCGCCTCGACGCGATCCACGCCCGCAACCACATGCCGGCGGCGATGGCGCTGATCGCCGCCTGGTTCGCGCGCTTCCGGCTGATCTTCGACCTTCGCGGCCTGATGGCGGAGGAGTACGTCGACGCCGGCAACTGGAAGCGCGGCGGCCTCCCCTACCGGCTGACGCAGTGGGTGCAACGGGCGGCGCTGAAGCGAGCCGACGGGCTCGTCACTCTTACCGAGACCGTGCGGCCCCATCTGAGCGAGGCAAAGGCCGGCCCCGAGACCACCTTCGTCATCCCCTGCTGCGCCGACGTCGAGCGGATTGCCGAGCGCTCGTCGGAACGCGCCGATGCGCGCGCCGAGCTCGAGATCGGCGAGCGCCCGACGATGGTCTATGTCGGCAAGTTCACCGGCTGGTACATGGAGCGCGAGATGGCTGACTTCCTCGCCGTCGCCCGGCGATCGCAGCCCGACCTCCTCTTCCTGATCGTCACCCAGGCCGACCCGGCGCCGATGCTGCGCGAGCTCGACCGCAACGGGATCGGCGCCGACGACTACCGGGTCCTGCGCGCCGAGCCGGAGGAGATCGGCCGCTACCTGGCCGCGGCGGACACCGGCCTCTCCTTCGTCAGGCCCTGCTTCTCGAAGATCTCCTCCTCGCCGACCAAGATCGGCGAGTACCTGGCGGCCGGCCTGCCCGTCGTCTCGACCGCCGGAATCGGCGACGTCGACGCCCTGTTGCGCGACAACCGCGTCGGCGCCCTGGTCGAGAACCTCTCGGCCCCCGGCTACGAGGCCACGGTCGACGCCTTGCGCGAGCTGCGAGATGACCCCGGCCTGAGGCAGCGCTGCGCCGATGTCGCGCGCGAGAACCTCTCCCTGCGCGCGGTCGGGATTCCCCACTACGACGCGCTCTACCGGCGGCTCGCCGATGGCTAGGAACGTCGTCGTCATCGGCATGCACCGCAGTGGCACCTCGGCGATCACGAACGCGATCCGGCTGCTCGGCTGCTCAATCGGGGATACCGGGGACTTCACGTCGCCGAAGCGCTGGAACCCGCAGGGCAACTGGGAGCACCAGCGCCTGATCGACCGCAACGAGCTGGTCCTCGAGCTGCACGGCGGTACCTGGTTCGCGCCGCCGCGCCTACCTGATGGCTGGGCGGAGCAGGAGAAGGCGAGCGACATGCTCCCCCGGCTGCGCTCAGAGTTCGCCGAGATCTACCGCGGGGAAGGATGGGTGTGGAAGGACCCGCGGGCCTGTCTCACACTGCCCCTCTGGCTGCGGGCGTGGAGCTCGATGCCGGTCGCGGTGATGGCCTTTCGACATCCGATCGCGGTGGCGAGGTCACTTGCCGCCCGCAACGGGTTCTCCCTGCGCCACGGCCTGGCGCTCTGGGAGATCTACAACGCCCAGGCGCTCTGGAACCTTCGCGACCTGCCGACGTCGGTGTACAGCTACGACGGCGCCCTGGAAGATCCGGCGCGATTCGTCGGCGAGCTCAGCGAGACGCTCGAACGGCGTGGAGTCGTCCTCGGCGGCTCGACCTCGGATGCAACCGAAGCCCTGCAGCCCTCGCTGCGGCGAAACACGCCCGGCAACGAGGAGCTAGCGGCTCTAAACAAGAGGCAGCGCGAGCTTTGGGACCTGCTGAGAGCCCTTGCCAATGGAGCGCCATGGCCGATCGACAAACGGCTGACGAGGCGGTCCCTGGCCACGCGGCTGACGCTTTTCGCGAAACGTCAGCGAAGCTTGCCCGCCAGGTAGCGGCGGGCGGGCGGCGAGAGCAGGCGGCGGCCGTAACGGAGCGCGAGCGGCGCCGCGGCAAGCCGTACGGCCGGCGAGCCCTTGAGCGCCGCCTGGACGAGGATGTCGACCCGCTGCAGGTCGGCGGCCCGGTGTACGTCGGCGCTCGCGTCGGGCTCCCACGGCAGGAACTCGCGCTCGATACGGTCGAGCCAGCGCAGCCCCTTGCGCAGGTCGGCCGGCCCGACCGTATCGTCGATCCGGTTGACGAGGACGCGATGGGCGGCCGGCTCGGGACACGCGCCGAGCGTCCGCTCGAGGTGGCGGGCGGCACAGCGGACGAAGTTCTCCACCTGGACCTCCTCGTGCCGCAGAGACACTCCGCGCGGATCGACCCGCACCGTCATCAGCTGCTCGTCGATGCTGCAGAGCCGGGCGCCGTCGGCGAGCATGCGCGCGAACAGCTCGTAGTCCTCGGTGTGCTGGCTGTCGGGCGAAATCCCGTACGGGTGCGCCCGCATCGTCGGGGCCCTCGCGACGATGGTCACGTGGGCGAGGGGTGTCGCGAAGAGAGCCGTGAACCGCGCGCCCTCCGGGGTCAGGCAGCGCAGCGGACGGGGCTTCAGGGGCTCGCCGCTGCCAGCGTCCACCAGCTCGATCGCCGTGCCGACCACGTCGACGTCGGGCCGCCGCCGAAGGATCTCGACCTGTCGCTCAATTCTCCGGCGCGCCGAGACGTCGTCGGCGTCCATACGCGCGATCAGCTCGCCGCGCGCCTCCGCGACACCGCGGTTGAGCGTCGCGATCAGGCCCAGGTTGTGGGAGTTGCGCAGCACGCGAACCCGCTCGTCGCGGTCGGCATGGGCTTCGAGGATCGCAAGGGTCCCGTCACGCGAGGCATCGTCGATCGCGAGGATCTCGAGCTCGCCGTAGGTCTGGTCGAGCAACGAGTCGAGCGCCGCGGCGACGAAGCGCTCCGCGTCGAAGCAGGGGAGCAGGACGGAGACGAGCGGTTGCTCAGCCACGGCCCAGGGCGAGCTTCACGGTGTGGCGCAGCCTCGGGTTCCCCGGCCACTCCCAGGCGGCCGCGAGCAGGGCCGCCGCCCGGCGCGGCGCGGCGGTGCTGGAGCGGTACTGCCACAGGCGGTAGTCCGAGCGGCATCGGCGCCGCTCGCGGCCGCCGACCAGCGGGTAGCGCTCGCCGGCCTCCAGCGTCGCGGCGAGCCTCTCCGGCTCGCCGAACGGGACGCCGTTGAAACCGTAGGGCGAGATCGTCTGCAGGGGAACGTGGACGAGTTCGCGGTCGATCAGCTCGCGCTCGGGGGCGACGATCTCGTCCGCGTCGGCGGGAAGCAGGTTCGGCCTCGTCACAGCCGGGGGAATGTGCCAGATGCAGGCCTCGGTCAGGTCCTCGACGACGTTGAACGGGGCCGGCGCGAGCCCGGCTCGGAGGAAGCGGTAGCTGTGCTCGGTGTGACCCCAGCGCCGGTACTGGGCGAACAGCGGGTGCCATCCTCCCACCTGCCGCAGCCCCTCGGCGGTGAAGAAGTTGAAGCTTGCGCTGCCGAAGGGCCCGTGGGCGATGCGGCGCCCGTCGACGGTCGTGTGCCGCTCGTAGTCGCGGATCCGTCGCCGCGCGAAGAGCGAGAAGTGATGGATGGCGCTCGCCCGCGCGAGCTCGACGTGCACGGGGAAGATCGAGCCGTCGAGCAGCTCGACGTCGTCCTCGACGAAGAAGTAGTAGTCGAAGTCGGGGAAACGCTCGAGCACGCGGTTCTTCGACAGCCCCACCCCCTCGCGCTCCTCGGAGTGCAGAAGCGGAACCCGCCACTCGTCGCAAAAGCGCCGCGTTTCCTCGTCGGCGCCGTCAAGCGAGACGAGCAGCGAGAGGCGCGGGTCCTCCATGCAGGCCCTGGCGAAATGCGGCAGGTAGCGCCGCAGATAGCCCGGCCGTTCGCAGGTCGTGATGCAGACCAGGGCCCGGTACTCAGGCGTCGGTGGCACGGGCACGACGCTCAGGGCGCGGCGGACCGGCGCAGGGCGATCAGCCTGTCGGCGGCGGCCACCTGCTCGAAGGAGTCGGCGAGCAGGCCCTCGATCAACTGCGCCGGTCCGCCATCGGGATCGAGGGCGTCGTGGAAGGCGACCACTCCCCCCGGCTGAAGGAACGACTCCCAGGACTCGAAGTCGCGGCGGACCCCCTCGGGAGTGTGGTCGCCGTCGATCCACAGCAACCCGATCGGCCGCGTCCAGCCTCTGCTCACGACCTCGGAGCTGAGGTTGACGAGCCGAACGTCCTCGACGACCCCGACCCGGAGCATGTTCTCGAAGAACGCCCGCCGATCCTGGGGACCGAACTCGGTCCCGTAGATCCCCTGGAAGGACTCGTGCGGCTCGATCGCGTAGACCGGGGCGCCTTTGGCGCCGAGGGCCAGGGCGGCGGTCGAGCGCCCGCGAAAGCTGCCGACCTCGACGATGCACGCGTCCGGCGACACCTCGGAGGCCAATCGCATCAACTCGCCCGCCTCTGCTTCGTTCACGCTCCCCTGGACGCACATCACCGTCTCTATCGGGGTTTGGCGCCGTCGCAACCCGAGGCGCCGTCTGGCACGCGTGATGAAGCTGTCCATAGGACTTCGAAGCCGAATACTAGATGGCGTCACCGGTTCCGATTCGCGCTGAGGCCGCAGCGCAGGTACTGCCGGGCCCGCAGGCGGCGAGTCGCTCGCGACTCGCCGCGGCGCGGATCGAGCGACTCGACGAGGAGGACCGCGCCCGCGAGCAGGGCGAGCCCGGTCGCCCAGAGCCTGCCGTGCATGCGGCGGGCGGCTCCGAGCTGGCCGGCGACTTCGCGGCGCATCCGCTCGGGCTCGCTCCAAGTCGCCCTGGCGCTGGTCCCGTGCCCGTGCGCCAACTCGACCTCGCCGCAGACGCCAAGCTCCCAGCCAGCTCGGGCCATGCGCCAGCACCACTCGCGGTCCTCCCCGTACATGAAGAGGCTTTCGTCCAGCGGTCCGACCTCGGTGACCGCCTCGGTGCGGGCGATCAGCGCCGCTCCCGGCAGCCAGCCGTCGACGATCTCCGCCGCCTCGCGCTCGCCGGGCAGCAGCCAGCGCGACCGCCAGCGCATCGGCAGCAGCCTGTGCAGGCGGAGCGCCCTGACGAGCGGACGGACGAGGCTGTCCTGCGCGCGCGCCACCGGCACCTCCTCCCCGTCCGGGCCGCGCAGGCGCGGGCTCGCCAAGCCGACGTTCGGGTGTCGGTCCATCCACTCCACCAGGCGCTCGAGCCCGGCCGCATCGGCCTCGACGTCGGGGTTGAGGAGCATCCAGTACCTCGTCTCCACCTCGGGCCAGGCGAGGTTGCAACCGCCGGCGAAGCCGAGGTTGCTCGCGCTCGAGATCAGCTCCGCACCCGGCAGCAGCCGTTTCAACGTCGCGGCACTCTCGTCCGGACTCGCGTTGTCGACCGCAATCAGGCGAACCAGGCCCCGCTCGATCCCCGCCGCCAGCGCCGCGGCGTAGCGGGGCAGGGACTCCTCCGAGTTGTAGAGGACCGTCGTCACGGTCACCGCGGGGTCCCCTTGCATTGCACCAATTCTCGATATATGTTCTCGTCTGTTTATTTTGATCTAACTTTTCCGATTTGCCTTCGACCATCAACTGGGAGGATCTCGATGCCAGTCAATGAAACACCGGCGCCTGAGCGCGGCGGCGCTCAAACTCTAAGGGGGATGCCAGCCAGGCTCTCGATGCTCGTCTCCCTCACCCTCATGCTTCTCTGCGCCCTGGGCGCAACCCAAGCGTCTGCGAGCTTTGAATCCGAATTCGGAAGCGCCGGCTCCGGTAACGGGCAATTCAACACCCCGAACGGGGTGGCGGTCGACTCGGAAGGAGACATCTGGGTCGTCGACACCGCAAACAATCGAGTTGAGGAGTTCAGCCCAGAAGGCAAATACCTCTTCCAGTTCGGCGAAACCGGATCTGGCAATGGGCAACTCAAAGAACCGACCGGGATCGTGATCGTCGGTGCCGCAAACAAAGTCTGGATAGCTGACACCGGCAACAACCGGGTGCAGAAGTTCAGCTCAACGGGCAAATTCGAAGCCAAATTCGGAGAAGCCGGATCGGGCAACGGCCAGTTCAAAGAACCAACCGGGATAGTGCTGCTGGAAGGGGGCACCTTCGTGGCCGACACCGGCAACAACCGGGTGCAGAAGTTCAACTCCAGCGGTGAATTCAAAGGCAAATTCGGCGAAGAAGGCATGGGAAACGGTCAATTCAAACGCCCCACCGGCATCGGCATCGTCGAAGGCAAAGGCTATCTCTGGATTGTCGATACGGGAAATAACCGGGTGCAGAAGATCTCGCCCGCTGGCGTCTATCAGAGTCAGTTCGGTGAAAAAGGCAGCGGAGATGGGCAGTTCGAAGCCCCAACCGGGATCGCCAGCGACTTCAAGGGAAACTTCTGGGTTGTGGATAAGGGCAACGATAGGGTCGAGAAGTTCGACACCAACGGGGTCTTCAAAGAAAAATTTGGCGAAGAAGGTACCGGCGAAGGCCAGTTCGAAGACCCAGCTTGGATCGCAAATCCCTCCCCATGGCACTTCCTTGTCGTCGATGCCGGCAACAACCGCGTAGAGAGCTGGGGCCAGCCACCCAATCCTCCCGCGTCTACGACCGAAACAGCTAGCGAATACTGCCTTGAAGAAGCCACACTCCACGGTTTCGTCAATCCCGAAGGTGCCGTCACGGAATACCACTTCGAATACGGCACGACGACCTCGTATGGCACAAACGTGCCGGAACCAGACGAATCGGTCGGGTCAGGCATCGAAAGCGTTGAAGTGAGCAAGCTGGTCAAAGGGCTCGAAGTAGGCACCACCTATCACTACCGGGTCACCGCCACGAACTCCGGCGGCACCGTGCACGGCAAGGACGAATACTTCAAAATCGGCGGTCCCGGCTGCAAAGAAATTCCGGCCGGCCAACTAAGCGGCCCTCAGGGTATCGGTGCCACCCCCGAAGGCGATTACTGGGTCGTCGACACTGAAAACAGCCGCCTGCAGAAGTTCAACTCCGAAGGCAAATATCTGGCGACAATCGGAGAGAGAGGCACGGGCGACGGGCAGCTCAGGGAACCCGTCGGCCTCGCGACAAACGAATTGGGTCGCCTCTTCGTCGTCGACACCGGAAACAATCGGGTCGAGAGGTTCAGCTACATAGGCACACTCGAAACTCAATTCGGCGAAGAAGGCTCCGGCGATGGGCAGTTCAAGGAACCGACCGCCTTCGCCGTCGGCGTCGGTGGCCACTACGTAGTAGATACCGGCAACGACCGGGTAGAGAAGTTTACGACTAGCAACGCATACCTGACCAAATTCGGTGAAAAAGGAACTGGCAACGGGCAGTTCGAAGAACCCCACGGCATCGCCGTCGACTCCAAAGGCCTCATCTGGGTCGTCGACACGGGCAATGATCGCCTTGAGAAGTTCAACGCCAAAGGCGAATACAAAGCCAAATGCGGGGAATCAGGATCTGGCAAAGGACAGTTTGACCACCCGACCGGGATCGTGATCGACTTTAAGGACAATCTGTGGGTAGTCGATGCGGGTAATAACAGAGTGCAGCGCCTCAGCACCGAATGCACGCAACTGGGGGAATTCGGAGAAAAAGGCAGCGGAGAAGGACAGTTCGAAGGACCCACGTGGATCGCCGAATCCTCGCCCTGGCACTTCATCGTCACAGACACCGGCAACAATCGCGTGACGAGCTGGTCGGTGAAACCGGACCCGCCGACGTGCACCACCAACGCCGCCACAAGCGTAGGCAGCACTGAAGCAACGCTGAACGCAACTATCAATCCAAACGGTGCCGTCACCGAATACCACTTCGAATACGGCACCACGACCGCCTACGGCACGAACGTGCCGGAACCAGACGAATCGGTCGGGTCTGGGACCGAAGACAAAAAAGTGAGCAAGCTGGTCAAAGGACTGAAATCGAAAACGACCTACCACTTCCGCGTCGTGGCGAAAAACGCGGGCGGTACCTGCGAAGGCAAAGACACGACCTTCACGACATCGTAGACAGGGCGTTTCTCGACCACAGCTCCACGAGAGCGTCGGCGAACTCACCGTAGTTCGCCGACGCGTCGAAGCGCGACGCAAAGAGCGACCGTATGCGATCGGCGTCGAAACGGCCGGGGCACAGCGTCCCGGCCAGCGCTTCGGCGATCTCCTCGATGGACGAGCTTGGAGGAAGCAGCACTCCGCTCTCCGCCTGAACGATCTCTGACACGCTGCCGACATCGAGAGAGACGATCGGCGTCCCGTAGCTCTGTGCCTCCATCATCGACACCGGTACCCCCTCCGAGAGGCTCAGCGAGAGGAAGGTCGACACCGCGTGGTGGGCGTAGAAGTCGCGAATCGCGGCGTTGTCGACCCACCCTCGCAACTCCCAGGTCACCGCGTCCGGCAGCGAGGCGGCGGCAGCCTCCACCCGTTCGCGCTCCGAGCCGTCGCCGAAGTGAACCCAGCGCAACGGACGATCGCATGCACGCAGCACCTCCGGGATCAGGTGCACCCGCTTGCGCGGGATCAGAGTCGAGCAGGAAACGACCAGGGGCGGGTCGGGGGTGGCCTCCGGATATGAAGGCGGAAAAGGCACCCCGAGGCGCGCGAGGCGAACCTGCGCGGCATTGGCGCCCACTCGCTCGCGCATGTAGGTGGCGCTGTCTTCGGCGATCGCGAAGATCGCGTCGAGATGCTCGGCCTTGAACTCGCGGAAGGGAACGCGGCGCAGCCCGGACTCGTCGAAGTCGAAGACGTCGAAGCGATGCGCCCGCGCGACCGCGCAGTGGATTGCACCGAGGTCGCGCAGCGCCGCCAGCGCCAGGGTGCTGTTCTCGAACCAGAAGTCGTAGAAGACGGCATCTCGAAGGTCGTTCTCCTCCACCCACCCGGCGAGACGTTTCGCCTTGAGCAGGTTCGTCGCCAGGATGTCGAGGTAGGTCCGCCTGCTCTCGACATAGGCGCCCCAGTTCGAGGGATGGCGCAGCGTCCGGGCCATGATCCGCAGCGCCAGGCGCGACCTGAGGGCATCTCGCTTTTCCGAGCGGGACCAGCCCCCCTTCCACCCGAGGTCGACCACGGTCGCGTTGTCCGGGACCTCGACCGCATCGCCCCCCGGGCGCGAGGGCACGACGAACACCCTGTCGAAGCTCTCGGCGGTCACCGCCAACTCTCCGCGCAGCACCGCCTCGCCGTAAGGGAAGCGGCCGGTGAGCATCACCAGATCCGGCTTGCCGGCTGTCATCGAACGGAAGGCCCGAGCCTCACTTGCGCCGCCCGGCCAGACGACGAGCGACTCCCTTGGCGCGGCGCATGGCGCGGGCCTTGAGCGAGGGGCGGGGCTGGGGCAACCTGGTGAACTCGCCGACGCCGCTGGCCGGGCGAAGCACCGCGACCACGTAATCGCCCTCGCGAACCCAGATCGAGTATCGCTCGTAGTAGTCGAGGTGGAGGCCGTGCCGATAGGCGTTGGCCATCAGCACGTCGGCGTGGATCGGCTGGTCGATGATCTGCAGCCGCTCGGGGTGATGCGCATGGAACCACTCGAGATGATGCGGGTTGGGGTAGTGGAGCAGCACGAAGCCGCCCGGCTTCACCCAGGAGGCGACGCGGCCGAAGAGGGCGTCGTGCCGCTCCAGGGGGATGTGCTCGATCACGTCCGGGAGCAGGACGACGTCGTACTCGCCCTCGACGTCGGCCGCGGATACGTCGGCCGCCATCAACCGGACGTTGTCGTATGCAGCGAGGCGCTCCTGCGCCGTGGCGATGCTGTGCGGGCTCAGGTCGATGCCGAGGACCGAGCCCCGCGGCAGCTCCGCGGCGAGGAGCTGCGTGACGGTGCCCACGCCGCAGCCCAGCTCCAGCACGCTGTCGTCGGGACGGAGGCCGAAGCGGCGCAGCCAGGCGACGATCGACTCGTGGCGGCGGTTCACCCCAACCTTCGTCTGGCGCTCGGCGAACTCGTCGTAGAAGTCGCTGACCTCCGCGTTGCTCGCTTGTCCCGCCTCGCCCATCAGAACCCGGGATATCATGCCGCAACGCGGCGATCGGCCGATCGCCGAAAGGTCCATGCCGCCATCGTTCGTCATCGCAGGAGCGCCCCGGGCCGGAACGACGTGGCTGTACCGCAACTTGGAGGGACACCCCGACGTTTTCCTCACCCCCAACAAGGAGCCCCGCTTCTACGCCGTCCAGGAATCCGAGCCCCTCGCCTTCAGCGGCCCCGGCGACGAGCGCTGGCTCAGTCACCTCGTGCAGGATCGCGCCGACTATGAGGCCCTTTACGAGGGAGCGCGACAGGGCCAGTTGCGAGGCGAGGCCTCGAGCGACTACCTCTATCGGTCCCGGACCGCCGCCGACCGCCTCCACCGCGAGGTGCCGGAAGCGCAACTGATCTTCATCCTCCGCGACCCGGCCCGCCGCGCCTACTCGAACTGGCTCCAGCACGTCCAGCACGGCCGCGAGCCGCTCTCGTTCGCCGAGGCGCTCGACGCCGAAGAGGAGCGGATCGAGCGAGGCTGGGCCTGGTGGTGGCACTACGCCCGGCGCGGCTGCTACGCCGAGCAGCTCGAACCGTTCCTCGACGCCTTCCCCCGCGAGCAGGTCCTGATCCTGTTGCACGACGACCTGCGGCGCGATCCCCGGCAACTGCTCGCCCGGGTGTGCCGGTTCCTCGGGATCGAACCCCTCGCCGGCGAACGAGCCGAGCAGCGCCATAACCAGTCCCTGGTTCCCCGGTCCCCGGCCCACGCCAGGGTGAGGCGCCTTGTCCGGCCGACCGCGGCCGCGTCGGCCGCGGTCCTGCCCAAGGGCGTCGAGGCACGGCTGCGCCGCTGGTTCCAGGGCAAGACGCTCGGTCCCACCATCTCCGACGCCGATTACCGGCGGCTGCGTCGCGGGTACTCGCGAGACTCGAAGCGGCTCGCCGAGATGACCGGGCTCGATCTCTCAGCCTGGCTCGCCTAGGTCGTCGCCCGTTCGCGTCCTGCAACTAGGTGCGCTCCGCCACGACGACGAATACGGCCGCGTCATCGGCGGTCGGGGTCAAAGCCTTGCCCAGCCGGTCGGTGAGCCGAACGAACCACTGGCCCACCAGCTTCCAGGCTGGCCTCAGGAAGCTCGGGACTGCCTGCCCGAAGTACTGGAGGATCATCGTCAGCGCAGCGGCCGGTGGCGATACGACCGGGAGGACTTCGCTGACGCGAAAACCGCATCGTTCGACCTGGGCTCGCAACCCGGGACCGGTCCAGCGCCAGAGGTCTTCCGGCGAGGGGTGATACCAGTAGATCCCATGTGTGGAGAGCAGCAGCTTCCCCCCTGGCGCCAATACACGCCGAGCCTCCGCGAGGTAGGCATCCGGGTCGGGCACGTGCTCGAGGACCTGGGTGGACACAACGGCGTCGAAGCTGGCGTCATCGGCATCCACCTTCGTACCGTCGATCGTCAGGTCGGCGCCCTTCCCGGGAAGGTCGGCGGTCACGTACCGATCGAAACCGCTGAAGAGGGAGCGATACGGAGCCGGCCCGGCGCCGTAGTCCAGGATCGCCTTTCCCGACATCCCCGACGCGACCTCGGTCATCGTCCGACCAAGCTCCTCGAGGATCACCCTCGCATGTTGAGTTCGCGGCGGGACAAGCCTGCTGGCTGGCTCTCGACGTCTCATTCGATCTATTCGTCCAGTTCGTCCGGGCCATCGCTGGGCACCGCAGGGGCGAGCTGCGTAGCCGTACGGTAGTAACGGCTGTCCATTTCCAGCGCGCTGGCGGTGTCGAACGCCTCCAACCGACCGTCGAGGATCACCATCACGCGGTCGCAGATGTCGAGCGTGGACATGCGATGGGCGACGATGAAAATCGTCAGCTCGTCCTTGAGCGCGCCCAGAGATTCCTGGATCACCCTCTCGGTATGGGGATCGAGCGCGCTGGTCGGCTCGTCGAGCACCAGGACTTCCGGGCTGGCGGCCAAGGCACGTGCAAGGCATATGCGCTGCTGTTGGCCTCCCGAGATCGCGTCGGCCCGTGGGCCGACGACCGTCTCGTAGCCGGCCGGCCAGCCAACGACCTCGTCGTGGATGCCGGCGAGCCGCGCGGCGCGCTCGACCGCGCTGTCCTCTATCGGGCGGAAGAAGCGGATGTTTTCCGCAACCGAGGCGTGCAACAGGCGCGGCTCCTGCGGCAGGTAGGAGACCGCCCGGTGCCAATCCTCGCGGCGGAACCGCTCGGCGGGCTCGCCGTTGACCAGGTAGGCCCCCTCGGTCGGCTGTCGCAGGCCCAGCAGGATCTGGACGACGGTCGACTTGCCTGCCCCCGTCGGCCCGACGATCCCGACCGTCTCGCGAGCGTCGACCTCGAAGCCGATGCCGTGCAGGACCGGGCGTCCCGACTCGTACGCAAACGAGACGCCCTCGAAGGCGAGCGAGCGCACCGACTCGAGCGATGCCGTGCCGACGGCCGGAGTGTCGGCGCCGTAGCGGCGCTGGACGTCCTGCACCCGCTCGAGGTAGGGGAGCGCCTGCGACACCCCTTGGTAGCAGGTCTGCGCCTGCTGCCCGTAGGAGCTGGCCCGCACCAGCAGGAGGACCACGGCACCGAGCGAGGCGACGTGCCCGCTGTCGGTGGCGTAGAGGAGGGCGAGGGCGGCGATCACGAACAGGTAGATAAGGCCCTGGTAGATGCTGGGCACCAGGCCGGCGAGCAGCTGCATCTGGAAGACGGGCTTCCAGAGGGCGTCGATCAGCCCGTCGACCCGCTTGCGCTGCGCCTCACCCACCCCGAACACGTGGGTCTCCTGCGCCAGCCGCACCGCTTCGTTGACGCCGCGCGCATACCCACTCGACGCTGTCGAGAGATCGTGGCCGCGGCGGCGGCCGAGGTTGCTGAGCGGGCGCAGGGCCACGAACAGCCCGCCGGCGATCGCCACCACGATCACCGCCGCGACCGCGTTGAAGACCAGCGCCGAGGCGACCAGGACGAGGAAGGTCAGCGCCGACACCACGAGGCCGGTCGCCGCCCGGGCGCCGGCGACGGCCTGCGCGGCCTGATTGGTGGCGAACTCCTGCAGCTGTCCCTCGAGGTCGCGCGACTGCAATCCCCAGGAGGCACGGGTGAAGGCGGCGAACAATTCGTGACGCAACTGCACCTGCATGTCCGCCGCGATGCGCGCCGGCACGTAGGAAACCACCGCCTGCAGGGCGAAGCGCAGGAGCGCCAGCCCGAACCCGATCGCCAGCAGCGTGCCGAGGCTCTCGTCGACCCGCACGGGACCGAGATCCACGTGGACGTGCGACGAGCCGTTCACCAGGGCCGCCGCGACCTGCGCGAGGACGGCGAGGATCCCCGCTTCCGTGAACCCGGAAAGCACCGAGCCGGCACCCAGCACCGCGATCCAGCCGCGCCGGTGGCCGAGCAGCGGGCTGAGCCGCGCCCACGTCGCCATCTTCTGCGCCGCCCGATCCGGGTGTCGCGAGTCCACCGCTACCCCCCCACCGTCGCGCCGCGGGCGGCGAGCATTGCCTTCAGCCGCTCGGCGAACTGCGCGATCGTCTCGTCACGCACCTCGTCGGGAGGATTGCCCATCCTGAAGGTAACGGTCCCGGAGTCGGCCCGAGGCGTCACCGACTTGCGCCGGAACTCTTCCTCGGACTTGGCGTAATAGTGGTTTATTCGAAGCAAGTCGGCGGTGGCCGGCTCCCGTCTCGCCGTTGGAACCTCGAGGCCGTCCTCCCCGACCGGGTTGCCCTTCAGGCGACAGGTGTGTGCGCTATGTGCGCCCAGCGTCATCCGCGGGTAGACGATCGACTTGACCAGGACGTTGGACCAATCGTCGTCCCGGGCGCGCATCGGGTAGTTCTCGGTGACCAACCCGTCGGGCGCGCGCTCGTGGCCGTTGGTCCCAACGAAGCGCCGGTTCACGGCGACCCCCGGGTGCGTGTCGAAGCGCCGAAGCACCTCGGGAAGCGAAGCCCCCGTGGGAGAGAAGAGGAACTCGTCGATGTCGATCATCGCGATCCAGCGCGCCTCGTCGCGGTGGCGCTCGAGGCAGTCGTCATAGGCGCTCAGCTGCCCGGGGTGGGGCGGCCAGTGGGCGACCTCGACGATGCCCGCCTCGATCTCGGGTGCCAGCTCCAAATGCCAGTCGTCGTCGCTCAGGTTGTCGTAGAGATAGAAGCGCTCGACTCCTTGAAGTCGGTGGAAGGTCACCCACTCGGCGAGATAGCGGGCCTCGTCGCGGAAGATCGCGCAGACCGCGAGCTCGATCGGCGGTCGAGTGCCCAACGGTCGCGGCCAGCGCGCACGCAGATAGCCGACGCGGCGATAGGCGTCCCGGACGGCGCGCAAACTCGCCGGCAGGAATCCGGGCGTCGCCCGTTCGGCGCGATTCACGAAGTAGTCGGTCTCTTCCCGTGTGACTGTCAAAGCTGCGCGGCGGACCGCTCAAGCCCCGGTGGGCGTCAGCCGCTCCCATTGTCGCACGCCCTCGGCGCCCCTAACCGGGCTGGTGCTCTCGGCCGGCTGGCGCAAGGCGACGACGATGCAGATCAGCAGGGCGATGATCTGCGTCCGGTAGCGGAACGCCGTGCCGGCGTTGCCGGCGCTCAGCGAGTAGGCGATCAGCATGAACAACGCCGTGTAGATCAGCGGCCCCGCCCGGGCCATGATTTGCCCGCGGTTGCGGAGCATTTCCCTGGCCAGGAAGAAGAGGACGAGGTAGGCCGCCACGGTGCCGAAGAAGCCGAGCGTCTGGCTGATGTTGCCGAGCTGCCAGGGGAAGGGCCTGAAGAGGACGTCGACCGAGCGGCGTGGCAGGTTCTTGACGATCCCCGCGCGGGTCGAGAAGTCGACTTTTTCCAGCTTCAGGTTCGAGTTGTCCGAGGTGTTCGCTTCCTGCGGGACCTGGAGGTTTTTTTCGAGGCTTTCGTTGGTCGAGGCTGAGAGCACGGTCGGTGCGACCACCGCGGCGAAGAGGACGACGAAGGCGACCATCGCCAGCGAGCGCATCTTCTCGCGGTTCTCCCGCAGCAGACCGGCGTGCATCACGGTCGCCGCGCCGGCGGCGATCAGGAACCAGCCCGCGTAGTGACGGGTGCCGACCGCGACCAGGCAACCGAGGACGATCGGGACCAGGTAGCGCGTCTGGGCGCGCCGCCAGATCCGCGCCCCGCCGAAGGCGACGAGGCCGATCGCCAGCATCATGTTCGCCTCCTTGTGCAGGAGGCTGGAGAAGAAGATGCCGGCGGGCTCGAAGGCGAGCAGCCACATCGCGATCACCGACGCTCTCGCCCCGGCCAGCTCGTAGACGGCCGCGGCCAGGAGGACGAGCCCGATCACGGCGATCCCCGCCTGGGTCACGCGCAGCGCCAGTTCCGGCGAGTCGAAGAAGTAGCGCTGGACCGCGATCACGTAGACGTGCAGTTCGGTCAGCAGTGCGCTGGTCCACTCGGTCGAGCCGAACGGCGTGCGCGCGACTCGCGTCGCGTGGTCGAGGAAGGTGAACTCGTCGCCGCCGCGCAGCGTCTGCGCCACCGAGGTGAGCGAGATCAGCATCGCGGCGAGGACCCGCACGCCGAGGGCGACCAGCGCCGGCGTGGCGATCTCGAAGCCGGGCATCGTGCGGCGCAACCGGCGCACCAGCAGGTAGACGAGCTCGCCCATCAGGGCGAACATCGCCAGCGCCGTCAGCGTCGAGTGGATGCTCTGGTCTGTGACGGGCAGCACTTGCCGGCTGGACGATAGCCGGGTGGGCCCGTGCCGGTGCAGGGAAAGTCGCGGGCCCGCAGTGAAGCGGTCCATATAATCCGTTACCCGTGTCCGAGTCACGCCAGGAAGGGCTCGATATTCGTCAGTGGTGGGGCCTAATTTGGCGCCGCAAGTGGCTGCTGCTTGCGATCGTCATCGTCCTGCCGGTCGGCGTGTACCTCGTTTCCTCCCAGCTGCCTAAGACGTATGAGGCGAAGGCGACGATCAAAGTGCTGCCCACTGGCGCCACCTCGAGCGTGATCTCGGGGGTCAGCCCGAAAGCGGAAATCACCGAAGTCCCAACGCTGGTCCGGACGAAACAGGTGACCCGCCGCGCGGCCCGCCTGCTGAAAAAGCCGCCATACGCAGCCAAAGGGCTGCTCGGACAAATCACGATCGGTCCGGCCAACCCCAACGAAAGCGGCGGCAACTACTTCGCGATAAACGCTACCGCCAGGGACGCCGACGAAGCCGCGGAAATCGCCAACGCCTTCGCCCTCGCCCTCAAGCAGGTCCGCACAGCCACCGCCGTCGCCGAAATCAACCACATAATCCGCACGCTGGAAATACAGACGGAAGCTTCCGAAGCAGGCGAAGGAGCCCTCGCCAAAGAATTCCAGCAGTTGCGCCTGCTGAGGGCGAGCCAGTCCAACACCACACAGATCGTCGAAGAAGCCACTCCCCCCGCCGCCCCGATCTCACCCAAGCCCCGGCGCAACGCGATCATGGCGTTCTTCTTCGCCCTCCTCCTCTCGGCGGCGCTGATCCCGATGCTCGACCGGCTCGACCGCCGCATTCGCAATGCCAGCGAACTCGAGGATCTGCTCGAGGCGCCGGTGCTCGCGGTCGTCTCCGACGACGCCTTCCCCGGGCACCCGCCCAGCTACCACGTGCGCGAGTCCTTCGAGACGCTGCGCTCCAGCCTCACCTACTTCAACGTCGACCGCACCCTCTCCAGCCTGGTGGTGGCCAGCCCGATTCCCCAGGACGGCAAGACGACGGTCGCGATCAACCTGGCGATCGCCTACGCCCTCGACGAACGCGACGTGATCCTGGTCGACGGCGACCTGCGGCGTCCCCAGGTGGCAGCCCGCCTCGGCAAGGAGGTGAGCGTCGGGCTCGACTCGGTGCTGGTCGGCGAGCGGACGCTGGACGAAGCGCTCTCCTACGTCGACGTCGGCGCCGGCCGGCTGCGCATCCTGCCGGGGGCGATGCCGCCGCCGAACCCCGCCGTGCTGCTCGGCTCGCAGCGGATGCGCATGCTGATCGCCGAACTGAGCGAACAGGTCGACATCGTCCTCATCGACACCCCCGGACTGCTCGCCTGCAGTGACGCGATCCCGCTCTTCAACCAGGTATCGGGCACCGTCATCGTCGCCCGCCTCAACCGCACGCCGCGCGACGTCGTGCGCCGCACCAGACAGGTGATCACCTCCGCCGGCGGTTCCGTGCTGGGCAGCGTTGCCACCGGTGCCCATACGGGCGGAATCTACGGCTACTACGGCTACTACGGCGGCTATTACGGCTACGGCGGCAACGGGTCCGGGGAGACGGGGTCCGAGGCGCCGATCAACGGCAAGGGGCGGCTGCGCAGCCTGGCCCCCGGTCCGCTCCGGCGCTCCCGCGACTAGGCCGTGAGCTCGCGGTAGAGCGTGTCGACGTCGCCGATCAGGCGGGCGGCGCCGTAGCGCTCGGTGACGCGACTGCGGGCGGCGCGGCCATAGGTACGCCGGCGCTCGGGATCGTCCGCCATCTGCCGCAGGGCGCCGGCCAGCGCCGACGGGTCGCCGGGCGGGACGAGGATCCCGGTCTCCTCGCCGACGACCTCCCCCACCCCGCCGACGTCGGTGGCGACCGCGGGCAACCCCGCGGCGCCGGCCTCGATCAGCGATACCGGCGTGCCCTCGTTGTCCGAAGAGAGGACGGCGACATCGGCGGCGGCGAAGAGCGGGCGCAGCTCGCGGCGGTAGCCGAGGAAGAGCATGTCGCGCTCGATCCCCAACTCACCCGCCAGCTCTTCCAGTCCCGACCGCTCCTCGCCGTCGCCGACCAGCGCCAATTTCAGCCGCGGCCCCGACCCGCCCGCCTGCGCCAGCGCCCGCAGCAGCACGTCGAGGCGCTTGATCGGCACGACCCGACCGACGAAGACCAGCAGGACCTCCTCCGGCGCGACGCCCAGCTCGCCGCGAGTCCCCTCTCTGAGCCCACCGTCGTCGGGCTCGGCAAGCGGCCCGAGGTCGAGCCCCAGCGGCAGCACCGTGAAGCGCTCACGCGGGGCTACGCCGAGGCGGACGAGGTCATCGACCGTCGCCTCGCTGACCCCGATCAGGCGGTCGCTGACCCGCGCTAGGGCGCGCTCCAGCTCCAGGTAGAGCCGCGACTTCGCCGCCCCGAAGTAGCCCTCGAGAACATGGCCGTGGTAGGTGTGAACGATCGCCGGCCGCGGGCGCACTGCGAGTGCCGCCTGGCGGCCGAGGAAGCCTGCCTTCGCCGTGTGGGTGTGGACGACGTGCGGCCTGAAGCGGCGCGCGATCCGGATCAGCTTCAGCAGCGCCCGCGAGTCGTGCAGCGGATCGATCGGCGTCCGCAGCTCGCCGAGGAAGCGCATCGTCGCGCCCTCCTCGCACGAGAGATCGGCCAGCGACTCCTCGCCTGGTGGCAGGCTGCCGTGGACGAGCAGGGTCTCGTAGCGCTCGGGGAAGAAGCGACGGCCGCTGAGCAGCGCCGCCTGGTGGGCCGGCCCGCCCATGTTGAGGCGGCCGATGACTCTGAGGACGCGGAGGCGCTCAGTGGACGCGGTCAAGCGCTTCCTGCTGCCGCTGCTCCTCGTACTGCGCGTAGGCCCGGCGCAGCCCCTCGTCGAAGTCGATCGCCGGCTCGTAGCCGAGGATCTCGCGCGCCTTCGTAATGTCGGCCTGCGAGTGGCGCACGTCGCCGGGCCGCGGGTCGGTGTGCACCGCCTCGATCTCGCGACCGGCGAGGACGCCGATCCGCCTGACGATCTCGTTGAGGCTGATCCGCTCGCCGCAGGCGACGTTGAAGGCCTCGCCCGCCGCTCCCTCGGCCTCCGCCGCCAGCAGGTTGGCGTCGACGGCGTTGTCGACGTAGGTGAAGTCGCGCGACTGCTCGCCGTCGCCGTGGACGATCGGCTGCTCTCCGGCGAGCGCCGCGGTGATGAAGTTGGGGATCACTGCCGCGTACTGCGACTGCGGGTCCTGGCCCGGCCCGAAGACGTTGAAGTAGCGCAGGGCGACGGTCTCCAGGCTGTAGACCCGGTGGAAGGCACGGCAGTAGCCCTCCGCCGCCAGCTTCGAGACCGCGTAGGGCGCGATCGGCAGCGCTGGCATCTCCTCACGCTTGGGCAGTTCGGTGCTGGCGCCGTAGATCGACGAGGAAGAGGCGTAGACGACCCGGCGCACGCCCTCGTCGCGCGCCGCGAGCAGCACGTTGAGCGTGCCGACGACGTTGGTCGCGTTGCTGGTCAGCGGATCCTGGATCGAGCGCGGCACCGAGGGCAGGGCACCGAGATGGAAGGCGACGTCGCAGCCGCGCACCGCGTTGTGGACGCGCTCGTAGCTCTGCAGGTCGCCCTCGATCAGCTCGATGTCGTCGAGCACCTCCTCGAGGTTCTCGCGCCGCCCGGTGGCGAAATTGTCGAGCACGCGCACGCCCTGTCCCTCGCGCAGCAGCCGACGGACAAGGTGCGAGCCGATGAAGCCTCCCCCGCCGGTAACGAGCGCAACTGTCCCCCTCCTCATAGCGCCCGCATTCTACTTCCGGTGCGCCTTATGCCATCTATGACTACATAAGTCGCACCGGAGCGTCGACCTTGCGGTAGAAGAGGGTCTCGCTCTCGCGCAGCGCCTCTCGAAGGGCCGGGGCGTCCTCCGCGGTGAGCAAGCGGGGATGGCTCTCGCCCTCGGGCCAGCGCATGAAGCGCAGGCTGTCGTCGACCGTCTCGAGCTCCCCGGCGAGCCGGGTGCCGAGCAGGATGCTTTGGAAGAAGAGCTCGTCGGGCGCCAGCGTGTGCTCGTGGTAGCGGCGGTAGTCGGGGTGCTCGTCGAGGAAGCCGAGGACGGCGTCGGCCGCGGGGCGGCTCAGGTTCCACCACTGGGAGCCGCCGTAGGGGCGCGCGTAGGACGGGAAGCTGCGCGGCCCCTTGAAGGCGCCGCGCACCCTCAGCGCCTCATTCAGCAGCCGCCCCTTCCAGCGGAGGAAGCTCGTGTCCTCGCCGCGCGGGATGCAGGTCTCGCGCCGGCCGCGGACCGTGTAGGTGTAGAAGTCGGTGCGTTCGCGCCCTTCGAAGCGCCAGCGGGGGTCGGGCAGCGGGAAGTGCTCGACGTAGCTGCGCGGCCCCGCCGCCTCGGCGAAGCCGACGATCTCCTCGACCGGGCGCAGCGGAAAGTCGCGGCCGCTGATCAACAGGAAGTAGTCGCAGCCATCCTCGACGCCGCGCATGAGCCCCTCCAGCGCCGCGTCGACGAGCTCCATGCTCGCCCAGGCCGTCGCGTGGCGCGGCAGCAGCGTCACATCGTCGATGCCCGCGCCCGCCAGCGCCCTCGTGAACGGCCCCAGCTCGGAGCGCCGGTCGACGTGCAGGTAGACGCGCACCCGTGGGTGTCGCAGGGTCGAGAGCAGGAGCGCCAGCTGGTCGGGCGCGTCGTGCGCGAGGACGACGATCGCCAGCGTCATCGACCGTAGGCTATCCACTGCGTTCCGGTGCGCTTTATGCGGTCATAGATGGCATAAAGCGCACCGGAACGGGTGGACAGCGATATCGTCGCCGCGTGTGCGGAATCGCAGGGAGGGTCGACCGCGACGGCGCCGTGCCGGCGGGGTTGGTCGAGCGGATGTGCGAGCGCCAGGAGCACCGCGGGCCGGACTCGCGCGGCATCTTCGCCGCCGACGGCGTCGGTCTCGGGATCCAGCGCCTGCGCGTGATCGACCTCGAGACCGGCGACCAGCCCGTCTACAACGAGGACCGCTCGGTCGCCGTCGTCCTCAACGGCGAGATCTACAACTACCGCGAGCTGCGCGAGGAGCTGCGCGGGCGCGGCCACACGCTCGCCACCCACGGCGACACCGAGGTGATCGCCCACCTCTACGAGGAGGAGGGGCCGGCGCTCGTCCAGCGGTTGAACGGGATGTTTGCCTTCGCCCTCTGGGACGCGCGGCGACGGCGCCTGCTGATCGCCCGCGACCGGGTCGGCAAGAAGCCGCTCTTCTACTCGGCCCGCGGCGGCACGCTCTCCTTCGCCTCCGAGCTGGCGGCGCTGATGGCCGACGAGGAGATCCCGCGCGAGATTGACCTTGCCGCGGTCGACTGCTACCTCGCCTACGGCTACATCCAGGCGCCGCGCTCGATCTGGCGGGCGGTCAAGAAGCTTCCCCCCGCCCACACGCTGACCTGGGAGGAGGGCGAGGTCGAGATCGAGAGGTACTGGCAGCTCGACTACTCGCGTAAGGCCGACGCTCCGCTGCCGGAGCTGGAAGAGGAGCTGCGCGAGCGCGTCGGGGCCGCGGTGCGGCGGCGGATGATCGCCGACGTGCCGCTCGGCGCCCTGCTCTCCGGCGGCGTCGACTCCTCGATCGTCGTCTCCGAGATGGCCGCCGCCTCCTCGCGGCCGGTGAAGACCTTCTCGATCGGCTTCCAACAGGAGGAGTACAACGAGCTGCCGCTGGCGCGACTGACCGCCGAGCGCTTCGGGACCGAACACGAGGAGTTCGTCGTCGAGCCGCACGCGATCGAGATCGTCCCCAAGCTCGTCCGCCACTACGGCGAGCCCTACGCCGACTCCTCGGCGATCCCGAGCTTCTACCTGGCCGAGCTGACCCGCCGCCAAGTGACGGTCGCGCTCAACGGCGACGGCGGAGACGAGAGCTTCGCCGGCTACCTGCGCTACGTCGCCAACAGCCTTAGCGCCGGCCTCGATTTCGTGCCGCGGCCGCTGCGACGCGGTGCGGCGGCCGCGGCTGGGCGCCTGCTGCAGATGGGCGACGCGCGCGGGTTGCGCAGCTACGGGCGGCGCTTCCTCACCTCGATCGGCGAGGACGCACCGGGGCGCTACGCCGACCATGTCTGCATCTTCAACCGCGCCGAGCGCCGCGAGCTGCTCGGCACGGCAGCCACGCCGGAGATCGAGACCGAGACCGCCGGAGTGATCGCCGGCCCCTGGCGCGCCGCCTCTGGGCGCAGCCGGCTCGACGTCCTGCTCGAGACCGACGTGCAGACCTACCTGCCCGGCGACCTGCTGGTCAAGATGGACATCGCCTCGATGGCCTACTCGCTGGAGGCGCGCTCCCCCCTGCTCGACCCAGAGCTGATGCAGTTCGCCGCCACGCTGCCGGCGAAACTGAAGGCGCGAGGGACGAGCAAGAAGTGGATCCTGCGACGCGCCTACCGCGGGCGCATCCCCGACGAGGTCCTCGACGGGAAAAAGCGCGGCTTCGGCGTCCCGCTGGGAGCCTGGTTCCGCGGCGAGCTGCGCGACTTCGCCCGCGACGTCCTGCTCGACCCCTCGACCCTCGAGATCGGCCTCTTCGGCGAGGCCCAAGCCCGCTCCCTGCTCGACCTGCACGACGCCGGCGCCGACCGCTCGGCGCAGATCTGGGCCCTGCTGATGCTGGCCCTATGGCACCGCGAGCTCGCCTAGGCCGTAACGCATATCCAATGCGATGCATGGGATATGCGTTACGGCTCGAGGTGGGGGCGTCCGAGGCGTGGAATCAACCATTTAGGTCGACCACTCGGTCGCCGGGGCGGGCGCCCAGGAGGGCGACTCGAGCAGGGCGACGACGATGATCCCGCCGACGATGAGGACGACGGCGCCGAAGAGGGCAAGCGGCTCGTTGCCGCTCGCCAGGAGAGCCCCGCCGACCCCGACGAGGGCGCCCTGTGCCGCTGCCAGAACCCTCGCCACCCGGCGCTCCGTGCCGAGCTTGCAGCGCAGCCTGTGCGTCAGATGGTCGCGACCGCCCTCGAAGACGCCTGCGCCTCGGCGCAGGCGCGAGACGATCACCAGGGTCGTGTCGAGGGCGGGCAGCCCGACCAGCACCACGGCGACGAGGACGAACGTCCAGCCGAGCTGGTGGGTCCCCGGCATCGCCATGATCAGTGCGGCGACCACGAACCCGATCGGCATGCTGCCGCCGTCGCCGAGGAAGATCCGCGCCGGCGCAGCAAGGTTGTAGCGGAGGAAACCGAGGCAGGAGCCAGCCAGGGCGAAGGCGATCGCCGCCAGTCCTGGGCTGCCCTGCGCCAGGGCGAGGATGCCCAGCACGGCCCCCGAGGCCGCGGCGACGCTGCCGCAGGCGCCGTCCATGTTGTCCATCAGGTTGAAGGCGTTGACGACCCCGGCGACGAAGACGACCGTGATCGCCAGGTTGACCGCGTCGTAGCCGAAGAGAGTCCAGCCGATCCCCCCCGCGTAGAGGACGCCGGCCGCCGCGATCTCGATCGCCAGCCGGGTCAGGGGTGTCAGCGCGTAGCGGTCGTCGATCGTCCCGACGCCGAGCAGGACGGCGGCACCGATCGCGATCGGAACGAGCTCGTCCATGTCCTGGCCGAACAGGGCGCTCGCGACCAGCATCCCGCCGATCACGGCCGCGCCGCCCAGGTAAGGCGTCGCGCCGGCGTGGCCCTTGTAGCCCACCGGGTGGTCGTAGAAGCCCGTCGCGCAGGCGATGCGGATCGCGAGCGGCGTCAGCACCAGAGCCGCAACCAGGGCGACGAGAAAGGCGAGCTCCGGTCCCATGGCTAGGCCTGCGCGTCGATCAGCGGGTCGGCCAGCCGCACTCGTTCGTAGGCGGCGAGGTCGTCGATCGCGTCCTCGACCCCCCGCGTCGAGCGCCAGCCGGTCATCTGCTCCAGCGCCGTCGTGTCCGGCCGGCGCCGGCCCAGCTCCTCGAAGCCCTCGCCGTAGGCCTCGTCGTAAGGGACGGCCTGAATCCCCGAGACCGATCCGGTCCGCTCGATCACCATTTCGGCCAGCTCGAGGATCGTGATCTCAGAAGAACGACCGACGTTGAAGGCCCTGCCCCGCGCCCCCTCCTCGTCCATCAGCATGACCAGGGCGCGCGTCGTGTCGAAGACGTGGGCGAAGCAGCGCGACTGGCTGCCGTCGCCGTAGACGGTCAGGTCCTCGCCGGCGATCGCCTGGCCGACGAAGCGCGGCAGCACCATCCCGTAGGCGCCGCTCTGCCGCGGACCGACCGTGTTGAAGAGGCGGGCGACGACGTTGTCCGCCTCGCGCTCGCGGTGGTAGCCGAGCGCGACAGCCTCGCCGAAGGCCTTCGCCGTCGAGTAGGACCAGCGAGCGATCGAGGGCGGTCCGAGGACTCGGTCCGAGGACTCGGTCAGTCCGCCGACGCTGTTCTTGCCGTAGATCTCCGAGGTCGAGGCGAAGAGCAGCCGCCTCCCGAGGCGGTGCGCACCCTCGACCACGACCTGCGAACCCCGCACGCTGCGGCTGAGCGATTCGACCGAGCGGTCGACGATCAGTTTGACGCCGACCGCCGAGGCGAGGTGGAAGCAGGCGTCGGCCCACTCCAGGCACTCGTCGACGACCCGCTCGTCGCAGACCGAGTCCTCGACGAACTCGACCTTCCCCGTGGCGACCGCATCGCCGATGTTCTCCGCCCGCCCGGTGCTCAGGTCGTCGAGGACCAGAACCTCGTCCCCCCGCGCGACCAAAGCATCAGTCAGATGCGAACCGATGAAGCCCGCACCCCCAGTGATCAGATACCGCAACTGGCCATCTCCCTCTCCTCGCGCCTACCGGTCACCCAGGCCAAAGCCTTCGGCAAGCGGCTCCCTATGGCGCTATTCCCCGTTCCCAGTGGTCCTATCGCGAGTAACCCAACGCGCGAAGCAACCTGTCATGAGTAGATCAGAAAGGGAACCTTGTGTCAAGGAATACGAACGTTTATCGAACACGCGAGGATCCTCTCACCAGTCCCCAATCTGGTTGTTGTATTCGCGTTGCCGAATTGCAAATTTCGCGCGCCGCGAAGGCGCGGATCTCCCGTCTACTGCCCCTGAGCCGTGAAGCTCAACGTTCCGGCCACTTCCCCCGCTTTGAAGTCTTCTTTGCCTTCGGCGAAGGCTTCGTCGAAGGTCTGCGCGGTCTGGGCCGTGAGGGTGAGTTGCACGCCCGAGGTGGAGATCGTCCTTTGGGATGGGTCCGACGAAACGCCGAAGGGAGCGGCTCGCAGAACTCCCAGGCGCCCGAGCTTGCCCGGAAAGGCGGGGGTGGGCTCGACGTCCACTTCGGCGCTGTCGAGCCTTTCGGCGACCCCGAGCCACTGTTCGCGCCAGAAGACCTGGCCCGCACCGAGCTGCAGGAATTCGATCTCGCCGTCGGTGCGAAGCTCTCCTTCGGAACCGTTTGGGGCGAGCGCCCCGCCGCCGATGATCGGCAGCGTGAAGACCGATTTCTGGTGTTCGGCGGGGAAGATCGGGGTGATCGAGACGAAGTGTTCGTCCATCTTGGCGACGAATGCTTCGTCGAAGACGAGGGTCGCCTTGCCCTGGGCGAGGATCGTGGTCAAGCGAGGTTGGGCCTTGGAGGAGACGGACCCCAGGAGCTGTCCCTGGAAGAAGGGGATCTTGGGACGAAGCTTCTTGTTGAGGCGGGTGGCCACCTTCGAGGTCAGCTTCAGCTGCTTGGCCGAGAAGCTGGTGCCGAAGCCTTCCCTTGCCGAGGAGAGCTTGCGCGAGGTGGCTATCTTCAGCTGCGAGCCGCCGACCTTGGCGATCAACGGTGTCGACTTGGTCCGCAGGACGATCTTCTTGAAGTGGACCTTCTTGCGGGCGCCCTGGAAGACGAGCGTTCCCCCTGGTCGATCTCGCCTTTGCCGATCGTCGTGTCGAGGTTTCCTTCTATGACCGGAAGGAGGAAGGAGGAACCCTTCTTGGTCGCTCCCGCGGCCGGGAGGAGCTTGATCCCGTCCTTCTTCAGGAAGGAGATGAAGCCCCGGTCGAGGGTGAGCCTGGTGGTGCCCGAGCCAACCGGGTCATAGGTGGCATGGGCGGTGGGGGAAAGAGCGAGCAACGTAATCGAAATAGTGGCAAGAGCGGGGTAAATAGAGGAAAAAATGTAAATTTTCCTATCCATTAGATCTCTCATTGCTATATTGACTTTCATGAGCACGACGACTAAACGCAAGACGTCCTTCGAGATCGACACGGCAAAGGTCGATGCAGCGAGAGAGATCCTTGGCACGAAGACGCTGACGGACACCATCGACGCAGCGCTCGCCGAGGTCGTGAAACTGCAGCAGCGCCGGGAACTGATCGAGTTGCTCTTCGACTCGGATGCCCTGGCCCTCGACGACCCCGAGGTCATGCGCGGCGCCTGGCGCTGAGCGTCCGTGCCGACTTTCCTTGCGGATACGAGCGCCTTGACCAGGCGCCAAACTCGGCCCGAGGTCAGAGATGTCATCGAGCCGCTGCTGCTCAGAGGGGAGGTTGCCACCTGCGGCGTGGTTGACCTCGAGATTCTCCACAGCGCCACGAGCCGGGCCGGCTACAGAACGGTGGCCAAAGCGCTTCGCGGCATGCCACGCGCGCCGCTCGACGAGAGATGCGTGCAACGGGCGCTCGAGGTGCAGTCGATGCTCGCCGAGCGCTCTCAGCACCGAGCGGTGCCGTTGCCCGACCTTCTGATCGCCGCCTGCGCCGAGCAGGCCGGACTCACTGTCCTCCACTACGACGCCGACTACGAACGGATCGCGAAGGTGACGGGGCAGGCGGTGCAATGGGTCGTGCCCCGCGGCAGCGTTTCTTAGCAGCACGCGTAGGCTCACGGCGCCACCCCGCAGGTCTTCGGCACGCTCGTCCCCATCGACTTGCGCCCGGCGAAGAAGAATTCGGCATAGGCGAGGGGGAAGGAAACGCGCTTGGAACGGCCCGGCGCCGGGCAGCCGGAGTTGAAGTAGCTCAGTTCACGCCCCCGGTCGCGGTATTTGCGCTTCAGCGTGAGCTTGATCCGGTCCAGGTAGCCCCAGTCGCCTTGCTGGATCGTCGCAGCGGCCGCGATCGCGGCCGCGCAGACCAGTGCGACGAGCGCGCCCGCAGCAACCCTTGCACCTCGATTCAAGGAACGAAGTTGTCTCAATTGAACAGCAGCGTACACCGAGGGGTCAAGCGGCCCTCAGGTTTATGACGATCCGACCGCGACCCTTTTAGCGCGCTTGGCGCCGAGGTAGGGCGTTAAGACGAACTGAACCGCCTGGGGGATCAGGGCGGGGAGCTCGTCCTCGACACCCGCGTCGAGGCGCTGGCCCACCAGCGTCGCGACACCGCCGACCATCGCTCGCCCTATGGTCTCCGGAAGGCGCTGTCCCTCGGATCGCAGGGCGCGACCGGGAAGAAGCCGATCGCTGAAGTAGGTGATCATGCGGTCATAGCGCACGAAGCCCTGCCGCCAGCGCATCGACGCTCAGCACACGCGCCGCAGTGGGATCGGCGGCGGCAAAGAGGAGGCGGCGCGAACTCCGGCCGCAACCTGATCTGGCCACTCGACCGCGGCGGCGCACGACGTCTCAACCGCAACCTGCAACTTCGCAAAGGCCGAGTCAAGGCGCTTGCGAACTCATTCACCGCGGGGCAGTCACCGCTTCCAGCGGCGGACTGGCCGCCTGGCCCCAGGGGGCTGCGATCGCGAGCTTCCACTCGCCTTCGAACTGGCGCATGACGAGAGTCGGCTGGGTGCCTTGGGGGGAGCGGGAGGCCGGCCCTGAGCCGTGGATAGTCCAGCGCTCGTGGGCGAGGGCGAGGTCGGAGGCGACGAGGACGCCGCGCAGCTCGATCTCGACTTGGGCGCGAGCGCCGATGAGCTCGGCGAGGCGGGTGCGGATCGCGTGCTCGCCATGGGCGGCGCTGCCGTCGGGGCCGAGAAGGCAGGCGCCGGGAGCAAAGCAGGTGAGAGCGCCCTCGAGGTCTCCACGGTTGATCGCCGCGGCCAGCGCCTCGCAGGCAAGCCTTGGGGTGGCGGCGAGGCGCTCGCCGAGCGGGCTCTCCTTTTGGCGGGGGGAGCCGTTGATCGCCAGCGCCATCTTGGCCGGGGAGCTCATCGCGCTAATGCCTTTTGGCGCGGCCGAGCCTGACGTTCACCCTGGCCCCCGCCGGCAGCGTCGCACCCGCCTTGGGCGAGGAGGAGCGCACGCGCAGGGCGCCGCCCTTGCCCTTGGGCTTTCTGACACGGCCCAACGAGCAGTGGGCGGCTGACAGCGCCCTGCGCGCCCTGGCCAAGGTCTTACCTTTCAGCTTCGGCACGATGCACTTTGCTTCGGGGGGAGAGGGGTTCTTGGCAAACGTCGCGGTCACGTTCCTCGCTTCGTTCATCGCCACCTTGCAGGAGCCGGTTCCCGAGCAGCCCTCGCCCGACCAGCCCGTGAAGGTCGAGCCGACCGCGGGGAGCGCGTGCAG